>Ga0302325_10000668_pt1 | contig 92194 bp, 78 predicted proteins | sample Palsa_T0_2_FD_201948 | JGI IMG/M metagenome (GOLD analysis project Ga0302325, IMG submission 201948) | Peat permafrost microbial communities from Stordalen Mire near Abisko, Sweden - Palsa_T0_2 | ecosystem: Environmental > Terrestrial > Soil > Palsa > Peat permafrost | place: Sweden: Abisko...
GGCCCCCCCCACCCCCGCGGCCCCTCACCCCCCCCCCGGGGGTGGGGGGTTTTGGGGGGGGGGGCCCGCGCCGAGCTTTCAAAGAAAGGCGCGACTGTTTTTTTCCGATAGTCCGGCGCGACCCCCCTCCCCCGCCCTCCCCCACAAAGGGGGAGGGAGAAATCGCGCGCCAGCGCCATTTGGCATGCGCCGATGCCTAAATAGCGGGAGCCGGCAGGCAGGCGGGCGGTTAGTTTGGCGCGGCGCGAGGTTCGCGGCTTGAGGATGGGGAATGACCGAGGATGCGCCGCTGAGCGAAGAATCCCCGCGCCGCCGCCGGCGCGGCGGCGAACGCGCGGCGGCGAGCGCGCCGGCCGCAAGACAGCCGCAGCCCCGCTTCCCCTTTCAGCCGGTCGCGCTGATCTCGGCCGACGAGCTTGAAGCCATCCACCAGGCTTCGCTTGCCGTGCTGAAGGAAATCGGCATGGATTTCCTGCACGAAAAAGCCAAGGCGATGCTGCGCGAAATCGGCGCCGACGTCGATCCTTCTTCCGACCGCGTGCGTTTCGATCCGGCTTTGGTCGAGGCGCATATCGGCCTTGCGCCCAAACAATTCACGCTGCATTCGCGCAATCCCGAGCGCGCGCTGGTCATCGGCGGCGACCATGCCGCGTTCTGCTCGGTGGCGAGCGCCCCCAATTCCTTCGATCGCGACGGCGGCCGCCGGCCGGGCAATCACCGCGACTTCCAGAATTTCATCCGCCTCGGCCAGAGCTTCGAGCAGGTGCATCTATGGGGCGGCTATCCCGTCGAGCCGGTCGACATTCACGCTTCCGTGCGCCATCTCGACGCTCTGTTCGACATGCTGACCTTGTCGGACAAACCGATCCACGCCTACAGCCTCGGGCGCGAGCGCATCGTCGATGCGATCGAAATGACGAGAATCGCCCGCGGAATCGACGATGCGACGCTGGAGCGCGAGCCCTCGCTCTTCACCATCATCAATTCGTCCTCGCCGCTGCGTCTCGACACGCCGATGCTGGAGGGGATCATCCAGATGGCGAGCCGCAACCAGGTCGTCGTGCTGACGCCGTTCACGCTGGCCGGCGCCATGGCGCCGGTGACGCTCGCCGGCGCGCTCGTGCAGCAGAACGCCGAGGCCCTGGCGGGCCTCGTCCTCGCGCAGACCGTGCGGCCGGGCTCGCCCTTCGTCTATGGCGGCTTTACTTCCAATGTCGATATGAAGTCCGGCGCGCCGGCCTTCGGAACGCCCGAATATATGAAGACGGCGATGATCGGCGGCCAGCTCGCGCGCCGCCATGGCCTGCCCTATCGCTCGTCCAACACCAACGCCGCCAATTCGCTGGACGCGCAGGCCGCCTATGAAAGCGTGTTCTCGCTTTGGGGCGCGATCATGGGCGGCGCCAATATGCTGATGCATGGGGCGGGCTGGATGGAGGGCGGGCTGCAAGCGTCTTTCGAGAAAATGGCGCTCGACGCCGATCTCCTCGGCATGGTCGCCGATTTCCTCAAGCCGCTTAAGGTCGACGAGGGCGAACTGGCGATCGAGGCGATGCGCGAAGTCGGCCCGGGCGGCCATTTCTTCGGCGCGCTCCATACGCAGAGCCGCTACCGCACCGCCTTTTTCGCGCCGATGATTTCCGACTGGCGCAATTACGAGACCTGGCGCGAGGCGGGCTCGCCGACCGCCTATGATTCGGCCCATCGCCTCTATAAGGAGCGGCTGGAGAGTTTCACCGCCCCGCCGATCGAGCCCGAGCGGCGCGAGGCGCTGGAAGCCTTCGTCGCCCGCCGCAAGGCAGAGGGCGGCGCGCCCACCGACTTTTGACCAGGGATGCGCGCATGATTCCCTCGCCGCTCGCCGCCGTCGCCGACGAAAGGCCGCGCACGTTTCTCCTCACCCCGCATGGCGCGGCGGCGGCGATGTTCATGGCGTTCGGAATCGGCATCGGGCTCTGGTCGGGGGCCTCGGCGACGATCCTGGCGCAGGCCGGGGTCAGCGCGCCGGCGTTCGGCGTGGCGCTGACGTTCTATATCGCGACCTATCTGACGGCGATGTCGAGCGGCGGCTTTGTCGGCGCGCGCTTCGGTCTGCGCAAGGTTCTGCTGGCCGGCGCGCCGTTGCTGGGGCTTGGCGTCGTCCTCCTGCTGACCGTGCGGTCGCAGGGCGCGCTGTTCGCCTCGCTCATCGTATTCGGGGCCTTTGCCGGCCTCATCGATCTCACGATGAACGCCGAGGGCGCGCGGGTCGAGCAGGATCTCGGGCGTCCCATTCTCGCCGGGCTGCACGGCGGCGCTTCGAGCGGCACCGCTCTGGGGGCGATCCTTGGCAGCCTCATCGCGGTCAGCGTCGGCTCCTGGCTGTCGGCGCTAATCGCCGCCGCCGCCTTCGCCGTCGCGACCGCCCTGATGTTCGCTGCGACCCCGGACCGGGGCCGCGACGCCGCGCACGCCGGTCCCTCCGGCCGCCGCGCCTTGCTAACGCGATCGCTTATCGTCCTCGGCGTGGTGATCGGCGTTTCGATGGCCAGCGAAAGCGCGGCGCTGCTGTGGTCGTCGCTGCTGCTGCAGCAGGAAGCGCCGCGTCTTGCCGCCATAGCGGGGCTCGGCGCGGCGTTCTTTTGCGCCTGCCAGGCGCTGCTGCGCCTCAACGCCGACCGCGTTCGCCGCCTCGTCAGCGACCGGCGCCTGATCGTCGTCTCGCTCGGCGTGGCGGCCTGCGGATTCCTCGTCGTCGCGCTCCATGCCGGCTTTGCCCTCAGCGTCGTCGGCTTCGCCATCATCGGGCTTGGCACGGGCGCCGTAGTGCCTTGCGGCTTCGCCTTCGCGGTCTCGCACCGCGGATTCTCGGCCGCCGCGGCTCTGTCGACGGTCGCGCTGTTCGGCTCGCTGGCGCGTCTCCCGGCGCCGCTGGCGATGGGCGCGATCGCCGATTATTTCTCGCTCGCCGGCGCCTTCGCTCTATTCGCGGTCGTTCTGGCTCTGGCGCTCGCCGCTGCGCTCGTGTTCATCCGGGACGCGGGATGACCTATGATTGAATCGCTCAATCGTCATTGCGAGCGGAGCGAAGCAATCCAGAGGTCGTGCCTTATCAAGATAGGACACGACCTCTGGATTGCTTCGCTCCGCTCGCAATGACGGCTCTAATCCAGAGGCTCACCCCATGAAATCGCATACTCAGGTCGTGGTGATCGGCGGCGGCGTCGTCGGCGCGAGCGTGCTTTATCATCTCACTAAGGGCGGCTGGCGCGACGTGATGCTGATCGAGCGGGCCGAACTGACCTCGGGCTCGACCTGGCATGCGGCGGGCGGCATGCATACGCTGAACGGCGATCCCAATGTCGCTAAATTGCAGCAATATACGATCAACCTCTACAAGGAGATCGAGGCGATCTCCGGCCAGTCCTGCGGCATGCATGTTACCGGCGGGCTTAATCTGGCCGGCACCAAGGAGCGGCTCGACTGGCTCAAAATGGCCAAGGCGCGCGGGCGCTATCTCGGCATGAATCTCGAGATCATCTCGATCGACGAAGCCGCCAAAATGTATCCCTTCATCGAGAAGAAACATTTCGTCGGCGCGATGTTTGATCCGGTCGAGGGCCATCTCGATCCCTGGGGCGTCACCAACGCCTACGCCAAATGCGCGACCATGGCCGGCGCCGAGATCAACCGGTTCACCCGCGTCGTCGATTTGCAGCCCCGCCCCGACGGCGCCTGGGACGTCATCACCGACAAGGGCAATGTGATCGCCGAGCACGTCGTCAATTGCGGCGGCCTGTGGGCGCGCGAGGTCGGCCGCATGGTCGGCATCGAATTGCCGGTGCTGGCGATGGAGCATCACTACCTCATCACCGAGAATATCCCTGGCGTGATCGACCCCAAGGTCGACAAGTTCCACGTCATCGATTTCGAGGGCGAGATCTATATGCGCCAGGAAGGCGGCGGCATGCTGATCGGCACCTACGAACAGGCCTGCCAGCCATGGTCGGAGCGCGAGACGCCGTGGGATTTCGGGCAGAACCTGCTGCCCAATGACCTCGACCGCATCGCGCCGAGCCTCGAGACGGCGTTCGAACATTTCCCTCAGCTCGGCACGGTCGGCATCCGCAAGGTCGTCAACGGCCCCTTCACTTTCGCGCCCGACGGCAATCCGCTGGTCGGCCCCGTCAAGGGCCTCCGGAATTTCTGGGTCGCCTGCGGCGTGATGGCCGGCTTCAGCCAGGGCGGCGGCGTTGGCCTGGCGCTCGCCAATTGGATGATCGATGGCGATCCCGGCCATGACATCTGGGGCATGGACGTCGCGCGTTTCGGCGATTGGGCGACGCTCGCCTACACCAACGCCAAGGTGCGCGAGAATTATTCGCGCCGCTTCCGCATTCGTTTCCCCAACGAGGAGCTGCCGGCGGCAAGGCCGCTTCGCACGACGCCGATCTACGACCGGTTGGTCGCCGAAAACGCCGTGTTCGGCGAATATTGCTCGCTCGAAAACCCGCTGTGGTTCGCACCCAAGGGCATGGCGCCGGTCGAGGACGTCACCTTCCGCCGCTCCAACGCCCACGAGCCGATCGGCGTCGAATGCCGCGCCTTGCGCGCCGGCGTCGGCATGACGGAAATCGCCAATTACGGAAAGATCGAGGTCGAGGGGCCGCGCGCCGCCGAATTCCTGTCCTATGTGATGGCGAACAAGCTGCCCGCCGTCGGGCGCCTGTCGCTGACGCCGATGCTGAACGAACACGGCAAGCTGATCGGCGATTTCACCATCGGGCGTTATGCCCCGGACAAGTTCCTGCTCGTCTGCTCCTATGCCGCGGAGGGCTATTACCTCCGATGGTTCGAGCGCCATATGCCGGCGAGCGGCGTCACGGTGCGGGCCGCCTCGATGGATTATCCCGGCCTGTCGATCGCCGGCCCGAAATCGCGCGACCTGCTGCAGGCGCTGACCCATGACGACGTTTCGAACGAGAAATTCCCGTTCCTCTCGTTCCGCCGGATGGATATCGGCATGATTCCGGCGCTGGTCGGGCGCGTCAGCTTCACCGGCGATCTTGGCTATGAAATCTGGGTGCGGCCGGAATATCAGCGCGCGCTCTACGATCTCCTGTTGAAGGAGGGGACACGCTTCGGCCTCACGCAGTTCGGCATGCGGGCGCTGCTGTGCATGCGGCTGGAGAAGAATTTCGGCACCTGGTTTCGCGAATACCGGCCGATCTACGGGCCGTATGAGGCGGGCCTTGGCCGCTTCGTCGACTTGAAGAAGAACGATTTCATCGGCCGCGACGCGGCGGCGCGTGAGAAGGAAAGCGGCGGCAAGCTGCGTCTGCAGGGCTTTGCCGTCGACGCGCTCGACGCCGACGCGATCGGCGACGAGCCGATCTGGCACGACGATAGAGTGGTCGGCTGGGTGACCTCGGGCGGCTACGGCCACAGCGTCGGAAAATCGCTGGCGCTCGGCTATATCGAGAAGGAACTGGCCGGCGCGAGCGAAGGCTTCGAGATCGAGATCATCGGCGAGCGAAGGCCGGCGACAAGACTTGACGCGCCGATCTTCGATCCGCAGGGGCTGCGCATGCGGGGGTAGAGGAAGGGCGCGTTCCTTCCCCCTGGGGGAAGGTGGTCGGCGGAGCCGACCGGATGAGGGGAATCGCGCGTAAGCGCGATGGCTTGCGGCGTCACAGGAACTGGCGCAGCGCTAAGAATGGCGTTCCATACTCTCCAAACCTCGCCGAGCCGATTCGTCTCAAAGCCGTCTCGCTGCGCTCGACTGCCCTCATCCGGCCTCGCTAACGCGAGGCCACCTTCCCCCACGGGGGAAGGGGCGCGCATTTGATTAGTTGGCCGCGCGCCTCTAATGCAGCGTCTGACGGGCGGCCCGGCTTCGAGGGGAAAATGGCGAAAATTCTTCCGGTCATCATGTGCGGCGGATCGGGTACGCGCGTCTGGCCCGAATCGCGCGAGAGCCGCCCAAAACAGTTCATCTCGCTGGTCGGCGACCGCTCGACGTTCCAGATGATCGTCGATCTCCTCGGCGACCGCGAGATTTTCGCCGAGCCCGTCGTCGTCACCAATGTCGACTATCGCTTTCTCGTGGCCGAGCAATTGGAGGAGATCGGCGCCAAGGCGAGGATCGTGCTGGAGCCGACGCGCCGCGACAGCGGGCCCGCCGTCGCGGTCGCCGCGGCTCTTGCGGCCAAATCCGAACCGGCGGCGATCGTCGCCGTGCTGGCCGCCGATCATGTGTTTCGCGACGGCCCGCTCTTCGCCAGACTCTGCCAGGAAGCGGGCCTGGCGGCGGCGGCCGGCTCGATCGTCACCTTCGGCGTCAAGCCCGACCATCCCGCCACCGGCTATGGCTATATCCGCGCCGGCGCGCCGATCGATGCGGCGGGCAAGGTGCGCAAGGTCGAGGCTTTCGTGGAAAAGCCGGATGAAGCCAAGGCGCAACGCTTTGTCGACGAAGGCTATCTCTGGAATTCCGGCAATTTCATCTTCCGCGCCGACGTGATGCTGGAGGAGCTTGATCGCTTCGAGCCGGAAATGGCCAAGGCCGCGGTATCGGCGGTCGAAAAGGCGCGCGCCGATCTCGGCTTCCTGCTGCTCGACGCCGAGAGCTTTTCAACGGCGCCCAAAAAGTCGATCGACTATGCCGTGATGGAGCGCACGCAAAAGGCGGCGGTGATCGCCGCCGACGTCGGCTGGTCGGATGTCGGCCTGTGGTCGACGGTCTGGCGCTTAAGCCAGCGCGATGCCGACGGCAACAGCCTGCGCGGCAAGGCGGTGGCGATCGATTCGCACAATGTGCTCATTCGCGCCAACGACCAACTCACCGCCGTGGTCGGCCTCGACAATGTGATCGTCGTGACGACGCCGGACGCGGTGCTGGTCGCCGATTCCAGCCAGTCGGAGAAGATCAAGCAATTGGTCGACCGGCTGAAGGCCGAAAAGCGGCCGGAGGCGAGCGAGCACAAGCGCGCCTATCGCCCTTGGGGCTATTACCAGAGCGTCGACGAGGGCTCGCGCTATCAGGTCAAGCGCATCGTCGTGAAGCCGGGCGGCCGGCTGTCGCTGCAGAAACATTTTCATCGCGCCGAACATTGGATCGTCGTGCGCGGCACGGCCGAGGTCACCCGCGACGGCGAGACGCTCAACGTCCACGAGAACGAATCGATCTATCTGCCGATCGGCTGCGAGCATCGCCTGGCCAATCCGGGCAAGATCAATCTGGAGCTGATCGAGGTGCAGACGGGCTCGTATCTCGGCGAGGACGACATCATCCGCATCGAGGACGTCTACAACCGGGGCTGAGGGCGCGGGGGCCGAAAAGGAGAAGCCGCCGTCCCCGAATCCGGTGACGGCGGCTCGTATTTGTGTTCGCCACGGGCGATAGCAGGCCCGCGCTGAAAGGTCAATATTGCTGACGGACGCCGCTCAGCCGCGCGCCGCCTGGCGCGCGATGTGATAGATGTCGGCGCGATCGATGCCGATATCCTGCAGTTCGCGATCGGTATAGGTCGAAAGTTCGTGCAGGACGTTCCAGTAACGCCGACGCTCTTCCAGGAATCGCGTGATGAATGAGAGCTTCATGCTAGGTCTCCTTCTCGCTGTGCTCCGGCCCTTGCGCTTTTGTGGCGCGATGACCGCATAATCTTCCCGGGCGTTCCTTCTCCATGACCGCCGGTAAATAATATGGTGCGGCGCACAAGTCAAGAGTGCAATGCGGTAAGTCATGTGAATTTTGCATGAAAAAGCGATGGCGTAACTATGGCATATGCATGATGAGGGAGAAATATCGCTTAAATGATGAGCTTTGGCCGTAAAATCCGTCATATGCATGCAAATTGTGCATGGCGGCTCTAGAGAGGGCGCCGAATCGCCTCGGCCCGATTTGACAGCGCGCGAGGGAACCCATAGAGAAGCGCGGTCGGGCGCGCCCTCTTCAAGGGCGCGTTTGTCGTTTGACGCACCCGTGGCCGTCGCCTAGCTGGCCGACGGCCTGTCGGCGAAGGAATTATGTTCCAACGCACAGGAGGGCGCGTTCCTCACTTCCAGTCTAATTTCGCACCCAAGAGGAACCGCGATGACGAAGCGCGCAGAAGCCAAGTATAAAATAGACCGCCGTATGGGCGAGAATATCTGGGGCCGTCCCAAGAGCCCCGTCAACAAGCGTGAATACGGCCCCGGCCAGCATGGCCAGCGCCGCAAGGGCAAGGCCACCGATTTCGGCACGCAGCTCAAGGCGAAACAGAAGGTCAAGGGCTATTACGGCAATATTTCCGAGCGGCAGTTCCACAAATATTACCAGGAAGCGCTTCGCCTGAAGGGCGATTCAAGCGCCAACCTGATCGGCCTCCTGGAACGCCGGCTCGACGCGCTCGTCTATCGCGCCAAATTCGTGGCGACCGTGTTCGCCGCGCGCCAGTTCGTCAATCACGGCCATGTCCGCGTCAACGGGCGCCGCGTCAACATCCCGTCCTACCAAGTCAAGGTCGGCGACCTCGTCGAGGTCAAAGAAGCCTCCAGGCAATTGGCTTTCGTGCTCGAGGCGGTGTCGCTGGCCGAGCGCGACGTGCCCGATTTCCTCGAGGTCGATCATTCCAAGATGACGGCCAAGATGACGCGCGTCCCCAACCTCTCGGAAGTGCCTTATCCGACCCATATGGAGCCCAACCTGGTGATCGAGTTCTATTCGCGCTGATCGCCGCGGTTTGCTGCGCAAGAAAGAAGAGCCGCCTCCGGGCGGCTTTTTCGTATCGGATCACAGGTCCCTTATGAATCCCGCAAACTGCACCAGCCCTTCAGGCCAGGGGCCATGGCCGCTGTCGGCGTTGATGTGCCCGGCCTCTCCGGCCGCTACCAGACGCGAGCCCCATTGCGCCGCCCGCGCTTCCGCTAGTTCATAGACGCCGTAGGGATCGTTGAGGCTCGCCACGAGGAGGGAGGCGAAGGGCAGCGGCGCCTCGGGCGTCGGAGCAAATTCGCCGGCGCCCACCGCGATCAACGCTTCATCGCCTGGCGCTGCGACGAGAAAGGCGCCTTTGAGGCGGCCGTGCGGCAGCAACGGCGCGGCATGCGCCAATGTGGTGACGCCCAGCGAATGGGCGACCAGCACGATCGGCCGCTCGGCGGTCTCGCATGCCCTGACGACCGCGCCGACCCAATCGGCCAGCCGAGGGCGATCCCAGTCCGCCTGTTCGACGAGCCTGGCCGTCGGCAATCGGCTGCGCCAGCGCGTCTGCCAATGATCGGGGCCGGAACCGTTGAGGCCGGCGACGAACAGGAGATCGAGATCGGCGGTGCGCATGACATTTCCGTTGGCGAATGAGGAGCAAATCTGGAGCCTGGCCTGCCTTATAGCGCCGGCTTGGTGCGCTGGACAAAGCGGCCGATCCTGCCACTATGTTGAGGGCGCCCGCGGGAGCCGCAAGCGCACGGAAATAAGAATTCGATACGATCGGCGCGGAATCTTTCTTGTCCCATCATCCCTTATCAGAGTTGAGGAGAAATCCCGATGCTGGCGCTCGATCCCCGCACCACGGCCCTGGTTTTGATCGATCTACAGAAGGGCGTGCTGGCGATGCCGCTGGCGCCTCACGGGGCCGCGCAGGTCGTCCAGAACGCGGCGCGCCTCGGCCTCCATTTCGACGAGGTCGGAGCCGTCGTGGCGCTGGTCCATGTCGCGTTTTCCGACAAGGCCGTCGACCGGCTGAGCCAGCCGGTCGATGCGCCGCCGGCGCCGGCCGCCCTGCCGGCGGACTGGGCCGATTTTGCGCCCGAGATCGGCTCGCTGCACGCCGACATAATCATCACCAAACGCCAATGGGGCGCCTTTCACGGCACCGAACTCGATCTGCAACTGCGCCGGCGGGGAATCAACACGATCGTGCTGGCCGGCATCGCGACCAATTTTGGGGTGGAATCGACGGCGCGCGAGGCCTGGCAGCATAATTATGCGGTCGTCGTCGCCGAGGACGCGGTGACGAGCGTCGGCGAGGACTTGCACAAATTCGCCATCGACAAGATTCTGCCGCGCATCGCGCGCGTGCGCACGACGGCGGAGATCGTGGGGGCGTTGCCCGCCGTTTGATCAGAAATGCACGCTGGCGCCGACCCGCAGAAGATTGGTGTCGGTGTAGATCGGCTTGGAGGCGAAGGGCGTATTGTAGGTCGCGTCGCCAAAATCATAGCGCAGATATTCGACGCGGACCGACACGATGCGGGTCAGCGCATATTCCGCGCCGACGCCAAGCACATAGCCTTTGATCGTCTTGTTCTGCGAGCCGGTCGGGTCTTCATAGGTCGCTGTCGAATAGGCCATGCCGACCGTGCCGTAGCCCAGAATATCGCCGAAGGCGTAGCCGGCCTTGACCCGCGCCGAGGAGAGGAAATTCTGATCGAACGAGGCGACGCCAAGGCTTCCCGTCCGGATCGAGCCGAACATGCCGTCGATTTCCGCGCCGCCGACGAGGCCATTCGACTGGAAATTATAGCCGAGATGCGCGCCCCCCGCCGGCCCCGACGCATTGGCGCCGCCGGCCGAGCCCAGGGCGACGCCGGCGTCGACGCCAAGACTGACGCCCGAAAAATCTGCGCCGTTCGGCCCGGTGTTGGTGCGGTAAACGGGGTCGGCGGCAAGCGCCGGCGGCGCGAAGCCGAAAACGGCAAGGGCGAGCCAAGAGGGGGCTGAGTTACGCAGGAACACGTTACGCATGAACAAGACTCCGAAGGCGACCGGCCTCGTTCATCATTAATGACGCAAATTCCTAACCAATTTCTTGCCGGGTTCCTAACCAAACTCTCGCCCGACGCCCCTCCTCTTGACTCTGCCAAGCATTCAGCCAAAACTAGAACAAATCACGAACATATGGAATGCAGAACTCATGTCGCCGGGCGGCAAAACGGAAAGAATGGCGCATTTGCGCAGCGCCATCGCCGGAATCGAGGCCCATTCCGGGCCGGCGCCCGCGCGCGCGCCGCTGAAACTCTCGATGGCGCGCGCGCTCGATCCGGCGCTTGGCGGCGGCTTGGCGAGCGATGCCCTGCACGAGATCGCACCCGCCCAAGCGGGCGACGGGGCGGCGGCGATGGGCTTCGCCTTGGCCTTGGCGGCGCGTTTCGCCGCGGCGGCGCCGCATGTTTCGACGGTTCTGCTGGTCAGCGAGGATTTTTGCGCGAGTGAGACGGGCGCGCCTTATGGGCCAGGGCTCGCCGCGCATGGGTTCGGCCTCCGCCAGCTTGTGCTCGCGCGCGCCCCCGATGCGCTGGCTTTGCTCTGGGCGATGGAGGAGGCGCTCAAAAGCGGCGCGCTGGCGGCCGTGGTCGGCGAAATGTGGAGCCTGACGAGGCATTACGGCCTTGCCGCCTCGCGCCGGCTGTTGCTGGCGGCAAAGGCCGGACGCACGCCGGCCCTGCTGGTTCATGGGGGAGCGTTTGGACGGGCCGACGCCATTTCCAGCGCCGCCGAAACCCGTTTCGAGATCGCGGCGGCGGCGAGCCGGCGTCTTGAGCCGGCCGGCGGCCGGCTTGGTCTGCCGGGCGCGCCCGCCTTCGCGGCGCGGCTATTGAAAGCGCGGCTGCGCCCCTGCGCGGGGGCGCCGACGCGCAGTTTCGATGAGGCGAGAATTATCCGCCTCGAATGGAATGGCGTTGAGAGGTGTTTCCGTGACCCGACGATTTCTTTGCCTGTGGTTCGCGCGTCTGCCGACGGACCGGGCGCGAGCGTTGCTCGAGGCTGAAAGAAGCCAAGCGCCGCGGCAAGGCGAAAGAAGAGCGCCGCTCGCCGCCGTCGCCAAAATCAAGGGCGCGCAAAAGCTCGTCTGCGTCGATCGACTGGCCGCGAGCCTCGGCCTGGCGCCCGGCCTGTCGCTCGCCGACGCGCGCGCGCGCCGCCCCAATCTCATCGCGGTGGAAGCGGCGCCCGAGGAAGAGAGGCGCCTGCTTTCGCGCGTCGCCGATTGGTGCTCCAGATTCACGCCGCTCGTCGCGCTCGACGGCGCGGACGGCGTCACGCTCGATATTGCCGGCGTCGCGCATCTGTTCAGCGGCGAAGAAAAAATGGCCGACGAGATCGTCACCCGGCTTGCCGCGCGGGGTTTTGACGTCGCTTTGGGCCTGGCCGACACGCCGCGCGCGGCCTGGGCGCTGGCGCGGTTTTCGGATCGGCGCATCGCGCCGGCGGGCGTCGCGGGCGCCCTTTTCGCCAAAATCTTCCATAGCCTGCCGCTGGCCGCCCTCGGGCTTGACGAAAAGACGGTCGCCGATTTGGCCCGCGCGGGCCTGCGGCGCATCGGCGATGTCGCGCTGCGGCCGCGCGCGCCGATCGCCGCGCGCTTTGGCGCGGAGGTCCTCAACCGTCTCGACGCGCTTTGCGGGTTGGAGCGCGGCGCCATTTCGCCGCGCTTCGCCGCGCCGGATTTTTCCGCCGAACGGCGCTTCGCCAGCCCGATTTCGAGGCGCGAGGATGTCGAGGGGACGATCGCCAGACTCGCGCAGAATCTTGTGATCCTGCTCGAGCGCCAGGCCAAAGGCGCAAGGCAGGTCGAAGTGCGCCTGTTCCGCGTCGACGGGGCGGTGCGCCGCATCGTTGTGGGCGCCAGCCGGCCGCTCAATGAGGCCAGGACGATCGCGCGGCTGTTTCGCGAACGTCTCGATGCCCCGGGCGAAGACGAATTCGACGCGGGCTATGGCATCGACATCGTGCGCCTCTCCTGCCTTGTCGCCGAACCGCTCGCGCCTTCGCAAAGGGAGCTCGAACAGGTCCATGAAGGCGAGCAGGAGCGCCATCTTGCCGATCTCCTGGACCGGCTCGGCGCGCGGCTTGGCGCGCGCCGCGTGACGCGGCTGGAGCTCGTCGACACGCATATCCCGGAATTTGTCGTCGCCGCCCTCCCCGCCTCGCAAGGCCGCGCGGGATCGGCGCGCGAGGCCCGGTCCACTCTCTTTCTCCCGCAAGCCGAGAGCGAACAAGACGCGGCGCCGCCGACCCGACCCATTCGCCTGTTTGAGCGGCCGGAATGGATCGAGGCGATCGCCGAAATTCCCGACGGGCCGCCCTTGCGTTTCAAATGGCGCCGCGTGCTGCATGAGATCGCCGCCGTCGAGGGCCCCGAGCGCATCGGCGCTGAATGGTGGCGTCGTAAAGACGCGCTGACCCGCGATTATTACCGCGCCGAGGATACGCAAGGGCGCCGCTTCTGGCTTTATCGCGAGGGACTCTACGGGCGCGAAACCGCGCGCGCGAAATGGTTCCTGCACGGGTTGTTCGCGTGATGTCGCCATGATCCGTCCCGAGCCCCGCTTTGCCGAACTTGCGACGATGACGAATTTTTCGTTTTTGCGCGGCGCTTCGCATCCCGAAGAACTCGTCGCCCAGGCGGCGGGGCTAGGATTGACCGGAATTGGAATCGCCGATCGCAATTCGCTCGCCGGCGTGGTGCGCGCCCACGTCTTTTCGCGCGAGAACAAAGCCGCCGTCGGCCCTTTGCGAATCGTCACCGGAGCGCGGCTCGTCTTCACCGACGGGACGCCCGACCTCCTGGCCTATCCAAGGGATCGCGCCGCTTACGGCCGGCTCTGCCGGCTGTTGACGAAGGGGAATTTGCGCGCGCCAAAAGGCCAATGCCATCTCCTCCTCGACGACCTCCTTGAATATGGAGAGGGCTTGCAAATCGTCACGATGGAGGACGCTTCCGTTCCTTCCGCCGCAGGCGTGCGAAGAGAAACCCTTCTGCGTCTGCGCGAGGCCTTCCCCGGCCGCCTCTGGCTCGCCGCCTCCATGACTTATGGCGCGGATATGCGTGGCGGCCTGGCTAGGCGCGTCTCCTTATCGCGCGAGACGAAAATTCCGCTGCTGGCGACCAATGATGTGCTCATGCACGCTCCCGAACGGCGCGAACTGGCCGATGTCGTCGCCTGCATTCGCGAAGGCGTGAAGATCGACAATGCCGGACGCCTGCTCGCGGCCAATGCGGAGCGCCATTTGAAAGGCGCTGAGGAAATGGCGCGGCTGTTTCGCGAGGCGCCGCAAGCGCTCGAAGAGACGATCCGCTTTCTGGGCGCCCTGACCTTCAGCCTCGACGAACTCGCCTACCAATATCCTGACGAATTGCGCGAAGGCTATTCCACGCAGCAAGAGGCGCTCGAAGCTTTCACCTGGGACGGCGCGCGCGCCAGATATCCCGGCGGCATCCCGCCCAAGGTCGCCAAAGCTCTTGCGGACGAACTCGCCCTTATCGCGCAGCTCAATTACGCGCCCTATTTCCTCACCGTGCACGACATCGTGCGCTATGCGCGTTTGCAAGGCATTCTGACGCAAGGGCGGGGTTCGGCCGCCAATTCCGCGGTCTGCTATTGCTTGTGGATCACCGAGGTCGACCCCTCACAGATCGACCTTCTCTTCGAACGTTTCATCTCCGCCGACCGCGGCGAGCCGCCCGACATCGACGTCGATTTCGAACATGAGCGGCGCGAGGAGGTGATGCAATATATCTATAGGCGTTTCGGGCGCGAGCGGGCGGGCCTCGCCGCCGCCGTCATCACCTATCGCACCCGTTCGGCGATCCGCGAAGTCGCCAAGACCTTCGGGCTGTCGGACGATATCATCGTCGCCCTGACGAGCACGACATGGGGCCATGGCTCGGGGTCGATCGAGGACAAGGAGGCGCGTCGCGTCGGCCTCGATCCCAACGACCCCATCTTGGCAAGCGCGCTCAAACTTGCCGCCGAGCTTTCCGGCTTTCCGCGCCATCTGTCGCAACATAGCGGCGGCTTCGTCATCACGCGCGATCGGCTCGACGAAGTCGTTCCCATCATGAACGCGGCGATGGAGGATCGCACGACGATCGAATGGGCCAAGGACGATCTCGACGCGCTGGGCATTCTGAAGATCGACGTGCTGGCGCTCGGCATGCTGACCGCTCTGCGCAAAGGCTTCGATTTCATCGAAAAGCATTACGGCCCTCGCCCGACGCTAGGCAAGCTTTCCGCCGAAGAGGCCTGCGTCTATGCGATGATCCAGCGCGCCGATACGATCGGCGTTTTCCAGATCGAGAGCCGCGCGCAAATGTCGATGCTGCCGCGCCTCAAGCCGAAAGACTTCTACGATCTCGTCATTGAAGTGGCCATCGTGCGTCCCGGCCCGATCCAGGGCGACATGGTGCATCCCTATCTGCGCCGGCGGCAGGGGATCGATGAGGTCATCTATCCCTCGAAAGAACTCGAAACCGTGCTCGGCAAGACGCTCGGCATACCGTTGTTCCAGGAACAGGCGATGAGAATCGCCATTGTCGCGGCGGGCTTCACGCCCTCGGAAGCCGATCGATTGCGTCGCGCGATGGCGACGTTCCGGCGCGTCGGCACGATCGGCTCGTTCGAGACGAAAATGATCGAGGGCATGGCGGCCAAAGGCTATGAGCGCGATTTCGCCGCGCGCTGCTTCAAGCAGATCGAGGGCTTTGGCGATTACGGATTTCCCGAGAGCCATGCGGCGAGCTTCGCGCTGCTGGTCTACGCCTCGGCCTGGATGAAATGCCGCTACCCCGACGTCTTCTGCGCGAGCCTGCTCAATGCGCAGCCGATGGGCTTTTACGCGCCCTCGCAGATCGTGCGCGACGCCAGGGAACATGGCGTAGAGGTGCGGGAAGTCGATGTGAATCTATCGGATTGGGATTGTACGCTGGAGTCGGGAAACGAGCCCAAGGAGAAGACATTGCACCGCCGCCACGCCGCCATGGCGCCCGATATATACACGACCCATGCGGTGCGCCTTGGCATGCGTCAGATTATCGGCATGAGCGAAGCAGACGCGCGCGTTCTCGCCGACCGGCGCGGCGCGGGCTATGATTCCGTCCGCGATCTGTGGCTGCGCACGGAGCTCAACGCCGCGGTGCTGGAGCGGCTCGCCGACGCCGACGCTTTTCGCTCGCTGGGTCTCGACCGGCGCATGGCCTTATGGGCGGTGCGGGGACTGGACCGGGTCGGCGACCAGGACGATCTGCCGCTGTTTTCGGCGAGCCGCCCGGCGCGCGATCAAGAGCCCGACGCAAGATTGCCGCCCATGTCGCTCGGCGCGCATGTGGTGGAGGATTATCGCCGCCTTTCGCTATCCCTCAAGGCGCATCCCGTCGCCTTCATGCGCCGGCGCCTGGAGGCGCGCGGCATATTGCGCAGCGAGGCGCTGGAGGGCGTCGCGTCGGGCAAGCGCGTCACCGTCGCCGGCCTCGTGCTGGTGCGCCAACGTCCGGGCACCGCCAGCGGCGTCATTTTCATGACGATCGAGGATGAGACGGGTATCGCCAATGTCATCGTCTGGCCGAAAGTGTTCGAGCGGCTGCGCGCCATCGTCATCGGCGCGCGTTTTGTCGCCGTGACCGGCAAGCTGCAAAGCGAATCCGGCGTCCTTCATCTTATCGCTGAGCGGATGGAGGATCTGACGCCGATGCTCGGGCTCCTGTCCGAGCGCGGCCCGCAAATCGATAGCGCCGGCCCCGCCGACGAAGCGCGCCGCCCCCCGCCCGCCGGCGGCGACAGGCGGGGAAGCCGAGCGCCCCGCCTGCCTTTGCCGGTCTCGCCGACCCAGGCCGCGCAGATGAGCGAAGCGGAAGAGCGCGAGCTCATCCGCGCGATGCCGGGCGGGCGGAATTTTCAGTGAGGCGTCCTCAAGACTTCATTGAGGCGTCTTGCCCTGTCCCCGCAGCGCATCCTCCAGTCGCATATTCGCCGACCCCGGCTTCAGCGGTTTTGGCTGGTTCTCGTGGGGCGCCCAACCGGCGAGCCAAACGATATCGAAGGTCGCGCGCAGGCGCCCGTCCGCATCGGCGAAGCGCTCGGCGTAGATTTGTGCGGCGCTGACCAGCACGTCGCGGCGCAGAGGCGCGCGGCTGCGGGCGATCAGCGCATTGGCCGCGCCCATCGCGCGCAAATCGCGCATCAGCGCCAGCATATCGCCATAGCGCGTGACGGCGCGATCGAGATCGACGACCGGCAGGGCGAAGCCGGCGCGCTGCAGCAGCGCGCCCAAAACCCGCACGTCGGCGAACGGGGCGACGCGCGGCGAGGCGCCCGAGCGGATTTCGCTTTCGGCCGCCGTCAGGCTCTGACGCAGTTCGTTGAGGCTTTCGCCACCTATCAGACAGCCAAGAAACAGCCCATCGGGCTTCAAGGCGCGGCGGATCTGAATGAGAGCTCCCGTGAGGTCGTTGACGCCGTGGAGCGCCAGCAGCGACACAATGAGATCGCACCCGGCATCGGCAAGCGGCGAGCGCTCCTCATCGGCGACGATGCGGGCGTAGCTCCCCTCGCCAAACCCAAGAGCCGTCGGGGCCGCGCGAAGGACAAAACCGATGCGTTTGTCGCGGGCCAGCCGTTGCGCGGCGTGAGGGCCGGGCGTTCCCAAATCCACGGCGACGCCAAATTCGCGCTTGACGAGGCCGAGCCGATCGGCGAGCTCGGCCGCCGCCCGTTGCAGCAGAAAATCGGCGCCGTTTTCGTGCGAAAACGTCCGGAGCGCCCGCTCCAGCCGCGCCCGGGCGAGCGGACGGTCGAATATGACATGGGCGGTGGGCTGGCCGGGCGCGGACACGACAAGCCTTATGGCCGCGTGCGCCTCTCGCGTAAAGGCGCCGCCTCGGCTAGGCTCAAAACATGCAGGCGCCGCTCGCCGAACTCGATGCTGAACTCGCCCGGCCCGGCTCCTGGGCGAGGCTGGCCGGCGCCGTGGCTTCCCTCGGGCGCGTCGCGCTGGATGCGATCTATCCGCCGAGCTGCCTTGCCTGCCGGACGGCGACCGCCGAGACGGGGGCGCTTTGCCCGCAATGCTGGGGCCAGATGCGCTTCATCGAGCGGCCGTTCTGCGACCGGCTGGGAACGCCGTTCGAGCAGGATCTCGGGCCCGGCTTGCTGTCGCTGCAGGCGATCGCCGACCCGCCGGTCTTTGCGCGAGCGCGGGCCGTGGCGCGTTTCGAGGATGGGCCGGCGCGCCAGCTGGTGCATCGGCTCAAATATTCCGACCGCGGCGAGCTCGCCAAGCCGATGGGGCGCTGGATGGCGCGGGCCGGCGCGGACATCCTGGCCGGCGCCGACGCTCTGGCGCCGGTGCCGCTGCATCCGCTGCGCCTATGGACCCGGCGCTTCAATCAGGCCGCCGCCCTTGCCCAGGCGATCGCCGCGCAGAGCGGGATGCCCTGCGAGCCTTTTCTGCTGGCCCGCGTCAAAGCGACGCAAGCCCAAGTCGGGCTCAGCCGCGCGCAACGGGCGGAGAACGTGCAAGGCGCCTTTCGAGCGCCTGCGGGAGCGCAAGGACGCCTGAAAGGCCGGCGAATCGTGCTCGTCGACGACGTCTTGACCTCGGGCGCCACCGCCAATGCCGCGGCGCGCGCGCTGCTGCGCGGAGGCGCGGCTCAGGTCGACTTGCTGGTGTTCGCGCGGGTTGTGACGAGCGCGTGACATCCCATATGATAGACTACTTGCCGCATCTCTGGCCGTCTGGAGCGAAAGCTTAAAAAGCCATGCCGCCGATCCTTATCTATACGAAGTCTACCTGCCCCTATTGCGACGCCGCCAAGGCGCTGCTTCGCCAAAAGAACGCGCCCTTCGAGGAAATCGGCGTCGACGGCGATCGCGCCGCGCAGGCGCGGATGGCGGACAGGGCGGGCGGGCGCTGGACGGTGCCGCAGATTTTCATCGGAGATCGCCATGTCGGCGGCTGCGACGACATTCATGCGCTCGATGCGGCGGGCAAGCTCGACCCGCTGCTCGCGGGCTGAAAATGATCAAATTTGCGCTCGTCTGCGACCAAGACCATTCCTTTGAAAGCTGGTTCCCGGATGGCGGCAGCTATGACGTGCAAGCCAGGCGCGGCTTGATCGCCTGCCCGGTCTGCAATTCGACGCGCGTTTCCAAGGCGATCATGGCGCCGGCGATTGTCAGCCGCCAGAAGGCGGAGCGCCGGCCGCAGGAGACGACGGCGGCCCCGGTCGCGCTTCTCGACGAGCGCCAGCAGCGCCTTCGCGATATGGCCCGCCATTTGCGCCGGGAGATTATGGCCAATACCGACGACGTCGGGACGAAATTCCCCGAGGAAGCCCGCGCGATCCATGACGGCGAGAAACCGGCCCGCTCGATCCGCGGCCAGGCGAGCGCGGAGGAGGCGCGTGCGCTGATCGAAGAGGGCGTCGGCGTCCTGCCGATGCCGTTCCTGCCCGAGGAATTCAACTAGGGATCGCAGGGGCCGGCGCTACTTCCCCGCCACGCCAGTCTGGACGCTGAATTCCGACGCCTCGATCACCGCCGTGCCGATCATCGTGCGCACGGAAATGCGATAGGGCATTAGGACGCGCGCCGATTCGATTGGGGCCAACCAGACCTCCATGTTTTTATTCTCGACCATGAACTTGGTGCCTGGCCGGTCGGGGCGGTGTCCGGCGATCGGCACGTAACGGACCGCGCAGACCGCCACCGGACCGTTGTAGCCGGTGGTCGCGACCCGTCTCTCGCCGACGTAGCTGAGGCGCACGTCGAAGCGCGTCCAGCCGTCAAATACCGGAATGGTGCGGTTGCAGGAGGCCGGCCCGACCAGCGCGTCGGCGCCCGGCATCGGAAAGACAAACGCGCCGATCGGGTCGATCACCCCGCGCTTGTCCTGGTCGCGTAGCGGCACGCGGTCGGGCTTGTCCTCAAAGGGCGGCGAGATGTCGACGCCGGTCACCGCGCTGCCCGACAAGCTCATGCGCATCGTTCGCGTCATGGTGGCGTTGGCCGCCGTCACCGCATAAGAGGCCGGCAGGATGCGGCCGCCGACGATCGCCCCGGCGCCGCTCGCCGCGCCCTTCGAGTTCGCCACCAGCGTCGCCAGGCCCGACAATCTCGCATTGGCCTCGATGCGATAGGCGGTCCGGCTGATATCGCCGACAATGCCCGCCGTGCCGATCGGCAATCCGAGCAAACTGACGCTATAGGTCGCGCGCCATACGTCCGCGCGGGCGCCGGCGGCGCCGGCGGCCAGGAAGACCAGCGCCATGGCGAGGCGGCTCGCTCGCCGGGAGACGGAAAAGCCATGCGATTGCGCGGACATGAAAAGACTTCTCGAAAAAGACCGATTGATTCGCTTCTAACATCCGTGGCCGCAAAATCCGACCCCTTTATGGCCGAGCGACGCCGATTGGCTAGCGCCGCAGCAAGGGCTGGGCGACCCGCGCCTGCCAGCCGGCGCGCTCGAGCTCCGGGGTCCGATGCTCCTCCCGCGGCCATCCTACGCACAGATAGGCGATGAACGACCAGCCCTCCGGGATGTCGAGGGTGGCGGCGAGACCGCCGGGCTCGAGGATCGAAATCCAGCCGACGCCAAGTCCATGCATGCGCGCGGCGAGCCAGAACGTATGCAGCGCGCAGACCGCCGAATAGCGGCGCATCTGCGGCAGCGTCCGCACGCCGAGCCCGTGCCCCTGCAGCGTTTCCTCATCGCAGAAAACGGCGAGGTGAACCGGGGCCTCGCGCAAGCCTTCCAGCTTCAACCGCGCATAGGACTGCGCCCGATCGCCTTCATAGGTCGCCAGCGCGGCGCGATTGGCCGCCTCGAAATTGGCGACGACGGCCGTCCGGCGGCCGGGATCGTCGATGCGCACCCAGCGAGTCGGCTGGCAATTGCCCACCGAGGGCGCCAGGGAAGTAAGCGAAAGCAAGGAACCAAGCAGCGATTCGGGAATTTCGTCGGGACGAAAGCGCCGGACATCGCGCCGCCAGGCCAGCAGTTCGACGAAGCTGGCCTGGAACGAGGCGTCGAAGATGGGTCGATCCTCACGGCGAGGCGCAGCGAACATCGGCATGAAATTCCTTCGCGCGCCGGACGGCGGCGCGTCGTCTTCCATACTCCCCTTTGCCGGCTCGCCGCAAAGAGCGCTTTCGTCCCGAGCCGGAAGGCGTAATCTTCCGCGATGAGCAAATTCACGGACTTGTCCGGGAAAGCCGCCCCCCGTCCTGGCGCCCCCCGGCGCCAACCAGCGGCGCTTGCGCGGTCCGTTTCGGCCGGGGCGCGCCCGTGACGCCGGAGCGCGGACATTGGCTGCGCGCCTTTAGCGCTGTGCTCGTCGGGCTCGTCCTCCTCATCGCCGTCGCCGCCGCGCTGGCGCCAAAGCTGCTTCCGCTTGGCGATCGGCTGAGCGCGGAGGGTCATGGCGTCGCCGCCGCGACGATCTTTGTGGGCAGCTATCTCGCCCTGGCGATCGGCCGGATTCCCGGCCTCAGCATCGACCGGGCCGGCATTGCGCTGGTGGGCGCCGGCCTGATGGTCGGATCGGGCGATCTTTCGCTCGAAGAGGCCTATCGAGCGATCGACCTCGACACGATCACGCTGCTGCTCGGCGTGATGATCGTCGTGGCCAATCTGCGCCTCTCCGGGTTCTTTGCGATCGCCAACGCCTGGGTGATGGCGCGCGCCAAGGGGCCGCTCGTCCTGCTTAGCGGAGTCGTGGCGACATCGGGCGTGCTCTCGGCCTTTCTGGTCAATGACGCGATCTGCCTGGTGCTCGCCCCGCTCGTGCTGAAATTGACGCTGGCGATGGGGCGTAAGCCCGTTCCCTATCTGCTGGCGGTCGCGATGGCCTCGAATGTCGGCTCGACCGCCACCATCACCGGCAATCCGCAGAACATCATGATCGGCAGTTTCTCGCATATTCCTTACGCGAGTTTCGCCTTTTCGCTGGGGCCGGTGGCGCTGATCGGCCTGGCGATCACTGTCGGGATGATCGCGCTCTTCCATCGCGACGAATTCGCCAATGACGCGCCGCTTGCGGCGCGTCGACAGCCCCTGCGCTTCAACCGGGCGCTGGTCGCCCGCTCGCTGCTGGCGACCGCCCTGATGATCGGCCTGTTCTTTGCCGGCCAGCCGCCGGCCAAGGCCGCCATCATCATCGGCGGCCTGCTGCTTTTGACGCGGCGCGTGAAAAGCCAGCGCGTCTATGCCGAAGTCGACTGGTCGCTGCTGCTGATGTTCGCGGGCCTGTTCATCATCGTGGCCGGGGCGCAGCATGCGCTGCTGACGCCGGGTGCGATCGCCGCCGTCGGCCGCCTGCGGCTCGATCAACTGCCCATTCTCAGCGCCGTGACCGCCGTGCTCTCCAATCTCGTCAGCAACGTGCCGGCCGTGCTGATGCTCAAACCCTTCGTCGAGCCGCTCGCCGACCCCGCGCGCGCCTGGCTCACCGTCGCGATGGCCTCGACGCTGGCCGGCAATTTCACGGTGCTCGGCTCGATCGCCAATCTGATCGTGGTGCAAAAGGCCGCGGCGGAGGGGGTGGCGATCGGCTTTTGGGATTATTTCCGGGTCGGCGCGCCGCTGACGTTGATCACCTTGACGATCGGGACGCTGTGGCTCTGGCTCTAGGGCGCGCCCTTCCCCTTGCCCCGTCCAAGGGCTAAGGGAGGCGCAACGCTTTTCCCAAGCCCTCCCGGAATCATGACCGAAACTGATCCCGTCGCGCGCCGGCGCACCTTTGCGATCATCTCGCATCCCGACGCCGGCAAGACGACTTTGACCGAAAAGATATTGCTGTTCGGCGGCGCCATCCAGCTCGCCGGAGAAGTGCGCGCCAAGGCCAACCGGCGCAAGACGCGCTCGGACTGGATGGGCATCGAGCGCGAGCGCGGCATTTCCGTCGTCACCTCGGTGATGACCTTCGAATATGCCGATTGCGTTTTCAACCTCCTGGATACGCCCGGCCATGAGGACTTTTCCGAAGACACCTATCGCACGCTGACCGCCGTCGATTCGGCGGTGATGGTGATCGACGCGGCCAAGGGCATCGAGGCGCGCACCCGCAAATTGTTCGAGGTCTGCCGGCTGCGCGACATTCCCATCGTCACCTTCATCAACAAGATGGACCGCGAGACGCGCGACCCGTTCGACCTGCTCGACGAGATCGAAAAGACGCTGGCGCTCGACACGGCGCCGCTGACCTGGACGATCGGGCGCGGACGCGCGCTCGCCGGCGCCTATGACCTGCGCGCCAAGCGGCTGCGCCCCTTGCAGAAGGACGCCAGCGACTTCGCCGTCTCGGGGCCGGACGATCCGGCGGTCGCCGCGCTGTTGCCCGAACACGAGCGCGCGGCGGCGATCGAAGAGCTGACGCTGGCGGTCGAGGGCTGCCGGCCGTTCGACAAGCAGGCCTTTCTCGAGGGACATCTGACGCCGGTGCTGTTCGGCAGCGCGCTGCGCGATTTTGGCGTGCGCGATCTCATCGACGCGATGGCCGAATTCGCGCCTTCGCCGCGCGCGCAAGCGGCCGACGGGCGCATCGTCGCCGCCGACGAGCCGAAGATGACCGGCTTCGTTTTCAAGATCCAGGCCAATATGGACCCCAACCATCGCGACCGCATCGCCTTCATGCGCGTGTGCTCTGGCAAGCTCGCGCGGGGGATGCGCGCCAAGCTGGTGCGCACCGGCAAGTCGATCACCCTCTCGGCGCCGCAGTTCTTTTTCGCGCAGGACCGCTCGCTCGCCGAGGAGGCCTATGCCGGCGATGTCGTGGGCATCCCCAACCACGGCCTGCTGCGCATCGGCGACACGTTGAGCGAGGGCGAGGATATCGTGTTTCGCGGCGTGCCGAGCTTCGCCCCGGAGATCCTCAGGCGCGTCAAACTCGCCGACGCGATGAAGGCCAAGAAGCTGCGCGACGCCCTGCAGCAGATGGCCGAGGAAGGCGTCGTGCAGGTGTTCCTGCCCCATGACGGGGCGAGCGCGATCGTCGGCGTCGTCGGCGCGCTTCAGCTCGACGTTCTGACCGATCGGCTCGATGCCGAATATGGCCTGCCCGTCTCGTTCGAGCAGAGCCGCTTTGAAATCTGCCGCTGGGTGAGCGCGGCCGATCGGGGCGAGCTCGACAGGTTCGTCAACGCCTATCCCTCCTCGATGGCCGCCGACCTCGACGGCTCGCCCGTCTTCATGGCGAGCTCGGCCTTCAACCTGCGCTACGAGCAGGAACGCTGGCCGCAGATCACCTTCGCCGACATCAAGGATTATCAGAAGCTCAGGGAGAAATGAGCGGGCGGCGCGCTCGCTCCTGACCCCGCGCTGCGCCGCATTTGGAAAAGCCTTGGAACGACGCCGAAAAGCGCGCCGGCGGCAAAACGGCCTTGCTATGGCTCCTTGAAATCCCAGGACAATTTTCCGGCCCTCCAAATTTCTTCCAAACTTTTTCCAAGCATTTCCTTGGGCCGCTCATGATAAATCAATGGGTTAAGGGCTAAAAAGCTTGGAATCGCGATTCTTAAATTACGGCACCTCTCCGTTATTTTGATCGAGGCTCATTTCGCCCATGAACGAAACGACCGAGCAGTCGCCCTCGTCATGGCTCCGCTAGACTGACCATCCGCAGACATTAGCACGGATACCGTTTTTCAGAAAGACTTTTCTGCTCGGATGTCGGCACACTCGAAAGGTCCGATTTCCACAAGCTGACGCGCGAGGTCGACGCTGGCGAGGACCCGGCGGTCCTAGACGGGGCGCTTAGGAAGATCGTTCAGCATCGGCCCGAGCCGGCTAAAGCGGCGCCCCACAAAAATAGCGAAGCGGCGCCCTCAGACGAAGGGCCAAACCCAAATCACGACACTACCGAGGTTAGAGACTCGCTGAGGCGCGCCGGGATTGGCCCCTAATGTCTTGTGAGAGATTCCATCGCGTTCTTGGCGAACTGCGCGATCATGAATTTTCTCTCGCGAGAGGCCAACTGTTCAGTCTGCGCGGCCATGTTGTCCCAATCGGCGGCGAAGCGAAGCCATTCGAGGGGAGTAACGGACATTGCAGCCGTCTTACGGCACGACGCGGCGGCTTGGCGATATCTCTCTGATTTGCTTAGCACCTTGTCCTGCTTTCAGTAGGCGCTAGTTGGCGCATCATATCCAGGCGAATGCTAGAGCCGGATTCTACCTATGTCTTTTGACAAGCGGTTCGCGACCGGGCGCGCCGCGTCCGCGCCTGCCTCCCATCGACGAAAAGGGCATGGGGTCGGGGCAAATTCCCCCGCGACGCCCAATGCGCCGAACTCAGCGGCCGCCTGCCCCGCCCCCGCCGTGCAGGCCCCCATGCACGGCCGGCGATGGCGGCGCGGTGGCGAAGGTCGGACACTCCGCCGGCGCAGCCAGCGTCAGCTCCTTGCCTTCTTCGAGGGCTTTGCGGATCCGCGGGATCTCCTTCTTGAATATTTCATCCTGTTTTTCTCGGACTTTTTTTACAGCTTCTTGATGTTCTTTCGTATCCGTCGTTCCAGGAGGCGCCCCACTTAGCGTCTCATTCGCAAGGTATAACTCCTTCTGGGTTTCCTTGTACTCCTTTGACGTCGCTCTTATATACCTTCGTATCGCATAATCTAGGCGATTATTCGCGTAATCGAGTTCCTCTTTGGCCTTTGCTTTCTTGGCGCCATCGCTCTCGCAAGCCCAATCGAGCGTCTTATCCTGCACGTCTTTCCAGACCTCCCCCATATATTTCTTCATCTCCGCCTTTTCTTTTTCTATTCGCTTCGATTCTTCGTCCTCCTTTTTCTGAGCGCCGCCTTCGGTCTTCGGTTGGTCCTGCGCGTAAGCGGGTGGGCTCGCGAGGAAGCCAATTCCGACCGGCGCGCCGAACAAGGCGCCCGACAGGCCGAAAGCGCAAATCAGCGACCGCGCGCGCCCAGGGGCGCGGGCGCCCGAAGCGGTCGGCGCGAACGTCGCGAGAAGCGAGGCGGGAAAGACTGACGTTGAAGTCCTGAGCTTGTAAGGCATGACCGATCTCCTAAGAATTGAAGCCGGAAGCGGCTCCTCACCGTCGGTCGCGGCCAAGCGGGAAAAGGTTCATCGCCGCGAGCTATTTTTGGCGGTGCGCCATCCGGTGCGACGTTGGCGCCCGCCGCGAGAGCGACGAGCCGACGCGAAAAAACACGCGTTCGACGCGCCTTGCGCCCATAGACGAGCCTTCGCCGCTCGAATCAGGCCGGAATGGCTCGAAAAGGCAGGGCGAAAGCGCGGGTTTGGCGATGTTTTTTTGGCGAGCCGCCGGTTCCGCTATAACCCTGGAGTTATAGAATGGGCCTTTCGCGCCGGGCGATCGGATGGCCCGGACAGGGTCGCTGAAACTCGCCGAGTGCTTTGCCGTAACTGCAGCATCGAACAACTCCACTGCGGTGGATATTTCCAATCTGGGAGCGCTCAACATGCGCAGCTTTTGGATGACGCTCGCTTCGAGCCTCGCGGCCGACCCGTTCGCAAGCTATGCGGGCGCGCCCGCGCTGATCTCAATGTCCTATCCGGCCGCGTCAAAAGGCAGGCGCTTTGACGCCGAGAGAGGATGGGCTGTCCAGGATCGCGCGGCGCCCGGTCGCGTTAGGATTTTTGGGCCTAGCAGCGGGCGCCAAGAGTCGCGCCGGGCAGGTTAGAACCTTATGCGTTTTGATTGAATCGTAGCGCTCGCTCGGGACCAAATTCGCTATTGCGCCATTGTTCGCATGCAGGCAATTTTTTTCATCCCTGAGAGCTTGTCAAGGACGGCCCGAAGGGCCGCCGCCTTCGGCGGTCGCCTGAAAGGCGATCCTTGACAAGCTCTCAGGGATGAAAAACGCTCCGCCATGCGAAACGATGGATCAAACTCGACCGATCCCGCCTGATTGCGTCCCGGGTTAGCCGTTCTTCCTCGCAAAGACCGAGCATTGCCCCCACACAGGGTTGTTATACGGGCCCTGCATGATCTCGCCCTGCCCGGATCTCGAATAGTTCAGGCGCAGGTGTTCCGTGCCGATATAGTTTCGGTCGAAATCGACGGTCTTGCCATCGAACTGGACGTTGGAAATCGTCCCGTTGTCAAATAAATTGGTGTGTCCGAATTCGCCGGTGTAGACGCCGCCGTTTTGAGCGACATCGAGGAAGCCGGTGAAAGCGGCGCTCGGACATTTGATGTCCCATCGCCATCGGCCGACGATCGACGAAGACGCGCGAGACGCCGCGCCGACGCCCGGCGAGTCCTCTCGGCGCGCGGATGCCTTTTCGCCAACCGATTGACGCGGCCTTTGATTGACCGTCCGGCGAAGCGGCTCCGCCGGCTTGAGATCGCCCGAAACGGACTTGTCCGTATTGCCGATCGTGCCGCCGACGCTGCCGGCTTGCGCGAACGCCGTTGAGCTAGTCGCCGGCGCCGCAAACGCCACGGCGAGAAGCGCCGCTCCCAAAGGCGCGATTGTCTTGCTCATAGACCCCCCGAACTCTTGCCCGCCTACTTGACCGCGCTGAACCGCTCCGCGCCGTCGGCGCAGACCGAGGCGACGAGCTGGCAGGTCTTGCCGTGCTTGCCGCAATCGGCGAGCGCGGCCTCCCTCGCCTTGCCGATGCCCTCGCGCGCGGCGATCGACCAGCTCGACCCGGAATGGGCGAACACGCCGCAGGCCGGGCCGAAAAAGCTCACTTCGACCGGACAGTTTCTGGGATCGCCGCACGAGGCGCGGGCGCGCTCCAGCGCCCCTTTGCGGGTGTTCTCGCCCCAGGCCATGCCCCATTTGCCGTTGTCCTTGCCATAGACGATCGCGCCCCAGGGCTTGAGGGGGTCGATTTCGCGTAAGCGGCGAAGCAGGCCCATCGAGCCGGCGCCGGTCGCGGGCAGATTGTTCTGGCGCTCGAATTGCCGGATCGCCTCGCGCGTCGCCTCGGTGTCGGGACCTTCCAACGCGCCCGGATCGAAGTTCAATTCATAAAGCCGCTCGCGCAATTCCCTGGACAGAGCGGCGTCGCTGATCGGCGCCGTTTCGTCGACCGGCGCGGCCGGCGCGACGGACGCGACCGGCGCGGACGGCGGCGTCAACGCCGCGGTCTTCAGGCCATCCAGCGAGATCCTGGCGATGTCGACGAACGCGCCGTTGGGATAGCGCTGGAGATAGGCTTCGAACAGGCGCGGGTTCTTGCCGTCCTTGATGGAGTTCCAGAAAGCGATTTCGACATTCGCCTGCTCGCCGGGCGCCGGCGCCGCGACGGGCTCGACGGGTTTGGCCGGCGCGAGCGCGACGATCGAGCCGCCGAGCGACCCATAGACGAAAGGCTCCTGCTGGTTGCTGGTTTTGGCCAGCACATCGTCGCGAACGCGCCCGAAGGCAAGGCGCAGATCAAGCCCGGGTTCGGTGAGATGAGCCAAAAGCGCCGTCGTGAACGGGCTGTGGAGGCCCTCCCCGTCGAAGGCCGTCGATCCGGCCTTGGCGGCGAAGGCGATCAGCGTGTCGGATGTGGTGGGCTCGACCTTGGCGAGGCCCGAGCCGATCGATCGGCTCGCCATCGTCCGCTTTATCGTGCGGTTGAACGGATTGTCGCGGCAGGCGTCCAGAATGATGAGCCGCAGCCGCTTGACCGGCTCGACGACGCGAAGAATGCGGTCGAGCGAAATCGTTTCGTCATCGACGTCGATGTCGCGCTGCAGCACCGCGTCGACGGGAATGAGATAATTGGCGCCGTCGACCTCGATGCCATGGCCGGCGAAATAGACGACGGCTATGTCGGCGTTTTGCGTGGAGTCGGAAAATTCGCGCAAAGCGCGGCGCATATCGTTGATGCCGACGTCGCGCCGCAGGATGACCTCAAAGCCCGCGTCCCGCAAAAGGGCGGCGATGGCGGCGGCGTCGTTGGCGGGATTGGGCAGCCGTTCGGCCTGCTGATAGGCCGAATTGCCGACGACCAAAGCGACGCGCGTCTCGGCCGACGCCGCGAACCCGCTCGCCGCCAATCCCGCCAGAATCAAGAAGATCCGAACCAGACGATGCATGGGAAGCCCCTCTCCCCGTTACGGTCCGAATGAAGACGTCAGGGCGCCAATGTACCAAATTTCTAGGGAAGCTATAGTGCCTCGCGTTGAAAAATTGAGATAATGTCCGCCAAGGGCTGATCGGGACGCAAATCGGCGCGCCGGGGTTGGGGGGTGCAATGCGAAGGGGCTTTTGGCCGCCGGCGGCGGCGCGCGCCGTCATGGTGCTCGCCCTGGCGGCGACGGCGTCGGCCGCCTTCGCGCAGGCCGGCAGCGTCGGCGGCACGATCGGCAATACGGATAAGTCGGTTTCGGGGGGCGACGAGCGCCAGCCGCCCCACCCCATCCGCGCCTGGATCAAGCCGCCGGCGGCAAGACAGGATCACCAGGACGCATCCCAAGTGGTAATGAAACCGTTCGATATCGTCGCCTGGCCATGAGCGCCATCCCCTGCCCGCAGTCCGATGTAAGTACCAGAGACCGCCGCAAAAGCGGGATCGTCGTGACGCTCCATTTTCAGGGAATCCTTTGTGAAGGTCGTCACCGTGAATTTTGTGACATAGCCATGATTCCACGTCCCTGCGTAGGAGCCGCCGACATTTTGCAACGTGACGGTGTAATCACCCAAGATCGTATGCTCGATCAGCCGGATGGTCTTTGGCAAGGATTCATTACTAGGCGCAATTGACGGCCGCTTGTCGCTGTCGCCCGCCGACGTCTTGACTTCCGACGAAGCCGCACTGGCCGGCCGGGCAGCGGATAGGTGGCGCGGCTTGCGGGGATAGCCCTGGCTTGGCTGCGCCGGCGCCGCTTGGCCGCCCGAAACCGATTTGTCCGTCTGGCCGATCGTGCCGCCGACAGAGCCGGCTTGCGCGAGGGCCGGTGCGGAGGCGGCGTGGAACGCAAGTATCCCCGCCGCAAACGCGATCGCCGCCAGACGGCCAGCCTTGCCCATCCCCGCCATGTCGCCCCCTCCCGTCGCCCGCCTCGCCGTCTCCTATTTCGGCGGGCAGCCCGCCGTCGGGTCGCCCGTGCGGGCGGCGGACTTGTCATTGATGATGACGCTCGACGCCCCGGCCACGATCACCCCGCCGCAGCCGGTGCGGTGGCCGACGAGCGCGGCGGGCCGGCCGTTGATGAAGACGTTTGACGAACCCTGGACGACGGGACTGCCGCCAAGGGCCGCATCGCCCTGCCGGGCCGCCGAGGCGCCGCCGACGATGACGTCCGGGCTGCCGTTGACGATGACGCCGGGCTTGGCCGCGTCGCTCGCCGTCTGGGCGGCGCTCACGCCGGCAAGCGATAGCGCGGCGAGCGTCACCCCCAGACAGGACATGCAAAGGCGCAGCATCGATCCGCTCCGATGGCGTTCAGAAAATGGCGCTAGGCGTTTACGCTTCGGTCCGCCACGGTGGCAACATAACATGGATCGAGGTGAGTTTGGCGGCGCGACCTATGGACCCTCTCAAGAACGCGCCCGCCGTCGTCGTCGGCGCCGGCCCGGCGGGGCTGATGGCGGCCGAGATTCTCGCCAAGGCGGGCAAGCCGGTCGTCGTGTTCGACCAGGCGGCTTCGCCGGCGCGGAAATTCCTGCTGGCGGGACGCGGCGGCCTCAATCTGACGCATAGCGATCCGCTGGATCGCTTCCTGGCGCGCTACGGCGCGGCGGCAGGCCGCCTCCGCGAGGCGATCGAGGCCTTCCCGCCGCAGGCTCTGCGCCGGTGGTGCGGCGACCTCGGCGAGCCGACGTTCGTCGGCACCAGCGGCCGGGTTTTCCCGGACCGCTTCAAATCCTCGCCGCTGCTGCGCGCCTGGCTGAAATCGCTGGCCGCGCTCGGCGTCGAATTGCGGCCGCGCCATCGCTTCGTCGGCTTTGACGCGGCGGGCGATCCTGCCTTCGAGACGCCGAACGGCCGCATCGTCCAGCAAGCCGGCGCCGTGATTCTGGCCTGCGGCGGCGCGTCCTGGCCGCGGCTCGGATCGGACGGCGCCTGGGTCGAGATTCTCAGCGCCCGGGGCGTCGAGATCGCCCCATTGCGGCCGGCCAATTCAGGCTTTGGCGTCGCATGGTCGGCGCCGTTCCGATCGCGCTTTGCCGGAGCGCCGTTAAAATCGATCGCCCTGCGCTTCGGCGAGGCGCGGATGCGCGGCGAAGCCATGGTGACGGCGGCCGGGCTGGAAGGCGGCGCCGTCTACGGACTGTCCGCGCCGCTGCGCGAGGCGATCGACCGGCATGGCGAGGCATGGCTCGAGATCGACCTCAAGCCGGACGTTCCCCTGGAAGCATTGACGCGCCGGCTGGAGCGGCCGCGCGGCGCGCAATCGCTCGCGACCTTCCTGCGTAAGAGCGCGGGTCTGACGCCGCTCGCCATCGCGCTGCTGCGCGAAGCCGGCGCGCCGCCGGCGGAGGCGGCGGCGCTGGCGCAAGCGATCAAGCATCTGCGCCTTCGTCTCGCCTCCCCGGCGCCGATCGCCCGCGCGATCTCGAGCGCCGGCGGCATCGCCTGGAGCGAACTCGACGGGGATTTCATGCTGGCGCGAATGCCGGGAATTTTCGCGGCGGGCGAGATGATCGATTGGGAGGCGCCGACGGGCGGCTATCTCTTGCAGGCGTGCTTTGCGACCGGCGCGGCGGCGGGGCGCGGCGCGGTGAAATGGCTGGAGTCACTGGCGGGGCCGGCAACGTAGAGCGAGCTTATGAGCGGATCGAGCCTATTTCCCTGAACCCTCGCCACGATGGTCAACAATTGTCCTCAGCCGTCCCACGGATTGCGCAAATCCAAACCCAAAGTCTCGAAATCTCGGATGTTGCGCGTAGCGAGGACTTTCGCATGGACCGTCGCGGTCGCCGCGATCAGCGCGTCAAGGGGCTCCAGGGCTCGGCCCCGGGACGCGCAATACGCACGAAAACGGCCCGCCGTCTCGGCGATCGTGGCATCGACGGGAAGAATGCGATCGCGGAACTGGATTTTGATCGACTCGACCCAAGTCTGAAGTTTGAGGCGACGGATGGCGTCGGTGACGCGGGCAAGGCCGTAGGCGAACTCGTGCAAGGCGATCACGCTGAGCCACAAATCGCCTTCGCGCGCCATAAACAACTCGACCTCGGCCGAAGGCTTTGGCTTGACGACTTCCGACAGGACGTTGGTGTCGAGCAGGAAAGCGGTCATGGCCTCGAGGCGAACGGATCGCCACGCCGATCGGCCCGCGGCGGTAAATCGATCGCCTCGCCCCTTGGCGCGCTGGCGAGCAGAAAAGCGCCCAGATGCGGCATTCGCCTTAGCTGTTCGAATTGCGCGGCGGACAGGATCACGCATGGATCATGCGCGCCAATCGTCTGGGGCTTGCCCGCCCTCGCGAGCCGCAAAATCTCCGACAGTTTGGCTTTCGCCTCCTGAACGGGCCAGACATCGCCCTTGGCCGGCAAACCTGGGGCCGCGACCCTAGCAATCGCCTTGGTTTCGGTCTTGGCCATGGCGCAATCTCATCAGGCCGATGGGCAACAAACAGCTCGCATTAGACTAGTCCACACTAGTCCAATTCAAACCCAGAGTCAATTTCCTTATTCCGCCGCCTCTTGCGTCTCGACAAACGGCGCCGGAACCGGGCCGTGCTTGGCATGCGCCGCCGGCGCGGCATGGACGGCGCGGTGATCCCTGGCGATGAACGTGTAGACCGCCGGCGTCACGAACAAAGTGAACAAGGTGCCGATGCTCATGCCGGCGAAAATCGTCAGGCCGATGTCGAACCGGCTGCGCGCTCCGGCGCCCGCCGCCAGGATCAGCGGCGCCATGCCGACCACCATCGCCGCCGTCGTCATCAATATCGGGCGCAGGCGCACCCCGGCCGCCTGCTCGATCGCCTCGCGCCGCGACAGGCCCTGCTCGAGCTGCACCCGGTTGGCGAAATCGACCATCAGGATGCCGTGCTTGGAGATGAGCCCGATCAGCGTCACCAGGCCGATCTGCGTATAAATATTGATGCTGGTCGCGCCGATCACGCCGCCGATATTGAGCGGCAATAGAGCGCCGAACATCGCGGTCGGCAGCGCGATGAGAATGATGAGCGGATCGCGAAAGCTCTCGAACTGGGCGGCGAGCACGAGATAGATGATGACCAGCGCGAAGATGAAGGCATAGACCAGCGCATTGCCTTCCTGCTCGTATTGACGCGAATCGCCCTGGAAATCGTAGGTGAAGCCTTCGGGGAAAATGGTCTGCGCCTTGGCTTTGAGGAAATCGAGCGCCTCGCCGAGCGTGCGGCCGGGAAACGGCACGCCCGACAGCGTCGCCGAATTCAGCTGCTGGAAGCTCGTCAGGGCATTCGGCTGCACCGACTGCGTCACGGTCGCCACCGTCGAAAGCGGCACCATTTCGCCGGTGCTGGCGCGCACCTCATAGCGCGTCAGCCAGTCGGGGGTCAGGCGGAACTCGCGCGGCGCCTGCGGGATCACTTCGTAGCTGCGCCCATAGAGATTGAAGCGGTTGACGTAATTGCCGCCGAGGATCGTCGACAAGGCCGTGCCGATATCCTGCATGTTGACGCCGATGCGGTTGGCCTTGTCGGCGTCGACCTTGAATTGATATTGCGGCGTGTCGAATTTGAGATCGGTGTCGGTGAACAGGAACAGCCCGCTCTCGCGCGCCGCCTGCTGCAATTGCGCCGTCACATTGGCGAGCGTCACGAAATCGCCGGTCGTGCGGATCACGAATTGCATCGGCGGGCCGCCGGTCGAGCCGGGCAAGGCGGGCGGCGAGAAGGCGAGAATCTGCGCATTGGGGACCTGCAGGAATTTCGGCCCCAAGGCCGCCAGAACCTGCTTCTGGCTGCGCTCGCGCTGACCCCAGGGCTTCAGCAGCAGGCCGGCGAAGCCGGCGCGCACGCCGCCAAGGCCGTTGATGACGAAGACATGCGCCAATTCGGGGATGTCGCGCACCTTCTCATAGAGCGTCTGCGTGGCCTGTTCGAGATAGTCGAGATTGCCGACCTGCGGCGTCTTGACCAAGGACAGGAGGATGCCCTGATCCTCTTCGGGCGCAAGCTCCTTCGGCGTCGAGGCGTATAAAAGGCCGGTCAGCCCGAGAACGCCGACGAGGACCAGCAAGGTCAGCGCGCGGAAGTTCAACGTGCTGTGCAGCCGGCGCTGGTAGACGCGGCGCAGCCCCTCGAAACGGCGATCGAGGAACCCGGCGAACCCGCCGCCTTTCCCGGTCTGATGCTTGAGCAGTTTCGAGCACATCATCGGCGAAAGCGTCAGCGCGATGAAGCCGGAAACAATGACCGCGCCTGCCAAAGTGAAGGCAAATTCGCGAAACAGCGCGCCGGTGACGCCGGAGACGAAACCGATCGGCGCATAGACCGCCGCCAGCGTGATCGTCATCGCGATGACCGGCAGCGCGATCTCATGCGCCCCCTTGATCGCCGCGTCGAACGGCGTCATGCCGTCCTCGATATGGCGATGGATGTTTTCGACGACGACGATCGCATCGTCGACCACCAGGCCGATGCCCAGCACCAGCGCCAGCAGCGTCAACAGGTTGATGGAATAGCCGAGCGCCAGCAGCGCGATCATCACGCCGATCAGCGACAGCGGAATCGTCACGATCGGAATGATGGTCGAGCGCAGATTGCCCAGGAACAGGAAAATCACCACGATGACGATGCCGCCCGCCTCCGCCAGGGTCTTGGCCACTTCGTAAATCGAGGCGCGAATGAATTCGGTGGAGTCATAGGCGATCGACGATTGCAGGCCGGTCGGCAATTGCCTGACCACCTGGGGCATCAGCGCGCGCACGCCATCGATCACCGTCAGCGGATTGGCCTCGGGCGTCGCGTAAATGCCGATGAACACCGCTTTCAGCCCGTCGAACACCGAGGAGCTGTCCGAATTTTCCGGGCCGAGTTCGATTTTCGCGACATTGCCAAGGCGGATCAGCGCATCGCCGCGGGTCGCCACCACGAGCTGCGCGAAAGCCTGCGCATTGTCGAGCGAGGTCAGCGCATTGACGCTGACCTGGGTGTAGTCGCTCTTGATCTCGCCGGCCGCCGTCGTGAAATTATTGGCCGCCAGCGCGCGGCTCACGTCGGCGGGCGAGACGCCGAGCGCGGCCATGCGGATGGGATCGAGCCAGATGCGCATGGCGAAGGTCTGGCCGCCCAGAATCTGCGCATTGGCGACGCCGTCGACCGTCTGCAGCTGCGGCTGGACGACGCGCGTCAGATAATCGGTGATCTGCGAGGCGGTCATCACCTTGGAATTGAACGACAGATACATCAAGGCGAAGCCCTGGCCGGTCTGCTTGACGACGACGGGATCGTTGGCTTCGCGCGGCAAGGTGCCGCGCACCTGATTGGTCTTGGCCAGAACGTCGGCGACCGCCCGGTCGGGATTGGCGTCGAGCCGCAGGTTCATCGTGATGGTCGAGACGTTCTGCTGGGAGACCGAGACCAGCGTGTCGATGCCTTCGGAACTGGCGACCGCCTGCTCCAGCGGCGTCGTGATGAAGCCCTTGATGAGATCGGCGTTGGCGCCGGGATAGACGGTCGTGATGGTGATCGTCGTATTCGACATTTGCGGAAACTGGCGGATCTGCAATTTCAGCGCCGCCATGCCGCCGACCAGCAGGATCAGCAGGCTGACCACGGTCGACAGGACCGGGCGGCGAATGAAAAGATCGGTGAAACTGTTCATGTTCGCTTGGGGCTCACGGCTTGGGCGTCTGGGCCGGCGGCGGCAAGGCGCCCGCGCTGTCGATGGTGACCATGGAATTGGGAAACAGCTTGATCTGGCCGGAGGTCACCACGAGTTCGCCCGCGCTGACGCCCTCCTCGACCGCCACGCGCTCGCCGCGCGCTTCGCCGAGCCGCACGAAGCGCCGCTCGACGATGAGGTCGGGTTTGGAATCGGCGGTCGCCGCCTGCGCTTCGCCCGCCTTGGGCGGCGCCGGCTTCACCACGAAAATATTGTCGCCGTAGAGGCTGTAGACGATCGCCGTGCGCGGCAAGGTGACGACATCGACCGGCGCGCCGGTCGTCACCCGGATGTTGGCGAACATGCCCGGCAATAATTTATGGTCCGGATTGGCGAATTCGGCGCGCACCAGCACGTTGCGCGTGTCCTGGCTGACGCGCGCGTCGATCGCGTGGATTTTTCCCTGGAAAGTCTGGCCGGGGAACGCGTCGAGAGTGAGCGCCGTTTCCTGGCCGACCTTAAGGCTGCTCAACGATTGCTCGGGCGACTGGAAATCGGCGTAGATCGGATCCAGCTGCTGCAGCGTCACCAGGCTGGTGCCGACCGAAAGAAACTGCCCGACGTCGACTTTGCTGATGCCGAGGCGCCCGGCGAACGGCGCGACGATCGCCTTTTGCGCGATGATGGCGCGCGTGCGCTCGACGGTCGCGGCGGCCGAATCGCGCGCCGCGGTGGCGGTGTCGACCTGCGCCTTGGCGGTATTGCCGCCAAGCACCAGGGTCTGCTGGCGATCCAGCGAGACGTCGGCGTTTTTGAGCTGGGCCATGCCGTTCTTCAGATCGGCCTGATCGACCGAATCGTCGATCTCGAGCAGCGGCGCGCCGGCCGCGACATCCTCGCCCGATTTGAAATGGATGGCGCGTATCACGCCGGCCACCTGCGGCGCGACGTCAATGCCCTGAAAGGCCCGCAGGGTGCCGATCGCCGGCAAGTCGGGCATCCATTTCTCAGCCTTGGCGGCCTCGGCGGAAACCCCGGTGGGCTTGGGCGCAAAAGCGCTGGCGATGGCGCCTTTGATGATGCCGGGCTTGATAATGTACTGGAAATAATACAGCCCGCCCCCGACGCCCGCCAAAACAAACAAGGTGAGAAGAAAAACCACCGGCCGGCGCACCCGCAAAGGCAACAGCCGCAAGACCAGCAGAATCGCCAATACGCCCGCGACGGCGAAGCAGGCGTTGGCCGGGAACGGCAGCGCGTACAGGCCCAACACGGCGCCGCAGCCGGCGGCGGCCGCCAATACGATAAGCGCCAAAAGAATTCGATTCATGCGACGGACGGCCTTTCATGCCCCGTGATGCGCCTGTTTGCGCTCAAGTTTTTGTGATTTGAGCGCCCCTCATATAGGGAACCGCCCTAGAAATAAACAACCCTGGCCAAAGACGGCGGCGCGCGGGCGCTCGCGGGGCCGAGTTTGACGCGCGCGGCCTAAGCAGCCAAATTCGCACCCAATCCCTGAAACCTCGATCGGATATCCATGGCGACCTCCCCGACTGCCGCGCGGCTGACCATCCCCGACCTTGCCGGCAAGGTCGTCCTCATCACCGGCGCCTCCACCGGCATCGGCGCCGCGCTGGCGCGCGGTTTTGCCGCACAGGGTTCGCGCGTCGCGCTCCACTATCATTCGAGCGAGGCGGCGGCCAAAGCGCTGGCGGACGAACTGAACAGCGGCGGCGCCGAAGCGCTGCTGGTGCGCGGCGACGTCACCGACCCGGCCGCCTGCGCGCGAATCGTCGCCGAGACCGCCGATCATTTCGGGGCCATCGACGGGCTCATCAACAATGCCGGCCTGATGCTGGGGCGGCTGTCCTCGCTCGAGGCCAGCCTGGCGCATATCCAGAACGTCATCGATCTCAACGTTGGCTCGGTGCTGAGCGTGACGCGCGCCGCCGCGCCCTGGCTGGAGCGCAACGGCGGCTTCATCATCAACACGACCTCGATCGCCGCGCGCAACGGCGGGGGCGGCGGCGCGGTGCTTTACGCGGCCGCCAAGGGCTTCGTCTCGACTTTGACGCGCGGCCACGCCAAGGAGCTCATCGGCCGCAGGATCCGCGTCAACGGCGTCGCGCCCGGCGTCATCGCGACGCCTTTTCACGACCGCTACACCAATGCCGCGCAACTGGAGACGCAACGGCTCACCATTCCGATGGGCCGCGTCGGAACTCCGGAAGAATGCGTGGGCGCCTATCTGTTCCTCGCCTCCGAAATGCTGAGCGGCTATATCATCGGCCAGATCATCGAGGTGAACGGCGGGCAGTTGATGCCGTGAGCCCGCCGCTCAGCGGTCCTGGCAGACGTCGACCCATTCCGCCCCGACAAGCTCGGCCAGACGCAGGGCGTCGATGCGCACCGCGGCATTGGTCGCGCCGGCCGCCGGCACGACTTCGCCAAGATCGCGCAGCGAGGCATCGCAATAGATCGGCAGCGGCCGCGCGAGGCCAAACGGGCAGACGCCGCCGACCGGATGGCCGGTGATCTCCGCGACTTCCGCCGCCTCCAGCAGGCGCGGCTTGGCGCCGAACGCCGCTTTGATTTTCTTGTTGTCGAGCCGCGCTTCGCCGGAGGCGACGACCAGCACGACGCGATCGCCGAGCCGCAGCGACAAAGTCTTGGCGATCTGGCGCGGCGCAACGCCATGGGCCGCCGCGGCCTGCGCGACCGTCGCGGTGGCGACATCGAGTTCGACGATATGGAGGTCGGGCGCCTTTTCCAGGAAAAAGGCGCGCACCGATTCAAGACTCATTGGAAAGACCGCCCGCTCGTTATGTTCCGCGCTCCGCCGGCGTCCCTATCACGCGGCGTGCGGCCGGGCCATCCGGCATGCGCCGCTTTATCGCCGCTTGGGCGCGCCGAGCACCGCCTGGAAAGCCTCCCGCACCTCCCCGCGCGCCTCGGCGATCTCGCCCGGCAGCGCTTCAAAATCGGGCAGAGCGGCGGCGGCGGCGATGCGGCGCTTGACGCCGCCGGCCGCGCGCGCCGGATCGAACGGCCCGTCGACGGCAAGGCGCATGATTTGCGTCGTGTCGGTGAGCAAACGATGCGCCTCCGTCAGGGCTTTGGCGCGCTCAGGCGACAGAAGGCCCTCCGCCCCCGCGTTGGCGAGGACGGCGCGCGTGGAGACGTTAAATATTTGCGGCCTTTCATGGGCGAAAGCCAGAACGAGAAACTGCGCGATGAATTCGATATCGAGCAGGCCGCCTGAAACGAGCTTCAGGTCCCACGGGTCCGATTCGCCCTTCTCCTTGGCGATCAGCGCGCGCATGTCGCGCACGTCCTTGGCGAGCGCGACGCCGTCGCGCTTGGCGCAAAGCGTCGCGTCGATCGCCGCCTCGATCTCCCGGCCAAGGCTCGCATCGCCGGCGATGACGCGGGCGCGGGTGAGCGCCATATGCTCCCAGGTCTCCGCTTCCTCGCGCTGATATCGCACGAAGCCGGCAAATTGCGTCGCCACCGGCCCCTTGCGCCCGGACGGGCGCAGCCGCAAGTCGACCTCGTAGAGCCGCCCCGCCTTGGTCGGCGCGGTCAGCGCCGCGAGCAGGCGCTGCGTCAGGCGCGCATAATATTGCGCGGCGCCCAGCCGGCGCGGGCCGTCCGATTCGCCGCCCGCGGCAAAATCATAGATCAGGATGAGGTCGAGGTCGGACGCGGCGGTCATCTCGCGCGAGCCGAGCTTGCCCAGAGCCAGCACGGCGACCCGCCCACCGGGCAAATGGCCGTATTCGAGCGCGAAGGCTTCCGCGACATGGTCGAGAAGCACGCTCGTGATGCTCTGGGCCAGCGCGCTATAGGCCCGCCCGGCCCGATCGGGATCGAGCACGCCCGACAGCAGCCGGATGCCGATCAGGAACATCTCTTCGGCGGCAAAATCGCGCGCCCGGTCCAGCACGCCCTCGATCGTCGTAGCGCTGGCGACATAGGCCGCCACGCGCCGCGTCAGCAAGGATTCGTCCAACCCGTCGGCGATGCGCGTCGCGCGCGCCGGATCGATCGCGCCGTCGAGCACATGCGGGCGCGTGGCGATGACATTGGCGAGGCGAGGCGCGCTGCCGAGCACATCGCCGAACAATTCGCGCAATTGCGCGTTCGAGCGCAGGATCGAGAACAATTCCACCGCCGCGGTCATGCGCCCAAGGGCCGAATCGAGCGCGGCGAGCGCGGCGTCGGGGTCGCCCGAGCGCGAAAAGGCGTCGAGGAGAGCAGGCGTCAGTTCGGTCAGCACTTCGCGCGCGCGGGCGCTGCGAACCGCCAGGCGGCGCCCGAAATGCCAGCCGCGGATCGTCTCGGCCGCCTGTTCGGGCTGACGAAAGCCGAGCCGCCGCAAGGTGACGAGCGTTTCGGGATCGTCGACGACGCCGGTGAAAACCAGCGAGCCGGCGCTCGCATCCAGCCCCGGCGCATGTTCGAACAATCGCGCATAATGCGTCTCGACGCGGGTGAGATGCCCGACGATTTCGGCGCTGAAAAGTTTGAGGCTTTCATAGCCGCAGAATTTGGCGAAGCGCGTCAGTTCGCGGGATTCGAACGGCAGACGCTGCGTCTGTTCGTCGGCGACCATCTGCAGGCGATGTTCGATGCGGCGAAGGAATTGGTAAGCCGCCGACAATTCCCTGGCCGCCTGCGCGTCCACCCACCCGTCCGCCTGCAGCTCGGCGAGCACGTCGAGCGTGCGCGCGCCGCGCATGCTTTGGCGGCGGCCGCCGAAAATGAGCTGTTGCGTCTGCACGAAAAATTCGATCTCGCGAATGCCGCCGCGCCCCAGCTTGATGTCATGGCCGGGCACGGTCACGCGCTCATGCCCGCGCACCGCATGGATCTGGCGTTTCATCGCGTGAATGTCGGCGATCGCGGCGTAATCGAAATATTTGCGCCAGATGAACGGCGCCAAATCCCTAAGGAAACGCTCGCCGACCGCCAGGTCGCCCGCCACCGGCCGCGCCTTGATCATCGCGGCGCGCTCCCAGTTCTGGCCGAGCGTTTCGTAATAGGCATAGGCGCTCGGCAGCGCCAGCGCGACCGCATTGGCGCCGGGATCGGGCCGCAGGCGCAGATCGACGCGCAAGACATAGCCATCGCTGGTGCGCTCCTGCAGCAGGCGCGCCAAGGCCTTGGTGATTCGCACGAAGAGTTGCCCCGGCTCGACGCCTTCGGGGATCGCGGCGGCGCCGGGATCGAACAGCACGATGAGATCGACGTCGCTCGAATAGTTCAGTTCACGCGCGCCATGCTTGCCGAGCGCCAGCACGACGAGGCCGCAGCCGCGCTCGGGATCGGGCGCCTGTGCATCGATGAGGAGCCGGCCCGCGGCGGCGTTTCCGCGCAGCAGGAAACGCAGCGCGCAGGAGACGGCGCCGTCGGCAAAGCGCGACAGAGCTTCCGTCACCTCGACGAGATTCCACACGCCGCCGATATCGGCGAGCGCGATCAGCAACGCCGCCTCGCGTTTGGCGAGCCGCAGCGCGGGCATCAGTTCCGCCTCGTTGGCGTCGCGCCGCGCGGCCATGTCGGCGACGAGGCGATCCAGCGAGGCCTGCGGCGGGGCGGCGAGCAGGCGCGCCAGCCGCGGCGGGTTCTCGGCGATGAGGCCCCAAAGATAGGGCGAATGGTCGGCAAGCCCCAAAGCGAGATCGCGCACCGGCGCAAGGGCTAAGAACTTGGCGAGCGAAGCGGCTTCGGCGTCCTGCATGAGAGCGGCGAGGCGCCGTCTGGCCGCCGCTGGGGTGGCGAGGCGCGGCGCGGCGCGAAGGAGATCGGCCAAACCGCCGCTCATCGCGGCGACTTCAATCGTGGGATCGCGGGCTCGGAAACGCCGGCGGCGGCCGGCAAGGCGAGAACGACGCGCAAGCCAGGGTCATTGTCCTCGAGCCGCACCGTTCCGCCATGCATCCGCGCGACCGCCGCCGCCAGCGACAGGCCGAGGCCGGAACCTGGCCGCGAGCGCGCGCCCTCGAGCCGGACAAAGCGGCCAAGCACGCGTGTGCGGTCGGCCGCCGCGATTCCCGGTCCGTGATCGGCGACGGCGATCTCGATCGCGTCGTCGACGCGCCGCACGCTGAGACTCACCTCGATTCGCGCGGCATGCGTCTTGGCCTCCCCGCAAGCCTGGGCCTCCTCGCCTGCAGACGAGGACGCGAGGGCGGGCAAGACGGAGGGGATCGAAGGCGCGCCATATTTCAGCGCATTGTCGAGCAGATTGGCGATGGTCTGGCCAATCAGCTCGCGATTGCCGACCAGCTGCAAACCCGGCTCGACATCGAGGCGCAAGGCGACGCCCGCCTGTTCGGCGACGGGCTCGTAAAGTTCGGCAATGCCGCGGGCGGCCTGTCCGACGTCGAATTCGCTCATACCGGCGCGATCCGCCCCGGCTTCGGCCCGCGCGATCATCAGCAGCGCGTTGAACACTTTGATGAGCCCGTCGGATTCCTCGATCGTTCGCTCGAGCGCGGCGCGATAGCCGGCTTTGTCGCCGTCGTGGCGAAGCGCCGCCTCGGCGTGGTTGCGCAGGCGGGTCAGCGGGGTGCGCAGATCATGGGCGATATTGTCCGAGACTTCGCGCAGGCCCGCCATCAATTCGTCGATGCGGCCGAGCATTTCGTTGAGATTGAGCGCGAGCCGGTCGAGTTCGTCGCCCGATCCGATCACCGTGAGGCGCTGGCTCATGTCGCCCGCCATGATCGCATGCGCCGATTTGCTCATCGCGTCGATGCGGCGCAACACGCGGCGCGCGACGAACAGGCCGCCGAGGGCGCCCAGCGCCGCCAGGAAGATCAGCGAAGTCGCCAGGGCGCGCACGACGACGGCGCCGATGCGCGCGCGATCGCGTAAGTCATGGCCGACCAGCAGGCGAAAGCCGCCGGGCAGCAGAAAAATCTTGGCCAGCGCGCGGCGGTCCGGCGCGACCTGATCGACCGTCTCATAGGCCGTCTCGACGAAGCCCGGGCGGTCGAGCACGCCCTGGGGCAGCCGCGCGACATTGCCGGCCAGCGGCTGGCCGGCAAAATCGGTCAGCAGGTAAAGCGAAGAGCCGGGTTCGCGCGAGCGCTGCTCGATCACCAGACCGAGCTGGCGAATGCCGCCCTGCGCATATTGTTCGGAAAGGCCCGCCGCTTCCGCGTCGATGGTGCTGGTGATCTCCTCGTTGACCAGGGCTTGCACTTGCCAGGCGACGGCGCCGAGCACCAGCCCGGCCCCGATCGCCGTCAGCACGAGAAAAGCCAGCGACAGCTGGAAGGCCGTCGTGCGGAAGAGCTTACCGAGCGCTGTCACGGATCATATATCCCGCGCCTCGGATGGTGTGCAGAAGCGGCGCGTCGAAATCCCGATCGATCTTGGCGCGCAGGCGCGAGACATGCACGTCGATCACATTGGTCTGCGGATCGAAATGATAGTCCCAGACATGTTCGAGCAGCATGGTGCGCGTCACCACCTTGCCCGCGTGCTGCATGAGATATTCGAGCAGCCGAAACTCGCGCGGCTGGAGAATGATTTCTTCGCCCGCCCGCGTCACCTTATGGGAAAGCCGATCGAGTTCGAGGCCGCCGAGGCGATAGACCGTCTCCTCGGCCGCGCCATTGGGGCGCCGGCGCGCCAGCACTTCGACGCGGGCGAGAAGCTCGGAAAAGGCGTAGGGCTTGGCGAGGTAATCGTCGCCGCCGGCGCGCAGGCCCTTGACGCGGTCGTCGACCTGGCCGAGCGCGGACAGGATCAGCACCGGCGTCTCGACATTCTGCGCGCGCAACGCGCCGATCAGCGACAGCCCGTCCATCTTGGGCAGCATGCGGTCGACGATGGCGACGTCATAGGCGCCCTCGCGCGCAAGGTCATAGCCGGCGAGGCCATCGGCGGCATGATCGGCGATATGGCCGACCTCGCGCAGCGCCTTGGTCAGATAGGCCGCCGCGTCGCGGTCGTCTTCAATAATCAGAATGCGCATGGGGGACATATAGCCTCTCGGCCGCCAACGGCCAAAAGCGAAAGCCCTGGAAATGAAAACGGCAGGCCAGGGGGGCGCCCGGCCTGCCGCCTCGTAATCGGCGCCGCTTTCCGCTGGGGAAGCAGGAGCGGCGGCGCCGGATTCGGCTCCAGACCGGCAGTCTGGAGCCAACGCCTGTAAGGCTCAGGAGGCCGATTGCGTGGACAAGGCGACATAACGGTAATTGTCGCCCGATTTGACGCGCAGCAGCACCGCCTTATGTCCGCTCGACTTGGCCGCATCGATCGCCGCCGTGATGTCGGCCGCGCTCGTCACCGGCTTGCCGCCGGCGTCGAGGATGACGTCGCCGGTCTCCAGGCCTTTCTGGGCGGCAAGGCCGTCCGGATCGACTTGCGACACGGTGACGCCCTCATGGCCGGCCCGCGCGGGCTCGACGGTGAGGCCGAGCTTGGCGAGCTGGGTCGCCTCGTCGGCCGGCCCGGCGTCAGCCTTGGCTTCCTTTTCGGCCGCCATCGCGCCGAGCTTCACGCTGATCGTCTGCGCCGCGCCGTTGCGGAGGACGCCGAGCTCGGCGGTCGTCTTGGGGCCGAGCAGCGCGATCTTGCGCGCCAGCTCCTTCGGGTCCGCGACGGCCTCGCCATTCACCGAGGTGATGACGTCGCCGGTCTTGACGCCCGCCGCCGCGGCCGGCGAATCGGGCTGCGCCTTGGAGACGAGCGCGCCGGAAGCCGCCTTGATGCCGAGGCTGTCGGCGATGTCCTCGCTGACCGGCTGAATCTCGACGCCGAGCCAGCCGCGCGCCACCGAGCCGTGATCGCGCAGCGACTGCACGACGGATTTGACGACGTCGCTGGCGATGGCGAAGCCGATGCCGACGCTGCCGCCGGACGGCGAGAAGATGGCGGTGTTGACGCCGACGACTTCGCCTTCGCTGTTGAAGGTCGGGCCGCCCGAATTGCCGCGGTTGACCGGCGCGTCGATCTGCAGGAAGTCGTCATAGGGGCCCGAGCCGATATCCCGCCCGCGCGCCGAGACGATGCCCGCCGTCACGGTGCCGCCAAGCCCGAAGGGATTGCCGACCGCGATGACCCAATCGCCGACGCGCGGCGACTGGCTGGCGAAGGAGACGAAGGGATAATCGCCGCCCTGCGTCACCTTCAGCAGCGCCAGATCGGTTTTCGGATCCGTGCCGATCACCTTGGCCGGGATCGTCTTGCCGTCGATCGTGGTGACGGTGACGTCGGTGGCGTGATCGACGACGTGATTGTTGGTGACGATATAGCCGTCGGCGGAAATGAAGAAGCCGGAGCCCTGCGCCATGGACAGGTGCGGGTGATGCGGCCGCATGCCGGGCATATCGTTATCGCCTTCCTGTCCTTGCTGTCCTTGACCAAATTGCTTGAAGAAGCGGTCCATCGGGCTGCCCGGCGCGAATTCCGGCATATGCGGGCGATCGGACGGATCCTGGCTGGCCTCTTCGGAAATCTTGACCTTGACGGAGACGACGGCGCCCTTCACGCGGTCGACGACATCGGCGAAGGAAGCGGGACCGGCCTGCGCAACGCCGGTCGCGGCCGTCGCGGCGAGCGAGAACTGGGGAACGGTTTCGAGCGCCACGCCGCCGACGGCGAGAATGGCGACGGCGCCGAGCAAGGCGGCGCGCAGCGAGCGCGGCCGCCCGGTGACGGAATTGGGCAAAGACATTTGTTTCTCCATCTCTTGTCGAGGCGCCAGGGGGGAATCGGCTGGCGGCATGCGTGCAATATGGGCAAGCCCCGCTTACGAGCCGATGGCTCGGACATGAAAGGTTGTTAATGTTGGGGCATGGGTTAACCCCATGGCTGGGCTCGCGGCTCATCCCGGCGCGAAAAACCGTTGGATTATCTTGGCGTGTCCCCTAGAATAGTGGACGGTTGGCCCGCCAAACCGATCGAGGAGCGATTATGCCTGCCGACGCCAAGGCCTTGATGAAGAAGATTCAAACCCTGCCGGTTGAGCGTCTCGCCGAGGTCGAGGATTTCGTGGATTTCATCGCCTCCCGCGAACAGGAGCGCGCGATCTCACGCGCCGCCGCCGCCGTAAGCCAGCCCGCCTTCACCGCCATTTGGAGCAATCCGGAAGACGACGTCTACGACGCCATTTGAATCCAAGCCGACCATGCCCTGCGAGGGACCATTGCCCAAACGCTTGGATGACGTTGGCCCCGGCGGCCTCACGGCGCGAGATTCTCGAGCAAGGCCTTGTGGAACACGTCCGGGTCCTGCATCTGCGGGGCATGGCCGAGATCGGGAAATTCGATCAATTTGCAGCTTGGAATCAGGCGCGCGGTGGTTTTGCCAAGTTCGGGATAATTGCCGAGCTTGGCGCGCAATTCAGGCGGCGCCAGGTCCTTGCCGATCGCCGTCGTGTCCTTGTCCCCGATGAACAACAGCGTTGGAGCCGCAATCCTGTCAAACTCGTAAAGGACGGGCTGGGTGTAGATCATGTCGTCGAGCAACGCCGAATTCCAGGCGACAATCTCGCGCCCCGGCCCGCGATACATTCCCGCCAGCATCTCCACCCAGCGATCATAATCGGGCTTCCATTGTCCGGCGTAATAGGTCGCCTGTTCGTAGCGGCGAAGACTGTCGGCGGTGGTTTTCCGCTCGCGCTCGGCCCATTGGTCGACGCTGATCGAGGGGACGCCTTTGACCTTCCAGTCCTCGAGCCCGATCGGATCGACGAGAACGAGCTGGCGAACCTGTGCGGGATACATCAGGGCGTAGCGGATGGCGAGCATGCCACCGGTCGAATGCCCGACGATCGTCGCCTCATCGACGCCGAGGGAAGCCAGCAAGTCTTGCGTATTGCGGGCGAGCTGCTGAAAGCTGAACTGATAGCGCGCCGGCTTGCTCGATTTGCAGAAGCCGATCTGGTCGGGAACGATAACGCGATAGCCCGCCTCGCTCAAGACCTTGATGCTGGCGCCCCAGGTCGCGCCACAAAAATTCTTGCCGTGCAGCAGCACGATCGCCCCGCGCGGCGCCGAGGCGGGGGCGACATCCATATAGGCCATGTGGAGATTTTCGCCCTGCGAGGCGAAGTCGAATTGCTTGACCGGATAGGGATAGTCGAAACCCTGCAGCTCCGGCCCATAGGCCGGCGCCTCTTGCGGTCGTGCGGCAATGGTCGAGCCGGACAACGATAAGGCGACGATCGCGGGCAAGAGGCAGGCGCGAGACAGCATCGGAATTGAAATCCATCCCTTGACGCGTTCTACGCGTCTCCACCAAGCAGAAACGTCAACGGCGAGGCGGCGTCGCGACACCGGCGGCGCCGCCCTTCACCCCCGCTCGCCCTCCCCGACGATTGCCGTCAGACGCGCCTCCTCGGCTTCGGTCAGCGCGGGCGGCGCAATCTCCCGGCGCCGCACGGCGCTCCAGATCGCCAGCGCGCCTATGGCCAGAGCCAGCGGCGCGCCGGTCCACAGCAGCAGCGTCTCCGTCTTGAACGGCGGCTTCAGCAGGATGAAATCGCCGTAGCGCGAGACGAGAAAGCCGCGCACGGCTTCATTGCTCTGACCCTGCGAGATGCGCTGGCGGATCAGCAGGCGGATGTCGCGCGCCAGCGGCGCGTCGGAATCGTCGATCGACTGATTCTGGCAGACCATGCAGCGCAGCTCTGCCGACAGGGTGCGCGCGCGGGCCTCCAGCGCGGGATCGCGCAACATCTCGTCAGGCTGCACGGCGTGAGCAAGCGAGCTGGCGATCATTAGGCCGAACAACAAGGCGAGCCGGATCCGCTTCATCGCTCGGCCGCCGCCATGGACTGCGCCGGCGCGGTCCTGGCCGGCGCCGGCGCGCCGATGCGCAGACGCCGGTCGGCCAGCGACAGCGCGCCGCCGAACGCCATCACGCAGGCGCCGAGCCAGATCAGCGTCACCAGCGGCTTCCAATAGAGCCGCGCCGCGACGGCGCTGTCGCCCGCCTGATCGCCCAGCGAAATGTAGAGCTGGCCGAGCCACAGCGTCGCAATGCCCGCCTGCGTCGTCGAGGATTGGCGCGCGGGAAAGAAGCGTTTGGCCGGGTCGACTGTGGCGACGAGGGTTCCCCCGGAGCGAATCTCCGCCTTCGCGACGACTTCGCTGTAATTGGGGCCGGCGCGCGAACCCAAGGTCTGGAAGGTCACCTCATAGGGTCCGACCGTCTGCGGCTCGCCGACGCGCATCGTGGCGATCGTCTCGGCGCCGAACGCCGTCGCGGCAAGTCCCATCAGCGTCAGGCCGACGCCGATATGGGCGAGCGCGCTGCCCCATGCCGAGAGCGGCAGGCCGCGCGCGCGAGAAAGCAGGAGGCCGAAAGGGGCGCCGCGTCGCCAGACCCGCGCGAATATTTCGTTGAGCGAGCCGAGGATGATGTAGACGGCGAGGCCCGCGGCTATCGGCGCCAGCACCGGCCCGCCGCGCAAGAGCGCGAATAAAGCCACGCATACGCATAGGCCGACCGCCAGCGCGAGGCTGAGCCGCTGCGCCACGCCCAGCAGGTCGCCCCGCTTCCAGGCGAGCGACTGGCCGAACGGCACGACGAAGCATAGCAACAGCAACAGCGCGCCGCAGGTCATGTTGAAGAAGGGCGCCCCGACCGTGATCTTTTCGCCGGTTAATTGCTCGAGCGCGAGCGGATAGAGCGTGCCGATCAGCACGCCGACGCAAGTCGTCGTCAGCAACAGATTGTTGAGGACGAGCGCGCCCTCGCGCGAGATCGGCGCGAACAGGCCGCCGCGCTTCAGCAGCGGCGCGCGCCAGGCGAACAAAGCCAGCGCGCCGCCGATGAAAAAGGCGAGGATCGCCAGGATGAAAACGCCGCGCGAGGGATCGCTGGCGAAGGCGTGCACCGAGGTCAGCACGCCCGAGCGCACCAGGAATGTGCCGAGCAGCGAGAACGAAAAGGCCAGGATCGCCAGAAAGATCGTCCAGACCTTCAAGGCGTCGCGCTTTTCCATCACCGCCACCGAATGAACAAAAGCGGTGCCGGCGAGCCAGGGCATCAGCGAGGCGTTTTCGACCGGGTCCCAGAACCAGAAGCCGCCCCAGCCCAGCGTGTAATAGGCCCAGTAGGAGCCCATCGCGATGCCCAACGTCAAAAAGCACCAGGCGACCAGTGCGAAGGGACGCACGAAACGCGCCCAGGCCGCATCGATGCGCCCCTCGATCAGCGCTGCGGCCGCAAAGGAGAAGACGATGGAAAAGCCGACATAGCCGAGATAAAGCAGCGGCGGATGGATGGCGAGGCCCAAATCCTGCAGCACGGGATTGAGATCGCGTCCCTCGAAAGGCGCCGGCGACAGGCGCGCGAAGGGATTGGACGTCATCAGGATGAAGGCGAGGAAGGCGCTCGAGATCAAGCCCTGCACCGCCAGCACATTGGCGCGCAGGATCGGCGGCAGGCCGCGACCAAGGGCGGCGACCAGCGCGCCGAAAAAGGCGAGGATGAGGACCCACAGCAGCATCGAGCCCTCGTGATTGCCCCATACGCCGGAAATCTTGTAAATCGCCGGCACGGCGCTATGGGAGTTCTCGACGACGTTGAGAACCGAGAAATCGGACGCCAGATGCGCCTCGACCAGCGCCCCAAACGACAGCGCGATCGCCGCGAACTGGCCCAAGGCGCAGGACTGGCCGACCGAGGCGAGACCCTCGTCGCCGCGCAGGGTTCCCCATAGCGGCACGATCGCCTGCACCAGCGCCAAAGCGAGGGCGAGGGTCAGCGCGTAATGTCCGATCTCGACGATCATGGCTTGGCCTCGCCCTCCTGCCAGCGGCCCTGCTTTTTCAGCGCATCGACCACTTCGCGCGGCATGTAGCGCTCGTCGTGTTTGGCCAGCACGGTGTCGGCGCGGAACTGGCCGGGCGCCTCGAGCACGCCTTCGGCGACGACGCCCTGGCCCTCGCGAAACAGGTCCGGCAGCAGGCCCTGATAGGATACGGCGATATTGTTAACGTTGTCGGTGATCGTGAAGGCCGCTTTCTCGCCCTCGCTCTTTACCAGCGATCCCATCTTGACGAGGCCGCCGATGCGCAGATGCGAGCCTGCCGCAGGGTTCTTTTGCAGAAGTTCGCTCGGGCCATAGAAGAACACGATGCTGTCGCTGAGGGCGTAAAGCGCCAGCGCCGCGGCGAAGGCGACGATGCCCAGCGCGACGCCGATCAAAGTGAGACGTCGGCTCTTGCGCGTCAAATATCAGCTCCCCAGCCCGAATTCGCGCGCCAGAGCATCAAGATCATGGTTCGCCGCCTCATTGCCGGCCATCGCCTTGCGCGCCTCGGCCATCGCCTGTCGCGCCTTGTCCGTTTCATGCAGCACGCAATAGGCGCGAATAAGGCGCAGCCATCCCGGGGGATCATCGCCATTTTGCGCAAGCCGGGCGGCCAAGCCCTCGACCATGCCGCGAATGGCCGCTTGCCGCGCTTGCGGATCGAGCGCGGCGATCGCCGCCGCCTCGTCCGGCGCCGCCGCCGGCGGCGGCGGGGCGTTGAGGGCGGCCAGATGCTGGCGCACGACGCCGAGCCAAGGCGCATCGTTGGGGCCGTCCTTGGCCAATTGCTCGTAAATCGCCACCGCCTTGGGCCTGTCTCCCTCCTGCTCGGCGGCCAGGCCAAGATAGTAGCGCGCCTTCGGCAGATCGCTCTGTTTGGCCAAAGCCTGCTCGAAGGCGGCGCGCGCCTGCGCGGTGACGATGCCGCCTGCCGCGCCCGTCAGCGCTTCGCCGTAATCGGCCCGCATCTCGGCATCCTCGCCCAGCAGCCGCAAGGCTTCGCCATAGGCCTTCGCCGCTTCGTCGTATCGCCCCAGATGCATATAGACCGGCGCGATGACCTGAAAACCACGCCCATCGTTGGGATTGGCGATGAGATGCGCTTCGACCTTGGCGACGGCGGCCGAGAGATCGCCGTTCTGCGCGGGATCGGCGACGCGCGAGAGGATCGGCTGGTCCGGCAGATTGGGGCTTCCAAGCCGCCCATAGAGGCCAAGCGCGACGGCGAGAACGATGACAAGGACGATCGGGATGGCGGCGCGGCGGCGCGCAACGGCGCGCCCGTCGCCGGAGGCCGTCGCGGCCTTGGCCGCTTCGCTCGCCGCAATAAGCCGACGCGCCGCCTCGGCGCGGGCGCCCGCCGCCTCGCCGGGCGGCAATTGCCCACGCTCGACGTCGCGGTCGATTTCGGCGAGTTGCGCTTTATGGAAGCCGATGGCGCGCGCCTGTCCCTCCGGAGGCGATCGCCGGCGCGTCAGGGGCCAAAGCGCGCATAAAATCGCGGCGCCAGTCATCAGGGCGAAGGCGACCCATAGCATTCATATAGCCTTTAACGAGCCGGCCTTGAGAACATCAAGCGGGCGCCGATGGCAAGGCGAAATTTCCCGCTCCCAGTCGCCTGGCGGCGCGGGGCTCGCGCCGACCGGCCCGCTAGCTGACCATCCGCCAGGAGCCATCGGGCTGGCGACAGCCCAGGCCCCGACCGCGTTGCGGGCGCCCGGCGATATAAATCGTCTGCGAATAGGCCCGGCAATAGCCTTGCGCGCTGTCGGCGCCGGGACCGGGCTCCACATAACCAAACGTTCCGCTTTTCCCGCGCCAGGCCTGCCGCTGGCCCGCCTCGAGGGCGGCGGTTTGCGCGTCATAGGCGGCTTGGCGATCGGCTTCGTCGAGCTGCGCGCCGACCGGCCCGCCCAGGATGCCGCCCAAAGCGGCGCCGGTCGGCAAGGCGGGGGCGGCGGCTGCCGCCGGCGGCGCCGAGACGGGCGCCGCGCCCGAGCCGAACAGCGAGCCGCCGCCCGAACAGGCCGCAAGCGACCACGCGCCGACAAGACAAATTGCGGTGGATAAAGCACGATTCATGAGCGATTAGACCCCGATCGACGAAAGCGAATCACCAAAGATTCTTCGAAAATCCTTTGTCCGTCATGCCGGGTTCTTGAGCAATGCCGCGCGGTGAGGAATAGGCCCAATGTCCGCATTCATGCGAGAGGCGCCGTCCCTTACAGCGCCGGCAGGCGCAGCGTCGCGCGCAGACCGCCGAGCGGACTGTCTTCCAGCAATAGCGAGCCGCCATAGATCTGCGCGAGATCGACGATGATCGACAGGCCGAGCCCGGAGCCCGGCCGCGATTCGTCAAGCTTCTGACCGCGGCGCAGCGCCGCGGCGCGCGCCTGCGGATCGAGGCCGGGTCCGTCGTCGTCGATCCTGGTGATGAAATAGGCGCGTCCGGCGGCGTCGAGGCGCGGATCGCGCTCGGCCGAAATTTCGACGCGCGTATGCGCCCATTTGCCGGCATTGTCCAAGAGATTGCCGATGAGGTCGGTCAGATCCTGGGCTTCGCCGCGAAAGCGCAAAGCGTCCGGCGCATCGATGGCGAAAGTCAGCGATCTCTCGCGGTAGACTTTGTCGAAGGTTCGCGCCAGGCCCTCGATCACCGGCCTTACCTCGGTCGCCGAACCGATCGATCCAGCCCGCGTCGCCGCCCGCGCGCGGTCGAGGTAGAAGGCGACCTGGCGGCGCATGACTTCCGCCTGCTCCCTCACCTTGTCGGCGAGGGTCGGGCTGCCGGCGTCCGCTTCGTTCAAAATCACGCTGAGCGGCGTCTTCAGCGCATGCGCGAGATTGCCGACCTGCGTGCGCGCCCGATCGACGACCTCGCGATTGGCGTCCAGCAGCAGATTGACTTCGGCGGCGAGGGGGGAAATGTCTTGCGGGAAATCGCCGCTGATATGCTCGGCTTCGCCCCGTCGAATCGCAGCGACCCCCTCGCGCAGCTCGCGAAGCGGGCGAAGCCCGAAGCGAACCGCCAGCGCCATCGAGCCGAGAATGGCGGCCAGCAACAGGAGAAAGGTCGCCCCGAGCGCATATTCGAAATCGTCGATCTCCGCCTCGATCTCCTCCGAATTGCCGGCGACCTGGATGAGATAGCGCCCTTCATCGCCCGCATCGATCACCCGCTCGATCATGCGCAGGCTGCGCTCGTCGGGACCCACGACATAGCCGCTGCGCATCGCGCCAAGCTCGGCATGGTCGGCGGGAGCTTCGAGCCGGGGCAATTGCGCGGCGAACAGCGAACGCGAGCTCTTGATGTCGGGCTGCGCCGAATCGAGCCGCGTGATCTGCCAATACCAGCCCGAACGGGCAAGTTCGAACTGCGGATCGACGAATTGTCCCGGGGCGCCATGCGCCTCGTCGCCCGACGCCTCGACATTGGCGACCAGCGCCTTCAGATAGACGCCGAGCTGCTCGTCGAAAGCCGCCTCGGTCGAACGCGCGTGGATGGCGGTGAGGCCGAGACCCGCCACGATGAGGATCGTCGAGCACCAGAACGCCGCCGACAGGAACAGGCGCGTGGCGATGGATTGCGCATTGAGCGCCTTAAACATTCTGATCCATCCAGCGGCCCAAATGCGCAGGCATCCGGCCGCCTCAGCGTGAGGGCTTGGCGGGCGAGCCGGCGACCTCGACCGATGCGCTATCGGCGCCGATGAGATAGCCAAGTCCGCGCAAGGTCTGGATCACGTCGACGCCGAGCTTCTTGCGCAAGCGGCCGACGAAGACCTCGATGGTGTTGGAATCGCGATCGAAATCCTGGTCGTAGAGATGCTCGACGATCTCGGCGCGCGAGACGATGCGCCCGGCGTGGTGCATGAGGTAGGACAGAAGGCGATATTCATGCGAAGTGAGTTTGATGACGGCGCCGTCCACGGTCACGCGCCCGGCCCTGGAGTCGAGGCGCACCGGCCCCGCGACCAGTTCGCTCGTCGCATGGCCGGCGGCGCGACGCAGCAGCGCCCGCAGGCGCGCGAGCACTTCTTCCATGTGGAAGGGTTTGGAGACATAATCGTCGGCGCCGGCGTCGAACCCCAGCACCTTGTCGCTCCAGCGATCGCGGGCCGTCAGGATCAGCACGGGCATCGTTCGTCCGGCGCGCCGCCAGGCTTCGAGCACCGTCACGCCGTCGCGTTTGGGCAAGCCGATGTCTAAGACGATGGCGTCATAGGGCTCGGTGTCGCCCAAGAACCAACCCTCCTCGCCGTCCAAGGCGCGATCCACCGCATAGCCGGCGCCTTCGAGCGCCGCTACGATCTGTCGGTTGAGGTCGCGGTCGTCTTCCACGACGAGCAGGCGCATTTTTGCTCAGGTCCTCGGCGGCGTTTCGTGAGGCGCATGCGGGGGCAGGAGTTTGCCGCTCACGGCGCTCATGACGACATGCACCAGGCGACCATCGCGGTGCAACAGCGAGATCTCGTAGACAAATTCGTCGCCAAGGCGGCAGAGTTTGGCGGAAATCGCCTCGGCTTTGATCGTTACGGCGGCGCTCTTGAGGGCGACGAACGGCTCCAGAAGGTGGTGGGCCCGAATCTCTTCGCGCGTTTCGTTGGTCGCAAAGCACGCGCCTTTGACCGCCGCGGGCGCCTGGGCGCGGGCGGAGCCCGCCGCCAGCGCACAAATCGCCACGCCGAGCGCCAATACGATCGGGTGAATATATTTTCGCGACATGGCCCGACCCTTGCCCTCCCCGCCTGAACAATCAATGAATGGTCAGCCGCGGCCTGTAAACCGGCCCTCGCGAATTAAGACTCGCAAGGGAACGCAAGTTCCCGACCCGCGGCCATCCCCCTTCGAACGTTTCGTCGCCGCAAGAGGTTTTTCGGCGGCCGGCATCAACTTCTCTTGAAGCGCGGTCCGCACGGCGCATTCGAAAATCCGCGGCCGCGGCGCCGGCGGCCTGCCCTTGCCTTGCGTGCGGCCGACGGGCTAATTCGGGCGCCCGCGCCGACATTCGGGCAGACATCCAGGAAAGAAGCGGTCTCGCCATGAAGATGCAAAGCTGGCGTCGGTCGCGGATTGGGCTTCTGGCCGCGGCGGCGGCCTGCGCGGCGGGCTCGCCCGCCCGCTCGCTGGTGGGACCCGCCAGCGAGGACCGAACCTTCGCCGGCCATGTCGTGATGGTGCTCCAGCGGGGCGTCGACCGGGCCGGGTTTTGCACCGGGGTCGTCGTTGCGCCGCAGGCCGTGCTGACCGCCGCCCATTGCGTCACGGCGATCAAGGACATGCGCATTCATTATCGCGACGATTCCGGCAAACCGGTGCTGCTGGAGGTGCGGGCCGTCGCCACCCATCCCGGCTATCGCGCGGACGCCATCGCCAAGCGAATCGTCTCCATCGATCTTGCCCTCGTTGAAACGCAAACGCCGCTCGAGCCGCGCTTTTCGCCCGCCCCATTGGACGACAGCGGCACTGTCTCCGTCGGGCAATCGCTGCGCATTGTCGGTTACGGGGTTGGACGCGAAGGCCAGGGCGCGAGCGCGGGCGTGCTGCGCAGCGCCCCGCTGCAGGTGCGCGCGCCGCTCTCGGCGGTTCTGCTGTGGGCCGAGGATCCGAACGGGGCGGGCGCCGGCGGCTGCACCGGCGATTCCGGCGGTCCCATTCTTTCGGGCGACGGCGCAAAAGTGCTGGCGATCACGACCTGGTCGGCGGGAACGGGAGGCAAGCGCTGCGGCGCCGTCACCCAGGGCCCGCTCCTCGCCCCGCAACGCGGCTGGATCGACGGCGTGCTCAAGGGCTGGGGCCTGCTTTAGGTAAGCTCGAAATTTATGTATATCTTACAATATGTTGCGGCATGATATGTTCCCGGCGGCGCACAAGCTTGCCACGAACGTCAAACCGTCACAGATTTGATTTATTCGTTGTCGTTTACGGCGACGCCGCATGCGTCCCGGCCTGGCAGCTATCCGCTCCGGGTACGACGAAGGCGGAGCGGCGGCAGGCGGCGGCGGGCTGTGACAGGAAAGCTTTCGAGGCTCTCGATCCGGCGAGGTCGGCGCCTCCTGGGAGAGGCGACATGAAACGACTGCTGTTCGCTGCGATCGTCGCGCTGACGCTGGCGGGTTGCACGTTTCCCGACATGGACGGGGCGGCTTACACGCCAAGGTCCAGTCCCGCCGCGACGTCGACGACGCAATACCAGCAACCGGCCTCTCCTTATGCGGCAAGCCAGCCGCCGGAGAACACGGGCGACTATTCCAATTATTTCTAGGCCGACGTCCGCGTGACGACGGCTCAACCCGTCCGGGGAAAGTCGAGCGGCCCGCTCGCGTTTCTAAACGCGGGTGAAAGGCTTCCAGATTACGAGACGGAACTCTGCCAGGATCTGAGCAGGAACAAAAGCAACGGTATCGTAATCATGAATAGCCCAAAGAAGAACATGGGGCCCACAACGAAACGCAAATCGACGATCAGCCAAGAAAGCGGAATCGTAATCAGAGAGGAAAGGGCTGGAATCAATAAGAAAAACATCGTGACGAAGCCGTTGTCGTTATGGGTCGTCGTCAGCGCCACTTGATAAAAGACGCGCCCGGCGGCCGACGCCGCCAAAGTTCCGAGCAGCAACAGCAAAATGGCGGAGAGATTTTGGTCGCTCACCGAAAAATCCGAGTGCAGATATGACAAAAAGAGAGTCGCTGGAATGAGAATAAAGGCCGATACGACAAAATTAGCCGCTATCGTGGCCGCCTCGTCAAATTCCGAGAACCACTGACCGACCAGAGTCCCGCTCAACGCGAAAAATATCGGCATGGGGATCGCGTAAGCCCATCGGCTATGCAGGACGCTCTCGATCACGTCTTTAAATAACAGGCTGTTGGAACTGTCTATCTGGCTCCAGGCGACGGTCATCGCACCCAAAAAAGCCATGCCAAAACAACCAAAAAAGATGAGCGGCGAAACCGGAATGGCTTTCCTGGAGATGACCAAGGCGACCAACGCCGCCCAGAACGGCGATAAATTCAATATGGCGGCTGTTATTATCGGGTGAGCGCTGCTTAACCCGATGTTATACAAGAACAACCCGCACAGACCGGCCATGAACAAGATCGCCAGCTTGCCCAAATTCCTGACGTCGGAAAGCAAGGCGAGGAAATCGCGGCGGCTGGCGGCGGGCAGGGTCAGGAGCGGAACGGACAACAGCAAGGCGAATTGCGTGAGGCATATGAAGGATGTCGAGGTGAGGCGCTTGGCGGCGAGCGCGGAGAAGGGCTCCTGCGTGGCGAGCAACACCGCGGTCAGAAGCGAATACAAGCTTCCGAGCCGGTAATTCGTGCGGCGAGTGGGCATCGTCATTTTCAGCGACGCTTTCGCGCCTCGGCCCTAACGGATAAGCGCCAATTCCCCCCAAATCTGCGACGGTTTGACGTCCGTGGCAAGCCAGAGACGCGCCAGTCTCGCCAACATCGTTTGGGCCCTCTCGGCCATCCTCTCGCAGCATTTTGGCCAATGCTAAACAGACGGCGGGAATCCATGGCCGAGCCACGTCAAACCGCTGGCAACGTTGCCGTCTCGTTGGCCGGATCGGAATAATGAGGCAGGTCGAGCGCCGGCCTCCCCGGCAAGGGGACGCCGGACTGCGGTCAATAAATATATTAATATGATCGAATTAGTATTGAAACTGGTAAAAACTTGTGCAAAAACCGGGCAACGCGGCTCCAATCCGAACGTTCGCGGCTCCAAACGGGGCCGCGTAACTCGGCTGGATTGCCAGCGGGCTGAAGGGACGCGCGAAGCGTCGAGGGGCCTTATCGAAGAGGGGCGTATGATGAAGTCTGTTGGGTCAATTCTTCTGGGTTCGGCGGCGGGACTCGCCCTCGTCGCCAGCGCACATTCGGCGGACCTGCCGACGACGAAGGCGCCGGCGCCGCCTCCAACCTTATCCTGCTTTGCAAGCTTTTACGATTACATCAGCGCCAGCGCGCAGGACTGCCCGCTGACCTATATGGGCATCACGGTTTACGGACAGATTGACGTGGGCGCCGGTTACAACTCGCACGCCTCCGGTCTCAACGGAGCCTGGCCTCAAGGCGTTCAGGAGGCGATCTCGAAGACCAGCCTGGGTCCGAAATTTCAGTTGGTCCCCGGCGGCCTCAGCGAGTCGAACGTCGGCGTCAAAGGCAAGGAAGAATTCGCGCCCGGATGGTCGTTCGTCTTCGACGTGAATACAGGCTTCGATCCTTATTCGTTGCAGCTCGCCAACGGACCCAAGTCGCTGGTCGAAAATAACGACCGGCCGGTCACCCTCCAAAGTTCGAACGGCGATTCGAGCCGCGCGGGTCAGTGGGACAACACGCGTGGTTATTTGGGGATAAGCAACAGCACGTTCGGCGCCTTGACCGTCGGCCGTCAATATTCGCTCACCAACGACGCGGTGAACAATTATGATCCGATGGGCGCCTCCTACGCGTTCTCCCTAATCGGCAATTCGTCGACGCTCGTCTCGGGCGTGGGCGATACGGAGGTCGCCCGCTATAATACATCGCTCAAATATCAGATCGCCTATAACAACTTCCGCGCGGCCGCCGACTGGCAGTTCGGCGGCTATTCGCAAGGCAACGGCTCGGACGGCGCCTATCAGTTCGATGTCGGCGCGGATTATGCCGGCTTTTCGGTCGACGCGATTTACAGCTACGCGAAAGACGCCGTCACCCTCAGCACCTATGCCGCCGGCAGCACGCTCCCCAAAGGCTGGACCCCGGACGACTTGAAGGCGACTCTCGCCGATATCAGCGGGGCGGTATTGGCGGCAAAATACACCAACGGGCCATTCAAGCTTTTTGGCGGATATGAAAATGCGCTTTTCACGCCGCCGAGCGATGCTTACCCCGCAGGCTTTGGAACTCTCGGCGACTACACCGTGCTCCCCGGCGCGGTCAGCACCACCACTTACATCAATCATAAGGAGTTGCAGGTCGCCTGGTTCGGCGCAAAATACGCAATCCGTCCTGATCTCGATATAACCGGCGCCTATTATTGGACCGGTCAAAACAACTATAGCAATTACGCCGGTCTTTCCGCGGCAAAAATAGCCGCATTTTGCGCCCCGAACACCGCCAAACTGGCGGGCACGACCATCGTCGGCCAGGGATCGGCCAATTCGACCTGCGCGGGCACTGAGGATGCGGTGTCGGCGCTGCTCGATTGGCGCCCGCTCAGCCGCCTCGACGTCTACGGAGGCGTGATGTTCTCGCAAGTTGCCGGCGGCCTTGCGAATGGCTTTATTCATACCACCAGTATTGCCCCGACCGCGGGTCTGCGCCTGACCTTCTGATAGGTCTGGCCCGGGCGCGCTTCCCCCGACCCCACCGACTGAGCCTCGGGCCCCGCGCCCGAGGCTTTTCTTTGCGCCGCCGCGCGCCCGTTCGAGCCTTTTGAGCATCCGTCCGGGTAAAGATTGATTTCGCCCCAATGTGGCCAAAAAGCGACACCGGCGCGGCGGCAGCCGCTTCCGCCAATAATTTCAAGCCTTTTTCGAAATTCCGCGTCGCTTGCCGGCGGGTCGATGCGAGGGGACCCCGTCATACAAGGAGGGGACGAAAAAACTGTAACAAAAGCGTCACGCGGACTTACTAAGACTTCGTTTACGTATCCTGGAGTTGGGGGAATTGGTGATGATCATAGGTTTTCGGACGAAACTGCTTGCTTCGATAGCGGTGGGCGTCATTGCCGTACTGGGATCGATGCCGGCAAGAGCCGACGACACCGCTGCGGAAATCGCCGCTTTGAAGGCTGAATTGCGGCGGCTCGAAGCCAAAGTCGAGGCGCAGGGCAAGACCACGGCCCAGACGAGGGCCGAATTGGCGTCGCTCCCGGTTCCCACTCGGAAGGGCGAGACCGAAGTCTTCGCCTGCCCGCCCGGCAAATTCTGCTACAAGGGCCTGACGATTACCCCCGGCGGCTTCTTCGCGCTGGAAGGTCTCTACCGAAGCCACAATCTGGAATCGGATGTCGACACGCCATTCGCGTCCATCCCGTTCGCCGGCAACGGCCACTTCGTCGTCGGCCCCACCAACGGCGGCCTTGGAGTCGGTCACACCGCCGAGGAGCGCTTCTCCGAGCGCCAGAGCCGTCTTTCGTTGCTTGTCGAAGGCAAGGTCGACCCGGCCACCTCGCTCGCCGGTTACGCCGAGTTCGACTTCCTCGGCGCGGCGCAGACCGCCAACGAGAACGAATCCAATTCGTTCACCCCGCGCGTTCGCCACCTCTATGCGACGATCGACCGGTCGGATTGGGGCTTGCATGTGCTGGCCGGTCAGACCTGGTCGCTGGCGACCTTGAGCAGCCAAGGCATGGTGCCGCGCAAGGAACAAATTCCGCTGACGATCGACGCACAATACGTCGCCGGCTTCTCCTGGACGCGCACGCCGGAGATTCGCGTCGTGAAGGATTTCGGACCGTATTTTGCGGTCGGCGTTTCCGCGGAAAATTCGGCGACCACCTTCACTGGGACAGCGCCGACCGCCGCGGGCATCGTCGCGACTTCTCTTAACGGTTGCGGCGGCGGCACAGCCACCTTCGACCCGTCGGGCGACCAACTCCTGAACGCTTGCAACACCTATTCGATCAACGATATCCCCGACTTCATCGGCAAGGCGACATTCGATCCGACGATCGCCGATCACAAAGTGCATATGGAAGCCTATGGCCTGCTGCGCGATTTCTATGATCGCACGGACCCCACCGCCCTCGCGTCCGCCAATCATGACGTTTACGGCGGCGGCTTTGGCGGCGGCGTCGTCGCCGAGATTATTCCAAAATACCTCGACGTGCAGTTCTCCGGCCTGACGGGCAACGGCATTGGCCGCTACGGCACCAGCGGCTTGCCCGACGTGACTTATAACTCCGTCACCGGCGCCCTAACGCCGATCCCCGAAACGCAATTGCTGGCGGGCGTCATCGTGCATCCCTGGGCCGGGTTGGATGTTTACGGCTACGCCGGCGAGGAATTCGAGTCGGCGAAATACGTTCCCGGCGCGGCGTCCGGCTTTGGCTTGGGCAATCCGGCATCCATCAACGCGGGTTGCATAAGCGAGTTCTCGACCGCGGCCTGCGTCGGTCAAACCAGATCGGTCGGCGAGGTCACGGTCGGCCTCTGGGACACGATCTACAAAGGCGACTTCGGCATGCTGAGGGCCGGTTTCGAGTATGAGGACATCGAGCGGACGGGCTTTGCCGGCGCGGCCTCTGCGGCGCACGCCACTTTCGGCACCATCACGCCGACCGCCAACGAGCAAGTGTTCATGACGAGCCTTCGTTACTATCCGTTCTGATACGGCTTGATCAACCGATGCGGGGCGGCGACGCAATGTCGCCGCCCCGTTGCGTTTTGAGCGGCGCCGTCGCGCCTGGGCTTGCCGAAGCCGCGCCGATTGCCCGCGGCGATTTCTGCGAACTGGACGAGCCACGCCCGCCTGACGCCTTCCTGACGCGAGCCCAATTTCGAACGATGCGCCTGTCGGCCGCCTCACCGTTCGAACCAGCCGGCACGCGCGATCTTGCCGAACATGGGCTGCGGCAAGAGCTGTAAAATCTAAAATATATATTAGTTGCTCCGATAGATCACACGATGCATTTGTTAGGCGTCGATCCTTTGCGCGCGTTGTCGGCGCATTCGGAACGACAGTCGCGCATCGCGCCCCGATAGCCATCACAGATACGTCAACGACGGTTGCTGACCGAGGGATGGCGCTTGTCTTGTCGAGGGTGCGCGCAATACCGCGCGGCTTATGGCCAGATCAGGAAATAGTGAACGCGCGTCGGGAACAAATCGGCTCCGCCCGAGTCTCCTCGTCAGCGAGCTCATCGAATTCCAAAGGAGCACATGATGAAACGACTTTCGCTGACCATCGTCGCGCTATTGAGCCTCTCTTCCATAGCTGTCGCCCAGAGCGGACCTCCCGATGCGACCCGGTGGAGCGGCGGCCAGCATTCTGTGATCCTGTCGGCGGCGCCGGGATCAGGCGGTCGAATTGTCCCGAATCCCATCGAATGCATTCCCGACAGTTCGAAACCTGTTTGGAGCTCCACCTCCACTCTGCTGGGATACGCCTGCATCCGCGCCGGCGCGAACGGGCGTTAAGGACGCGTTGCTCAGGAGCGCGCGCCGCCGCTGGTCTTGGCGCGAGCGGACATTTCGAACAAGGCGCCGGGTTGATTGTCTTTGACCCGCAGATCGAAATTGTGAAGATTGGCGATCGCCACGGCGATGCTCAGGCCAAGACCGCTGCCGGAAACTCGGCCGTCGCGGCCGGCCCGGTGGAATCGCTCGAAGATCTTATCGCGCTCGCCGGGCGCCACGCCCAACCCGCTGTCGCAAATTCGGATAACAGGACGATCGGCCTCGAGCGTCGCGGATATCAGCACCTTGCCTCCCGCCGGCGTGAATTTGATCGCATTGTCGGTCAGATTCAGCAGCGCCTCGCGCATCAGATCGCTATCGCCTACCGCGGGGATCGGCGACTTGGCGTCAAGCGTCATCAAGACGGATTTGGCCCTCGCGAGCGGCGCGTAGAATTCGAATACGTCGGCGCAGATCGCGGCAAGATCAATCGGCTTGAATTCACTTGATCTGGGTCCATTCTCGACTTCCGCCAAGCGCAGCAGGGCCGTGACGGTCACCATCGCCTTATCGAGTTCGCCGAGAGCCTGGCGCGTCGCAAGGCGCAACGCCTGATCGTCCTCGCTCGCGACGCCGCGCTCCAATTTTGCGCGCATGACGGAGAGCGGCGCGCGCAGATCATGCGCGATATTGTCGCCGACGCCCTTGATCTGGATCAGCAAACGCACAATTTCGTCGAGCATGAGATTCACGTCGCGCGAAACCCTGTCTATTTCGTCGGGCCGCTTGCGCACCGGCAGGCGCACGTGAAGATCGCCTTGCATGATCCTGGCAATCGTCTCGTGAATGCGGATGAGCCGCCGCGACGCGCGACGCGCAAAGAAAGCGCCTATCGCGAGGGCGAGCAGCAGCATGGGACCGATGGCGGTCGCCAGGGCGCCCAGCACGGTCTCGCGAAGCGCGTAGATTTCCAGCATGCTTCGCCCCAGCAGCAAAACGCTGCCGTCCGGGCGCTGGCGCGCCACAAATATAGCGGGCTCCAGTCGATCCGGCGCGCCAGGCGTTTGCGCCGCGGAGACGAAATGGGATTTGCCGTCGACGGGGATCGCCGGCATCGTATCGATATTGCCGATGAGGTTCCTGCCGGCGGCGTCAAAGAGCGCGACATAGTCCAGCCGGCGCAGGTCTCGGGTCAGCCGCAAATCGAGCGCGTTCCTGAGTTGCGCCTCCGTATCGTCGGCTCCTTTTGCGGCTTCGTCGGTGAGGATGAGGCGAATGCTCGCTTCATCCGAAGTGGTGATTTGCAGATAGACGAATCCAAAGATGAGCGCGGTCGCCCCCGTCATCGCGAGGGCGAAGGCTATGGCGACCCGAAAGGCCGAGGACCGCAGGATATCAAGCATCGGCGCTGAACATGAACCCGGCGCCGCGAATATTGGTGATCAGCGACGGGCCGCCGCCGAGGTCTATCTTGCGCCGCAAGTTGCCGATATGGACGTCGACGACATTGGTTTCCGGCGTAAAGCGGTAATTCCAGACCCGTTCGAGCAGCATGGCGCGCGTAATGATCTGACCGGGGCGGCGCATGAAATATTCGAGGAGCTTGAATTCGCGCGGCAACAGATCGATCTCGGCCTCGCCGCGCCGCACGGTCTGCTCGATCAGATCCATTTCGAGCCCGGCCGCGCGCAGCTTTGTGGTGCGTATGTCGTCGAGGCGACGCAGCAGCGCCTCGACGCGCGCGGCGAGTTCGCCCATCGCAAACGGCTTGACGAGATAATCGTCGCCGCCGGCCTTGAGCCCGCGGATGCGCTCGTCGACCGTCGAAAGCCCCGAGATGACGAGAACGGGGGTCTTGAGGCCCTGTTCGCGCAGCGTCTCCATCATCGCAAGGCTGTCGGCGCCATGCAGCATGCGATCGAGGATCATGATCCCGGCCGCGCCGCTCTGGGCGGCGCGCAAACCCTCCGCCAGGGTGTCGACATGATCGACGGGATAGCCGAGCCGATGCAGCTCGGCTTTGATTTCCTCGGCCAGTTCCCGCTCGTCCTCGATCAGGAGCACTTGCGGGCGCTTGTGGGGATGTCCGGCCGTCGACATCGCTTCCCTCTAGCCTCCTTCAATGGGTCTGGGCGGGCGTCAGCAGATATTTCGTCGCGGCGATGAAAGCCGGTTGCAGCGGTCGCAAAGGCGGAAAGGTTTCGTTCAACGGCCAGCCGCCGCCGAGGGCCTTGAAGAGCGCAACGAGAGCGTCGGCGGCGGCTTGGCGCGCGGCGACATGGCGTTCCTCGAGATCGAATTCCTCGCGCTCCGCATCGAGAACGTTCAGAAAATCGGTCAAGCCGCGATCGTAGCGCTCGGTGGCGAGCTGCGTTGCTTGGCGGGCGGCCGCCAGCGCCCGGTCGAGGTCGCTCAGGCGTTGCTGTTGCGCCCGGTAGGCGGCATAGGCGTCATCGACTTGCCGCACAGCCATCAATATCGTCTGCTTATAGGCGACCAGAAGTTCATGAGTTTTCAGATCGGCGATCTCGATTTTTGCGTCGAGCGCGCCAAAATCGAGCAGGGGCCAATATATTGACGGCCCAAGCGAATCGATCAGACTGATGGGAAGGCCGGTCGATGCGCGGACGCCGCCCTGCTCGCCGATCGCCCCGGTCAGCGTGACGGTCGGAAAGAGATCCGCGATCGCAACGCCGATGCGCGCCGTCGCGGCGGCGACACGGCGCTCCGCCTCGCTGATGTCGGGGCGCCGCCGCAGGAGATCGACCGGCAGCCCGACGGGAATCCGCGACGGCAACGCCGGAATAGGGCCGGGTCTGGCCAGTTCCTTGGCGAGATCCTCCGGAAACAGGCCGAGCAATACCGCGATCGCGTGACGGCTCGTCTCGATCTGCGCGGCAAGCGGCGGCTGATCGGCTTGCAACGTCGCCAATTCCCGTTGCGCCAGGCTCACGTCCATTTCATTGGTGAGCCCGCGGTTAAAGCGCGTCTGCGCCAGATCCATATTGCTTCGCGCCGCCGCGATATTCTGTTCGAGGATCACCAGCTGCCGTTCCTGCGCGCGCATGTCGAGATAGGCGCGGGCGACGTCGGCGGCGACCGTCACGAACACCCAATCGCGCGCCTCCTTGAGAGCCTCGGCGTCATAGGTCTGCGCCTCGACCTCGCGCCGAATCTTGCCGAAAATGTCGATTTCCCAGCCGGCGTCGAAGCCGGCCGCCTTCTGGATGCTCTTGAGGCCGGTCGCGTTCTCCCCGGCCCGGAGAGCCTGCGACACGCGCCCCTTCGTCTCATCCGAGCCGGTTCCGCCCCCACCGCCGGCCGTGGCTCCTCCCTCCGGCAGGGCCTGATCGGCCGCAACGACCACTTGCGTGCGCGCCTCCTGGAGCCTGTCCAGCGCGATTTCAAGATCGAGATTGGACGCAAGCGCGCGAGCGACAAGCGAGTCGAGTTCGCGATCGCGCAGCGATCGCCACCATTGCGCAAGATCGACGCCAGCGGAACTGGATGATTGTGCGCCTTTGTCAATGGGTTGCGCGAGAAACGCCGCCGGCGTTCGCACGGCCGGCGACAGAAAATCAGGACCGACGGCGCAACCCGCCAAGGCGCCGGCGGTGGCGAGAGCCCACAAGAGAATCCATACTTTCACGCCGAAATTTCCAACTCAGGGAGAGCGGTCCAAACGAAATCAGTCGGCCGAGGGCGTTTTTCTATTCCCCTCACTGGCCTGCCGCTTTTGTATCTCCCGACTTGGCTTCATTCAACTTGACTTTGTCCCCGGCGGCGATCTGGCTGCTCAGGTTCACGGCGACCTTGTCGCCGGCCGCGAGGCCCGAGCCGATATCCACGAGATTGCCCTCGTCGCGGGCGATCGTCACATTCCTGAACGCGACGGCGCCTTTGTCGTCGATAACGGCGACTTGCGGGCCGCCGGCCCGAAACATCAGAGCGGCGGCCGGAACCCGGATCGACGCGCCGCCGTTGAGCTTGAAATTCACTTGCACGTACATTCCGGGGACCAAGCCGCGGCCGGGATTGGGAATGTCGATCTCGACGCGCAGCGTGCGAGATTCCGGATCGATCGATTTTGCGGTGCGCGTAACCTTGCCTTCAAAATGCAGGTTTGGCTGGTCGCCGCTGGTGATCACGGCGGCTATGCCCGGTTCCATAAGCTGCGCGGCGGCGCTCTGCGGCGCATGGACGAAGACCCTCATCGGGTCATCCTGCGAAAGCCGATAAAGCGACGACGTGTTCGCGGTGCTTCCCGCGGTCACGAGATCGCCGGTGTTGATGTGACGCTGCACGATCTTGCCGTCGAACGGGGCTTTCACCTCCTTGAAGCGCGTAAGCGCCGAGAGGCGGTCTATGTCGGCCTGTTCAAGCATCACTTGCGCGCGCGCCGCGTTCAGTTCGGCGACCGCTTCGGCGCTGCCCGCCTTCTTGGATTCGCGCTCCTGATCGGATACGACGCCCTTGGGCGAATCCCGCCAACGGTCGTCGGTGGTCTTGGCAAAATCGGCCTGCGCTTGCTTGACGGCCACCTGGGCGACGCTGGCGTTCAGCTTGGCCTGCGCCGCCAGGAGTTCGGCGTCGAGTTCGGGCGTATCGATCGTCGCAAGCGTTTGTCCCGCCGTGACATGGTCGCCGATGTCGACAAACCACTTGGCGACATAGCCGTTCACCCGCGCATAGATCGTGGTCTCGTCCCACGCGGCGGTTTCGCCCGGCAGCGTGAGGGGCGAAGTCGCAGGCGCGGGCGCGGCCGAGACGAAGTCGACAAGCGGCGCCGCCGTCACGTCATTTCGAGTCGCCTCGGCTAGGTCGGTCGCCGCTTCGGACTTCAGGTGACGGACGAACAGAAAGGAGGCGATCAAGACGATTACGAATAATCCGGCAAACAGCCGCAAACCCCGGCCGGCCGGCCGTGAAGGATCGCCCGCTTCCGGCTCCTCGGCGGCGCGGCGGGGAAAGTGGTGCGGCGGGTCGACGGCTAGCATTGCATTCCTCGCGTCAAATCGGATCGCATCAATGGGCGCTCACAGGTTCGCCAACCAGCGCGTCGGCCGGCGCGCGCGTGGGCTTGTGCAAAAGTCCGTACATTACCGGGACGAAAATCAAGGTGGCGAAGGTTGCGAAAAGAAGACCGCCGATCACCGCGCGAGCCAAGGGCGCGTTCTGTTCGCCGCCCTCGCCGAGGCCGAGCGCCATCGGGATCATGCCGACGATCATCGCGCCTGCCGTCATCAGCACCGGCCGCAGCCGTGTATAGCCCGCCGCGACGGCGGCTTGGCGGGGATCATCGCCCGCCTCGACGCGCTGATTGGCGAAACTGACGACCAAAATGCTGTTGGCGGTCGTCAACCCAATGCACATCAGCGTGCCCATCAACGCGGGAATGCTCATATGCGTCTGCGTCAGGAACAGCGACCACATCACCCCGCCCAAGGCGAAGGGCACGGCGGCCAGAACGATCAGCGGATCGGTCACGCTCTGGAAATTGATGACCAGCGCCAGAAATACCAGCGCGACCGCCAGCGCCATTCCCGAGAATAGCCCCGAATAGCTCTCGCGCATTGTCTCGACCTGTCCGCTGAGCTTTACCGTCATGGCGTCGGTGGCCGCCGGCCTGTCTGCGGCAAGCACACCGTCGATCCCAGCCGCGGCGGCCGCCAGATCGGTTCCCTGCACGTCCGCGTTGACGTCGAACACGGGTCGGATGTTGAGTTGCGAGGTCACCATCGGCGTCTCGGCGCGCCCGAATCTGGCGACATTCATCAGCATCTGACCTTTTCCTTCGCCCGCGGCGGACATTACGGGCAAGGTCCACAGATCCTCGGTCGAATTCACGCGATAGGTCGGCATCTGGGCGATCAATCGATAGCTCGAGCCGGTTTGCGGATTGACCCAGAAGTTCGGCGCGGCCTGCGTGCTGGAATTTGTCGTCACCAGCACGTTGTTGGCGACCGAAGCTTGATCCATGCCGGCCTGTTGGGCGAGCGTGCGATCGACGTCGATCGTCAGAGCCGGCGCATCGGGAACCTGAAACACGTGAGAATCGACGACGCCGGGAACGCTCTTGATGTCGCCTGCGATCTTTGAAGCCAGCGCGAACGCCGCGGCGCTATCCGGGCTGGTTACGCGAATGTCGATCGGTGCGGGCTGGCCGAAGTTCAGGACCTGGTCGACGATATCGGCGGGCTGGAAGAAGAATTGCAGCTCCGGAAATCGTTTGGGCAGTTCGCGCCGCAGATCGGCGATATGAGCGGCGGTTGGCGTGTGCGTCTTGTTGAGAGAGATGAGAATCTCGCCATCCATGGGGCCGACGGTGGCCGAATCGCTCAACGCGATATTGATGCCGCTATAGGGCAGGCCGATATTGTCAAGGATGACGTCGACCTGGTCCTGGCCGACGATCTGGCGGATCGCCCGCTCGACCTCGGCGAAATAGCGTTGCGTATCCTCAAGCCTGGTGGCGGGCGGCGCCCGAACGTGCAGGCGCATCTGACCCGCGTCGACCTGCGGAAAGAAGTCTCGCCCGACGACAGGGAAGAGCGCGAGCGAACCGACCATCAAAGCGACGAAAAACAGACTTGTAGCGCCTGGCCGCGACACCGAATGGGCGACGCTCCTTCGATAGGATTCGCGGAAATTGTTGAATCCCCTCTCAAAGCCCTGATGAATGGCGCGGAACGGATTGAAGCCTTTGCGCCGGCGCGGCTCGCCCGAATGGGGAAGCTGGTGAGAATGGTCCGACGAGCGGATGAGGAATTTGAACAGGATCGGCACGAGCGTGAACGACAGCCCCAGGCTGGCGATCAGGGACAGACAGACCGATACGGAGAGCGGCGAAAACAGATATTTGGAAGTGCCCTGCAGCAGGAATATCGGGACGAAGACGATGCAAATGCACAGGGTCGACACCATCGTCGGCACGCCGACCTCGCCCGCGCCGTCGATGATCGCCGTCGTCAGCGGTTCGTGCAGTCGCAAATGTCGTTCGATATTCTCTATGACCACCGTGCCATTGTCGACCAGGATGCCGACCGCCAGCGCGAAGCCGCCCAGCGTCATCGTGTTCACGGTCTCGCCCAGGAGATACATGAGGACCGTCGCCGTGACGATCGACATCGGGATCGTCGCCAGAATGATGAGGGTCAGCCGCCAGTCGCCAAGGAACAGCAGGATCATCAGCGCCGTCAGGCCAGCCGCCATCAATCCGCCCATCGCGACGCTCTTCAGCGCCGCCCGGACGAAGATGGACTGATCGAATATGGTCTTGACCGATACGCTCGCAGGCAGCAGCTTGCGAATGTCGGGCAACGCGTCCATGACGCCGTCGATCACCGCCAGGGTCGACACGCCCTCGGTCTTGCGCACCGTCAACAGCGCGCCCGGCCGGCCGTCGACCGAGACGGAATTGCTTTGCACCTGGTGCCCGTCGTGAACATGGGCGACGTCGCCAATGAACACGGTGCGGCCATTGATCACTTTGATGGGATATCGGTTGATCGTGGTGATGACGTCGGGGCTATTGTTCATCAACAGCGAGTAATCCTTGCCCCCGATTTTCACATCGCCAGAGGGCAGGACCACGTTCTGTTTCTGGAGCGCGTCGCTCACATCCGTCGGGGTCAGTCCGCGCGCCTGCAAGGCCTGCGGGTCCAAGTCGACCATCATGACGCGAGGCATGCCGCCATAGGGATAGGGAACCGACGCGCCGCGCACGACCGCGAGATCCGGACGGATGATGTTCTGCCCGAAATCATTGAGCTTAGAGTCCGACACCGTGGGGCTCGATAGGCTCAGCTGGATGATCGGCACGTCGGTGGCGCCGTAGCGCAGGACCAGCGGCGGCGTGATATTGCGCGGCATGGATTTGAGAATGACGAGCGCGCTGCTCGACAATTGCGAAATCGCGCGGGTCACGTCGGCGCCCTCATGGAGGTACACTTTCAGGACGCCGACGCCGTTATAGGCCGTCGCCTCGAGGCGGGAGATATCGTCGACAAGGGAGGCAAGCTGGCGTTCATGCAGCGTGAGGATGCGGTTTTGCATGTCCTTCGGACTCATGCCGCTGTAAGTCCAAACGACGCTGACGACCGGAATGTCGATTTCCGGAAAGATGTCGATGGGCATGCGCTGCGCTGCGCCAACGCCCATGATGCAGATGAGAATCAGCGACGCCACGACGGTATAGGGTCGCTTTAGCGCAGATGCGACCAGCCACATCAGACAACCTCGGTTTCGAAAGCTTAGGCGCCGCCCGTGTGGTCGACGCAGACTGTCCAAACCCCCGATGACCGCGCCCGGAAACTATACTCCAGAGCTCCGCAGCACTCTAACGCCGCCGAACAAGAATGGTTCCCAACAGCCCAACGTCCCCACTCGCCATTGCCAAAGGGCTTTGACGGTCGGCGACGATGCGGGGAAGATGGCCGCCATGCTGTCCAACGGCAACTAAAATAAGATTTATATAGTGCGCGCCTCTTCCACAGGCTCGCCACCGCACCAACGCGCGGCGACGGCCCAGGATCGCCGGAAACCTCGGCGCCGAGGCGCAATCTGTCCTGAACCGCGCGACGTCGTCGCCCTACGTCGAGCACAATCCATCGCCTAACGCCGCGCCGGATTCATCGGACGAAGGTTCGGGTTTTGTCGGCGAGTCCTGGGGCGCGGTGCCGCTCGATTACGGCGCCCGCAAGAACGCCGCTCCCGTGAGCCAGAGTCTTGACGCAATACGAACGCCCGGCAAGAAGCTCTAGGTTGGCTTGCCGGCTTATCGGCTCCTGCAAGGCGCGGGGTTTGCTTTTCATCCCCCCTTGCGCCGCCGCGCGGGTCCGTTCGGCCATTTGACGATCCGCTCCGGCCACAGTTCGACCGGCACGTCTTCTTCGCTGGCGCTGACGCGGCCACGGACGGAAACCCCGGCCGCATGGACGGTCTCGTCCGATCCTGAGACGAGGGGATGCCACCAAGCCAGATCCCGCCCCTCCGCGACGACGCGATAGGCGCAAGTCCTCGGCAGCCAAGATAGGGAGCGCACCGCGCCGGGCGTCAGTTTGACGCAATCGCGCACGCGCCGGCGCCGGCGCGAATAATCCGTGCAGCGACAGCTATCGCCGTCGAGCAGCTTGCAGCCAATGTCGGTGAAATGGATTTGCCCATTGTCCTCGTCCTCCAGCTTGACGAGGCAACAGCGTCCACACCCGTCGCAAAGGCTTTCCCATTCCTGCGTCGACATTTCCTCGAGCGTCTTGGTCCGCCAAAACGGTTGGCCGTCCGGATCGATGTCGGTCATAGGCGCGGCCTCATCAATTTTGCGGAGCGACGGAGGCGACGTCGCCGGGGAGCGGAAGGCGACGCTCAAACGACCGCCGAGCCCCCGGCGCCACGTCGGCGCCATTTTTCGCCCTCAAGAGCCATCCCAGGCGGCCTCCGGCCGGGCCCACGGCGCCCCGCGCCAAATGTGCTAAGAGAGGGCGCCGGAAGAGGATGGGCGCCCGAGCGAAGGAGGGCAGGTGGCGAACGAATTGCGAAATTCGGTCTTTTTCAAGATGATCGGTCGGGGCTTTCTGGCTCTCGACGCCTTTATCGACTCGTCGCTCTATAGCGGCAAGCGCCGCGCCATCGCCGCCTATGCCGCCTATTCGGCTTTTATGGATCGCTTCTACGTTTCGGGCGTGGCGAAATTCGCCGTCGAAATCGCCTGCGAGGGCCTGACCCTCGGCCTGGCCGGTCTGCTTCTCGCTTTGACCCTGGCGCTGCCCGCCTTTCGCGAGACGAGCGAGGAGGATTGGCTGAAACGCGAAGACCTCGCGGTCACCTTCCTCGACCGCTACGGGGTCGAAGTCGGTCGCCGCGGCATCAAACATGACGATTCGATTCCCTTGGAGCAATTGCCCGATCATTTCATCAAGGCGGTCCTGGCGACCGAGGACCGGCGCTTTTTCAGCCATTTCGGCATCGACGTGATCGGCACTTTGCGCGCGCTGACGGTCAATGCGCGCGCTTCGGGCGTCGTCCAGGGCGGCTCGTCGATCACCCAGCAGCTGGCCAAGAACCTGTTCCTCACCAATGAGCGCTCGATCGATCGAAAGGTCAAGGAAGCCTATCTGGCCTTGTGGCTCGAAAATCACCTTTCGAAAAAAGAAATCCTCCGACTTTATCTCGATCGCGCCTATATGGGCGGGGGCGCCTTTGGTGTGCAGGCGGCGGCGCAATTCTACTTCGGCAAATCGGCCCGGGACATTGATCTCGCGCAATCGGCGATGCTGGCCGGCCTGTTCAAGGCGCCCACCAAATATTCGCCCGACGTCAATTTGCCGGCCGCGCGCGCGCGCGCCAACGACGTATTGAGCAATCTGGTCGATGCGGGCTTCATGACCGAGGGCCAAGTCTATGCGGCGCGGCGCAATCCGGCGACCCCGGTCGACCACAGCGCGCGCGGCAGCCCGGACTGGTATCTCGATTTCGCCTATGACGAGGTCAAGGCGCTCGCCGACGAGAACAAGCTTGGCAATGAGCGCGTGCTGGTGGTGCGCACCGGTCTCGACACCGGGTTGCAGCGCAGGGCCGAAAGCGTCATCGAGGACATGCTGAGGGTGCGCGCGCCGGCCTATCGCGCGCATCAGGCGGCGACCGTCGTCGCTGAAATCAACGGCCTCGTGCGGGCTATGGTCGGCGGGCGCGACTATGGCGCGAGCCAGTTCAACCGCGCCACTGACGCCCTTCGCCAGCCCGGCTCGTCGTTCAAGGTCTTCGTCTATCTCACCGCGATCCTGACGGGCAAATATCACAAGGATACGCCCGTCGACGCTTCGAGCATCTGCATCGGCGACTATTGCGTGCATAATTACGCCGGCGAGAGCGCCGGCATCCTGCCGCTCTACAGCGCGCTGGCGCAATCGCTGAATACGGCGGCCATCCGCATGTCGATCAAGATCGGCGAGATCTACTGGCCGCCCAAGCAAAGCTACCACCTGGGCAAGATCGCCGAACTCGGCCGCAGCAAGATCGTCGCGACGGCGCGCGCGATGGGCGTGACGACGCCGCTTGTCGACACGGTGTCGCTGCCGGTCGGCGCCGACGAAGTCAAGATGATCGACATGCTCGCCGCCAATTCGGTCTTCGCCAATGGCGGCAGACGCGCGACGCCCTACGCGGCGATCGAAATTCGCAATTCGCGCGGCGACATCGTCTATACCCGCGAGGCCAACGGGCCGGCCCCCGTCCAAGTGATGCCCGCCGACAAGATCGCCGAAATGAACAATATCTTGACCCATGTCGTGACCGAGGGCACCGGCCGCGCCGCGCAGATTCCAGGCATCATAGCGGCCGGCAAGACCGGGACGACCAATAATTCGACCAACGCCTGGTTCAACGGCTTTACCGGCAATCTCGTCTGCAGCGTCTGGTTCGGCAATGACGACAATGCGCCGATGGAGAACATGACCGGCGGCACGCTGCCCGCTCAGACCTGGCATGACATCATGATCTACGCGCATCAGGGCCTCGACGTAAAACCACCCTATGGCGTCGCGCCGGGACCCGCCGTCAAGGCGCCCGAAATCGCGGCCGCCGGCGCCCCCGGCGACGGCGAGGCGCCGCCGCCGCCCCGCCTTGCCGGATTGTCGCCGCGCGCCGCGCAAGTGATCACCGAGATCGGCGATCTCGCGCGTATCGACAAAAGCCGCAGCGCGCAGCGGATAGAGCCGGTATCGCTGGCTGTGCGGAGCGCATCCGGCGCCGGGCTGCCGGTCCTGCCGGCGGGCGAGGCCCAGCCTTAGGCGGGCGCCGTCGTCGCCGCCGCCAAGCTTGACTTGGTCTTGCCCCATCGCGCTTTATCCCGATCTGAAGCGCCTCTGATGCAATTGGCTCCGGATCCCTGTCTTGGACACGTTAATAAAAGCGCTGATCGCCTGCGTCATCGGCCTGGTTCTGGGTCTATCGGCCACCGCGTGGAGCCTACGCTACGGTCGGGGATTCGACGCGGCGACCATCGGCGCCTGGACGGTGTCGGAGAAGGCGGGAACGCTCGAGGCCGATCCCTATACGCGCGCCGCCTTGGAGCAAAGCGGCGAAATTCCCCTGGCGCTTGGCGAAGGACTGCAGTTCATCGCGCGGACCGACGACAGCGGCGCGGCGCTGAGCCCATCCTGCGCGTATCTTGTGGGCCGCACGACGCCGCCGGCGCGCTACTGGACCTTGAGCCTCGTCGATCAGCTCGGTTTTCCCGTCGCCAACGCGGCGGCGCGTTACGGGTTTCGATCGAGCGAGATCCAGCGCGGCGCCGACGGCGGCTTCCTCATCGCGGTTTCCTCAAGCCCGCATTCCGGCAATTGGCTGCCCATCGGATCGAACGGCCGCTTTGCTCTGGTGCTTCGCCTTTACGATTCGCCGGTCAGCGCAACGGCGGCGGCGATCGAAAAGGATGCGTTGCCGCGCATCGTAAGGGAAAGTTGCCTGTGAATCTTCGGCGGCGCCTGATCGATTTCCTGGCGATCGCCCTTGGCGCGGCAATGATCGCCGCGCTGGTGCATGTTGTCGCCATCCTCATCATCCCGCTATACGCCACGCGCGACGCCTTTGCGCGATTGAGCGGGCTTGGGCCGATCAATGCGACCATTGCGCTGGCGCAGTCCGGCCCGCGGGAGCGCCTGATTCCCTACGGAGACCCGGCCGTCGCCGGCGCCTTCTGCCGCTTTGACCTGCGCGCCGGCCCGCTGCGGGTGAAGGCGCCGGCGAACCTGGCGAGTTTCGCCTCGCTGTCTTTCCATACGCGCCGGGGCAGCATCTTTTACGCGATCACCGACAAGGCGGCGACCCATGGAACGCTCGAGGCTCTGGTGGTCACCGATGAACAATTGCGCGCCCTGGAGGCCAAGGACGACGAGGACACGCCGGTTCAGGACTTGCGCATCGTCTCCAACGCCAAAGAAGGCTTCGTGATGATGCGGGCCTTGAGCGAGGAGCCGAGCCTTTATCCCAGCGCCGAGGGCGCCGTGCGAGCGCTGACCTGCGCGAGCGAGCCCATCGCGGAATGACCGCCGCTCGAGAAAACCGCCTGTGGACTTGGGCCCTCGTTAGGGCGATGCTTGCGCGATTGATCGCCTCGACAAGAACGCCGTGAGGAACCGCCCGACTTGGCAACGCTTTTCCTGACCCATCCCGCCAGCTACGGTCATCAGATGGGCCCTGGCCATCCCGAGCGGCCGGAACGGATTCGCGCCGTGGAGCGCGCGCTCGAACAGGAGGCGTTCCAGATGCTGGCGCGCGAACCGGCGCCGCGCGTCTCGCGGGAGGCCCTGCTGCGCGTGCATCCCGAATCCTATCTCGCGGCCATCGAGGAGGCGGCGCCGCGCGAAGGATTCACCCGCCTCGACACCGACACGTCGATGTCGCCGGGAACGCTGGAGGCGGCCATGCATGCGGCGGGCGGCGCCACTTTCGCCGTCGACGAAGTGATGAGCGGGCGCGTCGCCAACGCCTTCGTCGCGATGCGCCCGCCCGGACATCACGCCGAACGGGCGACGCCGATGGGGTTCTGCTTTTTCAACAGCGCCGCCGTTGCGGCCCGGCATGCGCAGGCGGCGCATGGCGCGGAGCGCGTCGCGATCGTCGATTTCGACGTCCATCACGGCAATGGCACGCAGGATATTTTCTGGGACGATGCGAGCGTCATGTACGGCTCGACGCATGAAATGCCGCTCTATCCCGGCACGGGGGCGCTGAGCGAACGCGGCGAGCACAACCAGATCGTCAATTCGCCGCTGCGCGCCGGCGACGGCGGCGACGTGTTCCGCCAAGCGCTCGAGGCCGCCATCCTGCCTCGCCTTGAGGCGTTCCGTCCGGATCTCATCGTCATTTCGGCGGGCTTTGACGCCCATCGGCTGGATCCGCTCGCCAATCTCAATCTGGTCGAGGCCGATTACGCCTGGGCGACCCGGCGCCTGATGGCCATCGCCGACAAGAGCTGCAACGGCCGTGTGGTTTCCCTGCTCGAGGGCGGTTATGACCTTGAGGGATTGTCGCGCTCGGCCGCCGCCCATGTCGCGGCCTTGATGGGAGCGTAGGCGGCGATAATTGCAGGATCGCCTTTTGATTTGCGCAATGTTTATGATTTGACAATCGCGCGCTCGCCGAAGAAATGTCGATGGGAAATCCGGGCGCACCGATCTTGCCGCCCTTCAGGGAACAGGAAGAAGCCATGGCCCCCGCAGCCCTCAAATCGCATGACGCGTCCGGCGCCGAGATTTTCAAACACGCGATCGATCCGGCGACCCGCATCGGCCATGTTCATCTCAAGGTCGCCGACATCGAGCGGGCGCTTGCGTTCTATTGCGGCGTCCTGGGTTTCGCGCTGGTGACGCGTTACGGCGTCGAAGCCGCCTTCATCGCGGCGGGCGACTATCACCATCATATCGGCCTCAATACCTGGGAGAGCCGGGGCGGATCGCCGCCGGCGCGCGGGACGACGGGCCTGTTTCATCTCGCCATCCTCTACCCGACCCGCGCCGCGCTCGCCGATGCGCTGCGTCGTCTGGCGACGGCGGGCATTCCTCTGGACGGGGCTTCCGACCACGGCGTCAGCCAGGCTCTCTATCTGCGCGACCCCGATGAAAACGGCGTCGAACTTTACTGGGATCGCCCCCGCGACCAATGGCCCAAGACCGCCGACGGCGGGATAGAAATGTATACGCGCCGGCTCGATCTGGAAGGGCTGCTGAAGGAGGGGGCTTGACGCCGGCGCGGCGAAGCCGGCCAGCGTTCGCGGAAGTTGCGGACCTTCCTCCGCCGGCCGCTCAATTGGCCGTTTGGCTTGACGCCGGCGACCGCCCTGGCGTTTCGCGCTCGTCGTCGAGACATCCGAGCCCGGCGAGCGAGTCGCGCACCGCCGCGTCGAGCGGCGTGGCCGGCAGCGCGCTTCCGAGGAACCCTTTGAGCTTGCCGCCGTCCAGCGACACGGTTCGGCTCCAGAGATAGCGCATCTCGGCCATTTCGTGGAACAGCCGCACGAAAGGCTGCAAGGCGACGATGAGCGGCCAGGGAAAGGGCCACGCGCGCAAATGCGGTTTGCCCGTCGCTTTTCGGATCGCCGCCGCCATTTCGCCGGCCGCCAGTTGGCAGCCGGAAAAATGAAACAATTCGAAGTCGCCTAAGTCGTCCGCGCGGTCGACCAATCGCGCAATCGTCTCGGCGACGTCGGGCAGGTAGGCCCAGGCGTGGCTGGCGCCGCGCCGCGCGGGATCGACGATCCATTTTACGGGCGCGCCGGGACGGACCATCGCCGCCGAGAAAAAGCTGTTTCCGGTCGTCTTCGGCCCGAAATAGTCGCCCGCCCGCAAGATCAGGACCGGCGCCCCCGCGGCGGACGCCGCCTTCAGCCGCCGCTCCATCTCCACGCGGATCGCGCCTTTGCGGGTCGTCGGATGCTGGGGCGAATCCTCACGCAACGCGGGAAACGCGTCGGGGCCGTAATTATACACCGTGCCGGGCAGGACGATGCGCGCGCCGACCGCTTTGGCGGCGGCGATCGTATTGTCGACCATCGGCAGAACCTGCGTCGCCCAGTTGCGATAGCCAGGCGGATTGGCGGCGTGGACGATGAGCCGGACGCCTTGCGCGGCGCGCAAGACGTCGGCGGCGTTCATCGCGTCGCCGGCGATCCATTCGATGCCCGTGTCGGCGGGTTGCGGGCGGCGGGTGAGGCCGCGCACCGACCAGCCGTGACGGATCAGCGCCTTGCAGGTTTCCCCGCCGACGCCGCCCGCCGCGCCGATGACAAGGGCGATTTTGTCGATGGATTGGGACATGAGCTTTCTCCTTGCCGCGGATCTGGCAACTTCGACCCCAATATCTCCCCTATCCGGCCATTCGTGAATTGCCAAATGTCCTGCATCATCTATACATATTTGTATGGCTGAACCGGATTGGAGCCATTACCGCGCGTTTCTCGCTGTGCTGCGCGAGGGCAGTCTTTCGGCCGCCGCGCGCGCGCTCGGCCTCGCCCAGCCAACGCTTGGGCGCCAGATCGCCGAACTGGAGCAGGCTTTGGGCGCGGCGCTGTTCATCCGCTCGCCGCGCGGTCTCGTTGCCACCGACGCGGCTCGCGACATCGCGCCTCATGCGGAGGCCATGGCCGCGGCGGCGGGCGCGATGAGGCGCGCCGCTTCGGGCGGAATGAGCGATGCGGCGGGCGTCGTGCGCATCACCGCGAGCGATATCGTGGGCGCCGAAGTGCTGCCCTCCCTTCTGGCGTCGTTTCGACGCGCCCATCCGGCCGTAAAGATCGAACTCGATTTGTCGAACCGCCTCGAGGATCTGCTGCGCGGCGAGGCCGATATTGCGGTGCGGATGGTGCGCCCGAGCCAGGAAGCCCTGGTGGCGCGGCGCATCGGCACGGTGGGTCTCGGCCTCTATGCGCACAAAGCCTACCTTGCCGACGCCCCTGCCCTCACCACCGTCGCGGCGCTGATCGACGACCACACGCTGATCGGCTTCGACCGCGAGCCGCCCTTCCTGCGCGAAGCCATGGCGCGCCTGGCGATCTCGCGCGATCTTTTCGCCCTGCGCACCGACAACGACCTGGCCCAGCTGGCGGCGATCCGCGCCGGCTTCGGCATCGGCATGATGCAGCGCGCGATTGCGCGACGCGATCCCGATCTCGTCGCGATTTTCCCGGACGAAATCGGCTTCACCCTGGAAATGTGGCTCGCCCTGCATGAAGACCTGCGCGCGAGCCGGCGATTGCGGCTGATGATGGATCATCTGGCGGCGGGTCTGAGCGACTATGTCGCGCGCTCGCAGCCCTGAACTGCGTCAGGACTCAAGGCGGCGCGAAGCGCCCGGCTTTCTCGCCGCCTCAGGCGATCGCCGGGCCCGCCGCCGCTTCGCGCTCAGTTTTCGACGAAGCCGGCGCGCCGACCGAAGCGCGTTCGACCAGCGGCCCGTCGACGCGGACCGTCATCGCGGGCGGACCGACGCCGCGCGTCGCAATGTCGATCAGCAATTCCACGGCGCGGCGGCCCATTTCATAATTGGGCAGCACCAGCGTCGAGAGCGGCGGATTGGTGTAGCGGGCGAGTTCCTGGTCGTCGTAACCCATGATCGAAATGTCTTCGGGCACGCGCAGACCGCACTGCGCCGCCGCCTCCAACGCTCCCATCGCCATCAGATCGTTGGCGCAGAAGATCGCCGTCGGGCGCGGCGTTTGCGAGAGGAGATCGAGCGCGTGACGACGTCCCTGCAGCGGCAGCCAATCGCCGTCGCGCACGATTGAGGCGTCGAAGGGAACCTGCGCGCTCTCCAGGGCGCGCCGATATCCCCGCAAGCGGTCGGCCGAAGCCTCCATCCAGGGTTCGCCGTTGATGAAGCCGATGCGCCGGTGGCCCTTGTCGATGAGATGCGACGTCGCTGCATAGGCGCCCGCCTCTTCGCCCGGCACGACGCAGGGAAATCTTCCGTCTTCCGCATAGCAATTGAGCAAGACCGTCGGCACGCCCTCCAGGCTGGGCGGCGGCGAAACCTCACGCGTGAAGATCGTCGAATAGATGATCCCGATGACGGAGGCGTCGCGCTTGATCGTCTCGATCGTGAAAGCCTCCAACTCGCGATTCGAGCGCGTCACATAAGTCGCCACCAGATAGCCCGATTCCCAGCCCGCGTCGCGCGCGCCGTCCAGATTGACGACGGGATGCGGACTCGTGGAAATCTCGTCGACGAGATAAGCGATCGAAGCCCGTTCGAACCCGGCGAGCAAGGCCCGCCGCGCGGCCGGCAGTTCATAGCCAATGCCGCGGGCCGCCTCCAGCACCCTGGCGCGCGTCGCCTCCGAAAGGCGGGCGCCCACCATCTGGTTGAGCGCGAGCGAAACGCTCGATTGCGAAACGCCGGCGATTTTGGCGACATCCGTCATCGTTGGACGACGCAAGCCCGCTGTCGCGCCGTGCGCGGCGAGCAAGCCAGAGCGATCGGGCAGCCCCACGCCGGCCCCGGAGCGAGCCGCGCGCTGGCGCTTCAGTCTGGCCGCCAGTTCTTCCAATTTCCTCGCCCGTCGCTCTTTCGACTTTGCACTGCAGCATCGATAGTGCGCTGCAATAGTCATATTTTAACTTGACTGATAATAATCTTGTCCGCTCTATTAGCAACAGGTCGTCGTAAACACTGCGACCGGGGAGACGTTCGAGGAGACAAAATATGACTTACATCTCGCGCCGTTTGGCGCTGTTGGCGACTGTGGCGATCGCCGGTTTCGCAGTCACCGCGGCGATGGCCGATGGCCTGCCGCCGCTTAAGCAGAAAGCAACTTATAAGGTCGGCTTCGCGCAGACCGAAATGAACAATCCGTGGCGCCTCGCGCAAACGGCGAGCATGAAAGACGAAGCGGCCAAGCTCGGCTGGCAGCTCGTCTACACGGACGCGGCAGGTTCCGCCGCCAAGCAAGTGGCCGACGTCAACAGCATGATCGCTCAGGGCGTCGATGCGATCTTCCTTTCGCCTCGCGAAGAGAAGCCGCTGATCCCCGCCGTCATGGCGGCCAAAAAGGCCGGCATTCCGCTGTTCCTCATCGACCGCGGCGTCGATCCCAGTCTTGCCAAGGCGGGCGTCGATTATGTGACCTTCATCGGCTCCGACTTCATTCTCGAAGGCAAGATGGCCGGCGAATGGCTCGTCAAGGCGACGGGCGGCAAGGCGATCATTCTCGAAATCGAGGGATCGACCGGCTCTTCGCCCGCCAATGATCGCAAGACGGGCTTCGACGGCGTCATCGCCCAGCACCCCGACATGAAGATCGTCGCCTCGCAGACCGGCAATTTCAACCGCGACGAGGGACGCAAGACCGCCGAGGCTTTGTTGCAGGCCCATCCGGAAGCCACCGTCATCTATGCGCATAACGACGAAATGGCGATCGGCGCCATCTCGGCGATCGAAGCGGCGGGCAAGAAGCCCGGCAAGGACATTCTCATCGTCTCGATCGACGGCGAGAAGGACGGCCTGCAGGCGATCATCGACGGCAAGATGGGCGCGACGGTCGAGTGCAACCCGCGGTTTGGGCCGGCGGCCTTCGACGCGGCGATCAAATATTCGAAGGGCGAAAAGATCCCGCCCGTCATGACCAATAAAGATAATTTCTACGACATCAGCAACGCGGCCGCGAGCATTGCGGGTTCGTACTAAGACTTAACTAGGGCTCATTGGCCTCCCCAAGGTCCGCTCGCCACTTGACGAAAGTCGTCGGCGGGCGGACCATTTTATTGTTTTGTCATGAGACGGGCTGAGATGACGGCGTCCGCGACCCCTCCATCGGTTTCTCCCTTGCTTTCGATGCGTTCAATCAGCAAGGCGTTCGGCGGCATTCCCGCTCTTTCCGCCGCCTCGCTGGAGGTGGCCCCCGGGGAAGTCCATGCGCTGGTCGGGCAGAACGGCGCCGGCAAATCGACGATGATCAAAATTCTGACCGGCTACGTGAGCCGCGACGAGGGCGATATCCAATTCGACGGCGGACCCTTTGAAGCGCGCTCGCCGCAGGACGCCCAGCACAAGGGCATCAGCACGATCTATCAGGAAATCAATCTCGTTCCTTTTCGCTCCGTCACCGAGAACATCTGCCTGGGGCGTGAAAGCCGCCGCTTCGGGCTGCTCGACTGGAAGGCGATGCACGAGCAGGCCCGCACGTTGCTGGCGCGCTTCAAAATCGATCTCGACGTACGCAAGCCCCTGCTGCGATTCAACACCGCGACCCAGCAGATGGTCGCCATCGCAAGGGCGATCGGCTTCAAGGCCAAGCTCGTCATCATGGACGAACCGACATCTTCGCTCGACGAACGCGAAGTCGCGGTTCTGTTCGACGTGATCCGCCAATTGAAGAGCGAAGGCGTCTCGGTGATTTTCGTCAGCCACAAGCTCGACGAACTCTATGAGGTTTGCGACCGCGTGACGATCATGCGAGATGGCCGCACGGTGAGGACCGCCGCCATGGCCTCGATAAGCAAGCTCGAATTGGTGGCGAGCATGCTGGGGCGCGACATCGCGCAAGTCGCCAAGAGCGCAACCGCCTTCGGCGGTCGGCGCGCGCAAATCGGCGATGTCGTGCTCGCTGCCGATCATTTGAGCGCGGGACATAAGGTTCACGACATTTCCTTCAGCGTGCGGCGCGGCGAGATCGTCGGTTTTGCCGGCCTGCTCGGGGCGGGCCGCACGGAAACGGCTAGACTCGTGTTCGGCGCCGATCCGATGCGTTCGGGCGCCATTTCGCTCGACGGCCAGCCGCTCGTTCCGCGCGAGCCGATCGACGCAATCCGCGCCGGGATTGGCTTTTCGCCGGAGGACAGAAAATACGAGGGCATCGTGCCGGAGATGGCGGTGTCGGAAAACCTCACCCTTGCGCTGATGCCGCAACTGTCCAAGGCGGGCATTTTCGACGAGGCCAAGCAGCGCGCGATCGTCGAGAAATTCATCAAGCGTTTGGGGATCAAATGCAGCGGTCCCGACCAGAAGATTCGCGAACTGTCGGGCGGCAATCAGCAGAAGGTTCTGCTGGCGCGCTGGCTGGCGATGAATCCCAAGCTGGTGATCCTCGACGAGCCGACGCGCGGCATCGACGTGGGCGCAAAAGCCGAGATTCAAACTCTCATCAAGGAACTTGCCGATCAGGGACTGGCCGTATTGATGATTTCCTCCGAGCTTGAGGAAGTGCTCGAAGGCTCCGATCGGGTCTTCGTGCTTCGCGAGGGGCGCAACGTCGCCGAATTTCCCCATACCGAGGCCAGCGAGAGCGCCGTCATGACGGCGATGGCGCATGGCGACAGCGACCTCATCCCCGAGGGGAGCGCGTCTTGACTGAGGTCCAGATCCAGGCGCCGCCGGCCGCCAGGCGGATCGACGCGCTTGCCGCGATCATGCGCTATTCGACGCTGGCCGCCCTCATCTTGCTTATCCTGTTCAACGTATTCTTCACCAAGAACTTCGTGTCCTGGCGCGTGCTGGACGTCAATCTGACGCAGGTCGCCGCCATCGTCATTGTCGGCGTCGGCATGACGCTGGTCATAGCGACCGGCGGCATCGATCTTTCCGTCGGCTCGCTGATGGCCATTTCCGGCGCCATCGCGCCCATCATCTTCCTCAACAAAGTCTTCTATGTCGGCGAAATCCATGTCGCGGTCGCGCTGGCGATGATCGGCGGCATCTTGCTGGCGGGCGCCTTCGGCTGGTTCAACGGTTGGCTGATCACCCGCTTTCGCATCCAGCCGATCATCGCGACGCTTGTGCTGTTCATCGCGGGCCGCGGCATCGCCCAGGTGATGACCAACGGCAGTCTGCAGCCGTTCAAACTGGATACGTTCCAATGGATCGGCCTTGGCCGCCTGTTCGCGCCGGCCAACGCCTCTCCGGGCGACTTCCACGGCGTGCCCGATCAGGTCGTCATCATGCTCGTGTTGGTCGCCGCGGCCGCCTGGATGCTCAAGCGCAGCCTGTTCGGGCGCCAGATTCTGGCGATCGGCGGCAATGAACGCGCCGCGCGCCTGGCCGGCGTGCCGGTCGCGCAAGTCAAGCGTTGGGTCTATTGCATCAGCGGCCTATGCGCGGGCCTCGCGGGCCTTGTCGTCATCGCCATCAATTCGTCGAGCGACGCCAATCAGGTCGGCCTCGGCATGGAGCTCGATGCGATCGCCGCCGTGGCGGTCGGGGGCACCTTGCTGAGCGGCGGCCGCGCGACAATCACCGGCACGCTGATCGGCGCGCTGATCATCCAGCTCGTGCGCTACACGATGCTCGCCAATGGCGTGCCCGACGACGTCGCCAAGCTCGCCAAAGCCGCGCTGATCGTCGCCGCCGTCTGGCTCCAGAGCCAAGGAAGGGCCTGAGCCATGAAAAAGACGTCGGTCGTCGCCTTTCTCGCGAGCCAGGGCGTGCTGATCGCGCTGGCCCTGCTGATCCTGTTCGGCTGGCTTCGCTACGATAACTTCCTTGGGCTTTTCAACATCTCGACGGTGCTGCGCTACAATTCGATGTTCGCTCTGGTGGCGCTCGGCATGACCTTTGTCATCATGACCGGCGGCATCGATCTATCGGTCGGCGCCACGGCTGCGATGAGCAGCGTCGTCGCCGCGCTGCTCAGTCCCTATGGAATGTTGGTGGGAACTTTGGGCGGCGTCTTTGCGGGACTATGCGTCGGCGTCATCAATGGCTTCGTCATCGTGCGGCTGCGCATCCTGCCGTTCATTGCGACGCTGGCGGCGATGCTGGCGGCCAACGGGACCGGACTTCTGCTGGCCAAGGACGAGTCGGTTTCCGTGTCCTATGAGAGCGGCTTTACCGATCTCGGTCAGGGCGACATTCTCAATATTCCAATCCCGGCGCTCATCGCCGCGGCGCTCTACATCGTGGGCTCGATCGTGCTGAATCTCACCAGCACGGGCCGCACGGTGCTGGCGATCGGCGGCAACGAGGATGCGAGCCGCATGATGGGCCTGCCCGTCAACCGCATCAAGTTTCTCGTGTATGTCGCGAGCGGCGCTTTATCGGGCCTCGCCGGCGTCATCCTCGCCTCGCAATTTGGCGCGGGACAGCCGATCGAGGGCGTCGGGTGGGAATTGTTCGCGATCGCCTCCGTCGTCGTCGGCGGCACGCTGCTGACCGGCGGCCTCGGTTCAGTCGGCGCGACCTTGGCCGGCGTGATGCTGCTCGGCCTCATTTTCAACGTGCTGAATTTCGAGAACGGCATGGGATTCATCTCCCTGTCCGCCTATTGGCAATCGGTGGTCCGCGGCGTGTTCCTGCTGATCGTCGTGATCTTGCAGTCGCAGCTCACCGGGCGGGCGGAGCGGGCCGAGACCCGCTGAGCTCCCTTACGAATCGATCCCCTCCACCGCGGTGATTTCGATGCCGAAACCGGACAGCCCGACATATTTGCGCGGGCTGTCGGTGCGCAAGCGGATCGAGGTGACGTCGAGATCCCTCAGTATCTGCGCGCCAAGGCCGATCTCCCGCCATTGAATGTCGCGGGCGCCCTCGGAGCCGGCCGGCTCCGCGCCGGCCAGATTGGCGGGCACGCCGGCCGAGCCGTCGCGTAGGTAAACCAGCACGCCGCGGCCCTCGTCCTTGAAGCGCTGCAAAGTGCGCGGGATGATGCCGCCGCCGAATATGTCGCCGAGTATGTCGGCCCGATGCAATCTTGCCGGCACATTTCGCCCATCGCCGACCTGGCCGTGCACAAAGGCGAAATGCAGCACCGGATCGAACGCCGTGCGATAGGCAAAGCCGGAGAGTTCGCCGATCGGCGTCTTGACCGGGAAGGCCGCGACGCGCTCGACGAGCTTCTCGCGCGATTGCCGATAGGCGATGAGGTCGGCGACCGAAATGCGCTTGAGATCATGCTTGGCGGCAAAATCGGCGATCTGCGGACCGACCATCACCGTGCCGTCGTCATTGGCCAATTCGCAAATCACCGCGACAGGGGATACGCCCGCCAGCTTGCAAAGATCGACGGCCGCCTCGGTATGGCCCGAGCGCATGAGAACGCCGCCCTCCTTGGCGATCAGCGGGAAGACGTGGCCGGGGCGCACGAAGTCGCTCGCGCCCATATTGCGATTGGCGAGCGCGCGCACGGTATTGGAGCGCTGTTCGGCCGAAATGCCGGTCGTCAAGCCATGGCGCGTATCGACGGAGACGGTGAAAGCGGTGCCGAGCGGCGCATCGTTCATCGCCACCATCGGCGCCAGATGCAGGCGCTGCGCGTCCTGGGAGGTCAGCGGCGCGCAAACAATGCCGCAGCAATTGCGGATGATGAAGGCCATTTTCTCGGGCGTGCACAACGAGGCGGCGGTGATGAGGTCGCCTTCGTTCTCGCGATCGTCATCGTCGGTGACGACAACGATTTCGCCGCGGGCGAAGGCTTCGACCGCCAAGGCGACATTATGCGACATTTCATTTCCTTGTTTGGAGGCGGCGAGCGCCAGAAAATCATTCGGCGTGACGGCGCCGTGCGTTTGGGCGAGGATTTGCTCGGCCGTCTCGCGCGACACCCAGGCGCCTTCCCCCCGGCAGATCTGCGTGATCGCGCCGGGCGACACGCCGATGCGCCGCGCAAAATCGGAGCGCGAGACGCGATTGCGGATGAGCCAGTCGGCGAGTTTCATGGAAGCAAGATATGGCGAGGGGTCCTTTAGTTCAACTAAAGGACACAATCAAATTTCAATGAAATGATAGAAGGCGCGGTTTGCAGGGCGGCTGCCTCAGGCCTCGGCGAGGTCCGTCGCCTCGATTTTGACGCCGACGCCGCCTGCGGTCAGCGCGCGCCCGGCGGCGCGGGCGTCCTCGATCCGATCGAGGCGCACGAGCGCCAACGCATTCGCCCCAGCCGCCGAGCCGAGCGTGCCGACTGCGATGTCCCCCGCCAGCACCGGCGTCCCACGCTCCGGCGCCGCGCCCGCCAGCGCGAGCCGCAGGATCCGCTTGCGGACTCCTCCGCGATGGCGCATGCGCGAGACGACCTCCTGGCCGACATAGCAACCCTTCTCGAAATCGACGCCGTGCAGCAGGTCCAGATTGGCGTCATGGGGGAAAATATCGGCATAGGCGAAGTCGATTCCGCCTTTGGGAACGCCGAGCCTTATGCGATGCGCCTCGTAGAGCTCGACCCCGCCCTCAGCGAGGGCGGCGGCCTCGGCGCGCGGCAGGATCGTCCGCGCGCCAAGCCGCGGGTCGCGCGGATCGGCGTAGGACAAGCCGCCCGGGACGCTGGGCGCTCCCCAGGAAGCGACGACGGCGAGGGCGGCGCTTTCGTCCGATATCGTCACTTTGGCGCGCAGGCGATAGAAGCCGAGCCGTTTGGCGAGGTCGCCGAGCTGGGCTGCCGGCGCGTCGATCAAAAACGCCGTCCCTGACTCGGCGGCGACGCGCAGCGCCAGAAAATCGAACAGGATCTTGCCCTGGGGCGACAATAAAGCGGCATAGCGCGCCTCGCCGACCGCTTGGCTTTCCACATCATTGGTCAGCAGGCCTTGCAGGAAACTCGCCGCCTCTTCGCCCGCCACGCGCAGGACGCCGCGGTCTTCGAGCCGGGCCGTATGGATCCTCATGGGCTTAAAACTCCGGGCGCGCTTGCATCTTGCGTGCGCCTTAGTTAGTCCGCTTGTCGCCGCGCACAAGCGAGAAAACGACCATGCCGCCGACCTTCGATCTCATCCTTCGCGGCGGAACTCTCGTCAACCAGGATGGAATCGGCGAGCGCGACGTCGGCGTCGTCGACGGCAAAATCGCCGAAATCGGCGATCTCAACCGCGCTTCGGCCGGCGAAACCGTGGATTGCCGCGGCCTGCACGTGCTGCCGGGCGTCATCGACAGCCAGGTGCATTTCCGCGAGCCCGGCGCGACGCATAAGGAGGACCTGGAAACGGGCTCGCGCGCGGCGGTGCTCGGCGGCGTCACCGCCGTGTTCGAAATGCCCAACACCGATCCGCTCACCACTTCGGCCGCCGCGATTGAGGACAAACTGGCGCGCGCGCGCGGCCGCATGCATTGCGATTTCGCCTTCTGGGTCGGCGGAACGCATGACAATGTCGCCGACATCCCCGAACTCGAGCGCCTGCCGGGCGCGGCCGGCATAAAAGTGTTCATGGGCTCCTCGACCGGGACGCTGCTGGTCGCGGACGATTCCGGCGTGCGCGAAATCCTCAAAAGGACCCGCCGCCGCGCCGCCTTCCACAGCGAGGACGAAGCGCGGCTCATCGAGCGCAAGGGGCTGCGCGTTCCCGGCGATCCGACCTCGCATCCCGTCTGGCGCGACGAGATCGCCGCGCTGCGCTGCACGCAGCGCCTCGTCGCTCTGGCGCGCGAGACGCGCGCCCGCGTCCATGTGCTGCATATTTCGACGGCCGAGGAGATCGCGTTTCTGCAAGGCGCCAAGGACGTGGCGAGCTGCGAGGCGACGCCGCATCACCTCACCCTCAGCAGCGAGGATTACGCGCGGCTTGGAACGAAAATGCAGATGAACCCGCCGGTGCGCGGCCCCCATCATCGCGAGGCGATCTGGCGCGGGATCGCGCAAGGAATCATCGACGTGCTGGGCTCCGACCACGCGCCCCATACGCTGGCCGAAAAGGCCAGACCCTATCCCGACAGCCCCTCGGGCATGACGGGGGTGCAGACGCTGGTTCCCATCATGCTCGACCATGTCGCGGCCGGCCGCCTCACCTTGCAACGCTTTGTCGATCTGACCAGCGCCGGCCCGGCGCGCCTGTTCGCAATCGCCTGCAAGGGACGCGTCGCGGCCGGCTATGACGGCGATTTCACCATCGTCGATCTGAAACGCCAGGAGACCATCCGCGACGCCTGGATCGCCTCGCGCTGCGGCTGGACGCCGTACGACCGCAAGTCCGTCACCGGCTGGCCGGTCGGGACGATCGTGCGCGGCGTAAAAATAATGTGGGAGGGCGAACTAACGGCGCCGTCGCAAGGCGCGGCGGTGCGGTTTGGCGAAGCGTTGTAACCCCGAAAGGCTCAGAAGTGGCTCGTAAACTCGTGATCGACTGCGACACCGGCACCGACGACGCGGTGGCCATCATGCTGGCCGCGCTGCACCCGGACCTCGAACTCATCGGCGTCAGCACCGTCAACGGCAATGTCGAGGTGGCGCGCTGCACGGACAATTCGCTGCGAACGCTGGACCTGATCGGCCGCGGCGACATTCCGGTCTATGAGGGGCTCGCCAAGCCGATCGTGCGCCACGACTTTCCCACGCCGCGCGCCTCCAAACGCGACCCGAAAGTGCATCTTTCGACGCTCCCCTTCCCCGAGGCGCGCTCGGTCAAGCAGGCGCTGTCGGCGCCGCAATTCCTGGTGCGAACCTTCGCCGAGCGGCCGGGCGAAATCGTGCTGGTGGCGGTCGGGCCGCTCTCCAATCTCGCCGCCGCCATCGCCCTCGATCCGGCTTTTGCCGGCAATGTCGCCGAACTCGTCGTCATGGGCGGGGCGATCAACAAATCCAACATCACGCCCTCGGCCGAGTTCAACATCTGGGCCGATCCGGAGGCCTCGGCCGTGGTGATGGAAGCGCCCTTCCCCAAGATCACGCTGGTGCCGCTCGACGCCACGCACCAGGCGCTGATATCCCTCGAGCAATGCGCGAAATTGCGCGCGCTCGGCTCGCCGGCCGGCGAGGCGGCGGCGAGGCTCATCGAGTTCCGCATCAGCGGCTATGAGGCGAACCAGCCGACCGGCGTGCCGCAGACCGCGCCGGTTCACGACGCGGTCTGCGTCGCCTCGCTGGTCGACCCTGAAGTGATCGACACGAAATTCCTCAATGTGGTGATCGAGACGCGCGGCGACTATACGATCGGCCGCACGGTGGTCGATCACGAAAAGCGCACGACGCGCGCCCCCAACGTCCATGTCGCGCTCAGCGCCGACCGGACGCGGTTCTTCGATCTGCTGATGACGACTTTCGCAACGCCGGCGGCGCGGGGGGCGGCGTGAGCGCGACGGCCGAGCTTGACCAAAGCGCGCCGGTCGCTGCGCCCGCCCCGACGGCCGCGGCGTCGGCGGCGCCGCGCAACGCCGGCCTCGACGCATTGCGCGCGACGCTCACGCTGCTCGTGCTGTTCCATCATACCGCCATCACCTATGGCGCGCTCGGCGGCTGGTATTATCACGAGATCGAGACCGACCTGGCGCGCGGGCCGCTGGCGCTGGGCACATCTTTGCTGATCGTCTTCACGGCGATCAACCAGGCGTTTTTCATGGGCCTGTTCTTCCTGATCGCCGGCTATTTCACGCCCGGCGCCGTCGCGCGCAACGGTCCCGACGGCTATCTCGGCGAAAGGGCGCTGCGGCTCGGCGTTCCCCTGCTCGTCTACGGTTTCGTCATCGGCCCGGCGACGGTCGCGCTGGCGCTGACCGCCAAGGGGCGCCCGTTCTTCGCCACGCTGTTGAATCTGTGGCGGCAAGGCTATTTCGAAAACGGGCCGCTGTGGTTCGTGCAGACGCTGCTGATCTTCTCGCTCGCCTATCTCGCCTGGCGGGCGCTCGCGTCGCGATGGCGCGAGGCGTCGCCGGCCGCGGCGCGGCCCTTCCCGTCGAACCGCGCGCTCGCCGCCGCGGCGCTCGCCACGGGCGCGGCGGCCTTCGCGCTGCGGCTCGTGTGGCCGGTCGGCTTCGCGTTTCTGGGCATGCAGCTTGGCTATTTCGCGAGCTATATCGTGCTGTTCGCCGCTGGCTGCCTCGGCGCTTCCTCGCATTGGCTCGATGGGGCGAGCGACAAGCAGCGCCGCCTCTGGCGCAACGTCGCCTGGCTCGCGCTGCCGGTCCTTTTCGTCGTCGGCGCGCTCGGACGGCAAGTCCCGGCCTTGCAGGGCGCAACGACCGGCGGCTGGAGCATCCCGGCGGCGGTCTACGCCTTCTGGGAGCCGCTCGTCGCCTGGGGATTCATCCTCTCGCTGCTGCACGCGTTCCAGCGACGGTTCGTCACTCTGGGGCCGGTCGGCGCCAAGCTCGCGCGGCGCGCCTATGCGATCTACATCATCCACCCACCGGTTCTGGTCGCCATCGCGCTCGCCTGGCGCAACGTGCCGGCGCCCCAGCTCGTCAAATTCGCGGTCACCGGGACGGCGACATGTCTTGCCTGTTTCTGGCTCGCCGGCCTGCTGCTGCGCGCGCCCTGGATCCGCCGCATCGTGTGAGGGCGCGGCGGGAGCGCGGGCGTCCCGCCCGCTCTTTGAGAGTGACCCCAAAACCTCGAGGTCGCAAGAAGCGGCGACCGGGACGGCCGCGGCCCCATGGGCGCGCGGCCCCTTCTCCCGCCTCGGGCGCGAGAAGGGGGTTCTTCCCGCTCACTCGTCGGTGAACGGTCCGATCACCAGTTGCTCCAGCTTCACCCAGTTGGCGAGCTGCTCGTAGGTGAGACCGACGCCGTGCAGGTCGTAGGTGACTTCCGAATGGGTCGGTCCGACGCATTTGGTCACGCCCTTGGCGTCCTTGGCCTTTTTGCAGTCGGTTTCGCTGTCGAGATAATAGACGCGCCCGTAGAGGCCGGGCTTGGTCTGGTCGCTGGCCGAGAAGAAGGCGTCCGAATCGGCCTGCGCCGTGTCGGCGTTGAAGAAGGCGGCGTCCTTGTTGACGGTCGGTTCGTTGAAGCGAAGGTTATAGTCGTAATAGGAGGTGTAATTGTGCTTCTTCGCCTTGGCGTCGGTGAAATCGCCGGGCTCCTCGACATAGCGGATCGAGCCGGTGACATGGTCGGAGACCACGTTGTCGCCGATATTATAGGTGAACTGCAGGCCCGACTGGTCGGTGAGCCAATTGCCGAGCTCGTAATCGTAATCGAACACGCCCGAAACCTTGGCCGTCGTGATGAACGAGAACGGCCCGGCGGCGAGGCCGAGGCCCTCGAAGCGCAGCGGATCGGGGTTCTTCACCTCGACCGAGACGACCTTGCCGTTGACGAGGCGCGAATAGGCCTTGGTCGCCTCCTCCGAGGCCTTCTGCAGCTTCTTGCCGATCTGCCACCAGCGCGCGACTTCGCGGCCCTGGATGTCGCCGGTGAACTTGTTGGAGGCTTGGTTGCCCTTGACGACGTCGAGCCGGAGATTGCCGTCCTCGGGCGTGTAGCGCCCGTCCGAATCGATGAGGAGATCGCCGCGCAAAATCGCCGCGTCGCGGGCGATCTGCGAGGGATTGGCCGGATTGAGGACGTCCATGCGCACCGAATAGGTCATGCGGGCGTCGGGAATGCGCTGGATTTCGCCCTTGAGGATCATCAGGTCGGCGACCGCCAGATCCTGGATCGTATAGGTGTCGACATTGCTCTGCGAGCGCTCGGAGCGCGAGTTGTAGTCGATGATGATCGAGCCGGTGACCTTCGCCTTGTCGGCGGCGATCTCGGTCGTCGCGCGGTTCGCCTGCGCGAGCGCCGAACCCGGCCCCGCCAGCGCCATGCCAAACGCCAGCGCCGAAAGCGCCGCGCCCATCCAAACTTTTGTCATTCGATGTGCCCTCCAGGGTTCCGCACCTTCGCACAAGGCGATGCGCCAGGCGAGGGGAGACGCTCGCCGAGCCGGCGGCGTCGGTCGGGGTTACGGGATGGGCAAGGTGGCGCGCCGAAAAGACACGAAGATGACGCGCCTGGGCGGCTTTGGGCGCGCGAATGAGGGTGCGGGGCGGGAAATGGGCCGGGATTGTCGCGAAAAGTCACGGGGAAAACGCGGGCGTTTGGCCGTTTTTCCGGGGGACGGCGTCGCGAGATATAAGCGCAGGGTTATAGGAAGCTTGCCGGTGAAGAACAGCGCGCTTGCTCCCGTGGCGCGCGGGCCACGCCGCCGAAACACCGTCAAGCGGCTTCGCCGCTCCTCCGCTTCGCTTCGGCCCTCCGGGTGACTGCGCCTCGTCGGCGCGGCTATTTGCCACCATGTCTCTTTGGTGACCGAAGCGGCCAAGGGCCGCTCGGATCACCAAAGAGACATGGTGGCCAAAACGCCATCGGCGAGCGGAGCAGTCAGGGTTCGCGAGCTCTTGCGAGCGACCGCCGAAGGCGGCTTGACCTTGATGGCGAGCACGCCGATGGCAGCGCGACGCTTAAGGATGAGGCCCCGTCATTGCGAGCGCCGAGCGCGGGAGAAGCCGATATCGCGACCTCACGAACCCGGTAGGTGCACGCCGTCGCGCAACATCGCCCGCCTTCCCTCCCCCCTTGTGGGGGAGGGTTAGGAAGGGGGGTCGGGCTGGGCTTTGAGAGCGGGGCGCGATTCTTTTTTCCGATAGCTCGGCGCGACCCCCCTCTGTCCAGCGGATAGATGGGTGACAAAACAGACCGGATAGATGGGTGACAGTTTTTCATGTTTTTGTTTCTTGCGCCGCCGCGCCGTTCCCATGCATGGGGAC
>Ga0302325_10000669_pt1 | contig 92188 bp, 83 predicted proteins | sample Palsa_T0_2_FD_201948 | JGI IMG/M metagenome (GOLD analysis project Ga0302325, IMG submission 201948) | Peat permafrost microbial communities from Stordalen Mire near Abisko, Sweden - Palsa_T0_2 | ecosystem: Environmental > Terrestrial > Soil > Palsa > Peat permafrost | place: Sweden: Abisko...
AGGGGCATCTCTCCCGTTCTGGCGTGTGCGTCCGTGAAGCCTTCGACACACCCCCCATGGAAAGCAGACGCTTGAGGGGCCACCCCCCGGGCTTGCAGGAGGAAAGCGCCCGGGTGGGCCGCTCAGTGGGCTCGGCACAGCGCGGCGAGTGCGAAGGCTCCCATCGCCGCGCCGGCCAGGAGGCCCAGAAACAGCTGCACGCCGCCGAGCCACAACGCGAGCCTGAGGACGGCAGTCCCGCCGCGTGCCCCCGGTGCTGTCGGAACGTCCTGCTGGGCGCGCGGCGCAAGCAACCCCGCCAGCGCCGTGCCTGTCAAAGCGCGCACCTCGGGACCCGGCCATGCCACCGCCACCACCCGGTCCGGCGGAAATGCGCCGCGGGGTAGCCGCCGGCCACACACCAGGCAAAACAGAAGGCCAGCCCGGTTGGCGGTGAGGCACTGGGAGCAGAGCTTGTTTGCGGCCATGGAAGCAGCCCTCGCGGACCCTCAGCAGGTTGGCAAAGCAAGGCTCGCGCCGCACCTTGGGACGAGCGATTTGAAGGGCTTGGCGGCGTTGCGGGGGGGTCCTTCGGTACCAGGGCCACGGGCCACACCCTCCCGAAGGGGCTGGCTGGCCCTCGACGTCAGGCCGAGCGAGGGGCCCTCAGCGGTTGAACCAGGCGAAGCCCACGCCGGCGAAGATGAGCCCCACCACCACGAGCACCGCCAGCGCGAAGAGCAAGAGGTGGATGACGCCCAGCCAGAGTCCCACGGTGGCCATGTTCCAGCCGCCGATGGTTCCGCGTGACGCGCGAATCTCCCGGCGGGCACTCACGCCCGTCGCCACCGCCACCACCGCGCCAATGAAGGGCAGGATGAGCCAGCACAGGATGCCGCTCGCCAGGCTGGCCACTGCCATGGGGCTGTCGCGCGCCGGCACACCGGGTTGGAAGGTGTCCAGGGGATGGGCTGGGGCGGGTTCCACGTCGGGCCATTTGGGAGCGTCCATGGGGGGGCCTTCCAAGGAGGGTACGGGTGAATGGAGCGAGCGCTCCCCTGGCAGAATAGAGAAGGCGCGCCGCGCCGTCGACGCTTTCGACACTATTGGTAGCCCTTCGCCTGGAGGGTGAAGAGGTGGGCATAGCGGGCGCCCAGGGCCATCAACTCGGCGTGCGTCCCCTGCTCGACGAGCTGGCCGTGCTCGATGACGACAATGCGGTCAGCCATCCGCACCGTGGAGAAGCGGTGGGAGATGAGCAGCGTGGTGCGTCCACGCGCCAGCTCCCGGAAGCGCTGAAAAATCGCATGCTCCGCTTCGGCATCGAGCGCGGCGGTGGGCTCGTCGAGAACCAGAATATCCGCCTCCTCGCGCATGAAGGCCCGAGCCAGCGCCACCTTCTGCCACTGTCCGCCGGAGAGCTCGGTCCCGTCCTTGAACCAGCGTCCGAGCGGCGTCTCCAGGCCCTCCTGGAGGCTGGCCAGGAGCTCGATGGCGCCGCCTTCCTCCACTGCCCGGTGGACGCGAGGCGCGTCCTCCAGGTGCTCGACGCTGCCCACGCCGACGTTTTCCCGGAAGCGGAATTGGTACTGGTTGAAGTCCTGAAAAATCACTCCCAGACGACCGCGCAGGACCGCCTCATCCCAGGCCTGGAGGTCCACGCCGTCGAGAAGAATTCTTCCCTCGGTGGGAGTGTAAAGCCGGGTGAGCAGCTTGATGAAGGTCGTCTTTCCGGCGCCGTTCTGGCCCACCAGCGCCAGGCTCTGCCCGTGCGGGATGAAGAGGCTCACGTGTCGGAGCGCCCAGCCCTCCGCCTCCGGGTAGCGAAAGCCCACGTCCTCGAAGCGGATGCCCTTCTCGACTCCGGCGGCAGAGGCGAGAAGCGCCGGCGGCGGCGCCGGCCGGCCGGTGGGGATGGCCAGGTACTCGAAGAGGTTCGACATGTAGAGGTTGTCCTCGTACATGCCGCCCACTGCGGTGAGGATGCTCTGGAAGGCCTGCTGGCCCTGTCGGAAGGCCACGACATAGAGCGTCATCAGACCAAGCGTCAGCCTCCCGGTGGCCGCGGCCACGGCCACCGCCGCATAGCAGCCGTAAAACGTCAGTGTGCCGACCAGGCTCAGCGCGTAGCTCCACCCCGCGCGCCGCAGCGAGAGCTGGCGGTCCTCGCGGTAAAACGTCTCGCCCAGGCTCCGGTACCGGCCGAGCAGCAGGGGCCCGAGGCCGAAAAGCTTCACCTCCTTGGCGTGGTCGTCGTTGGCCAGCACGTACTCCAGATACAGAAGCCGGCGACTGTCCGGTGAGCGCCAGTTGCGCAGGCGAAACGCCTGCTGGCTGAAGCGCATCTCGGCCAGCGTCGCCGGCAACGCGGCCAAGAGGAGCCCGAGGACTGCCCAGGGGGAGAAGGAGAGAAGCAACCCGGCGTAGCCCACCAGGGTGAGGACATTCTGGACGAGCTGGAAGCTCTCCGTCACCACCGAGATGGGCCGCACCGAAGCTTCGCGCCGGGCGCGGGTGAGCCGGTCGTAGAAGTCCGGGTCCTCGAAGTGTCGAAGCTCCAGGGTGAGCGCCTTCTGCAGAATCCGGACGTTGATGTCCAGACCGAGCCGCGCGCCGAGGAGTCCCCGCACCAGGGCCAAGGCGCGGATGACGGCCGCCTGGGCCACCACCAGGCCCAGCTCCACCGCCACCAAGCGCAGCGTCGCGTCGCGGTGGTGCGCCACGGCGGCGTCGACGATGGCCTTGCCCACCCAGGCAATGGCCAGCGGGACGCCAGCCCCGAGCAGCGTCAATCCCCCCAGCAGCACCGTCTGGCGCGGAGAGGATTGCCACACCAGGGCCACCGTCGCCCGGGTGTGGCGGAAACTCGCGCCAACCAAAGCGAGGCGGAAAGGCTGCGGGCCGGTGTCCAAGAGTAAGGGGGTAATGCACCGAGCGAGACGCCGCAATGCAACCCCTTGCGGCCAGAGCCACTCCTCAGGGCTTCTTGGCCTCTGGGCCGAGCGCTGCGGCCGGGCCCTCGCTCCCCGCCCGGACCCGGGCGGTCCCCACGCCGACGACCCTGCCGGCCGGCCGCTCCTGGATGAAGACAACCACATTCAGCGCTTCCCGCCGCCAGGCCTGGGCAATGGGGAGGCGTACCGTCCCCGTCCAGCCAGCGGCAGGAACCACGGCCATTCGTTCCAAAGAGCGCACCACCGGAGCGTGCGCGAGGGTGAGCCCGCGGTTCTCCCCGTGTGTCACCTTGGAAGAGAGCCCGGACTCGGTCAGCACCAGCCACAGCCCAAGCGCTTTCTCCTCCCCGGGACCAACCTCCAGCGCCACGTCGACGCCTCCTGGCGCCGGCCGGACCTCGGCATGGAGGGTGCGCTTGGGCCGGGCCACCGCCTGGGCGATGGCCTGCACGGCCAGCTCCCGGTTGCCGACGAAGGAGCGCGTCCCGTCCACCACCATCTGCGGGGTGAAGAGCTGGGGTGCGTACCCGGGAGTCGCCCCGGCGGTGGCATAGCGCTCCTGGCGCGCCGTGGCTTCGGGCAAGGAAAAGGGGTCTGCCCAGCCCAGTGAATTCCAGTAGTCGACGTGGAGCTCGAGCGCGACAACCTCCGCGCCCGCGACCGGCTGCTCGCGGACGAGTTGCAGCAGTGCCTCGTCGGCCGGAGGACAGCTCGAGCACCCCTCGGAGGTGAAGAGCTCCACCAGCACCGGGACGCGGTCCGCTCCATGCGCTGCCGGCCCGAGAAGCACGAGCAGCGCTGTCGCCCAGCGCCTCACGGGGCGTAGCTCGAGGTGGGCAGGCGTCTGCGAACGAGAACCGTCGCGGCTCCGAGCGCAACCCAGGGGAGCAGGTGAAAGGCCAGGACGTGCACCTGTGTCCCGTCGCAGTGCAGCTGCAGGACGAGAAGCCCGACTCCGGCGCAGGTCAGTCCCACCACCAGTGCGCGCAAGGGGGAATACGCCACCCGGGTGAGCAGAAAGAGCCCGCCTGCCAGTGGGACGGCAGACAGCGACACGGCCGTCCACAGACAGTGCGCTCCAGCCAGGAAAGGGTGCGTCGCCACGCCTCCGGTGGTGAGGAGCACCCCCACCGGCGCAAGCGCAGCCAGGCCCAGCACCCCGCGCAGCCAGCGCTGGCGGGGGGCAAGTGCCAGCAGGGCACCAACGGTGACCAGCGCGGCGAGCAGCGCGGTGGCGCCCAGCAGCCGGCCATGCCCGGACCGGGAGCCATCCCAATTCCACGGCTCGAGCGTTGCCACCGCAGCCGCGGCCAGGAAGGCATTGGCTCCGGCCAGACCGGCGGCCAGCGCCCACCAAGGGCGCACCGGGCGGGCGAGCTCCCGGTGTGCGGCCTCCAGCCAAGAGGAACGAAGGCCGTCCACGTCCGGGACGCCGTCGGGGAGCAATGCGGCGCAGGCCGGACAGCCCAGAGCGTGCGAGGCGTCGTCCGCGTCCAGGGTGCCGGCCGCCAGATGGTCGACGAATTTCTGGTGCGGGCTCATGTCCCCTCACCGAGGTGGGCGAGCAGGGTTCGCAGCCGAACGTACCCCCGGTGAGCGCGCACCTTCACCGCCGACTCGGTCAGACCGAGCGCCTCGGCAATCTCGCCGAAGGAGAAGCCCTGGAAGCGGTGCAGGAGGATGGCCTGCCGCTGCGGCAGCGGCAGCTGGGCCAGCGCTGTATGGACGGCCTTCTCCAGCGGCGGGTCGGGAAGGAGAGTCTCGGCCACCTGCTCGGGCGACTCCCCGTCGTCGGTGGGTTGCTCGAAGCGCGCGTGCCGGATTTGGTCGCGCGCAGCATTGCTGGCAATGGCGTAGAGCCAGGGCCGAAAGCGCGCGCCGCGCAAAAAGCGGTCTCGGGAGCGGACCACCGAGAGGAAGGTGGTCTGGGTGAGGTCGTCGGCAAGGGTGGGCCCCACCATCCGCCGCAGGTAGGCGTGGACCCGGGCTGCATGCCGCGCGAAGAGCGCCTCGAAGGCAGACCCATCCCCGCCGAGGAAACGCTCCATCAGCAACTCGTCCGGTTCCGACGCATGGGCTTCGGTGCCAGTACGCCGGAGGGGGGTCCCGGGTTTCACCACGAATGGCTCTAGCACGAGGCAAACCCTCGGAACTGGCCAAGGTACAGGGAGGTTCCCCGTGCCCAGCAGGGCCCTCCGTGACACGCCTTCCCTTGGGGGCCGGGGACTCTAGCGGCGCAGGACGGGCGCCGTCGTCGGCCCGGAGAGCTGCAGCTCCGAGGCGCGCTTGAGCGCGCGCCGGGCGGCCTTCACGATGGCCCGCCGACCCTCACCGAAGAGCGCCGGTGTGTCGCGAAGCTCGGTGCGCTCCTCCTGGGTGTAGCGAAGGTAGGCATGCTTCACCGCCTCGGGGGGAGTTCGCACCTCGGAGACCACGCCGACAAAGGACAGGAGCCGCAACACGTAGAAGCTCGGGTCGAACTCCCACCAGAACCAGCCCTGGTTGGCGGTGTTCTGGTGGTAGTGGTGGTTGTTGTGCCACCCCTCGCCACAGGTGATGAGTGCCAAGAGCCAGTTGTTCCGGCTGGTGTCTGAAGTCTTGTAGCGGCGGCCCCCGAAGACGTGGCTCAGCGAGTTGATGGTGAAGGTGCCGTGCCAGAGCAGCGTGGTGCTGACGAAGAAGCCCCACACCAGAAGGGGGAAGCCGCCGATGAAGAAGAGCGCCACCGCCAGCATGACGGGCGGGACGATGTAGAAGCGGTTGAGCCAGCGCAGCTCCGGGTACCGGGCGAAGTCCTTGATGGAGTCGTAGCGCGTCTCGGTGTACCGGTCGCAGAGAATCCAGCCGACGTGGCTCCACCAGAAGCCCCGCTGGAGTGGCGAGTGGACGTCCTCTTCCTGGTCCGAGAAGCGGTGGTGGTGGCGGTGGTGCGCAGCCCACCACAGCGGTCCCTTTTGCGTACACAGGGAGGCGCAGAAGGCGAGGATGAATTGAAACACGCGGCTCGTCTTGAAGGTGCGGTGGCTGAAATACCGGTGGTAACCGGTGGTGAGCGCCCACATCCGGAAGTAGTAAAGCCCGACGCACACCGCGACGTAATGCCACTTGAAGGGCACCACGAAGGCGAAGAGTGCCATGGCGTGCACACCGAAGAAGGGTAGAGAAGTCACCCACTTGATGCGCTCGTCGTGCGGCACGGATGGAAGGCTGTCGTCAGAAGTGGTGGTGGCGGAGTTCATGGGCAGGGGCGGGTTAGAAACCGGCACCCTGTTTCTAATGGCTGGCTGTCAGGCCACTGTCAGGCCGACGCGGATTTTCCCAGCGCGGCGAGCCAGCGCTCGAAGCCGGGATGGCCGTGCAGAGCTGCCAGGTCGGCATCGGTGCGGGCGTAGCCCGCGTCCGAGAAGCCGAGGTCTCGGGCCCGTTCCAGGACGAGCACCGAACGGTCCAGCTCGCCCGCGCGAGCCAGTGCGCAGGCCACGTCGTAGGCCCCCTCTGCCGAGGGGTGCCGGTCCAGTGCGGACAGCCCTAGCTCGGCGGCCCGGCTGAAGTTGCCGCGCAGGAAGGCCACGCGCTCGGCGCAGGCGTAGGCCTTGCCCAGGTCCACCCCCGGGAGCCGGGACGCCTGCTCCAACTGGCCGGCGCGCAGCAGTGCGCCTGCCCACTCGTGGAGGATGGTGGAATCCCGGGAGCTCTCGTAGGCCTGCTGCCAGAGGGGCAGCGCCCGCGCATCGTCCCCCACCAGGCTGAAGGCGGCAGCCAGGGCGTGCTTCTCCACCCCCCGTCCCTGCACCTGGCTGAAGTGGTCCAAGGCTCGCCGGCCTTCTCCCTCCTTGAGGGCAATCCAGCCCAGCAGGTGGTGGGCGCGCGAGCGCAAGGCCGGCGCCGGGTTCGAGGCGACGATGGCTTCGCCGCGGGCCCGCGCACTCTGCAGTTCTCCGGCCCGGTAGAGCGCCTCCATCTGTTGCAACTCCTCGGATTGGGCCGCGGGCCCCTCGCCGCGCCACAGTCCTCCCAGGACGCGCACCGCCTGGAATCCAAACAGCGCGAAGAGGAGGGAAAAGGGGTTGGGCCAAAGAAAAACGACCGTCGCCGCGCACACCACGATGGCCAGAACCTGGGCCGCGGCGAGGCCGGCCCGGCCAAAGAGCCGTGTGAGCACGGCCGCGGAGATGCGGCCGCCATCCAGGGGCTGGATGGGCAGGAGATTCAAGATTGCCCAAACGAAGTTCGCCCGGGCGGCGCGAGACAGCGCGTAGCGGGCAGCTTCCCAATGGCTGTCGAGGCCGGCGAAACCCAGAAGGCAGAGCACTCCGAAGGCTCCGCCCAGCAACGGCCCAGCCAGCGTGAGCACGACATCCCTTTGCCAGGGGATGGGCCCGGGGGCATTGGGCTTGGTGAGACCACCGAGTCCCACCAGCTGGATGCTGGGCTGGTAGTGAAAGGCCAGCGAGACGAGCGCGTGGCCGAGCTCGTGGACCAGCACCGAGACGAAGACGATGGCCACCCAGATGGCAACCACCGCCACCACCGCGCCGAGGTGGACGAGGGCGTCCGTGGACGCCAGCTCCCGGCCTGGCCAGGTGGCGGGGTTCTCACCAGTGAGCCCGAAGAAGCCGAAGAGGGCGGCGATGAGTACGTGGCTCGCGTGCACCTCCACCGGAATCGGGCCGAGCCGAAAGCGAAACATCCCGCGACTCTACCCACAGGGAGGCCGCGGCGCCCGCGGCGCGATGGCGTGGTAGGCAGTGCGCCGCTGCCATGTCCGTCGTCTACGGCCCCTACCGCCTGCCCCATCCCTACGTCCTGGCCCCCATGGCGGGAGTGAGTGAGCAGCCCTTCCGCGTCCTCGCCTTTCGCCTGGGGGCGGCGCTGTGCACCACCGAGTTGGTGAGCGCGCAGGGCTTGCTAAGGGCCAGCGCTCGCACGCTGCGCTACTTGCGCCACGACGCGCAGGTGGAACACCCCTATTCGCTGCAAGTCTTTGGCGGGGAGCCCGAGGCGATGGCCCAGGCGGCAGTCGTCGCCAAGGACTGGGGCGCCGAGGCCATCGATGTGAACATGGGGTGTCCGGTGAAGAAGGTCACCCGCAACGGCGCGGGCTCAGCGCTGCTCTGCGACCCGGCGCGCGCTGCGGCCATCGTTCGCGACATCCACGCGGCCACCGGGCTTCCGGTGAGCGCGAAAATACGCAGTGGCTGGGACGCGCACCACCGCAACTACCTGGAGATGGCCGAGCGGCTCGAGGATGCGGGATGCGTCGCACTCGCCGTCCACCCGCGCACCCGCGCCCAGGGCTACGCGGGCGCGGCGGACTGGGCGGTCATCACGGACTTGGTCCGTCACCGGCACAAGATGCTCATCGTCGGCAATGGGGACGTCAAGACGCCGGCCGACGCGCGTCGGATGCTGGAAAGCACCGGGTGCGACCTGGTGATGATTGGGCGTGGGGCGCTCGGGAACCCGTGGATTTTTCGCGAGCTGCAAGGCGGAGCCGCGCCGACGCTGGCGGAGCGTGCCCAGGTGGTGCTGGACCACCTCCTGGCCCACGTCGCTTTCGTCGGCGAGCCACTGGCGGCGGTCCGCAGCTTCCGCAAGCACCTCGGCTGGTACTCCCACGGCCTGCGCGGTGCGGCAACCTTCCGTTCCGAGGTGAACCAGCTGGCGGAGCTCGCGGACGTCCAGCGCGCCGCCCGCCGCTTCTTCGCAGAGGCAGAGGGCGATGCCGCCGCCGAGGCCGACGAGCAGGAAGTCGATTACCGCTCGGCGCTGGGCTGACGTGGGAGCCGCCCGCTGCTTCCGGCTGCGCTCAGAATTCCAGGGCCAGAGCGAGGCTGAGGCAGCGCCCGGAGAAGAGCAGCGAAGGCGTCCCGAAGCTGCAGCCCGGGTCATTGCCGAGCGCCGCGCTGGCGCGAATTCGGAACCCGGAGCCCGGCCGCTGGGCGCGCCCGGGGTCGCCGGCGCCGAGGACGTCGAAGTCCAGTGCCAGCACCAACGTCGAGGACATCCGCGTCCGCCCTGCGGCATCGGCCCCCATGGCTCGCGTCTGCAGGCCGAGTTTCACCCAGGGCGTTTGCGGAAGGCCGAGGCGGTCGGCGAGTGCGTCGAGCCGGACGCCGCCGGCGAAGGAGATGGCCATCTGGCTGTTGGGGCCGCGGTCCACGCGGCCATTCCAGAAGAGGGCTTGGGCCTCGGTGAGGTCGTTCGAGCCCAGGCCCCAGTGCGCCGAGACATGCTCCAGGCGCCCCAAGTCCGTCAGCCGCAGGCCGAGCCGGAATTGCGAGGAGACGTCCAGGAAGGGAAGCGCTGCGCCCCCGTCCATCGTCCAGGCCCAGGTTCCGCCGGGCGCCCGCGACGTGCGTTGCTCCACGCCCAAGTCCAGCGCCGGGTTCGGGGCGCTCACGCCGCCGTCGGCGGCCAACGCCAGACGGGGGATGCTCGCGGCGAGCACCGCTCCGAGCAGCAACGCCCTTTTCACTTCAGTCCACCCCTCACGCAGGATGGCTTGTAGCCCACCCCACACCGTTCTGGGGAGGTCCCTCCCCTCGCCCAGGAGGGCCGGGTGCGCTCGGCTGCCCCCCAGACGAGAGCCGGGGAGGCCCGGGGCCCTTAGCCTGCGGCCGTCCCCGGCGCGGACTCGGCACGCTCGGCGGACATGTCCCGCTGTGCGCTTGGCGCCGGCGGCCGGAGCACGCGGGTGAGGGCGGTGTCCTGAAAGTAGTCGCACGCCGGAGTGCGGGTCCTCTGCAGCGTGGCGAAGTCGACGTGGTACAGCCCGAAGCGCGGACCCCACCCCTCGAGCCATTCGAAGTTGTCGAGCAGGGACCAGTAGAGGTAGCCGCGCACGTCCGCGCCGGTGGCGAGCGCGCCCAACAGCTCGAGCCAGTGGGCATGGAGGAAGGCGGACCGGCGGTCGCCGCGGCGGTCGTCGATGCCGTTCTCCGTCACCCAGATGGGCAAGCCATAGCGTCGCACCGCCTGGAGCAGCTGCCCGAAGCCTTCGGGGTATTGCTCCCAGCCGATGTCCGTCAACCCGCGCAGGAAAGGGTCCCGGTAGTGGAACTCGAAGAAGGGACGCCGCGGCACGAAGCGCAGGCGCGCGCGCGTGTAGTAGTTCACCCCCACGAAGTCGAGGCTATCGCGGCCGCCGGCAATCTCGGCGCGGGCGCTAATCAGTCCCGGCATCCGGACGGTGAGCGTGCCGGTGCAGAGCGCCTCGAGGAAGGCGTGGTTGTAGGCGACGTCGGCGAGCCGGACGAGGGCATGGTCGAGAGGATGCCAGCTCCGGTCGGCGACGAAGCTGAGCATGTTCTGGCTCGTCCCCACCGGGACCGGCCCGATGGCGGCGTGGAGCTCCTCCCGCGCCGCGACGTGGGCTCGCGCCATGTTGGCCAGCGCCGGCAGAGCGAGGCGCGGTTCCACCAGCCCCGGTGGGATGAAGCCCTTGATGTAGCCTCCGAGCATCAGCACCACCGGCTCGTTGAAGCTCACCACCAGCGCGTCCAGTCCGCGCAGCACCTCGCTACAGGCCCGGGCGTAGCTGCGAAATGCGCTGACACTCTCCGGGGTGTGCCATGGCGTCTGAGCGTGGAACCAGCGGGGATGGGTGAAATGGTGGAGCGTCACCACCGGCCGGAGACCCGTGGCGCGCATGGCGAGCAGCCGGATGCGGTAATCATCGAGCGCTTGTTGGTCGAAGCGGCCACGCTCCGGCTCGATGCGCGCCCATTCGAGGCTGATGCGAAACGCGCTCGCTCCCAAATCGCGCGCCAGACGGTAGTCATCCTGGTAGCGATTCCAGTGGTCGACGGCAGCGCCCGCGCGATGTTTCAACGGTCGCGTGCGTTCCCAATCGCTCCAGTCATTTTCGATGTGGCCTTCCACCTGGTAGGCGGCGGTGGCGACGCCGAAGACGAAGTCCGCAGGAAAGGTGAGCTCGCTGGCGTGCATTCTCGCGTTCGCACGACACCCTAGCGTGAACGCGTCGTTCGTTGACACGTCCTGCGAGCGTCACTAGCATCCTCGGCGAATTCAAACCGGAGGGACGCGATGGCAGCGAAGAAAAAAAGAAAGACCGCGAAGAAGAAGCCCGCCGCCCGGAAGACGAAGAAGAAGACGACGAAGCGGAGGTCGCGGAAGTAGCGGTCCGCCTCCGTCTGCGATGGATGGATGAGACGGCCCGGGGCCCGAACCAAGGCCCGGGCCGTTTTTCTTGGTTTCTCTCGCTGGACACGCCCCTGTGTCGCTGCACCCCGCCGAGCTCGCCGCTGTCGCCGCCGCTCTGAGTCGCGCCCTGGTGGGCGCGGTGGTGCAGAAAGTCAGTAGCCCGGAGGCGCTCCGGGTGGAGCTCGAGCTGCGGAGCCCGGGTCGCACCACCCGGCTCGTGGCCAGCGCCGAGCCCGGTCTGGCGCGCATCTCCGTTGCCAGCACACGCTCTCCGGCCAGCCCGACGCCCTCACCGTGGCTCGTGCGGCTGCGCAAGGAATTGGTCGGCGCGCGCTTGGTTTCCCTGGCGTGCCCCGGCGCTCGCGAGGTCGAGCTTCTCTTTGAGCGACAGGGTACGCCACGCACTCTGGTGCTCGAGGTGGGCACACCAGGTGCGCTCTTGCTCCTCGGAGAGGGACGACGGCCGCTCGCCGCCTCCGCCGAGCGAGCGCGCGCCCCACGGGCCCCCACCGCCGCTCCCTCGAAGCAGCCGGCTTCAAGGCTTCCTGAAGTTGCCGACCCGCTCGAGCTTGGGCGCGCCGTGGAGACGCTCTTCTCAGGACAGCAGCGGGCAGTGCGAGCCGCGGCACTCCGCCGCCAGCGGGTTCAGCCGCTGCGCACCAAGGTGGAACGGCTGCGCAGGACGCTGGAGAAGGTCCGAGGAGAGGCGAACCGGACCGAGGCAGCCGAGGAGCATCGCCGCTTCGGCGAGCTTCTCCGGCAGAACGTCGCCGCTGTGCCCCGCGGCGCTGCCGAGGTGGTGCTCACCGAGTACACCACCGAGGGAGCCCGCGCGGTGTCGGTGCCGCTTGACCCGGCGCTGGCTGCGCGCGCCCAGGCCGAGCGGCACTTCCAACGTTACCGCCGGTTGAGCCGCGGCAGCGCTCGCGCCGGTGCTCGTCTGACGGAGCTCCAGCAAGAGCTGGCCGTGGTCGAGGCGGAACTGGCCGCGGCCCGCGAGGCACCCGATGCCACCGTGCTCGCCGCCGGGCCGGCCCTCTCCGCGGCCCGCACAGGACGGGTCAAGCCGTCCGTGCACCAGCCCTACCGCATCTTCCTCGCCCGCTCCGGTGCCCGCATCCTCGTCGGGCGCGCAGGGCGCGACAATGACGCGCTGACGTTCGGGGTTGCGCACCCAGATGACGTCTGGCTCCACGCCCGGGGCCTTCCTGGAGCCCACGTCCTCATCCCGCTCCTGCGAGGCGCGGAGGTCCCCGAGGAGACGCTGGTCGACGCGGCGCACCTCGCGCTCCACCACACCCGCGGCGCGGGCGCGGACCGGGGCGAGGTCAGCTACACCCGGGCGAAATTTGTCCGGCGGGTGAAGGGCGGCGCGCCGGGCGCGGTGACGTACACGCGTGAGAAAACGTTCCTGGTGCGCGTTGAGCCAGGACGGCTCGAACGACTGCTCGCCTCGCGGGAGGAACGGTGAGTGCTGCGGGGCCTTGTTCTCGCTGCGCCGCGCACCTCGGGCGCTCTTGCTGCGAGGCACGGGACGACGAGCCCCTGGCGACCCTCACCCGGGCCGACGTGGAGCGCATCCAGACCTCCACCCGCTGGGCGCGCGCCCGCTTCGTGCAAGAGGAGGTCTTCGAGGAAGCGGAGGCCAGGGCCTATGAGCAGCTCCGCCCGGGGTGGCGAGGCTATTTCCGTCAAGGGACGGTGCGGCTCACCCTGGCCCGCGCGCAGGGCGCCTGCGTCTTCTTCGAGCGGAGCACCGGCTGCACGCTTTCGCCGGCTGTCCGGCCCACGGCGTGCCTCCTCTACCCCTTCGAGCCGAGCATCGACCGCGCCTGGACGCTGGCCGTCGAGCGAGAAGGGAGTGTCTCTGCGGCCCGGGCGTCGGGGGAGCCACGCTGCCTGGCGGTGGAGGAGGCGGACGGTCGCGGGGCCCTGCTGCGCGCCTTTGGAGCCACGGCCGAGTCGGTGCGTTTGCTTGCCGAGCGCCTGCGCGCCGAGGTGCGTGCCCACGGCGACGCCGAAGCACATTCCGGGCGTCGTCCAGCTTGAGTCGAGCGGTGGGCGGGCTAGGATCCACAGTCACCCGTGGCTCCTCACACCTCACCCCGCCAGCTCCTGCTGCTCGAGCTCGAACCGGCCTCCGCGCACCGCCTCCCGGAGCGCGAAGTGCTCATGGAAAAAGCGGCCACGCTGGCGCAGTTGCTCTCCCGTGAGCTGGGCGTGCCAGTTCGGCTTTCGGTAACGGACAACCGGAGCACGATGGTCAGCTTTCGCCGGGCCCCGGCCAGCCTCCGTCTGCGCTTGCACCACATGTTTCTCGACGCCCCGGCTCCGGTGGTGCGGGCGGTTGCCGACTATGCCGGCCGCGGACGCCGGCGCGCCGGGCGTCTCCTCGACGATTTCGTCCGCCGAGAGCAGCCGCGCATCCGCCAGCACCGCGACGCTCGGGACGAAGTTCTCTCAGCGCGGGGTCGGACTTATGACCTGCGTGAGATTTTCCAAGCGCTCAACGAGCTGCATTTTCAAGGCGGGGTGCGGGCTACCATAGGGTGGGGACGAAGCCCGAGTCGCCGGCGCCGCAAGTCCATCCGGCTGGGCGTTTACGACCACCAGACACGAGAAATCCGTCTTCATCCAGCGCTCGACCAGCCCGCGGTTCCGCGCTTCTTCGTCGAATTCATCGTCTTCCATGAAATGCTCCATCAAGTCTTTCCCAGCGCTCACGGGCCGAGCCGGCGCATGCACCATCCACGCGCCTTCCGCGACCGGGAGAAAGCCTTTCCCCTGTACGCCGCCGCTCTGCAATGGGAGCGAGAAAACCTCGGCGTGCTGCTCGCCCGTTGACACCGCCCCAGCGCTCAACACTTGCGCCAAGGCGGCCTCACCAGCACACTGGAGATAGATGCGCCGAGCCAAAATCGTCTGCACGCTGGGACCTGCCAGCCTCGAAGCGCCCATGCTGGAGAAGCTCCTCGCCGCCGGGATGGATGTGGCCCGTCTGAACTTCTCACACGGGACGCATGACCAGCACGCCAAGACCATCTCCATGCTCAGGGCAGCGTCGCTCAAAGTGCGCAAGGGCGTGGGCATCCTGGGAGACCTTCAAGGACCCAAAATCCGGACCGGGAAGCTCCAGGGAGGCAGCATCGAGCTGGTCCCCGGTGCGACGCTGAACATCACCACCGAGGAGTCGGTCCTCGGGACCCAGGACCTGGTCTCGACGACGTACCCCCACTTGGCCGCGGACGTGAACCCCGGAGACCGCATTCTCCTCGACGACGGGCTGCTCGAGCTCAAGGTCATGGAGACGGACAAGAAGAGCCGGGTGGTCACCGAGGTGGTCCACGGCGGCACCCTGACCAACAGCAAGGGAATCAACCTTCCCGGCGTGGCGCTGCGGGCCGAGGCGCTCACCCCGAAGGACCGCGAGGACCTTGTCTTCGGTCTCAAGGCGGGCATCGACTTCATCGGGCTCTCCTTCGTGCGCCAGCCGAGCGACCTGGACCAGACGCGTGCGGCCATGGCCGAGGCCGGTCGCCAAATCCCCATCGTCGCCAAGCTCGAGAAGCCCGAAGCCATCGCCCGGCTGGATGCCATCCTCGACCGCGCCAACGGAGTGATGGTGGCCCGCGGTGACCTCGGCGTGGAGATTCCGCCCGAGGAAGTGCCAGCCATTCAGAAGGACATCATCCGGCGCGCCAACACCCGTGGGCTCCCGGTCATCGTCGCCACCCAGATGCTGAACTCGATGATCGAGCATCCGCGCCCCACCCGAGCTGAAGCATCCGACGTGGCCAACGCCATCTTCGACGGGGCGGACGCGCTGATGCTCTCTGGCGAGACGGCTTCCGGTGCCTACCCGGCCGAGTCGGTGCAGATGATGGACCGCATCATCCTTGCCGCGGAGAGCGCGGCACGGATGCAGGGGAGGGTCCCCCAGCGGCTGCCGCTCACCGCGCCTGCCTCCTTTCCGGACGTCACCGCGGGCATCGCCTGCGAGGCAGCGCTTCTCTCCAACGCGGTGGCCATCGCTGCCTTCACCCTGTCCGGTGTCACGGCTCGCCTATTGAGCCACTACCGACCTCCGGTGCCGATTGTCGCCTTCTCGCCGAACCAGGAAGTCCGTCGGACCCTGTCCTTGCTCTGGGGCGTCGTTCCCCGGGTGCTCGAGCCGCTCGACCGCGCCGAGGACATGGTGCGGCGCGTGGAAGAGGAGCTGGTGAGCCGCGGCTTCGCGCGCTCCGGGGACCGGGTGGTGGTGGTGTACGGCTCTCCAGTGGGGAAGGCCGGAAACACCAACACCGTGCGGCTGCATACTGTGTTGTGACGGGGTGCGGCGCGCGCGGCCGCGTCGAGGAAGTCACGGCCGGGGGCAGCGTCATATAAGCTTGCGCGCTTGCTCTCGCTGGCCATCCTGCTGAGCCTCTCCTTGTCCGCTCAGCCGGAGCGATACGACCTCATCGTCGAAAACGGCCGCGTCGTGGATGGTACCGGAGCTCCCTGGTTCCGCGCCGACGTGGCCATCCGAGGAGACCGCATCGTTGCCGTGGGTGACCTCCAAGGCGCGGTGGCCAAGGAGCGCATCGACGTGCACGAGCACTTCATCGCCCCGGGCTTCATCGACATGCTCGGCCAGTCGCCACTGGCCCTCCTCGTCGACCCGCGCGCCGAGTCGAAAATCCGGCAAGGAATCACCACCGAGCTGGCCGGGGAGGGCATGAGCATCGCTCCCATGACCAAGGCGGTGAGCGCGGAGTTCCAGGACAGGCTGGCGCTCTACCAGCAGCACATCGACTGGACCGACCTGGGGGGCTATTGGAAGCGCTTCCGTGCGGCCCGTCCGGCCATCAACCTTGGGACCATCGTCGGCGCGGCGCAAGTGCGCGCTGTGGTGATGGGCTTCGGCCAGGAGACGCCGTCGCCGGACCAGCTGCTGCGCATGCAAGTCGAAGTGCGCAAGCAGATGCGCCAGGGAGCCTTCGGGCTGGGCTCAGCGTTGTTGTACCCACCTGGAAGTTACGCAACCACGGATGAGCTGGTGGCGCTGGCGCAGGCAGCGGCCGGCTGGGGGGGCCTCTACGCCACCCACATCCGCGACGAGGAAGATGGAGTCCTGGATGCGCTGGAAGAAGCGATCCGCATCGGCAAGCGCGCGCGCATCCCGGTGGAAATCTGGCACCTCAAAGTCGCCGGAAAGAAAAACTGGGGACGGATGGCCGAGGTGGTGAAGCGGATTGAGCTCGCCCGGGCGGACGGCGTGGACATCGCCGCCGACGTCTACCCCTACCTCGCCGGGATGAACAATCTCACCGCCGACCTCCCGGGCTGGGCCATGGCCGGTGGGACCGACGCGATGCTCGAGCGGTTGCGCAACCCCGAGCAGCGCCAGCTCATCGAGGTGGAAGTCACCAATGGCTGGGCCGACCCGGACATGCCCGAGCGCATCAGCGTGACGTCTTGTGTCCTGCCGGAGGCCAAGCCAGCCGAGGGCAAGACGCTGGCGCAGCTGGCCAAGGAGCACGGCGTCACGCCGGCCGCAGCACTGGTGGATTTGGTCATCGCCGACCGGGGCAACACCGATGTGATTCGCTTCTGGGTGGACGAGCCCGACTTACGCCTGGCGATGCGGCAGCCCTGGACCTCCTTCAGCACCGACGCTGCCGCCCTCGCCGTCGACGGTCCGTTTGCCGCCGAGGGAGCTCATCCGCGCGCCTTTGGCAGCATGCCCCGCGTCCTCGGCACCTACGTCCGCGAGGAGCCACTTCTGAGCGTCGTGGAGGCGGTCCGGAAGATGACCTCGCTGCCCGCCGCCCGCCTCGGCCTCGCCGACCGAGGTCTGCTCCGTGCGGGAATGGCCGCGGACGTGGTGGTGTTCGACCTGGCCACCGTTGCCGGCACGGCGACGTATGCCAACCCGCGGCAATACCCGCTGGGCGTGGAGCTGGTGCTGGTCAATGGCCAAGTGGTGCTGCGCGACGGCATTCGCACCGACGCACGCCCGGGCCGACCCCTGCTGCACCCGCTACCGCCCGAGCTGCGCTGAGCTGCCGCTAACGCCTGTCGGGGGTGGGCTCAGGGACCGCGCGTCGGTCCCAGTGCCTTCCTCACCACCTCGGCCTGGACGAAGACACGAAAGAGCTCCTCGTCGAGCATTCCGGCTTTCGACTCCTGTTCAATGATGGAAAGGGCTTGCACTGCCGGAACCGCCTTCTTGTAGGGACGGTCCGCGGCCGTCAGGGCGTCGTAGACGTCGGCAATGGCCATCATCTTCGACTGCACCGGAATCTCATCTGCGGGAATGGCCCGCGGGTAACCGTGGCCGTTCAATCGCTCGTGGTGGGCATAGGCGATGGCCGGGACCCGCCGGAGCGCGCGGGTCCAGGGAATCTGCGAGAGAAAACGGAAAGTGTGGGTGACGTGGCTCTCGATTTCGGTTCGCTCCGCCGCCGAGAGCGAACCGCGCGGGATGGACAGGCACTCCAGCTCGCGCGGAATGAGGAGCGCTCGTTCCTTACCGTACCCGTCGAGAAAGTTGAGTCGGGCCACCTCGGAAAGACGGTCGAAGCCGTCCCGGGCCAGCACGGTGGGTTTGTTGCAGGCGAGAACGAATTCATGCATCTCGTCCAGCTCGGCGAGCTCGCGCAACAGCCGCCGTTCCTCCTCGGCCTCGATTTCCAGAAGGGCCCTCTCCCCGAGGAGCGCTACCGACGCCAGCCGCCGCTGGTAGCTTTTCAGGGCCAGGTCCTTGCGCGCGACTTCGAAGCGCGCCTCGAGCACCGCCAACTCGTGTGGGTACAGCTTCTCTGCCTTCACCAGCACCGGCTCGCGGACACCAACTTTGCCGAAGTCGTGAAGCAGGCTGGCGTAGCGAATCTCCTGCACATCCTGCGGGCTGAAGCGCACCTGGGCGTAGGGCCCTCGCTCGACATGTTCCAGGGCCTCCGCCAGGCCAACGGTGAGCGAAGCCACCCGGCCAGAATGGCCGGCCGTGGTCGGGTCACGTGACTCGATGGCCACCACCGATGCGGCGACGAAGCCCTCGAACAGCTGGCTGATTTCCTCGTGCAGGAGCGCGTTCTCGATGGCCCCGGCCGCCTGACCGCCGAGCGCCAGGAGCAACTCGGTGTCCTCCTCGCCGAAGGTGCCCTCCTGCTTGTTCAGCGCCTGGAGCACGCCGGTGACTTCCCCCACCGCATCTCGCATCGGGACGCAGAGGACGGTCTTGGTTCGGTACCCGGTGGTCAGGTCCACGTCGCGGTTGAAGCGCGGGTCCGCGTAGGCGTCGGTGATGTTGATGACCTCGCCGGTCTCGGCGACCGTCCCGGCGATGCCACGTCCCAACTTGACTCGAATCTCCTTGGCCGCTCCCTGTGCCACCTTGCTCCACAGCTCGCCGCGGTCGCGGTCGAGGACAAAGAGGGTGCAGCGGTCCGCGTCCACCACCTTCGCCGCCTCGAAGATGATGAGTGGCAGAAGCAGTTCCAGGTCCCGGGCCGCGGCCATTGCCTTGGCCACATCGAGCACGGAGGTGAGCTTCCGCGCTCGTCGGGCGAGGTCCTGCACGCTTTCGGCACCCGGGCTCACCGCTCTCCTTCTACCCCACGACCCCGCAAAGTCGCACGGCGCCGCCGGGCCGCGAAGCGGTCCGAGGGCGCCAGTGCTGGCTCCGGTCGGGAGGGGGTCGCCCGGAGCCTTGAAGCTGAGAACGTTTCCTAGTTTTCGATCCCGGCGAGCCGGGCCACCTTGGACATGAAGCAGGGGTCGAACGGTTTCACGTCGTAGTCATCGGCGCCGAGTTCCAGGCACACGTGGCGGGTGAACTGATCCTCAATGGCGGACAGGACGAGCACCTTGATGTGCTTGGTGCGGGGGTCCTTCTTCAGCCCCGCGAGCAAGTCGCGACCGTCCACGTGCTGCTTGAGGTCGAGGATGATGACCGCCGGCTGGTGTTTGAGGGCCAGCTCGTGCACCAGGTGTGAGCTGGTGTCGGTGATGTAGGAGAGTCCCGCGCGCCGGGCTTCTCGGGCGAGCGCGGCAACCACGCTAGGTTCGTCGTCTGCGATGAGGATGGTGGGCTTGTCAGCCATGGGCGGCTCGGAAAGAGAAGTGTCTGCAGGGGGTGATCGCAAGAACGGTTCCACTCCAAACTGTTCGCAATCACGGCTGCTTGGGGCGGGTCGCCCTGGGTCAGCGGTAGGCTGGAGGTCAACACCCACCCGGTCCGCGAAAACCTCACAAGCGTTGGAACTCGTGCAACTCTCAACGGCGTCTCGAGAGTCCCAGAATCGCCCACTGGTGGCGGCGTATTCCCGGGGCCCGGCGACCGCTTCGCAGAAGGCGGCGTGTTAAACTTCTAGTTGCCCCTGTTCGGTCGACTCCGTTCCGCTCGGTTTGGTGTGAGCGCCTCTTGTGGCCTCCGTACCAAGGATCGCCCGGAACGTCCGAAGAAAAAATGAGTCGACACGAGCAAGCGTCACTGCAGGGTGACGAGAAGACGGTCATGGGCGTCCGATTCGCAAACGCGTTTGCGATCGACCCCAAGAACCTGCGAGCCAGTTTGCTCAAGCTCATCCTGCGCGTGAGCGCGTTCCTGGGCGTGGTCGTCTATCTGCCAAGTGTCTACGTCGCGATGCAACGAGGCTTTATCGGCGTCATCGTGGTGGAAACGGTCGCGGTGGGCACGCTGGTTGGGCTTCTCGTGCTCAAGGGAATTTCCGGTCGTGTGCAGGCCACCGTCATCTGTCTCGTCTATTACGCGCTCGGACTCTGCTTATTGATTTACGTGGGCTCGACGAGCCAAATCTTTCTCTTTGCGTTTTCCATTGTGGCCGTCCTTCTTCTTGGCGCCCGCCCGGGACTGTGGGCCGCCCTGCTGAGTTCGGCGTCTTTGCTCGTGGTCGGTGCTCTCGGTTACGCGGCGCCCGACATGGCGTATCGAGCCACGAGTCACACTTTCCCGGAATGGGTAGTCTTCAGCCTCAATTTTGCGCTGGTCAGTGTCCTGATCACACTCGCGGTGGGGACGATGGTGACGGCCCTGAACAAGGCGCTGGCGCAGGAGATCGCCAGCAGTCAGTCCCTCGATCGCGAGCGCTATCTCTTGCGCACGCTGTTCGACACCCTCCCGGATTTCGTGTTCACCAAGGACACCGAGGGCCGGTTCACGAGTTGCAACGCGGCCGTCCTCGACTTGTTTGGAGTGGACCGGGAGGAGCAGGTCTTTGGAAAGACCGTGTTCGACTTTTTTCCATCTGAACTGGCAGCGACGCGCCACGCCGATGACCTGGCCGTGGTGGCGAGCCGGACAGCGATGAATCGGGAAGAGCTCAGCCTCGATGGGGAGGGGCATCCGTTTTGGCAGCAGCTGTTCAAGGCTCCGTTGAACGACTCCACTGGAGCGACGATCGGCTTGCTGGGAATCAGCAGGAACATCAACGACCGCAAACAGGCCGAGACGGAGCGCAGCCAGCTCCTTTCGCAGTTCCAGCTTCAGATCGAGCGCATGCCGCTGGCCTACCTTCTGACTGACCGGGATTTCTGTTTGACCCGCTGGAACCCGGCCGCGGAACGAATTTTCGGCTTCACCGAGGCCGAGGTCCTCGGCAAGACCCCGATGGACCTCATCGTGCCGCGCCAGTCACAACTTCTCGCCTCGAGCAACTTGGGCAAAATCAAGGCGGGCAGCATGGACACTCACTACGACTTGGAGAACCTGACCAAAGCCGGCGCGAGCATTCGATGCGAGTGGCACAACACGCCGATGTTCGATGATGCCGGCTCGTTCGCGGGCCTGCTGTCACTGGCACAGGATGTTACCGAGCGTAAGACGCTCGAAGGCCAACTGCGGCAGGCTCTGAAAATGGAGGCGGTCGGCCAGCTGGCGGGTGGCATCGCGCATGACTTCAACAACCTCCTCTCCGTCGTCTTGAGCTACTCGGACCTGGCGCTGGAGGACCTGAAAGCGGAGGACCCGGTGCGGGCCGACATCGAGGAGATCCGCCGCGCGGCTGCGCGAGCGGCTGACCTCACCCGGCAACTGCTGATGTTTAGCCGGCAACAGGTCGTCGAGCCGAAGGTGCTGGATTTGAACGACGTACTCGCTGGCGTCGACAAGATGCTGCGGCGCTTGGTCGGCGAGGACATCGAGCTCACGTTTGTTCCCGGTGCATCGCTGGGGCACGTTCGCGCCGATCGCGGTTCGATCGAGCAAGTCATCATGAATCTCATCGTCAACGCCCGCGACGCCATGCCGGTCGGGGGCAAGCTCACCATGGAGACGGGAAACATGGCGCTCGATGAGGAATACGCGGAGACCCACGTCGGTGTGAAAGCGGGCGCATACGTCATGCTTTCCGTCACGGATACCGGCACTGGCATGGACAAGGCGACTCTCGCGCGAATCTTCGAACCATTCTTCACGACAAAGGAGCAAGGGAAGGGCACGGGCTTGGGCCTTTCCACCGTCTTCGGCATCGCGCAACAGAGTGGCGGGTCGGTGTGGGTTTACAGCGAGCTTGGCATCGGGACCACCTTCAGGCTTTACCTGCCTCGGGTCGACGAGGATGCCGACGAATCGGCTGCCTTGGTGGTCCAGACAGCGCTGCGAGGCTCGGAGACGATTCTGCTCGTTGAAGATGAAATGCAAGTGCGCGATGTCGCGAGAGGCATTCTTCAAAGGCAAGGTTACAAGGTCTTGGATGCGCAAAATGCCGGAGACGCTCTCTTGGTGAGCGAGCGGCACGTCGGTCCAATCCATCTTCTGTTGAGTGATGTCGTGATGCCGAAGATGAGTGGTCCGGCCCTGGCGAAGCTGGTCGCTTTGGCCCGGCCCACCACGAGGGTTCTCTTCATGTCCGGTTACACGGACGATGCGGCCATCCGGCATGGAGTCATCGAGGCGGAGTTCGCCTACCTGCAAAAGCCCATCACGATGGACACCCTGTCGCGGAAGGTTCGAAGCGTGCTGGATGCACGAGGCAGTGTGGCGTAGTCACGGGGCCGCGCCAGAGGGCCGGTTTGTGGAGTTGTTTCCGCACACGCCCCTTGACCCTCAGAAACCAGGCCGGCATAAGGACTCGCACGTCTTGGAATGACCTCGGGGAGTGGCTCAGCCTGGTAGAGCACTTGGTTCGGGACCAAGGGGTCGCAGGTTCGAATCCTGTCTCCCCGACAAGGCAGGGCGGCGGATTCCCTCGGCGAGAACTCGAGTGGGTCCGCCGCCTGACGTCTCCCGCGCCAGTTGACGGGGGCCGTTGGGAAAGGCGGGCGCTCAGGAGTCCCCAGGCTCCCACTGGGGAGCCAGGCCCGCAAGAAGAAGGCCACCTCCCGCATCTCGGTAGCGAAGGCCTTGAAACAGAAGCGGCAGCCCGCGAAGCCCGGGTAGCGTAGCCTCGGACTCCAGCAAGGCTTCAGTCGAGGCCGAGGGTGGGAGGGGCAATGGCAGCGAGATGCGGCTTGCAGTACCTCGGGTTGGCTTGCGCGGCCGCCGTCTCGGCGTGCGCCATGGCGCCCATTGCCCCGAGCGTGCCTCCGCCGAGCCTGCAGCAACAGATGGAAGAAGGGAGCGCTGCCTGGTTCCTCAATGCCGTTTCCTCCCTCACGCTTTCCTTCGAGCAGCAGCAGTTGCAAATCAGCGTCCGGCAGCAGGTTTCCGCCCGCTCGGAGTTGGTGAATGTGGCCCGGCGGCGGCTGGTGGGTCTGGTTGCGGACGGAATTGCGTCCGGCACGTTCGACGACGCACGCCTCGGGGCGGCATTGGAGGAAATCCTGGCCGCCGCGGAGCAGCGCGGCCCGGCCGTCGTCGAGGCGCTCCTGCGGCTGCATGAGGGCCTCACCCCAGCCCAGCGCACCTCTGTGGCAGGGACCGTCACCGAGGGGATTTCACTCCAGGCCACCCAGTCCGGCGGCGAACGGGAGCAGGTGCAACAGCGGGTGAATTCGCTGACCGCTGGGGTGGCCCTGACGGCGGCGCAGAGCGCTCAGCTAAAGTCAGACATCATCGACGGCTTTGCCAAGTATGCGCCGGACCTCAAGGAAGAGGCTGACATGCGCCGCCAGCAGCTGGGCGCGCTGGCGCAGGCTTTCGCCCGAGTCTACTTCCAGCCCACGCTGGCGAACGTGAGTGCCGGTTCGGACCTCGAAGCGAAGGCCAAACGCCTCATCGCCTTCGCCCGCACGCTGAGCGGAATTCTCGCCTCAGCACAGCGAATACAAGTTGCGGCCGTTCTTCGCGAGCGCGCCAGCTACGACTGAAAGGCACCGGGGCGGGGGCGGCCGGCGAGCCCCTGGGGGCCCGGTTCCTTGCGCAACCTTCGAGATTCCTGCACATCCAAGAAGACAGCTTTCGCCCCCGGGTTCTCCGTGAACGACTCCATCGAATTCCTCCGCGAGAACGGTACGACCGTGGTGTTTTTCGCCGTGCTTGCCGAGCAGATGGGGCTTCCCATCCCCTGTACGCCATGGCTGCTTGCCGCTGGGGCCCTGGCACATTCCGGCCGCCCCTCGCTCCTCACCATCATCGGGCTGGCAGCAGGCGCGGCAGCACTGGGGCATCTCGGCTGGTTCTTCGCCGGGCGCCGGTGGGGCTATGGCGTGCTGCGCCTGCTGTGCCGCATCAGCATCGAGCCGGACACCTGTGTCCAGCGAACGCAGGGAACGTTTGACCGTTGGGGTGGCGGAGCGCTGGTGGCGGCGCCCTTCATCCCCGGACTGACCACCATCGCCCCACCCCTGGCCGGCCTGTCCGGAATGCCCCTGTGGCGCTACCTGTCGCTGGACCTGCTGGGGGATGCGCTCTGGGCGGGCACCTTCGTCGGCCTCGGCTATGCCTTCGGAGACCAGGTCACCTGGGCTCTTCGCGGAGCGCTGACGTATGGCTCTTCCATCCTCGGCGTGGCGCTTGCCCTCTTTTGCCTCTGGCTGCTTTTCAAGTTGGTCCAGCGCGAGCGGATCCGCAGAAAGCTTCACGTCGAGCGCATCCGTCCCGAGGAGCTCCAGGAGATGCTGGGTCGCCCCAGCCCGCCCTTGGTGCTCGACCTGCGGCACCGCCGGGAGCTCCTGGAGGATCCGCGTACGCTGCCCGGAGCGATGCACCTCTCGCCCGCCGAGATTCCCAGTCGGCATTCCGAAATTCCACGAGACCGAGAGTTGGTTCTGTACTGTAGTTGACCCAGCGAATGGACGAGCGCCCGGGTGGCGCTCCAGCTGAAGCGGCGCGGCATCCACCGGGTGCGGCCCCTGGAAGGGGGCTATGCCAGCTGGAAGCTCCTGGGCTACCCCCTCGTCCCGTGGAAGGATGGGAAGCTGGCGCTGGAGGCGCCCCTCTCCGTCCCGGCTTGAGTGGGACCAGCGGACGGCGCCAGCGAAAGGCCCCCATGCCCCCCGGTCGCGCACATTGGTTGGCCAGACGTCCCCTGGCGGTGGCGAGAAGCGTTGGCGACAACTTCCGGCTCGCCCTGGGGACGTTTTGGGGCCATCGACTCCGCAGCGCGCTGACGCTTCTCGGCATTGTCATCGGCGTTGCGACCGTGGTCTCGATGATGGCGTTGCTCGAAGGGTTGCAACGCAAGGTGAACGCGGACCTGGCTGGGCTGGGTGCCAACGGCTTTCAGCTTCAAAAGTGGCCGCAGGGGTTTGGTCGCGTCGACAGCGACAAGATTGACCGTCGGCCGAACATCAACATTGAGGACTTTCTCGCCATCCAGAAGCACGTGCCTGACGTGGCCAAGGTGACTGCCGAGGCCTGGGAGGGCGGAAAGAAGCTGTCCACGGCCTCGCGCGAAACCCAGGCCAACGTCCAGCTTGCCGGAGGCACCTTCAACTTCTTCGACACCAACGCCATGGGAATCGCCAAGGGCCGCCCCTTCAGCGAGTCCGAGATTCAGGCCGAAGCCCAGGCGGCCGTTATCGGGCCGGACCTTGCCGACTCGCTCTTCGGGGATGTGGACCCCATCGGTCAGGAAGTCCGCATCAAGGGTCGGAGCTTCCAGGTCATCGGCGTGATGACGAGGAAGGGTGGTTTTGCCGGTCCTGGCTACGACAACACCGCCATCATCCCCATCGGCCGCTTCTTCGAGCTCTTCGGGAAGAATCGATCGCTGAACGTGAGCATGCAGGCCTGGAGCACCAGCGTGCTTCAGCGAGCGCAGGATGGGGTGGAGCTGCTGATGCGGCACCGCCATGGCCTGAGGCCCGATGAGGAGAGCGACTTCACGCTGTACTCGAACGAATCGGCCACCGCGACGTTCAATCAAATCTCCGCCGTGGTGACCGCTGCCAGCTTCGGGGTCTGTCTCCTGTCACTGGTCGTCGGCGGAATCGGCATCCTGAACATCATGCTGGTCTCGGTGACTGAGCGGACCCATGAGATTGGAGTGCGCAAAGCGCTCGGGGCGCGACGCGGACGCATCCTCGGTCAGTTCGCCACCGAGGCGGTGCTGCTCTCGTTGCTCGGAGGAATGGCCGGGGTGGCCCTCGGCTTCCTCGTGGCCTTCCTCGGTCGCTGGGCGCTGGGCTTTCCGACGTCCGTTCCGCCCTGGGCGGTGGTCGTGGCTCTGGTCATGTCTTCCGGAGTGGGTCTGCTCTTCGGCATCTACCCAGCGTCACGGGCAGCAAACCTGGACCCGGTCGAGGCCATGCGCTCCGAATAGAGGGCCGCTCGTCCGCCGGGGGGGAGCGAGGCGCAATGGTCTCCTCGCTCGAGCGTGTGTCACTGCGGGGGCGACGTGTGCCCGCCTTTGGGTGCCGGATGGGGATGGTCGACAACTTTCGACTCGCATTGCAGACCTTCTGGGGTCATCGGCTCAGAAGTACTCTCACGCTCCTGGGCATCGTCATCGGTGTGGCCACCGTCGTCTCGATGATGGCTCTCCTCGAGGGGCTGGAGCGAAAGGTGGACGAACTCCTGGCCGGCCTCGGGGCGAACGGCTTCCAACTCCAGAAGTGGCCGATGGGGTTTGGAGAGTTCGACATGGACAAAATCAACCGCCGGCCGAACATCAGCTTCGCGGACTTCGAGGCCATCGAGAAGCACGTGCCCGAGGTGGCCAAGGTCACTGCCGAGGCCTGGGATGGCGGAAAGAAACTCTCCACCGCCGAACGGGAGACGCGGACCGGGGTAACGCTGGCTGGCGGGACGATTCACTTCTTTGCCACCAACGCCATGGAGGTCTCGAAGGGCCGCGTCTTCAGCGAGTCCGAAGTCGAGGATGGTTCGCAGGTGATGGTGATTGGTCCGGACATCGCAGATGTGCTCTTCGCAGACATCGAGCCCGTCGGACAGGAAGTGCGGCTCAAGGGGCGGAGCTTCCAGGTCATCGGCGTCATGACGCGAAAGGGCGGATTTCTCGGACAGGGCTACGACAACACGGGGGTGATTCCCATCCCTGCGTTCTTCGAGCTGTACGGCAAGAACCGGTCGTTGAACGTCAGCATGCAGGCCTGGGACACGGCCCGTTTGCAGCGGGCACAGGACGGCGTGGAATTGCTCATGCGCCATCGGCACAACCTGCGGTCGGACCAGGAAAGCGATTTCACCATCTTCTCGAACGAGTCGGCCACCGCAACGGTCAATCAAATCTCGGCGGTGGTGACCGCGGCCAGCTTCGGAGTCTGCATCCTCTCGCTCATCGTCGGCGGAATCGGCATCCTGAACATCATGCTCGTCTCGGTGACCGAGCGGACGCACGAGATTGGCGTGCGCAAAGCGCTCGGGGCTCGACGCGGGCGCATCCTCGGCCAGTTCGCCACCGAGGCCGTCCTGCTCTCGTTGCTCGGAGGATTGGCCGGGGTGGCCCTGGGTTTCTTCGTGGCCTTCCTCGGTCGCTGGGCGCTGGGCTTTCCGACGTCCGTTCCCCCCTGGGCGGTGGGTGTGGCCCTGGCCATGTCCTCGGGGGTGGGCCTTCTCTTCGGCATCTACCCCGCAGCGCGGGCGGCAAACTTGGACCCTGTCGAGGCGATGCGCTCCGAGTGACGCCCGGACTTCGCAAGGCTTACCTCGAGACGGCTTACGTCGTGCGAGCGCCGCAGGGCGTGCATGCGCTGCGCATCGGAGCACTTCATCCAGCGTTCGATGCAGAGCTCGGGGCGGCCGGTGCACAGTGCTGGGCGGTCGTCACCGCCTGGAACCCGGGCTCGCTTCCTCGGAGCGCCGAGGAGAATGCGCTGGCGCAGGACGAGCTGCTGCAGGCCGTCGCCTTGCTCGGGCTCCGCGGCTGGGCAGCCGAAGGAAAGGCGGACGGCGGGGGCTGGCGCGAAGAAAGCCTTTGCATCCTCGACATGGACACCGCCGGCGCCGTCGCGCTCGGGCGCCGCTTTGCTCAGCTGGCGGTGGTGGTTGGTCAGCGCTCCGGCGCTGCGCAGCTGGTGGCGGTCGCCGTGGCCTGAGTCACCTCGTCGCGGTCGTGACCCGCAGCTGCCGCAGGGAGAGCAGGTGCAAGAGGATGGTCAAGGGGACGATGAAGCCCGGCAGGTAGACGAAGGGAAACACCGCCGGGATGCGGTTTGCCGGTTCCTCGAAGAAGAGACGCTGGGGCCCAGGGGCCGAGGCCACGGCTCTGAAGAGCGTGTGGAGAATGTCCAAGAGGCCAAGGCCGTTCCACACCAGCGCCAGGGGGCGAGAGCCCCGGATGCCGAAAGCCAGCGCCACTGCCACTCCTGCGGCGAGAAGGCCAATGAGGATGTCGCCGACGCCCGCGGCCCGCGCCAGTCTCCACGGCACAAGGCCGATGGCCCAGGCAGCGAAAAGGCAGGTGCCGCCCCCCACGCGCAATGTCTGCAATGCCGGAATCCACCACCGCGGCATCGCCTCGACAGCTGCCGTGAGCCAGCGAGCGCGTGAGAGGGCCAGAACGGCGAGAAGCGCTGGAAGGAGGTAGAGGAGAAAGCGCGGCGTGCGCGCGTCGAGATAAACGCCGCTCACCGTGCTCATCGCCAGAAAGAGGAACCACGTGGCCAGCCCGGCCCCCATCCGCCGGATGATGCGCAGCCGACGCTCCTCTTGAAACCTGGCGCGCGCCATGGCCGCGCCCAGCCCGAAGAGGGTCGCCCCGGCGACTGCCACCACGTAGGCCGCGACGCCGAGGAGGAGCAACGGTGGGGCAGCCGAAATCGGCTCGATAGCGAAGCCGAGCATCCTGATGCATCTCGTCAGGGTGCTGGTGCTCGAGCAAGGAGAAACCTCCCATCTCAGCGCTCATCCGCGCAGGAAGTGTTCAGCTTCCCTACAGCAAAAAGTCCTCAGCAGGCGCTTGCATCACGGCCGCTGAGTGTGGAGATTTCTATTCCTCGTCGCCCTTTTGAGGGGGTGCCCGTGACCAGCCAATTTCCACTCAAGCGTCCGCAGTTGCTTCTCGTCGAGGATGACCGAGGAGTGCGCGACGCCATCGAGGACTACCTCGAGGACGAGGGCTACTCGGTGCTCTCGTCCAACGACGCTGAGCAAGCGCTGAGCATTCTGGAGGGGCTGAGCGACCCGTGTCTGGTGGTGCTCGACGTGCGCATGCCGGTGATGGATGGCGTCGAGTTCATGCGTCAGTTCCGCGCCCGGCCGTGGCTGAATCAGCACCGCCTGGTGCTGATGTCCGCGAGCGAGCTGGGGCCGGAGTTCAGGGGTGCCCCCGGTGTGGTGGGCCTGCTGCAGAAGCCCTTCGAGCTGGAGCGACTGCTGACGTTGGTGCAGGCCGAAGTGGCTGCCTTGCCGCCGCACTCCGCCTGAAGTTGAGGACGCGGCTACTGTGTTGCGCCGCGAAGGCGGTAGGCTCGCGGGCTCGAGCGAAGTCACCACGCCCCGGGGTGAAGCGTTGAGAGTTCATCTGGAGTACGGCACCACGGGGCTGGACTTGGACGTGCCGTCGTCCAACGTCGATGTCATCACGCCGCGTTTTGTGCCTGGACTTTTGGACGAGGCCGAGGCGTTCCGCGCCGCCGTCCGTGACCCCATCGGCGGCGGGAAACCGCTGCGAGAGACGGTACGGTCAGCAGAACGAGTGGCGGTGGTCATCGCCGACATCACCCGGCCGCTTCCAAGCGAGCGGCTGCTGCCATGGATATTTCAAGAGCTGGCCCACGTCCCCGCTGAGCACATCACGGTGGTGAACGGGACGGGGAGCCACCGCGTCCAGACACCGGCCGAGCTGGCGGAGATGGTCGGCACTGACATCGCCAGCCACTACCGGGTGGTGAACCACGACGCCCACGATGCCTCCACCCTCGTGGAAGTTGGCAAGAGCCTGGATGGCCGGCCGGTACGCTTGGCGCGCGCCTACGTCGAGGCAGACCGCCGCATCGTGCTCGGCTTCATCGAGCCGCACTTCATGGCTGGCTTCTCGGGCGGCTACAAGGGCGTGTTCCCGGCGGTGGCCGACATTGCCAGCATCATGCACTACCACCGCGCGGCGGTGATTGGGGACGTGGGCAGCACCTGGGGCAACCTCAACGCCAACCCAACGCAGGACCAAATCCGTCACGCCGGTGCGCTGCTCCCCGTCGACTTCATGGTCAACGTCACGCTCAACCGACGGCGGCAGATTACCGCCTTCTTCTGCGGCGACGTGCTCGCCGCTCACGCGCGTGGATGCGCCTTCGCGCGCGAGACCGCGATGGCCCCCTGCTCGAGGAGCTACCCGCTGGTGGTCACCACCAACGCCGGTTACCCGCTCGACCAGAACCTGTACCAGACGGTGAAAGGGATGTCGGCCGGAGCGCAGATTGTCTCTGATGGCGGCTACATCCTGACGGCTGCGCGTTGCAACGACGGCTTCCCGGCGCACGGCAATTACAAGAAGCTGCTCTTCGAACACGCGACGCCGCGGGCGCTGCTCGACACCATCCTCTCACCTGGCTTCTCTCTGTACGACCAGTGGGAAGCGCAGCTGCACGCCATCATCGCGCTCAAGGCCCGCGTTGGTCTGTACAGCTCGCTGCCCGCAGAAGAGGTCCGCCGGGCATTCCTCGAACCGGTGGAAGACCCCACGGCGCGGGTTGCCGCCGAGCTCGCCACGCTGGGCAAGGATGCGCCAGTGGCGGTGCTCCCCGAAGGGCCGATGACCATCCCCTACCTGGCCTAAAGGCGGCTGCGGCCTCCTCAACGCACCGCGGAGCTCGTCGGTCGCACCAGCACCTTCCGAGCGAAGGCTTGGTCCACTGCGGTGAGGAAGGCTCGAAACGCTGGGTAGTCCTTGGCCGACACCCGGACAGTCGTCAGTGCCACCTCTCCGGTGCAGTCCAGGGCCTCCGCTTCGGCGTGGCATCCAAACTGGGCGTGGCCAAAGGGCGTCTCGGTGGCGATGGGGTGTGGCAGCTCGTCCACCACATAGCCGCGCGGCAGCTGGTAGAGGAAATGGAAACGGCTCACCGTCGGCCCGTCGAGCATCAGGTCTCGACTGCGCTCGGCCAGCGGCGCGAGGCCCTGAAGGTAGTGGTGGTTCCCCGGGAAGGGCAGGAACCGCAGGCCAGCCGGGCTGACCTCGGCATAGCGCGGGACGTGCATCTGAAAATCGAGGGTCACATCCCGGTCGAGCTGGCTCAGCCCGTCGGCAGTCACCTCCCCCACCGAGAGACCAGGGAACGCCTGTGACCAGGCCCGTTCCAGGTTCGTCCTGCGCGTGGCGAGCGTCTGAAAGCTGCGACGGTAGGCCGATGCGTCTGTTCCGCGGATGCGGGTTTCGGCTTTGACCTCGGCCGTCCCGGCTGGCCGGAGCGCCAGCTCGAGTCGTACGTCGGTGACATTGCCGTCGGCGGCCGCTGGCGGAGTGGTGGTGAAACGGCTCGGGCCGTTGGGCTCGACCACCAGGATGCTCGCCTGACGGTCCGCGGCAGGCAGCTCGGTCGCGCCGTGGAACTCGGCCGTCCCGTCCAGGTACCAGTCCAGCGAGGGCACATAGAGGATGGCGTGGTTGAAGACGGCGAGTGAGGCCGGCTCGGACGGGATTGCGCCCAGCGAGCGCATCCGGAGCAGCACAATCCGGCTGTCCACCCCAGCCGCCTCGAGCATGGCGTGCAGCAGGGATGCCTTGTCCTTGCAGTCCCCGAAGCGCCGGGCCAGGACGCGGTCCACGGGGTAGGGCTGGTAGCCGTGGATTCCGAACTCCAGCGCCACGTACCGGGTCCGGGAGACGACGTATTCGTAGAGGGCCCGCACCACCGCGCGGCGGTCGGTTCGGTCCACGCCGGTGAGCGCCTCCTCCGCGGCCGCACGAATGGAGGCGTCCGGGTGGAGCTGGTCTCGAATGAGGCGCCAGTAGTACCGCCCCACCTCCTCCCAGGTGCGGTAGGTGGAAACGCTCAGCGTCGAGGCCACCTCGGACCATCCTGGCATCGCCGGCTCGGCTGTGAGGCGCGGCACCCGGGCCAGAGAGAAGCGGTGCAACGTGTGCCCATCCTTGGCCGCCTCGTGGGACACCTTCACCCCAGGCGCGAGCGTCTTCTCGTTCCAGTAGAGCGGCCGCCCCGGCGGCATCTCCACCGCGTACTGCCAGCGAAGCTTGGGCGTCCCGCCCTCCACCGCAACGAGGTCCCCCCAGTAGTCGGAGAGCAAATTCTCCGCGGCGACATCGTCCACCTGAAACTGCACCTCGAGGAGGTCACCCGGTGCAAGCGTCGGGAAGCTGAGGACACGGGCTCGGACGTCGTAAAACATCCCCGCCCATGGCTCGTTGACGCTCCGGTCCGTGTCGCCGAAGGTGTCCACCACCGAGCCGTCCGGCCGCGTGATGCGCGCGCGGATGACGCGCACCTCCTGAGTCCCAGGGCTGTAGGTGCTGACCTGAAGCGTCCGGAACGCGTCCACCCCGCGCTGGGAGTACACCTTCACCACCAGCTGCTCGAAGCGCGTGGACTGGCCGCTTGGCTGGACCCGCACCAGGGTGTTGTCCACCAGCGTGACCGCGTCCTCGGTGTAACTGTCTGCCTCCGTCACCAGTGGGGCTGGGTCGATGGCAAAGCCGACTGGGAGGGAGCGAAGCTCGTCCCGCAGCGTCCGGAGCGCCTCCTGCAGTCCAGGGTTCTGCGGGTGCAAGGCCAGGGAGTGCTCGAATGCGGAAAGAGCCGGGTCCCGCCGGCCCGCCTCGAGCAGCGCTCGACCCATCCGCTCTGGCACCTCGGCGTCGGTGGGGGCCAGGGCGGCGGCTTCCTCGAAGCGCTTCAGCCCTTGTTCCAGAGCGCCATTGGCCGAGAGAAGCTCCGCCAGCCTCAGGCGCGTGTTGTTGTCCGCTGGCTCGAGCGAAAGTGCGCGCTCGAGCAGCCCTTCCGCCTCCGTCACCCGCCCAAGGTCCGCCAGGAGCGCGGAGAGGGTCAGCAGGGTGGAGGAGTCGCCGGGCCGCTGGGCCAGGAGCTTCTCCAGCCGGGCTGCCGCCTCGTCGCTGCGCTCCAGCCGACGAGAGGACCGCACGGCTTCCCGTGCCACGGCTATGGCGTTCGGCGTTTCACGGTAGAGCCGCTCGATGCGAAGGGTGGCGGCGGCCGGGTCACCCATCTCCTCCTCGACCCGGGCGAGAAGCAGCTGGGCGGGAGCGAAGGTCGGGTAGTCGCGGTCCCAGCGCTCCAGCAGCTCACGTGCGCGCGCCGGAAAGCCAGCATTCAGCTCGTGCTGTGCCAGAGCAATGGCGGCCTCGGCCTCGTCCGGACCGGCCGCCACGGCAGCTTCGAGATGGCGGCGTCGGGCACTGATGTCCTCGGCCTCGAGTCTTGCGGCGAGCAGTTCCAAACGCGGGCTGGCCTTCCCCTGTTGTTCCGCCAGTGCTGCAGCCTTGGCCGAGTCCCCTGCGGCGGCGTGCTGGAGCTCGTCGAAGCCGCGGGCGGCGGCGAAGACGGCGGCGGCGTCCCCGAGGAGGGCCGCGTCGGTGGGGTGGGCGGCGACCAGTGCTTCGAGGCGCGAGGTGAGGGTGGGCAGGTGGGCCGCCTTCGGCGGCGCTCCCAGCGGTAGCGGAGGGAGCGTACTGGGCTGGATGGCCCGGGCGTGCCCTGCCTCGTCGCGCAGGAAGAAGCCGAGTGGAGCGGCGCCGTCCTGACACACCTTGAGGAGAACACGGTTCACGCCGCGCCGCAGCTGCACCGAGAGCCGGGCCTGGTCCACGCGTGCTGGGTGGCACGCATCATCGGATGCCACTTTCTCGCCGTTGACCCACAGCCGGAAAGCGCCCGAGGTGCCCAGCCCGAGGGTGACCCGCCGCGCAGCCGGCTCGTCGAGCAATGCCAGCGCATAGGCAACCACGGAACGGTTTGGATGCAGCACCGCGGCGAGGTCGACGGCACCATCGAGCGCTCTCAGCGTCAGGGGACGCCAGTGCGCTGGCTGCCCCTTGGCCGGATAGGACGCCTGGAGGTCGAGCGAGGCCTCGGGGCCAAAGTCGGTGTCGCATCCGGACTTCCCCTCGTTCTCGAAACTGCCCAGCACGTACACGGACTGGATGAATCCGAGTGCCGACACCTGCGCGCGGGCAACGGCGAGTTGAGCTCGGTCCCGCGATGACTGGAGCAGGAGCAGCCGCGCGCTGGTGCGGGTGAAGGCATCCGTCGTCGGGCTCGACGCCACCCGCTCCAGCGTCCGGTCGATGACGCTCGAGTCGGAGAGGTATTCGCGAAGTTCGTCCAGACGGAGCAGCGCGGCGGTTCCGGTGGGAGACGACTCGGCGGCCATCGCCTCCGTCGTGCGCTCGGCGACCGCTTGGGCGATGGGGTCGGCCGCCGGTAGGACGGCCGCGAGCAAGGGGACAAGCAGTGCGAGGGGAAGGCGAATCATCCGTGAGGTACGACGCTGGCTCCTCTCTCATATCCGGGGAGAGCCGTCCGAGCCCAACCAACGCTCGGCGAAGGCCGAGCCTTCCCCTCCCCGGGGGTCGTCCTCACCTCAGGGGCCTCCTGAAGGCTTCAGGCGAACAGTCCCAGCCGGTCCATTTCCTTCGGTTGGGGCAGCCCCATCATTCGCAACAGGGTGGGGGCGACGTCGGCCAAGATGCCTGGACGAAGCGTCGCGCCGCGGAAGTCGGGGTGAATGAGGTGAAAGGGCACCGGATTGAGGGTGTGTGAGGTGTGGGGCTCGCCTGTCGCAGCGTCCCGCATTTGCTCGCAATTGCCGTGGTCCGCAGTGACGACCAGTACATGGCCGCTCCGTGCGCAGGCCTCGCCGAGAGCGCCGAGGCAGCCATCCACTGTCGCCACGGCCTTCATCGCCGCGGGGAGGATGCCGGTGTGCCCCACCATGTCCGGGTTGGCGTAGTTGACTAGGAGGAAGTCAAAGGCACCGGACGTCACCCGCTTCACCAACTCCTGAGTGACGGCCACCGCGCTCATTTCCGGTTTCAAGTCATAGGTCTTCACGTCGCGTGGCGAGGGCACGAGCAGGCGCTCCTCACCAGGAAAGACCACCTCTCGGCCGCCGTTGAAGAAGAACGTGACGTGCGCGTACTTCTCCGTCTCGGCGGTGCGGAACTGCCGCAGCCCGACGTCGGCCACCACCTCGGGAAGGATGTGGTGCGGTTGGTCCGGAGGAAAAATCACCGGCAGTCCGAAACCGCTGTCGTACTCGGTGAGACACACGAAACGACCGAGCCGGAGGCCGCCGCGGTCGAACTCCTTGAAGTCCGGGAAGGCGAGTGCGCGGGTAATCTCCCGTGCCCGGTCTGCGCGAAAGTTGAAGAACAAAACGGTGTCACCGTCGCCGATGCTGGCCACCGGGGTGCCCCCGGAGACGATGACCGTGGGAGGAACGAATTCGTCGGTGACTTTTTCTGCGTAGGCAGCTCGCACTGCCTGAACCGCCGACGGAGCGCGCGGCCCGACCGCGCGAACCATGGCATCGAAGGCGAGTTGGATGCGGTCCCAGTGGTGGTCGCGGTCCATGGCGTAGTACCGCCCCGACACGGTGGCGATTTTCCCGGTGCCCGTCTCGCGCAAAAACTGCTCGAAGGTCTCGAGGTCGCCGAGCGCGCTCTGGGGCGGTGTGTCCCGACCATCGAGGAAGGCGTGGACGTATACCGAACGAAGACCGTGCGCCCTTGCCGCGCGGAGCAAACACTCAAGATGCCCCTGGGAGGCGTGCACCCCCCCTGGCCCGAGGAGTCCGATGAGATGCAGCGCCTTTCCCTCGCGCTTGGTGGCCTCGAATGCGGCGCGGATGGCCGGGTGATTGGCGAGCTCGCCTGACTCGCAGGAGCGGTTGATGCGCACCAGGTCCTGGTAGACGATGCGCCCGGCGCCGATGTTGGTGTGGCCCACCTCAGAGTTCCCCATTTGGCCCTCGGGGAGGCCGACGGCCAGACCGCAGGATTGCAGCTGGGTGAGGGGCATCCCGCGACTGATGCGGTCCAGGTCGGGCGTCCCCTGCAGCAGGATGGCATTGTCCGCCCGTTCCACGCGGGTGCCCCAGCCGTCGAGGATGGCGAGAACGACCCGATGGGCGGGCTTCATCGAGGCTCGACTCTAACAACACCCCCCCAGCGGCTACACGTCGTTCCGCGCCGCCGCCTGACGCCTCGCCCCTTTCGTCCACGGGGACCTCCTGCTACGCGACACGCCCGAGATGGGTGTTTCCGCCGGACGCATCAAGGCCTTCGACTGGCTGCGGGGAGTGGCCGTCCTGGTGATGGTGGAGACGCACGCGCTCGTCTTTCTCCGCCCCGAACTTCACCAGACCCGGAGCTTGGCGCGCTTGAACTGGGTGAACGGGCTGGTGGCTCCCTCCTTCATTCTCGCTGCTGGTTTCTCACTCGGATTGCTTCAGGTGAGGGCCGCCGCTGGAGGGTGGGCCGGTCAGTCGGCGCGGCTGTTGCGGACGCTGCGGCGCATCGTCGAGGTCCTGGCGGTGGCCACCCTGGTCAACATGGTGTGGTTTCCGGTCTCCGTCGAGCCCCGCTGGCTCACCCGCATCGACATCCTGCAGTGTATCGGCCTGTCACTCCTCCTCGCGTTGCCCCTGCTGTTTGCGCTGGCGCAACGGCCTTACCTCTTGGCGGCAGCCTCCCTGGTGGTGGCGTTGGTCATCTTTTTCCTGGCGCCCTACGCTGAACACGTCACCGGCAGCGTGGCGAGCCAGCTTCTGAAACGCGAAGGACCCTGGTCGACCGTCTTTCCACTCGTTCCGTGGTCGGGCTACATCTTCCTCGGAGCGTCCCTCGGTGCGCTGTTTGGCGTCGGAGACACGAGGCCCGTGCGCTGGCTGCTCTGGGCGCTCTTCGGCGTCGGCCTCGTCACCTGGCTGCTGGCGCCGGTGTGGCTTGGCCTCTACCCTCCGCACGAGTTCTGGGTCACCGACCCTGCCAACTCGGCACAGCGCTGGGCGTCGGTGGCGCTCCTCATTCTCGGTTTGATGGCGCTCGAGAAGAGGATGCCCGAACACTGGCGGAACAGTGCGCCGATGCGTTTCGTCGACCTCTTCGGCACCTCGTCGCTCGCTGCGTACTTCTTCCACGAGATGCTGCTCTTCTACCAAGTGCGCGGCGTCTCCCTCGACACGCTCTTCGGAAAGCGCTGTGGATGGTGGGGTTTCGCGGGGCTCGCCCTGTGCGTCATCGCTGGGACGGCGGTGCTGACTGCGCTGACGGACCGCGTCTACCAGGCGCTGGACCGGCGAACACACCGCCCAGCACCGCCGTCGTGAGATGAGCACGAGCCGCCTCCTCGGGGCGTCAGCTTCCGGGCGCCGCTGGGCCCAGTGCCTTGGAGACACTGTCCACCACGTGCTGCTCGGAAGGGAATCCGGTTCGGCCCTTGGAGGCCACGACCTTGCCAGCGACGGCAATCTCGAAAATCCCGGAGTGGCCCTTCACCAACGTCGCCTCGACGTTGAGTTCCTTCTTCAACGCAGCCGCCGCCCGGGTGGCCTGGGAAAGGTAGCCTCAGGCGGTGCAGTAGGTAATCGTGACCATTCGAGCAAGCTAACGGCATTGCCCGGGCCCTGCAGCCCTTCACACCAGGGGGCGCTCCTGGCCCGGGCCTGCACTTCAGCGGTGGTAGGGCTCGCCCTTGAGCATCGTGAAGCCGCGGTAAAGCTGCTCCACCAGCACCACCCGGGCCAGCCGGTGCGGCAGCGTCATCGAGGAAAGGGACAGCACCCTGGCCGCAGCGGCGAGCACGGTGACATCCAACCCGTCATCGCCGCCCACAACGAAGAGCAGGTCCTGGCTGCGGACTTGGGCCTCTCCGAGAAGTCGCGCCAGGGCGGCGGTGTCGAGGTGCTCGCCCCGCTCGTCCAGGGCGATGAGCGATTCGCCCGGGCGCCGCGCGGCGAGGATGCGCTCGCCCTCGTGGCGTAGGGCAGTGCCCGGCGGTTGCTTTCCCCGCGCTTCGGGGAGTTCCGTCAGTTCCAGCCGGGTGTAGTGCTTCAGCCGGTCGGCGTAGCCCTGCACCGCCGGTGCGAACCACCCCGACCGGTCGCGGCCCACCGACAGCACGCGAACCTTCAGGCCACCTTCTCCTTCGGCGCATCCGCCCACAGGCCGTCGAGGTCATAGAAGGCACGGACCTCGGTGGAGAAGAGGTGCACCACCACTTCGCCATAGTCGAGGAGCACCCAGTGGCCGGTGTCGAAACCTTCTGCGCCGATGGTGCGAAAGCCCTCTTCGCGGAGCTTTTCCAGCAGGTACTCGGCGGCGGCCCCCACCTGGCGCTCGGATTCGCCCGAACCGAGGACGAACCAGTCGGCGTAGGACGTCATCCCCCGGACGTCGAGCAACACCACCTCCAGCACCTTCTTGTCGGCCATCAACTCCGCCGCTCGACGGGCCAGGGTGTGGGCCCGCCCGTCATCCACCGGCGGCCGGCCAGCTTCAACCTGCGCGGCGGAGCGACGAGGCGAACGCTTCCGGGCAGCAGCACTACGGGGTCGTGGGGAGGGGGGCAAAAAAACCTGTCGTCGTGAGATGCTCTCTACCACAAGGTATGACCGTCGAACGCGAGGCGCAATTCAGGAAGTTGGTGGAGCAGTTCCCGGCCTCGCCGATGGGCCACTTCTCCCTAGGCAAGCTGCTTCTCGAGCAGCGCCGGTACGCCGAAGCGGCGAGAAGCCTCGCGACGGCCGCCGGACTCGACCCCAGCTACGCGGCGGCACTGGTGTCGCTCGGCGAGGCCTTGGCGGCGGACGGACAAAAGGACGCGGCGCGTGCGGCCTGGGAACAGGCGCGTGCCCGGGCAAGGGAACAGCACCATCCCTCGCTGGCCGAGGAAGTCGACGAGTTGCTCGCCGCGCTGTAGGCAGCCGCGGCGCCGCAGTCAGTGCTCGGGGAGAAACGGCGGGACGGCCTTTCGGAACCGAGCGCGAACTTGTTGCTCCAGCGGCGCAATCCGTCGGAGGTCACTGCGCACCAGCAACACCCCGCCGAGCCTGCGCTCTCTGTCCATCCAGGCGGTGAAGCCGAAGGCACCCTGACAGACCGCCTCCAAGCCACGTCCCTGCCCGTCGGTGCGGTCCAGCCACAGCCCCAGGCCTGGCCGCGTGGCCTCCCGGCCGGGGACGAGCGCATAGGGGGATTGGACGAGCGGTACGCCGCCGCTCTGGTCCTGAAACATCGCATCCACCGAGGGGCGGGTGAGGAGCCGTACCGTTGGCGTCTGTCCGCCCTGAAGCAACACGTCGAGCACCTTGCCGTACTCGTCCGCGGTGGACTGCGCACCGCCGGCGATGCGCGGGTTGGCGGTGCGCCCGAAGCCGGTGGCCCGCAGGCCCAGGGGTGCGGCGAGGTGCTCGCGGAAGAGGTTCGTCCAGCTTTTCCCGGTCGCCACCTCGGCCATTCGCCCCGCGACTTGCAAGCCGGTCCCGCCGTAAATGACAGCCGTACCCGGGTCGCTGCGAAGCGGCGTCCCGCCTATTTGCTGCACGCAGGCCGCAAGCGTGATGTTCCTGTCGTCGAGGCACGGAGCCGAGGGCGGCAGGCCCGAGGTGTGCGCCAGCAGCATGCGCAAGGTGATGGCCGCCTTGTCCGCAGGCCAGTCCCGCAGCACCGAAGCCACCTTGGCGTCCAGCGACAGAGTCTGGTCGTCCACCAGGTGGAGCAGCACCACCACGCTCAACAGCTGTGTCCCGGAGGCAATGGGAATGGCGTCGTCCAGCCGGTAACCGCCGTACGCCCTTTCGAAGAGCACCTGCCCGGACAAAGCAACGCGCAGGACGCCGCCCCCGTCCTTGAGGAGCCCGGCGGTCAGGAGGGCGTCCACCTCGCCAAAGGCTGCGTCCGCCGGTGGGGCAGCGCCCTGGGCCGCGCCGCCGAGCAGGAGGACCGCGACGAGGAGGAGCAGCGGCATGGGAGTGGGAGGCTACTCGGGCGGCCTTCCTGGACACCCGGCCAAACGGGAACGACGAGCGTGGTGTTGTGGGGTGTTTAGGGACCCGGCAGCGCGGATTGGCCCCCCATGTCCCCCGTCATTCTACTGAAACTCCAAGCGTTTGGTCGTGGCGCGGCGCGTGCTTTCTCTCACGTCGTAATGCCCTCCTCCCTCGAAGCCTGCGGTGTGTGCGCCGAGGCCCATGCTGTCGATTCGGCACACCCCGCGCCGGGACAGGGCTTGCTCGAGCCTGGCGGGGCGGCTGCAGAGGCGCTCGAGTCGCTGCGTCACAGCGCCCGCGGCGCCGCGGCCCGGCTCCAGGCGCTCTCGCAGGGCGTCGCCGCCGGCGTGCTCTTCCTCGGACGGGAGGGTCGGGTGGACCTCGTCAATCGAGCGCTCTGTCGAATGCTCGGCGTCGCTTCGGCGGCCGAGCTGGTCGGCCAGCCCGGGGCCGCGGTGGCGCATCAGCTGAGCGACCGCTTCGCCGACCCCGATGCCTTCACGCTCCAGGGATTTGGCGACGGAGCGCACCGCCTGGTGCTCGCCGATGGGCGGATTCTCAGCCGCGAACTCGTCCCGGTGGGCTTGGAAGGAGAGCCGCACGGGGTGCTGGTGCTGCTGCGTGAGGTGAGCACTCCGGCCCTTTCGGCGGCGGGGCAGCTCGAGCCACTCCTCACGGTGACGCTCGTCGATGAGCTCACCGGCCTGCTCAACCGCCGCGGCTTCCTCGCTCAGGCCAGTCGGCGGCTTCGGCGAGCAGTGCAGGAACATCGGCCGGCCAGTCTCTTCTGTCTGGACGTGGATGGAATGAAGACCATCAACGACCGGCTTGGACACTCCGCTGGCGACCAGGCCTTGCAGGAAGCAGCCGCTCTGCTGCGGCACGTCTTCTGCGACGCCGACCTCTTGGCGCGTCTCGGGGGTGACGAATTCGCCGTCCTGTCGCTGGACATCTCCGAAACTCAGCACGCGGACGTCGTCGAGCGCGTGCTGCGGGAAATCGCGCTACTCAATGCCCGGCCCGCGCGCGCCTGGCGCCTCTCCTTGAGCATCGGGGCAGCGAGCTTCCACGCGGCCCAGACGCCGCTGGTGGAGGAACTGCTCGCCGTGGCCGACGCGCGCCTCTACGCCCAGAAACGGGTGCGAAAAGGAACGCGCGACTGAGCCGGCTTCCCTGGCGGATGTGGGTACGCCAAGGCTAGAGGGAAGGGGCAATGTCCATTCCTGGTCCCCTCGCCCGCTTGCTCGACGCCGTTGTGCCCGGAGATGAGAAGGAGCGCGCGGACCTGGCTCTCTTGCGCGGCTATGGGGCTTCACTCCCCGAGCCCTTCTCGCGCCAGCAGCCTATCGCGCACTTCACCGGGAGCGCGTTGGTGACCGACGGCGCCCGGGTGGCGCTGGTTTTTCACCGCAAGCTCGCGCGCTGGCTCCAGCCCGGAGGCCATGCCGAGCCCCAGGACACCGGCGACCTGTCTCGAACTGCGCTTCGCGAAGCGTGCGAGGAGACCGGGCTTCCGGTCCGGCTGCACCCTTCGGCCCCCCGACCGCTCGACGTCGACGTCCACACCATTCCCGCCCGGGCCGACGGGCCGGCTCACCTGCACCTCGACGTCCGCTTCCTCGTCGTTGCGGAGCCGTCCGCGGCGCTGGCGATGGACGCTTCAGAAATCGCCGAGGTGCGCTGGTTCACGCTGGAGCAGGCCCTGAAGCAGGCAGACGACGCGAGCCTCCGGCGCCTGCTCCACAAAGCCGCCAGGCACTTAGCCCAGCCCGGCGACGCGTCCTGGCCGAAGGCGCGCTAGGCGAGGTCGAAGACCAGCACCTCTGCCGTTTGGACGCCCTCGAGCTTGAGCCCGGGCTCGGCGCTCACCGCGGCCCCGTCGCCCGCCTGCAGCGTCTGTCCGTTCAGCTTCACCTCGCCCTGAGTCACCTGCACCCATGCGTGCCGGCCCTTGCCGAGCGATACTTCGGCGCGCTCTCCGGCCGCGAGGAGCCCGTCGTACATCGCGACGTCCTGGTGGATGGTGAGGCTGCCCTGCCGACCATCTCTCGACGCCACGAGCTGCAAACGGCCCCGTCGCTGCTCAGCGTCGAAGTGCTTCTGCTCGTAGCCGGGGATGATGCCCTGCCGCTCCGGCAGCAGCCAAATCTGAAGGAAGTGAACCGGCTCGGTGGACGAGGCGTTGAACTCGCTGTGCGTCACCCCGGTGCCGGCGGTCATCCGCTGGACGTCACCCGGGCGAATGGTGGCGCCGGTCCCTAGCGAGTCCTTGTGCGCGAGCCCGCCCTCGAGCACGTAGGACAGAATCTCCATGTCCTTGTGGGCATGGGTGCCGAAACCGGCAGCGGGCTGAACTCGGTCCTCGTTGATGACGCGCAGAGCTCGAAAGCCCATGTGCTCCGGGTCGTGGTAGTCGCCGAAGGAGAAGGTGTGCCGACTGTCCAGCCAGCCGTGCTGGGCATGTCCTCGGTCATCTGAGCGGCGGACGGTAATCATCGTGTGTTCCTTTTCAATTTCCTCAGCCGGGGTGGATGCCTCAGCGGGCCCCCGAGTTGCTGCCGGAGTCCCTGGACCGGCTTGGACCCACCCTCTGACGGGCGGTTAAGAGCCGTCAGGTCCAGGACTGTTGCTGAGAAAGCGACAGTCCTCAACGGTGTCCCGGCGCAGGGGGCCTGACGCCAGACGGGGGCAGCCGAGGCTGCCCCCGTCCCGCAGTCGCTTGCGAGTGTCAAAGGCTAGGTGCGCGCGCTTCGCGCACCCGAGGCGACGCGCGCCAGAGCAGGCGCAGGGTCAAAGAGCGCCGCCAGGGCTTGCCCCAGCGTCTCCACGCCGATGACTTCCATCCGGCGTGTCTCGAGGCGTCGGGCGGTGGCCGCCGGCAGCACGACGCGGGTGAAGCCGCGCTTCGCCGCCTCCGTCAGTCGCTGTTCTGCCTGGGCGACGGCGCGAACTTCCCCGGCCAAACCCACCTCACCCAGCACCAGCGTTTGCGAGTCGAGGGCGAGGTTTCTCAGCGAGGAGACCAGCGAGGCGCATACCGCCAGGTCGGCGGCCGGGTCGGACAGCGTCAGGCCACCCGCCACGTTCACGAAGAGGTCGCACCCGGTGAGCTGGATGTCTTCCTTTTTCTCGAGGACTGCCGCCAGCAGCGCCACGCGGTTGGTGTCCACCCCGATGGCCGTGCGACGCGCGGTCCCATACCCCGTCGGGGCGACCAGCGCCTGCACCTCGACCAGGAGTGGGCGAGTGCCGGACACCGTCGCTGTCACGGTCGAGCCGGCCTGCCCGGCTGGCCTTTCGGCGAGGAAGAGGGCCGAGGGGTCCTCCACCTCGGTGAGTCCGGAGCCCTTCATCTCGAAGACCCCAATCTCGTCGGTGCTTCCGAAGCGGTTCTTGTGCGCCCGAAGGATTCGAAAGGCATGGCCACGCTCGCCCTCGAAGTAGAGGACGGTGTCCACCATGTGCTCCAGGACGCGTGGGCCGGCGATGCTGCCGTCCTTCGTGACGTGCCCGATGAGGAAGGTGGGCACACCAGAGCGCTTGGCATAGGCCATCAGCCGGCCTGCCACTTCTCGGACCTGGCTCAACGTGCCCGGCGCGCTGCCCAACTCTGCCAGGTACATGGTCTGAATCGAATCGACGACCAGCGCCAGGGGATTCAAGGCCTCGGCACTGGCGAGGACTTTCTCCGCGTTGGTCTCGGCAAAAAGGTGCAGCTCAGGCGCGTGGACGCCCAACCGCTCTGCCCGTAGCTTGGTTTGTAGCAGCGACTCTTCGCCCGACACGTAGAGGACGGGGCCGGCGGCGGCCAGATGCTCCACCGCTTGTAGCAAGAGCGTCGACTTCCCGATGCCCGGGTCCCCGCCAAGGAGTACCAAGGAGCCGGGCACCAGCCCTCCTCCGAGGACCCGGTCCAGCTCGTGCAGACCGGTCCGCCGTCGCGGCTCTGCCTCGGACTCCACGTCCACCAAGCGTACCGGCCGGGCCGCACCGCCGGCGGCGCCCCAGGCTGGCCGGTGCGTCTCGGCTGACGCTGCCTCCTCCACCAGCGTGTTCCAACCGCCGCAGTCGGTGCACCTGCCGAGCCACTTCGGCGCCTGAAAGCCACAGGCCTGACACGAGAAGTGCGTGCGCTGCTTCGCCATCGCTCCCTCCTACCGGGCGCCCCTGACGAGGCCGTCCCGCCGCAAGCAGGGCCGAGGCGCCGCTGGCCGTGCATCCGCCGTGGATGGCGCGCGTCCCCTAGAAAGCCGATGCGGTGAGCTGCACGTCGGCATGCTTCCAGGCCTCGGAGAAGTCTCGCTGCGCTGCTGACGCTTGCTCCGTCTTTCCCTGGGCCTGCAGGCTCTTCATCAGCCCGAAGAGCGCCCAGCCGTTGCGGGGATGCCGCTGCAGGTCCGCCCGGTAGACGGCTTCGGCCCGGCCCGGTTGCCCCGCGGCGAGGAGTGCGGCGCCCAGTTGGTGTCGCACCGGGAAGCTCCAGTCAGGAGGCTCGTCGTAGCGCAGGCCGTCCTCGCCAACGACCGCCCGTTGGAAGCGCGTCAGGCCAGAAGCGAGGTCGCCATTGGCCAGGGCCAGCTCGGCGCCTAGGACGTCCGCCGCGATGGCCAGCACGTCGCTCGCGGCATTCAAACCGACTTTGGCGTCGGGCGAGGTGCGCTCGCGGATGGCTTCCACTTCGGCCAGCTCGCGCGCCGCGCCCGCGCGGTCCGCCGTCTTCACCAGGGCCAGTCCGCGCGCGGCGTGAACGAGGCCCCGGGCGGTGGGAAACTCTTCGGCGGGCAGGGGTTCCTGGAGGAGGTCCGTCCAGCGGCCGAAGCGGGCCAAGCCAATCACCGGGTCGGCGAGCAGAGAGTCGAAGCCCGGCATCTCCTTGAGCATCTCCGGAGGAACCCTCCGGAGCATGTCGCGCGCTGCCTGGAGTGATTCGGCGCTGCGGCCCTCCATCAACCCTGAGGCCCAGAGGAATTGAAAGTTGTGGGCGACATACATTGCGTAGATGGGGTGGTCATGTGGCGCGGCAGCATCCACCGCGATGGCTCGCCGGTTGGCCTCCGCGCTCTCGGCGTAATTCCCGGTGCGGATGTAGACGTGGCTCGGCATGTGGACCAGGTGACCTGCTCCGGGCACCAGCGTCTTCAGCCGCTCGGCCGAGGCCAGCGCCCGTTCCGGATGGGGTGAGGCTTCGACGGCATGGATGAGGTAGTGGTTGGCTCCTGGGTGGTCGGGCTCGGCGCGGAGGACGCCCTCCAGCGTGGCGACAATCTCCTCCGTCCCTGGCTGGGGCATGCCGTCGATGGTCCAGAAGTCCCAGGGCCGCAAGTCCATCATCGCCTCGGCGAAGAGGGTGACGACGTCGGCGTCCTTCGGGAAGCGCGTCGCCACCTCGCGCATGGCGTTGGCGTATGCGCTGTCGAGCGCCTGCTGGCGCTCCGGCTCGCTCGGCGGTGGGTTGGCGTAGCGTCGGGCGAGTGCGCCGATGAGGGCGCGCTCGACGGGGCTCGCGCCGGTGGCCAGCGCCTGGGCCTTCTGCAAGAGGCGGTAGGCAGCTCGCGCGCGTTCAGGAATCGCGGGGAGGTTGATGTTGGGCCCGAGCGTCAGGGCGGCGCCCCAGAAGCAGATGGCGCAGGTTGGGTCGCGGCGGCCGGCCTCCTCGAAGGCCGCCTGGGCCTCTTCGTGGTTGAAGGCATAAAGCAGCCGAAGGCCCTGGTCGAAATACGCCTGCGCCTTCTTGGACTTCGAGGAAATGGGTCGGTGGTAGCTGCCGAGGGTGTCGAGAAGTTTCGGTGGTGAAGCCGCTTGGCCCCCAGCCGCCAGACACGTCCAAACAACGAGGCGAAGCGCCAGCAAGGCAGTCTCCGGGGGCGGGGGAGGCGTGGAGGCAGCAGACGCTAGTCGAAGGGCCCGTGGCGCGTTTCAAAGCCGGGGGCTCCGGGGAGCCCTCCAACCGACGGCAGGCCGAGGCCTCCTGAGAGGCAATGCCGCCGCGGTCAGCAGTTTCTCAGGTAGCGTCAGAGTGGTGAGGCATCCGCTTCGCCTGGCGATGGTGGCGCTGGCACTCGTCACGGGCTGCCAGCGCGGTCCCCAGCTGTGCATCTTCGATGGGACCAGCATTGGCATTACCCCCCTTCCGATGGTTGCACTCCATCCGGATGGAACGCTGGATGAGGAGAGTCGCTACAGCTGGCAGGACTTCCCGTGGCCCACCGACCCGCAGCTCGTGACGGTGGAGCATCTTTCCTCGGGGTGGGTGTTTCGCGGCACCACGTCGGGCCGACCCTGGAGCTTCAGGGGAGCATTCTCCGGCCCGGGTGGCGCCTTTGCTCGAACGGGCCAAGAGGGCGCTCCCCCCGCCCTGGACATCATCGCCAAGGAGGCGCGGCCGGTGCTGGTGCGCTACCGGGTGAAGCCCTGCCGCGTATTTGAGGGCAGCACGACAGGCGCTCGCACCTGCACGAGTTGGGGCCGCGAGCTCAATGCGCGGACGAAGCTTCACTGCGAGTAGGCGCATCGCCCCACTCCCCTGGAGTGTGGCCCGAGATGGACGTCTGGCAAATGGAAGGTGGGCCTCCGCGCCCGCTGGCGCCGAGTCGCACCTCTCATGCAAGGGAGGAGTCGCTAGGGGCTACCAGACCTCGCAGCGCGGTGACCGCACCATGGCTTGGCCCGCTTTGCAGCCGAAGGCCTCCTGGAAGGCCACCAGGTTGGAGAGCGGGCCATTCACCCGCCACTCGGGTGAGGCGTGGGGGTCGACCTGAGCTCGTTTCCGCGCCTCCTGCGTGCGGGCCTTGCCGCACCAGGCTTGGCCGTACCCGAGGAAGAATTGCTGTTCGAGACTGTACCGCGACGGCGTCACCCGGTCGGGGTGGGCCTTTACGTAGGCCTGGAGCGCGATGAAGGCCAGCTTCAGGCCCCCGAGGTCGGCGGTGTTCTCCCCCAGAGTGAGCCCCCCGTTGAGCTTCACGTCTTCCACCGCAACGTAGCCGTCGAATTGCGTCTTGACGCAGGCCGCGCGTTCCTCGAAGCCCTTTCCGGAGGCTACCGTCCACCAGTCGACGAGGTTCCCGGCTGCGTCGAATTTCCGGCCCTGGTCATCGAAGCCGTGGGTGAGTTCGTGGCCCACCACCATGCCCATCGCGCCGAGGTTGACTGCTGGGGAGGCGTTCTTGGCGAAGAAGGGCGGCTGGAGGATGCCGGCCGGGAAGACAATCTCGTTGAGTTGAGCGTTGTAGTAGGCGTTCACCGTGGGTGGCGTCATCCCCCACTCGGTACGGTCGAGTGGCTTGCCAACCTTCCTGAGGTCCCGGTTGGTCTCGTAGGCCGCGGAACGCCAGCGGTTGGCCAGGTAGGAGCGGCTGTCCATGACGAGTCCGTCGTAGCTCTTCCACTTGTCCGGGTAGCCCACCTTGTTGACGATGGCGCGCACTTTCTCACGGGCACGGGCCTTGGTCGGCTCGTCCATCCAGGTCAGTGCTGCGAGGTTCGTCTCGAAGGACTGCTCGATGAGCCCCACAATCTCCCGTGTGACTTGCTTGCCTTCCTTACCGAAACTCAGCTCGACGTATGCCGGGCCCAGCGCCTCGCCGAAAGCACGGTCGGTGGCATCGACGCACTTCTTCCAGCGCGGCAGGTCCTCCTTCGCCCCGCTGAGCGCTTTGCTCTCGAAGGCAAAGCGCTCGTCCTGGAACCGCTTGGGAAGCGCTTCGATGCTGCTGCTCACTGCCGTCCATTCGAGGTACGTGCGCCAGATGTTGAGCGGCACGTCCACCGTCATGGCTGAGACTTCGGCGAAAAAGGGCTGGTGGTCCACGGTGATGGTGTTGATGCCGGGAGCGCCCACCCGCACCAGGAAGACGTCCCAGTCGAAAGCCGGAGCGAGCTTCTTGAGGCCGGAACGCTCCACGCGGTGGTACGTCTTCTCCGGGTCGCGGAGCGACACCCGGTCCAGGCTGGCCTGGGCCAGCCGCTTCTCGAAGGCCAGCACCTGGCCAGCCTTCTTGTCCGCCACCACTGGCTTGTCCCCGAGCAGGACGAAGACGGCTTTCACATGGTCTCGGTAAGCGGCCAGGACGCCCTTCATCTTCTCGTCGTCCTTCAGGTAGTAGTCCCGGTCTGGAAGTCCAAGGCCGCCCTGGTTGAACTCGGCGATGACCAGGGTGGCGTCCTTCGCGTCCTGCGTGGAGTCGAAGACGAAGAGCGGCTCGGCGCCAGTGCGGTGCAGCCGGGCCACCTCGGGCACCAGGGCTTTCTTGGAGGACAGGCGCGAGATGCGCGAGAGCTCCGCCTTGAGCTGCGGTACGGCCGCCTCCAGTCTTGGCTCGTCCATGCAGCTCGCGTAGAAGGCGCCCACTGCCTTGGGGTAGAGCATCCCGGCGGGGGGCTTTCCGGCGGCGGTCGCCTCGAGCAGCGTGTGCAACGCTTCCTTGTTGCTCTCCCGAAGGACGTTGAAGCTGCGCACCCACCTGCTCTGGTCTGGAGGAATCTCCGTGCGGTCGAGCCACCCGCCGCATGCATAGCGGAAGAAGTCGGTGCAGGGGTCGGCCTTGGTGTCCAGTGCCGAGGCATCGAGGCCGACCGTCATGGGAAGTTTGCTCGCCTCGGCAGCGACGGGCGATGGCATCGCCACCGGAGCCGGTGCTGCAGCGGCCGGAGCGGTGACCTTTGGCTCTGGAGCGGTGGTGCTACAGGCGGCTGTGGCCACCACCACGGCGGCGAGGTGGCTAAGGAGCTTCCACCGGGAACGGGTGTCGCAAGACATGGGTAGGCTCGATTGAAAAAGGGGGGCCACCGGCACTGGAGCGTCCGGCCAGTCCCCTTGGGCTTGTTCGAAGGGCCAGCGAGACTACCCGAGGTCGTCCGCTATCGAGCGTGCCATTTTGCACACGGCCTGCGGGATGCAAGGACCTTGGTGGCCGTCGGCGGAGCGTCCAAGGCAGCTCGGGCGCGCTCCGGGCCCCGAGGAAAGTCTGCCCTGCTAGCGCTCGAAGGGCCGCTGCAGGGGGGGCCCGCAGGCCAGGTCGCCGAGCGCCTCAAGGAGGACACGGACGCCGGCATTCAAATCTGTCAGAGAGATGTGCTCATCGGCCGCATGGCCCGGGTACGGCTTGGGGCGAAACCACATTCCGAATGCGATGGAGCGTGGAAACCGCTTGGCGTACGTCCCTCCGGCAGACGTCACTGGCTGGGCCTGGACGCCCATCGCCCGGGCATAGGCGGCAAGAAGCCTGAGAACGAGCCGTCCGTCGGGTTCCATGACGAGTGGGACATCGTCAAAGAGGCCCCCGGAGACGGCCAATGCAGCGCCCGTCCGCTCATCGAAGGCTCGCACCTGTGCCTCGAGGTGGGTCCGGAGGGCCTTCCCGTAGAGGCTGGGCGGGGCGCGGATGTTGAGGGTCAGCGTCAGGCCGCCGTCTGGAGCGGGTTGCACCATCGCCAGGTTGACGTCGAAACCGTTCCACGGCGGCGGCTCGGGGCGAAGTCCGAGCCCGGAACCAGAAAAATCCTTGCCCGCCTGCGCCGTGAACGCCAGCAGCTGCTCGGCAGCCGACGGGGGAAGTAAACCGTCCACGAGGCGCGCCAGCGCCACCAGGGCGTTGCGGCCTTCCTGCAACGCGACGCCCGCGTGCGCCGACTTACCGAAAACCGTGAGCGTCCGTTCCGCCCCGGTGCCGGTGACCTCGAGCCGGGTGCCTTCACTCACAGGACGGCTCTGGACGCTGGCCAGCCACGGCGCCCAGTCCGGTGTTCCCTGGACCCAGTGAAGCCGGAGCGCGGCGCGGTCCGGCACAATGGAGGGGGCCAGTCCGGCCTCCAGCCCTTGGACTTCAAAGGGCGTCGTCGCAGCAGTCTTCGCACGCGCCGGCGTGGAGACCAGGACCGAGTGCCAGGCCTTCTCCCCCACCACCACCGGGAAGTCGCTGTCCAGCACGAGGCTGAAGTCTGGCGCCACGTGCGTCTTGAGATATTCCCCCGCATCAGTGGCGCCGGTCTCCTCGTTGCTTCCCACCAGGAGTCGCACGGTGTGAGTCCGGTGGAGGCCCGACGCGCGCAGCGTGGCCATGGCCAAGAGCGCCTGGACGAGGGGACCCTTATCATCCGCAGCCCCTCTCCCCCACACCTGGCCGTCGCGGATTTCGCCGGCGAAGGGGGGCACTTTCCACTCGCGCGCGTCGGCGGGTTGAACGTCTCCGTGCACGATGAGGCCCAGCACTGGGCTCCCAGGAGGGCCGGGCAGCTCCACCTCGGTGAAGGCGCCCCCGTCGTGGACGAGGAGTCCGAGCGCCGTGCCCGCACCGCTCAGCCACGCGCGCTGTTCGGCAAAGGCGCCGTCATTCTTGGCCACCGTCTGGAAGCGCAGCACCTCGGACAAAAGAGGGCTCAGGAGCTCCGCGTAGTGCGCCTCGTACGTGGCGCGCAGGCGATTGCCCGGGCTGGTGGCAAGCGCGGCGAAAAGGATGGTGGTGGCAAGCCTCATAGGGCCGTCCTTCCCACGCCGCTCCCACGCCGGCTCCTTGTCAACCGACAAAAGAACGGAGGTTGACAAGGAGAAACGGGTGGTTGAGCCTTCCCCCGCTTTCCCCCCGTCGGCAAACAGTGGAGACGGCCCCTTGTCCCTCACCGCACACGCACACGCTTCGTCTTCAGTCCCGGACGGGGTCGTCCTGCGCCACGACTGGACACTCACCGAGGTGCGCGCTCTGCATGAGCTTCCACTCCTCGAGCTCGTGTACCGCGCGCAGACGGTCCACCGCGCCACCTTCGGAGAGCACCGCGTGCAGCTTTGCTCGCTGCTCTCCATCAAGACCGGTGGCTGTCCGGAGGATTGCGCCTACTGCCCGCAAGCAGCCCGTCACCACACCGGCGTCGTGGCCGACAAGCTTCTTTCCGAGGACCAGGTGCTGAAGGCCGCCCGGACCGCCCGGGCCGCCGGCGCCACGCGCTTCTGCATGGGCGCAGCCTGGCGCGAGGTGAAGGACGGACCGCAGTTCGAACAGGTGCTGGGGATGGTGCGCGGCGTACGCGCCCTGGGGATGGAGGCCTGCTGCACGCTGGGGATGTTGAGCGAGACCCAGGCCGTTCGGCTGGCGGAGGCCGGACTCACCGCCTACAACCACAATCTGGACACCTCGGCCGAGTTCTACGAGGACATCATCACCACCCGCACCTACGAGGACCGGCTCCGGACACTGGGGCACGTCCGCGCCGCCGGCATCAACGTGTGCTCCGGCGGCATTCTCGGGATGGGTGAGTCGGTAGACGACCGCTGCGGCATGCTTTTGACGCTTGCCAACCAGCCGTCGCACCCGGAGTCAGTTCCCATCAACGCCCTGGTGGCCGTTCCCGGGACGCCGCTCGAGCACCAGAAGCCCGTGGAGCCGGTGGAGATGGTGCGGGCCATCGCCACGGCGCGCATCCTCATGCCACTGGCCATGGTGCGCCTCTCAGCCGGACGGCTGGCCATGAGTCGCGAAGCACAGCTGTTGTGCATGATGGCCGGTGCCAACTCCCTCTTCTTCGGGGAGAAGCTGCTCACCACCGGCAACCCCGAATACGCCGAGGACATGGCGCTGCTTGCGTCGGCTGGCGTGGCGCCACTCGAGCCGAATGCCGGGCGATGAGCCGCATCGCGCGGGCCTGGGCGGAGGAGGACGTCGCCGGCTTGGCCGCCCGGGGACTTCTGCGTTCCCTGGAACCCCTGGCCTCGCCCCAGGGACCGGTGGTGCGCATCGGGACCGAGACGCTTGTGAATTTCTCTTCCAACGACTACCTGGGCCTGGCCGCACACCCCAGCGTGGTGGCGGCGGCGCGCCAGGCCCTGGAGCGCTGGGGGATGGGCGCGGGTGCCTCGCGCCTGGTGGTGGGCGACACCGAGGCGCACCGGGCGCTCGAGGCGCGGTTGCAGGCCTTCGAGGACGCCGAGGCGGTCCTCCTCTTCAACAGTGGTTACTCGGCAAACCTCGGCCTCTTGCAGGCGCTGGTGGGGGCAGAGGACGCGGTGTTCTCCGACGCCCTCAACCACGCGAGCCTGGTGGACGGCTGCCGGCTCTCCCGAGCCCGCGTCCTCGTCTACCCACACGCTGACCCGGCCGCCCTGGCCGACCTCCTCCTGAAGACGGCAGCTCGCCGCAAGCTGGTGTTGACGGACAGCGTGTTCTCCATGGATGGAGACGTCGCACCTCTGGCCGAGTTGGTGGAGGTCTGTCGGCGCGCCGGTGCAGCCCTCCTCGTGGACGAAGCGCATGCCACCGGCGTGCTCGGAACGCGGGGGGCGGGACTCTGCGAGGCACTCGGCCTGACGCGTGCCGTGGACGTCCGCATGGGCACGCTCGGTAAGGCGCTCGGGTCCTTCGGTGCTTACGTGGCGACGAGCATCCCGGTGGCCGCGCTGCTGGTGAATCGAGCCCGCTCGCTGGTCTTCTCCACGGCACTGCCGGCGTCGGCGTGCGTGGCGGCCGGAGCGGCGGTGGAGCTGCTTGAGCGCGACACGGATTTGCGTCCGCGCCTCTGGCGCAACATCCATCACTTTCACCAGGGCCTCGGAGCGCTCGGCCATCCGTCCCGTCCGTCCTCGGCCATCTTTCCGGTGGTGCTTGGCTCGGCGGAGCGAGCGCTGGCTGCGGCAGCCTTCCTCCGGCAGCGCGGACTGCTGGTGAAACCCATCCGTCCACCCACCGTTCCCGAAGGCACCAGTCGGCTCCGCTTCGCGCTTTCCGCCGCTCACACCACGGCCCATCTCCAGCAGGCGCTCGCCGGACTCGAGGAATTGAAGGCCCATGGACTCCTCGTCGCGGCATGACCGGCTGCTCGCGGTGGACCACGCGCACGTCTGGCACCCTTTCACCCAGATGCAGGGATGGGCGTCCGACGAGCCGCTGGTCATCGAGCGCGCCGAGGGTAACTACCTCGTTGACGACCTCGGTCATCGCTACCTGGATGGCGTCTCGTCCCTGTGGTGCAATGTCCACGGCCACCGGAAGCGGGAGATTGATGACGCCATCCGCGCGCAACTCGACCGGGTGGCCCACACCACGCTGTTGGGTTTGGCGTCGGTTCCCTCCATCGAGCTTGCCGCCGAGTTGGTTCGCGTCGCTCCGGCCGGGCTGAGCCGCGTCTTCTATTCGGACTCCGGAAGCACAGCGGTCGAAGTCGCCCTGAAGATGGCCTACCAGTGCTGGCGGCAGCGAGGCCGGCCCGAAAAGGCGCGCTTCGCGGCGCTGCAGGAGGCCTACCACGGGGACACGGTGGGCAGCGTCTCGGTGGGTGGGATGGAGCTTTTCCACGGCACCTTTCGCGGGCTGCTCTTCCACGCCGAACGCATCCCGGCGCCCTACGCCTACCGCTGGACGGGCGAGGGCGACTGCGGCGCGGCATGCCTAGAGGCCGCCGAGCGGCTCTTCCAGGAGAAGGGAGGGGAGCTGGCGGCCCTCGTCGTCGAACCCCTGGTGCAGGGCGCGGCGGGGATGCTGACGCAGCCCCGGGGCTTTCTCAGGCGGCTGGCGGAGCTGTGCCGAGAACATGAGGTGCTGCTCATCTGCGACGAAGTGGCAACCGGTTTCGGACGCACCGGAACGCTCTTCGCCGTGGAGCAGGAGGAGGTGTGCCCGGACTTCCTCTGTCTGGCCAAGGGGCTGAGCGGTGGCTATCTGCCGCTGGCAGCGACGCTCACCACGGAGTCGGTGCATGACGCCTTCCTCGGGGACTTCGCGTCCCTGCGGACGTTCTTCCACGGGCACACCTTCACCGGAAATGCGCTGGCCTGCGCCGCAGCCCTGGCCAGTCTCCGGCTCTTCGAGAGCGAGCGAGTGCTGGAGCGCCTCCAGGTCACGCTGGCGGCGCTCGCGCCGAAGCTTGCCGCCATCGCCGAGCTGCCACACGTGGGCGAGGTCCGCCAGCGCGGTGCGATGGTGGGCATCGAGCTGGTGGCTGACCGGCGGACCAAAGAGCCCCATTCCGCCTCGGAACGCATCGGCCATCGGGTGTGTCTGGCTGCGCGCAGGCACGGCGTGCTGTTGCGTCCCCTCGGCGCGGTGGTGGTGCTCATGCCTCCACTCTCCCTCACCCCCGACGAAGCGCGGACGCTGGGGGACGCTGTCCACCAGGCCATCGTCGAGGTGACCGGGCTATGAGAGAGCTGCCCCGCTACTTCGTCACCGGGACGGACACCGGCGTCGGGAAGACGGAGGTCGCCGCGGCGCTCCTGTCCCTCATGGCCGACGCGGGCCTCGCGCCCGGAGCCCTGAAACCCTACGAGAGCGGGTGCGCTGACGTGGAGCGACCGGCCGACGCCCTGGCGCTGCGCGCCGCGGCGCGCAGCGAGGACGCGCTCGGAAATATTTCTCTCCACCGCTTCCGCGCCAGGCTGGCGCCGGGGATGGCGGCAGAGCGACTCGGGCTCAACCCTTCCTGGGCCGAGACACTCAAGGCCTTCCGTGCGTTCCAGGGTCGGGCGCTGGTGGTGGAAGGGGCCGGAGGCCTGCTGGTCCCGCTCGACCGCGGCCACCAGGTGATTGACCTCGTCGCCGCCACGCGTCTCCCGGTGGTTCTCGTCGCCCGGGCGGGACTCGGGACGTTGAATCACACCGGCCTCTCCTTGCTCGCGCTGCGTGAGCGCCGCATCCGGGTCCGGGCCGTGGTGCTGGTGCAGGCATCCGCGGCCCGGGACGGGAGCGCGCGCGAGAATGCCCGGTGGCTGGCGCGCCGGGACGGAGTCGAGGTGCTGGGGCCGGTTCCCTTCGTCCCGGACGCCGGGAAGCGCCGGGTGGCGTTCCGAAAGCAGCTGCGAGCGCTGCTCGGCTGACGAACCATCAGCTCACCTCGGGCGCAACTATTCTTCGGGTCCAAAAGCGCCGCTATGTGGGTGTAGCGGGCGAGCGCGCGCGCGGCGTCGAGCGGGAATTGGACGGGTCCGGCGATCCACGCGATGAACATTCACGCATGGGAGACGTCATCGACCTCACGCTTGTCGCCGACGCCAGGCGATTTTTCTTCAAGCTGCTCGATGCCCGCGGCCTCTCGTACTTCCTCCGGAAGGACGGCCAGCGGCTGTTCCACATCGAGCAGTCCAAGGTGGAGATGGTGGTGCGGACGGCTGCGCGGAACCGCCCCAGTCACCTGCCCAAGCCGCCGCTGCCGGCGGTGGACTACTGCCGCAAGGAAATCCGCCGCGAGCTCATCCGCCGCGTCGTCCAGACCATGCTGCAGACGGGCTTCTAGCCGAGGGGCCGCCGTTGGGAAGCCGTGGGCCCCGAGCCTGCGAAGGCGGCGCCTCGGTCACCTCGTCGGGGCGCACGACTGAAACCGATTACGAACTGCTCCGCGATGGTGGTCGCGCCCGCTAGTGGCCCCTCGCTCGCGAACCGCTTCCGCTCGAATCCAGCTGTCCGGGCGTCTTCGTGGCTGGCGATGTCCGACACGGCTCGGTGAAGCGTGTCGCCTCGGCGCTACCTCGCCCTGAAAGAGGGATGACGCCCGGGTTGGCCGCCAGGCAGCTGAGACATCCGGTTGGGCCGGCGCCCCCCGCTCGGTCGGCTCGTCTAGTACCCGCCGGTCCGGTCGCTGTGGCGGAAGCAGTACACGAGGTGGTCGTCCACCATCCCGGTGGCTTGCATGAAGGCGTAGCAGATGGTGGGCCCGACGAAGGTGAAGCCCGCCTGGCGCAACTCCTTGGACATGGCCCGGCTCTCCTTCGTCTCGGCGGGCAGCTGCCGGATGGAGCGGCGATGGTTGACCCTCGGCTCGCCGCCGACAAATTTCCAAAGAAAGCCGGAGAAGCCCCCTTCCAGCTCGGCGAGAGCAAGGTAAGCGCGTGCGTTGCGGATGCTTCCTTCGAGTTTGGCCTTGTTGCGGACGATGCCCGGGTTGGCCATCAGCGCTGTGATGCGCGCCGGGCGCCAGCGGGCGATGCGCTCGGCCCAGAACCCATCGAAGGCTCTCCGGAAGTTGTCGCGCTTTCGGAGGATGGTGATCCACGAAAGCCCGGCCTGGAAACCATCGAGGAGCAGCTTCTCGAAGAGGGCGCGGTCGTCCCACTCCGGCACCCCCCACTCGGTGTCGTGGTAGGCCAGGTAGAGAGGGTCCTCCCCGGGCCAGGGGCAGCGACGCAGGGCTTCGGGAGCCACCTCATGAGCCTGGCACAACCGCCCGGGCCCTGCAGGCGCTAGCGTATAGGGTGCCCGATGTTCTCCGCGCGCACCGCCTGGGACAGGACGCCGAACCTTCTCGCCCTGCGCCGCGAGACACTGCGGGCGCGCGGCGTGGACGTGGTCGACCTCACCGTGTCCAACCCCACCGAGGTGGGGTTGGCTCAGCCAGAGCGGACGGTGCGGGAAGCGCTCGGCCTGGTCGCGGTGAATGGCTATACGCCCGAGCCCTTCGGGCTGCGCTCGGCCCGCGAGGCGGTCGCCGCCGAGCTTTCCGCCCGGGGCGCCCATGTCTCGGCGAGTCAGGTGCTTCTCACCGCCAGCACCAGCGAGTCCTACCGCTACCTGCTCGAGCTTCTCTGCGACCCAGGCGACAACCTGCTCGTCCCCATGCCCGGCTACCCGCTGCTCTCCTTCCTCGCCGATGCGGCCGCGGTCGAGCTCAGGTCCTACCCGCTGGAGTTGGAGGTGGGGTTTGGATTTGACACCGAGACGCTGGAGGCGCTGGCCGATGAGAACACGCGGGGCGTCCTGGTGGTGAGCCCGGCCAGCCCGACTGGGCAGGTGCTGGCCATCGAGTCCCAGGTGGCGCTCGATGCCCTCTGCGCCGGCAGCGGCTGGGCGCTGCTGGTGGACGAGGTGTTTTGCCACTTCGTGCGGGGTGGGCGCGCGCCGTCGACGGCGGCGGCATTCGAGGCGGAGGCACTCACCTTCACCCTCGAGGGGCTTTCGAAGTCGGTGGGGCTTCCACAACTGAAATGCGCCTGGACCACCGTCACCGGTGCATCGCCGCAGCGCGACGAGGCGCTGGCCCGGCTGGAAATCCTCGCCGACAGCTTCCTCTCTGTCGCCGAGCCGACGCAGCACGCACTCAGGAGCCTCCTCGGGCTCGGCCCCTCCTGGCGACACCGGGTGCAGGTGAGGCTCGAGGAAAACCTGCGAGCGCTGGCGGCCGCGCGTCCGCCTGATGCTCCGTGGAGCATCCTGCCCTCCGAGGGCGGCTGGTCGTCCGTCGTGCGGCTCCCCCAGTCGATGGACGAGACCTTCCTCACCCTCGAGCTCCTCGAGGCCGGTGTCCACGTCCAGCCCGGACATTTCTACGACTTTCCTCGGGGGCGCTTCATCGTCCTCTCGCTGCTTCCGGAGCCGACGCGCTTTGCCACCGGCGTCCAACGGATGGCCAGGACGCTGGCCCGGGTGCTGCGGCTGTGAGGAGCGGGCCGGCCCGTGCGCTGGGCGCTCCCTTCAGGGCGCCGCAGGGCCGATGGTGCCGTCGAAGATTTGCCAGTCCGTGCCACCGCGGCCATCACGCAGGACGACGTAGAAGGTGACCGTGCCGAGAGTGCTGCCGTTGAATTGGCTGTAGGCCGTCTCGACCGTGTCCGCCGGCGTCGGCTCGCGCGAACGGAAGTCGTTCACGGTGGGCAGCGTCGCGTACCAGCTGTAGCTGAGGTTCTCGTAGAGGATGCCGCCGTCGAGACTGGGGTAGGTCTCGATTCCGCCATCCACGCCGACACTCGGCCAGCTGCTGTCCGGGCCATTGGCTGGGATTGTCGGCGTGAAGAGGACGTCCTGCCCCAGGGGCAACAGCGCGCCTTCCAGCGAGCCTCCGTCCGGAACGTTCACCGAAAGAAGCTCCGGGTTGTGGTTGGGGTTTCCCGAGAAACGGACGCTCAGTCGGTAGACCCCCACCTCGCTGGCACCAGCGTCCGTGCCACCGGTCGTGGCGAAGTACCCGATGGCCACCTGCAGCACGCCGGGCTCCTGCAGAGGGAGCCCGGCATCCGGAAGCCCGCCGTCGAGCGACCCGAGGAGCGCTGCGATGTCCGGGTTGGTGACGTCGAGCGTGTCGTCGGGCAGGGTGATGCCGTTTGCGCCGGGACACGCGAAGCCGGCGGTGTAGGGGTTGCCGGAGAGGCAGAGAGCGAGCGTCACCACCGGCGTCGCACCATTCGGAGCGAAGGCCAGCACGGTGAAGTGCACCGGGGGAGGGAGGCCACCGTCCTCGGGGACCACCAGCTCCGGCGGGTCGGCGCGAATGGCCAGCACGCGGGTGGTGAGCAACTGGCTCTGGTCCACCACCGGCGGCTCACACGCTGCGGTGAGGACGAGACAGGCGAGCGGCAGCAGGAGGCGAGGGGCCATGTCAGAAGGCCGCCTTCAGGCCCAGGACGGGGATGATGGGAAGGCCGAGAAAATAGACGGCCTGGGAATAGTTGAAGCTGTAGGTGATGCCTTCCACGGCACGGCTATTGGTCACGTTCTGCACGTCGAGGTAGAGGTCCAGCGACCAGGTACTGAAGACCCACACCTTGTCCACGCGGATGTCGAGCTCCACGAAATTGGGGAGCCGGGTGGAGTTCGTTGGCCCGTAGAGGGGGACAAACGTGTCCGTGTTGTCGTCCTTCACCGCTCCCACCACGGGGGTGAGTGGGTCCCCGGTCGCGTACCGGAAACGTCCGCCCAGCTCCCAGCCGGCCCCAACCTTGTAGCTGAGGATGGCGGTGAGGACGTGCGTCTGGTCGAAGTCGAAGGGCCGCCAGTTGTCGCCGGGCGCATCCAGTCGCTGGCTCTTGGAAAAGCTGTAGCTCAGCCACCCGAAGAGGCGGCTGGTGAGCGCTTGGCGGAGAAATATCTCGAAGCCCCAGATGCGCCCGATGCCGGTGTTGGCCAGGTTCTCGGGCGTCGGGGCTGGCGCCACGACGCTGGTGAGCCGGTTGTAGAAGGTCTCGAAGGTGAAGAGGAGACCAGGCCGCACGGTCCACTCCAGCCCGACGCTGGACTGGATGCTTCGCTGGCTGGTCAGGTCCGGATTGCCGAACACCCGGTCGACGTCACCCGTGGAGAAGCTCGGCGCCTCGTGGTACACGCCGAGCCCGGCCTTGAGCGTCAGGGGTGGCACCACCGTCCAGCGCACGGCCAGCCGCGGGTCCGCAGTCCAGCTCGCCGTCGGCTGCAATTTCCACTGGGTCTGGTCGACCCGCAGGCCGGGCAGCACCAGCACGCTGGGCAGTGGCCGCCACCGCGCTTCCATCCACAGCCCGAGGTCGCTGGCCCAGGCGTGCGTCGACTCAGACAAGATGGGGGAGACGTCCGTCGGGGGTGGCTGGCCCTCCTGGGCGAAGGCGGGCAAGTTGATGGTCACCTGTCCTGGCTGGTCGACGAAGTCCACGCCGCCGGCGAGGGTGAGGTTCTTCAGGGCGGCGACCTCGAGCGTGCTGCGCAGGCCGTAGGGAATGGAGTCGAATTTGATGCCCTCGGTGGTGCCAACCTGGAGGTTGATGTGCGTTTCGCCAACCAGGGCGATGGTGTCCCAGCGCACTGGCCCATCCTGGTACGTGTAGCGGAGCCGGGCCTGGTTGAAGCCGGTCTGGTCGACGAACGTCCGGCCGATGGTGGGGTCGTTGGCCGGCGTGTTGCCGGTCACCAGCTGGAAGGCGTCCTGGCTGTGCAGCGCGAGTAGCGTCAGCGTGCTCTTCGAGTTTGGCTTCCACACCAGCTTGAGCTGCGCATCATCGAAGGCCGGAGCGACGGTGAAGCTCGTGCTGCTGCCCGAGAGGAAAAGCGGCAGGAAGAGGTCGATGTAGGAACGGCGCGCGGCGATGGCGAAGCTGAAGTGGTCTCCGAGCGGCCCCTCGAGGACCGCGTTGGCGTCGATGACGTTGACATCGACCACGCCGTGAAACCCGTCGGTCTTCGGGTCCCGGCTCTTGACGTCCACCACGCCACCAAGAATGTCGCCGTAGTAGGGCGGAAAGTTCCCGGGCAGGTAGTCGACGGACTGCAACAGCTCGCTGTTGTAGACGGCCGTCAACCCCCCGAAATGAAAGAGGAGGGGGAGCCGCTCGCCGTCGAGAAAGATGCCGGAGTCCTGGGGACTCGTCCCGCGGATGGCGATGAGGCCGCCGTTGAAGGGCGCCCGTGCCACCCCGGGCAGGTTCTGCACCACCTTCAGCGCATCCCCGTACGTCCCCGGGATGCGCTCCACCTCCTCGAGGGAGAGTGAGTACTCCGTCACCTCCTTCTTTTCCCGCTCTGCCCGCACCACCGTCTCGTAGGGGCTGAAGAAGGAGCGGAGCGCGTAGTAGGTGACACGGGTAACCTTCCCCGGCAGGAGGGTCTCTGCCGTCTCGAACTTCTCGTAGCCGTTGGCCACCACCAGCACCTTGTGCTTTCCCTCCGGGACGTCCCGGAAGGAGAAGGCGCCCCCGGCGTCGGTGGTGACGGACATGCGCAGCTCGGGCAAGGTCACCTCGGCACCGGCCAGTGGCCGCCGAGTGCCCCGCTCGCGGACGGTCCCCTCGAAGTTGACCGGCCCTGCCTTGGGAAGCTGCTGGGCGACGGGGGCGAGGACGAAGTCGTAGGCGTAGCTGATGCGCACCGCGGCGGGCTTGGAGTCCACCTCCGCCGGGGTGAAGTGAAACTGGCGGACCGCTGCCACCGCCGCCTCGTCGAAGCCGTGCCCTGCAGGGCTCGTCACCACCGCCCGCGTCACCTCGCCCGTCGCCGAGATGTCCACCTCGAGCAGCACGCGGCCTTCGAGTCCGCTCGCCCTGGCCTCCTCTGGATAGGGGGCCTCGATGAAGTGCTCGAGCGCCGGGGCGCGGGTGAGTGTTTGCGCAGGTGCAGGTGCAGGTGCAGGTGCAGGTGCAGGTACAGGTACAGGTGGCACCGCGTCCTGGGCCCGCGCCGTTTGGGCGGAGGAGGCGAGCCCCACAAGGAGCGCCCAAGTGCGCCACTGCCCCCAGCGTGGGGCTCGCCTTGAGGAAGGACGCACAGGCACCTTTTCGGACTTAGGACCCCTGCAACGCAACCACGCCCCTGCCGAGGGGTGCCTCACCCGCTCGGCGGCCCGGCGTCGCGAGGGCCGGAGAGGGGGGCAGAAGGCGTGGCCTTCGCTGCCCGCCGGTAGTGGAGGGTGTAGTCCACCGGGTGGGGGAGGTGCTTGCTGGTGATGGTGATGTGGACAGAGAGCCGCTCGGCGTCAGGCAGCAGGGTCCACACCACTTGCCGCGAGCCTCCTTCGCCCCGGAAGTCCTGCACCAGCGTGCCGTCGACGAAGCGCTGGCTGAGCTTGCTCGCGTCACCGGCCTTCGTCAGGTGGTCCACCTCGCGGCCGTCGTCCGGGCCCCTGTCCGGCACCTGGCACGGCCCGCGGACTTCCACCGCCCCATCGGTGAAGCTCAGCGTGTAGCTGCTGCAGATTTCGCAGACGTGAAGCAGCCTGTCGTAGGCGATGCCCCGGGCGATGAAGAACATCCCGTCCACCGAGCGCTCCACTGCCGCCGGCACGACTGCGCGCTCCGCCTCGCCGTCTTCAAAGCGGTAGTCCCCGGCATAGCGCTGGCGGAGGTCCTCGACGCCGGGGGCCGCGGCCCGCGCAGGCAAACCGAGGAGCGCGCCCAGCGCGGCCACCATGGCCAGTCGGTGGGACGCGCCCGGCCGCTTCATTGATGCTGGTCAGCAAGCGAGAAGGCCACCGGCCCGGCGCGCCGGGCGCGCCGCCTGACACGCACCCTCGCGCCTCCATGCCCCAGCCGTCCGGCCAAACGCTGCGCGGTCAGGGAAGTCGCGCCAGGAGGAGCTTGCGCTGCAGCTGCAGCGCCTCCGGGGCGTGTTTGCCCAGGAGCTCGAAGAATTCTCCCTGGCTCTGCAACTCTTCCTTCCACTCCTGGGCGTTGATGCTCGTCGCCTCGTCCACCAGCTCCGAAGGGATGTCCAGTCCGGAGAGGTCCAGGTCGCCTGCTTTGGGCACCCAGCCGAGCAGCGTTTCCTGGCCACCGACGCGGACATGGGAGCGGTCCACAATCCACTTCAGCACCCGCATGTTCTCGCCGAAGCCGGGCCAGAGGAACTTGCCGTCCTTGCTCTTGCGGAACCAGTTGACCTGAAAAATCTTCGGCGGATAAGGGATTTTGGCCTGCATCTGCAGCCAGTGCTGCAGGTAGTCGCCCATGTTGTAGCCGGCGAAGGGGAGCATCGCCATCGGGTCGCGCCGCACCACGCCGACTTTTCCGGTGGCTGCTGCGGTGGTCTCCGAGCCGAGCGTGGCGCCGAGGAAGACGCCGTGTCCCCAGTTGAAACTCTGCAGCACCAGGGGGACGGTGGTGGCGCGCCGGCCTCCGAAGATGATGGCGGAGATGGGAACGCCCTCCGGCTCGTTCACTTCGCGGGAGAGCGCCGGATTATTCGTCATCGGCGCGGTGAAGCGGCTGTTGGGGTGGGCGGCCTTCTCTTTGCTGCCCTTCTTCCACGGGCGCCCCTGCCAGTCGATGAGCTCCTCCGGGACCGGCCCGTCCATCCCCTCCCACCACACGTCGCCGTCCTTCGTCATCGCGACGTTGGTGAAGATGGTGTCCTTGGCGATGCTGGCCATGGCGTTGGGGTTACTTGCGAAGTTGGTGCCCGGCGCCACGCCGAAATAGCCGTTCTCCGGATTCACCGCCCACAACCGGCCGTCCTCCGCCACCCGCATCCAGGCAATGTCGTCTCCCACCGTCCAGACTTTCCAGTCGGCGAAGCGCTTCGGCGGGATGAGCATGGCGAAGTTTGTCTTGCCGCACGCCGAGGGGAAGGCGCCGGTGACGTAGGTGGTCTGCCCGTGCGGGCTCTCCACCCCGAGGATGAGCATGTGCTCGGCGAACCAGCCCTCCTTGTTGCCCAGGTAGCTGCCGATGCGGAGGGCCAGGCACTTCTTGCCGAGGAGCGCGTTGCCGCCGTAGCCCGAGCCATAGCTCCAGATGGTGTTGTCCTGGGGGAAATGGCAGATGAAGCGGCGGTCGGGGTTGACGTCCCCGGTGCAGTGCAGCCCGTGGTTGAAGTCCGCTCCGTTGCCGAGAAAATCGAGCGCCTGCTTTCCCATGCGGGTCATAATCCGCATGTTGAGGGCCACGTAGACGCTGTCCGTCAGCTCGATGCCCACCTTGGAAAGGGAGCTGCCCAGAGGCCCCATGATGTAGGGCAGCACGTACATGGTGCGGCCCTTCATCGAGCCGTCGAAGAGCTTGGTCAGCTTGCTGTAGGCCTCATCGGGCGCCATCCAGTTGTTGGTCGGGCCGGCCTCGTCCTTGTCCGGCGTGCAGATGAACGTCAGGTGCTCGACGCGGGCCACGTCGTTGGGGTTGCTGCGGTGCAGGTAGCAGCCCGGGCGCTTCTTGGGGTTGAGCGGGATGAGGACACCCGTCTGCACCGCGTGCTGGGTGAGCCGGACTCGCTCCTCCTCCGAGCCATCGCACCACACCACCTGGTCCGGCTTGCAGAGCGCAGCCATGTCCCGGACCCAGCTCAACAGGGCGGGGTTGCGCGTCGGCGCAGCGGCACTGGTGTTGTCTTGCAGTTGAATTGCCATCCGTGGCCTCTCCTCGACTTTCAGCGCCCAGCCAATACCCGTCCGAGCGCCTGTCGACAACCTGGACTGGGCGGAGGACTCTGGGCACTCATCCGACCCATCAGCAAGGATTGGCGGTGACGCGGCGCATCTAGACGCGGTGGGTCATTCCAGGTCGAACACCTGGTACCGCCCTCGGGCGTCGAGGACAGTTCCCCAGACGCGATGGCTGGCCTGGTGCTCGGACGGGCCGAAGGACAGCTTGGTCCCGGTGCCCAAGTCCAGGTCGCGGATGGACTCGAGTGCGTCGACGAATTTCTCGGTGTCCAGCTCGCGTCCGGCTCGCTGAAGCCCCTCGACCAGCAGACGGCCCACCAGGTAGCCCTCGAACGAGACCGCGTCCGGATGCTCGTCGGGGGCCGTCCGCTCGAGCTGCTTCTTGTAGGCCAGGACTCCGGTGGCCCCGGAGTCCACCGGGGGCACAACCTGGGTGACGATGACGCCCTCGCTGATGCCTGGGCCAAGCTGCTGCAGCTCCTCGGCCAGCGCGGTCGCGCCCACGCTGGAGATGGACGCGAAGCTCACCGTCGGCAAGAGGCTGTGCAACCGGGCGATGAAGCGAGCCGCTGCCCGGTAGCTGGCCACCATCACCACTGCGCGGATGGGCGGGACATGGAGCCGAATGCGCTGCACCGCGTCCTCCACGTCCAGGGTGTTTCGTGGGTAGCCCACCCGCTGGAGCGTCGCCACCTTGTACTCCCGGCGAAAAAGCTTCAGCACGCCCTGGTAGGCGGCCTCGCTGCCCGCGCCCTCCTCGCCGAAGAGCGCAATCTGCTCGGGATGGACGCCGCGCCGGATGAGGAAACGGACGACGGCCACGGCCTCCTCGGCGTCGCTGGCGCGGAGGTTGAAGACGTAGCGGTCCGGCGGGTCGCGCCTCAGCACCTGGGCGCCGCTGAAGGCGCCGAGCAGGACGGCCCGCCGTTCGAGCACGAAGGGCACCGAGGCCATCGCGTTGGAGGCGCCCACGTTGCCGATGAGCGCGAAGACCTTCTTCTTCTCCCACAGCGAGCGCAGCGCGGTGGGTGTGCGCGAGGGCTCGAGGCCGTCGTCCTCGGGAATGACCGTCAGTTTCCGGCCGTGGACGCCTCCCGCCTCGTTGACTTGTGCGAACGCCGCCTCGAGGCCGACCCGCATTTCCCGGCCCAGTTCCTTGGAGGGTCCGCTGAAGGGGGCGGCGAGTCCGAAGACCACCGCCTCCGGGCTCACGCCCTGGACGGGCGCCAGGACAGCAACCGGCGGGCCCGCGACGGGCGTGGGAGCCGTACCGGGACTCTGGGCCGCGGCGGCCGTCGCCCCCGGAGCGGCGGGCGTCGTCTCCTTCGGCTTGAGGAAGAAGAAGAGAAGGAAGAGGGCAAGAATACCCGCCAGCAGGCATCCGCCGATGATGGCCAGCCCGGCCAGCTGACGCCGGGACTCCCCCCCCTGTTCGGCCTCGGGCACCTCCAAGGGGGCAGCTTCCAACTCGGGGGCAGCCATCTGCTGCGAGGGGCCGGTGTGGACGGGCTGGGTGGCGGGTTCTGGGCAGAAGGCATCCTCGGTATGCCAGGTGCCGCAGTCGCCACAGAGCCTGTCGCTGGGGGCCTCGGTCACCGGGAGGACGTCGTCCTGACCCACCTGGGCCTGGGGCGCGCTCGGGCTCCGCCCGCCCTCGTCAAGCGCCTGCATGCCCTGGAGCAGGACCTCGTTCACCGGGACGTGGATGCGGCGGGCCGGCGGTCGCACGTCCACCTCCACCTCGAAGGAGCCGCGGCGGATGTGGAGTGCGCGGTACAGGGCGTCCACCCCCACCCGCTCGCCGAAACGCGCGTCGAGCAATTCTCCGTCGGCGACGAAGAATTCACCGCGTCCCTCCGGGAGGTCCGGGGTGGAGACGCGGATGGCCACCGTCTTCTTGCTCATGCAGTAGAACTGGATGAGGTCCGGAAAGGAGACGTCGGGAAAATTTCCGACCATGTCAGGCTCTCCGCCGGCGAAAGACGACACCCCGAGTGTCCCGGGGGGCAGGCATGTCAGTCAATTGGGTGTCTCCCTCCGGTGTTCCCGTCAGAAGAATGCGTTGCCGGCCTGACGGCGGAGGGTTGGCGTAGCATGCCCGACCCTGATGGCCATCCCCACGCCCGTGCTGGTTGCCGCCACAGTCCCCTACACCCGAAACAGAAGCGAACGAAACCGCATCATTCTCGCAGTGGTCACCGGGACCACCATCGAGTGGTACGACTTCTACCTCTTCAGCTCCCTTCTCCTGGTGCTGACGGGCGAGTTTTTTCCGAAGGGCGCTGATTCGACGCAAGCCGGCCTCGCTGTCTACTTCATCGCCTTCATCACCCGGCCCCTGGGCGCGCTGTACTTCGGGCGGCTGGGCGACCTTCAAGGCCGCAAGCGGGCCTTCTTCACCACGCTGATTCTGATGGGCGTGGCCACCATCGGCATTGGTTTTCTGCCCACCTACGAGAAAATCGGCATCTTGGCGCCCATGCTTCTGGTGATTTTCCGGGTGGTGCAAGGCTTCGCTTTGGGAGGGGAGTACGGAGGCGCGGCGACCTTCGTTGCCGAGAACGTCCCCGACGGCGAGCGCGGGTTCTACACCAGCTTCGTCCAGCTCACCGCCACCTTGGGCTTCTTCATCACGCTGGTGGTGCTGCTCGGCATCCGGAGCGGGATGGGCGAGGCAGCCTTCAAGGCATGGGGCTGGCGGTTTGCCTGGGTAGCCTCCCTCTTCCTGCTTGGCATCTCCATGTACGTGCGGCTGCGGCTCAAGGAGTCACCCCTCTGGGAGCGGCTGAAGGCGGAACGCCACCTGTCGCGTGACCCGGTGGCAGAGAGCTTCAGCCATGGAAACGGCTGGAAGATGCTGCTCGCGTTGCTGGGCGCCACCGCCGGGCAGGGGGTGGTCTGGTACACGGCCCAGTTCTACACCTTCGTCTGGATGCAGACGCAGCTGCACGTGCCGGCCGCCACCGCGAGCGTGGTGGTGGCCGTGGCGCTTCTGGGCGGGATGCCCTTCTTCATCATCGTCGGACAGCTGTCGGACCTCATCGGCAGAAAGTGGCTCATCGTCGGAGGAAACCTGCTGGCCTCCATCTCCTTCCTTCCCCTTTACCGGGCCATGGCCGCGGCGGCCCACCCCCTCAACCCGGTGTTGCTGACGTTTCTCGTCTTCCTCCAGGTGCTGCTGGTGACGCTGGTGTACGGCCCGATGGCTGCCTTTCTCGTCGAGCAATTCCCGGCGCGCATCCGCTACACCGCCGCCTCGCTCCCCTACCACGTCGGAAATGGCTGGTTCGGTGGTGCCGTGCCTTTCGTGGCCGGTCTCCTCATTGCCGGCACGGGCAACATCTACGCCGGTCTCCTCTTTCCCATCATCGTCGCCGGCCTTTCGGGGTTGGTGGGGCTCCTCTTCGTGAAGGAGACGCAAAAAACGCGCATCTGGGCCGAAGTCGGGCGGCGCCGGACGCCCACCGGTTCCATGCCGCGCGTCTAGCGCCTTGCTTTGGGACATGGGGCCGCCGGCGTCAGGGTTTCAGGTGGTGTGGGACGTGGTGCCCTTCGACGCGCGCTGGGTCTTGGCCCCGGGGCTCGCCTGCCTCGGGCTGTGCGCAGCGCTCCTCCTGCTGCGGCGGTCCATGCCCGGCGGGGGGCCCAGGACGCGCCTTCTCCTCGGTTCGGCCGCGGCGCTGCTGTTTCTCGGCGCGGTGTGGTGGACGCTGGGAGGCATTGGCGCCTGGCGCGCCGGCGTCGGGCGCCTGGCGACGGGGACGGCCAACTTTGTCGAAGGGAGGCTGGAGGCGCCCAGGCACGCGCCTGACGGTGCCGTCGTCGGCTTCCAGGTGGGAGGCCAAGTTTTCGGCCGACCCAAGGAGGGCTTCCTGCCCGCGCTGCACGCCACCCGCTGGCCCACCGTCCCGCTGGCGGGCGGGGAGCGGGTGCGCCTTTGGTTCTTCGGCGACGACGTGCTGCGACTCGAGGTGGCGGCCGCTCCCTGAGGTGGCCACGGACAGCCGCGGGGCAAGGCGTTGCTGCCTTCAGTGGATGGCGGCGCGGACGGGGAGCCGCCGGATGAGCTCGCTCTCATTGTCGAGCAGACTGTCCAGCCGCTCGAGGGCCGCGGCCCCATGGATGCCCTCTGCCAGCCTCAGAAAGAGTCGGTGGTGGCCATCCTCGCTCCGCGCCAGCTCGGCGTAGAAGTCCTTGAGCTCGCCCACAGGCAGGCCGGAGGCGAGCAGCGCGAGGCGCTCGCAGCTGCGTGCCTCGATGAGGGCCGCCACCAAGAGTCGGTCCAGCTGGCGCTCGCGCGCCGAGGTGCGCACCAGCGCCTGGAGTCCCTGCGCGTAAGGGTCCCCACGGTCCCTGCCCAGCGGCAGCCCCCGTCGCTCCAGCCATTCAAGCACCTTGGCCAGGTGCGCGGCCTCTTCCCGGGCCAGCCGTGCCATCTGCGCGGGCAGTCCCGGCACTTCGGGGTACGCCTGAAGCAGGGACAGGGCGTTGGCGGCAGCCTTCTTCTCGCAATGTGCGTGGTCCACCAGCACCGCGTCCAGGGCCGCGAGCGCGCCGGGAAGCCAGGCCGCAGAGGTGGCGACGCGAAGGACGAGGCCCGGGGCCGCGGCTGTCCGCTGAAGACGGGAAGGGGACATGGGAAGGGGGGAGTGGCGTCTCCTAGCGCGGCTTGGGCCCCTTCGGCCAGGACGCCCAAGGGAGAGGACAGCAGAAGCCCGGCTTCACGCGAGCCTCCCCCCCCGGGGTGGCTGGCAGACAGCACGGGGGGAACTGGGCTACTTGGAGACGCTGCCAGTTGCCCATGGACACTCCGCTCGAAGCAGGCGCGCTCAACTTCCGCTGGCTGATTCGCCTGCGGTGGGGAGCCGCGCTTGGGCAGCTCGCCCTGGTGCTTGGCGCGCAGGCGTGGCTTGGCATCCGGCTTCCGGCGGGAGCGCTGCTGCTCGTCATTGGTGTGGAGCTGCTGAGCAATGCTGCGCTTTCCCGCTGGGCCAAGGGCTCGCCGCGCCTGCTCGCTTCACGAAGCGGAGCCGAGAATGCCATCGGCCTCGTGGTGGCTGCCGACTTCGGACTCCTCACGGTGCTCCTGGCGCTCAGTGGCGGCCCGAACAACCCCTTCAGCGTGCTGTACCTGGTGGAGGTCACCCTGGCGGCCGTCATGCTGGCGCCCCGGCGCACCTGGGCGTTGATGGGACTTGCCCTGGCCTGCTTCGGTGCGCTCTTCGCCACCCCACGGTTTGCGTGGTTTGCCGCCCATGGGCTCTCGCACGAACAGATGATGGACCTCCACATCCGCGGGATGTGGGTGGCCTTCGGCGTGGCGGCGGCCTTCATCGTCGTCTTCGTCCAGCGCGTCACCCGGACGCTGGCAGAACGGGATGCGGAACTGGCCCGTGCCCGCACCCAGGCCGCGCGGCAGGAGCGCCTGGCGTCGTTGGCCACCTTGGCTGCCGGGGCCGCCCACGAGCTGTCCACCCCTCTCTCCACCATCGCGGTGGTGGCCCACGAGTTGGAGCGTCAGCTCGCCGCGCTTCCGGAGGCGGCGACGGATGCGCGGCTGATTCGCGACGAGGTGGAGCGCTGCCGAAGGACGCTGGCACGCCTCGCCACCGACGCCGGAGCCCCGAGCGGGGAGGGCGGTGGACAGGAGCCTCTCTCGCGCCTCGTGGACGAGGCGCTCGAGGGGCTGGCCGGCCGAGAGCAGGTGCGGGTGGAGGCCTTCGGAGACCTCGGGCGCCGCGTGCCCCTCCTGCCACTCCGGGCACTCGGGCGCTCGGCGCAGGCGCTGGTGCGCAACGCGCTGCAGGCCTCTCCGGCGGGAGAAGAGGTGGTGCTGCGGGTGGAAGCGACTGCGCTGGCCTTGCGCCTGGAAGTGCAGGACTGCGGCCCGGGCATTCCTCCCGAGGTGCTTCTCCGGGTGGGGGAGCCCTTCTTCACCACCCGGCAGCCGGGCGCCGGGATGGGACTGGGCGTGTTTCTGGCGCGAAGCCTGTCCGAGCAGCTCGGCGGCAGCTTCTCGCTCACCTCCCAGCCGGGGACGGGGACGCGCGCCGTGGTGCAGGTGCCGCTCCTGGCAGCCGCCCGGCCCCTGACCGTCCCGCTCCCGCCGCCATGAGTGTGGCCTCGGCGTCCATCCTCGTCGTCGATGATGACGAGGTCTTCCGAAACCGCCTGGCGCGTGCCCTGCGGGACCGCGGTCACGAGGTGCGCACCGCCGCCAACGCCGAGGAGGCCCTGGCGCTCGCCCAGGCCGAGTCCCCCGAGTACGCGGTGGTGGATTTGAAGATGCCAGGGCGGGGCGGACTCCAGCTTCTGGCAGAGCTCAAGGCCCTCGACCCGAGCACGGCGGTGGTGGTCCTCACCGGGTATGGAAGCATCGCCACCGCCCTGGAAGCGGTGCGCCGCGGGGCACTGGACTACGTCGCCAAGCCCGTCGACGCCGACGAGCTCCTGGCCGCCTTTGGCCGGCCCGGCGCTGTGCCCGCGGCGCTGCCGGAGACGGCTGCCACGCCCACGCTGGCGCGCGCGGAGTGGGAGCACATTCAGCGCGTCCTCACCGACTGCGAGGGCAATGTCTCAGAGGCGGCCCGCCGCCTCGGGCTGCACCGGAAGTCGCTGCAGCGCAAGCTGCACAAGTACCCGCCGGCGCGCTGAAACCCCCTGCTTCCCCCTCACCCCAGCCGTTGGAGCGCGGCCCGAACCTGCCCCGCATCGAGCTGCACCGCCGAGTGCGGAAGTCGCGCCAGCGAGAAGGCGTCGACGAGCTCCAGAGCGCGCACCGGTTTTCCGTCCGACAGCCCGGCCCAGCCGGCGAGGAGGCCCACCAGCTGTTCGGGCGGAAGGCGTGCCTCGCGCAGCTCGCTCAGACTCGGTGGACCCATCCGCTTGGCCAGTCGCTTTCCGTCCAGCCCGACGAGGAGCGGCACATGCGCATACCGGGGGGCGGGAAGGCCCAGGGCGTCGGCGAGTTGCAGCTGCCTCGGCGTCGAGCCGAGAAGGTCGTCCCCGCGGAGCACATGCGTCACGGCCAACTCGGCGTCGTCGACGACGACGGCCAGCTGGTAGCTGGCCACTCCGTCGGTGCGGCGCACCACGAAGTCACCCACCGTCCTCTCGACGTCCTGCTCCAGGGGCCCGTGCACCGCGTCGAGGAAACGCTGTGGCCCGGAAGCGGCGCGAAAGCGCAGCGCCGGCGTCCGGCTGCGGCTCCGCGCATCAGCCTCGGCCTCCGAGAGCGCAGCGCACGTCCGGGGGTAGATCGGCCCGTCGTCGGCCGGGCCATGGGGTGCGGTGGCCGCGCGGGCGACCTCGGTGCGGGTACAGAAGCACCGGTAGACACGCCCCTGGCCGGACAGCTTCTCCAGGGCCGCCTGGTAGAGGTCGGCGCGCTGGCTCTGGAAAACGACTGGCCCGTCGAAGGCGAGTCCGAGCCAGTCCAGGTCGCGTCGGAGCAGGTCCACGAAGGCAGCCCGGCAGCGAGTGGCGTCCAAGTCCTCGATGCGAAGTGCGAATTCGCCGCCTTCCTTTCTTGCCCACAGCCAGCCGAGAAGTGCTGCCCAGGCATTGCCCAGGTGGAGGGGGCCGGTGGGGCTGGGGGCGAAGCGGCCGCGGTGAGGGGAGCGCATAGCGTCTGCAGCGAAGACTACCGCTCGCCGCAGCGTGTCCCAGGGGGGTAAAGGAGCAACATGCGGTTCCTCCACTGCTCCGACGTCCACATCACCGACAACTACTCGAGTCGGCAGCTGTTGCGCCTGGGGTGGCGACGGTGGGTGGCGATGGCCGAGCTGCAGCTCGGGGGACGGGCGCGACGCTTCGCCCACGCCGAGCAGACGCTGCGCCAGATTGCTCGGGACGCAGAGTCACTCGGTGCCCACCACCTCATCGTTTCCGGGGACCTCACTGCGTACTCCATGCCGGATGAGTTCGTGCGCGCCCGTGCCGCGCTCGCCCCGTGGGTGGAGGACAAGGCAAGGGCCAGCGTCATCCCCGGCAACCACGACCGGTACACCCCTGGCTCGTACCGAAGCCGGAGATTCGAGCGCAGCTTCGGACAGCTGTTGCCGTCCGACTTCCCCGAGCTGGCGGTGGAGGATGGGTTTCCCTTCGTGCGGCTCCTAGGAGAGCGCGATGCGGTGGTGGGGCTGTGTTCGGCGCGCGTGCCGCGCCTTCCGGGGATGTCGTTCGGCGTGATTGGCCAGGCGCAGCTTTCGGCCCTGCAACGCATCGTGGCGGACAGCCGGCTCCAGGGGCGCGCGGTGCTGGTGCTGGTGCACCACGCACCCTTCAAGGCCAACGGCCGGCCGGACAAGCTCTCGCACGGGCTGGTGGATGCCGAAGCGCTCCTGGCGCTCCTGCCGGGTCCGCGCTTCGCAGTGTTGCATGGCCACATCCACCACCGCTTCCACCACCCGGCGACGGACCTGCGCCCGCACATTTTTGGCGCCGGCTCCTCGACGGAAGCCGGAGACGAGGGTTACTGGCTCATCGAGACGGCCGTCGGACAAATCGCCAGCGCGCGCGCGCTGCGGCCCGGGTCCGTCACGCCCGCAGGAGCGGCAGGTACGGCCTGACGAAGTGCACCCAGCCGCGGGCATCCACCTCCACCTGCCAGCGCGCGGAGAGGAGCAGTGGCCTGGAACCGTCGAGGAATGCCGCCAGCAACGCCGCGGCTCCCATCGGGTCCAGAGCCGGACCGCGGAAGGCGACGTGCAGCAGAAGGCCGAGTCGTTCGCTCACGTCCACCGAGGCCACCACCCGGGTGGTCCCGACACGGCGCTGGAGACTCACCGGCCGGGCGGAGAGCGCCTCGCCGGGCGCGACACCCACCCAGTTGGTGGGGTCCAGCGCCTCGGCAACGAGCTCGCGGCCCGCCTCTTTCCAGCTGCTATGTGCCGACACCGGCTCCATGGCTACCCCCCGGCTTGCCTCAGTCGGCGGGTGGGACGCAAGCCGGTCTGGGAAGTCGACCGCTGCCCTGGCGCGGATGGCCTTGACTTCCCGCGGGCGCGTGGTCAACCGGCCCGAAGCTGACGTGACATCTCCGAGGCGGACCGGATGCAGTCCGCCACGCTTGCCCCGCCGTAGGCGTTGCCGCTGAGCCACAACCCGGGCCAGCGGGCGGCCTGCGCCAGGACGGCCTCCAGCTGGCGTGCGTGTCCGACGTTGTACTGGGGGATGGCCCGTGGCCAGCGGAAGACGTGCGTCAGCGTGGGCACCTGGCGCACGTTCAGAAGCGAGACGAGCTCTCGCCGGGCGAGCTCCACCAGCTCTGGGTCCTCTTTGGCCAGGAGCTCTCCCCGGTGCGCGCCGCCGAGCAGGACGGTGAGCAGCGTGCCGCCACCCGGGGCGCGGAAGGGGAAGAGGGAGGAGGCATAGATGCAGCCGAGGATGTCCCGGCGCTCGTTGGTGGGGACCAGGAAGCCGAAGCCCTCGGGCTCGGCCTCCAACACCGGGCGGAAGCCGAGGTGCACCACTGCCACCGCCACCGAGGCGAAGGACGCGAGTCCCTCCGCCAGCCCGGCGTCAAAGGGACGGACGAGGCTCGAGGCGTCAGCGGGCGGCAGGGCGAGCACCACCCGCGCCGCCGCGACGGGGCCCCGGGGAGTAACGATGGTCCAGCCATTGGCGTTTTGCTCGAGCGCCGTCGCCTTGGTGCCGAGCCGCACCCGCTCGCCGAGTGCGCCTGCTGCGGCCAGGCTGAGTGCGCCCAGGCCACCCTGCAGGGAGGCCGAGCGCGGCACAACCCTCCCGGCCCCTTTGCTCTGGCGACTGCGGAGGGCTCCCAGGAGGAGGCTGCGGTGGGCCCGTTCGAGCGCCACCATGCGCGGGAAGGCGGATGCGGCGCTGAGGCGCTCGATGTCGCCGGCCCAGATGCCCGTCTGCAGCGCGTCCACCAGGGTGGAGGTGACGGTGCGGCCGAGGTGACGCCGCGCGAAGTCTCCCAGTGACTCGTCCACGCCCAGGGGACCGCGCCGGCTGAAGGGCTCGAGGAGGAGCCTGGCCTTGGCCCGCCAGGGCAGGACGTCCGAAGCGAGCCATCCTGGAGGCGTGGAGGGCAGCGTCCGGAGTCGCCCGCCGAGGACGACCGCGCGAAGGCGCGCGCTCTCGGAGGCCGGCCGGAGCAAGAGACCGAGGGAGCTCGCCAGCGCAGCCACCGCCCCGTCGCGGTCGAGCACGCTGTTGGGCCCTGTCTCGAGAAGAAAACCGTCGCGCTCCACCGTGCGCGCGGTACCACCCGGGGTCTCGGCAGCCTCGAGCACCGTCACCGGGACCCCTTCCCGGTGCAGGGACAGCGCAAGGGCGAGACCCGAGATGCCGCCTCCCACCACCACCGTCGGTTGCACGGGCGGCATGGCCTTCAGGGGTAGAGGTGCTGCACCGTCCAGGGGCCGTCCGGGCGCTCCCGGATGAAGACTTCCCGCTCGTGGAGGCGGTTCTCGCGCCCCACCCAGAACTCGATGCGGTCCGGCACCAGCCGGAAGCCCGACCAGTGCGGGGGCCGCGGGATGGACTGGCCCTGGTGTCGCGCTTCGACTTCGGCGAAACGGGCCTGCAGCGTCTGGCGGCTGGGCAAAGGAGCGCTCTGCGCCGAGGCCCAGGCGCCGACCTGGCTGCCGCGGGGCCGGGTGGCGAAGTAAGCGTCCGCTTCCTCGGGCAAGACTGGGGACACCAGGCCCTCCACGCGCACCTGTCGACCGAGCGGCTGGAAGTAAAAGGTGAGCGCCGCAGCGGGGTGGGCGGCCAGCTCACGGCCCTTTTGCGATTGCAGGTTGGTGTAGAAGACGAAGCCGCGCGCGTCGAAGCCCTTCAACAGGACGACGCGAGCACTCGGTCGACCCTCCGGCCCCACCGTTGACAGCACCATGGCGTTGGCGTCCACCGGAATGGCCTTCTGCGCCTCGGCGTACCAGGCGGCGAAGCGAAGGAAAGGGTCGGAGGACATCGAAGGACGCACCATAACGCCCTCAGGATGCGCCACCGAGGCGCGGGACGTTCCAGCCGCGCCACACCGAAACCAGTCGCAGCCCAAAGGCCGCCGCGAAACCCACGGCGCCGGCCGTATCTGGCCCGACGCCGAGACGGCTCAGCGTGACGAAGAGCACACTGCCGAGCACCGCAGCGGTGGCGTAGACCTCGCGCTGAAAGATGACTGGCGGGTCGCCGGCCAGGACATCCCGGAGGATGCCGCCACCGACCGCGGTGAGCACGCCCACCAGCACGGTGGGGAGCGGCCCCAGGCCGGCTTCCGAGGCACGAACGCACCCGATGATGGCGTAGAGGCCGAGGCCCGCAGCGTCGACGACGGTGATGGCCGGTAGCACACGTGGCACGGACTTCTCAAAGACGTACCCGATGAGGGCCGCAGCGATGACGGTGAGCAAGTAGTTGGGCGTGCTGAGGGCCACCGGCAGTCCCTGTTGCAAGAGGACGTCGCGGATGAGCCCCCCGCCCAGCCCGGCCACCAGGGTGAGAAAGGCCAGTCCGCCGAGGTCGAAGCGCTTCTTGCTGGCCAGCAAGGCGCCGCTCAGGCCCGAGGCCAGCACCGCGGAGAGGTCGATGGCCTCTCGGATGGACGCGCTCATGTGCACGTTGTCGCACCTTAGACGAAGAGGGTTGACGGCGGGCCTGGGCTCGGGCGAGGTCCTATCTCGCCGTGCGCATCCTCTTCCTGGCCTCTGAGGTGGCGCCCTTCAGCAAGACCGGAGGACTCGGCGACGTGGCCAAGGCGCTCCCAGCTGCCCTGGCGCGTTCCGGACACGAAGTGCGGGTGGTGACGCCGCTCTATGCCTCGGTGAAAGGAAACCTCACGCCGACCGGCCGCACGCTGCGGCTCCGCTTTCCCTACGGCGTCGAGCGGGCGGGACTCTTGGTGGCGCGCGCCGCTCCGGGCCACGAGGTGTGGTTCATTGACCATCCGGGGTATTACCGCCGACCGGGCCTGTACACGACCGACTGGGACGAGCACCGCCGCTTCGGCTTCTTCTCGGTGGCCGCGCTCCAGGCTGCGCAGCTGATGGGGTTTGCCCCGGATGTCATTCACCTCAACGACTGGCAGTGCGGCCTGGCCGCGGTAGCCCTCCGGGGCCGCTTTGCCGCCACCGCGCTCGGCGCCGCGCGCAGCGTCTTCACCATTCACAACCTCGCCTACCAGGGGAATTTCCCGAAGTCGGTAATGGCGGACCTGGGGTTGCCCTGGTCGCTCTTCCATGCCGGGGGCCTCGAGTTCTACGACACCGTCAACTTCATGAAGGCGGGCATCACCGGCGCCGACGCGTTGACCACCGTCAGTCCGAGCTACGCCCGGGAAATCCAGACCCCGGAGTTCGGATGCATGCTGGAGAATGTCCTCCGCGCCCGCGCCGACCGACTCACCGGCATCCTCAACGGAATTGACGATGAGGAGTGGGACCCGGCGCTGGACCCGTTCCTCCCGGCCCGCTACGACGCCTTCGATTTCGCCGGGAAGGCCGTTTGCAAGGCCGCGCTCCGGCGGCGCTTCGGCTTCCCTGAGCCGGACCTGGTGTCGCCCCGCCCCCTCTTCACCGCGGTCAGCCGGCTGACGGCGCAGAAGGGGGTGGACCTGGTTCTCGCCGCGGTGCCGTGGATGCTTTCCCGCGCGGATTTCGAGGTGGTGCTCCTCGGAAGCGGGGAGGAGCACTACGAGCGTGGGCTTCGCGCATTGGCCGCGCGGTTTCCGGGTCGGGTCGCCGTCCACATCGGCTTCGACAACGCGCTCTCCCACCAGGTGGAGGCAGCGGGCGACTTCTTTCTCATGCCGTCGAAGTACGAGCCATGTGGACTGAACCAGATGTACTCGCTTCGCTACGGGACGGTGCCCATCGTCCGGGCCACCGGGGGCCTGGACGACTCGGTGCGGGACGCAGCACTCCCTGATGGGGACGGCTTCAAGTTCGAGCACTTCCAGCCCGATGCGCTGGCCTGGGCCATGGGCCGCGCGCTCGAGGTGTGGCGCTCCGAGGACCGACTCGACGCGCTCCGGCGCCGCGGGATGGCCCTGGACTTCTCCTGGCGTGTCTCGGCACAGCGTTACGAGCAGCTCTACGCGTCCCTCTTGGAGTGAGCCCCTCTGTCCGAGAGTGGCCCGCGGGACACCCTCAGTGGATGATTTGCAAGAGCCGGATGTCGAGGGTGACCGGGTTCTGCGGCGTATTGTTCATGAGCTGGGTGCAGAGCGCGCCCTGGAAAACAATTTGATTCTTCGTCGCGTTGTACGTCCAGGTGTCGGGCCCCGTCAGGTAGGGCGTCCCGTCCAGCACCACGCTGATCAGCCGAGGGTCCGAGGGCACCTCGTCCAGGTTGTAGACGCAGGCAGTCTGGGTGAGGGTGCTGCCAATCTCGGCCAGTGCGGCCGAGAGCGTATCGCCGTCCGTCGCCTGGAAGAATTGCTCGCTGCAGAAGCCGGTGGCCAGCACGCAGTCGTTCCCGGGCCCACAGCTCTGGTTGGTGTTGGGGCACTTCCGGACGAAACCGCCTGCCTCGGCCATCGCCTCAAGCGTGTCCTGGGCAATGCTTCCCACCACGTCAGCGCCGAAGCCGATGACGATGGTGCGGATGCCTGCCGTCCGCATGGTCTGGACTTGAGCCACCGTCGCCGCCTTGTCCAGGCAGTCGGTGTTGGCCACGCACGGCGGAGCCGGCGAGCTGGTGCAGGTGCAGCTGAGCGCGTCGAGGTTGTTGTTGCAGTTGGGAAGCCCATCGGTAAGCAGAAGAACGAAGTCCTCACGCGAGGGGTCGCTGAGCTCGGAGATGTTGTCGGCGATGAATTCCAGGCTGGCCTGGGTCGGCGTGCCGCCGCTCGGGGTCAGCCCTTGAAGCGCAGTGTTGGCGGCCACGGCGGCGTTCTCCAGGACGATGTCCGAGTCCCCGGCGCTCGCCGGCGGAAGGGCAGCCAGGACATCGGTGGCGGTCGTTGGAACGCAGGCCTGGTTGGGGAACCTGGCCAGGCCCACCCGCGCCACCGGCGGCCCGGCGTCGGGGACGCCGGGGACGAGGAACTCGCCCATCACCTGCTGCAGGACGACAATCTTGCTCGGGCCCTCGGGCGGCGTCACCGGGTCCGACATCGAGCCGGACTTGTCCACGAGCAGCATGAGGTTGGGCTTGGGTTGGTTGAAGGCGAGCGGGACGCTGGTCTCCTGCTGCGCAACTGCTCCTGGGATGACCGGCTCGAAGTCGTAGACCTGGCAGCCTGTGCTCGAAAGGACGCCCGCGAAAAGCGCGAGCCATGCCGAGGCGTGGAGTTGACCGAGCGGTGCTTTCATCGAGGGCCCAATGTGCCAGACACTGTGATGTGGGTGCGAAGCGTGTAGCTGCGTTGAAAGCTTGTGGACCCGTCGAAACAAAAGGCCCCCGTCCCTCGCCTGCCAAGCAACGTCTATGCGCTTCGGCGGATTCCATCCAGCCCTGAGGGGGGCCGGGGTGCCATTACACGGCGTCTCTCCCTGGCGCATTCAACCCCAAACGTCCCTGCCTCCCCTCGGGGATTCGCTCCAAGTGCTGCCCCCGGGCCCGCGCCCCCGGCCGCCGGCGTTCCGCGCGTGGGGTGACGTGCCGGCGCCAGTCGGCGCCGGACGCCGCTTCAGCGCGGCGCCCACCTCTGGCGGCGATGTCGTCGCGGGGACTAGTGTCCCCGCGCCTCCCGCAGCATTCCCCCTTTTTGAAGTCAGGAGCGCAGAAGCCATGGTCTGGTGGCTGTGGGTCCTTCTCGGGCTCGGACTGTTGACGTTCGAGGTTTTGACGCCGGGAGGCTTCTTTGCCGTTTTCTTCGGGCTTTCCGCGCTCCTGGTGGGAGCGCTCACCGGTCTCGACATCGCCGGTCCCGCCTGGCTTCAATGGCTGCTCTTCTCCGGTAGCTCGGTGGGCCTGGTGCTCTTGCTGCGCCGTCCGCTTCTAGCGCGGGTCAAGACGCCGGCGCGCTCGCTCCCGCCCATCGATTCGCTCCTCGGTGAGGTGGCGACGCTGCTCGAGGACCTCCCGCCAGGAGCGGTGGGAAAAGCCGAGCTGCGGGGCAGCGGCTGGACGGTGCGGAGCGTGGAACCCGGGACGCTGGCCAAAGGCGTGCGCTGCCGCGTGGAGCGGGTGGAGGGCTTTACTCTCTGGATTCGCCCGGAGACCTTGCAGGAGTGGGGACGATGACCGGACTCATTGTGGTGGTGGTGTTGGCCCTGGTGGTGTTGCTCGTCCTGGCCAAGACGGCGGTGGTGGTGCCGCAACAGCAGGCCTTCGTCGTGGAGCGACTGGGCAAGTACCACTCGACGCTCAGCGCCGGCTTTCACGTGCTCCTGCCATTCGCGGATGCCATTCGCTACCGTCACTCGCTCAAGGAGACGGCGGTCGACATCGCCGAGCAGGTTTGCATCACCAGAGACAACGTCCAGGTCGCCGTGGACGGCGTCCTCTATCTGAAAGTCATGGACGCCGAACGAGCTTCCTATGGCGTGTCGCAGTACCTGTTCGCCATCAGCCAGCTTGCCCAGACCAACCTCCGCAGCGAGGTGGGCAAAATCGAGCTCGACCGCACCTTCGAGGAGCGAACGCACATCAACATGATGGTGGTGAGCGAGCTGGACAAGGCCTCGGAGTCCTGGGGGGTGAAAGTCCTCCGTTATGAAATCAAGAACATCACCCCGCCCCGGGATGTCCTGGCCGCGATGGAGAAGCAGATGCGCGCCGAGCGAGAGAAGCGCGCCGTCATTCTCACCTCCGAGGGGGCCCGAGACGCGGCCATCAACAACGCCGAGGGCGAGAAGCAGCAGGTGATTAAGGCCTCGGAGGCGAAGAAGCAGCAGTCCATCAACGAGGCCGAAGGTGCAGCCACCGCCATCCTCTCCATCGCCCAGGCCACCGCCGAAGGCATCCGGAAGGTTGGCGACGCCATCACCGTCCCGGGAGGCTTCGAGGCGGTCCGGCTCCGCGTGGCGGAGCAGTACGTCAGCAAGTTCGGCGAGCTGGCCAAGGCCAGCAACACCCTGGTGCTCCCCGCCAACGCCGCCGACGTGGGCTCGATGATTGCCCTGGCGATGAACGTCCTGAAGACGAGCGGGGGCACCGGAGGCCGGGAGTCCTAATCACCCTGAGTCGGCGGACGGCCCGCGGTGATGAGGTAGCGGCCTCTCGCCCGCGTGGCGAGTGCCTGCCGCAAGACGGCGGTTCTCATGGTGAGCGGAGACCCGGCAGTCGTCGACAAAGCCCTCCTGGCGACCGAGAACTCGACGATGTTGCTGCACCAAAGCCCTTGATGTCCTGAGGAGCTCGCGCGTCCAGAGCCCCTGGGCGCCTTCGTCCTCTCCGGCGGGTGACGCCCGGCCGGGGTAGTGTCACCTCCCGATGCCGCTGGAACGAGAGCTCGGAGGCTACGAGATTGTCGGGCGCCTGGCAGTCGGCGGGATGGCCGAGGTCTACCAGGCGCGCGCGCTGGCCGGCACCGAGCGCAGCGAGGGTGAGCCCGAGGAAGTCGTCCTCAAGCGCCTCTTGCCGAGCTACCGCAACGATGGCGGCTACGTGAAGCACTTCATCGACGAGGCGAAGCTTGCGGTGCGTCTGCAGCACCCGCATCTGGTGCGCACCTACCGCTGCTTCAAGGCCGGGCAGGACTACCTGATGGTGCAGGAGCTCGTCCCCGGCCGGAGCCTGGCCTACTTCCTCCAGCTGCTCATTGACGCCGGGACGCCGATGCCGGTTCCGGCAGCCTGCTACATCGTGTGGTGCGTGCTCGCCGGCCTCGACCATCTCCACCAGGGTGCCGGTGCCACGCCTCCCGTCCCCATCCTGCACCGGGACGTCAACCCCGCCAACGTCCTGCTCAGCGTGGGCGGAGACGTGAAGCTCACCGACTTCGGCGTCGCGGAGCTGGAGGGCCAACCTCGCGGCGAGAGCGGCGCGCTGCGAGGAACCATTGCCTACATGAGCCCGGAGCAAGTCCTCGGCGAGCCCAGCGATGCGCGCAGCGATGTCTACGCCGCGGCCATCCTCTTGTGGGAGCTGCTCGCCAACCGCCGGCTCTTCTCCGGCAAGACTGACCTGGAGCTGCTGCACCGCGTCCGTGACGCGCGCGTCCCGGTGCTGGACACGGTGCGAACCGGCCTCCCCGACTACCTGGTGCGGGTGGCGCGGCAGGCACTCTTTGCAGACCGAGCCCGGCGGTTCCAGACAGCCGCAGACTTCATGCGGGCGCTGCAGGTTTCCGCGCAGCGCAATGGGTGGCCGCTCTCGGTCGAGTCGCTCAACCCATTGCTCGGACGTTAGGGAGCCGCAACCAACGCAGGTCCCTTGGGCGCTACGAGCGCTCCCCACTTCAGCCCGTGCGCTTGGCACCGGCGGCGGGCGGAGCCGTCAGCGGACTTGACGGCGCGCTCTTGGAGCGGCTGACGCGGACGCGGTCCAGACGCTGCCCTTTCTTCGAGGCCACGGTGAATTGCAGCCCGTCCAGCGAGAAGCGGTCCCCCACCTCGGGAATTGTTCCGGCCACCGAGTTCAAGTATCCGCCCAGCGTGCCGTACTCGCCCTTCGGAAGGGGGGTGCTGAAAGCCTTGGCGAACGCCTCCACGTCCAGCCCGGCATCGACAAGGGACGAGCCGTCGGGTTGCTTCTCCAGACGCGTCTGCCGCACCTCGAACTCGTCGCCGATGTCGCCGACAATCTCACGGAGGATGTCCTCCAGGGTGACGATGCCCATGAAGCCGCCGTATTCATCCACCACCATCGCCATGTGGATGCGCCGGCCCTGCATCTCGCGCAACAGGTCGCCCGCCGGCTTCAGCCAGGGGACGAAGACCGCGGGTCGGATGATGTCGGGCAGGACGATGAGCTCCGGGTGCTGAAGGAGTGGCACCAGGTCGCGTGAGTGGAGCACGCCCACCACGTGGTCGATGTCGTCCTTGAAGACCGGCAGCCGGCTGTGGTTCTCCTCGGCCAAGATGCGCAGCACCTCCAGGGGCGGCGTCGTCAGAGGCACCGCCACCACGTCGGTGCGCGGCACCATCACGTCGCGGCAGACTTTGTCGGACAGCTCGAAAATGCTGCGGATGAGGCTCGGCGCGCTGGCGTCCACCTCATGCTGCTCGGCCTGCACGGTGAGCATCCGCTCCAGTTCCTCCAAGGGCGGCGGTGGGCGCTCGAATCGCACCAGCACTCCAAACGGCGCGGCAAGGAGGTTGACGGCGACGAGCATCCCGCGGCCGACTGGCCCCAGGACGGCGGCGAAGGCGCTTGTGACCGCCGAGAGTCCCATCGCCCACGGTTCCGGCTCATTGGCGGCCAGCGCGCGGGCAGTCACCTCCACCAGCGTCGCCAAAAGCCCCACCAAGAGAACGCCCAGCAACGGCGCTCCGAGGCTCAGCCACGCCGATTCGCCGAAGCGCTCGAGGTGAAGCATCGCCGGCGGCGCCAGCGCTCCGACGCCGGCGGCGAGAAATCCGCACAGCACCATTCCCATCCGCAGTGCAGCAGCGGTTTCCTCGCGATTCGTCTTGAGCTTGAGCACCCGGTCGCCGCGGCGGCCCTGGCCCGCAGCCAACTCGTGCGCGCGCAGGTCCGACACGCCAGAGAGTGCTGTCTCGGCGGCACCGAGCAGCGCCCGCACGAAAAGGAGCCCGAAACAGCCGAGCCACAGCGCCCACGACGGCATCCCCTCCTGTCTACCGCGGGCTGGCACCCCTTGCTCAGGCGGGGCCTAAGTCATTGAAGTCACTGGCGACATGACCGCACCAGTCCTCGCAGCAATGTGTCCAGGAGTGCGCTGCGCACCCACGGGGCAGGGGCCTGCAGGCCTGCGGTGCCCGGGGCGTGGTAGCCCACCAGGCCATGCCCCCCGGGCTCACTTTCGGGGCCCAGCTGCGTTGCGACTGCGGTGAAAGCAGGCTGCGGCACACTTTGCGCGCGCGTGCAGTCCTGGCGGCCGTGCCGGTAGACGCTCTGTGGCCCGCTTGATAGACGCGGGTGTGCAAACCATGGTGGCGCGCGTCTACATCACGCTCAAACCCGGAGTGCTCGACCCTGCCGGCAAGGCCGTCGAGAGCTCGCTCCACACGCTGGGCTTCTCTGACGTGAACTCGGTGCGGCTCGGAAAGTACGTCGAGCTCCAGCTCCCCGACGGGGACCGCGCTGCAGCTCGAAGCCGTGTCGAGGAGATGTGCAAGAAGCTACTCGCCAACACCGTGGTGGAGAATTACCGGGTGGAGCTCGCGGGCTAGCGAATGAAGGTCGGCATCGTCGTCTTCCCCGGCAGCAACTGCGACGAGGACGCTCTGCATGTGGTGCGGGACGTCCTTGGACACAAGGCGGAACTCCTCTGGCACAAGGAGCACGACTTACGCGGAAGTGACTACGTCATCCTGCCAGGCGGATTCAGCTACGGGGACTACCTCCGGTGTGGTGCCATCGCCCGATTCTCCCCGGTGATGGAAGAGGTGGCGGCCTTTGCCCGGAAGGGCGGGCCCGTGCTGGGCATTTGCAACGGCTTTCAGATTTTGACCGAGGCCGGTCTCCTCCCCGGAGCGCTCCTCCTCAATGCCGGCGAACACTTCCTCTGCCGCGACGTCGTCCTTCGCGCCGACGGAGGGCCGAACCGTTTCACCACCGGACTGTCTCGTACCGCAACCTTCCGGCTCCCCATCGCCCACATGGATGGCCGTTATTTCATCGACGAGGAGGGGCACAAGCGTCTGGAGGGCGGCGGACAGGTGGCCTTTCGCTACATGGACGACAATCCCAACGGTTCTCTGACCGCCATCGCGGGGGTGGTGAATGAGCAGGGCAACGTCCTCGGGATGATGCCCCACCCGGAGCGCAATTCGGAGTCGCTGCTCGGTAACCTCGATGGGCGCACCGTCCTTGCCGCGCTGCTCGGAAACTGACGCATGGGACACTCTCCCGAGGTCATCGCGCAGCATGGGCTCACCGCCGCCGAGTATGCGCTCATCTGCACGCGCATTGGATGTCACCCCAATCTGCTCGAGCTCGGGATTTTTTCGGTGATGTGGAGCGAGCACTGCTCGTACAAGTCCTCGCGCCGCTACCTCAAGGGGTTTCCCACCACCGGTCCTCACGTGCTGGTGGGTCCAGGAGAGAACGCCGGGGTGGTGGACATCGGCGATGGAATGGCTGCTGCCTTCAAGATGGAGAGCCACAACCACCCGAGCTTCATCGAGCCCTACCAGGGCGCCGCCACCGGCGTGGGTGGCATCCTCCGCGACGTCTTCACCATGGGAGCAAGGCCCATCGCCAGCCTCAACTCACTCCGCTTCGGGGACCCCTCCCACCCCAAGACAGCCTGGCTCCTGGCTGGGGTGGTGCGCGGCATCGGCGGCTACGGAAACTGCATCGGCGTCCCCACCGTGGGCGGCGAGGTGGGGTTTGACAAGAGCTACAACGGCAATTGCCTGGTGAATGCCTTCACCGTGGGCATCCTGCCCAAGGACAAAATCTTCAAGGGGACGGCGAGCGGCGTTGGGAACCCCATCCTCTATGTCGGTAGCAAGACCGGCCGGGACGGCATCCACGGCGCGACCATGGCCTCGGCGGAATTTGGCGAGGACTCGGAGCACAAGCGGCCCACGGTTCAAGTGGGCGACCCCTTCACCGAGAAGCTGCTTCTCGAAGCCTGCCTCGAGCTGTTCCAGACCGACGCGCTGGTTGGCATCCAGGACATGGGGGCGGCCGGTTTGACGTCCTCCTCGGTGGAGATGGCCAGCCGCGCCGGCAGTGGTGTGGAGATTGACGTGGGGAAGGTGCCGCGCCGCGAGGAGGGGATGACGCCCTACGAGGTCATGCTCTCCGAGAGCCAGGAACGGATGCTGCTCGTCGCCAAGGCGGGCCGTGAGCCAGAGGTCCTCAGCATTTTTCACAAATGGGACCTGGATGCGGCGGTCATCGGCCGCGTCACTGACGATGGGCGCGTGCGCATCCTCGACCAGGGAGTGGAGGTGGCGAACCTCCCGGTCAAGCCGCTCACCGACGACGCGCCCCAGTACGAGCGGCCTACCCGGCCTCCGGACTGGCTTCCGGCGCTCCAAGCATTTGACCCGTTGTCGCTCCCCGCTCCGAAGGACCTCGGCGAAGCGCTCCTGGCCTTGCTGGCCCGTCCCACCATTGCCAGCAAGGAGTGGGTGTACGGCCAGTATGACCACACCGTGCGGCTGGGGGCGGCGGTGCTCGCTGGCAAGGGCGACGCGGCGGTGGTGCGGGTGGAGCGCTCGGAGAAGGGCCTCGCCCTAAGCGTGGACTGCAATGCGCGCTTCGTCTACCTCGACCCCTACGAGGGCGCCCGCCTAACGGTGGCCGAGTGCACCCGCAACGTCGCCTGTGGTGGCGGCGAGCCCCTCGGGCTCACCGACTGCCTCAATTTCGGCAATCCGGAGCGCCCCGACATCATGTGGCAATTCGCCGAGGCCACCCGCGGCCTGTCGGCAGCGTGCCGGGAGCTGGGCGTCCCGGTGGTAAGCGGCAACGTCAGCCTCTACAACGAGACCGACGGCGAGGCGATTCTGCCCACACCCACGGTGGCGGTGGTGGGCTTGCTTCGGGACGTGACCAAGACGGTGGGACTCGCCTTTCGCCACGCCGGAGACCTGGTGGCCGTCCTCGGAGAGACGCACGGCGAACTGGGCGGCAGCGAGTGGTTGCTCGCTTTTCACGACAAGCTCGCCGGGCGGCCGCCGCGGCTCGACGCGGCCCGCGAGAAGAGTCTCCAGCACGTGGTGCGAGGTCTCGTCCGCTCCGGCGCACTTTCCAGCGCGCACGACACGAGCGAGGGGGGCCTCGCCGTCGCGCTGGCGGAGTGCTGCATCACCGAGAAGGAAGGGATGCTGGGCGCAACCGTGGAGCTCTCAGCCGGAGCGGTGGCGCCGCATGCCTACCTCTTCGGCGAGGACGCGAGCCGGGTGGTGGTTTCCTTTCCGGCGTCCTTCCAGAACGAGGTCACCTCGGCGTGCCAGGCGGCGGGCGTCCCCTGCGCGGTGCTCGGCGTGGTGGGCGGCGACCGGCTGACGGTGCCTGGGCTATTCGACGTCTCGGTCGCTCAGCTCAGCCGGGCCTGGCGCAGCGGCATTCCCGCCTTGATGAAGCAACCGGCTGGCTAGAGGACTGCGCCCATGGCGCACGTCCCACCAGCGCTTCTGAAGCTCCGCGCCGTCTTCACTTCCCGAGCGCGCGAAGCCGTTCCTTGTCGAGCTTGAGCACAATGCCGGCGTTGCGGTCGGCCACCTCACTCACCTTGTACTCGGCCAGGGTGCCCAGGACTTGTGCCACTTCCGATGGCGTCAGCTGGTAGGTGTCGGTCAGCCATCCGGCCATGTTGTCCGTCGCGTTTCGAAACGCCCCATCCAAAGAGCCGTCCAGGCCCACGGCCATGAGGTGGGTGGCTGACTCGACGCGCGGCCCGGGGAGGCGCTTTCCTGGAATGACGTCCACCGTGACCTCGACATCCATCGAGGTTTCCAGGGCGTTGCCGTTGAGTTCGCCGTCGCCCTGAAGCGCGTGCCCGTCGCCCAGGTAGAGCAGCGCACCGGGGACATTCACCGGCAGGTACACCGTTGCCCCCTCGACAATTTCATTGAAGTCCATGTTTCCGCCCCACCGCCCGGAGTCCCCCGTCCCGGGCGCAGCGTTTGTCGAGCTGGGCGCGGTCGCCACGCAGCCCAGCATCGGCCGCACCGGCACCGAGAAACTCTTCAGGTGCTCGCCCGGTCTGTCTGGCGTGGCCACGCCGCGCTGGAGGTCCAGGTTCCAGCGCACGGGCTTGAAACCATCTTTCATCTTGACCGCCAGGTCACTCGTCAATCCACGCTCCACTACGCCGTCGTCGCTGACGGCGTAGTTGCGATTCAATTTCAGCCGTTTCACCGTCACCACCAGGGTGTCCCCCGGTGCGGCCGTCTCCACATAAAATGGGCCGGTTTCTGGATTGCCGCCCACCACCCGGCTCACACCCTTTTCGTCCGTTCCGCCAGCATCCACCGTGGTGGTGTGGATGGTGTCGCCCGGCCACACCGTCAGCACCGGCTGATTGAATGCCGAGAACTCCCGAGAAAAGACTTCCGGCTTGAAGTCGTGCCGTTGTGGCGGGCTCGTCCTGCGCTGAGGCATCCGCCTGGCAGTGAAGGATGGCGTCACCACGGACGCCGGGTGCCCGGCCTCCATCTCCCGGTACACCAAGGTGCCGCTGAGGGTGCCGTCCTTCCACCTGGCGTTGCATTCCTCGGTCCCCCCTTGGTCGTCCTTGGCCAAGAAATGAATGGCATTCTTGCTAATGGTGCCCTCCAGCTTGTCACCGTCGAAGTCGCCGGTGAGCTTGTCGCCTTGCTGACTCAGGTTCAGCAGGACGAAGACGGGAGTGCCGAGGTAGTTCGCGCTCACGACCCAGCGGCCGGAGACCTGGGTTTGCGCGAACGCCAGGGCCGGGAGGAAAAGTGCCGACAGCAAGAAGGTCCTGCGCATGCGTCCTCCCAAGAAAAAGTCCTTCTGGAGTGAGCTGCCTTGGTGAAAAAAGGGGTACGAGCTCACGCGCTACGCGTCAGCGACGTCATCGAGTGGTTGCGCGTTTCGTTCTGGCGACGCTAGCAGCAGGGTTGTCTGCCGAGCAGGCGTGGTGCGAAGCGACGGCCCGGTGCGGAAAGCAGCGGTCCCCCCTGCCCCCGGACTTCGTGAAACGGTACGCCGGCAGGACGCCGCGATTGCGAAAGGCCGGGCAGGGAGGGGCCAGCCACGCCTTTCTTCACCGCTTCAGAAGACGCTCTCGCGGTAACCAGCTTACGCGTAACACGAGCCCGGGGCTGGCCCGAGTGCGTTGGACTTCGAAGCGGCTCCCTGGGAGGCCGCCAAGCGCTCAGGCCTGGTAACTCGACGCCGGGACGCGTAGGAGGACGCCCTACGAGGGTCCGCCCTCTCCTTCCATGAGCAAGCCTCTCACCGTCAGTCACCTCAACGTCTACCCGGTGAAGTCCTGCGGCGGCATTCGCCTTGGCGCGGCAACGCTGGACCGGTGGGGCATCCAGAACGACCGCAACTGGATGGTGGTGGACGCCGAGAATCGCTTCGTGACCCAGCGCACACAGCATCGCCTGGCGCTGGTCGAGACCGCACTGGGTCGTGAGCGGCTCACGCTTCGCGCTCCGGAGATGGCACCGTTGGAGTTACCGGCGAGCGGGAGGGCGGGTCCAGAGCGCACCGTCACTGTCTGGAACGACACCTGCCGGGCGCTCGACCAGGGCGATGCCGCCGCGGAGTGGTTTTCCCGCTACCTCGGCCAGCCCATGCGGCTGGTGCGCATCGGCGCTGGCTTCGAGCGGACGGTGAACGAGGCCACCTATCCGACAGGAGCGGACGTCGCCTTCGCCGACGGGTATCCAATTCTCATCCTCTCGCTCGCGTCGCTGGCCGCCCTCAATGTGCGACTCTCCGAGCCCCTGCCGATGAACCGTTTTCGACCCAACGTTGTCGTCGACGGCTGTGCGGCTTTCGCCGAGGACGGCTGGACGCGCATCCGCATCGGGCAGGTGACTTTCGAGCTGGTGACGCAGTGCGAGCGCTGCGTGGTGACCACCGTGGACCAGGCCAGCGGCATCTCGAACAAGGAGCCACTCGCAACGCTAGCCACCTTCCGGCGCAAGGACGATGCCGTCGTCTTCGGGCGAAACGCGGTCCACCAGGGCGTCGGCACGCTTCACGTCGGCGACGGGGTCGAGGTGCTCGCCTAGCGTGGGTTGCGCGCCCCGCCCTGGTCACCGACGAGGAGGCCGGCCACCGCTGTGGCCGCGCTGACGTCAGGCGCCTGCCCTCACGCACGAGGTCCCTTGAGTGACGCCGACGGAGTCGCTCGTCGTCCAGGTGCGCGAGTTCAAGGTGCCGCCACGGCCTCAGCTGCGCCTCACCTCCAGAGTTTTTTCCACCAGGTCGGGTCGCTCTGTGGAGGCGGTGCGTCCGGGCCCATCTGCCGGCGGATGTCTCCCATGGACCAGCCGGTGAGCGCGGCCAGCGTCTGTGCTTCCTTGGCGTGCCGGTCGACGATGCTGCGCCGGTAGGAATCTGCCTCGGCGCAGTCGATGTTCCCGGTGAAGGCGTGCTGCAGGACGTAGCGCGCCTGGAAGTTGCTGCGGTCGGCCGTCTCTTGAAAGACGAGGTCTTCGGGGAAGTGCTCGGCGTCGTAGCGCACGTGAAGCCGGGTCAGGAGCACGTTGACACCACCCCCCATCGGCGGCCCGGGGCGCCGCATCGCGCCGTTCGGGAGCGGCCGGGAGCCGAAGCCGCTGTCCTCGAGCCAGAAGACACCGAGCTGCTGCAATTCTTCTCGGGAGAGCGGCTGTGCGGCACACGGGTCGCACCAGCCCATGTCCCAGGCGTACTCGGTGAAGAGGGCCCTGCCGCCTTCCTTCTGCAGCGACTGGGCGAAGGTGGCTTTGTAGAACTTCCCAAACTCGTCTTTGACGAATTCGGGGACATTGACGTCCGAGGGGACGCGGCTGGTGCGGTAGTTCACCGACTCCACACGTCCCTGGCGGGTGAGGGCATAAACCACCATGTCCTGTGCACCGCGGGCGTTGGCCATGCCCAGTCGGATGGGGAGCATGAACTTCTTCGACTCGTAGGCAATCTGCAGCGGCCGCAGGTACTGCACGCCGGTGGCCGCCTGTTCCTGGAGGTTCACCTTGGCCACGAAAAACTTCATGTCCTGGCGGATGTAGGGCTGCAGCGCGGCCGAGGCCCGGCTGGGGATGCGGTAGCCATTCTGGCGAAGCCACGTCTCGAGGCCGGAGGACTCGTTGGCCGAGAGGATGAGGATGTCGTACTCGCCCACCGTGTACCGGGCCTCGACAGTCACCCCGAGGGAATTCTGGGCGCGCGCGTCACTCGCCATCTCCATGGCCGCGGCGGGCGCGGCGCGCGCGCTCTTCCCCATCGCCATGTAGCGCCGGCAGGGGTCGCCGTCGAAGTACTCCACCAGGCGGGGGGCAGAGTAGGCATCCAGGTGCTCGAGCAGCTTTCGGTCGCCGATGTGGATTTGTTCCTTCTGGAGCAACGTGGGGACCGGCACCACCAAGGCGAAGTCGCTCATTGGCCCTTGGTAGTCATTGCTCATGGTGAGCACCGTCCGGTCACCATCGCGGACCAGCACCACCTGTGAGGCGTCGTTGAAGAGCTGGCTGTCCGCCTTGCCGACGTAGAAGCCGCAGAACGCGTGGGCGGGAAGCGCGGTGAGGGCGAGGACGGCGAAGAGACTTGGGACGAGGAGTCGGGAGAAACGCACGGTGCGACCTTGGGTGAGGGGCCCGGTGGGCCATTGAAAACGGGGGGCCGGCCACCACCGGTCCAGGAGCGGGACCAGGGGCGAGAGCAAGAGGAGTGCCCAGATGGGCGAATTCATCACCCACCGCTGGTGTTGCAGCCAGAAGGCAAGTGCGGCCACCGCGACGCCGAAGCCGATGCGCGTCAGGCGGCGGTCGGGCGTCGTCTTGGGGTCGGAAATCATGAAGAAGGTGAAGAGGATGAGGCTGCCCACCGAGAGCTGGTGGAGGAGGACCGCGGCGGGCTGGCCGAGAAGCAGCACGCGCGCGCCCTTGAGCAAGACCCACGAGAGGAGAAACGCCAGACTGACGTCGGTGCGAAAGGAACGGTGCGCCACCGCCAACCCGAGCGCGAAGAGCCACGCCAGGGTGATGCCCCACTCGCCCCACTGGGCCGGTGAGCACCAGGCATGGCCGGTGAGGAGAATCGCCGCGGTGAGACCGAAGTTGGTGGGGTTGAAGACGTGCTTGCCACGGACGCGGATGAGGAATTTCGACGCGATGGCCAGGACCGCAGCCAGCGGCACCACCCACCAGGTATCCGTGCGCAAGAGAAGGGACAGACCCAGCGCACTGATGAGGGGAGAGAGGTAGCCGCTCCCCGGGCGCCGCAGGAGACGCTCGCAGAGGACTTGGGTGGCGCAGGCGCAACCCAGGAGCACGGGCGGCATCCACGGTTCGATTTGGAAGCCAAGAGACGCCATTCCCAGCGTCAGGAACGTGCCGAGGAAGCAGACTTGAAGGATGCGAGGGTCGCGGGGGATGTGTCGGACGAGGGCGTTCATGCTCGGGGGGTTGAACGCCCCGGCCCGGGAAAGGATCTGCTACCGTCCCTCGCTGTTATGGCGACACTCAAAGTGACGGACGTCCATTTCGGCGACCAGGTGTTCATCGAGGAGGGTGGCACCACCTTCGGTGCGGTGCGGGACATCCGGACCAACCCCCATCCGGTGCTGGTGGTGAATGTCGAGGGAACCGGGGACATGACGGTGCCCTTCCACGCCGTCCGTGCGGTTCACGATGGGAAGGTCATCGTCGACCCGACTCGCCTCGACGACACTCTGCGTCGGGCCATTCGCCACGCACACGACAGGGAAGAACCCGGGCTGTAGCCTCCCCGGGCGGATTCGACCCGCTCCGCCCCAACTCCGTCGACGGTGGTGCCTTCTGCTCAGTGCGCTCGGCTGTCGTCCTGGGCGGCACTCTGCGCCCGTGCCGCAGCCTGAAGCTGCTCGAGTCTTGGCTGGAGCGCCGAGCGAAGGTACGGCCGTCGGCGCAGTTGGTCCTCGAGCCAGAAAGCGACCTGCCGCACGTCGCTCGTCTTGAGGAGCGCCTCGACGTGTTGCCTGGCGGCCTGCACGGCGACGTTACGCAGATGCGGGTCGTCCGGGTCGTGCGAGAGCCGGGTGTCGGCCTCCTCCAGAGCTTCGGAGGGCTTTCCGGCCTGGAGCAGCGCCAGGGCACGGCTCTGCGTCACGCGGTTGGAGAGAAGGCTCCGCACGCCGAAGGCGAGCAGGGTGGCCAGCAGCAACGCCGCCACCACCACCCATCGCGCTCCGGGGGTTTCGCGGCGGGCACGATGTTCGGAGGTCCTCACAGAGCACGCTGTCTAACGCGCCGATGACGGCGCGTCAGCCCACCTGCAGGCTCTGAAAGACGGAGTCGAGGGAGTGCGCTTCCACCGCAGCCCCCAGCACCGCGAGGAAGCGGCGCCGGGGCCACGCTTCAGCCCCGAAGCGTGCCAGATGCTCGGTCTCCACCTGGCAGTCGATGAACACACAGCCGGCGGCGAAGAGAGCGCGGGCCAGCGTGACGAAGGCGACCTTGGACGCGTCCGGCGCCTGGCTGAACATGCTCTCCCCGAAAAAGACGCTCCCCAGCGCGACACCGTACAAGCCGCCCAGGAGCTCCCCTGCTCGCCATGCCTCCACCGAGTGGGCGATGCCGAGGTGGTGGAGTGCTCCGTAGGCAGAGCGCATCTCGGCGGTAATCCACGTCCCGTCCTGTCCCGGGCGTGGGGCCTCGGCGCAGGCCTCGACCACCCGGTCAAAGGCGGTGTCGGCGCGCACGGCGAAGGCCCCGCGCCGAAGCGTCTTCTCGAGACTGCGCGGGACATGAAGCTTTCCAGAAGGCAGCACGAAGCGTGGATCAGGCGAATGCCACAGCACCGGTTGCCCGTCGGCGTACCAGGGGAAAATTCCGCGGCGGTATCCGGCCATCAGCCGACGGGGCGTCAACCGTCCGCCCACGGCGAGCAGACCGCTTCCGTCCGCCGCGTCGGCTGGCGGAAACACCTCCTCGTCCTCGGTGAGCAGGAAGACGGTCACCGCACCGAACTGCTACCATGCTTTGAAGGCCAAGCCGGTGCCCAGAGCTCCCCTCGACCTCAACCGCGCTATCCACGAGCTCCTGAGCGATGTCTCGGCCCGGATGCGCGAGTTCGCGCACGTTCAGCCGGCGCGCATCCTGGTCGTCGCCGGGGAGGCACGCCGGGCGTCACGCGGAAGCGTCAAGCCGCTGGCCTTCGCGGGTGGGAAGAGCCGCGACACGACCGGCCTGCGGAAGCCGGTGGTGAAATTCCACGGGCGCCGCATGCTCTACTGCATCACGCTTCGGCCGCTCTTCTTCCGGGCCTCCACCCCCGAGGCACGGGTCGAGACGCTGCTCCACGAGCTGTTCCACGTGAGCCCGACTTTCGACGGAACGCTCGACCCCTCGCGGCGCCACGCCTGCATCGGGCCAGCCTTTCGCAAGACTTTTCGCCCACTTGTCCGTCGCTACCTGCGCAATTGTCCCCCCGGGGTGCTGGCGCCCTTTGCCTGCCGAGGGCCGGTGAGGGTGTTGCAGTGGCTGGAGCGGCCACCGGCCTTCCACGTGCCCCGCTCGAGCCGAAACCGGCGTCGATACACCGAAGAACAGCTCTTTGTGACCATCCTGGAACTCGTTACAAAGCGGCGAAAGCCCCGACCGGCGGTGCATTGACATTACCCCTGGGGGGTTGACGGGTACCCCGGGAG
>Ga0302325_10000670_pt1 | contig 92132 bp, 83 predicted proteins | sample Palsa_T0_2_FD_201948 | JGI IMG/M metagenome (GOLD analysis project Ga0302325, IMG submission 201948) | Peat permafrost microbial communities from Stordalen Mire near Abisko, Sweden - Palsa_T0_2 | ecosystem: Environmental > Terrestrial > Soil > Palsa > Peat permafrost | place: Sweden: Abisko...
CGCTACGCGCGCACGGCCCCCTGCGACATGTGTGATTTCGCCCGGGCCCCGAGAGGGCGGCGGACGCGAGAACCTTTCGGGACGCGCGGGCCCGGCCGAAGCCACGTGCCGCGCTACCCTATCCTCCGGGATACCGGAAACCGGAGCGCCTGGCCAGCCCGAAGATGGACAAAGGCCCCGCCACACGCTTTCACGCTACCGTTGCTCCCTTCCGGGCCTGGCGGGGTTCACGCTTCCGCGTCGGCAGGGCCGCACGGGCCTATGCCTATGATGGGGGGATGTGTAGTGTGCGCCGGCGCTTGCGTCGAGGGCAAACCGCTTGACCCCACTTTCCGAAGTAAGTCTCGTCACCTGGCGCGAGGTACGCAAGAGCTTCCGGAGCGCCAAGGGAGCGGCTCTGGCCGTCATCAGCATCCTCGGGGGCGGCGCGATGTCGATGACCTTCGCCTGGCTCGACCGGCTGCGTCGTGAGCAGGCCGCAAACATCGCGCTCGCGCAGAGCTCCACGGGCATCGACCCTCACCGCGCGCAGGTCGAGCTTTTTTCGCGTTGGTACGGGCAACCCAACATGGGCACCGCGCTCGCCGATTGTCCCTATGCCCTCTGGATGATGCTGGTCGCCACCTTGTGGCTGGCGCCTCTTCTCGTGGCCCTCATGACGTTCGACGCCGTCTCGGCCGAGCTCCAGCGTGGGACGGTGCGCTTCTGGGCGGTGCGCGCACGACGGAGCTCGTACCTGCTCGGCAAGGCCCTGGGCGCCTGGCTGGCCGTGCTTGCGGTCTCGCTGGCGATGAACGTCATCGTATGGATCACGGCCGCCACCGTCGGACACCAGAGCGGCTTCTATATCGTCGGCTGGGGGCTGCGTTTTTTCGCCGTGGTCGTGCCCGTGACCGCCGCTTGGTGCTCTATCGCGGTGCTGGTCGGGTCGCAGCTGAAGACACCGATGGTTTCGCTACTGACCCTATGCGCGACATTCTTCGCGTTCTGGGTTTTGCACATCGCGGCCGCAATGACGAAAAATGGCTGGCTCAACTGGGCCTACCCGAGCGCGTACGACGCGCTTTTTCTCTCTCCTGATCCGGGCGACATCGGCCGGGGCCTCTTGGGCATCGGGGTCATCATCGGGCTTTCGATCGGCGCGGCGATTTTCGCGTTCGACCGGCGGGACCTATGATGTCTCCGGCGTCGGTTTCGCGAGCTTTCGAATCGGCCGTGCGCGCGCGCAGGTTGACCAAGCGCTTTGGCGCGACGCTGGCCGTGGACGACTTGACGTTCGAAGTCGGCGCAGGCTCGGTCTTCGGGCTCATCGGGCCCAACGGTGCTGGCAAAAGCACGACGTTCTCGATGCTCGCGGGCTACCTCCAGCCCACGTACGGGTCGGTCGAGATCCTCGGATGGGCTCCGACCGCCGTCGATGCGCTGCGGTGCCGGGTGGGCGTGCTGCCGCAAGATGCCGTGCTCCCGACGACCGACCGAGTCGGCGAGTTTCTCGTCCACATGGCCCGCCTGCAAGGAACCTCGAAGAACAAAGCGCGCGAAAGCGCGGAGCGTGCTCTCGACGATGTTTCGGGACGCGATTGGTGGAATGAGCGCTGCGGCCACTTGTCGCACGGCATGGCCAAGCGCGTCGTGCTCGCCCAGGCCTTTCTCGGCAACCCGGACGTTCTCTTGCTCGACGAGCCCACCGCAGGTCTTGATCCGCGGGTGGCCTGGGAGGTTCGGCAAAGCATCTTGGCCAAGAAGGGCCGCTCTACCATCATCGTCTCGAGCCACAACTTGAACGAGCTCGAAGAGGTCTGCGACGCTGCCGCCATCATCGATCGCGGACGGCTCGTGGCCACCGGATCGATGGCGGAGCTGACGGCGACTCACGAGGAGATTCGCGTCAAGGTCGCATCGGCCGGGCCGAACGAGGCTCCAATCGGGCCGACACGCCTCGCGGCTTTGCGCGCGCTCGGCGACATCAAGACCGTGGACCTGGACGAAGATCGGCTCGAGATCGTGGTGCGCTTCGATCGCAGTCGCACCGACGCCGAGACGGTCATCGCACGCGTGCTGCGGCTCCTCTTGGATGAGCAGGTCCGCATCAGTGGCGTCACCAAAGGCCGCGGGCTCGAAAAGCGCGTGATGGAGATCACCTGACGGGCGGACCGAGGGTCGCCCGGAACGCGGCCAACCCCGCGCCGTCGAGGGCTTCGCCGCGGTGGACGATGTGACCCGATCGGTCGACGACGAGCGTGGCAGGGAGATCGCGCTGTCCGAGCGCATCGGCGAAGTGAAAATCCTCGTCGACGACCTGCGGGTAGTGGACCCCTTGATCGCGCACGAATCTGTCGACCGAGGCTCGAGACTCGCCGACGGCGACGCCGATGACGAGCGCGTCGCTGCGCTCGGCGGACGAAGCCGCGAGCCGATTGAGCGCGCCGACTTCGTGCGCGCAAGCGTCGCACCAGGTTGCCCACAAGCTGATGACGGCGACGCGCCCTTGCAGAACGCTTGCGATCGGCACGCGCTGGCCATCGAGCGTCACTACCGTCTCGTTTCCGAGCGCGACCGCCATCACGGAGGGTCGCGGGGCGCAGGACGCCGCCAAAACCAAGCACGCTAGCGCGATCGCCCAGCGAGTGTCCGCTCGCCTTCGGAGTCCCGGCGGTTTTCGTCTCCGGTCGGCCATACGTTCCCTGATCCGGTCGGCCATACGTTCCCTGATCGTGATCGGTGAATTAGAAGCGCAGGCCGAGGGCGCACGAGACGACATCCATTTGCAGGTCGTTCGAGCGAAAGTAGCGATCGTACTCGACCTCGAAGTGTAGGAGGCGCGCCAAACCCCGCACGGGCACGTCCCCGACGAGCTTGCCGCCCAGGGTGTGAGACTGAAGCGGGGCAAGGTCGCTGTCGGCCACGCGCAACGGGGCATCGACGGGCGCGAGCGTGTAGAAGAAAAACGGCCCGGTCTGCGTGTGAAAGCGGTAGAGAGCGCCGAGGTAGAGCGCGGGCGTCAGGCGTTGCATGATCTGGCCCTCCACCGAGTGGGCCTCGATTCCCCAATCGTCCGTGTAGAAGCGATAGTAAAGACGCAGGGCTCCGTTCCAGGGCAGAAACTGCGACATGCGGCCGACTAGCGCGTGGCGCGTGCGAGAGCTCGGCAAGAGCTCGGCGCCGCGCTCACCGTTCGCGAGCGGCACGACGTTCCACGTGTTGCCGAGCTCGCCCTCCTGGAGCGTGAGTCCGTAGTTCACGTGCACAATCGTCGTCGGAGTGAGCACCTGGGTGACGCCCACGCTCGCCATCGTCGTCGAGCGCTCCGCCCTGCCGTTTCGCACGCCAGTGATGAAGAACCGATCGAACCAGTCGAGAATGCCGACGACGCTACCGGAGACGACCGTGTTTTGATCGGCGAGGGCACGGCTCCCGCTCAGGCCCGCGTTCCACGAGCGAAACGGGTTTTCGATATGCAAACCGCTGGTCAAGGCGACTTGCGACGCGCGGTCGGCCTTGTAGGTGGTGCTCCACTGAAATGTCCCGCCCTCGAGCTTGCGAGAGGCACCGCTGACGACGTCGGGCGTCGGCTCGAAGCTGTGCGGCGACGCCGCCGTCACCACGTCGATGGGCACCCAGACCCGATGCGTGATGCGATCGCCTTGGGTGGCGACGACCTCGACCTGCGGCTCGAAGACCGAGAGCCGCTCCGAGCCGGGTCCCAGGATGGGCCCCGCCTTCGACTGGTAGCCGAACCCGTATTGGTTGTAGCCGGTGATGCGCGTCGTCATCGACTCGATGCGCAGCGCGGCGTCGTCGGGCCCGAGGATCTGGGCGTCGGTCGCTTTCGCGTCCTCGGCGAGGGCACGCGAAGACCCGAACGCAATCACGAGGGCGGCCGCGACGAAGCGAGAGCGCACGGGGCTACTGGCACCCGCAGCCGCCGCCCGCCGCCGTTCCATCACCCCCGGCCGCGCCTTCTCTCGTGTCGTAGAGCTTTTGGCGCCGATACGCGTCGAGCGGTTCGTCGGTCACGCTCATCATGGGGTCGGCGAGCCGCGCGCGGCGGTTCTGGGGCACGGCCGCGCAGCCGGACGCCGACGCTGCCAACAAGATCGCGATGAGCGCTCTCAAAGGGTCCCTCCGATCTGAAGACCGACCTGGCCAGGGGCGACGGTCGGTCGCACCGCAATCTTTTGGGCTCGCGCCGGCGCCCACAAGGCATCGACGACGCCGACCGCGGACGAGAACAAGCCCGCCCCGAACATCGCCCACATCCAACGCTGCTGCGGGAGGGTGCCGCTCTCCACGGTGTCGGGCTCCTGCTGGAAGAGCGCCACGGTAACCCCCAGGGTGGCGAGCGGGACCACGGCAAAGAGACCGCCGCGCCCCCATTCGCCGCTCACCGCATGCGCGGCGATCGGAGACAGGACGAACCCCGATTCGATCGTGAGCCACCCCGCGTTATCGCGCAGGTGATCCCCGTGGCCTCGGGCGAGGAGCGTGCCGCCGACGACGAACCCCGCCACGTCGACCGCTCCCGCCGACGCGAGCGCCCAGCCCGAGCTGGAACCTTCATCGTCGGCGCTCGCCGGAGAGGGGCAGGCCATCAGGCCCACCCCGAGCAAGATGACGCACGACCCGAAGCGCATCGCCCGGCACTAGAGCACAGCTTCGCGCCTGCGCCGCGGCCCATCCAGCGGTGAAGCCGCGGCCCCAGGGCGCCACGATGACGTCGCCCGGATAACGAGCGGAATCTACATTCCGCCGTCGGTGAGCTGGAATTCGATGTCGTCGATGTAGAAGGTCACCGTCGAATCGAAGAACGGCGGGAACGACGCATCCGGGACCGCGGGATCCGAGACCGGAGCGGCGTCCAAGTCCGTTGCGTTGGGGGGCGCGCTGCCGCCATCGAGCTCCGGCAAGGTCTGATCGCCGACGCCGAACCCGAACGCACCGAGGACGCCGCCGTAGTACCCGCCCATCCCCTGGCCCGGATTGATGTCTTTCACCGAGTAATCGAGGCCGGTGATGTCGATCGTGTAATGCGTCCAAGCCGGCGGGCTGGGGAACACGGCGTTGGTGGACGCCGTATCTTCGTAGTCCGAGCACGGGTCATTGAGCCCTTCGCCGGTAAAGAAGCGCACCTTCTCGCCGCCGTTCGCGCCGCGGGCCCAGAAGGAGACCGTGTTGGCGCCCGGTGGAATCGGATACCCGCCGCCGAGTGTGCCCCAGTTGTTCTCGGGGTACTGCCAGAAGGCGCCCGCCCAGCCGTAGCCCGGGCCGCCGCCAATCTTCGTCGTACCCGGCATGGAGCCCGGCTGAATCGTCTTGGGGTAAGGGACGAAGGTAACTTTCCAGCAAGCGCCCTTCGCGTTCGGGCTCGAGCGACCGACGTGGTCCGGCGTGCAGGCGTCACCGATCATGGTGTAGCCCTGGGGCAGCAGGGTCATGCGAGCGCTCGTGGCGGGGGAGGCCGGGGCGCCCGTGGCGGGGTTGGCAGGCATCGCCATGTACATCGGCGCGTCGCCCATCCACCCGCTCGGCACGTAGGCCGTGTCGACCACGAACGGCAAGCTGCCCGCGTCCTTCTGCGCCGCTCGGCAGAACGCTGCGGCGTCGATACCCGCATCGCCCGAAGGCGAGGTGCCCGTTGACCCGGTGCTCGCGCCTGCGCCCGAGGTCCCCGTCCCCGTCGTCGTGCCCCCGGTCGTCCCGGATCCGCTGCCGGAAGTGGTCGAAGTCGAGCCAGAGTTCGACGCCGTCGAGCCAGAGCCAGGGCCCGTAGTTTGCTGCGGATTGCTTGCACATGCGGCCACGAGGCCGAGCAAGATCGTCGAAACGGGACTCGCGAATCGGGAGACCAAGCGCGTCATGATGACCTCGGTTCAAGGATATATGGTGTGGAGAGCGCCAATTGGGGGCCCGCGCGGACGCCGACCCCAAAAGCTGGCGCGGCTCCCTTAGCACACACGCCGGGGGGATGGCGACCATTGGGCCTAAACAAGGCTGTTTTCAGCGTGAGGCCTGCCGCCCCCACGACACGGATGTCATGCAATCAAGGGTAAACAAGAGCGGCCGCGCATGCCGTTTCATCGGTCGCCCCAGAGAGCCAAGACGTGATGCACACGTCGCGCACGTCGCCCACCGAGACGATGGCGCCGCCCGCGTGCTTTTCGGTGCCGCGAGCCTTGCGCACGAGCGTGAGCCGCTCCGGGTTCGCGCCATGATCGGCAACCACGGCGTTCATGATCTCCGGCTCGAGGCCCACGACCGCGGCGTAGCTCGCGTCGACCTCCGCCGTCGTCGTCGGTGAGGCACCCGGCACGTCGCCGAAGGCCAGGCGCATTCCGTCGTGACCCCAGAGCCGAAGGTTTCGGTACCTCGTGCCGTGGCAGTCGAGGGTGCCGCACCGATGGTCGAGAAATGCCTGCACGGAGTCGAACGATGCCCGGTCGGGGCCGTCGAGCGGCGTGGTCGCGTTGGGGTCGGGCGCGGCGCACGCCGAAAGGGCGAGAGCGAGGACGCACACGTCGCGCGCGAGCCTCATGGCGCACCCGCGTCGGGCAAGAGCGCCGCGCTCGGAGCCAGATAGACGCGGCCGGCCGAGATGCGACTCGGGGGATCGACATGGCAGGCGGCGCACGAGCCGTCACGTCCGATGATCGTGCTCATGGTGGAGGTCAGGCCGCCGAAGGCGACGGCGACGCGCAGCGGATAGACGGGCTGCCATGCGCTTGCTTCCACGTAGAAGTTTCCGGCGGCGTTGGTCGTCGCTTCGAAGGTGGCTCCGTTCTCGGCGGTGAGCTCGACCGAGGCTCCGGACAGCGCGCTCGCGCTGCCGACAACTCCATAGACGGTTCCGCCCACGCTCATCGCGGGCTGCGCCGTGGATCCGTCGTGGCAAACGAGGCAGGGTTGGCCGGGGCGATGGAGCGGCCCGGGCGCGACGCCGGGCGCTTCGCCGCCGAGGTCGGCGACGGCCTCACTCTGCACGGGGTCGAGGGTGCAGGTGGTCGCGAGCGCCGCGAGGGCCACCGACGCTATGCGCAACCCCATGACGCGTCGCTCTACCATGACGCCTCCAACGTGAGGGCGCCGAGCGCCGAGAGGCGCTGGGTGATGTAGAGGTCGTCGAAGAAGCGGGTGTAGGTCGTGTCGAACGTTGCGATGAGGCTGCAGGCGTCGGGCGCCGACGCGGGCCCGATTTCCCACTGCGCGCGGCCCCCGCCCGTGAGGTTCATCAGCGGTCCGAGCTCGCGATCGCCCGTGCGAAACGCAGGCACCGATTCGGCAGTAGCCACGTACGCGAGCTTCCAGAACACCACAGGCGACTGCACGGAGTAGCGAACGTGCGGCCCGAGCGAAAAGCGCGAGCCGATGTCGAATAGATCTCGCCCATCCGCCGACAGCGACTTGAGTCCCCACGAATCGTCGTAGATCGTGCTCTCGATTCTGGCAGTCGAGTGAGCCATGCGCCTCGCGAGGCGTGCGGTGATGCCGAACCGATCGCGCGAGAGAGGCAGGCGCTCGATCACACTTTCGGGCAGCCGCCAGCGACTGACTTCCTGCAGAGTGGCGCCGGCCGGCACCGAGGGAGCCACTTCGGGTGAGAAAAGGGGGATGTATCGATACGGCTTGGACGAGTCGCCGCTCTCGATCGTCACATCGGCCACCACTGCCACGACCGTTCGGCGATCGACGAGCCGGGTGAGCCCGGCGCTCATCGCATGGTGATCGAACGAGTGGGAATAGACGGAAAATGGCGTGCCGGTTCGCCCGATCGTGTCGTGGCCGTAGCCGTAGCCGAGCACGACGGTCAGGTTTCGATCGTCGAGGTCTTGCGTGACATAACCGCCGCTGGCGTACGCGAGGTAGTCCGGCTCGCTCGACACCGAGCCCTCCACAGCTAGGCCCAAGTCGTGCGGCTTGTAGGCGCCGCGCGCGGTCCCGGCTTGACGAACCTCGGTCCAACGGCGCGAGGCCGTCGAAACGATGTCGACCGACGCCGCCGATATGACGTCGACCAGGTACGACCCGTCGACCGACCAACCTGCCGCGGCATTGCCCACGTGCGCCGAGAGGCTCGGGGTGAGCACGGCCACGGCGTCCGTATCCGAATAGGCGGCCATTTCGCTCGACGCCCGGATGTCGAGCGCGCCTCCGTCGGCGCGCGCGTCACCGAGCCACGATGACGCGAACGCCGCAGCGACGATCAGCGCCCCCCTCAGTTGCATCCGCACCCAGCTTCGGACACGGCCCCACTGCGCGCCGCCCCTTCGTGCACCTCGGTCGCGTGCTGCACGGCGCGCCCCGACAGGTCAGACGTCGTCATGTCCGGTCGAGCGATGGCGCCGCGCTCGTAGGGGGCCACGTGCCCGCATGCGCTGCACGCCGCGGCAATTGCGAGCAGAGCCATTGCACGACCATCTCGACGCGCATCGATTCGGGTGAATCGGTGCACTAGTTGTCGGGTGAACCGCAGATAAACCATTCTAAAATCTCCGTTCGCTCCTGAAGGGTCAGCGCAGCGTCGGCGCCGGCTTCGGCCGGGGGCATCACGCAGCCGTTGATTTGAACGAAACTCGTCGTCTCTAGAAGCTGCACGTCCGAGTACGTGTAAAGCGGGCGATCGGCCGCATCGCCGCTTGGAGAGTGGCATGGGACGCACGCTCGCTCGATGAGCGGTGCGATGGCCTTTGCATAGCTCGGAGCCTGCGAGCAGCCGCTTGGTGCCGCCGGCGGGCATGCGGCCGCGCTCGCAAGTAGATTAGCGGTTCCGTCCGGCGCGAGGTCGGGGACGTTCGGGTCGTTTCCCGCGGGATTAATGCAACCCGCAAGCGCGGCCGCAATTGCGAGCGCGCCTATGCGCCCAGCTCTCGGATGCGCGCGCACGCCTGCACCGACGCGCATTTCACGGAACGGTGATGTGGAAGGCAGCGTGCCCGTGCGGCGAATTGGCGCAGAGATCGGAGCACTCTTCATGAATGTGGAAGCGCAACGTCCACTCGCCCGCCTGGTCGAAGATAACGGATCCAAAATAAACGCCGGGGCTCGTCTGAAGGAGACCATGGCCTGGGGCGAATGGCGTGGGGCTAAAGTGCATGCCCAAATCGTCGCACGCGGCATCGAGCGTCTTGGGAATAAAGGCCTCGACGAGGACGCCCTCGTCAGCGGGGATGTTGGTCACGGGGACGGGCGGATTCGTTCCTAGGTACGTGACGGTCACCGTGAAGGTGACGCCGAGCAGCGAGGATTGGCAGATCGGGCTCGACGTCCACGAGACATGGTACTTGCAGTCGTCGTCGTCGCCCTCGACGACCACGGCACCGCCTCGGTCGGAGCCCGGCCCGAACATCGTGGCCCCGTAGTCGCACTCGTTCGTGGCGGCGGCGGCCCCACCGTCGTCTCCAACTCCGCCGTCGTCTCCAGCTCCGCCGTCGTCTCCAGCTTCGCCGCCGTCGTTCCCGGGCGCGCCCCCGTCGTCCCCGCAGGCGGAGCTGTCGTCATAGTTCATACAGGAAGCCGGGTTGACGTCCTGCACCGGCTGCCCCACGCAATGCGTGTCCGCGGGGCCCGGGGTGGCCTCTCCCGGGCTCGTGCACGTGAAGATCGGCGGCCCACTCGGCGGCTTGCTGGAGCTAGAGCACGCGCAGACGACCGCGGTCACTCCGATGCCGTACCAAAGGATTGCGGCGCGTAGCCGTTGTAGGCGCTGTTTGACGGGTCGCGAGGCCATAGGCCACGTCCTTCGTAAGAGGTACGGGAGCTCAAGCGGTCAGGGTGCGCGCACATGTTAGGCGAGGCTCGAGAGAGGCCCGATGCGGTCAATTGTCGCACGGGCTCGCTCCGCTGCAACGCACCACGCCCCGAAGCTGCGTCCCCCACGCCGGGTGTATGTTCCCGCGTGAGGACCTTGCCGGAGACTCTCGGTGACGCCTATCTGCGCGGTGCGCTCCTGTTCGACACGGGCGCGTTCTTCGAGGCCCACGAAGCCTGGGAGGAGCGCTGGCGCGTCGAGACCGACGCCGACTCGCGACGCTGTCTTCAGGGGCTCATCCAAGTCGCCGCCGCGTTTCACAAGCTCGTCGCGAAGGCTCCCGATTCCGCGTCGCGCTTGCTCGCCCGAGGATTGGCAAAGCTCGACGCGTGCCCGGGATCGGGCTTGGGCTCGGACCTGAGCGCGTTCCGCGAGGGACTGCGCGCGTGCGCCGAGGCCCTCGCCGATCCCGATTTCGATTGCTCGACGATTCCGAAGATAGGCGTGCCAAGGCCACGATGAGCCGTGAACGGCTACGTTTCGCGGCTGCTCGTCTCGATGGTTTATGGGTCGCTTAGGCCGAAGGCGCGGCGGTAGCCTGCATGGCCACAGGCTACCGGGGCAGAGAGGCGGAGAGCGCATGGGAGAGAGTACGTCGAAGGGGAAAGAGGAGCGGCTCCAAGTTGCCCCCGATGGGATTGGCGAAGAGGCCCGTCGTCCGCGCCGAGAGCCCGCAGTCCTTCTCGCCTTGGGCGCGCTCCTGCTCGTTCTGTCAGGCTTGCACCCTCACGACCGCTTCACCTGGCTCCTCGAGATCGCCCCCATCCTCATCGGCGTCCCGTTCCTCGTCGGGACCTACCGGCGCTTTCCGATGACGCCGCTCGTCTACCGGCTGATCCTCGTCCATGCGTGCATTCTGATGCTTGGCGGCCACTACAACTACGCCGAGGTGCCGCTGGGTGAGTGGATGAAGATCGTATTCGGCTTCACGCGCAACAACTACGACCGCATCGGCCACTTCGCCCAGGGCTTCGTGCCCGCGCTCATCGCGCGCGAGGTGCTGCTCGGGCGTACGCCCCTTTTGCGCGGCGGCTGGCTCTTCTTCTTGGTGACGTGCGTCTGCCTCGCGTTCAGCGCTCTCTATGAGCTCATCGAGTGGTGGACGTCCGTCGCCACCGCCGATGGTGCGACTGCCTTCCTCGGCACCCAGGGCGACCCATGGGACACGCAGTGGGACATGCTTTGGGCGCTTATTGGTGCTCTCGTCGCTCAGTCGACGCTCGCCCGGGTGCAAGACCGGCAGCTCGCCTCTCTCCGCTGAGAGAGAAGAGAGCCTTCGGGTCAGGGAACGCGGGCGCAGCGGAAGCCGATCGTCTCGACGCGGGACGTAGGGGGAGTGTCCTGGTCGCGATCGCCTTCGCTCGAGGGCTGCAGCTCAACCGCGGCGAATCCGAAGGCGGCCCCGCGGTTCGCTCGCGACGGACCCCCTGGAGGGGCCGCGGTCAGCTCGATGCAATCAACACAAGGATTCACGTACGAAACTCCCTCCGTCCAGTCCAGGTTCCATTGAAAGACGTTGCCAACGAGATCCAGCTGGCCCCACATGCCAGCGCCCAGGGTCGGCGTCCCTACAGGCGCGATGTTGGGCGACCCGAAGCAGGCGGCCAGGAAGCCCGTCGGGTAGTAACACTGGTTCACGCCGTCGCCATAGATCGCGTACTTGTTGGCTGTTCCCGGATCGCTTTCACCCCATGGGTATTCGAGTTGGGCGGCCCCTCCAACCGCCGCGTACATCCATTCCGCTTCGCTTGGAAGGAAACCGCCGTCCCATATGCAAAACGCGTAGGCCTCGCACCAGTTGACGCAGTTTATCGGCAGTGTCTCCTGGGAACCCGCCAAAGGTGTCCACGTCGCAAAGCTAGACCCGCTGGGAGCATCACAGTTTGTAACAAGGTTGGCATCCGTCGGCGCGATGTTGCTGTCGTCGGTCGCGAGCCAGCCCGGCTCGAAGCCGCCGCCCGCGACGTTCAAGCCGTTGCCGCCGTTCAAATGCGTGTGCTTGCCCGACCCCGCTGCCGGAAGCCAGCCCGCTCCCCCGCCGGGCGGCAAGACGGCGTTTACGAACCGCCGGAACCGCCCCACCGTGACGTCGTATTTGTCGAGTCGAAAATCGCTCACGGTGGCCGGGTCGGCCTCCGCAGTCGGTGCGTCCGCGACGGGGTCCCAATCAAAGGTACGAGAGTACGTCGCGCCCGGCACTTCCGGGCTCGTGCAGCAGCTCTCGCCATCGGCGCCGCAGTCGGTCATGCCAGGGCCACCGGGGGCGCAGCTCGGTGGGGTACCGGTATCGGTGTCCGCGTCGGCGCCCGCATCGCTGCCGGCGTCGACGGCCGGGGCAGTGGCGCCAACGGGAACACAGGTTCCGCTCTGGCAGCTCGGCGCCGAAGGCGGGCACTGGATGCCGCAATGGCCGCAGTTGTTCGGGTCGATCTGGACGGTCTCAGCGGTCACGCACGCGGTCAGTCCGGACTGACCGTCGCATGCGGTCCAGCCGGCGGGGCACACACACATGCCCGCTCCTTGGCAGACCGCTCCCGGCGGGCAGGTGACGACAAAGTCGCCCACGCACCCGGTTGGCTCTCCGTCGTTGGAGCCCGTGCCCGTCACAGTGCCACTGGTCACTGAGCCACTGCTTGACCCCGCGCCCGCGCCCGCGCCCGCGCCCGCGCCCGCGCCCGCGCCCGCGCCCGCGCCCGCGCCCGCGCCCGCGCCCGCGCCGGCGCCCGCGCCCGGGCCCGCGCCCGCGCCCGCGCCCGCGCTGCTGCCGCCAGCCGGGCTGCCGCTGCCAGTCGTGCGTCCGCCGCACCCGAACGCGAGCGCGAGCGCGACGCAGAGGGCGGCTTGAAACGCCCCTCGAACGGGCCAACGTGTTCCCCAGAGCGACACGGTACTTTCAGAGTACGTCACGGGAGCGTCCCGCTCAGCTTCGCCCTCGCTATGCCTCCGATCGGTCAGGGGCACCGTCGCCAGCGCGCACGAATCAGACCACCGGTCGCCGTATACGCCAGCGCACAGGCCACGCCGTAGGACACCTCGGCGAAGCGATGGAACGCGATCAGGTGGGCCGCCTCGGCACGAGGGATGAGCGTAATGACGGTGACGGCGACCGCGCAAAGGCGTGCGGCGTTCTCTAGGCGCAGTGCGTAGCAGAGCCCGACGGCGACTACGATCGAAAGCCCATACAGGAGGAGATTCTGGTGCCACCAGGCGGCGCTCGCCCAGCCGATGAGGCTGCCAATGGCGGTTCCGATGAAGCGCTCGACGGCGGCCCGCCTTGTCGCTTCGCGGTCGGGATAGAGCACCACCACGGCCGCAATGGGGGCCCAGTAGGGCTCGAGCAGAAAGGGGACCAGGCTGGCCGTCGAGAACGAGAACACGGCTACAAAGGCCGCGCTCACGCCATGGTAGATGGCGCCGCGCCAGGACGGCGCCTTCGTGTCGGCGTCGCCGCCGGGTCTCGGCTGCATCATTCGCTCCGTTATAGTGCGGGACGAGTCAGTCAGAGGGCAACGCCTCCGCCGGCTCCCGGTGCGTGGCGTGCCCCGAGGCCGACACGCGCCGGGGCGTCCGCGAGATCACACCCGGTGAAGAGCAAGGCGCTGGCCCAGTCCACCCGCGACGGCCGCGAGGTCCTCGGGGTCGCTCGTGAAGACGACGTCTTCACGAACTATGGCTCCAACCACCACCGATGCGTCCACCACGTCCGGTCGCTTCGATCGGGCGCACGCCGCTCCCGTCGCCCGGCTCGCCGTCTCGGTCAAGGCCTCGAAGCGGCATCCCGACAAGAGACGCGAGAGCTGAGCCTGCGGCCCTCCTCGCCACGCCTGCGCAAGCACGCCCGCGGGAACGGTCGGTCGAAGTCCCCGCTCGAGCGCTCGCTTGTGGAGTGCCCAGAGCGCGCGGCTCCCCTTCTCTGCGGCGAGCAACGCGCCGGTGTCGTATGTGATGCCTGCCATGCCTCACGCCTTACGGGCCGCACGCTTGGCTCGACTCTTCCGCGGACTGCCGGAGAGGATCTGGTCGAGCAACGTGTCGGCGTCTCGAAGTTCCTCGTCGGTGAGGGCGCCGTGCTCGCGCTCCCAGGCGACCACCGCTCGACGGCCATGCTCGAGCGCGAGCTCGTGCAATGCGGCGTGCGACAGCCATGCGGAAAGACTCACGCCGGCGGTCTGCGCAGCTCGTGAGGCCGAGGCGGCGACGCTCTCGTCGAGTGCGACCGAGAATTTCCGCACGGGCATGACCCTTCGGTAGCACCACGGTACTACCGCAGCAAGGCGCAGGTTCCTTGCCACACGAAAACTCCCACCGACGCGGGACGTCCGTGGCTGGCCTAACGTTCCATCAAATAGTATTGTTCCGCAACATGAGGAACGGAGCGTTCAGCGGAACAAGTCGCGTTCGCCTGGTGGTCGAGGCGCTCCGCCGACACCTGCCGCCTGGTTGGACGGTCGAGCTTCGGCCGGAGGACGACGGCGACGGTCTGCTCACTCTGCGGGCGCCCGACCGACGGCTCGCGAAGCTCCAGGTGATCTCGCGCAAGCGCATGTCGCCACGAGACATCGCGCAGCTCATTGCCCAGCCTGGCCCGGCGAGCCGCATGTTCATCGCGCCTTTCCTAAGCCCGCGGGCGCGGGAGCTGCTCGCTGCCGGCAACGCGAGCTATGCGGACGAGACCGGCAATCTCCGCGTCGTCGTCGCGGATCCGGCAGTCTTTGTGCAAAGTTCGGGTGCTGATCGAGATCCTGAACGTCAGCCACGCCCACTGCGGAGCCTAAAGGGGGCGGGAGCCGGGCGAGTCATCCGTGCCCTTTGCGACTTCTCCCCTCCCTACGGAGTTCGAACGCTCGCGGACCGCTCGGTAACTCCGCTCGGCACAGTGTCCCGCGTCGTGACCTTCCTCGAAGAAGAGGCCGTCATCTCCCGCGACGAGAAAAAAGCGATCACCGCCGTCGACTGGCTGGCCGTCATCAAGAGATGGGTCGCCGATTACCAGGTCACGACCTCGAACCTGATGCGTTCGTACCTCGAGCCTCGTGGTCTCGGTGCGCTCGTGCCCAAGCTCGCGAGGCTCGGCCGCTATGCCGTCACCGGATCGATGGCCGCTCCTGGCAACGTCGCGCCGGCGCGGCTTGCGATGGTCTACATCGAGGACGTGGAAGAACGCGCCAAGGCTCTCGAACTCGTGCCCACCGAAACGGGAGCGAACGTGTGGCTCCTCGAACCCTACGATGCGGTGGTCTTCGAGAGAACGCAATCGGTGAAGGTCGGATCGAACGGCTCCATCGTCGCGGCCGCGCCCACTCAGGTCCTCGCCGATCTGATGACGAGCCCCGGACGAGGACCGCAAGAGGCTGACGCGCTGGTGGAACGGATGAAAGGAACCGAAGATGCCTGGCGCCAGAAGCCCTGACCCCGAATACGTGGCTGCTCGCCGCGTGCTCCTGGACGCGCTCGAGGCACTCGGCACGCACCGGAAGGCGGTCGTCCTCGTGGGCGCGCAAGCGATCTATCTGCACGTCGGAGCAGGCGACCTCGCCGTGGCGCCCTACACGACCGACGGTGACCTCGCAATCGATCCGCGCGAGCTTGGCGAGCAGCCGGCGATTGCCGCTACGCTCGAGGCGGCCGGTTTCGTGGTCCCGGTCGTCGAGGCGCGCGGCTTGGTCCTCATGGCGCCGAAGTCGCGCGGAAGGCAACAGGGCTCGAGGCCGCCGTCGTCGATCACTCCCTCCATCGTATCGTCGCGTTCGACCCCGCGGACGCACGGTCGCTGGACATCGCGGTGGCAGGCGTCGCCTCGCTCCTCGTGGCCAAGCTCCACAAGATCGCAGAGCGCAAGGACAGCGCCGAGCGCCGACAGGACAAGGACGGACTCGACGTGCTGCGCCTTCTTCGGTTCGCAGAGACGGACTCTCTGGCGGCAAGACTGACGCAGCTTGCGCAGCATGCGATCGCCGGACCCGTCAGCCGAGAGGCGCGCACCTTCCTCGAAGCGCTGTTCGGCGATCGCAATGCGCTGGGGGCGCAGATAGCGGCGCGCGCGAGCGTCGGTCTCGAAGATGAGACTGCGCTCAGGCTCTCGTGCGAGGTGCTCGCGCGAAGATTGCTTGAAGCGTGGAAGCCTTGATCCGGGTCAGGCCAGCGGCGTGCGCATCGCTGACTATCACTAGATGATAGGAGTTCTGCCATGAAGCCCTCGGAAGTTCGTCCCCATCCTCATCGGCTCCCGCCGCCCACGCTGCCTGGCGAGGTGCTTGAGGAGGAGTGGCTCAAGCCGAGGGGGATGAGCCAGACCGCGCTTGCCGAGAAGATGGGTCTGCACGTGCAGGTCGTGAACGGCATCGTGCAGGGACGTCGGGCCGTCACGGCCAAGACCGCACTTCTCCTCGCCAAGGTGCTCGACACGACGCCGCAGTTCTGGCTGAACCTGCAGAACGCTTGCGACTTGTGGGCAGCCGAGCGGGAGCTCGCTGGGAAAGTCCGGCGCGCAGGGAGTCGGGGATGATGAGCGAGATTATGCTCAGCACGGCAGCAGCTAAGGGGAGGCCATAGCAAGAAGCACGAGGAGAAGCAGGGCGAGACGTGCACGCAATACTTTGGACGCTTCCTCGCGCACCGGGCGGCGTCCGGCCAGGTGCGCCGGGTGCGTGATCTGCGATGCGCCTGGGAAGTCTGGATCGCGCCGAGGATCGGCCGAAAGACCATCGCGGGGCTGACGGTCGATCTGTCTGCGCCGACACTGCGCTCGCGCGAAGGTAACGCGGTCCCGTCTCACAGAACAGACTGCGACAACAATGAAGATCAACTTCCGATCCTGGCGCGACACGGGCATCACGTGGCTCGCGCTGGCGGGCGTTGACGTCGCGAAGATGCAGCGCCGCGCAGGGCACGACACGATCTCCACGACCCTCGGCTACGTGAAGATGGCGGAGGACCTCTCGGGCACGATCGGCGAGCCGTTCCCACCGCTCCCTCTCGCCCTGCTAGAGCCACAACCGAAGCAAGCCGAGGGCGCCTTGGCGGCGTCCCGGGGACCCCGAAAACCGCCCCATTTTGGGGGTGCGATTAGGCCAGGCCCAATCCCATCCCCCGAAAAACGGCCTGAATTTGCGGAGAGGGCGGGATTCGAACCCGCGGCAGGCTTTTGACCTGCGCCCGCTTAGCAAGCGGGTACCTTCGGCCACTCGGTCACCTCTCCCGAAGGGCGAGCAAAGTACACGAAACTTCGCGCGCCACAAATGCACGGGCCGTCGGGGGCCCAGGTCGCGCGCCGGGGCCGCCTCACGCTCGCCCGGGCAAAGACCAGGGGCTACGGTCCGAAGCGCGCGATGGTCCGCCTCGTCTATTCCAATGAGACGGGCGAGCTCCTCGCCGAGCTCGCTCGCCGCGTGCGGGCGCAGCAGCTTCGCGACGGCCCTCTCGCCGCCGTTCGAATCATCGTGCCAAGCCCGAGCGTCGACGCATACTTGCGCTTCGGAATCGCCCGAGCGTGCGGGATTGCGGCCAATCTCGAAGTGTCTCTTCTCACGACCTTTGCCGCCGACTTGATGGCCAACGCCGCCGGCAGCCGGATGGCGGACGCCGCGGCATTCGAAGCCGCGACCCTTGCGACGCTCGTCGACGACGACGCGCTTGCGGCCGGCGATCTCGCCGCCGTAAAGACGTACTTGTATGCCTGCGGCGACGCCGCCGACGCGGTCGATCTCAGGCGCGCGCAGCTCGCGGCGCGAGTGGGTCGGCTCTTCGAGCAGTACTCCTACTCGCGCGGCGACATGCTTCGGGCGTGGAGCGATGGAGCTGCGCTCGACGGAGGCGACGCGGAGACTGAGCGCTGGCAGCGGGGGCTTTGGCGCGCCGCGTTCGGGCCCGCTGCAATTGCGGAGGGACGCGCTCACGCTCGGCGGTCCCCGCTCGCAGGTCTTCACGAATTCGCGCCCTCCTTCGACCCGAGCACTGTTGGTTTGCCCGCGGCGGTCCATGTCTTCGCGCTGCCGAACCTGCCGCCCTCTTTCCACGTTCTTTTCGAGCGACTCGCGAGGCGGAGCGAAGTCGTCATCTATGCGCTGAGCCCGTGCGAAGGATTTTGGGAGGACGTCGACGCTGGCGATCCGCGTCCGCTGCACCTCTGGGGTCGCCCGGGGCGTGAATACGTCCGAGCGCTCAATGCCCTGGCCGGGTTCGATCACGAGGACCTCTTCGTCGAGCCGCTCGACCGAGCCGGGGGCGCGCCGACGCTTCTCCAATGCTTGCAGAGCGACATCCTTCACCGTCGAGGCCCCGAGCTCGGCGAGGACGCGAGGCGACGAGCCGAGAACGATGACAGTCTGGTGCTCCTCGAGCACGCGAGCGTGCGCCGCGAGCTCGAGGTCGTGGCGAGTGACATCTGGCGTCTCGTTGTGAAGGACGCCACGCTGCGCTTCGACGATGTCGCCGTTCTCGTCCCCGAGGCCGACCTCGCGGCGTATGCGTCGCAACTTCCCAACGTTTTTCGCGAAGCCCACGACCTGCCGAACCGCATCGTGGGCGCCGCGCCCTCCGAAGGCGGCGTGACGGAGGCGATCGAGCTCCTGCTCGCGCTGCCCTACGGTCGGTTTACGCGCCAGGAGGTGTTGCGAGTCGCATCTCATCCGCTCATCGCCCCCGCGGAAGCCGATCCCGACCGATGGGCCGCCTGGTGCGAGAGCCTCGGGATCGTGCACGGAGCCGATCGGAGTGACCACGAGGGCACGTACATCGCGCGCGACATCCTGAGCTGGGATCAGGGGCTAAGGCGGCTTGCGCTCGGCTCGTTCATGGCCGGCGACGCGAGCGAGGCTCGCGACCCCTTCGAGCTCGAGGGCCAGTCGTACGTCCCGCTCGAGGTGGCTCCCTCGGAGCTACGCGAGGCGGCGGCCTTCGGTCTGCTTCTGCGGTCTCTGGTGGAGGATGCGCGCTTCGCTCGTCGGGCCGAGCTGACACTTGCCGATTGGAGCAGGCTTTTTCGCACGATCGTCGAGTCGTACGTGACTCCCACGAGCCAAGCCGAAGAAGAAGAGCTTGCCCAAGCCTTGCGCCGTCTGCATGGCCTCTCCGAGGTCGACGTCGGGGAGCGACCCGTGCGCTACCGGCTCGCCGCCGAGTTGGCGCGAGGGCGCCTCGGGAGCACGCGCGGCGCGGCGCAGGGCGACGGCGTGGTCGTCTCGACGCTGACCGCGCTCCGACCGCTACCGTTTCGCGTCGTCTTCGCTTGCGGTCTGGGCGAAGGGCGATTTCCCTCTCCCGAGCTCGATGACCCGCTCGACCTGCGGTTGGCGCAGCGCCGAGAGGCCGACGTGGCGCCGCAGGAGCGAGATCGTTACGCGTTTCTCGAGCTCTTGGTGACCACCCGTGACCGCGTGGCCTTGTCTTACGTTTCGCGCGACACCGTGACCGGACAGAGGCTCTCGCCCTCTTCCGTCGTGCAAGAGCTCATGCACGCGTTGTCGCTCGGCTATGTGAACCGCGTCGATGCATTGCGTCGGTCGCATCCCCTACGTCGCTGGGATCCCGTGTACTTTCCAGATCTCTTTTCCGGGAGGCGAGCGGGGGGCCCGCGGCTCGAGACCCTTCACTTGCCGGAAGCGCGAGCCGAGGCTCGGATTCTTGCGCTTCGGCGAAGCCTCGAGACGCGAGGCGAGAGCGTGATGCCCGAAGACGTCTTGGCGCGCGCCGCAGGTGACCCGGCGTGGGCCGAGCTCGCGCGCCAACTTCTTCTCGCTCCGTTACCGGAGGGCCCGGTCGACACCCGAGCGCGCATCTTCGTGCCCCTCTACGCGATCGTGAAATTTCTCGAGTTCCCGCTGCAAGCCTGGGCGCGCTTTCGCCTGGGCCTGGACGAAAGGGAGGACGAAGACACGGCCGCGCGCGAGCACGAGCTTTTCGAGACCGACTTCCGCGACGAGACGCTATTCTTGCGCCGAGTGCTCCTCGGGGCGAGGGCCCCAGGTAGCGCGCTCTCCGAGGTATACGACCACGTGGCCCGCGAGCGCGAGCTCCGAGGCTCGGGCCCTTCGGGTGCTTTCGCCCGCGCCGAGCGCAGCGATCACCTCCGTGTCCTCGAGGCGTGGCGCGCTGAGCTCGAAGCCCGAGGAGTCGCACTCGAAGGCGTCGAAGTGCATCGCTTCGGTCGTGGAGGAGAAGCGTCCCACGCCGACCGCTCGCACGACGCGCTGGTGCTCGACGTGGATTACACCGACGGAGATGGCGTCACGCGAGTCGTGAAGGTCGAGCTCGCCGGAACGACTCTGCCGCTAGGCACCGATCGGACGATATCGCTCACTCTCGCCAAGCGCGCCGAGCCGAAGGATATCTGGGCACGCGCCGATCGCGCCCAGCTCCGCGCCTTCGTCGATCACGCGGTGCTGGCCGCGACCGGTGCTTCTTCCCCCGGCACGCACGATTCTCTCTCGATCATCGCGACGCCCGAGGGTTTGGTGCGCGAGCACACCTCCTTCGAAGCGCTCTCTCGCGACGAAGCGTCGGGATGGCTAAGGGGCATGGTTCGCGATCTGCTTTCTGGTTCCCACGCGTACTTTCTTCCTTGCGAAGCGGTGCTCGTGCACGCGGCGGCGGGCACCGAGGCGCCCTTAGGGCCCCGCTTGGCCGAGGCGCAGATGAAGCTGCGCGACTCCGACGGGCCGCTCGCGCTGCGTTCGGCGTACGGGCCGGTGCCGCATCCGCACGAGTACCCTCTGCCCGAAGAGGAGAGCGCCCGTGACATGGTCGCGCGCCGGTTCGGGCTGCTTTTTGCCAAGCGCCGGGCGCTGCGATGACTGTCGAGCGCGTCGCGCGGCCGCAGGTCTTGCGGGGCCTTCGTCTCGACCGAAGCTCGGTGCTGGAGGCTTCGGCGGGTACGGGCAAGACCTACGCGCTCGAGAGCCTCGTGACAGAGCTGGTGCTTTCGACGACGGTCGAGCTCGAGCGTGTGCTCCTCGTCACGTTTACCGAGAGAGCTACGAGCGAGCTGCGCGAACGCGTGCGCATCCGGCTCGAGACGTTGCAAGCCGGTCGCGCCGAGCCCGCATCGGAGAGCGACATTCGCGCAGGAGACTTCTGGACGCTGGACGCCGCGGCGAAGGCGCGGGTCGCCCGAGCCCTGCACGCATTCGATGGCGCTACGATCGCGACGATTCACGCCTTCTGCCAGCGCGTGCTTCGGGAGATCGCGTTTGCCGGGGGACGGCTCTTCGAGGAAGAGCAGGTGGACGGGCGCGAAGCGTTTGGAAGCGCGCTCAAGGACGCCCTCCGATCGGTGGCCAAAGACGACGTGCGCGGCCCTTGGCTCGAGGCTGCGCTCGGGCGTGGCTGGAGCGTCTCTCGCATCGAAGAGCTGCTGTGGAAATGCGCGCTTGCGCGCGGCGATCTGCGGCCCTCGCTCGACGTCGACGCCCTGTCGACGTGTCTCGCCGGTTGGCCTGCGGCGCTCGCGCAAAGCGCGGACTGGGGGCCGCAGATGCGTGCCTGGGGCACGCACCACTCGACGGTGAAATCGGTGGTCTCGCGCATCTCGGACCTGGACAAGGTCGTGGAGCGAGCACGCGGAGCGGACTCGATTCCTCGATACGTTCTCGATGCGGGGGCCCTGAAGCTCGACGAATTGCTCACGAAGGTCTCGGGGCTTGCCTCCAATCCGGGGCCGGCCGGGCGAGTGTGCGCTGCGGCCGTCGCCCTCGCGTCGGCGACGCCGTCGTTTTCCGCGGCCCTGGCGCAGATGCTCCTGCCCACGGTCACGCGGTCCTCGAACCAAACCAAGAGGGCGGCGGGTCGCTACGACTTCGACGACATGCTCCTTCTCGTGGACGAAGCGCTTCGGGGCCCGCGCGGCGCCGCTCTCGCCGAATCGATGAGGCGGCGATGGCGCTACGCGTTCATCGACGAGTTCCAGGATACCGACGAAACACAATGGTCGATCTTTCGACGCGCTTTCTTCGATGGAGGCGACCCTGCGAGGCGCAGTTTTCTTTTTCTCGTCGGAGACCCGAAGCAGTCGATCTATCGGTTTCGCGGGGCGGACGTGGCCACATATCTCAACGCTCGCTCGGCGGTGCTCGACGCGGGGGGGCAACGCTTGAGCCTCGACCAGAGCTATCGAGCCGCACAGTCTCTCGTAGACGCGACCAATACCATCTTCGATGAGGACGCGAGAGAGCCGATCTTCAGCGGCGAGGTCAAGTATGCCGCCGTTCACTGCGCGCGGCCCGAGCGTAAGTTGCTCGACGGCGAGGGGCGCGAGCTCTCCGCGATCCACGTCCTGCGCTTCGAGCGCGAGCTCTCGCTGACGGCTCTCGCGGGGGTGATCGCGCGCGAGGTCGGGCGGATGACCGACGCCGCGCGTCCCTGGCGGTGGGGCGACCGGGCCCTCGAGCCGCGCGACGCCTTTGTCCTGACGCGCTCGGCGCGCGAGGGGCGAATCGTCGGCGAGGCGCTTCGCGAGCTCGGCGTGCCGCATGCCTTCTACAAGGAAGAGGGGCTCTTCCAGAGCGATGAAGCTGCCGATCTCACCATCTTGCTGACGGCAGTCGCGGATCCGAGCGATCGGGCGAGTCGTCTCTCCTCGTGGCTCACGCCTTTCTTCGGGCTGCCGCTCTCGACGATCGACCGAGCTCGCGACTTGCCTCCGAGCCATCCCTTGGTCGCGCGGCTGCTGGCTTGGAAGGCGCTCGCGGATGCGCGCGACTTCGGTCGGCTCTTCGAGAGCATCCTTCGAGACTCGGGCATCGTTCGCCGCGAGATTTTCTTCGGTCGGGGCGAGCGCGCCTTGACGAACTTGCAGCACCTCGTCGAGCTTCTGGCCGAGAGCGCACACGGGGCTCACAAGACTGTCGACGATCTGGTGAGCGAGCTCGTAGGCCTGCGCACGCGCACGCGCGCGACTCTCGACATCGAAGGCAACGTGCAGCGCCTCGAGGGAGACCGCTCGGCCGTTCAGATCATGACGATCCACAAAGCCAAAGGGCTCGAAGCGCCCGTCGTGTTCGTCGCGGGCGGTGCGTCGCAGCCCCCGCCTGACGATGTGCGCGTGTACCGAGGCGAGGGCCGACGCCTGGCGTGGGTAGGGCGCGCATCGGGCGAAGTCGAACGCGCGTTGAAGCAGGGCGAGAAGGAAGAAGACGAAAGGCTCATGTACGTTGCCCTCACTCGCGCCATGGGCCGGCTGTATTTGCCTTGCGTTGCAGACGGCGACAAGCCGAAGAGCCTTCGCGGCTCGTACGATCGGATCAATGGCCGGGTGTTCGATCTCGCGCGGGAGGGCTCAGAGCCGTGGACGTCCGAGATCGTGGCGCCAGCGAGCCTTGCTGCCGCTCCGCCCCGAGGCGCGTCATGGTCTCCCCCCCAGGCTCTTCTCGAGCTCGACGCGCCCGGCCTGAGCTACGACGCTTTGCGAACGCGTCGCGCCGGAGCGCTCGCGACGTCCTACACGCGAATGAAAGCCGAGCGCCAGGATGCGCGCGGCGACTCGTCCTCTCTCTCGGCGCCGCGCGTCTATCACGTGGCGACGCCGGAGACGGAGGGCTCGCCCACCAAGCTACGCGGCGCCAGAGCCTCCGGGGTCTTTCTCCACGAGCTGCTCGAGCGTGTTCCGCTCGCGTCCTTCTCCGAGGTTGCAGACATCGAGGCATGGCGGGTCCGCAGCGATGTGTCGGTGCTCGTGAGCGAGGCCATGGCAGCGCACCGCGTTGCGACGGCTCAGCGGGCCCACGCGGAGCGTCTGGTGTGGACGGCGTACACCGCGCCTGTCGACCTTCCCGGCGGCGGCCGCATCGAACGTCTCGCATCGAGCGCGCGCTTGGTGCGCGAGATGCGATACGTCTTTCCGCTGTATCCTTCGGGGAAAACGGGCCCGAGCGAGGAGGGGCTGCCCGCAGCGCGGCCCGATGCCTACGTGCGCGGCTCGCTCGATCTCGTCTTCGAGCACCTTGGGCTCGCCTATTTCGTAGACTGGAAGAGCGACTCGCTCGATTCGTACGCTGCCGAGGATCTCGGCCCTCATGTCTCCGAGCAATACCGCGAGCAACTCGAGCTTTACGCGCTGGCCGTCGTCAAGCTTCTCGCCGTGAGGACGGAAGCGGAATATCGGGCGCGCTTCGGGGGCATGATCTACTGCTTCTTGCGCGGTCTCGATGGCGCCGGGGGCGGGCTTTGGTCGGCTCGCCCGAGCTGGGCCGAAATGACTCGTTGGAACGATGACCTGCGAGCGGGCCGGCCACTTGGAAGCCGGGGGCGCTCGAAATGAGAGCTCTCGCGCCGAACGGAACAGCGGTGCAGCGGTGGCTCGAAGAGCAAGGGTCGAGCGATGCTGCGCTTGTGTCCTCGACCGACGGCGGCGAGATCGACGCCGTCGAGTCTAGCTACCTGGGATGGGAGCTCGCGCGATGTGCCCCGGGTCTCACGCCGGACGAAGGGCGCGTGCTCGGGCACCTTGCCGCGGCGTGCATGGCGTCCATGCTGACGGGAAGCACGCGATTGCCGATCGACGAGCCCTCGCTCGAGATTGCCCTTGCGTCCGTGGGCGCTCGAGACTCGTGCGTCGCCGCCCGCAGTCTTCTGGAACGGGCGACCTCGCCTTGCGCCCCAGAGCCGGTCGCACAAGTCATCGGCCGCCCTGGCGAGCGTAAGCCGCTCATCGTGGACGGCGGCTATCTTTACCTCGAGCGCATGCGGATGCTCGAGCAGCGATTTTGCGATCGCGTGCGCGCTCTCGTCGTCCGAAAGTTCGAGGGCCCGGAGAGTCGCGCGGTGCGCCGCGCCGTAGCTGCCGTTTCCTCGGCTCCGCGCCCGCTCACTCGCGAGCAGGCGCGTGCGGTCGAGCGGGGACTAATTTCACCTCTGGCTCTCGTCTCGGGAGGACCGGGAACAGGCAAGACCATGACGGTCGTCGCCGCGGTCCGCGCAGCCGTTTGGATGGGAATGCCCCCGAGCGCCATTGGGATCGCGGCTCCTACCGGCAAGGCCGCCCAACGCCTCTCGGAAGCTCTCTCGACGGGTCTGCCCTCGTCGACTGGGGACCTCGCAGACGAAGCCTTGCGATTGAGCCCGCCGATACCGGTCACCCTCCATCGGCTGCTCGGGTGGTCGCCGAAGGCTGGCCGCTTCACCCACCACGAGGGCCATCGGCTCGCGCACCAGATGGTGATTGTCGACGAGGCGTCGATGATCGACCTGGCGATGATGGATCGGCTCGTTCGGGCATTGCCCGAGCGTGCGCATCTCGTTCTCGTCGGCGACGCCGATCAGCTCCCCTCGGTCGAAGCGGGGGCCGTCTTCCGAGATCTGTGTGCAGCCCTGGGGTCGAGCCGTCTGACGACGAATCTCCGAGTCGCCAGCGAGCCAGGGGCTCAAGGTATCGTGTCGTCGGCCCTAGCCGTGAACGCGGGGGACCTGCCGTCGCTCATGACGACTCGTACGCGGGTGGGCGATCTGACTTTCGAAGGGGTGGAGCACCTTGACGCACGATGGTCCGAGGTGGGCGACGCGGTCCTCGAGCGCTGGTGGGGTGCGCGCATCGCCCTCGACGACCGCTTTGGCGCGCGCGTATCGCGCGTCTACCGGCGGCGAGGCGGCGAGATTGATACGGCCGATCAGGCGGAGCTTCTGGCGCTCTTTGCCAGCTATGGCTCCGCGCGCCTTCTCGTCGCCACCCGATCGAGCGGCTTTCCAGCCTGCTCCGACGCGATCAATCAGGCGCTCCTCAACCGTCTACCCCAGGCCGAGGCGGGCTCGTGGACGCCGCAGCGCGGCCCCCACTGTCTTGCGATGGGGGCGCCCGTGATCGTTCAGCAGAACGACTACGTGCGCGGGCTGTTCAACGGCGACCAGGGCCTGGTCGTGAACGTCGACTCCGGCGACTCGGACGGGCCGCGCCCTATGTTGATCGTCTCGCGCGGTGCAAGGCTCGAGGCTTTGCCTATCGGCGGGCACACGGCCATATTGCCGTCATTTGCCATGACGGTGCACAAGGCGCAGGGCTCGGAGTTCGATCATGTCGCCTTCGTGGTCCCGGATGTCGACCATCCCCTCCTCACGCGGGAGCTGGTCTACACGGCGATCACGCGGGCGCGCCGTTCCGCGCTGATCATCGGTCCGAGAGACGTGCTGGCCCGCGCCGTGTCCAGAGCGACGTTGCGGAGCAGCGGTGTGGCGTCGCGCTTGGAGGCAGACGGCGCTGCGGGCGCGTATGCTTCATCTCGCATCTGAGATCATGCTGGGCCGACCCGGAAAAACCGAACGACTGCTCGCGCTGGTCGTTCTTCTCACCGCGACGCTACCTCTGGCGGGGGCGATGCTCGTCGGGCGCGGTCTACTCAGCTACGCGTCCTCGGTGTGGCTGCGGCCTCGGCCGGAGGTCGAGGTGGAGCTGAGCCGCGGAATCGACCTCTATAAAGATTACGTGCGCCTCGTGAAAGAGGACATGGATCATCAGGCCGACGCCATCGCCGGCGACACGGCCCTTCGGCAGACCGCCGTGCGGCGCGACGTCGAAGCGTGTGGCCGAGAGCTCGAGGTACTGCTCTCCAAGTATCCGCAGCTCGCGATGCTCGCGGTTCAGGAAGGGGATCGCGTGCTCGTGGCCAGGGATCGAGGACACCCGGTCGACCAGGCGACCGAGCGCAGTCGCGAAGTGAAGCGCGATCTCCTTGCCTCCGCGCCAAGCCCCAAAGTGGTGGCGACCTTCGCGTTCGATCGCCGCTACGAGCGAGAGCTCGAAGCCGCGGGAGCGGTACGCGATGCCTATGCCCAGCTCGAAAAGGAGCGCAGCCGTGTGTACGCCGGTTCGCTCACGGCGTTCGCTCTTCTTCTCGGGATCGTGGGTGTGGGCTCGGTGGCGGTCGGCTTTCTGCTCGCCCGCGGGATCACGCGCCGTATTCGCCGGCTCGCCAACGCGATCGATCGGGTCGCGGCGGGCGATCTAGAGGTACGGGTACCGGTCACCGGGTCCGACGAGCTCACCGAGCTTGCCCGTGCGTTCAACCGCATGCTCAGCGAGATGCAACAGTCGCGCGCCCGCATCGAGTACCTGCAGCGCATTGGGGCTTGGCAGGAAATGGCCCAGCGGCTCGCCCACGAAATCAAGAACCCGCTGACGCCGATACAGCTGGCGGTACAGGAGTGCCACCAGAAATACGCTGGGGAAGATGTTCGTTTTCGCGCGCTGCTCGACACGACGCTCGAGATCGTCGAAGAGGAAGTGGGAACTCTCCGGCGTCTGGTTGGCAACTTTTCGAGCTTTGCGCGCCTCCCCCACTCCGATCTGCGCGAGGCCACCCTTCGCGACTTTCTCCGGGAGTGCTCCGAGCAGCTCGGTCATCTCGGCGCGGAGCCCGCCGAGGACGCGATCGTCGCTCACGACGTCGACGTTCGCTGGGAGATCCCCGACGATCCGATGCCCGTGGCCATCGACCGGCAAATGCTCCGTCGCGTTCTGGTGAACTTGGTCCGCAACGCGATCGAGGCGATTCGCTCGTCGCGGCCGGAGCCCGCGGCGGGTGAGCTCCGCGGCCATGTTCTCGTGCGCGCGAGAAAGGGCAGCCAGTCGGCGGCTATCCTCGTCGAAGACGACGGCCCTGGCGTACCGGAGGCCGTGCGGGGGCGGGTCTTCGACCCCTACTTCACGACCAAGCCCTACGGCACGGGGCTCGGTCTTGCCATCGTCAAAAAGATCGTCGTCGAGCACAACGGTGCCATCACGGCCGAGAAGAGCGAGCGACTCGGAGGGGCGGCCTTCGTCGTGGACCTGCCGCCTCCTCATTCGCTTGCTATTGCCGCCGCGCTCGATGACGCGACGACGCGCGCTCGTCGGCCCGCCGCGTGAAAGGGAGCACGAAAACGGGGCTCGGGCATCGGGTGCGATGAGGTATCTTGCGTGGGCGCGGCGTCTTGGCCACGCACGAGGAGAAGCATCGTGGATCCGAAAGCCGAGGCGTCCGCACCGTCGTCCGAGCACGCTGATCGGCCCCGACGCGTTATCAAGCGTTATTCGAACCGCAAGCTCTACGACACCAAGGGCAGCCGTTACGTCACGCTGCTGCAGATTGCCGAGCTCGTACGCGAGGGCGAAGAGGTTCAGATCATCGACAACAACACGAAGGACGACCTTACGGAGGTCACCCTCGCTCAAATCATCTACGAAGAACAGAAGGCGCGCTCGCGAAGCGTCCCGCTACAGACGCTGAAAGAGCTCATCCACACGCGCACCGAAAAAGTGCTGGCCGACCTGCGCGAAGGCCCAATTGGCAGGCTAATTCCGGGCGTCAGATCCGGCGAGGACAAGGGCGTCGAGCCTGCAACCGCCAAGGAAGCGAAGCCCACGCTGGTCGATCAGGCCAAGGAGAAGTTCGAGGGGATGCAGCACCAGCTCGACGACCGCATCAACTCGATATTGGCTAGCTTTCGGCCGCTCCAGCAGCTGCAACAAGAGGTCGCGAGTCTGAACGAGCGTATAGCATCTCTGGAGCAAAAGCAGCGCGACGCGGAGCCGAAAAGCAAGTGAAGTGTTTCCTCGCGCGCGGCCCAGGCGAGCGCCTGCCCCGATCGGTCCCAGAAGCGTTACGATGGGGAATAGGCGTCTTCGTGGCTTGTTCGAGCTAGTGATCCCTCGTCCGAGGTCCCCCTTCCAATGCGTCCGCTCCCCGATCCCTCCAAGTCCGACCCCTTCTGCGACGAGACGCTGAGTCACCTGGACGCCATGTATGCCGTGGCTTGCAAGCTGACGCGCAACCCGACCGACGCGCAAGATCTGGTGCAAGACGCGTTCGTCAAGGCGATGCGAGCCCGGCAACAGTTTCAGGCCGGAACGAACCTCAAAGCTTGGCTCTTTCGTATCCTGACCAACACGTTCATCAACAAGTACCGCCGCGGAGGGCTCGAGCGCTCGGTGCTCGACGGTCCCGACGCGGACCCGTTGGCCGACGGCTGGGTCAGCGCGAGCACGATGCGCCAGCTACGCGATCCGGAAGCTTTGGCGCTGATGCCGATCGTGCAGGAGGAGATTCGCCGTGCCCTCGACGCGTTGCCGGCCGAATTTCGGCTCGCCGTCATCCTCTGCGACGTAGAGGAGTTCTCGTATGAAGAGATAGCTCAGATGATGGGTTGCCCGATCGGCACCGTCATGAGCCGTCTGCATCGCGGGCGCAAGCTTCTTCAGCGGGCGCTTTACAATCACGCCATCGCGCTCGGCGTCATCAAAGGCGAAGAGCGAGTGGGCGACCCTCCCGCTCGCGCACCGCACAATACGTCGAGCCTCGAAGAGTATCGCGGGCGCAAAAAGCGGGGTGCCGCGTGACGGTTTCGGACTGTCGCTCTCGGGCACCGATGCTCGGGTCGTATCTCGACGGCGAGCTCGAGGCTTCCACACTGATTGAGATGGACGAGCATGTCGGGGTGTGCGAGGCGTGCCGAGAGGGAGTTTTACTACTCCGGGCGATGCGCGGGTCGCTCAAGCAGGTGATTCGAGGCGCGGCTCCCGAGGGGCTGCGCGGGCGGATTGAGAACGCCATGATTGCCGAGCGTGAGCGGACTGCGCGTGGCGGTGTCGAAGCCGGCCCGTTCGCGGGAGCTGCGCTCGGGGGCTTTGGGTCGTGGCGAACTGTGGTGCCCGTGGCCACGGCGGCCGCGATTGCGTTGATATGGGGAGCGGTGACTCGCGTGGCGCCGGGGGCTTCGCGTGAAGTGAAAGCCGGGTTTGGCGACGATTTGTTGCAGGAGCTCGTTGCGGAGCACTCTCAGCCGCTTCCACCTGAGGCCACGAATGCCGAGGCGGTGCGTGGGCTTGGGCGTTGGGTGGGTGTTCCCGTGCGCCCCAACAGCTTCGAACGTGCCGGGGCACATCTTGTCGGCGGCCGGGTGATGTCGCTTCGGCCCGAGCGGGCCGCCATGATGCAGTTTATCGTTGGGGCAGGCGATGCCGCGCGAAGGGTGAGCATTTACGTCTACGACGCGCAGAAGATCCAAGTGGGGACGTCGAACCTTGCACCGCGATCGGTGGGGACCGCGGAGGTCCGCGTAGGTCGCGAGAAGGGGTACTCGGTGGCCGCCACGCAGCGCGAGGGGGTCGGCTATCTGCTCGCGTCGGATCTCGACCAGGACCAGACTGCTCAGCTTGCCGCGATGGTTTACGACGATCGCTGAGCGCGACCTTGCGACTCAGCGGCGTATGGCGCCATCGGCTATGCTCACGGACCCTCTATGCGCTTCGTCTTCGTCATGGATCCGATGGATCGAATCCTTCCGGACAAAGACACGACGTTCGCGTTTCAGCGAGCCGCGCAGCGTCGGGGCCATGTCTCGCTGCATTGCGAGCTGCGCGACGTTTACATGGAGGGCGGCGACGTCTGGGCCCGTGTGCGCCCCGTACGGGTGAGCGATTCGCCTCCACACTTTTCGTTCGACGCGGCGCAGTGTGTGCGGCTTGCCGAAGTCGAATGCGTCCTCATTCGCAAGGACCCGCCGTTTGACGCCGCATACTTGCACGTCAGCTTGATGCTCGAGGTCCTGCGCCGACGCGTGCTCGTGGTGAACGATCCGCGAGGCCTTCGTGATGCCAACGAAAAGCTCTATACCCTGCATTTCGCGCGTCACATGCCGCGAACGCTCGTCACGAGCGATCGCGACCGCATTCACGCGTTCGTGGCCCACGTCGGGCAAGCCGTCGTAAAGCCGCTCGACGGAGCGGGCGGGGCGGGCGTCATGGTGGTCTCGAAGGCCGATCGAAACACCCGCTCCATCGTCGACTACATCACGAGCGACGGTGCTCGCCATGCCATGGTGCAAGAGTACGTCGAGGCCGTTCGCGACGGGGACAAGCGAGTTCTCGTTTTGGATGGCCAGGTTCTCGGCGCCATTAATCGCATAGCGCGCGACGACGACGTTCGATCCAACATCCACGCCGGGGGACAGGTTCACCCATGCACCGTCACCGACCACGAGCGCGCCATCGTATCCGACATGGGTGCGCGGCTGGCCGCTGACGGGCTCGCCTTCGTCGGCTTGGACTTTATCGGCGGAAAGTTAACCGAGGTCAACGTGACCTCCCCGACCGGGATTCAGGAGCTCAGCCGCCATCTAGGTCGCGACGCGGCCGAGGACGTCATCGCTTGGGTGGAGCACCGCGTGGTCGAGTACCACCCGCTCCTCGGAAGCATTCCGCCGGGCTGAAGCGACGCGAATGCCCATTACGGTGATCGTTCGCTCGATAGCCGGGGACGAACCTGGTTTGACCTTCGACGGGACCCAACGGGTCGTCATCGGTCGGGGTGCCGGCAGCGACGTGCGCGTCCCCGACGCGAGCGTCAGTCACCGCCACGCGAGCGTGCGGTCGCAAGGCGCCGAGTTCGTCGTCGTCGATGAAGGCAGCACCAACGGAACCTTCGTCGGTGACGTCCGAGTCGCGGCACGCATGTCGCGCATCGTGCGCTCGGGAGATTGGGTTCGTGTGGGTCGCGTCTGGCTAAGGCTTCTCATCGATCAAAGCCCCACCACGCGCGACCTCGCGATGGCGACTCGGGACCTCGCCCTCGCGTTCGTCGCTCGAGCCATGCAGGCGCGAGGTGTCGATCGAACGAGCGCGGTGCGAGTGGTCGAGGGGCAAGACCAGGGCGCGACTCTTGCCCTGGAGGAGGAGGGCCGCGGGTACATCATCGGGCGCGGACCGCATTGCGAAATGCCTCTGGCCGACGCCGACGCTTCGCGAGAGCACATCCGCGTCCTTCGGACGGGCAGTGCAGTCCTCATCCAAGATCTGGGCGCCAAGAATGGCACGTGGCTTGGCGGCGGGCGGCTTTCGAGCGATCAGCGAGTGGCCTGGCGATCCACACAAATGCTGAAAGTCGGCGGGACCGTCCTGGCCCTGGTGGAGCCTGTAGCAGACGCTCTCGCCGAGCTGGAGGCAGCGGACGACGAGCCGCTCGGCCCCCAAGACGCGAACCCTGCGCCCGACCTGGCGGCTGCCCAGGCCGCGCTTTCGAGTCGCACGGGCCTGGGGACTCTCGGCGCGGAGGCTGCGTCGTCCCTTCCCGAGGCGCGCGGCAAAATGAGGGGTCGGCGGCGAGGGATGTGGTCGGTTCTCGACCTGCTCGTCATGGGGGCCGCACTCGGTGTTCTCGCGCTGAGCTTGGCCGGCATCTATTGGCTGTTGCGAGGCGACTCGGTTGTGCCGGGCCGCTAGCGATCTCTGCCGGCCGCTTCCGCCGCCGCGGGGCCAGCGACGGTCTGCGCATGTGGCTCGCAAGCGCGTGCCGCCACCGCTCGGCGGATCGTTTCCGGTGGATACGACTTGGGGAGGTCGTCAACAGGAATGGCGGCGAGCCACTGCTCGAGCTGCGCAGCGCTTTTCGGGCGTTCGTTCAGCCGCTTTTTCAAGCACTTCATCACGGCCGCATCGAGCGCTTCCGGCAACGGAAGATCCGGTCGACGCTGCCGCATCGGGGCCGGGATCTGTCGCTGGTGCAAATCGAGCAGCTCCCGCCGACTCTGAGCGACAATGGGGAGCTCGCCGGTGAGCGCCTCGTACATCATGACGCCCAGCGCATAGAGGTCGGTTCGCGGCTCGACTTGAGCCCCAATGCACTGCTCTGGAGCCATGTACTCGGGAGTGCCGAGCGTGTAGCCCGTCTGAGTCAGCGATTCGGCGCTCGCAAGCTTGCTCATCCCAAAGTCGAGGACCTTCGCCAAGCCGTCGTCGCATAGGAAGATGTTGCCTGGCTTCAAGTCCCGGTGCACCACCCCCTTCTTGTGCGCGGCGCTCAGTCCCCGGCATACATGGGCGAAAGCCGGAACCGCAAAACCCGGAGCGAGCAGCCCGTCTCGCGCAAGCTTGTCGGCGAGCGACCTCCCGACGAGCCGCTCCATCACGACGTAGATGCTTCCATCGGGCATCTGATCCAGATCGAACACCCGCACTACGTTGGGGTGCTCGACATGGACCTGGATGTAGGCTTCCCGGCGCAGCCGCGCGATCTCGCCGCCGTCGCGCGCGGCGGCGCCTCGAAGCACCTTGATGGCCACCTCGTGGCCAAGTGTGACGTGCTCGGCGGCGTAGACGACTCCGATGCCGCCCGATCCGATTCTGCGCCCGATCCGATACTTGCCGCCCAGCACCGTCCCCGATAGGTCCCCCGGTGTCGCTCCGAGCTCGCCCCTGAGTTGTAAGCCACGCTCAAGCGCCGCAATTCGATTGCCCTCGAACGTTCGCGAGGCCCGTTCCCCACGAGAGTGATCGAACGCGAAGCCGGCCCCCGCTCCGAGGGCCGCCCCGGCCACCGCCGCAAGGGTGCCGGCGATGGCGCCTCCATTGACCGCAACCACGCTGCCGAACGCCAAAGCCGCCCCGACGGCTCCGCACGTCAAGCCAACGTGCGGCGGACGCGCGGTCCACGACACGTCGTAGACGCATGCGTCGGCTCCCTTCGCGAGGCAGGTGTCATGGCGAGTATCGGCTTCGGGCAGGCCCCATATGCGCGGCAGGCCAGAGAGCTCTCCAACTCGGGCGTCGCAAAGGAGCGCCTCGCCGTTGAGGTCAGCGCGGTCGCTCCCTTCGTCGCCGTCGGTTCGCGAACGATAGGTCATGCGCACTCGCGCAACCCGGTGTGCGCCGGGCCACTTCGCGTGAGGCAAGTCGTGAGCCTCCCAAGTTCCGATCCGAGTTCCTTCCCGAGAATTCTGGGCGAGAAAGTGGTAGGCGTCTCGTGGCCCAGTGCTCACCCGAAGCATCCGCACGAGTGCTCCGAGGGCTTCGGGGTGGGTCGTCCACTCGCCCCGATGTGCGAGCGCGTCGCGTCCGAGCAGCTCTGCCAGGGCATAGAGGGCGCGTCTGGCCGCTACTTGGCTGATCCATCCGGTTTCGTTATCGATCACGCCCGGATCGATGCCCGCGGTCGCAAGAAGCTGACGCACGGCTCGCTCGCCGCGCTCGGCGCGCGCGCGAAGGAGATACGTTTTCAAGATCGATGCGCGTAACTCCTCCTTTCCGCCTTGGCGGACTGAGCCCGACGGATTTGGCGGCACGCTGAGATGCATCACTGAAAGCGTACGCGCCGACCGTCCCGAGTGGAAGGCCGCGCTCCTCAGCGTCGCCATGAGGCTGCAACCCGGCAGCCGCGCTTACGCCCATGACGGGCCAGCGTAAGCCCGAACTTCCTTGTCGATGTGAAGCACGGCCGATATCCCACGAAGGCGGACGCTTTGCAGCCAACACATTCAACTACGAGGGAGTCATGCTATTCAACATTGGAACAATCGCTCATCGCAGACGATACGCAGGTTTCGCATTCTGTTTGTTCGGTATCGGTTGCGGCGCAGCTCCGCAATCGACAGGGGGCAGCGATCCGGCCCCGGCGAGCCAGGGAACCGCGTCGCCGATCTACACGACGTCCTTGGGCGCAGATCACGTCATCAACTTTTACGAATTCGGCGAGGGAAATCCCGTCGCCACCGAGGTCTATTCGATGGACACCGGCGATCAGGGGTTCCTGAAGACCCACGGCCCCTTCCATTCGCTGACGGAGATGTACAAGGCCCTCAACCCAGGCTCGCAGGACGTGCCGGCGGCGATCCTGGAGGTCGACGCCCGCAACGCGCTCATCCCGCCAGCCGCGCGTGCGGCCGCCGCTGCGGCTCAAAATCAGCCGGAGGCCCATGTCTCGGCCCTCGGACCGGAGGTTCAAGCGGCGGCGACCGGCTGCAGCTCCGACGAGCTGGGGGACGACTGGGGGGCTTCCTGGTTCGTCACCAACTTCTGCAACGCGAATACGACGCACAACTTCTGCTCGACGAACCAGGGCGCCACCGAGTGGGACGATTTCTTCTCGTCGTTCGTTACCTGGGAACAGATGGAGGGCGATTTCAACCTGCCGGGGCTGACGCAGGGAAGTCACCTCAACTGCACCTGGGCCTGGTGGCTCCAGCAGTGGCAGTGTCCCTTTATCACCGGGAGCCCATTTGTCGCCCAATCGGGCCTGACCATCGATGTCAATCAGCCCTTGGCCCCCAGACACATCCTCGATTGGGTCTGGCAGCCCTCGGTGGGCAGCTACCATCGCGGCTCGAGCCAATGCGGTCACAGCCACAACAGCATCGGGTGGAACTGATGGTCTCACGCACTGCCGCCGTGGCATGGTCGGCTCTGTTGGCCGGTTGCTCGGCGGCCAGTGCTCCACCCTACGCCTGCAGTACGCAGGCCTGTCTGACCGATCACTACTTCAACGCTCTTCCCGAGTCGCCTGACGCTGCGTGCGCACCCGTAACCCCGGCCGATCGCCTCGACCGGAAGCTGTCCTTGTCGCTCTTTTGGGGCGGCGGCGCGAACGACGACACAGTGGCTTTTCAGGGCTCGCACCTGCAACGGTACTTCTGGCCCTATGGGCTCGAGTTTGGGGTGGCCCAGCCCGCCGCCGATTGGGGCCTGCCTTATGCGATGACCGGGAACGCCGCCGAGCTCGACGCGGTGCTCATGCAGGCAGGCATCCCTATCAATGGCCCACTCACCCCCGACCAGCAGCACTTGGCGAATCGCGCCGTCGGGCCGATTATTTTCGCGAACCTACGCGCGTTCGTGGAGACTCACTCGCGCGCGCAGACGGTGAACGTGGTGGTGCTTGAGCACGTCGTTTCCCCGGAGCTTGATACCTATCTTTTCGGGTCGCCTGGGCCGGCCGTCATTGGGTTCGCGATCTCTCCGAATCTTTTCGCACAGGTCAGCGCACTCGATCCCGAGTATGACCTCTGGGAGATGACGGGGCTGAGCAGCGGCTTCACTCCGGTACTGTTCATCGGGAATGCGGACATCGGGGCGTTACGCGGAAGCGCAGACAATATCATCGCCCACGAGATGGGGCACGCCCTCGGGCTTCCTCACACGAACCATTTGGGAAACCTGATGACGCCGGGACAGAACCGCCCTTGCGATGAGGCGCTGTCGCTTTGGCAATTGGCCGAGGTCAGGCAGGACCTCGCCGGGGGAGCTCCCGACGCGGCCGCGTTGGTCGCTGCAGCGCAGGTGGATTGGATCCCTCGCAGCGTGACGTCCGTTGTCCGGGCGTGGCAAGCCAGGCAATCGGGTCAGATCGTCCACTCAATTCGCCCCACCTACTACTGATCGACGCAGGTGCCCCGCGGCGGGATCACTGACCTGCAATCGTTGCAGGTCCGAGCGCTGCGGCCTTTTCAAGCAACTCTTGGCGAGAGCGGGCCCCCACCTTGGCCGCAGCGCGCGAGATCAATACGCGCACCGTCGACGCCGCAAGGCCGAGGTCATAGGCGATCACTTTGTTACGATGACCGAGGAGCGCACGTTGGACAACGTCACGCTCGCGCTGACTCCACCGGCCCGCGCCGCAGCGCTTCGGTCGATTGGCCATCGCGAGCACACACGCCCGCCCCTCGCGCTCGAAAGATTCGACAAGCGTCCAGCGCCGCGCAGCGCTGTGTGGCTCGTGGCCGACGCCCTTCCGTGCGCCCCGTCCAGCGCGACGAACGCGCCCGCGGGACAACGCGCTCATCGCAAACTCCAGGGCTTCGCCCATGGGAGAGCCTGCTGCTGCGTCGGACGCCTCGCGGCCGCCACTAGGGTCGTCGAGCTCGGCATCGAGGTGTTCCGGCGGGATAGTCGCCATCTGAAGGCGGTGCCGAAGCCGGTACGCGGCGGCGAGGTGCCAAGTGACGCTTCTTAGCGTGAGGCGAGCTGTGTCGGAGAGCGGGCCTCCGGTCCGTTGGAAACCCGCAAACCAGCAGCCCGTACCGTCAGGCTCGATTGCATTCAGCGACAACAGGTCGGCCGCCCCGTGCCGGCGCAAGGCTCCCGTTTGCACGCACGGATTGTCTTGCCAGCCGCGAACCTCAGCGCCGAAAAACACGGACCGCAAGAGTATGCCACTGGCGACTTCGTCTGGGCTCAAGTCCAAAGCGCACCGGAGAGACTCCGGAACATCACGGTAGATGACACGGGTTGGGACAACCCCCGCGGGCTCTTGGCATTGATACAAGGCGCCAAAAATGCCAAGCGAGTCCATGTCGATGAGGGGTCTCAGACCATCGGCGACCGTGATCAGCCAATCGTCGTCGCCGAGGTCGATTCGATACATCGATTCAACGATCAGAAGAAGATCGGGCCGGGCTGCAATCATGACTTCTGTCCTCAAGCGGTTCGCGTGCCAGTTCGCAACCCCATGGGACCACCGCTTGTGCGTTGTCATGGGACCAGGGAGCGAATCAAAACGACCGGCCGGGAGGGTGCCTTGTATCGATCACGGTCCACCCCTGCTGGCGAGGCGACCGGGGCGAAGAGCGGCGCAAGGTCAGCGGTGTCGCGAGCGGGGGTGGGGTCGGGTCTTGTTGGCGGGGGCGGTGGGGGGCGGGTTGGCCGCATCGAGCGTGGGCTTGAGCCTGGGCCGGTAGGACTCGCCCTCGATGACGAAGTCATAGGCGGCGTTCTTGAAACGGTCGACGGCGCTCTGGGCGAGCAGGACGTCGTCGAACATCGCGAGTCACTCGGCGGTGTGGCGATTGCTGGTGACGATCATGGACGCGCGGCACGCGCGCTCGAGGAAAAGCGGATAGACGGCCTTGCTCTCTTCTGGCTGTCCGCAGCTCGATTTTCATGGGCGCCTTCGAAATGGGGTGTTGAGTCCCAGTTTCTTGTGTTTCGCAACGCACGGATTCCGTGCCATTCCGAGACCAACCTGTGCGCAAGCGCGGTCCGGTTTGCACGGTCACGAAGCGGCCGTCGTTCGGCAAGCGGTATCGCGCACCCGTTCAAAGAACCATGAGTACTTCTTCGGCCTGTGCGGGGGAGGCAAAGTCGGCGCGGGAGGATTCGCTCGATCCCGATCGGGATCCGGTGTTCACCGAGGCGTGGACGGCACTGCTGGAGACCGGCGGCGTGGCGTACGTGCCGATTCCGGCACAGAGTCCGAAGCGACGTCCTGGGGCCGGGAGGCCCACCCTGGTGGAGACGGCTACGCTGTTCGGCCCGACGAGACCGAGCGACAATTATGGACCGGACGCCTAAGCTCCCTGTTCGTTTCGCACAATGCGCTTCGGTCGGACAATGTCTTCCAGGCGACGAGCGCGCTGGCGAAATGCCCGAGCAAGTACGAGATGCATCAGAAGAGGCAGCGCGGGGAAGGGATGCCCCATGGCCCCCTCGCCGCCGGGTCGGACCTGGGCAAGAGAACGGCGCTCAAACGTGGCAGCCGTGATGGCCAGCGCGCGTCGTCGCACGAGACCAAAGCCCAAGGATGTTGGTCACTCTCGCTGAGTTCCCTATGCTACCGTCGCATCGGCACTGCCATGCGATTCCTCCGCAATTTGTTTCTCGGCCTAGCGTCTGTTGGTGTGCTCGTCGCGGTCCCAGTGCTCGCGCAGCAAGCGGCCGGCGATTATCCCGCCGCCTGTGAGGAGGCGAAGGTGAGCCGGGGTGACCACGAACGCGCGCATACGGTGTTCTTGAGCGGAAAGCAGTTTCTCGAGGAATCGAACTACGACAAAGCCATCAGCTACTTCAAGGACGCCTACTCGATCGACTGCAGCGTGCACGCCATGCTGCCAATCATCGCAACCGCGTACGAACGCAAGGGAGACATGGCCGAGGCTATCCGCGCTCTCGGCGAGTACCTCGTGCGAGCGTCTGGCGCGCCCGATCGAGAGGTCATCGAGCACCGGATCCGGAATCTCAAGGACCGGCTCGCGCACGAGCAGCCCCCGGCGCCGGGACCCACAGCCGTTTCCACGACCGAGCCCACTTCGTCCGCCGCTCCGACGCCAGCGCCGTTGCCGGTCGCGAGCCCCGGCGCGTCGCCACCCATTGCACCGGTCCCTTCGCCGGCGGAGCCGACGCAGTCTTCAGGCGCGAGCCCTGCGCCTTGGATCGTCGCCAGTCTCGGTGCCGCTGCCGTCATAGGCGGGGTCGTCGCGTTGGTCGTCGGTGCGGGCGATGTGTCGAATGCCGAGGCAGCGTGCGGCGCTAACCGCCAATGTCCCAACACCCCCGCTGGCAATGCCGCCGTGGCCAAGGGCAACGACGGACGCTCGCTCGAAACCGCAGGGGGAGTCGTGGGTGGCGTTGGCCTCGCCCTAGTTGCAGGCGGGCTCATTTGGCACTTCACACAAGGGCCTGCGACGCCGGCTGCGGCGACCTTTACCCCGATGGTGGCGCCGGGTTACGCCGGAGTCGGGATAGGCGGGGCCTTCTAGCGATTCTGTGAGGTCGCCGTCCCCCTCTGGAGCGCACCGGTGGGAGCGCGCCCAAGCACTCGCCGAGTGCGCGAATGGCTTCGGCCGTTTCCCCCTTTCGGGCGACTCGGGGTAGTCGGCTGCCGCCTGCTGTCCGAAGGCGGGGCCCGAGACTAGACGCCCAAGAAGCGAAGAGCAGCGAACGGGCTACGGAGCAATCGCATAGTCGTCTTGAGCCCGCGACCCTAGCATAGGAGGCTCCGCATCCGGCACCAAAGAGCGCTGCCGCTCTCCGAGTAAGACGCCGTGCTCAGGGGCTCTGGCGCATCGAGCTTCGAGTGTCGCTATCGACACCTGGAAACTGACTGGCCGCCAATGGGCCATGCGGCATTTCTTCGCCACGCTGTTTCCGCTGTTGCATATCGTACTTGCTCGGGCACTTCGCGAGAACGCTCGTGGCCTCGAAACCATTGTCGGGCCGCAGCTCGCCTTCGACGGTAACGCCCACATCCAAACCAGGAACGTCACGAAAGGTGTCCGGGACCACGCATTGCGCAAAGCGCACGGGAAGGCTCACCCCGTTCTTGGTAATCGTGAAGCGATATTCGCAAGGTTGCTCCCTCTTCTCGAGGGATCCGTGAACCAGGTTGCCTTCGGCGCGGACCGGACGACCGATAAACTTCGCCTTCCCCGCCAGGAGCTCGTCGACAGGCTTCGAGTAAATCGCGTTTGACTGCATGGTCGTCAGGACGAGTCCCGCGATTGCTGCCGCCCCCATGGCAAGCCCGATCGCCACCGCGAGGCCGGCCCACCGGCGGCGCGCCGGCTGCTCGGTCTCGACGCGCCGTCGCCGCGGCGATCCGTCAGCGCCCAACGTTCTCGGCCCTAGCTCGTCGGTCATTTCTTGCCCCAGCTTCAGCGTAGCTTCCGCGCGCCTTGCGTCAAACGCGACGCGTATCGCCTCCCTGGGCAACCGAGGCGGTGTACACTCAATTCCCGTCGGCCGACGGTGCGAGGCAGTGCTCGCCCCAGGCCAAGGGTTGTACTAGGGATCCAAGGGGACACTGGCGCAAGACCATGACGGACGTTTTATCGCTTCCTGTCCTGGCTCTAAACCGCCACCTCGTTCCGGTGCAGGTGACGACTGTAAAGCGCGCCGTTGTTCTGCTCTATGGGGGGGTGGCCCTCGCCCTTGACGACGGCGGCGAGTCGCACGATTTCGAGCTGTGGCGCGAGCTGCCTGTTCGGGCAGAGGATGACGCGATTCCAATCGTCGGAGGCGAGCTTCGAGTGCCGCGCGTCGTTCACTTGCTTCGCTACGATCGAACACCTCGCGTGACAGTGCGGTTGACGCGCCGCAATCTGATGTTTCGCGACGCGCACCAGTGTCAATACTGCGGAAAGCGCCCGCCGCTTCGCGAGTTGAACATCGACCACGTTCTACCCCGCTCGCGCGGCGGAGACGACTCCTGGGAAAATCTCGTTACCGCCTGCCGTCCCTGCAATCTTCGCAAGGGTTGGAAGACACCCGAGGAGGCCAACATGGGACTCGCTCGACGTCCATTTCGGCCAAGATGGACGATGACAGCTCAGATCCTGTTGGGCAGCGGCTGGAAATTCAAGGAATGGGAGCCCTTTCTCCAGGCCGCAAGCTGAAAGCGCGCGCTGAGACGCAGATCCTTTGGCTGTGGTGGCCGTCGAACCGAGCTAGCGTGGCGCGCATGCGAACTGCTTTGCGCCCCCCCCTCCTGCTTTGCGTCCTGTTCTCCGCCTGCGCAGGTGGCCAAGTCGCCCCGGCTGCGTCGTCGCCGGGCACTGCCTCTGCGGGCGTCGGCGCTCCCGCATCGGAGCCGCCTGCGACGGCCCGCGACTCGGCATCGCCGGACGAGGGCGGTGCCTCGAAAGGCGCGCCGCCGGCTTCTGCGACTTCCGAGCTCGACGGCGGGCGCAACGGGTCCCGCATCCGCGAGCCAGGCCGCAGCTCCGAAGACATTCGCGCCATTGTGGTCGCGCATCGCGAGGAGGCAAGAGCCTGCTACGACAAATCACTCGTCGCTCACCCCGGGATTGAGGGGGATCTCGTGGTCCGCTGGACGATCGACCCGAAAGGGGTGGTCACTCAGGTCGCGAACGACACCGCTCGCAGCCAGATCCTAGAGCCTTCGCTCGTCTCGTGCATCGGCGAGGTGCTGACGAAGATACAGTTTGCCCCAAGCCAACGAGGCTTTGAGACGAGGGCCCTCTATCCCTTTAATTTTCACCCGCGTCACGCCTCACCCGCCAGCGCGCCGTAGAGCGGATGCCCGGGCACTCGCACAATCGCTTTCGATCCACAAAAAGCGACGGGCGCCTCTCTGAACCGAGAAGGCGCCCCCCGCCTCGAACTTAGCCGCTGGCGGTCGCTAGCGAGCGCTATCGACAGACATCAGCCTATTCTTCTCCGTCATCGGGCCCGTGGCTCGAGGTCGGAGCACCGCCCAGCATTGACGGCACACCGGCCGGCGGAGCGGACTTCGGGGCGGCCTTGTGTGCCGCCGCGGGGGCCTTCCCGGCAGACCGAGGCGCCGCCTTTTTCACGGGCCTTTTGGCGGCTGCCCGCTTGGCTGGCTTCTTTGCAGGCTTGCGCTTCGCCGGCTTCTTCGCCGTCTTCGCAGCCTTCTTGGTCGTCTTGGTCTTCTTGCCGCCCTTCTTGGCCTTCTTCGCGCCTTTCTTTGCTGCCATCTCGGTTCCCTCCTGGGTGTGAGGTGGATCTGAGATGACGTATATGGTCACGTACGTCATACGTCAACCATAAAGTTGAGCGAGCTGCTCGCGACGACGTAAGCCGCGCGCGCGCGTCGACACCGCGAAGCGTCCTTGACCCCCCACACACCGGCCACTAGCGTCGCATCGCTTTCCAAAATTGCGAGGTTAACGATGCGTACCGTGAAGCACTACATGGCCCTGCTGCTCGTTGGGTTTGCCGCACTCTTTTTCAGCACCGCTTGCGGTCACAGTGAAGACGAGTGGCAACAGGCGCAGCGTGACATCTCCAAACTCAAGGCAGACCTCGACGTCGCGAACAAGCGTCACACCGAGGACGATCAGAAATACGCTGCGGCCCAACAGCAGATCGATGATCTCAACGCCAAGTTGAAGGAATTGGGCGTTGGTCTTTCGCGGTCCGAGGACGAAAAGTCCAAGCTTCGGCTGGCAATGTCAGAGTACGAGGCTCGACTCAAACAGCTCGATGACATGAAGGCTCGGTTTCGCGACCTCAAGGGCCGTCTCGATAAGCTGACCAGCGTCGGTCTCAAAGTCATCGTTCGCAACAACCGTATGGTGATTCAGCTTCCAGGCGACATTCTGTTCGATTCCGGCAAGGACACTCTCAAGCCGGATGGAAAGAAGATCTTGAAGCAGGTCGCCGAGGTCGTTAAAGGCGACTCAACACTCAGCACTCGAAACTTTCAGGTCGCGGGCCACACCGACAAGGAGCCGTACGCTGGCGCTTACTTCGACAATTGGGGCCTGAGCCTCATGCGCGCGCGTCAGGTCCTCGCATTTCTGGTGTCTCCGGACGCACGTGACGTGCACGGAATCCCATCGGGCGGCGGTCTCGAGCCGACGCACTGGGCAGCCGCTGGCTATGGTCACATGGATCCCGTCGTCGGGACCGTCGAGCAGCAATCGCGCGAGGAGGAGGCCAAGAACAGGCGCGTCGAGCTCGTGCTCCAGCCGAACGTAGAAGAGATGCTCAACCTCAAGGATCTCGCGAACTGAACGGCTATCTAGCGCCTGACCTGAAGCGGTCTCGAGTTCGAGTTCGCGGTCGCCATTGAGTCGTCTCGGCGGTCTCGCGAGCGGAGGGCAATGCGAGTCGCGACGATAGACATCGGGACCAATACCGTCCTGCTCCTGGTCGCCGAGGAGGCGCCTGACGGCTCGATCCGCGCGGTTGCCGAGCGCGCCACGATCACGCGCCTCGGGGAAGGCGTCGACCGTTCGCGAACACTTTCGCGCAACGCCGTCGAGCGGACTCGCGCGTGCCTGGAGGGCTACGCCAAGGTCGTGCAGGAGCTCGACGTCGGGCGCGTTGCGGTCGTCGGGACCAGCGCGATGCGCGATGCGCAAGGCGCAGAAGATCTCCGGCTGGCAATACGCGTACTTTTTGGCGTCGAAGTGAGCGTCCTTTCCGGAGTCGAAGAAGCCAGACTGACTTTTGTCGGCGGCCTAGATGGTCTGGGCTTGGAAGCTACCGAGGACGTTGCCTTGTTCGACATCGGAGGTGGCAGTACGGAGGTCGTGGTTGGCCGACTCGGAAAAGGGCAACCGGCGACGCCGTACGTTCAGAGCTTCGATGTCGGCAGCGTCCGATTGACCGAGCGACACGTGTTAAGCGATCCGCCGACCGAGGCCGAGGTTGCCGCGCTCTCGCGGAACGCGGCGGATGCCTTTGCCGCAGTCCCACCGCTAGCCGCGGAAGCAATTCCCGTCGGCGTGGCCGGCACCATGACGACGCTCGCAGCGGTGGCTCTGCGCGTGACGCCCTACGTTGGCGCTCTGGTGCACGCCATAGTCCTTCCAACCGAGCGACTGCGGCAAGTGGTGCAGCACCTCGCCATCCTCGACCTGCGCTCCCGTAGGGCCGTTCTGGGCATGGAACCCAATCGCGCCGACGTCATTCTGGCGGGGGGATACATCGCCCTCGCGCTGCTGGATCATTGGCGGGCGGGAGCCGTGCGCATCTCGGACCGAGGTTTACGATGGGGATTGGCACACGAGCTGATGCACGCGCCTCCCGGCTGAAACCGCCGCCTTGTCTCGAGCATTTTCTCGAGAAGTGCCGTGTCAGTTAGGTGACAGAAAAAGTTGACAAATGGGCCTCTGCTCCGTTACAGTGCGCGTGGCTGTTTTCTTGACCGCCGCCCTGTGCCCCGGTCGGAATAAAAGACGGGGCCGCTTCGACCCACGAATCGCGACCGTTATTCCCAGTTCCCCGCCGCAGATTGATTGGCCTTCGTCGGCCGCGACTGGGGCGGGCGCCGTCGTCACACAACGCAAGGAGACGCTATGCAAGCTGCTACTGCCGTCAAATTCAAGGTGGGTGACAAGGCCGTTTATCCCGCTCAGGGGGTTGCCGAGGTTATTCGCATCGAGGAAAAGGACATCGCCGGCAGTCGACAGCAATTCTACGTTCTGCGGATCCTGGACACTGATCGAAAGATTCTCGTCCCGGTTGCCAATGCTAGCGCAGTGGGATTGCGAGAAGTCATTAGCGAGCTGGAGATTCGAGAGATCTTCGACATTCTACGCGAGCGGACCATCGCCTTCGACAACCAAACGTGGAATCGTCGCTATCGCGGCTTCATGGACAAGATTAAGACAGGCTCGATCTACGACGTTGCCGAGGTTCTTCGAGATCTCTATCGGCTGAAGACCGATAAGCAGCTGAGCTTTGGTGAGCGCCGGATGCTTGATACGGCCCGGTCTCTCATCGTAAAAGAAATCGCGATTGCCCGTCGGCAAACCGAAGACAATGTGAAAACCGAGATCGAGGCTATTTTCGTCTCGAATTGAGGCTAGCCGGGCGCGTTCACGGCGCGGCCAGCCGCTCGCACGTTGGCCCCTCGAGGATCCCGAAGTCCCACGCTTCGCCGGGTTCCCGTAGGCCGGCCACGGCGGCCTCGACCCTCCGGACCAGGTCCACGGGAGATGACGATGCGCCGCCGCGAACGCCGATGGCCACATTCGGCCCCCAATGCCACACGTGCACTGCGATGACGCCGTCAACAGCGTAGACCAGTTGCACGGTCCGCCGGAGCCGGGGAGTGAGCGCAGCGCCGTGGAGAGAGTCGTCGGCGCGCACCTCTGTCATGCTGACGGACGTCGACTATCATGCGCTCGGGGAGGTCACAAGGTGGTCGACGTGTGCCGAGTTGAGCCAAGTCCGGCTTGGATGCCATAGCTGTCTCGCATTCGTTGCCCAAAGACAGGCCGAATTCCTATTGTTTTGCTAATGGCACACTGCGTGCTGGAATGACTCGGGCTAATGCGCGTGGCACGCACTTTTCGAACCATCGCCCTTATGGCGACTGCGGCGGCCGCGTTCGCATGTCCAGTTGCGTGTGACTTAAACCCACACCCCCTTCCGCCAACGCCGGGACTGGACAACGGCGCGGGTGGAACCGGGTCGGAGCCCGGTGCGAGCGGGTCCGGTGGCAGCGTCAGCGGAGCGGCAGCCGGCGTCGGAGCGAGCGGCGTCGGCGCAAGCGGCAGCGCCGCGGGCGCCGGGGCAGGCGGCGTTGCGGCGACCTCGGGCAGCGGTACCGGGGCCGGGAGCGGCACGACCGCATCTTCCGGATCGGAGGCGGTTTCCGTCGTCGCAGAAGATGCTGGCGCCTTCGATGCAGGGGACGCGGCCGAGCCCGATGGTCGTGCAAGCGCGGCTGACGCAGGCGCCAGCGATGCACACCCTGAAGGCGTTGACGGCGATCACCCCGACGCCGATACGCCCGAAACAAGCTGCGAGACGAACGCCCTCGATGGAGCACCGGGGACCTGCGAATGAAGCTCGGGCTCCGCGGTGCCGCGCTCCTCTGCGCGATTCTTGCCTCCGGTTGTGGCCTGAGTCCTCAGCCACTTCCCCCTGCATTGACGTCTACAGCATCCTCTGGCAGCTCGTCGTCGTCGGGAGCGCTGGATTCGGGCGAGCCTGCCTCAGCCGATGCCGCATTCACCATCGAGACCGACGCCTCTACTTCGCCTAGCGGCACTCTATCGCCCAGTTCCGCAGGCGAGGCGTCAGTCAACATGGCGACCAGCGAGGCTGGTGTCGACGCTTCGTCCGACTCAACGGTCGACGCGAATCTGGATGCCGCCGGCGTCCGGGCGCCCGATGCCCTGGAAGACGCGAGCGACGCCGCAGACACGCCGGTGGAGTAGGCAGGTCGTCACGCTCGTTTGGCGGCGACGTATTCGTCAAGAACGTTCACCGTAAAGTCGGCGAGGATCCCGTCAGTCACGCGCAGACGACGCGAAAGGTCTCGGGCGATATTGAGCACGATGAGTGTGTACGACTTGAGGTCCGCTCGATAGAGCGCGTCCATGTCTTCGCTTGTCACCATCAGAAGCCGCGATGGCGCGAGCGCGCGCACGGTCGCCGAGCGGCTCTGCATGTCAATCATCGACATTTCACCAAAGCAGTCGGTAGGTCCAAGGATCGCGACCCGCATCTCCCGACCACGACGGCTGCGCTTCGAGACCTCCATCTCTCCCTCGAGAAGCACGTACATCTCCCGCGCTCCACTGTCGCCCTCGCGAAACACCGTGTCACCGGGCACCATACGAACCGTCTTGAGCGAACGGGCCAAGCGATCGACGACTTCTTCGCTCAGCGCGCCAAACAGCCCGATTTCGCGCAACGTCGCCGAGGTGATCGACGGGTCGCTGGCTTCACGGAGCGCGGGCTTCGAGACGTTCGTCGTCATGTTAACGAGTATATGTCCTCTCGTGCAGGTGGGCTCGGCTCAAACGAGGGACTTTGTAAACACGATGCGTCGCCGTCCGGGGCCCGCGTAGTCGTCGATTTCCTGCATCCTCCACCCGAGGGCCACATGAAAGCGGATCGAGCCCTCGTGTCCGGGTGTCGTGATGGCTTTCATACGCCCGCACTGAGCCTGGCGACAGGCATCCGCGAAGCGATCGTAAAGAAGACGGCCGACCCCTCGTCGCCGATATTCCGGATGAATCCCTACCAGATGCACATATCCCGTGCGGGCCGCCTCGGAGCCTGCCGGCTCGGCTCGCTCGAAACCTGGCGCGGCGAAACCGAGCAGAAAACCGATCATGTCGGCCCCCTGTTCGACGACCAGAGCCTTGTCGCCGAGCTCGTAATAGAAAATAGGGTGAGCAAACGTGCTGATGGGGCCGCCCCACCAGTGATCGATGACTTCCACGACGCGGTCGAAGTCGCCCTTCGCGATGTGCCGCACGTTCATGGCGGATCTAGGGTCGTCGCTTTTCGCAGCACAGGCAACAAGAGCTTGACGGCCGCGGCCGCATCCGCAAGGTGTCTACTCCGTGACTCCCCCGCACGACCTGCGTATCGCGCCGTCAATCCTCTCGGCTGACTTTGGGCACCTGGCCGAAGAGGTTCGCGCGGTCGAGTCCGCTGGCGCCGACTGGATTCACGTCGACGTCATGGACGGACGCTTCGTCCCAAACATCACCATCGGTCCGCCCGTCGTGAAAGCCATTCGAGCCGCAACGCGATTGCCGATCGACGTGCACCTGATGATCGTCGAGCCGGAGAAGTACCTCGATGAGTTCGCCCAAGCGGGGGCCGACGTGCTGAGTGTGCACGTCGAAGCGTCCCCCCACTTGAATCGCACGATCCAGCACGTTCACCACTTGGGCAAGCGCGCGGGGGTCGTCCTCAATCCGTCGACCAGTGAGGAGGCCATTCGCTACGTCATCGAGACATGCGACCTCGTGCTCGTCATGAGCGTCAATCCCGGCTTTGGCGGTCAGGCCTTTTTGCCCGAGGTCCTCCCCAAGGTCCGAGCGATACGCGACATGATCGACCGATCGGGCCGCCCCATCGACCTCGAGATCGATGGCGGAATCGCGGGCGGCACGGCCAGCCTCGCGACGGAGGCAGGGGCTCGCGTTCTGGTGGCTGGCAGCGCGGTGTTCGGCGACCCGCCGTACAAGCAAGCCATCGATGCCCTCAGGGCAGACGGGCTGCGCGGCATGGGGCGAGTCGCGTGACGCGTACTGGGACGTGGATTCTCGGCCTCTCTCTCGCTTCTTGCGCATCGAGCTCTTCGGCGCCGAAGGCTCCGTCGCCGCCCCGGACCGAAGCTGGGCCATCCGGCACCGAAGCCAAATCGGCTGCAATACCGCCGCGAGACGCCGCGCCCGAACCCCGAGAGGCTCGACTCATCGAGCGCATGCTCCGGCAGGTAGAGACTGCGCGAGGCCTCAAGGCGCGGCGCGCGGTCCCCGGGCAATTTCTCACGCGACCCCAGCTCATCGCTCGAGTCAAAGACCATGTGTCGCGCGAGCTGCCGCCCGAGGCCATTCGTAACGAGGGACTATCGCTACAACTCTTCGGATTCGTCCCCACCAAGTTCGACTACGAAGCCGCCGAATACGAGCTTCTCGAGGACCAGTTGGCCGGGTACTACGAGCCCTTCGACGGGACCATGTACATGGCGCGCGATCTCGAGGACGAGGAGGCGAACGCTACGCTCGCACACGAGCTCGTCCACGCGCTGCAAGATCAACATTGGGACCTCGAGGCCCGCTCGAAGTACGACCCGGGCGCCGGTGATCGCGGCGCTGCGGTGAGCGCTCTCGCGGAGGGCGACGCCACCAGCGCGATGTTCGACGTGATGATCCTTCGCGCCATGCCGGGGAGTGGGAAAACGGCGGCCGATTTGCCTGACGGCGCTTTCGTGGCTCAGATTCGCGAGGGCATCAATCGGGGCGCCGCAGCCGCGGTTCCGCATATCATGCGGACCTCACTCGCGGCCTCATACATTTACGGCACGCTCTTCGTGAACGCGCTGCGCCGTGCTGGCGGCTGGGCCGCGGTCGACGAAGCTTGGGAAAATTCGCCGACGACGACCGAGCAAGTCATGCACGTTTCCAAGTGGCGAGCGCACGAGCCGGCCCTGAGCGTGCCTGCGCCGACGTTCGCGACCTTGGGCCCCGGCTGGACCGTGGCCGACGAAGACTCCGAGGGGGAGCTCGGCGCTCGCATCGCGTTCGAAGAGTGGCTCGACCCCGCTTCCGCGGCCGCGGCGAGCGATGGGTGGGGGGGCGATCGCGGCGTCCTGGTCACCAACGGGCCGCGCTGCGCCTTTGCCTGGCGGCTCCGCTACGATCCCGGAGCGAGCAAGGACGATCGAGCGTCGCAAGTCTATGCGGTCCTCGCGGCGGCACTCGACAAGACGCTCGGCCCACCGGACGTCAAGAAGCAGGGACTCGTTTGCCGTGAGCGAGCCGATCGCGGTCCCATCGCCTTGGCGCGCGCCGGTCAGGACATCGTCGTGACTCTGGGGCCTGCGAAAACCGCCGAATCCGCTTGGGTGAGCGGCGCGACATGCTCACTCGCCGGTCAATGGGTGCGCGAGATTGTCGCGCGGCCGTAGCCATCACGGGCTCGGGCCTCGAATGCATGAGTCGCGGGCAGGGGGAACGGTCGAGCCTAAGTCGATCCCAGGTCGGCCTTGCGACTCGCCCGCGTCTCGACGGCCTGGCGCGCAAGCTCGTCGGCGCGCTCGTTGAGGGGCACGCCCCTGTGGCCTGGGACGTAGACCAAGTGAGCGCGTCGCGCGGAGACCTTTTCCTTGGCAAGCCGGACGAGCTCTTGATTGGCCTTGGCCTTCCAGCCCTTTTGGAGGACGCCGATGGAATATTGGCTGTCGGTGTGCACCGTGACCGTTGGGACGTCGGGCGGGGTCCACTCGAGGGCGCGCAGGATCCCCATTAGCTCGGCAACGTTGTTGGTCGCCTCTCCGAGGTATTCGAAGCCTTCATGCAGCTTGCCGTCAGGCGCGACGATCACCACACCGCACCCGGCGGGCCCCGGGTTGCCCGAACAAGCCCCGTCGGCATACGCGCTCCAACCGGCGGGCACGCCCTGGCGTGGCTCCTGAGGCTGCGGGCTTGGGGTCCGCGAGCCGTCTGTGGGACTGCATGTCTCGTCCGCAAGCAACTGCGCGCCGGAAACAACCTCGAGATTGCTTGCGGCCGCGCGGTAGGCACGGCCATCGTTGGGTCGGTAGCGTATTTCGACGCGGCCTCGCTCGACCAAAAGGGTCCCATCGGTCTTGGCGCGCGCGAATACGCGCTGACCTCGGAGCATGGCCTCAATCCACGGCATCTGCGAGCTAGCCCCTTACCACCGCAACCGGCTGCCGTCGCCGCATCTCCGATGCTATCTTCCGGCCCACGATGACCCCCACCCACGCGCCGCCGCGTCCGATCGTGCTCGTCATTCTCGACGGATTCGGCGAAAGAAAAGAACGCGCCGACAACGCCGTGCGGCTGGCCCGCACGCCAACACTCTCGTCGATCGAGGCTCAGTATCCCCACAGCCTCATCGGCACGAGCGGCCCGGACGTCGGGCTGCCGCCTGGCCAAATGGGTAATAGTGAGGTGGGCCACCTCAATCTAGGCGCGGGTCGCATCGCGATGATGGACATCTCGAAGATCGACAACGCCGTTTACGACGGGACACTTGCCACCAACAAGGTAGTTCGTGAGATCGTCCGAAAGGCAAAAGACGCCGGCGGCCGCCTGCACCTCATCGGCCTCGTGAGCGACGGCGGGGTCCACTCGACGCTCACACACTTGTCGGCCCTCATCGATGTCGCAAAGGCGGCAACCGTGCCCGTCGTGGTGCACGCGTTTCTCGATGGACGCGACGTCCAGCCAGGGACCGCGCCCCGTTACGTGGCCGAAGTCGAGCGCAAGCTCGCCGGACAGGCCGGCCACATTGGCACTGTATCCGGCCGATATTGGGGCATGGATCGAGACAACCGCTGGGAACGCGTCGAGCGGAGCTATCGCGCTATCGTTCAAGCGGACGGACCGCGGGTGCCGACGGCTGAACAAGGCATCGAGACCAGCTACGCTGCGGGCAAGACGGACGAATTCGTGGAGCCCGTCGTCGTCGGGGACTACAGCGGCGTCAAGCCCGGCGATGTCGCCTTGCATTTCAATTTCCGTCCGGACCGGGCTCGCGAGCTGACCCGCGCGCTGGCCATCGGCGCGTTTGACTCCTTCGCGCGCAAGGATAGCCGGGCGCCGTTCGAAGGACGCTACGCGTGCATGACGACCTACGATTCGTCGTTGGGCCTTCCCGTTGCTTTTCCGAAGGAAGCGTACGCCAACGTCTTCCCGGAGATCTTGGCACGCGCGGGACTCAAACAGTTTCGCTGTGCCGAGACCGAGAAATACGCGCACGTCACGTATTTCTTCAACGGCGGTCGCGAAGACCCGTTCGAGGGGGAAGACCGCAAGATGCTGGCGTCACCGAAGGAGGTGGCGACCTACGACGAGAAGCCCGAGATGGCGGCGGTGGCCGTGGCCGAAGCGACCGAGAACGCCATCCGAAGCGGGAAGTACGACTTCGTGCTCGTGAACTTCGCCAATCCCGACATGATCGGGCATACGGGCGTGCTCGATGCCGCCATTCGAGCCGTCGAGGTCGTCGATTCAGGCGTCGGAAAGATCGTCGAAGCCACACGAGCGTTGGGCGGCGCCGTCTTCATCACCGCCGATCACGGGAACTGCGAGCTCATGAAGGACCCGGCCACCGGCCAGCCCCACACGGCGCACACCCTCAATCCCGTGCCATTTCTGTATATGAACGACGCGGATCGCCAAGCGCAAATAGCGCCAGGGGGCCGGCTTTGCGACGTCGCGCCGACCCTTCTGGCACTCTTGGGGCTGCCCCAGCCGCCAGAGATGTCTGGGCGCTCGCTGCTCTCGCGGGCGTAGTCGACGGTCGCGCCCGATGCCGGATCTGCCGACCATCGAGGGGTTCCGCGTCCTCGAGGAGATTGGCTCCGGCACGATGTCGTCCGTGTACGCCGCGATCGACGAGACCCTGGGTCGCCGCGTCGCGATCAAAGTGCTTCGGAGCACCATACAGCTGACCTCGCCCCTTGCGGCCCATCTGGAGCGTGAAGCGCGTGTTCTCTCGGACCTTGCCCATCCGAACATCGGCATCCTCTACGCCTTCTCGAAGTCCGACACGCGTATGTACATCGTGCTCGAGCTCGTCGACGGGTTCAGCCTCGCGTCGCTCTTGCAGAAGAAACCGACGATGCCGCCCGACGGCGTCGCTGCGATCGGCGCTGCCGTAGCCCGAGGCCTTCAGCACGCGCACGAGCAGGGCGTCGTGCATCGCGACATCAAGCCCGCCAACATTCTCGTGAGCCGAAGAGGTGAGGTGAAGATTTTCGACTTCGGTATCGCACAACGAACGCGCGGCGCACCCGAACCGGTCCTTTCGTCCTCGGCCACCTTCGAGGACGTGACGGCGTTCGGGACTCCGGCCTATATGTCGCCGGAACAGATTCTCGGCGACAGGGTCGATGCGCGGAGCGATGTCTTCTCGCTCGGGATCGTCCTCTATCAACTCGTCAGCGGCGCGCGCCCGTTCGACCGCCGCGATGGCGCGGACGAGCGTCCTGCCGCGAACCGCATTCGCCGCGATCCCCCCATTCCGCTCCATCGCCGCGCACCAGACGTTCCCGTGGCGCTCGAGCGAATCGTGATGCGCGCCATCGAGAAGCTCCCGGGGGACCGCTATCAAACCGCGGGAGAGGTCGCCGAAGAGCTCGAGGGCTTGGCAGGGACTGGCTGCGGGATGCGCGGCGATCGTCGGATCCTTCGGGCCCTCGAGCAGACAGGGCTCGTGCTCCCGGTCGCCGAAGGCTCCGCAGGCGCAAGACCCATTCGGCGCAAGCGGGACCCGGCGGCAGGTGCCATCGCGGGCCTGGCTGCTCTCGGGATAGCCGTAGTTGCGGCTGGCCTCCTGCTCCAAGGCACGGCCCCCCACGACAAGGACAGCGCGGGCCTCATGCCGCTCGAGCTCGCACCGGAGGAGCCTGGGTTCATGCGAGTTCTTGCGACTCCGTGGGCGGAGGTATGGGTGGACGGTCAGCGCGTCGATACCACCCCGTTCGCCCGTCCGATTCCGTTGCGGCCGGGCACGCACTACCTCGCGCTCGTGCACCCCAACGCGCCGGTGGAGAAACGCAAGGTCGACATCGTATCCGGCGAGACGAGGACCTTCGACGTCGTGATGTCCGTGGCAGAGCTCGCGCCCAGGGACGCGCCAAGAGATCGCCAATCGAGCGTGGAAAAGGACAAGAAGCGATGAGCCGGCACCTTGCGTCGCTCCTGGTCGGCGCAATCGCCCTGGCGTTCTCGGGGGACGCGCGCGCGTTCACTCATATCGTCAAGCCGGGCGAAACTCTCGCTCAGATCGCCGAGCGCATGTACGCGAGCCCCAAGCTCGAGGTGGTCCTGGTGGGCGCGAACGCGCTCGACGTGCAAGGAGGGGCGGTGATCGTCCCCGGAATGCGACTCGAAGTGCCCGCACCCGGACATCGCACGATCGTGTCCGGCGAGACGTGGGCGGCGCTCGCTCTTCTCTGGCTCGGCAGCGGCGACCCCGCGCGAGCAGAGCTGCTCGCTCTCTCGAATCGTGGCGTCCCCTGGGTCCCGCCGACCGAGGGGCAGGAGATTGAGATTCCGGCCGTAATCACTTACATCGCGGGCGAGTCTGAGACCGTCAACTCGATCGCCGCCCGCTTCTGGGCTGATCCAAATCGCGGCTGGGAGCTCAACCCCTACAACCGTCGCGAGGGGGTCTTGGTCAGGCGCGGCGAGGTGGTTCTCGTACCCATGCCCAACCTCAAGCTCACCGACGCCGGCAAAGCCGAAGCAAAAGCCGCCGCCGAGCGGGATGCGACAGTCGCTGGCATCGCTCTCGAGCAACAGCGTCGGGCCGACGCAGATCTGCCTCAACTTCTTGCGGACGTACGCTATGGGCGATACGGCGAGGCCTTGGCGCGCGGCAACCGCATTCTCGGAGGCGGATCGCTCACTCGCTCGCAACTCGCGACGGTGCACCGATCGCTTCTCGAGGCCTACGTGGCGATCGACGCGCGGGCTGCGGCATCCGCTGCATGCACCGCGTGGAGAGCCAACGACCCGGCCGCCGTCGTCGACCCCGTGCGGGTGTCACCCAAGATCATCGCCGCGTGCGACGCGAACTAGGGCCCGCCAGGGCTCTGGAATCGTCCACGGCTCACGACGAAAGAGCAGTGGGCGCTCGCCGCAAGATCTCGCGACGGCGGACGGGCTTGCGGGCGCAGCGCTGGGCATGAGGCCAAGGCCATAGGCAAGCTCGCCCACGACCTGTTCGGAGCCCACGCCGGCTTCGCGAAGCTCGCGAACCGTCGCTCCAAGAGTCCGCTTTTCCAGGCGCGCTCCCTTGTCGGCTACGACGAGTGGGACGTGCGCGTAGCGCGGGGGGCGTCCGCCCAGAGTGCGCGCGAGCCATATCTGCCGAGGAGTCGACGTGACCAAATCCGCGCCTCGCACGACGTCGGTGATCCCCATCGCGAGGTCGTCGACGACCACTGCAAGTTGATAGGCAAATGCGCCGTCGCCTCGTCGCAGCACGAAGTCGCCCACGTCCCGATCCAATCGCTGCGACACGGACCCTAGAATACCGTCTTCGTAGGCGACGATTCCCTCGGGAACCACGACGCGCAGGGCTGGTGCTCGCTTCATGGGACGTGATGGGTCCAGATGGCGACAGACGCCCGGATATACGACCTCCTCGCCCGCGTGGGGCGCGAGGGCGATCCGCGCGATCTCGGCGCGAGAGCAGTCGCAAGGATAGACGAGGCCCAGCTCAGTCAGGGAGGCAATGGCTTCTTCGTAGAGGCCGCCGCGCGCGCTCTGGTTCACCGGGCCGTCGCTCCAGGGGAGACCGAGCCACTCGAGGTCCTGCACAATCGTCCGCTCCGACAACGGATCGACCCGCGCCGCGTCGAGGTCTTCGATCCGAAGCACCGAGGTGCCACCGACGCGGTGTGCGACGACCCACGATGCGAGAGCCGTCCAGGCCCCTCCAAGGTGCAGATGGCCCGTCGGGGAGGGAGCGAACCGCGTCCGCACCGGTCTCGCTTCCGTCACGTCGTCGATGCGATCGACTCTACCTGAGCCTTGGCCCCGAGCAGCCATACGAGCAACGCCTTCTGAACGTGAAGGCGGTTTTCGGCCTGGTCCCAAACGCGCGATCGCGGCCCTTCGAGCGTCTCCTCGTCGATCTCTTCACCGCGATGAGCAGGGAGACAGTGGAGCACGATCGCTCCTGGGTTGGCCTTCCGTAGCTTCTCCTCGGTCACCGTCCAGCCCGAGAAGGCTGCCAAGCGGTCGCGCATTTGGGCCTCCTGGCCCATGCTCGTCCAAACGTCCGTATTCACGACATCGCAACCGACCACGGCTTGCGCTGGCTCGAGGACGCGACTGACGTGCGACCCGCCTCGAGCAAGCTCGCGTGCGGGCGGTGCGTAGGCGGAAGGGCCCGCGAGCACGAGATGAAAGTCGAAGAGCACCGCGGCCTCGAGCCACGACCGGGCCATGTTGCAACCGCAGTCTCCAACGAACGCGATTCGGCTGCCGCGCACTCCGCGGCCCAACTGCTCTTCGACTGTGAACACGTCGCAAAGCACCTGCAGCGGGTGACTGTCGTCCGAAAGAGCGTTGATCACCGGCACGCTCGCCGTGGCCATCTCGACAAGACGTGGCGTGTCCGATGTCCGGTAGACGATGGCGTCGCAATAGCGCGAAAGCACCCGAGCAGTGTCGCGGACGGGCTCGCCGCGGCCGAGCTGACTGCCCTGCAGGCCGATGACGACAGGATGCGCCCCGAGCTGCGCGCACCCCACTTCGAACGAAACGCGGGTGCGCGTGCTTGCCTTCTCGAGAACGATCGCAATGCCGCGGCCCGCGAGAACGCCCCGCTGCGACCCAATCGGTTGGTGCTTGAGGAGCGCGGCCAGCGCGAGCACCTCGCGAGCTTCTTCGAGCGACAGATCGGCAAGGTCCAGAAAGTCTCGCTTAGGCATCGGTCATCGTGACTCCAGAGGTTCACCGAAAACGCGCGCTGCCAGAAGCTCGAGCGTTCCCTGGGCCTCGGCCTTCGCAAGAAGGACGCGGGAGCGCCGGCGTAGCCACGCCACTTGGGCGCTCACCGAGAGCGGCCCGGTTCCACCCGCGCTCTCTTTGGCCGCCACGGCCGTCTCGGGGTCGAGCGCGCGAAGGGCCTCGGCATCGAGCAGCGGGTGAAGCGACGTTGCCCGGTCCGGGGTAATCGCGCGAAGGGGCACGCCGCCATCGACGGCCATCGCCACGAGAGCGCCCACTGCCTTGTAGGCCTCACGAAAGGGCGCGCCGCGCCGAACGAGCGCCTCGGCAAGATCGGTGGCTTGCGTGAACCCGTCTGCGAGCGCCTGCTTGCCGCGCTGGGCGTCGAACCGAACGTGCGGTAGCGCGAGCGACACCGCTCGCACGCATCCGCGCGCGAGCGGCCCGGCCTCGAGCAAGGCGAGCCGGTCCTCCTGCTGGTCGCGGTTGTATCCGCTCGCCAAACCCTTCATCAGACAGAGCAGAGCCACGACGTGGCCCGTGCCACGCGCACTCTTCCCCCGAATCAGCTCGAAGATGTCGGGATTCTTCTTCTGCGGCATCATGCTCGAGCCGGCGGAGATCGCGCTGCCGAGCGTTACGAGCCCGAACTCGCTCGTGGAGAAATCGACGACGTCGCTTGCGATGCGACCAAGGGCCAGGAGCGTGCGCGCGCTCGCCCACGTCCAATCGAGGGCGAAGTCGCGATCGCCGACCGTGTGAAGAGCATTCTGCGTCGGCACCCATGGCGAGAAGAGCCGCCCGAGAAGAGCGCGATCGATGGGCAGCGACGTGCCCGAGCAGGCTCCGCTGCCGAGGGGCATCTCGAGCTGATCGAGCGCAAACACAATCGTGTCGGCGGCCCGAGCGAGGCCGACCGCCCATGACGCGACGAGAAACGCCCCCGTCACCGGTTGCGCCCGCTGCCGGTGCGTGTACGCGGGCAGAAGAACGCCGTCTTCGAGCGAAGCGCGTTGCGCCAATTGATCGACGAGCTCTCCGACCTCTCGCAGCAGCGTTGACGCCTGATCTCGCACGTGAAGACGCAGATCGAGCGCGACTTGGTCGTTGCGCGACCGGGCCGTGTGCAGGCGCGCGGCCACGTTGCCCACGCGCTTGCCGAGCTCGCCTTCGACCGCCATGTGAACGTCTTCCTCGCCGTCGGGCAGCTTCAACGTTCCGGCACAAGCCTCTTCGTAAAGCGCGCGCAGCGCGTCTCGAAGGGTTCTGGCGTCGGCCTGGGAAACGATGGCTGCGCGCGCGAGCATCGTGACATGCGCGGCGCTGCCCACGAGGTCTTCTCTAAGGAGCGCACGGTCGTCGTCGAGCGACGAGGACCACCCCAGGAGCTCGGGAAGCATCCCTTCAGCGCCGGTTGCGCGGGTGCGCGCGATGCCAGACATCGGAAGAGCAGTCCTCTAGTGTGCTCGGTCGCAGTTGTCACGTTACCGGCCCCGCCGTCCCAGGCTCAGCGCTCGTCGAGCTGCGCCTACCGGCCGAGAAGCTCGCGAACGCGGCGGACGAGCGTGGCCTGGTTGAATGGCTTCTCGATCGTCGCGTGCTGAAAGCGGTCGACGAAGGCTTGAGTGCGCGCCGTGAACGCGCCGCCCGTGAGAAACAGCATCGCCCCCGCTTGCTTGGGGTCGATTTCGAGAAGCGCGCTGTGAAGGTCGATCCCGGTCATGCGCGGCATCATCAAGTCGCAAAGAACGACATCGAAACGCTGCCCGCTTCGAAAGCGCTCGAGCGCGGCCACCGCGCTCGGCTCGCAAGTGACGTCGTGCTCGAGCCCGAGGATTTGCGCCACCACTTTTAGGATGAGTGGCTCATCGTCGATCGCGAGCACCGAGGTGCGCTCTCGGCCGATGGACGCGCCCTGAGTCCCCTCCCGTGGAGTGGCGGGGAGGCCCCGCTCAGGCGCCGGATCTGGCACGCCGCGAATCGCCTTCATGCCCAGCGCTACACGCTACAAGGGGAACCCCTGTCGCGGGAAGGGGTACCGCTCGCGCGCAAGCGCGTGTATGCCCGAGTCATGGCCCGTATTCACCGAAGGCTGCCCCCCCGCGGCACTCGCATCGGAATCGCTTTCTCCGGAGGTCTCGATACGCGCTGCGCCGTGGCGTGGATGTCACGACAAGGACTCGACGTCTTTGCGTACACCGCGGATCTGGCGCAGCCCGACGAGACGGACGTCTCGAACATTCCACCCATCGCGATCGGCCACGGCGCCAGAGCTGCGCGCCTCGTCGATTGTCGCGAGGCGCTCGTTCGCGAAGGCATCTGCGCCCTACAATGTGGGTCGTTTCATCTCTCCACTGGAGGCAAGAAGTACTTCAACACCACGCCGCTCGGACGGGCCGTCACCACCACCGCCATCATCCGGGCCATGCGAGAAGACGGGGTCAACGTCTTTTCCGATGGCAGCACCCACAAGGGCAACGACATCCAGCGGTTCTTTCGCTACGGCGTCCTCGTCAATCCGACCCTGGAAATCTACAAGCCCTGGCTCGATCGGGCTTTCGTAGAGGCGTTCGGCGGTCGGCGCGAGATGAGCGCGTACCTCGCGTCGGTCGGCCTGCCGTACACGATGGCGAGTGAGAAGGCCTATTCGACCGACGCCAACGTTTTGGGCGCCACGCACGAAGCCAAGGAGCTCGAGCGTCTCGACCGGAGCATGCACATCGTCGAGCCGATCATGGGGGCAGCGCACTGGCTCCATGACGTGGCCATCGCGCCCGAGGAGGTCAGCGTCGAGCTCGAGCGCGGCGTGCCGGTCGCGCTGAATGGCAAGACGTTTGCGTCGCCGTTCGAGTGCTTTTTGGCGCTCAATGCGGCCGGAGGGCGCCACGGTCTCGGAATGAGCGATCAGATCGAGAACCGAGTCATCGAGGCCAAGAGCCGAGGTGTCTATGAGGCTCCCGGCATGGCGCTTTCGCACATCGTCTACGAGCGAATTCTCAGTGCGGTGCACAACGAGAATACGACGGACCTTTACGCGACGCTGGGTCGGCGTCTGGGGCGGCTGCTCTATGAGGGACGCTGGTTCGATCCCGAGGCCCTGATGTTGAAGGAGGCGCTCACGCGTTGGGTTGCGCCTGCGGTGACGGGCAAGGTGACGCTCGAGCTGCGGCGTGGTGACGACTACACGATTCTCGATACTCAGGCCGCGCGGAGCGCGTATGAGCCCGATAAGCTGTCCATGGAGCGAACGGCCAGCGCTTTCACTCCCGAGGACCGCGTGGGAGCTCTCGAGATGCAGTCGCTTGGCGTTCTCGACAACCGGGAGCTCTTGCTTCACTTTGCGAAGATTCTCGGCCCCAGCGCAAGCGCGGTCGGAGAGATGCTTCTCGGCGAGGGTACCGACGACGGGGACGACGCCTAACACGGCACCGCGGTTCCGGGAGGAGGGCTGGATCGAGCCCGCGCCGGGGGCCTAGTCGCCTCGTACGAGTGTCCCCACACCGCGGTCCGTGAAGAGCTCCGCGATGACCGAGTGCGGGGCGCGACCGTCGAGGATGTGCACGCTCGCGACGCCCCCCTCGATGGCGCGAAGCACGCTCTTCGCTTTGGCGATCATGCCGCCCCGCACGACGCCGCCCGCGATCTTGGCGCGAAGCTCGCTCGCGGTCAGCTCGCTCACCAGCTCTCCATTTTCCATGATGCCGGCGACGTCCGTCAGATAAATCAGCTTCTCGGCTTTCAGTGCGATCGCAATCTCTGCCGCGGCCGAGTCCGCGTTGATGTTGTAGCCCTCGCCGTCCTCTCCGAGACCCACAGGCGAAACCACCGGGACGTAGTGCTTGTCGAGCAGCACCTCGAGCAACTCTTGATTGACGTGTGTGACCTCGCCCACCATCCCGAGATCGCGCCCGTGCTCGCCGACGAGCTTGCGCGCCCGAAGTAGCCCCGCGTCCTTTCCCGACACTCCGACGGCGTGAGCGCTCGATTGGTTCAACAGCGAAACGAGCTCCGTATTGATCTTCCCCGTCAGAACCATCTCCACGACCTTCACGTCTTCTCGGCCCGTGACGCGAACGCCGTCGACGAATTCGCTCTTGCCCATTCCGAGCGTCTCCATCGTCTGCGTGATCTCCGGGCCCCCGCCGTGAACGACGACGGGGAGAAGCCCGGCGGTTCGCAGCAGATTGATGTCGTTCGCGAAGCTCGCCTTCAGCGACTCTTTGACCATCGCGGCGCCGCCGTACTTCACGACCGCGCGCTTGTTGGTGAACCGCGAGATGTAGCTGAGGGCCTCCACGAGCAAGGCGCGCTTGAAGCCCGGACTGTAGTTGGTGAGGCGATCGTCGCGCGCCACGGTGCCGTCCGCGGATGCGTGCGTGAGGCTCGTGTAGTCCGCGTTGATCTTCACGTAGTCGTAGCTGAGATCGCAACCCCAGGCGGTCGCCTGGCAGCTGCCTTCTGCGAGGCCAACTTCAATACGCACGAAGGGCTCGCGCATTTTGGCACGTAGCCCGATCGCGTCGACGCTCGCCGGAGCACGGCCGTCGTAAACGCAGACGCCCTGAACGCGAACGATGGCTTGCGCGGGGTCGATCGGCCAGCGTTGTGAGCCGACGCGGGCGCCCACGACTGCCAAAACGCGCCCCCAGTTGGGGTCGGCGCCGAAGATCGCGGCTTTGACCAGATTCGATCCCACGATCGAACGCGCCAGATCGCGGGCCATGGCGAGGTCTGGCGCGCCGGCCACGCGCACTTCGACGAGCTTGGTCGCGCCGTCCCCGTCCTCGGCAATCTCGCGCGCGAGCTCGACGCACAGGGCTTCGATGACTTCGCAAAGCGCCGCGTGATCCGGGGTGCCCTCCTCGATCGTGGGGTTGCCTGCGAGCCCGTTGGCGAGGGCAAAGACCGCATCGTTCGTGCTCATGTCGCCATCGATGGCGACCATCTCGAAGCTCGTCTTCATCGCGCGCGAAAGCGCGGACTGCAGCGCCTCCGGGGTCACCGAAACATCGGTCGTGATGAACGCCAAAGCCGTAGCCATCTCTGGCGCGATCATCCCGCTGCCCTTCGCGAAAGCCGCGAAGGTCGCGTCGACTCCGCCGACCGACAGCGTCCGGCTTGCCAGCTTGACGCGCGTGTCGCTCGTCATCACCGCTTGTGCCGCCAGCTCGATGGCGGGGCCTCGCCCGGAGGCGAGAGTCGGCGCGGCGGCGATGAGCTTTTGGAACGGGAGGCGAACGCCGATGATACCTGTCGAGGCGCAGACGACGGAGTCCGGATGGACGCCGAGGGCTTGCGCCATCGCGCCGCAGACTGCCACGACGTCGCTCTCGCCGTCCGGGCCTACGAGGGCGTTGGCGTTCCCACTGTTGGCGACAATCGCGCGCAAGCCTGCCGTGGGCAGGCGGGCGGCGGCATGGCGAACGGGAGCGGCGCGCGCCGCGTTGACGGTGAAGCACCCGGCGGCGGCACAAGGGACGTCGCTGAAGACGAGCGCCAGGTCCTTGCGGGCCGCTTTGATTCCGCAGTTGATTCCTGCGTACGAGAATCCTCGCGGGGTCTTCACCCTCCGGCCTCCCTCATGGAGAGACTCGGTGCAAGCCATCGAGGCCTGCGCGCTCGTCCCAGCCGTTCATCAAATTGAGATTTTGCAAGGCTTGGCCTGCCGCTCCTTTGAGAAGATTGTCGATCGCCCCGACGGCGACCACGATCGCATCGTTGGCGGTTGCCCCCACGTGACAGTCGTTCGTGCCGACGACCCGCTTGAGCATGACCTGCTCGGGCGCCCGGGCCCGCACGAATACACTCGAGGCGTAGGTGTCCGCGAGACACTGAGCAACGCGCTCGGCGCTAGCGCCCGGGCGCGGCCGCCCGTAGCAGGTTGCGAAGAGGCCACGCTTGATGGGCAAGAGATGCGCAGTAAACGTCACCGAGGCCGTCTTGGCGAGCCTCGTGAGCGCCCGAAGGATCTCGGGCGTGTGTTGGTGACCTAGCAGCTTGTAAGCCCGCAGGTCTTCGTCGACCTCCGCGAACGAGTACGCGTCCCCGCTCTGACGGCCGGCGCCCGTGACCCCGCTTTTTGCGTCGACCACGAGCCCGTCGGGCTCGACGAGCCCTTCGCGGACCAGGGGCGCCACGGCCAGAAGCGCGGCCGTGGGGTAGCAGCCGGGGTTGGCGACGACCGCCCCCTTGGGGGGCGTGCCAAAGATCTCGGGGAGCCCGTAGTGGGCTCTCGGCAGCCACGAGGCCGCGGAGTGCTCGAACCCGTACCAGCGCGGGTAGCTCTCCGCCTCCAGCCGAAAGGCCCCCGAAAGGTCGATGACCTGCTTTCCGCGCTCGGCGAATGAGGGCGCCAGGCGCATGGAGACATCGGCGGCCGTGGCCAAAAGCACCGCGTCGCAACCGTCTGACTGTTCGAGGGCATAAGCGTTCGAAACGAAGCGGACGTTGCCCTCGAAATGGATCCCGAGCTCGCCCGCGACCGACTCGCCGGCAAGCTTGTCGCTCGTCGCGAATGCCAATTTCGCGTGAGGATGCCGGGCGACGAGGCGCGTTGCCGCGGCGCCGGAGTAGCCCGACGCGCCCACGACGCCCACGCGCAGTCGATTCATCTCGGGCAGCGATCTACCCCAAGTCGCGCGGCGGTGCAGCCCAGGCCTTGGAGCCTGCATCCCACCCGGCGGTTGACACCGCGCTAGCGTCCTTGCGACGATCGCGGCCGTGATAGGCTCTTTGCGCGTGGAAGTCGCCGGCGAAACGAACGTCGGCATGAAGCGGACGCACAACGAGGACAACTTCTCCATCGTCGAAGAGAGTGGCCTCTACATCGTCGCGGACGGCATGGGTGGTCACGCTTCGGGGGAGATCGCCAGCAAGATGGCGGTGGATTCGATGCGCGAGTTTTTCGCGCTCACGGCCAACGATCCTGAGCGGACGTGGCCGTACAAGATGGACCGCTCGAAGGGCTACGAGGAAAATCGCCTCGTGACGGGTATCAAGCTCGCCAATCTCCGCATCTTCGAGAGCGCCCAGAACGACGCCCGCCAGCGCGGGATGGGGACGACGATCGTCGCACTCTTCGCCGTCGAGGATGGCGTGTACCTCGCTCACGTGGGTGACTCACGGGTCTACCGTCTGCGTGATGACCGGCTCGAGCAGCTTACGGAAGACCATTCCCTGCTGAACGACTACATCAAGATGAAGCGTCTGACGCCCGAGGAGATCGCGAATTTCCCGCACAAGAACGTCATCGTGCGCGCGCTCGGGATGAAGGACACGGTGAAGGTGGACACGCGGCTCGAGCAGCCGCGCGCGGGTGACATTTACCTGCTGTGCTCGGACGGCCTTTCGGGCCCAGTATCGGACTCGGACATGCACGACGTCTTGGCCGGCACACGCGACCTGAAGACGGCCGCTTCGCGCCTCATTTCAAGGGCGAATCAGAACGGCGGGCCGGACAACGTTACGGTTGTTCTTGCGCGCTGGGCGTAGGATCCGTCTCGAAGTGTAGGCTGTAGGCGAAGCGCCGTTCGTGGGTCGCGTCGCCGAGCCCGAGGCGCGCCCCCCGGTAGGTGTCGAGGACGCATCGGCGGAGATCGGAATCTGCGAGATGCATGCTCCCCTCGGAGACTTCCGCGACTTCGCCCTGCAGGTCGACGCGAAAGAGGAGCTCGAGGCTGCCTCCGACTTGCGCATTCCGGGCGAGCGCCTGCGAGTAACACTGCTGGACCGCCGGCCATGCCACGCGCAGGGACCGACGTAGCGCGTCGGCTCCGGCTACCGGCAGCGCGACCGCCACGGGCTCGTCACCCGCGGCGAGAGAAACGCTCGCTGCGGCGAGTGCCTCGGAGTCCGCGGGAGAAAACGAAATCAAACGGGCCTCGCGCGCCAAGCAAGCCATGACGGTTCTGTCCCGCAGGGTCGAGGCCGTTACCGACGATCGCTCGACTTGCCCGCTGGCCGATATCGAGAGCGCGAGCGACACCCTGCCCGAGAGCTCCTGATCGCGCCTTAGGCCGTCCTCGTAGCAGCGTCGAAACGGCCAGTACCCGGAATCGCGCGCCGTTCGCTGCAGGTCGGCCGAGGCTATGCCGCGCCCCTCGAGCACGTCGATCACGATACGCGGATCCGGGTGGTAGGGTCGCCCGGGGCGCCGCCTGGCCTTCACCCTTGGCGGTCGAGTCATGACCGCTTTGCCTTGCGAGACGTGCGACGGGGGATCGTCGACGAGCAGGGTGCCCGTAGCCGCGGGCGGGGCCTCCAGGGGCGCGTCGGTCACGCTCGCGTCCAAGAGCGATTGCGGGGTAGGCGATAGCGCGTCGCCCAGGACGTCCAGTGATTGGACGGCAACGGCTCGCTCCTCGGGAGGCGCCGAGACCGAAGGCGGCGAGCCCCCGAGGCTCGGGCCGTCGTGACCCCGCGCAGCGCAGCCTCCCATCAGTGCCGCAAGCCCGATCGACACGGCCGTACGGATCACGGCTCGGGAAACCCAGCCTCAACTCGCCACCCGCCCGCTTCTCGAGCGCACACGATGCTCGCATGCTCGCCTTGGGGGTCTTCGCCGAAGACGTCAACGGTCGCTCTGTCGCCCACTACGGTGGAGCGCATGACCTTGGGCCGAAAGGCGACACCGAAAAGGCCAGGGGCCAGCATGTCCCATGGCTTTACCTGACGACCTTGAAGCTGGCTTGCACGCCGTGCTCGCTCGCTCAGATTCGCTCGCGACGTGGGTCCCAGGAGCTCATAGACCCGCTTCATCGCCGTGAAGTCATCGGCGGAGCTCTCCATTTCCTCGATAAACATTCGGACGGCCCCCTCTGGCGTGGCGTCCCGCGGCGCATGATTGCAAGCGCACACCGCCAGCGCGATCGCTGCCACGAGCGCGGCCCCATGGCGGCCGGTAGGGCTCACCGCGCGCGCGCCTCCGGCCCCAAACCCATCGCCGCGCGCACTTCGTGCATCGTCTTCTCCGCTATCCGTCTCGCTTTGGACGCGCCGTCGGAAAGCGCCTCGCGAATCACGCCCGGATTCGCTTCGATCTCGGCGCGCCTTACCCGAAGGGGCGTGAGCTCGCGGTCGAAGGTCTCCATGAGGACTTTCTTGCAGTCGACGCATCCGCGCTGCGCGGTGATGCACTCTTTGTAGGTGCGGTCGACCTCGTCAGGCGTCGATATCGCCTTGTGCATCGTATAGATGTTGCAGACCTCCGGGCGCCCCGGGTCGCTTCTCCGAAGACGCTGCGGATCGGTGAACGCTCCTTTGAGCTTGGCCCAGAACGCTTCACGCTCCTCGAAAAGAGGAATCGTATTGCCCTTGGACTTGCTCATCTTGCTCTGGCCATCGAGGCCCATGATGCGCGGTGCACGCGAGAGCCGTGGCTGAGGCTCGGGAAATGTAGCCCCGAACCGATGATTGAAACGGCGCGCCGTGTCGCGCGCCAGCTCCAGGTGCTGAAGCTGGTCTTCTCCGACGGGCACGAGGTTGGCCTTATAGAGCAGCACATCGGCGGCCATGAGCACGGGGTACGTAAAGAGGCCGACGAGAACGTGTTCCTTGCCCTCGCTCTTCTCTTTGAACTGCGTCATCCGCTGCAGGTCGCCGAGGGGCGTGACGTTGGCGAGGTACCACGCGAGCTCGGTGTGCTCTCGGACGTCGCTCTGCACGAAGAGCGTGCAGCGCTCCGGGTCGAGGCCGCAGGCAACCAGGTCTCGGGCCATCACTTCAACCCGGCGGACGAGCTCCGCGGGCTCGTACTCGACCGTGATCGCGTGAGCGTCGACGATGCAGAAGAGAAGCTCCTCGCCGCCCTCGGCGACTTGCTGCGTCCACGTGCGGACGGCGCCAAGCCAATTGCCGATGTGAAACTCGCCGCTCGGTTGAATTCCAGAGAGAACGCGCGGCTTTCCTTGCGGAGACGGGACCATCGGTCCGCCGGTATAGCAGAGGGCTCTCTAGGTACCGATCTTCACGGCGGGCAGGTTGCCGTGGAAAAACCTCGGGTCGGCGATGCTCGGTGCCACGGCGGTGACATCGAGGCCGAAGCTGTCGAGGATCGATCCGAAGAGATCGTTGTGCGACAGGTCCGGATTGCCGACGGTCGACAAGTCCTCTTCCGCCGTCTGGATGCCGCCTCCGGGCCCCGTTGTCGTGTACCACTCGTTCGAGAGGGGATCGATGCCCACGCCCAGCGGCGTGTAGACGTCATTGAACCGAATGAGCTTGCCGGTCTTGAAGTATCCACCGTTGCTGCCGGCCAAGGTGAAGTACGCGTTGTCGCTGATGTGCTCGCAGCCAGCCGACAGCTCATTTGTGTACATCAGGAGCGAGTTGTCGAGGATCGAGCCTGGCGCGCCCGACTCGGGAATCGCATCGAGCTGGCTCACCATGTAGCTAAATTGCGACGCGTACCAGCTGTCGACGATCAAGAGATTCGGGTCGCGCTCGTGCGACATGTTGTGGTGCCCGACGCCACTCAGGTTGCATTGAGAGGGCGGCAAGTTGAGCCATGGGAAGCTCAAGTTGTCCTCGCTATGGGTCCATTGGAACGTGACGACGTTCGTTAGACCACAGGCCACGGCCTGCACCATGATGTCCATCAACATCTTGCCCGAAATGGGCGTGCTGCCGGGTAGTTCCGTCCAGGCGAGCGTGGCCATCTGGTTGGTAATGTCGACCCCCGCCGGGGCTGCGGGCGCCGGAGGAGCCGTGCACGTAAGCTTGAAGACGCCGGTCAGCTGATTCTCGATGTCGCGGATGGCGGATTGGTGCTGCTGGAGCAGCTGCCAGTCGGCCATGCTCAACTTCGACTGCAGGCGAACGAAGTCAGCCTGGACGGCATCGAGGATGCTCTGGTCGGCAAGCTGCTGGGGGGAAATCGTGCCGGCAGGCGACGTACCGAACACGGTATTGAAGAGGACGAATGGATCGCTGATCGGAACGATCGGCGAAACTGGCCCCGTGTAGCTCAGCTCCTTGTCGACCTGGCGGTCGTCGTACGCGTAAAGATCGTTGGTGCCCATGACCGCGATCTGCAGCGACGGAAACTTGACCTTGCCCTTGAAAAGCTCGTTGGCGAGCACTTGATCGATCGAGATTCCGTTGGCAAGCCCGGCATTGCCGAAGTTGTTTTCGCCGCCCTTGAGAACCTGGCCGGTCAAGAGGGCGCCCATCCCTTTCTCGTGACCGCCCGGGTGCGGTATGCCGTCCACGCTCGACGGCTGAACCGTAACCCCGTTGATCGTCAGGCTCGGAGCGCCCGGATCGTTGTAGACAGGGCGCGCGGCGATCATCGACAGGCGATCGAGGATGAGAAGCTTGCTCGCGTTCGCGGCAAGGCTCGGCCAGATCGTCGCCGGGCTCTTCAGAGCCGCCGCCCCGGGGCCCGTCGTGATATCGGTGATAAACGGCCCGGTGGGGCCAGCGGTCGCCGGGTCGATCGGGATCCGCCAGGTGGAGTAGAGCATCCCGTTCGGCGTCGACATCACGATGAACCGCTTCTTCGGGATCGTCGGCACCTGCGCTTTCGCGTAGAGCGTGTCGAGCCCGCAGAGCAGGGGAACGGCGCCTGCGGAGACTCCGAGGTCGCGGAGAAATCGCCTTCGGGTCAACATCGGCTTGCCCATGGTATTTGGGCTTGGGCGGCCCCCCCGGCGGTCACTACCGCTTAGTCACGCGGGCTCGGAGGATCTGCTCATTTATTTCGTGCCCTACTCGGAGACTCGCACCGCGAGTCGCCCGCGCGTCGCGCGCGTCGACGCCGGTCGGGCATGGGTCGGCGGCTTGGGCCCGGGCCGCGTTGCGCGTCTCGCGCCGGTCACGTTCGTTCCGCGATAGTCGATGCTCTGTCCTGCGAGAAGTCGCGCGGCCGTGACAATCTGAATTCGCGGTCGGCTCCCCAGGGGTGACTCGCATACACCTGCGAGCGCCGCTTCAGCGAGCATGTCTTGCGTCGGGTCCAGCAAGGTCAAGAGGGCTCCCATGTCGGCGCGCTCGCGGAGCACCGCTTTGCGGAGCTCCCGGATGCTCGACGCGCGCGGCTCGCCGCTTTGGACCGAGATGACGATTCGCTTGTCGTGCGTCCCGCGCGGGGCGTCGCTGAAAAAGAGCTCGCCGTCGAGACCCGACTCGAGACCCCTCTTGCGATCGACGGGTCGGGCACCCACTCGGCCGAGCATCCACCACTGAAACTGGACTGGGTCGGCAACCGCGAGCTGGCGAGCCTCGCGCAGGGTCGCGGGCTCTCCGCGCACCTCGAAGTCGACCCCTTTGAACCGATCGCTCGAACGAATGACGTTGATCGCCAAGTGCGTGGCGTCGATGCCGATCCAGCGTCGTTTGAGTCGCTCGGCCACGGCAATCGTCGTCCCGCAACCACAGAAAGGGTCGAGGACGACGTCACCCTCGTTGCTGCTCGCTCGAATGACCCGCTCCAAGAGGGCCTCGGGCTTCTGCGTTGGAAAGCCGGTGCGCTCTTTCCCGATGGCCGCAATGACACCCACTTCCCACGCATCGGAGAGGGGCGCGCCTTGCGTCGTGATGTCACCCATTTCCCAGAAGTCCGAGAGCGGTGGCCCCTGCGTTTCACTTTCTTCGACGCTGGGCTTCCGGTGGCCCGATGAAAAGTCCGCGCGTTGCTTCTTGGTGCCAAAGGTCTTCAGGGTCGACTCGGCCAGCTTCTCGTATCCGAAGAGCGTGTTGAAGGTGTGGGCCGTGGAGGGGCTCGCCGTATAGAAGAGGAGCACGTCATGCATCCGCTGGAAGCGGCGCGCCTTCGCCGGCCAGCGCCGGTAGCGCCATATGACCTCGTTGCGAAAGCAAGCGGCGCCGAACACACCGTCGAGGAGCACCTTGAGGTAATGGCTCGCGGACGGGTCACAATGAAGATAAAGACTCGCGCTTTTCTTGAGCACGCGTCGGAGCTCGACCAGCCGAGGCGCCATCATGGCGAGATAGGCCATGAGCGCACTTCGTCCGAGAATGGATCGGAGAGCGCGAACGGTCTCGGCTACGCTTCGGTCGGCAGCGTCGACCTCCGCGAGCGATGCTTCCGCTTGGGGCCCCCACGACCAAGTGTCCTTGAAGGCCTCGGCTCGCGCCCGCTGGTCTTCGTGCTCACCGGCGTGAGGGCCAAAGACGACGCTGTAGTCCCTGCCACTCTGAAAGGGCGGGTCCAGATACGCCAGGTCGACCGACGAGTCGTCGACATGCCGGCGAAGAACGTCAAGATTATCACCGCAGTAGAGCGTTCCCGCCATCGATGTGCGGAATTGTCGTACGCGCCGAATGGCGAGGCCAAGATCCGCGCGCAGAATCGGGAGTCGAGGGCTGGCTGTGGCGCCGTCGAGAGCCGTCTGTCGCGCTAAGGCTCGAACATCATCCGCATGAACGTGTGGGGCCGCGCAGGGGCAATGGGCTCGCCGCTCACGTCCTCGGGGTCAGGCACGAGCATGGCGACCATCCCAAGCCGGCCGTCGTGCATGAACGCCTGCTGCAACACTCGCATCGTTTGCCCCGCGAAGCAGGGCTTTCGATAGGCGACGTCGATCTCTCGCCCGAGCCACGCGGCCCCCCGACCGAGCTCGACGAAGCGGCGCAGCGCGGCCTCTTCGAACATCCTGAGATAGATGAGCGAATTGACGTGCATATTACTGTCCGTATGCACGAGCCCGAACGTGAAGGGCACCCGGTCGAGGCGAAGCTCGGGCTCGAGCGGTGTCGCGCCCTCGGGCAACGTGGCAATCGACTCGGGCGCCGGCGACGCGGGGCGAGTCTCGGTAACGGGAGGCAAGTCGGCCAAGTCGTCGCGGGTGACGCGCCGCTTCCCAGGCGGCGCAAAAAGGCGAGTGAAGGCGTGCTCCGCTAGCACGTGGCCTGCCAAAGCCCTCTCTCCATCGCGTGGCGTCGAAGCGTACGTGCGGCCGATGGGCGCGTGAATATCGCCGGACACGTCGAGCATGAGGCGACCGTCGTCGGCGAGAACGATCCGATGCCCCCCGCGCGCCTCCAGCTTCGCGCTGGCCGCGAAGGGCCCCGGAAGCGCGTGCACGACGAAACGCGTCAAAATGGCGACAATACCCTTGTCGAAGCACGTCCGGATGAACGGGTCGCGCGGGAGCGCGGAGCGCCATGCGATGGACCCGAGCGCGTTCGGGAGTGCCTCGAGGACGAGGCGGCCGTCCTGCGTCAGATCCTCGAATCGCAGAGGCAGACTGATCGACTCGGGCGCGCCGGAAGCTAGAGGCGTGAATATCGTCACGCTGGAGAAGGTAGGATAACCATGGTTTCCTTGCACCGAGCCTGGCCCCCGCACCCATGACCCTGTCCGCCAAGCACCTGACTGGTGCGCTGCTCATCGCACTGGCGACCGTAGTGGGCGCTGTCATGGCCCGGGAGGCCGCCCCATACCTCGTTCTGCTCGCGGTGGTCGGCCTGGGGGCGCTCGTCTACTCGGCCGCCGGGGCCGGGGCGGGGGCGCTTCCGGGCGTCGTCGACGCGGTTCGGCGCGCCGGTTTGGGCGACAGGCCTACCGTTCCCCCGCACACCACGGGCGAGGCCGCGCGCCTTTATGAGGCGCTCGGGCTTCTTGCCGATCAGCGCCGAAAAGACCGAGACGAGCTTACCGCCAAGCGCAATCAAATGTCGGAATACGAGCAAATGCTCGAAGAAAGCGCGCGCCGGCTGGAATCGAACGTCGAGAGCCAAGTGGCGGCCGCCGACGAAACATCACGCCTCATTCGAGAGCTGACGAGCGCCGTCCAGGAGATCGCCACGCACATCGACGGCCTCACTCGGAGCGCGGAGGAATCCTCGAGCTCCATTTCGCAGATGACGGCGACCAACGACGAAGTGGCCGAGAACGTCGGGGAGCTTGCCGGAAGCGTTCGCGAGACCGTGAGCTCCATCGAGGAGATGGCCTACTCGATCAAGGAAGTGGCCAAGAACGTGGACGCTCTTTCGCTCACGGCCGAAGAGACAAGCAGCTCGATGAACCAGATGGACGTGTCGATCGATCAGGTGCAGAGCAACGCCAACGAGACGGCGCGACTGTCGGAAGAGGTGGCGCTCGACGCCGAGAAGGGCGCCGAAGCCATTCTCAAGACCATCGGTGAAATCTACCGAATCAAGGAGAGCTCACAGGAGGCCGTCTCGGTCATCTCGACGCTCGGGTCTCGCATCGAAGCGATCGGGCAGATCGTCAACGTGATCGACGACGTTGCCGAGCAGACCAACCTGCTGGCGCTCAATGCCGCCATCATCGCCGCCCAGGCAGGTGAGCAGGGCAAGGGCTTCGCCGTCGTGGCCGACGAGATCAAAGACTTGGCCGAGCGCGCCGGAACGAGCACGCGCGAGATTACGGATCTCATCAAGACCGTGCAGGCCGAGAGCAAGAACGCCATCACTGCGGTCGAGCGCGGCGCGCACAACGTCGATCGAGGTGTCGAGGTATCGAACGAGGCCGAACGCGCGCTCAAGAAGATTCTCGAGAGCTCGCAGAAGAGCACCAACATGGTTCGCGCCATCGCTCGCGCCACCGTCGAGCAAGCCAAGGGCAGCAAGCAGGTGACCGACGCGATCGGGCGCATCGCCGAGACCGTCCAGCAGATCGCGGCGGCCACCGCCGAGCAAGCACGCGGCTCCGAGCTCATCATGAAGAGCGCCGAGAAGATGCGCATCATCACCCAGCACGTCGAGCGAAGCTCTCAGGAGCAGTCGCGCGGCAGCAAGCAGATCACGGGCGCGATCGAGAACATTTCGACGATGGTCACGCAGCTCAACTCGAGTCACAAGATTCAGGCGAGTGGCAGCCAACAAATGCTTGCATCCGCGACGAAGATCGAGACGAGCGCTATCGCGCAGCAGCAAAGCTTGCGCCAGCTCATGGCCGCCATGGATCGTCTCAAGCGCGCGGCGACGTAGTCATTCGACGGTAACCGTTTTTGCCAAATTGCGCGGCTGGTCGACGTCCGTGCCTTTGAGATCGGCCACATAGTAGGCAAAAAGCTGCAGGGGAATCGCCGTGAGCAGCGGCAGCACCTCGGGCTCGGCGGGCGGAATCGAGAGCATGTCTGGCTCGGTCGTCGCTCCGGCCGCGCGTGTGGCCCCATGGCCCGCTTCGTTGCCGCTCGCCAGCAGGGACCGCACGTCGTTGTCGTCGTCCGTGCACACGGCGATGATCTGGCCCTCGCGGGCTTTGACCTCCTGCATGTTCGAAAAGGTCTTCTCGAAATGTGCGTCGCGCGGACAAATCGCGACGACCGGCATGTCTTCGTCGATGAGGGCGATAGGACCGTGCTTCATCTCGCCCGCCGCGTATCCCTCGGCGTGGATGTAGGAAATCTCTTTGAGCTTCAGAGCCCCCTCGAGCGCGATGGGATAGCTCGTACCTCGCCCGAGAAAGAGCATGTGCGATGCGCGCATGTGTTTTTTTGCGAGATGGCGGACGTCGTCGGCCCTGGCCAAGACGTCGCGCATCTGCGACGGCGCGCGCGAAAGACCTTCGAGAATACGACGCGCGTCGTCGGGACCGAGCGCACCCCGACGGCGGCCCAAGTAGACCGCGAGAAGCAACATCGCGACGACTTGTGTCGTGAAGCACTTGGTCGAAGCCACGCCGATCTCTGGGCCGGCGTGCGTGTAAAGCGCGGCGTCGCTCGTGCGGGCAATGGCGCTGTCGATGACATTCGCGACGGCGAGCACGTGTGCGCCCCGTGCCTTGGCCGTCTTGACTGCCGCGAGCGTGTCCAGCGTCTCGCCGCTTTGGCTGACGGCGACGACCAAGTCGTCCTCCCCGAGCACGGGGTCCCGGTAACGCACCTCGCTGCCGATTTCGACGACGGCCTGTACGCGCGCGATTTGTTCGACCCAATACCGACCCACCATCGCGGCGTGCGCGCTCGTCCCGCACGCCACGAAGTAGACGCGCCGGATATGCCGTGCGAGCTCGGGGGTGATGCCGATTTCTTCGCCCACCACGTCGCCGGCGCCGAGGTCCACGCGGCCACGGAGCGTGTCCTCGACCGCTCGCGGCTGCTCGTGGATTTCCTTGAGCATGAAGTGCTTGTAGCCGCCCTTTTCGGCCTGCGTGGGTGACCAATCGATGCGCTTCGGTGCGCGGTCGACCGGCACACCGTCGAGCGTCGTGATCTCGGCGCCTCGAACCGTCAGGGTCGCGACCTCTCCGTCGTGCAAGAAGAGGACGTTGCGTGTGTGCGCAAGCAAAGCGGGGATGTCGCTGGCGCACAAGACCTCGCCCTCTCCGAGGCCGAGGACGAGCGGGCTATCGGCCTTGGCCACGACGATTTCGTCGGGCACGCCACGCGCCAGAACGGCGATGGCGTATGCGCCACGCACGCGCGCCAAAGCCGTTCTCACGGCCAAAGCGAGGCTCGAAGCCCCCGCGCCCAGTGCCTCGTCAATCAGGTGGGCGACGATCTCCGTGTCCGTGTCACTCGAGAAGCGTGCGCCGCGTTTCTCGAGCTCCCGCCTGAGCGCGACATGGTTCTCGATGATTCCGTTGTGAACGACCGCCACCCGCCCGGCCACGTGGGGGTGGGCGTTCGCCTCGCTCGGGCGACCATGCGTGGCCCAGCGCGTGTGCCCGACGCCCGTTGTGCCGGCGAGCGGGCTCTTTCGCAGGGCGGCCTCGAGATTGGCCAGCTTTCCGACCGCGCGCACGACCTCGATGCTGCCGGCGACGCCCCTCGCAGTCGACGACTCGGAAAAACGGGCATGAACGGCCAGGCCCGCCGAATCGTAGCCTCGGTATTCGAGGGCCCGCAGGCCCTCGACCAGGATAGGCGCACAGTCTTTCGCGCCGACATAGCCGACGATTCCGCACATGAGGCAGGCATTCTCTCCGGCGGACAATCGACCGCCGCAGCCGAGTATAACCTCGGCTGCGCCTATTCGACGCGGATGCGGGCTTCGCGAGTGGCGTTTTGGTAAGCGACAAGGCTCGCTTCGGGACGGGCCAGGGCGTCCATCACGCCCATCGAGACCATTTCTCGCAGAATGCTCGTTCGGCGCACCGCGGACGCAAGAAGCACGGTGTCGCATCCGGGCGTGGGACCGTCGCCGTCGAACGGGCGGCAAGCGGCGATGACGCCGTTCTCGACGTCGAGCGCGAGGTCGCTCCGGCCTTCATCGAGAAGCGCCCGGGCGAGAACGTGCCTCGCTCGAATGTTGGTCTTTACGGTGTCCGGTGCGGCGTCGAGAAGCACGCGCGCAAGACCCGGCTGGCGCGCGTCCAGATACGCCTGGGCGAGCTTCCGAGTCGCTTCGGGATTGTCCGGGTGAGCGGCCACTCCGGCCTCGAGCGAGCGGAGAGTCTCCGTCGTCGCCGCGAGCAACGACGCCGAATGCTGCGTGCCGCTCAGCACCCACAGCGCCGCAACACCGATCGTGACCGCGACGCCGCACACCCAAGCTCGCATGGTCCCTCGCTGTCTTCAGAGCTTAGCCGACTTGTCACCTGCTTTGACGGCCCCGGGAGCTGAAAGTTCCAGGCTCTCAACCGAAAGAGTGAGCGAGCTCCGAAACGAGCCAGTCGCCCACGGCGCGGGTGCCGAGCTCTCCACCCACATCGGGTGTGCATCTGCGCTCGGCGACCGCCCTGCGCACGATGGAGTCCAGCCGTTTCTCCTCTTCTGGATACCCCAGGTGCGCGAGAAGCATTCCGACCGTCAGCACACAAGCCATTGGGTTCGCCCGGTCTTTCCCCGCCAAAGGCGGCGCGGAGCCGTGCACGGGCTCGAACATCCCGACACCGGCGCCCCGATGCCTCGAGTCGCAGCAGCCTGACACCTCCGGATGAACGTTCGCGCTCGCGGCCATCCCCAGCCCGCCTTGGAGCGCGGCTCCGAGGTCGGTCAAGATGTCGCCGAATAGGTTCGAAGTCACGATGACTTCGAACCGGGCGGGGTCTTGTATGAGATGGAGGCACATGGCGTCGACGTACATGTGGCAGGCTTCGATGTCGGCGTATTCTTCGGACACTTCGAAAAAGACGCGGTGCCACAGCTCGTGTGCCTGGGGCATGGCGTTGGACTTGTCGGCCATGTGGACCCGCCTACGCCCCGCCTTGCGCGCATGCTCGAAGCCGGCGCGAACGAGGCGCTCGACGCCTTTGCGCGTGTTGATATCTTCCGCGATCGCGACCTCGTCGCGTGTCCCGCGCTTGAACTGCCCTCCAAGCCTCGCGTACGCGCCCTCGGTGTTCTCGCGAAAGACGACGAAATCGACGTCGGACGCGCTGCGCTCGCGCAGGGGCACGAGCCGATCGGCAAGCGCACAAACCGGCCGGACGTTGGCGTAGAGGTCGAGGCCAAAGCGAAGACCGAAAAGAATCTCGCGCGCATGCTCGAGCCCCGGGACGCGAGGGTCGCCGAGGGCGCCGAGGAGAACCGCGCTCGCCTCTCGAGCGATACGGTCGCGCGCTTCAGCGGGAAAGGTGCTTCCGTCGCGAAGGTAGCGCTCGGCGCCTAAATCGAGAGGCCATAGGTCGATCGGGAGCGAGCGCTGCTCCTGGTAGTACGCGAGAATGCGCGTCGCTTGCGCTACGACCTCGGGGCCGATGCCGTCGCCGCCGATGATCGCGATAAGCTTCGATGCCGCCACAGGTCAACCGATCGCGACATGGACCGGCACGTGGGCCAGCCCGTGCGCGGTGGCAACCGGCTTGCAGGTGACATGGCCTCCGTACGTGTTGACCCCGCGCGCCAGCGCGGCGTCCGTTCGCGTCGCAGCGGCAAGACCGAGATCGGCGATCTTGAGCGCGTAGGGAATGGTCACGCTCGTGAGCGCCCAGGTGCTCGTTTGCGGCACCGCGCCGGGCATGTTGGGAACGCAGTAGTGAACGACACCATGGACCTCGTAGGTCGGCTGATCATGGTTGGTCGGACGGCAGGTCTCGATGCAGCCCCCCTGATCGACCGCAACGTCCACGATGACGCTTCCCTTTTCCATTCGGCCCACGAGGCTCTCGGTGACAAGCTTCGGTGCCGCTGCGCCGGCCACGAGAACCGCGCCGACTACCAGATCGGCTCGTGCGACGACCTCCTCGATGTGGGTCGGATTCGAGTAGAGGGTTTCGACCGCGCCACCGAAGACGTCTTCGAGATAAGCCATTGTTTCGGCGCGCACGTCGAGGACGGTGACTTGGGCGCCCATCCCGATCGCGATCGTCGCCGCGTTGCGGCCTACGACGCCGCCGCCCAGAATGACCACGCGCCCGCGCCGCGTGCCAGGTACGCCACCGAGGAGCACCCCCTTGCCGCCGCGTTCTCTCTCGAGGCACGTTGCGCCGACTTGCACGGCCATTCGGCCGGCGACTTCGCTCATCGGACGAAGGAGCGGCAAGCTGCCATCGGGCGTTTCGATCGTCTCGTACGCGACTGCGGCCACGGCCCGCTTGACCAGCTGGCTCGTCAGCTCCGGCTCGGCCGCGAGATGAAGGAACGTATAGAGGATGAGTTCGGGGCGGAGGTAAGCGTGCTCGCTCGCGAGCGGCTCCTTGACCTTGACCACCATGTCCGCCCCCCATGCGTCGGCCGGCGAGCCGACGATCGTCGCGCCTTGGCTGACGTAGTCGCCGTCGGAGATTCCGCTTCCCTCCCCGGCGCCCCGTTCGACGAGCACTCGGTGGCCATGAGACGAAAGACTTCGCACTCCAGCCGGGGCCATGCCGACTCGGTACTCCCGTGTCTTGATCTCTTTGGGCACACCGATGATCACGGCAAGGCTCTTCCGCAACCTGACCATAGCAGACGACGACTCTCGGCTTGCACCGGGTGGCCGGGGCCGGTAGCTCACGCAACCGATGTACCGCGGGCTTCTCCGACCGGTTCTCTTCACACTCCCGCCTGGAGCCGCGCATTCGTTCGCGCTCGCGGCTCTCGGGCCGGTCGAGCACGCCGCGGTGGTGCGGACGCTCGTGCGCGCCCTCGCCGCGCCGCCCCACGACCCGCGCATCCGCGTAAGTCTCATGGGGCTAGAGTTTCCATCGCCTTTGGGGCTTGCCGCAGGATTCGACAAGAACGCGCGGCGCCCGCGAGCGATGGCCGCGCTCGGCTTTGGGCACTTGGAGCTCGGCACGGTGACCGCGCGTGCTCAAGCGGCGAATCCCACCCCGAATCTGTTCCGACTGCCGCTCGACCGGGCGCTCGTGAATCGCCTCGGTTTTCCCAACGAGGGGGCCGAGAAAGTCGCCGCGCGGCTCGGCCGCGTGCGCTCGGCCGTGGCCGTTCCCGTAGGGGTCTCCATCGGCAAGTCGCGAGACGTCCCCGCAAACGATCTAAAGGCCGTCATCGCCGACTACGCGGCCTCGCTGAAGTGGGTCAGCGCGGTGGCCGACTTCGTCGTCGTCAACGTCTCTTCGCCAAACACCGCCGGGCTGCGTGGCCTTCAGGCCCGCGAGCACGCTCTCGAGCTTCTCACCACGCTGAGGAGCAGCGCGCCATCTGTGCGCATTCTCGTCAAGATCGCACCCGATCTCGACGACGGCGACCTCGAAGACCTCCTGTCCGTCGTCGAGGAGACGAGGATCGCTGGTGTGGTGGCAGCCAATACCACCGTTGGGCGCGAAAGCCTGGCGACCGAAGGGCGACGCATCCATGCGATCGGCGCGGGGGGCTTGAGCGGGCCGCCCCTTCGGGCCCGCGCCGTTCAGCTCGTCCAGAGGGCCCGCGCTCGGCTCGGTCGCGAGATCGCCATCATCGGAGTCGGGGGCATCGAGCACGCCGAGCATGTCGTCGCGCTGATGCGAGCCGGAGCCAACCTCGTACAGATGTATACGGGCCTCATCTACGAAGGTCCTGGCGCGCCCGGACGAATCGCGCGCGACCTTTTGCGGATGGTCGATCGCTCGGGCTCTCGCAATCTCGCGGACTTCGTCCGGTAACCTAAATTTCCACAAAACGGCCAAGCCCTGCTTCTTTGTCGACGAACTGTGGTGGCTGCGGAGCACCGTCGGTGCAAGATGCGGCTAGCGCGTGTCATCTCAGCCCGTCGAAAGCAGTGTGAGATCGGCGGCAGTGATGTCGCCGTCTTCCGGTCGCGGCGAGACGCGTGAGCCTGGCCTCAAGATTGTCGACATCACCGAGTACTACTCGGAGCGAGGCGGCGGAATTCGCAGTCACTTGACGAATCGGGGCCGTTTTCTGGCCGAGCAGCTGCACAATCATGTCGTGATCGCGCCGGGCCCGCGCGACGAGGATGCGCCCCTCCTCGCGCCCGACACCGCGTCCCATTATGCGCGTTCACGCCTGGTGCGCTTCGCCGGCCCTGCGCTTCCGTACGATCGCACGTATCACTTGCTCCACCGCGTCGACAAGGTTCGGCGGCGTGTTCTGGCCGAGCAACCTGACGTGCTCGAAGCCCACTCGCTCTACCTCGCCACCGCCGGGGTGCTCGCTTGCGGGCGTCGCGCCGCCCGCTTGCACACGGCCTTCTGGCACTCGGATCATGTCGGGGTGCACGTCGAATCGGTGTTGACCCGATGCGTAGGCCTCGGCGCGGCGCGCGTCGCCGTCAAGCCTCTTTGGCGCGGGATTCGCGCGCTGCTTGCTCCGTTCGATGCCATCTTTGCTGCCGGGCGTGAGCAGACCGCTCTTCTGCGCGCCGCCGGGGTCGCTCGGGTGATTCATGCGCCGCTGGGTGTGGATACGCGCACCTTCAACCCGGACGCGAGTCGCGCCGATTGGCGGCGCCGGTGGCTCGGCGAAGCGGAGGACGGCGCCGCCGTCATCGTCGGCTGCGGACGCCTCGCGGCTGAGAAACGCTTCGATGTCGTGCTTCAGGCTTTTGGGCGTGTGCGCTCGCGTCGCAAGGCGGTGCTCGTCCTTTTTGGAGATGGACCCGAACGGGCCAAGCTCGAGCAAGAAGCGCCTCCCGGGGTTCATTTCGCAGGATTCGACAGAAACCGAGCTCGACTCGCGACGGCTCTCGCCAGCGCCGATGTCCTGGTTCATGCCGCTCCTTACGAGACATTCGGGCTCGGGATTGCCGAAGCGGTCGCGTGTGGGCTCCCCATCGTCGTGCCCGACGCAGGTGCGGCCGCAGAGCACGCGGAATCCGCGTGCAGCGAAACCTATCGCAGCCTCGATCCCATCGGGTGCGCCGCCGCCATCGAGCGCATGCTCGACCGCGCTCCTGGCTCGCGCGCGCAGGCCCTGGGGGCGGTCGGACGCGTGGTGAGCGTCGAGCAGCATTTCGGGCGGGTGCTCAGCGCCTATCGAGAGCTCATTGGCGAGCTGGGTCGCTAGGCGGGACACGATTGCGAATCGCCGATCCCCGTCCGGGGTGGCCAGCTGTGGGCGGCCGTCGAAGGCTTTCGTGGGGGCCGCGACTTCGCTTTGCGTGGATTGCCGACTCCAGTTCGCGACGGTGAGGCCGTTCAGATTGAGGGGGAGAGACCGTTTTCCCCCGAACGCCTCCCAGAGCACGACCGTGGATACCCAGAGCGCACCGCCGGTAGGAAGGCCACGAAGAATCCTGATTGTCGACGACGATACGGCGCGGCGAGAGCTTTTTGGAAAGGTGTTGCAGAGCGAGGGATACGTCGTCGATCTTCTGGCCGACGGCACGACGCTTCTCAGCCAAGTGCGTGATGCGCCGCCGGACTTGGTTTTGCTCGACATCATGCTTCCGAAGATCTCGGGGTTCGAGCTTTGTCGAGATCTGCGCACGATGCAGGACATGCGCCTCGTTCCGATCATCCTGATCACGTCGGCCTTCGATGACGAGGAGAGCGTCGTCCGCGGATTGCGCGCCGGAGCCGACGACTACATCGCGACGCCGTCGCGCATCGACGAGGTACGCGCGCGTGTCAGGGTTCAGCTGCGGAATCGGCGCGACCGCGAGACTCTCGAGTGGGGGCGCGCTCAACGAGCGTCGCTCCGCCGGGCCGCGATGAGTGACGCGTTGACCGGCGTTGCCAACCGGCGAGACGCCGACCACGTCCTCGACGCCGCGGTCGATGGGGGACAGCCTTTGCTGGTCATCCTCATCGACATCGATCACTTCAAGCGGGTCAACGACAGCCTGGGTCACGCGGCGGGCGACGGTGTCTTGGTCAAGGTCGCTCATGCGATTCGGTCGTGCACCCGCTCGGGCGATTTGGCCGCGCGCTACGGGGGCGAAGAATTTCTGGTCATCGCGCAGGGCGCGCCTCTTTCCGCGGCCGAGCGAATCGGGGAGCGTTACCGGCAAGCTGTTCGCCGGGCCGGGCTAGCGCTCGAGCCGCCGCTACCCGGAGCGCCCGAAGGAGAACCACCGTGCGCAGTCACCGTGAGCGTCGGCGTGGCCGGCACACCGGGAGGTCGCGCAATGCAGCGCGACGCGCTTCTCGCTGCCGCCGACCGTGCGCTCTACGACGCCAAACGGCGGGGGCGCGACCAGGTCGTTGTCGGTGAAGTGCCCGTGGCTTCCGGCGGCTCGTGCCTGACGGCGCTTTCGAGGCGAAGCGAGGCTGTGATCCATGTGGGCCGTGTGCGAGAGTCTCAGGGCCCGAGCTAGCTGCAGATTCCCGCGAAGGCACTCGAATCGTCGTCCCTGGCCGGCGTGCGGTACACTGCCAAGATGAGCTTCGCGGTCGGGATCGACCTGGGTACGACCAACAGTGTCGTGGCGGTGGTGCGCGATGGCGTTGCTGCGCCGATCGCCGATCCGCAGGGATTCCGCCTCATCCCGTCGGTGGTGTCGTTCCAGTCCAGCGGTTCCGTGCTCGTCGGACGCGCCGCGCTCGAGCGGCGGGGGGACGACCCTCTCAATACCGTCTACTCCATCAAACGGTTGATCGGACGTCCTTGGAGCGCCCCCGAGGTACAGAGCGTCCACGCCACGTTCCCCTTCGACTTGCGGGAAGCACCCGGTGGAGGCGTGGGGGTCGCGGTGCACGGCAATACGTACACGCTGCCTGAGATCAGTGCGTTCGTGCTCCGGCAGTGCAAGGCCGTTGCCGAGGCGGCTCTCGGCGCGCCGGTACACCGTGCCGTCGTGACCGTTCCCGCCAACTTCAACGACCTGCAGCGCTCCGCCACCAAAACGGCCGCAAGCTTGGCGGGGCTCGAGGTGCTTCGCATCCTCAACGAGCCGACCGCCGCGGCTCTGGCTCACGGCCCGAGCGGCAAATCGCGCGAACGGATCGCGATCTACGACTTCGGAGGCGGAACCTTCGACATCACCATTCTCGAAATCGCCGAGGGGGTTCTGGAAGTGCTCGCGACCGCGGGCGATACCCAGCTGGGCGGCGACGACATCGACGCGGCTGTGGCCGAGCGCATGGCCGACGACCTTTTCAAGAAGCTCAAATTCGACGCCCACGGGGAGCCGCGGATCCTCGACCGCTTACGGGTGATGGCAGAAAAGCTCAAGCGCGAACTGTCGACACGGAGCGAAGCGGAGGTCACCGACACGGGTCCGAACGGCGATCGCGGTCCGCTGGCACGCTGGTCCTTTCGGATGACGAGGCAGGAATTGGAGCAAGCGAGCGTCGGCATCGTCGAGCGCACCTTCACCGTCTGTCGCCAGGCCCTCGACGCGGCCAAGCTCCAGCTCGCCGGCGTCGATCGCATCGTGCTGGTGGGCGGGTCGACACGCATGCCTCTCGTGGCGCGCAAGGTCGAGCAATCCTTCGGCAAGCGTCCTGTTGCGCGCATTCACCCCGAGCTGATTGTCGCGCTGGGGGCGTCGATTCAGGCGTCGCTGCTCGACGACGAGCAGCCGTTGGCGATTCCGACGATTGATGCCGACAGCCTCGAAGTCGATCCGCAAGATATCGACCTCATCGCTTTGCCGCCGCCCGTCCCGCAGCGTCCCAAAGCTCCGCCGAGCCCGAGCTCCCGAACGCCCGCCGCGGAGCCGAGCTTGCCGCGCGGAGCCCCTCGCGCGGCGCCTCCGCCTCCGAAAGTGGCACCGGTGCTCATCGACGTAACTCCTTTGTCGCTCAACGTGGAGACGGCGGGTGGGTTCTGCTCGCTGCTCATCGAGGCGAACACCCCCATTCCCTGCGAATCGACCCGGACGTTCACGACCGGCAACGACGGGCAGAGCACCGTTTGCGTTCGCGTGGCGCAGGGGCCGAGCCCACGCTTCGCGGACAACACCTGCCTCGGCGAGGTCGAGCTCAGCGGCATCGAGCCCGCGCCGCGTGGTACCGCGCAGATCGCCGTGACCTTCGAGATCGACGCCGATGGGATCATGAACGTGTGCGCCCGCGACATCAAGAGCGGGAGACAGAAGGCGGCCCGGGTCCAGATTGTGGGCACGCCCGCCGACGCGAAGGCCGTCGAAGCCATGCGCGCACGCCAACAAGCCCATCCCCTAGTGGCTCTGTCCGCGCAGCCTGCCAATCCCCCGCGCTAGCCCATGTCCACGACACCCGCCGTGGTCGCCATGTTCGAGTCGCTCGAGCGCCAGAGCTACTACGAGCTTCTCCAGGTGCCGCGCGACGCCGGGCCCGATCGAATCAAGGAAAGCTACGTCAGGCTCGCGGCCGCCTGCCACCCGGACGCGTATAGGCGCTCTGCGCCCGAGCACCAGGCGGCTGCCGCTGCCGTCTTCAAACGCATCGTCGAGGCTTATCGCGTCCTCTCGAGCGGCGAGCTCCGCGCGCGTTACGAGCGCGCTCTATCGCGCGGCAAGCTTCGCATCGATCCGTTGGCGAAAGACAGCGCGCCGCCGACCTTGCGCACGCTCGAAACGCTGGCCGTGACTCCGAGCGCCAAGCAGTTCGCGCGAGCCGCGGATCGATTGATCGGCGAGGGCAAGCTCAAGGAAGCCAAGATGCAGGTCGTTCTGGCGCTCAACTGCGACAAGGACAACGCCCAGCTCGAAGAGCGCCTGAACATGCTCAAGGAAACGCTGGCGCTGATGGGGTAGGTGATACGCTCGGGAACGGAGCCGGAACGGAAGATGGGCGCGATGACCGGCGACTTTTCGCACATTGCGTGCTGCACGGACCTCGACGACGACGATGCGTCTGTCGCCATCCGGTCGCGCCACACCGCGCGCGCGCTTCTCGAGCACTTGGCGAGCATCGCGCTATCGGTCGAGGACGCGGCCCTCGTGCTGCGCGTGCTCGCGCTGCTCGCCACGGAGGACGCGGCCGAATGGGTCGATGGTCGGCTCGAAGTGGAGCTGATCGGTCATGGCACGGGTACGAACGTCGAGATCGTGACGAGCATCGGCGGAGGCCTTCGCGAGCGGCTGCTGCCGCGGCTGACATTGAGAGCGGCCACGGCCGAGCTCGTGGCTGCCGTCGAACGGGCGCCAGCCTCCATCGAGCCGCTTTTCGTATGGCACGGTAGCGGGGGTCGCGTGAAGCTCGTGCCGGATGCGACCGCACCGCGAAGCGTCAGGCCTCGCCCGCCGATAGCCATCGCAGGCGATAGCCTCGTCGAGTCCGTGCCCCCGTTGCCCCCCGAGCACACGCCGCGTGAAGAAGAGGCCGTGGCGCAACCCGAGAAAGCCCCGAGGGGGCTAGGTGATCTAGACGATCCGTTGACCGATCTCGATCAGGGATGGGGCGGGTGACTGGCCGTTTCATCGATCTCGAGGCAAGATCGCGCCATGGACCCGATCGCGATCTCACGCCGCATCCGTTTTGCCTTCGTAGCGCCCGCGCTCTGCTTGCTCGCCTCGTGCGCACGCGACCGCAGCGACGCCCCGACGGGGGCGCCGGCATCCGTTGCGTCGCCTGCCCCAATCTCGATGGCAGCGGTCATCGGGAAACCTGCCCCGGACTTCACTCTCAACGATCTCGACGGTCACCCCGTTCACCTCGCGGACAAGCGCGGGAGCGTGGTCGTTCTCGAGTGGTTCAATCCGCAGTGTCCATTCGTGAACAAGGCCCACACCAAGGGCTCTCTCCGTGACGCGGCTTCGCGTCACGCCGCCTCCGGAGTGGTCTGGCTCGGGATCGACTCGGCGGCGCCGGGCAAGCAGGGTTACGAGCCCGAGGCCATTCGTGCGGCCATCCAGCGCTTCGGCCTCACCCACCCCATATTGCGAGACGAGTCGGGCACCGTCGGCCGCGCCTATGGCGCGACGAACACGCCCCATATGTTCGTAATCGACAAGAGCGGAACGCTCGTTTACGAGGGCGCCATCGACAACTCGCCCGACGCGGAAGGCGAGTCGCCTCAGGGTGGATCGCTGGTCAACTATGTGGATGCAGCGCTCGACGATCTGGCTGCCGGGCGGGCGGTCAGGGCGCCTCGGACGCAAGCCTACGGATGCGGGGTCAAATACCGTTCGTGAGGTTCGCCGGCGGCGTAGGTTGCGCGTGTGGCACTCGTGCTCGCGGCGAGGCGATCGTGCTAAGAGCCCATCGCATCGGCTTTTGTCGAGAGGCATTTGTGCCGTCGGCCGACGCGTTCTTCATCGGCACGCCTAGTGCTCAGGGCTCGCAACGTGTCGAATCGGTGCTTCCTTCATTGCACGCCCGGTGTCGTCGATCTCGCCTTGGGGGTCATAGACGGCCTGATCGGTCACCGTGGCGAAAGAAAGGGCAGGGGGGGCGGCCAGGGGCAGGCCCTGCGCGTCCTTCCACTCGCTAGCGGCGTAGTAGGTCGTTCCATCGGCGGCTCGGACGATCACCCACGGAGAATATCGAGCACCGCTCGGTGTTTTCACCCATCGGCCCAGGAGCCAAGACCAGCGTCCCCCCCGCAGGATCCATTCTCCCTCGACCCACGCGTCGGCCCCGGGCGGTTGGCCCGGGACGCGCTCGACGCGACCGGGAGGAGGCGGAGAATCCACAAGAGCGAGCGCGTCTGTCCGCTGCGGTGTGAAAGGTGGATGAGGGAGTGGGCCGCCACAAGCCAGCAGGGAGAGTCCTCCGACCCCAAATAGGTATGTGCGAAGCATTCACCTTCTCCAAGCATGAACAGGACCGCGTGGACGGACGGGGCTTCGAGGCAGCCCGTCGCGCATGCGCCCCGCTTAGTATCGCGAGCTGGCTCCTGCTATGCCTAGCTCTGGGGTGCAGCCGAATCCCGCCCGGGCGCTCGGCTGTCGATTCGGTGACGATTCGCAATGCGAAGGAAGTAAGCGCGGGCGATCTCGAAGGCAAGCTCGCGACCCAGGCGTCGCCGAAGTTTCTGTATCTCTTTCAGGGGGTTGCCTACGACTACTCGGTTTACGACGAAGCCGTGCTGCAGCGCGACATGGCTCGTCTCGAACGGGTCTACCGCTCGAACGGTTTCTTCGACGCCCACGCTCGCGTCGGAAGTGTCCGGCAGGTCCAAAGCAAGCACGTCGTCGTCGACATCGTCGTCGATGAGGGGCCACCCACCGTCAATCGGAACGTGACCGTCGTCGGCATCGATGCTTTGCCAGCGGACGTGAGCCGGGCCGCGGTCGTCGCGGCGCGAACCGCCGTCGCTCGTGGGAAAAGGTTCGATGAGCAGAAGTTCATTGCAAGCAAGGACGCCGTAAAAAAGGCGTTGACCGACGTAGGCTACGCCTACGCGACGGTCGACTCGGACGCCGAGGTCGACGTGGGCGAGCACGTCGCCGACTACGGCTTCAAGGTCGTCGCCGGCCCTCGCGCCACCTTTGGGCCGATCGCCATCGTGGGTCTCGACCCGGACGCGACGGGGCCGCGCAAGCAGGAGATCCCCGAGGAGCCGCTCAGACGTGCCATCGACATTCGCGAGGGTGCCCAGTATTCGACCGCCGACATCGATTCGGCTCTGCAGGCCCTTCTCGATCTAGGCGTGTTCAGCGCGGTGGAAATCACCCCCACGCTTCCCACCCCTCCCCCTGCAAACGCCGTCGTCCCGCTTACGGTCAAGGTACAGCCCATTCGCTTGCGCCAAATTACCCTAGGGGGCGGGCTCGAGCTCGACGAGATCAAGACCGACGTCCATCTCGTGGCAGGCTGGGAGGATCACAACTTCTTCGGTGGTTTGCGCGATTTCGCCGTCGCTTTCAGGCCGGGCGCCGTCCTTTATCCGGTCCGGATCGACAACTTTAGCGGGCCCATAAAGCCGCTGCCCGAAGAAAGGTTGCGCGTGGCCTTTCGCCAGCCGGGCTTCATCGAGGCCCGAACGAACGGTTTCGTTCGTCCCGAGTTCAACATCTTCCCCCTGCTCGTGCAGGTGAACCCGCTCCCGAACATTCCTGTCGTCGGATATCGGGAGGCGAAAGTCCCCATCGGTGTCGACCGCACGTTTTGGAAGAGACTCTACGTCGCCCTCGACTACACGTTTCAGGTCGAAAACCCATTTTCCTACGTCGGCAGCCTCGACCCGGCGCTCGAGTCCGTCGTCCTGTCCTATCCGGAGCTCGTCGCCCATCTCGATTTTCGCGACGATCAGGTCCGCCCGCACAAAGGGTTCTACCTGGCCAATAGCTTTCAGGTCGCCGGCGGCGTCTTCGGAGGCACAGCGACCGACGTTCGCGTTCAGCCCGAGGTCCGCACCTACGTGCCGGTCGCGCGTGGCGTGACCTTTGCGACGCGAGCTTCGGTGGGCTTTCTTTGGGCATCGAACTACGGAAACGACTGGAACACCGAGCTCGAAAACTCGGACAAGACGGCCGACGCCGCGCCTGCGGATACCGACCGAGTTGCCCTCGCGCACGACATGCAGATCATGTACTTCCGCGGCTTTTTCTCGGGCGGCCCCACGACCAATCGAGGGTTCCCTTTGCTGGGGGTTTCGCCGCACGGAGTGATCCCGTTTCTCAATCCCGCGACGGCGTCGCAGCAAGAACAGTTCAGCTGCGACCCCGCGTATCTGCGGGCCTTACCGGCGAACCAAATGGCCGCCGCTCTCGCGCATTGTTATCTGCCCGCTGGCGGGTTCACGTTGTGGGAGTTTCAGAATGAAGTCCGCGCCGACATATCCGGGCCTCTGTCGGGCACCGTTTTCTGCGACATGAGCGATGTCTCGCCTCGTGAAGGCGACATCCGACTCGGCCATTTGCACCTTTCGTGCGGTGTCGGCATCGCCTACGACACCCCCGTTGGTCCCATTCGGGCGGACATCGGATACCGACTCCCGCCGCTCCAGGTGCTCGGCTACAAGACGGAGGCGGACGCCGCGGCCGCTGACCCGGTCAACGGAACACAGCCGACCATCCTAGGAGTCCCGATTGCGCTCGCGATCGGAATCGGCGAGGCCTTTTGATGCAGGGCCCGAGCCGCCGCCGAAGCCTTCTCCTTCGAGGGGTTCGCGTCCTGGGGCTCGGGCTTTGCGGGCTCGTCGGGCTTTTCCTCGTCGCCCTAGGCGCCGCGCTCCTCTACGTCGACAGTGCGCCGGGGCGCCGCCTCGCGGTGACCAAGGTCAACCAAATCCTCGGGCCGTCGTTTCGAGGACGCATCGAAATCGAAAGTCTGAAGAGCCTCGGGATCTTCGGCATCTCGGGCGCCAGTGTGACGATCTTCGACGCGAGCGGCCGACCCGTGATTACGGCGCGAGGCGTACGTGCTCGCATCGCGCCCTGGACGCTTGCGCGAACGGCCCTCTTCGGCAAACGCGAACCTATCACCATATCCCTCACGGACGTGTCGATCGACGACGCCGACGTGCGCCTGGATACGGACGCGTCGGGCCAGCTCGATCTCGTGAACGCGTTCGCGCCGAGGACTCCAGCCTCCGGCACCCCGGCAAACTCGCAGGCCCAAGGGGTTCTCATCGACATCGAAGGGATCGCCCTCGAGCACGTTTGGGCTCATGGGGTGATCGCGGGCGCCCCGACTCTCGACGCCGACATCCGCGATCTCCGCGGAGCGTTCTCCTACGGTCCCGATCGGCTCCAAGGCGACGTCTCGAAGGCAAGCATCGTGGCTCGTCACATTGCGAATGGGGCGGACGTGGCCGGATCGCTCGAGGCGCACGTCGAAGATCCGAACGCGTCGCTCTCGGCGCTCGCGGGCCATGTCGCTTGGCGCGGAACCGCCGGCACCCTGGCCCACTCGCTCGAGGCGTCGCTCGAGAAGAGCAAGCTCGATGCGGTCTTGGAGGCCCCTTCGTTCGACCCGCAGGCCGTGCGTTCGCTGTGGCCGGGCTCCACGATCGAGTCGTCCGGAAGTCTGCGCGTCCACGCCCGAGGGGCCCTGCCCACGATCGCCGTCGACTTTGCCGCGTCACTGGGTCAAGCGACCTTCGGCGGCCAGGGGCAGGTCGCCTTGGCAGACGGCGAGAAGGCGACCCTTTCCATCGTCGCGCACGACGTGGACATTCACCAATTCGCAGGCGCAGCGCCCAAGTCGCGTCTCGGGTTGACGGGGAATCTCTCCGGCTCCGAGAGCGCCGCGGGGGCGATCGATCTGGCCGCCACGTTGCGCTTTCTCGGAGGAACCGTCGGCGGCCAAGAGCTCCCCGCAGCGAACATCAGCGCCACCGGAGCCCGTTCGAGCGCGAACGAGCTCCGCGCCCACCTCGATGCTCGCGTCGAAGAGCCCGCGGCACCGACTCACGTGATGATCGATCTCACGCCCGAGGGGAAGTCCTTCGCGCTCTACGCCGCGCTCGAGTCGAGCGCGCAAGATCTCAATGGCGTACCGGAGCTGAAACACGCGGTATCGGGAAGCCTGAAGATCGCAGCCAAGGGGACGCTGGATCTCGAGTCCCTATCGCTCGACGCTCGCGTCCAAGCGGACGCAGCCCACCTCGCCCGAGGCGCCACGAGCCTCACCAGCGCATCCGCAAGTGTCCACACGTGGGGACCTCTGGCCAAGCTCTCGCTCGCCGCGACCGTACAGGGTCGCGGGCTCGTCGCCGGCGGCCGGCACGCCACGAGCGTCGACATCGTCGTCTCTGGGGCGGAGAGCGCGCCTCACGTCACGGTGTCCGCGCGCGGCACCGATATTCCGACGACCGAGGCGAGCGCAGACATCGGCCTCGGCCACGGTGTCACGCTTCGTTCACTGCATCTCGATTTGGCGCGGGCCGCAGAGCACGCCACCGTTACTGCGGACAGCGTTCGCGTGGGCGGCGAAGGTGTTCGCGTCGAACGCGCTCGAATCGAGGGGCTGGGTTGGCCCGCGACGCTGAGCCTCGAGCAGAGCGGCGAGGCGATCCACGTTCGAGCCGCGAGCCAGGGGATCGATCTCGGCCGCGCGGGCCGACTCGGGCACATCGAAGAGGTCCTCTCCGGGGGCACGCTCTCTTTCGACACCGACGTCCGCTTCCTGCCCGGCCGCGCCCTCGGAAAAGCCACGGTCGCGTTGGAGGATGCGACGATAGCGGGCGTCCGCGACCTCTCGAGCCGGGTCGAGGTGGCCGTCGATGCTCGTCGGATCCACGGCAAGGCCAGCGCGCAAGCGCGTGACATCGGATCGATCGACATCGAGGCTCCCTCGCTGGACCTCGGCGGCGCCGACCCGCTCTCGCCTGCGTCGTGGCGGCAGGCGTGGGGCGCCGTCTCCTTCGACGTCAGTTGCGATCTCGCGAAGGTGCTCGATCTCACCCCGCCCGACCAGAGGCCGTTCGGCGAAGCGCGCGGACACTTGAGCCTCAAGGGGAGCGTCGGTCGAACGAGCCCCGCGGACGCTACGCCCGATCTGAAGCTCTCGTTCAAGACCGACGGTCTCGCCCTGGCGCCGAACACACCGCGCACGAGGGACATCGATGGCGTCATGGTCGTGGGCCCGCCGGCGTGGCATCTCCGGGACGTCGACTTCGACGGGGCCCTGGCGATAAACGGGGGCACGGGCTTTATCGATCTCGAAACGCAGATTCGAGACCGAAAAGGCGAGCTCTTACAGGTGCACCTGACCTTGCCGCACTTTCCGTACAGGGACCTTTTCTACGACACGGCGCGCCTCGAGGAGGACGCGCGAACGTCGCCGTTCGACATTCGAGTGGCCGTGCCGGAGCGTGGGCTCGGGGGCCTGCCCGACATCCTCAAACAAGGCGCAGTCACGGGCATGCTCAAGGCGGAGGCTCATGCGAGCGGGACGCTGCTCATGCCCCACGTCGACCTCGAGGCGACTCTTCACGACCCGCACTTTTCGGGCGAGACGCAATCGCTCTCCATGGACGTCGATGTCTCTGCCCACTACGACGGAAAGCAAGGGAGCGCCTCCATCAAGGCTGGCTCGGGAGACTCGCCCTTGGTCGACGCGAGCGCGACGTTCGACGCCGAGTTCGCTCAGCTTCTCGATCCCGGCGAATCCCTCTCGTGGTCGGCGTCCGGTCGAGCGCACTTCGCCGGATTTCCTCTCAGCGCGATCCCCGCGCTCGACGCCAAGCTCGTGTCGGGAAAGCTCAGCGGCGACGCCACGCTCGCCGGCTTGCACAAGAACGCGCGCGCCAACGTCGATGTCGTCGTCGATGGCCTTCGCGTCGGCAATGTGGACTACAAGTCGGCCCGCGTCTACGTCAAGACGGACGGGCCTGCGATGGAGGCTGGGGCGCACATCGATCAGACCGACGGCGTCGTCGATGCGAAGGTGCGTGCCGCGGGAACGTGGGGAGCGGCAATCGTCCCCGCGCTCGATCCGAAGCAGCCGCTCGTGGTCGAGCTCACCTCGAAAAACTTCCGAATCGCGGCCCTGCTCCCTCTCCTCTCGCAATCGCTCGACGAGCTCGATGGGCGCCTGGACGCCAGCATGCGGGCCTCCCTCGAGCCGGGCACCGGCGGGGCCACGTTCGCGGGGACGATGAGCCTTAGCCGCGGCCTCATCGAGGCCAGCGCGGGCGGCGGCGAGCTCCACGACGTGTCCGCGACGGCTCGCTTCAAGCCGGACGGCAGCGTGGTGGTCGACCACTTGAGCGCCTCGGGCCTCACGGGGCGCTTGCAGGGCAGCGCCTCGGCGCAGTTCGCCGGGACGCGGTTCCAATCGGCGAAAGCAAGCCTCGTGATCCCGACTCGTTCTGCGATTCCGCTGACCGCGAACGGAATCGAAATCGGCAACATCGATGGCCAAATCGACGTGTCGGTCACCGCGTCCGATGATGGACGAGCGCTCACGTTGGGGGTTCAGGTCCCTCACCTGCGCGTCGCCCTTCCCGAAGGAACGTCCTCCGACGTTCAACCGCTCGGTGTCATGGACAATGTCCACATCGGAGCCCACAAGGGCAGCAGGACGACTCTTCTCCTCGTGCCCCTCGATCCCTCAAAACCTCCAGCCCCCGACTCGCCTTCTTCTCGAACCGCCATTGCCGTGAACATTGCCGACGTCGAAGTCCGGCGCGGAACGGACCTGAAGGTTGACCTGGATGGCACCCTGCACGTGGAGTCCGGCGCGAAGACTCGCGTGACCGGCCAGATTCATCTGATGAAAGGCGGCCTGCTCAACGTGCAGGGCAAGAACTTCGAAGTGGAGAGTGGAACGGTGACCTTTTCGGGAGGCGACCCGGGCAATCCGGAGGTGGTCGTCAAAGCCGATTGGGCGGCACCGGACGGTACCGTCGTCTCCGCGAATTTCGTCGGACCTCTCAAGACCGGCAAGGTGACCCTGAGCGCCGAGCCCACCCTGCCCAAACAAGAGATCGTCGAGCTTTTGCTTTACGGAACGACCAGCGGCCAGCAAGCCCAGACCCCGTCGAGCTCGACCGAGAACACCGCGATTGCGACGGCGGGAGGCCAGGCGGCGCAGCCCTTCAATCATGCGCTCAACCAGCTTGGGCTCGGCGCCGTGACGGCCAAGGTAGACACGTCGGCGTCGTCGACCCCGAAGCCCGAAGTCGAGGTTCAGATCGCCAGGGGGATCTCGATTCAAGTCGCGTACGTCCTCGGCATGCCGCCCCCGGGCGTGAACCCGGATACCGCGCTGCTCTCGGTCGATTGGCGCTTTCTCACCAAGTGGTCGCTCGAGTCGACGGTGGGCAACCTCGGGACGACGATCTTCGACTTGCTCTGGCAGAGCCGCTACTGAAAGCGCGACCGACCCAGCCGCACGGGGCCTTCTCCCACGCATGTACCGGAAAGGGCGCATGGGGAACATGACCGATAGGTCCGTCGCGCTCAGGCGCGTCCCTCTGAGCTTGAGGGCTGGGTCCGTCTCGGTCAGGCGCGTGCCTCTGAGCTTCAGCGCTGCGTCCGTCTCGCTCAGACGCGTACCTCTGAGGCTGACCGATGCGTCCGTCAGGCTCAGACGTGTACCTCTGAGGCTGACCGATAGGTCCGTCACGCTCAGACGCGTCCCTCTGAGCTTGACCGCTGCGTCCGTCTCGCTCAGAGGCGAGCCTCTGAGCTTCAGCGATGCGTCTGTCAGGCTCAGAGGCGAGCCTCTGAGCCTCAGCGATGCGTCCGTCAGGCTCAGACGCGAGCCTCTGAGCTTCAGCGATGCGTCCGTCTCGTTCAGACGCGTCCGTCTGGGCCTCACGAGGACCGCCGTCGCCCCAACACTCCGCCGTCTCCCGCGAAAACAGGCACTTACAGAGTGCTCCCAATAAATCGACATCCCTCCGTACGATTTTTTCCTCCGAAACGGCGAATTTGAAATCGAGCCCGGACAGTCTCTCTGAGGGAAGCGAAAGTCAGGCACTCCCGCCCTGAGCATGGGGCTCGGTGCGGGGTCGCCCGTCACGGC
>Ga0302325_10000671_pt1 | contig 92130 bp, 76 predicted proteins | sample Palsa_T0_2_FD_201948 | JGI IMG/M metagenome (GOLD analysis project Ga0302325, IMG submission 201948) | Peat permafrost microbial communities from Stordalen Mire near Abisko, Sweden - Palsa_T0_2 | ecosystem: Environmental > Terrestrial > Soil > Palsa > Peat permafrost | place: Sweden: Abisko...
GCAGGCGATCACGTTCTTCCGGAGTAAACATAGGGTACCTGATCTTGGTTCAATTCAAAATTGGGAAAACGCAGCAGTCCATTATCGGACTTGTCGGGATCCGTTCGTCGATCAGTGGCGTATCGTTGCCGGCGGGCTGGGTTCTGGGCGATAGGTTTTAGCGTACGCGCTTCCCTCCGGCACATAATAATGTCACAAAAAACACGGGCTTCGGAAAGTGGTCCGGATTCTGGGTGATCGGCTTTGGCCTACGCGCTCCCGTCGGTCGAGCGGCCGCCAACAGGTCAACGTTCTCGATCGCCACCTTCCATTGCGATGCGCCCGCGCGTTGCGGCGCGTTCGCCGATGAGCGGCGCGTCGCTGCGGCGAGGTGGGCGGCCGGAGTGCGGACGCGCAACGCTCTCCACAGCTCCACGGCAAGATTCCGGACATCGCGCTGATGCGGGTGGCGGCGTGTAATCGGGAACGCGGCGATGCGTGGCGCTCCTCGGCGCCTTGGCCGAAGCGGCGATAAGCGGGTTCTGAGCGTTGGGCCGTGCAGTACGCGCTTCAGCTGGACCTCGAACAAATGACGCGCTCTTACACAGGCGCGCTCATCGCCACCCTCCCGTTGCGATGCGCCGGCGCGTTGCGGCGCGTTCGCCGATGCGCGGCGCATTTCGGCCCGGATGACCGCCTGTGGCGGTATTCTGAATAGCTATGATCAGCGATGCGATGGCTGCCTTGATGCCCGTATCCTCGGGCAGAGCGCTATACCAGCCAGTCACGGAAGGGTCAACCCGGCCGAACGGACCCCCCATCAGCTTGCGCAGGACTTACCAGAGCCACGCATACAAAATGATCGTGACGATAGCCAGCACAGTAAGTTGCACGCGCCAGTCGGTGAACCCCCGAAACGCTTCCGGCACGCCGCTCCAGTCAACGGTCAGCCGTTGCAATGTCTCCGGAGCCGCGCGAGGCGTAAACTCCGACACGGCGAAGAGCGTGCCGACGACCATAAGAGTTCCCCAGAGCCCGCGGTATGTGTAATTCCGCGTGAACTCCGTGTGCAGCCAGGGGAACATTTTGATGCCAGCAGCTTCGCCGATTAGCTGATCCCACACGAAAAGCGCCGCCAGGGCGCTGCCGCTCAAGACCGAAGCGACGGCGCCCTTCACCGTAACTCGTTTACTCATGATCCCGAAAAAGATAGCCGGCGCCATCGGCATCGTGAGATAGATCGAGATGGTTTGTAAGTACTTATAAAGACCATCGGGAGTCTTGTAGACCAGGTAAGCCGCGATCACTCCTAGAACGGTGGCGATTACTATAGCGAACCGCCCGAGCAGTACCTGCGTGCGGTCGCTCGTGGATGGCCGGAAGCGTATTAGAAAATCGCGCACCGCCAGCGTGGAGACAGAATTCATCACCGAGAGGGTGGAACCAATCAGGGAGGCCAGCAGCGCGGCCAGAACCAAGCCACGGATCCCATTGGGGAGGAGTTCATTCAGGAGAGTAATGAAGGTGGTCTTGGAATCGCGCCCGGGGAACAGCGCCAGCGCGATCACGCCGGGTAGCGCAAATATGAACACCGGCGACAGTTTCAGGAGCACGGTGAACATGGCGCCCCAGCGCGCCTGCAAAAGATCGCGCGCTCCCAGGACCCGCTGCACATTGACCTGGTCCATGCCCCAGTAGAACGTGCCACCATAGAACGCTCCCGCGACGATGCCCCAGAACGGGTAGTTCGGATCGGAAGCGGGTTTGGCAATGTGAATCGCTTCCGGCACTTTCTGTATCAGCCCCGCCCACCCGCCGGCCTTGTCCAGCCCCACCATGAGCATCAGGCCGCACCCCAGAATCATGATGCCGGTTTGGATGGAATCGGTGTAGGCGACCGCGGTGAATCCGCCGACGATGGTGACGGCCGCTGCAATTGCGCCCATCAGCGCGACCACCTTCATGATGTCCCAGCCGATCAGCCCGTGCAGGACCAGCGCTCCGGCATACAGGTGAAACGCCATCTTGGTCATGATGGAGATCACCAGCATCAGCGCGGAAAAGAACGCGCGAGCAGTGGCGTTATAGCGCATCTCCAGGAATTCCGGAATCGTGTAAACCTTGTTGCGCAGATAATACGGGAACAGAAATCCAGCGGCGATTCCCAGGGGAATGCAGGTGCATAGCTCCACGGTTCCGGCGCAAAGTCCATAGCGATAGGCATCGCCGGATAGTCCCACCAGGTGTTCGGCCCCGATGTTGGTTGCGTACAATGATGCTCCCACTATGGGCCAAGTCAAGCTGCGGCCGGCCAGGAAGAAACTCGCGCTGCTGTCACTGGAGTGGCGGCGCAGGGCTAGCGACAGGCCGAATCCGATGCTGCCGATCAGGGCGGTCAGACAAACGATCCAATCCAGGGTGGTGAGGGACAGGCTCATTGACATCCGGAGTCGGCCCTAGCTAGAGGGATCGCGGCCAACGCATCCCTGATATCATAAACGGTTTCCGACACGCTGGCTGATGTGTTGAAAGCGCCCATTGCCTTCCGCCAGCCGTGAGGACATATGCGGCCGACTTTCAGCGTGCTTTGGTTCGCAACCCTATTCAGTTGCGTAGGAGCGTTGGCTCAGACGGTCGCGGACTGGCCTTCCTACAGCGGCACTCCCAACGCATGGCGCTACAGCACTCTGGACCAGATCAACAGCGGGAACGCCAACCAGTTAGTAGCGGTCTGGGCATTTCAGACTGGAATCTCCGACGGAGGCTTTCAGACGACGCCGATCGTGCTTGACGGCGTCATGTATATCTCCACATCGTGGAATCGAGTGTTCGCCGTGGACGCTGAAACCGGACGGGAATTGTGGCACTACTTCTACGCGGCCCCTCGGGAGGTCGGGATGGGATCGAGCCCCTGGAATCGCGGCGTGGCCGTTGCGGGTGGGCGCGTATTCATGGGCACGGTCGATAACCACGTAGTGGCACTCGATCAGAAGACCGGCCGCGAGGTATGGAATGTGACCGTCGAGGACTTTCGGCAATGCGGCTGCAACATAACTGGTGCTCCCCTGGTTGTCAACGGAAAGGTAATAACGGGAGTCACAGGTGGAGATTCAGCCCACCGCGGTTATCTCACTGCTTTCGATACTAAGACAGGCAGACGGTTGTGGCGGTTTTGGACCATACCCGGTCCGGGAGAGCCAGGACATGACACCTGGGAGGGCGATAGCTGGAAGTTTGGTGGCGGATCGACCTGGATGACGGGATCCTACGATGCCGATTTGAACACAGTGTATTGGGGCGTGGGTAATCCCGCGGCGGACTTTTACGGAGACCAGCGGCGCGGTGACAATCTGTACACGGACAGCATCATCGCACTCGACGCGGACACCGGCAACTTGAGGTGGCATTACCAGGAAATCCCACATGATGTCTGGGATTTCGACGCTGCCTATGAATGCGTGCTCCTGGATCTTCCGGTGAGGGGTCAAACGCGGAAGCTTCTTCTGAACGTAAACAAGGGTGGTTATGCCTTTGTGGTGGACCGTGTAACTGGCGAATTCATTTCCGGCTGGCCTGTCGCCAGGAACCTGACCTGGATCAGAGGTCTCGACGACCATGGGCGCCTGCTCGAGCGCAACGAGCCGGAACTGGGCAAGGCGAAGCTCATCTGTCCCAGCATCGGCGGCGGCCGTAGCTGGAACCAGGGCACATTCTCTCCACGCACAGGTTGGTTCTACACCACCGGCATCGAATGGTGTCAGGACGTAACGGCACGTAAAGAAGAGGGGAAGGAAGGGAAGGATTTCTTCGGCGGAATCTTTCGCCTCAGGCCTCCACCGCATGGAAACCCCGGCGGCCACTTGGACGCGTACGATCCGATCACGGGGAAGAAGTTCTGGACCTACGAATCGAAGTATCCGCTGCTCGCCTCGGTGCTGGCTACAGCCGGCGACATAGTGTTGACAGGCGATCCGGAGGGACGGTTCTTCGCTCTGAATGCGAGGACGGGTGAAAGACTGTGGGATTTCCAGACCGGTTCGGGCAACCGCGGTTCCCCGATAACGTACTCGGTCAGAGGGCGGCAATACGTGGCTACGCCATCGGGATGGGGTTCAGCCGTTGCAGGTATTTTGCCGCAACTCTGGCCCGAGACAGAGACATTCAACGGCGGCTCCACGCTGTATGTGTTTGCGCTGCCGAAGCCGCCGGGTGCGTCCGGGAGCCCAGCCAGGTGATCGTCCTCGTTCTGCTGTTCGCTCAAAGTGCCGCCGATCCGGCTGTGGTTGGCGCTGGTGAACGGATCTTCGCGCAGAATTGTTCCGTGGGTTATTGCCACGGGATTGCCGGCTCGGCGGGGCGCGGTCCTCGGCTTCGCGGGCGCACATTCGAGGAGAGTTATCTGCTGCGGGTTACGCGCGACGGCATCCCGCGATCGGCCATGCCGGCGTGGAAGGGGAGGCTTTCCGATCAAGAGATCCTCGCCGTAGTGAAGTACGTCGCAAGCCTGAGTGATGCCGCGCCGAGCGTCACCGGCGCCGCGCCTGCGGGAGAAATAATATCCACCGCGACGGCCCAGGCGCCCTCCGCTCAGGTACAGCGTGGCGCGGCGTTGTTCTTCGACGCGACCAGAGATGCGTATTGCGGAGCCTGCCATACTCTGGACGGACGCGGCATCGCGGTGGGACCGGATCTGACAAGAGTGACCGACAAGACTCCTCGCGAGATTGCGGCGGCCATGCGAAAGCGGCGCCCGGATCACGTGGTTACAGCTCACCTGAAAGATGGAGACTCGTTTCCGGCCCTGGTCGTGTTGCAGGAGGGCGGATCGGTAAAGCTGCTTGACCTGACGACCTTCCCGCCCGTTCTGCGCACACTGGAACCGGCCGAGATCGAATCCATCGCGTCGCAAGCGGAGTGGACCCACGATTCGTTTTTGAAAGGAATTGGACCGGAACAGATGGCAGACCTGGTTGCCTATATCCGGTGGATTGCTTTGGGAGATCCCCGGCCTGTTTCCGGCGAGGAGTTGAAGTAGCCATGCCCTTCGCCAGGGCGCCGCGTGCGATCGGCGTGTAATTCAGCGGCGGAAAAGCCACATCGCCAACGAAAGCACCACGCTTAGAAGGAGACAGGTAACAATCGGAAAGTAGAAGCTGGTGTGCTTGCCGCGCACGTAAATATCCCCCGGCAGGCGGCCGAGTCGCAACGGCAGCTTCTCCCCGATGGTGAAAAGCAGTCCCAGCACCACCAGCAACACGCCGAGCGCGATCAGCATGCGGCCCACGCTCATATACAATGATTATCGCGAAGTCGAAACAACTAACAGTTCGCGGCGTGCCGAACGCGCTCTTGACGGCCGGTATCCGCTCCGCGAGCCTTAGTGCAGCTGCCCTCAAAAAAGGCGCCTTCTTCAATCACCAGAGTAACCGTGTAGATATCCCCCACCAGCCGTGCATTTTTACGGACAATGACCTTATCTGCCCGGACAGAGCCTTCGATCACACCGAACACTTCCACTTCTCTGGCCTGGACATCAGCCCGAATTTTGCCGTTGGGACCCACCGTAAGACGGTGATTGGGCAGCAGCAGAGTCCCCGCCAGCTCGCCGTTCACCGACAACGGTTCGTCGCTTTGGATTAAACCGTTGATGGTCACGCCCGGGCCGATCGCGCCATTCTCGCGGAGCCTTGGCGAACCGATTTTCCCATTTGGAGGTGTCGTCGCGTCATAGGCCCGTACGCCCGAATCAGGCCTGGTCCGTTTGTGGTCCCTGCCGAGACGCAGGATCCCGCGCAGAGAGCCAGGCGCGATCAGGCGGGAAGCCTGGTCATCTTGTCCGGAGCCGGCCGGGTCCACACGGAGATTGCCCGCGGCGGGCTCCAATATTACCGGAGGCTTCTCGCCGTTGGCTGAGCCGCTGGCGCTGGGCAGCAACAATGCGTTCAGCTTCCTATACAGGCATTCTACGCCGCATAAATGGAACGGAACCGTCGCCGGTTTCCATAGTTGCCCGCTTTCGGGCTCCTCAACGCGGCCAATCCAGACAGCCCGGCCGGATTCAGCTTCGAACAAGACCCACCAGTCGTTGGTTCCGCCCTTCCTCGCCCCGCAGATAACACAAGTGACGCTGCTCATCGCGAACCACTCCCAGCCAGCCCGCCACTTAACACCTTCAACTTTGTGCCAAGGCTGATCACCTTCGTTGTCCAATCACCAGCGTTTCCGGAAATGGGATCCCGGATCGAAACCCTGAGGCTGCAAAGGCACACCGCCGTCAAAGGGCATCAGATCCTCGAAACCATAGTCGTGGGCCGCATCGCAGTGCGGGCAGGTATAGGACGCGCGGAAGCTCGCGCGCTGAAAGTGAATAGCTTGTGAGCGGTCGTCGATTCGTTCGACGGCGAATTCCTTTCTACAATCTACACACCGAACAGCCAGGTATTCCATTTCCGCACTTCCGACCGGCAACGATCCTCAGAGAGTAACGCAAGTCAGCACCAAGATCAAGGGTGGGTGTGGCACATGCGGTCTGTCGGGCGATACTGTAGGAATGTACGCCACCCGTTGTGGATTTCTGCTGCTGATCACCCTGGGACTTCAGGCACAAGCGCCGGCCAGCTCACCCGCCGATAAATTGATCGAAGAGCTCAGCCGGACGGTAGTCTATAGAGACATCGCGATCTCCCCTGAAGGGCAGCGATTGGCCTGGGTGCAGTCCACCGCGGGCGCGCGCGGCGGCAGCCTGCACCTGTACGACATCGCGCGCGGACGGGACGCGACCATTGCTATCGCCGGCGCCACGCAGCTGCGTGATGACAACGGCCCTGCCTGGTCGCCCGATTCGCAGCGGGTAGCCTTCATCTCCAACAGCGGGGCAGACAAGGCGCCCCAGCTCTGGTTGGCACAGGCCGGGTCAACGCAGGCAGCCAAGCTGGCGAGTCTACGGGGATTTGCGGAGCGGCCGCGCTGGTCTCCAGATGGCAAGCGCATCGCCTTCCTGTATATCGAGGGCGCCGGCGGAGGCGGTCCACTGCTGGCCGCGGGGCCGCAGACCGGCGTCATCGACACCGCCATCCATAATCAACGCATCGCAGTGGCGGATGCGGTTTCGGGAGAAGTGCGGCTGATCTCGCCGGCGGACCGGCACGTCTATGACTTCGACTGGTCACCGGACGGAAGAAAGTTTGCCGCCACGGCCGCCCCAGGTCCGGGCGACAACAATTGGTGGATCGCGCAACTCTACGTGATCCGGTCCGACTCCGGCGAGGCCTCGGTGATCTACCAGCCAAAGCTGCAGATCGCGACGCCGCGCTGGTCTCCCGACGGCCGCCAGATTGCCTTTATCGAAGGCCTGATGAGCGACGAGGGTTTCCACGGCGGAGACCTTTACACCATCGGCTACACCATCGGCGCAAGTGGTGAAGCAGCGCGGGACCGCATGCCAGGCCGACGGACTTCAGCGAGTTCGCTCGTGTGGCAGACGCCGGAACAACTGCTTTTTACGGAATATGCGGGCGGCGGCGTGAATATCTCAACGCTGGATTTGCGCACGGATACGATTGAAGAACGCTGGCGCGGGGCCGAAGAAGCGCGCGCGGCCGGCAACTTTCCGAACATGTCGGTGGCGCGCGATGGAATCACCTGTAGCATCGTGCGCAGCAGCTTCGAAAAGCCGCCCGAGGTGTGGTGGGGCAAGCCCGGGGCCTGGCAGGCGGCCACGCACGGCAACTCCGGGCTCAAGGCCACTTGGGGTGAATCTGAGTCGATCGAATGGAGCAGCGAAGGCCAGTCGGTGCAGGGCTGGCTGATCAAACCGGCGAAGCGGTCGACCGGCAAGATGCCGCTGGTGGTGGAGGTGCACGGCGGTCCTTCCAGTTCGGTCACGCCGCACTGGCCGGCGCGCGGCAGCCTCACCGAACTGCTGGTCGCCAAGGGCTATTACGTTCTGCTGCCGAATCCCCGCGGCAGCTATGGCCGCGGCGAGGCGTTTACGCAGGCCAACGTCAAAGACTTCGGATATGGCGATTTGCGAGACATCCTGGCGGGCGTGGATGCCGCCATCGCGAAGTACCCGATCGATGACCGGCGCCTGGGGATTACAGGCTGGAGCTACGGCGGCTACATGACCATGTTCGCGGTCACTCAAACCACGCGTTTTGCAGCCGCGGCGGCCGGAGCGGGAATCGCCAACTGGACCAGTTACTACGGCGAGAACCTGATCGATCAGTGGATGATTCCGTTTTTCGGCGCCACGGTTTATGAAGATCCCGACGTCTATGCCAAGAGTTCGCCGATTCAATTCATCAAACGGGTGCGGACACCGACGATAGTGGTTGTAGGGGAGCAGGACGCCGAGTGCCCGGCGCCGCAATCCTTTGAGTTCTGGCATGCGCTGAAGACGCTGGGCGTGCCGACCAAGCTGGTGGTGTATCCCGGCGAAGGACACATGTTTGTCAAGCCGGCTGATCAGCGGGACGTGGCAACGCGGATTCTATCGTGGTTCGACGGCTACTTGAAGCCGTAATGCGGTGGTTCCGATTTGATGGCTATGGAGCTATGGCTCTCGCGAGCGCCATTGAACGGTCGTGCCTCCAATCGTCGCGCGGCTCCGCGGCGGCGCGGGCAAATGTCCACAGTCGAACGCGCTCGCGATCCACGCAAAGCAGGTCCGCGATGTGGCGGATCGTCCCCTCCGGGTCCGAGCGCAGTCTCTCATCGCAGTTGAACAGGTGTTGCGTCGCGTCGTAGGCCGGATCCCCGACGAATGGCTTCGGATCGATCACCAGCCACGGCTCCCGCTCCGACCGGAGGACGTTGCCTGCATGCAGGTCGGTCGCCAGCAGCACCTCCACGGGTGCAGTGCGCGACAACTCCTTAAAAAGGCGCAGACCTTCACGCACCAGCCCTGTGTCGGGCCACCGCTCGACGTCGACCAGCGTCTGGTCACTCCAATATTCCGTCATAGTCGACAGAGGGCGAAACGGATGCGGCGCCGATGGCGATCGCCAGAGGCGACGCAGAAGCCCTGCGATCACCAGATCCTGTTCGCGCTCCGGCAGTGCGCGCAGCACCGTCCCTGGCTCGCACCGCTCGAGGAGCATGGCGCCGAGCTCATCGTCGGCCTCCAGGAGTCGCACCGTCGGGTCTCCGTTCCAGAAGCGCAGCCCTTGCAGTTCATGCTCGCCTTCCATGTGCGGCATGCCGAGCTTCAGTACCGCGGAAGTCCCGTCCGCGAGCGCCACCTGCGCCACCCACGCGCAACTCACCTCCTCACCGGCAAACGGCGCACCGAACGTCAGCGACCATCGGCGCTCCAGCTTGCGCAGTACCCCGGGCAACCCCTCGAGCCAGGCCGCGCGCTCGCGCGACTTGCGACAGTTCGCGGCGAGTCGTTCTGGGACGTTCAATGCCATGTCTTCATTGTGGCTTTTTCATTATCCTGGATTGCGTTTGTCAAATCCTCCTGAGCTTTAGGATAATAGGCGTATGTTGCGCAGAGATTTCGTTTCGGCGGGATTATTCCTGGGTTCGGGGCTGACCAGTTACACGGGGGCGCGGGCGGCCACCGGAAAGCTGGGGATTCCCGGACCGTATCCGGGGCGGGTGGTGGCAGTTGAGCACGCCGGTTCGATTGTTTCCGGGGTGTACCAGGCCGAGCCGGTGCGGAACATGATGGAAAAGGGGATGCTCGAACTCACCGGGGCGCCGCACTGGGTGGACGCCTGGCGGGTGTTCGTGGAGCCCGGCGACGTAGTGGGGATCAAGGTCAGCCCGGTGGGCGGAAAAACCCTCTGCTCGGACGCCTCGGTACTGAACCGGATCATCGACGGCTTGCGGCAGGCTGGGGTGCGGCCGCAAGATATCCTGGTGTTCAACCGCTATCGGGACGAGATGCTGGCGTGCGGCTACCAGAATTGGATTCCGCCCGGAGTGCGGTACTCATGGGCGTGCCCGGCCTATGACGAAGTGCAACTGGCCATGGACGGCTACGATCCGGACGTTTATATGGACATGGCGCTGATCAAGCCCGGCCAGGATATCAAAGACGACCATTTGCGGCGGTCGTATGCCGTGCAGATTCTGACTAAGCAGATCAACAAGATGATCAACCTGCCGGTGCTCAAGCATCATCAGTCGGCCGGGGTGACGATCGCGCTGAAGAACATGTCGCACGGGCTGGTGAACAACGTGAACCGCAGTCACTCGACGCCCACGTTGAACGCCTGCGGCACCTTCATCCCGGCGGTGGTGAGTCTGCCGGTGATCCGGCAAAAGGCGGTGCTGCACATTTGCGACGGCGTGAAGGCGTCCTACCATGGAGGACCGGGCGCGCGCCCGAAATACGTGTGGGAGCACAAGACTATGTATTTCGCGACGGACCCAGTAGCGTTGGACAAGATCGGGCTGCAGGCGATCGACGCTAAGCGGGTGGCCAGCGGGATGACCACCGTGGCGCTCTCAAAGCCGGACGACGACAGCCATTACCTGAACTGCCAGGTGGAGCACATCGAACTGGCGGGGGCACTCGGGCTGGGCGTGTTCGACGAGAAGAAAATCGATCTGAAGCATTTCAAGCTGGCATAAGCGCCCGCATTTTCTGGCTGAATCCTCGACGGTCCGCCAGGTAATGCTCCGCGGCGTTGACGCAACTCGCAGAACAGTGCCTGCCCTGGCCACCGATTTACCAAGCGCTGAGCGTGGCTCTACGGCAGCACCCGAAAGGGCACGTTGCTCGAAAGCGTGCCGCTGGGTGTTACCACTTGGACCATTCCGCTGATCGCGCCGGTCAGATCGGTCCCCAGAATGTCGACGACCTCTCCCACCTTGCCGGAGATCGGCTGTGTTTTCACGAACGGCCCCAGACCTGCATACAGGCTGAAGACCGTGCCATCGCCGTTGGCGCCGCCAAAGTACGTTGTCCCGTAAAAGTCCCCATGAGTGTCCTGAACTAGCCCCGCGTCTGGATATTCGCCGTCCGCGCACTCCCCTTGCGAGCAGAAGCTGTATAGCGTCGTCAGCGTGCCACTCGGGGTGATTTTGAAGACCGTCCCGCCATTGAAGCCGTTGACCCCGCCCTGCGCGGTTGTCCCGTAGAAGTCCCCATTAGTGGCCTGGACAAGCCCGGCCATGGGGCTTTCGCCGTCGGTTGCGCAAGATGAACTGGTTTAAATTAAAGACCACGCCTATATCGCCACTGGGCTTTCCCCGTGCATTGCTATTCTCGTTGCGTTTGCGAAACATAACTGGAAGATAGCCCAGATAGACCTTACAGGGTTCGCGATCTATTTGACCTTCTATGTGCGCTTGGCCTTGTGTTGACTCCAGGTGCTGATAGTTCCGCTAGAGCAGAGGCTGAGTTCTTCGCGGCTGTGTCGTTTGGTAGCATTCTATATTCGTCCGGGTCTGGCGCTCTCGAATTCCGTGAGCCGGGTGATTCTGGGAGGGTGGCAGATCGGCACGGTCGTCACTTTGCAGTCGGGATTCCCCCTGGCGCCTACCGATGCCAACGCCGGCTCGCTCGATGGCCGGCATAATCTGGTTCCGGGAGAACCGCTGGTCCTGCCAGCTGCGCTGCAGGGCTGGTATAACGGCACGACAACGATTACCCTTCCCGATGGACGCGAGTACACTCCTTGTGCCCAGTGCTACCTGAAGTACAATCCCGACGCTTTCGCCGGTGAGGTAGTGACCACGCCGAACGGCAGTTCGGTCACCAACGTTTACTGGATGGGGAATGCCGCGATAGACTCCGGAGCCCTTCGCGGGCCGGGACGCAATAACGTGGATCTGACTCTGTCGCGCAACTTCCATTTGAGAGAAAACATGCTCCTGTCAATTAGAGCAAATGTTACTAACGCTTTTAACCACACACAGTTTCTTAGCAACTCATACAACCTCGATTTGGGAGGCACGGTGGCGGCCGCGGCGCCGGCGATGGGTATCATAGCCGGCGAAGGAGGCAGCAACTCATATGGTACACATGGTCTGGCGACTTACGATCCCCGCCAGATCATACTGGAAGGCCGCATTCAGTTCTGAACTGCCGGCCCATCCATTCACGCTTCTTTCAATAACTCGGTGCGATATTTTGGAGCAAGTGCTTCAGTTTTGGATTTGAGTTCCGCTTGCCCAGCCGGGTCGAGCTTGGGCGGCGCGGTTGTCCGGGTAGCTAGCGGGACGCCAAGTTCCATGAAGAACTCTTCCTGCCCAGCCGGTGAGCAAAGACACAGCAGACGTGCCGGCCGCTCCGACCTGTTGCGGAACTGGTGAGGTGCGTTAGCCGGAATGTTGACCGCCTGCCCGGCTCGAACGGTTGAATGTTCGCCGCGGAACGTTGTCTCGATCTCGCCTTCCAGTACCGTAAACGACTCCTCAAAGTCGTGCCGGTGGGGAGGCGGACCTCCGCCGGGCGGAACATGCATGTCGATCAGGCAGTAGCGGCCGGCCGTGTCTCTTCCCGTCAGGAGAATCGTATAAGTGTTTCCCACTAACCCGATATGTGGTTGCTTCGGGTCGTCGGATCTGGCAACGGCGAGGTTGCGCTGAAGATCATCTGCTGGAATCGTGGCCATAAGCTTTGCTCCTTTTCCTGCTTGCTGGAACGTGAATCGTAAATGCACTTCCCAATCGTGATCGAGGCGTGAATTTACAACGTACTTGGTTGTTTCAGCACAAGCATCCATCTCTCCGGAGTGAGTATGTTTTCGTCAGATGGTTTTCCGGTTTCGGTTGTATGAATAATGCTTACGAGCTCCCATCCAAGCTCGCCCCAGTGAGCAAGCTTCGAGTCAAGCTCGTCCATCCCGCCGACCTCATCGCGTAAGTATTGCCATTTCTTGATTTCCATGCCTCCGTTGTACCGCATTCCCGCTTTTCAGACAACGTCGAGAATGCCTGTTCATAAGGGCTACTCCGGTTTTGCCTGGAGCAACAAATGCTTCTCGAATCGGACATCCAGCGTGGCGTCGGGCCCGCGGACCGTTCCCAAATCCTGGCCCTCCACATAGTCGGTAACGCGGTAAGCGCGCTGGGAAAGTCCCCGCAACGTGATTTTGCCACTCCACTGCGGCGCGTAGAAGGCGTAGTACATACTGCCGTCCTTGCGGACCACGTGAGCTTCCGGCCGGTCAAAACCGATGTCGTACAGAGTCCCGACGTACTCTCCGCGAGAGAGCATTTTCTCTTTGTAGATGCCAATCCACTTTTCGAAATTCCGCTCGCGTGCCGGCGTAAGGTCGCCGCGCTTCCTCGCCGCCGAACCTTCCGGCCAGGTGAAGTTGGTTCCCACGACGCCGCCCACACCCACGGTGGAGGCGAAATCGTCCTTCGTCATATCGACGTGGTCGCCGAAGTAGGCTACTGAATCGCCTTGGAGAGCCTTGAGCGTCTTGCCCTTCGTGCGTACCTGCCATGCCGACTCGGGGTCGGACGCAACTGACATGTTCAGGAAAGGCAGAGTGAAGAAGGAATAGGCCGTGCCGCACGGGCAGAACTCGACCAGCGCATCCGGCTTGATCTGCCGGGCGGTCTCGTAGAGGGCCTGGAAGAACTTGGGCATTCCCTCCACGGATTCCTCCGGCCGCGCGTGCCGGTGCGCGGGGTTGTAGCATGGCGGCGCTCCGTTCATGTGCTGGCCATCGAGCTTGAGCCCGTCGAACCCCCAGTCTCTGAGCGCTTTTACTACGATGGCTTGGTGGTAAGCCACCACATCCGGATCCGCGGGGCACAGATACCACGAGTTCCAGTAGGAGATTTTCTGTTTGCTGCCGTCCTCATTCAGCAGTAGCCATTCCGGATGCTTCTTGACCAATTCCGAACCCGGATCCGCTGCCAGCGGCGCCCACCACAACTGGGCCTTGAAACCTTCGGCGTGAATCTTGTCCACGAGGGCCCGCATATCGGCGTCGCCCTGCGGAAATTTCTGAGGCTGGAGGAACCAATCGCCCTGTGCGGTCTGCCAGCCATCATCCAGCGTGACCCAGGTGAAGCCGAGCTTTTTCACGATCGGCAGCGCGCCGTAGACCTGGCTGGGCGTGCACTTCCGGCCGTATCCCCAGGCGCACCAGATGGGACCGAAGGCGCTATCGGGCGATGCGTCAAAATGAATGCCTTGCGCGATCATCATTTCGCGGTAATCGCGCAAGGTTTGAAAGTAGTCGCCCTCATGGACGGCGGCGAAGGTGCGAAATGTTTTCAGCGTTGCGCCGGGCTTCAGCACCTGATTCTGCTTGAACTCCACTGCCACGGTCGCGAGGTCCGGGCCCTGCTCCGTCACCGGCAAAGAAACCAGCTTTGGCGCCATTTCCAAATGCCCCACGCCGATGCCGGCGTCCCGCCGCCACACATCGACGACCGGAGTGCCGCCGCCGTAGTCGGGGGCGTTCATGCCCAGGAAATTTTCCTGTTGGAAACCCGGCTTCAGCGGCAGTACCCAGTCCGGCCGCTTCTCGTAGGAGCCGCTCTGATACGACCAGAACGCCGGTTGAGCGGCCGAAGCAGGAGCGCTGATCGAATAATGCTGGTTGGTCCAGCCGCTCACGGACAGATCCGAGCTTCCCGTATTGGTGTATGCGACCTCGAAGATGGCCGTGCGCGGAAACGCGTCATACACCGTAACGGTCACCGCTTTCATGAGCGAGGGAGCGATGCCGGTAAGGACCGTTCGGGAGCCTGACCCCAACTGATCCCGGACGGGGCCGCGTTTCTGGTCTTGCAGGGAGAAGTCCGTGACGTCGCGGCCGGATACGCGGATGAACTCCGAAGGGGCGAAATCGCCGATGACGTGTTCCTGCCCGGCCAGCACGGCCACCACGCGGCTGTGCATGTGGCCGTCGAACTCTATGCGGATATTGTTGCCGTCCACGCGTGCGCCTTCCGCGGCGAAACCGGGGGCGCCCGCGCAGGCGATCACAATGAGTTGCAAGAGAACTCCGTTCGCTGTTCGCATATTAAGGCACTTTAGCAAAGAGAGAGTCGGCCAAGCAGGCGCGGGGTGAACGGACTCACTTCGTGAGGCGCAGAATCGCGACGCCGATCTGGCCATTCAGGTTCTCGTCGGGCGAGCCAATGTCGCCTCCGCCGAACCACGCCGCCAGACGGCCATTCAACAATTCAATAGTTGGGTCGCACAATACTTTGGCGTCCCACGGCTGGCTGCCTTGGAAAATCGACGGCAGCTTCTGCCAGTGAACGCCATCGGTCGATCGCGCCATGCCCAGCCGCCGAGTCTCGTAGGCATCGCGTCCGGCGTAGAGCATCCAATAATAGCCCTGTCCGACCCACACGGCCGGTTCGCCCAGGCCCATCTCATCGAAGGCGCCGTATTTGCCGAGCTCCAGGATGGGATTGGCTCGCAGCTTCTGCCAATGCTCGCCATCGCGCGAGCGCGCCACTCCCAGCCGCTGCCGCCCCGCGCGGTCCTGCCCCAGATAGAAAAGATAAAAATATTGCTGCAATTCCATCACGTAGGGATCGGCCAGGCCGCGTTCGTCCCAGCTTCCGCGCGGACCGAAATCCAGCACGGGGAAGCGTTCCTTGCGCCAATGGCGACCGTCGGCCGAGCGGGCCAAGCCCAGCCGGGGCGTCTGCTTCGGTCCAGCCTGATACCAATACCAGAACTCGCCTTCATGGAAGAGCGCCGAGCCGTTCGCGGCGATGTAATCCCCCTCTCCGGCCTGGGTCTCCGGAGCCAGCACCACACCTTCCTTTTTCCAATGCAGGCCGTCGGCGGAGGTTGCGAGGCCGGTGCGCCACAAGCGGCCGTCGTAGCCGGAATAGAAGTTGAAATAGACGCCGCCGCGGAGCACGATCGAGGGATTCAGCGCATCGTGCGCGTCCCAGTCGCCCGCGCCGCCGTGCGGCAAGACCGGTTGATCGCGGGGCTCCCAGGTGTAAGCCGCGCCGGGCTGGGCCGGGCTCAGCTCGATCAGCCGGAAATCGCCGTAGCCCCCACAGCCGGCCAGTATACAGACCATTACCAGGAGCATCGCCGGGAGCGGTTTCATGCGATGGGGATGCGCAGTTTGATCCCCGCCCCGCGCCCCGGCCGCGATTCCAGGGTCATTTCCGAATTGAGCGCCCGCGCGCGGCGCTTTAGGCTGGCCGGCCCTAAGCGCAACAATTCCAATTCGTCGAGCGAGTAAATGCCGCTGAACAGGAAACCCTGGCCGTTGTCGTCGAGCGAGACTTCGAGCATTTTGGCGGCCCGCTCGACCGAAACCGCCACGCGCGTGGCGCCGGCATGCTTCAGAACGTTGTGCAGAGCTTCGCGGACCATCTGGATCACTTCCGAAGCGGTCTCCTCGGGGAGCTTCAAAGCGCCGTCGCCGCCCACGAAAGTCACGGGAATGCCGCTCTCTTTCTGAAAATCCTCGCAAACGCGGCGGGCCGAAGCCAACAGGTTGGAACCCTCCAGATCCATGGGGCGCATGCCGCGGACAAACGCGCGCAATTCCTTTACCTGCTGCTGCGCCAGGTCCTGCAGTTCCCGCAAGTCCTGCATCCCGGCCAGAAAATCGCGCTCCAGCAGTTTGCGCAGGATCTCGATGCGCATCTGCAGACTGATGAAGCTCTGCAGCGGCCCGTCGTGGAAATCGGAGGCGATCCGCAGCCGTTCGGTCTCACGGGCGCGGCGGGCTTCCTCATGCGTCTCTGTGGCGGCGCGCACCAACTCCTGCATTCGCGATTCCAGCAGTTTCTTGTAAACCGAAAATCCGTAGGCCAGAATGCCCGTCACCACCGTCGTAGTCCGCAGCACGATGGCGGCGTCCGATGGTTCGACGGCGCAGAAGATGGCGCTGAGCGCCGCTACGATCAACACCTCCGGCGGAGAATGAAAGACCGCCGTTTCCGCCGTCATCGAGAGGTAGTAGATCGCTGGAAGCCAGACCAGCGATCCAATCCCCGAGCTCACCAGCACGAGAAAGAAGGCCAGGTCCGCAAACAGGACGAGCAAACCGAAAGCCCCGTCATGCCTTGCAGGGCGGAGCAGGGTCAACAGCCCCAAGGCCAGAAACACACCAGCCGCGGCCAGTGCCCAGGGGGCGCCCCGCGGGGCCAGCGTCAGTCCACTGGCTAAGGCGGCCGTTGCGAACAGAACTCGCGCCCACGGAAGATAGCGCTTCCGGAAAGCGAGCGATGCAACGGTCTCGCTGGACACTCGCCGTTATCCGCGGCTAGCGCCGGTACAAATAGAGAGTATGGCTGCGCCCCGCACCGTCATCTTCGATGTCTTCCTCCTTTTCCGGCGTCCAGTTCCTGAATTCGAAATCGTGGGCCACCACGCGCGCCCCCTTTCTCAACTCTCGTTCCAACAACGGCTGCACTTTATCGTTGGAATTCGGCAGCAGGTACACGGTGATCAGATCCGCGGAGGTGTAGTCCTCCTTCAAGATGTCGCCGTTGATAATGCGCGCGGTTTTTTCGAGCCCGAGCTTGCGGATACGCTCGAGGCTTTGCCTGCACAGATCTTTATCCAACTCGATGCCCGTGGCATAGGCGTGAAACTTCTGAGCGGCCATGATGACAATCCGCCCGTCGCCGCTACCCAGATCGATCATCTTTTCGCCGGGCTTGAGATCGCCGAGCTGCAGCATTTTCACGACGATGGTTTCGGGAGTAGGATAATAGGGCGCCAGCTTCGCGGCGTCCTGTGCCTGGATGGCCGCGACGCATACGAAAAGAGACGAAATCCAGAGTCTTCGCATCGCTATTTTCCGGCAGTCCAGGCAGTTTTGAGTGTACCGCAATGCGATTGTTTACGGGCATCGATCTTCCCGCCGAGGTAGTCCGGAATCTGGAGAGGTTGCTCGACCGACTACGCCCGGCCGCGCGCGTGAGATGGAGCCCGCCCGCCAACCTGCACATTACCACGCGATTCATCGGGGAATGGCCCGCGGAGCGCCTGCCGGAGCTCGAAGCCGCGCTGGCCGCTTTGCCTGGTCTTTTGCGTGGCCTTTTGCCTGGTCTGTTGCCTGGTGATGGGGCCATCCCGATCCAAGTGCGCAAGCTGGGCTTCTTCCCCAATCCGCATGCTCCGCGCGTGTTCTGGGCCGGCGTGGAAGCATCGCCCGGCTTGGCCGCGCTGGCCTTCGAAACCGACCGCGCCGTCGCCACCCTGGGGCTCGAGCCCGAAGGCCGGCCCTTTTCGCCGCACCTGACGCTGGCGCGGATCAAGGAGCCCGTCGATTTACAGAAGCTGCGCGAAACCATCGCCGCGCTGCCCTCGCTCGAATTCGGAGACTTCGCCGCCGATCGTTTCCATCTTTACCAGAGTCGTCTGAGTCCGGCGGGTTCCGTGTACACTAAGCTAGCGGAGTTTCCGCTGGCGAAGCGATGATTGGGGCTCTGGGTATATTGATCGCGTATCTGCTGGGCGATATTCCATTTGGATATCTGCTGGTGAAGCTGACCACGGGGCGCGACGTGCGCGCGTCGGGAAGCGGCAATATCGGGGCCACCAACGTCCTGCGCACCACCGGCCGGACCGCCGGCATCGCAACCCTGCTGCTGGATATCGGCAAAGGCTATCTGGCCGTATGGCTGGAAGGCCGCCTCACGGCCGGCCATCTGCACAATGTCGAGTGGATGAGCGCGGCGGCGCTGGCGGTCATGATCGGACATTCGTATCCCGCCCTGCTGCACTTCCGCGGCGGCAAAGCCGTGGCGGCATTCGTTGGCGCATACCTGTGTCTGACGCCTGTTCCGCTGGCCGCTGTCCTGGTGGTGTTCGTGGTCACGGTTGCCTGGACCCGCTATATCTCGCTCGGCTCGGTCATCGCCGCTGGTACCTTCCCGCTGGCAGTTTGGCTGATCGAGCATCCACCGGCGACCGTGGTGATAGCCGCCATCCTGAGCGGCGCCCTGATCATCTACCGCCATCGCGAGAACATCGCGCGGCTGCAGGCCGGAACCGAGCACGCCTTCTCGCTGGGGGGCAGCCGCCAGTGAACGAACTCGCAATCGTCGGCGCGGGAAGCTGGGGCACCGCGCTGGCCGTAGTTCTGGCGCCGCGCTTTCCACGCATTCGCCTGTGGGTGTATGAAAAGGACCTTGCCGGGCGAATGGGTGAGACGCGGGTCAACGATCTATACCTGCCGGGCTTCCGCCTGCCGGAGAATGTGGCGGTCGAGACGGAGTTGCGCGCGGCGCTGCCGGGCGCCGGAATGGTGCTCAGCGTCGTGCCCTCGCACCTGGTGCGGCCGCTCTATATGCAGATGCTGCCGTACTTGGAGCCCTCCATGGTCTTCGTGAGCGCAACCAAAGGCCTGGAGAACGTCACGCTGTCGCGCGCCTCCGAGGTGATCCGCGAGTGCCTGGCGAGCCGCTTTGAGCCGCGCGTGGCGGTGATCTCAGGGCCCACATTCGCGCGCGAAGTCGCCCGGGGCGATCCCACGGCGCTGGTGGTGGCGTCTCTGGATCAGCCTTTGGCATCCCAAGTGCAAGCCGGTTTCTCGGGCCCCACCTTCCGCCTGTACACGAGCCCCGATCCGGCGGGTGTGGAAATCGGCGGCGCGGTCAAGAACGTAGTGGCGATCGGCGCTGGGGTGTGCCACGGACTGGGGTTGGGCAGCAACGCCCAGGCAGCCTTGATCACCCGGGGACTCGCCGAGATGACCCGGCTGGCCATAGCGCTCGGCGGCCGGCCGCAGACCCTGGCAGGCCTGGCGGGTTTGGGCGACCTGGTCCTCACGTGCAGCGGCGAGCTCAGCCGCAACCGCACGGTCGGCCTGGAACTGGCGCGCGGGCGTCAACTGGAGGATATCGTCGGCTCCATGAAGATGGTGGCGGAAGGCATCAAAACCACCAGCGCTACCGTGGACCTGGCCCGGCGCCACGGGGTGGATATGCCCATCTGCGCCCAAATGTATCAGATGTTAAACTTTGGACTACCTCCCCGGGAAGCTATTCGAAATTTGATGGAGCGGTCTCTGAAGGGCGAGTAGGGCCGCAACATTGCATGGAATCTAGGGTTAAAACTGAAATGGGGGTTGCCGCGGCCGCCCTGGACTACGACGCTGAGTTGATGCTTCGCGTCAGGGAAGGGGATGGTGTCAGTTTCGGCCTCCTGCTCGAGAAGCATCGCGTTTCGGTCATCCATTTCCTGTACCGGTTGGTGCAGGAGGCGGCGGTCGCCGAGGAATTGGCGCAGGAGGTTTTTCTACGGGTATATCGCTCGCGGAGCAGCTATGAGCCCACCGCCAAATTCACGACGTGGCTGTTCCGGATCGCCACGCACCTGGGGCTGAACTGGCTGCGGGACGGAAAGCACGAGCGTGGGCTGGAGCGGCTGGACGACACTTCACCCGATCTGCCTGTCCGCCAGATAACCGACCGCCGGCCTACGGTGGAGCAGCAACTGGTGTACGACGTCAGGCTGGAAGAAGTGCGACAGGCGGTGGCCGCGCTGCCTGAAAAGCAACGCGCCGCTGTGCTGATGCACAAGTATGAAGAGATGGAATATGCCCAGATCGCGAAGGTTCTGGGATGCTCGGATTCAGCCGTAAAATCGTTGCTGTTCCGGGCCTATGAAACACTGCGCGCCCGCTTGGCGCATATGGGAAGAACATGAATTGCCCGATGGAAGATCGAAACCCGGAAAAGCTGGTGGCGTATGCCGCCGGCGAATTGGATCGGGAGACTGCCGCGGCGATCGAGCGGCACCTGAGTGTGTGTCCGGCCTGCCGGTCGCTGGCCGCGGAGCAGGCTGCCCTGTGGAACACTCTCGATATTTGGGAGGCGCCGCCGGTTTCGTCCGAATTCGACCGGCGCCTCTATCGCCGTATCCGCGACGAAGTTCGCCTCTCCTGGTGGGAGCGCCTTTCGCGGCCCTTCCGTCCGATGCCGCTGCGCCAGGCGTTGCCGCTGGGGGCCGCAGCCTGCCTGCTGGTGATCGCGAGCTTTCTTGTCCAGCAGCCGGACAAGCTTGCTCCAGTTCAGCCGAGCAGTGAAGTTGTGCAGGCAGACCAGGTGGAACGGACTCTGGACGACCTGGAACTATTGCGCCAGTTCGGCACGGCTAACCAGGCCGAAACTCCGCCGTTCGACACGATGTGATGGCATGGGCCGGTTTATTCTCAGTTGCGGATGGGCGATGGTTTTAGCGTTCGCGGCGGCCGCGGCGGTTGCGGGTGAGCCCACGATCGCGTCCGACAAACCGGCTGCTCCGCAGGCGCGCAACCCGATCGACCGCTGGAACCAGATGTCCCCAGAAGAGCGGGAGCGCGAGTTGGCCAAGCTGCCGCCGGAGCGCGCCCGGCGGATCCGCGAGCGCATCCGCCGCTACAACCAACTGCCGCCGAGGGAAAAGCAGACGCTGCGCGAGCGTTACCGGAAGTTCGCCCAGCTTCCGCCGGACAAGCAGGAGATTGTCCGCCAGAGTTTGCGCGACTTCCGCCAGTTACCCCTGGAGCGCCGCCCGCTGGTTCGTCAGGAAATCGGCCGGCTGCGCGCGCTGCCGGAGGCACAACGCGGCGCGCGCTTGAACAGCGAGGAGTTCCGGAGTCAGTTCTCGCCGCGGGAGCGGCAGATCATCCTGAATATCACGGAGTACCTTCCGGGGCAGTTGAAGTAGCGTTTTCAGGACTCGGAAAGCCGCCTTGCGGCAGCTGAAAATTCAACAGCGCCTTTCGATTCTTCCCTGCCCAACGGGATGAGCTTTTCGGTTATGTGCTGCACCCCGCGGACCTTGCAACAAACAAGGCGTCGGCGTGGCCGACCGGCGCGAACCTCGCGACATCGTCGACCTTGTGACCATCCATGAGAACATTCTTCGCCTTGGGGCCGTGGTTTGCGCTTATTGTGTGGCCGTCTTCCGCCGAAATATCAAGCGCCATGTTTGAAGCGCTACAACAAGAAGCAGAACCGAAGCGACCCCCAGCCGTAGCACGGCTGCATATGGCGGAGAAAAAAAACGGCCTCTCCGCGAACTTATTGACTTCCTTCCGCGAATATAAAGGCAGGAGTCGTAAATGCGGAACGACGATGTGTTGTGGGCCCAGGTGGCGGCCCGCAACACAGAAGCTTTTGAGAAGTTCTACAACAATCACTATCCTCGGGTGCGTTGGAATCCCCGTGGAAGGCGGCGGCACGCTCGTATTGAACGGACTCGTAGTGAACCACCGGCCGGTAATCGCGGGGGACTTGCCCGGGGAGCCGCGCCCCGATCAACTGGTACTCTGCTGGCCTCTCGTGGTCTCACACGGGGCGATTCTCGCTAACTTCGAGGACGGTACGTCTGTAGCGGAAGGCCCGAATTCCGGGGGCCGCATCTATATTCCGGGAACCGGGCAGATCGTGATTGCGCTCCGGCCATTCCCCGGCGCTGTTGCGGGAGAAGCTAGGTTGCGCTCGATTCGAAGTACAAACCACGCTATGGGGATCACCTGGAGCTAGGCACCGCGCCGCTTACCCCGGCCAAGGAACAAGCCGTCCGCTAAAAGCTGGACTAGCGCCAGGTGCGAGTAGCGTAGGACACCGGGGTTGATCTGGTTGGCCATGCTGGCTCCGCGTTAAAATGAACCCGACTGGACGGCACGATGATCGACCCGACGACAGAACCAGAGGACCTGGGCATTCTCTACCATCGCGCCTTCAAAGACTATGGCAGCCGGGCGCTTTGGAACATGCGCCCCGTAGGGGATCCTACCCCTGCCGACGCAATGGCGATCACAAAGGCATTGAGAACGCACGGCGGCATGGACGGGAGGCGCTTGGCGGAACAGATTGAAAGACTGTGCCGTGCCCCTCACTAATTTGCAATCTCACGTCCTGCGCGTGCTGGCGGCGGGACGCAGCCCCGACAGCTATATCGCTGGCGGCGTTGCCATCAATCGGGAAGGGCCGCGCTTTTCCGGCGATATCGATATTTTTCAGGACTCGGAAAACCGCCTTGCGGCAGCGGCCGAAGCCGACGCCAAGGCGCTGACCGAGGCCGGACTTAAGCTGTCATGGGGGAAAATTCAAAGTGGCAAGCAGCAAGCGGAGGTCCAGGGTCTTGGCGAGACCATGCAGCTTGAATGGGTCGCCGATAGCGCCTTTCGATTCTTCCCTGCCCAACGGGATGAGCTTTTCGGTTATGTGCTGCACCCCGCGGACCTTGCGACAAACAAGGCGTCGGCCGCGGCCGACCGGCGCGAACCTCGCGACATCGTCGATCTTGTGACCATCCATGAAAACATTCTTCGCCTTGGGGCCGTGATCTGCGCTGCTGTGGGACGCTTTCCCGGACAATCGCCGGAAGAAATGCTGGCCGACATCACGCGCCACAGCCGGTTCACTGCGGAGGAATTTCGGGTCTTGGCGACCGAGCAGCCGATCGATGTGCCCGGCCTCCACCGGCGCATCGGAAGCATGATCGAGGACGCGGAGCAATTCATCAGCCGGATTCCGAGCGACGCTGTTGGCTTCATCTTTCTCGCGGGCGAAAAACCCGTCCAACCCGACCTTGACGCTTTCGAAAGATACCAGCGCCACGCCGGTGCGCTGGGCGGCGTATGGCCGTCTTCCCCGGAAATATCAAGCGCCATGTTGGAGCGCTACAACAAGAAGCAGAAAGGACGCGACCCCAAGCCGTAATGTCGCAAATCGGGTCCTTAGTGCGACAACACGTTTAAGGCTGCAAAACTGGGATGTCCGGGCCGCGCGAGCCTTTCAACGTGACTTTGGCCCCGGCTACCGCATCTATTTTGGAGAAAAAGGACGGCACTGACCAAAGACGAGAAGACCGGCCGTGCGATCCTGCGCAACTATATCAACGGTAGAACCTGAAATTTGTGAAAACGCGCTGCCCGTGGTATCTGTAGGCGTCATGGATGAGCTTTTGGCCTCTGTCGCCGCGAAGAAAGAGCGGCTCGACGCGATGCGTCCGGTATCGCGGGAGGCGTTGCTTGCCCTGCAAAAAGCCTATGACGTTGACCTGACCTATACCTCCAACGCCATCGAAGGCAACACGCTGACCTTGCGCGAGACGGCGGAGCTTATCGAACACGGGATAACGGTTGGCGGCAAGCCGCTGCGCGATCATCTTGAGGCGGTTGACCTTTACAACGCCGTGTTGTGGATGCGGGAATTGGCGGCAAGCACGACGCCCATAGATGAAACGACCATGCGCGAAGTCCACCGGCGCATTGTGTTTCGAAGCCAACCTGAAATCGGCGGGATTTACAGCACCCTTCCCCGTCGTGTCGCCGGTTCTCCCGTCGTGTTTCCCAACGCTGTCAAAATCCCCGGACTGATGGAGGACTATGGCGAATGCCTTGCCAAGGCCGCGCCGGAACCGGCGACCAGCTTTGACGCGCATTTTCGGCTGGTCGCAATCCACCCATTCGCGGACGGCAACGGACGCACGGCAAGACTGTTGATGAACCTGCTTTTGCTTCGGGGAGGATATCCGCCCGTTGCGGTGCGCCCCGAAGACCGCAAAAGCTATCTCGATGCGCTTGAGCAAGCGTCCATGCGCGAAGACATCAAACCGTTCCAGACCTTCATGCATCAGCGACTGGACGCGACCTTGGAGGAGTACTTGAGCGCCTTGCAAGAGGCGCTACCCTCGGAACCGAAACGCGAAAAATTTTGACCCACTCGTGGGGGCCGCCGGCCTTGCAATCGCGCGGATCGCCGGTTCTCACTGTTCAAATCGCAAACACGCTCTTCCCAAATAAATCTCATCCCCCACGCGCAGCCGCTCGCCGCGCCGGTTGCCCGCCGGAATCTCGATGGATTTCCCGTCGCGAAACACCCGCGTGCCGTATTCGCTTTCGTCGTCGCAGAGGCGATACTCGCCGGAGGCGCGCTCGAACCGTATGTGCGCGTGCGCCCTGGATACAGTCGCGTTTGCCTCGTCGCCGCCCTCTTCAAACACCACGTCGTTGCGCCGCACTACGCGCTGCTGGCTGTCGGTAAGCTCATGCATGCGCCCAATATTGATGCGCGGCTTCTCCATCGTGCAGCTCTCCGGGACGGCTTTGCCGCGCACCACCACCAGCCGCCCGGGCGTGAAGACCGGCTTGGCCACCGGCGCAACCGCAGGCTGCTCCGCCGGCGGCGCCTCGCGAATCGCATATTCGATCTCGAAGACTTTCGCGCCTTCCTCCACCGTCTCCACGTCCACGGTGAAGCCGCCGGGAACCTCGCATCCAGCCCCTTTCAACGAATCGCGTATGTCGCCTTCCAGTCGCCGGTCCTGCCCGAAGGCCGTCTGAAACAGCGCGCGGCGCGCGGCATCAGGCGAGACTAACCTTACGCGCAAGTAGTTGTACGGAAGCACGTGCCTGCCACGCTGCACGGTCTGAATCCTGCCTTCTATCTGTTCTAAGATGGCGCGATGCACCAGCAGTAGCTCGTCGGAATCGGCTGGTCCGAAGGCACGCTCGGTCCACTTACGGAACGCGCGCTCGATGGTCTTTTCCACTTCCGAGAAAAAACTCATGGCTGGTTCCCCGCGCCGATCAGGCCCAGGCTGCGCGCCGCCCCGACCACCGCCGCGCCCGCCGGAGCTGCGTAAGTGCCGCCATACTGGCCGTTCTCAATCAACACCGCGAACGCGATTTGTTTTCCAACATGCCCCTGCCCGGCCGGCGCGAAGCCGATAAACCATGCGTGCGAAGGCGCATCCGCAAGCTCCGCCGTGCCGGTCTTGCCCGCTATCGGAACGGGCGCTTCGGCCGCGCGCCGCCCGGTGCCCTGCGTCACCACCTCGCGCATAAAGCGGCCCACGGTGGCGGCCACATCCGGGCCGATCACCGCTTGCGGCGCCTGCGTGCGGTCGTTGCTTTCGTCCGCGATCCAGCGTCCTGCGGGCATCATCCCGCCGTTTGCGACCGTGGCCGCCACGCGCGCCATCTGGAACGGCGAAGCCACTACCTGCCCTTGCCCGTAAGAACTTTGGGGCAGCGTCTTGCGCAGTTGTTGCGCAGTGTTCGGAGCGGCCATGGAAATTCCCAACACGCTGCCGGTGTCGAAAAGCGGGTTGGCCCCCACATTGTAAGCGCCCAACTGCGCGAAGTACGCGTTGCAGGAAACGATCACGGCCCGCTCCATGTCGATGGTGCCGTGCGGCGTCTTGTCCTCGATGTCGTCGCGTATGGGCCGGTTCGAGCCGCGCAAGTAGTTGCCCACGCGGCCGTCCGGCAGGCGTATGCAGGAATAAGTTTGCTTGGCCAGCTCTGCATTAGTGCGCAGCGCCGCCATGGCGGTGACCACTTTGAAAGTAGAGCCGGGCGGATAAAGGCCGTATCGCGCGCGATCCAGATAAGGATTAGCAGTATCGTCACCCACCTCAGCCGGCGCGCCGTCCTCGCCCGGTCCGATGGGCGGCAGCGGATAACTCACCAGGGCCAGCAGGTCCCCAGTGGCCGGGTCCAGCACCACTATGGCGCCCTTATCCTGGCCGGCTTGCTGTAGCGTTTTTTTCAGGATCTCGCCCACGCGCACCTGCAGCCGCGCATCGATCGACATGCGGACGTCGCGCGCCCGCTCGAGCACCCGCCGCACCGCCGGGTCGTTCGGCTCGTAGCGATGCCGCAGCAACGGCACCAGTTCGCGCAGGTCGTAGCGCACGATGCGCTCCATCTTGCCGGTCTTCGGATTCTGCACGTCCACCAGCGTGGGCCGGTCGTCGTAGCCGCGCAGCCGCGTGGCCGAATCGCGTTCCACGAACGAAGTGTTGCTGGCGCCCCAGCGTATGCGTGTGCGCAGATCGCCGAGTAAGCCGAAGGTCAGGCCCTCGAACGGATAATGCCGGCTCTCGGTGCGCGAGCAGGCCTGGTCTATATTGATGCCAAGCTGGCGGTATTGCGCCCGGTGCTTTTCGAGCTCGTCCCAACTGCTGGTGGCCAGCGGAATCCCGTTGCGGTCGTAGATTCCGCCTTTCGGAATCTCGCTCATCACTTCCTGGAAGCGCGGATTGTACTGGTAGCGGCGCGCGCCGTCCGCCTGCACTACCAGAGTGCCCTCGCCTATGACCGGGCCGCTGCGCAGCACCTGCACGTACACGGCTTTCGCCAGCACCATCGCCGCCACCGCGCCCAGCACCAGGCCGGCCGCCTCGAGCGGCGCGCGGAATGGCGCATTGCGCTGGGTATCCTGGCCCCGGCTTGAGATCGACAGCAGCGCCGCCATCACCAGAAAATTCGCCAGCATGGAAGTGCGGCCATAACTCAGGAACGGCGTCACTACGCCGGAAAGCGGGAGAACTCCCAACGATCCGCCGGCGATCAACAGGATCTGCAAGCCCATGGCTACCGCCAGACCTGTCGCCAGAAAGAATTCGTAGTCGCTGCGCGCGCGCAAGGCGATCCGCGCCGCGCGGTACAGCAGGAATCCGTACAGCGCGAACACCGCCAGCAGGCCCACAAATCCCCATTCTTCCCCCAGCGCCGAAAGGATCAGGTCGGTGTGCGCCGCCGGCACCAGTTGTGGATCGCCCAGGCCCAGGCCGGTTCCGAACAGCCCGCCGGTCGCATACGCCCACAGCGATTGCGCAAGCTGATCGCCGCCATGTATCAGATTGCTCCACGGCGATGCCCACATCGAAACGCGCTCGTAAACGGTGTGCGGAAATCTCAGGAAATAGCCGCCCACGAAACCGGCGAACAGGAACAACAATCCCGCCAACGCCATCAGGGCGCCCCGGCGCGCGATCGAGTATAGCGCGAGGAAGAGGCAAGTGAAGATCATGGCCGGCCCCATGTCTTTCTGCAGGAAGAAAAACAGCAGGGAAAGCGCGCCGCACACGAATACCGGAATGGTGTATTCGAGCGGCGGAATCCCGCCAAAGCTATCCAGGCGCGCGAGCGCGGGCCGGTGCTCGCGGGCATGCCGCAGAATGTCCCAGCGTTGCGCGAAGTAGCCGGCCAAAAATAAAATCAGCAGGAGGCGGATCAGCTCCACCGGTTGAAAGCCGAACAGGTTGACCTTCGCGTCGCTCGTGCCCGGACCATATCCGAACACGATCAGCAGCGCGGAAAGGACAAAGCTCGCGAGCAGCGGCACAAAGCTCAGCTTGCCGAACAGGCGCTCATAATCAAGGGCGCTGGCGACCGCCAGCAGGATCGCTCCCGCGGCTACGCCCTGCGCAAAATCCACGAACAGCAGGTTGTCGCGCACCGGATCGCGCAGGCTGACCATGAGTATCAGGCCGATGCCGGTGAGCATCAGAATGCCGGGCAGCAGCGCGGTGTCGCCCTGGAACGACCGCACGCTCCACCACAGGTGTACCGCCCAGAATGCCGCGAAAAATATGGCCGCCCAGATGATAAACGCGCGCCGGAATTGCGCAGGCCGCCGCGTCACAAACAACGGCTTCAATTGCCGGAATTGTTCGCCGCTCAGCAGCGTGATGCCGCGCCCGCCGCCCCGGCTGCTAAGCGCTTTCAAGCCGCGTGTCCCCTGGATCTCCGCTTCGGTCACCCGCAGCCTGGCCAACGCGCCCACGTTCGGCAGGCCGCCCGATGCATCGTAAATCCGCCGCGCCACGAATTGCCGCTGGGCGGGCTCCGCAATTATCCCGAGGAACGGCAGCAGCTCCTCGCGCGCCCCCAGGTCGTTGAGGTTCAATAGCTGCTTGCCTGCCAGGCCGCTCTCGATCTGGGCAAACGTGCGCGACTTCGCCTGGTAGACCAACACGAATCCGACCAGCAGCACCAGCGAGCCCGCCAGCAGCCACAGCGCTTCGCCGCGCCGTCGCCAGACTATAACGCGCCGCGACTGCACTCTCTCGGTGGCCGTGCTGCGCGTCACCGCCATTAGCGCGACGCTCCCGCTCCCAACTCCACCAACCGGTATTGCACGCCCTCCAGGCTGCCCTCCACCCGCACGATGTTAGCGCTGGCATTGCTGTAGGGCACGATGTTCTGGTACAGATCGAGCGCCCGCCGGTAATCGTCCGCGGCCTTCTGAATCTGGTCTTTCTCCTGCGGCAATCCGCGAACGTTGCGCGAGTCCCACCACAGCCGGTCGCCGCGATCGCGATAGCCGTCGCCCAGCAGGGCCTTTTCGCGGTTGCCGAGCTTGTACCCGCGCCGCTCGGCTTCCTGCAAGGCGGCGTAGGCCTTGTCGATGTCCTTCAAGCCGTAAACGTAAACGCGCGCGAGGCCCAGCTCCGGATCGGGCGAATGCGGCAACAACTGCTGCGCCTTGTCGAACTTGTCCACCGCTTCGTTCAGCAGGGCGGTGTTGTGGCGGCCGCTTATGCTTCCATCGATACGGTCGATGTGCCCCTCGCATAGCCGTATTTTGCCGCGCACGCTTTCGTCGCCCGGATCCAGCTCCAGCGCCCTCGCCAGGTACCCGCGGGCGCGCTTCCAGTCATTCTCGTATACCGGCTGCGTGTCGCTGTTGCGGTAAGTCTCGATCACCCTGTCCGCCGCGGACTCCAGCCGTTTTTTTACCGAATGGCGTGGACCGTACAAGGCCAGCGATCGCCCATTGTCCTTGGCTACGTCGGCCCAGCGGTTCCAGACCGCATCGGGGTCCGTAAGCACTTCCGCATTGATATCGCGGTCCAATTGCTGGCCGTGGTTCCACAGGACCATGTTTGCAGCCGCCGCATAAACGGTGTAAACGATCGCCAGCACGGCTACAATTGCGATTACCCGCTTGGCCTGGCGCATCAACGGCGTCTCCGGCTTCACCGGGTCGATGCCGCGCGCGGCCGCGGCATGCTTGCCAAACTTAACGGGCGTGGCCGTGCGCCGCGTGCCATCGTCCTCATCCGCCCCGGGGCGGAACGTGCGCCGCGTGGCGTCCGCGTCTTCCTCCGGCTCCGCGCTAACTTCGCCGCCCGCGCGAAACGCCGCCAGGTCGGCAGCCAGCTCGGCGGCCGATTGGTAGCGCCGGTCCGGCTCGGGCTGCATGGATTTCATCAGGATACGGCGCAGCGCCTCCGGACAGGGGTCCGGCGCGGGCGGCGCGGGGATGCGCGAGCGTATCATGCGCTCCAGCCGCTCGGTGCTCTCCGCCTGATAAGGCTGCGACGCGGTCACCATCTCGTACAGCAGCACGCCCAGCGACCAGAGGTCCGACATGAAATTCACATCGCCCGAATCCAGCCGCTCGGGCGAGGCATACGGTACGCTGCCGAATTCGTTGCGCGTCAGCTTGCGCGAGAGCGACAGGGCCTTCGCAATGCCGAAATCCAGCACCCGCACGCGATTGCGCGTATCGATGCGGATGTTCTTCGGCTTGATGTCGCCGTGTACGATGCGCAGCGTATGCGCGTGCTGCAAGGTTTCGCAAATGGCCAGCGCAATGTCCACGGCCTCGTCCATGGGGACCGGCCCGCCGCGCATCAGGTCGGAAAGGTCCTGCCCTTCGACATATTCCATGGCCACGCCGAAGTATCCATCCGTATCGCACGCTTCAAAAATCTTCACCACGCGCGCGTCGATCTCCGCCAGCTTCCTCTGCAGCTCCGATCCGCGGCGCTCGGCTTCGACGGTTTCGCGCGAGTCGGCGTCGGCTCCCAGCTCAATCACTTTCAGCGCCACCGTGCGCCCCTGCTCGGTATCCTGCGCCAGGTATACGTCCGCCATGCCGCCGCGTCCCAGCTTGCTCAGGATCTCGTACTTGCCGATCTTCCGCTTTTCCGGAATCACCATCAGCGCGCTGCTCCTCGCGGCGTTCGCGCCGGCGGTTTGGTGGTCAGAAAAAAGTTGAACTTCATCGCCGACACGCGATCCGGCCCGGCCGGCATGCCGATCGGATCGCCGCCATTGTCGCCGCCATTGTAGCCAAAAGTATTTCCAATCAGCACCGGCCGCGCCGGTTCCTCTACAAGCACGCCCGGCCCCGGATCGCGCGTGCGCCGCCCGTTATGAAGGATCGCATTATACAAGAGTAATGGCGCGGAGTTGCCGGAAATCCGAATCCCCCTGTCGCGGCAGTCTTGGATAGAATTGGCCCGCAGCACCGGCTTGGAGTTGCCGCGAATCTCTATGCCCGTGTTGGCGCCCACGATTTCGGTGTCCTGCATTTCTAGGTCGGAATCCGCGATCGCCACTCCGGTAGCCAGCGGCGCTTTTTCGTCCGCCAGAATGCGAAAGCCGGAAACGCGCGCGCCCTTGACGCCCTCCGCGACTATCGCTATGCCGGCGGCGCCTGCAGTACTGCCCTCATCCGGAGCCGCGCGCAGGATCGCAGCAACATCCGGCCCGCGGCTCTTCACCGTAACGCCGCTCTTGAGCCGGACCTGCTCGGAGTATTCTCCGCTCGAAACTTCCACTGTATCGCCCGACCGGGCTTTTTCGAGCGCCTCGTGAATGCTGGTGAAACCGCCTTGGCCCACATTGAGCGTCCTGGCCGGCGGCGGCGGAACAGGGCGAGCATCCGACAGTCCAAAAAGCCCAAAATAGCGCGCGCCCGCAACCATCAGCACGGCAAGCGCTGCGCACGCGAAGCCATATACGAATAGCGCGGGCTTGCTGGCCAGCGGATTCCCGGCCGGCGGCGCCATGCTGTCCGGCATTTCGCGCGTCGCCGCAAACTGCTCGCCTTCCACGATCAGCACGGTAACGTTGTCCTTGCCGCCCTCGCGATTGGCCGCATCGATCAGCTCGTGGACCGCGCCATACGGATGTCCCGCGTTGCCCATCACCGTGCGCAGAATCTCCCCCGAGGTCACCAGGTCGCTCAATCCGTCGCTGCACAGCAGCAGCGCGCTATCCGGCTCGAAGGCAATGCGCAATACTTCGATGAAATCCGCATCGTCCGGCGCGTGCTCCTCCGAGCCCACGTCCCGGTAAACTTCATTGCGCCGCGGATGCCGCATGGCTTCCGCCTCCGAGATCTCGCCGTGATCCTCGCGCTCCCCCACCGGCGAATGGTCGTGCGTACACTTGCGTATTTCTCCGCGCCGGATTTTGTAGAGCCGTGAATCGCCCACGTGCCCTATGGTCGCGGTCCCGTTGTCCACCACCGCCACCGTCAGTACGCAAGCCATTCCCTGCCATTCCGGATTCGTCCCGGCCTCCCGCAGGATCTCGTTATTCGCCACCGTGATCGCTTCGCGTATGCGCTCTTCAGTCGAGCCGGTCTGGCGCTCCAGCCGCGCCCGCACACGCCCCATGGCGATATCCGCGGCCTTTTCGCCGGCTGCGTGCCCGCCGATTCCGTCGATCACCAGGAAAATGCCGCGGTCCGGGTCGAAGTGGAAGCGGTCTTCATTGTTCGTGCGGACCATTCCGGGATGGCTGTCGCCCGCACAACGGAATTTGGTCCTGACCACCATCTATTTCTGGGCTTTGTGGGCCTTATCAACGTGGAAATCCAGAAAAACCACCTCCGCCAGACCGATGCGCGCCTTCTCCGGCAGATTCACTTCCACGTTCTTATCGCGCTTCTCGCCATCCACGAATTCCACGCTCGTGGGAATCTTCTCGCCGTTGACCGTGGTTCCCAGCCGGCTCAGGTCCTTGATGAAGAACTTCCCGCTGTCGGCGTCTCTGCGCAGCCGCACGTGCTCCCGTGAAACATCCGGCAACGTAGCCAGTTTCAGATCGGTCCAGTAGTCCCGGCCGCCGCGCCCGATCACGATCTGGTTCTTGGTCATGCGGTAGGTCTGCCGCCCCGCCTTATCTTCATACTCGATGGCCGCATACGCCTCCATCTCCTCGGTGGCCGGCAGTTGCTCTTCATACTTCTGGGAAACGGTGGTCTCGCCGCCCAGCCGGCGCGTCGCGATGCGCTTGGTCATGCTGCCGGCGCCGTATTCCGGCTTGGCCGGCAGCGCCAGCTCCGAGTAGATCGCGATATCGCCCGGCGCGACATCTTCATCGCTGTTCTCGAAGAATTCGACGCGCCACCCGCCATCCGGGGTTTCCACTTTGGGCGCGGGCTTACGCGCCAGCTTCAGCCGGGCGCCCAGCGAGGCGCGATTCTGTTCCGCAATCTCCGCATCCAGCGCCTTGCGGGTTTCCTCCCGCATACGCGGAAAAATGCCGCGCAGCCGCTCGAAATCGTCCGGATGCAGATAGACGTGATAGATCGCGGGCGCTAGCGCCGTGTACTGCAGAGGCTCCAGGCCCTCTCGCATGTTCCGGACGATTTCCTGAATGATGTCCCGCGCAGTGGCGGGCCGGCCGGCTGTCATCCATGCGGCTCCTCACTAGATTCTAACATCCGCTATGAGGCCGCTCTCCGCCAGCCCGGACTTACGGCTCGACGGCGAATATCGTGGCGCTTTCGGCGGAAGTGCCTATGCCGGTGGTCGTGCCATACAGAACTCCGCCAGGCCCGATCAGCAGGCCTTGATAGGGAGAGCCGCTGTCTGCGCCACCCAGGAAGGTGTGGAGCACGGTTTCGGTCCACGCCCCGCCCGGAGAGATGGGGGGCTGCAGCTCGAACACTACTCCGTAAACCGTTCCCCCGCAGCAGGTCGTACCGTAGATTGCGCCGTTCGCGCCCATTACCACCGGCGCTGTGGGATAGTATCCAACCGTGGGGAAACCCGGTTGAAACCTGTATATGATGTCCTCAATCCAGGCTCCTGCCCCCTTCGGTGGCGGCTTCAACTCGAAGACCGTGCCGTCGCCGTTAAAGCCCGTCTCCGCGGTCCCGCCGGTTCTGGTAGTGCCGTATAGCCTGCCATTAGGGCCGGGCAGCACAACTGCCTCCGGATATGATCCGTCAAAGCCGCCTCCGAAGCTATATAGAACCGCCTCCGTCCAGCCCGCCCCGGGCGTGAGGGGTGGCCTCAATTGGAAGACCGTGCCAAAACCGAAGGCGCCGCCCTCGGCCGTGGTTCCGTAGAGGAATCCATCCGGACCCAGGACCACTCCTCCGACCGGTAAAGCTCCATCGGCGCCTCCCGTAAACCGGTAGAGGATCGTTTCCGTCCAACTGCCGCCCGTCGTGGCCGGCGGAGTCACTGCGAACACCGTTCCCGATCCGATGGGGGAAACTCCTCCGTGCGTCGTCGCGCCGTAGATTTCCCCATTCGGGCCCACTGCCAGGCTTCCCGAGGGGCCATTTCCGTCCGGAAAGCCGCCGAAAATGTGCGGGATCTGCAACGTCCAGTTTCCGCCCGCCGTAGCTGGTGGAGTCAACTCGAACACCATGCCGGCATTCGCGGGCCCGCCGCCCAGGTTCGTCGTTCCAAAGATCGCTCCACCGCGGCCAAGGACTATCGCGGCCGGACTCTCTCCATGGCTGTCAGTCAGGGTATAGAGCACGGTCATGTTCCAGGCTTGGCCTGGGGCTGCCGGCGGCGTCAACTGGAACACGGCGCCCCCGAAAACCGCATTGTTGGCCGCGCCGTACAAAACCCCGTTCGGCCCGGCGATCAGGTTCGTGGGGGAAACCGGCGCGCCGAAGTCGAATAATGTCGCAAACGCTGACTGGGCCTGAGCGTCGCCGCAAAGCGCGGCGGTTGTCAGGGCCATGGCCAGGGCTGTCTGCCCGAGTCGTATAGCTCTCATCAATCCGCGATCCTTCCTTAGCAGAGTGAGTATACCAATGAATTCGTCTACTGCTCGACCTTGAACACAACTCCGCATCCGGCTGGGCAAAGGTTGAACGTGCCTCCATTGCTTGTCGTGCCGAACAGGTTACCCGCTGCGTCCAGAACCAGGCGGTCATCCTCGGGTAAACCTCCATCGCCCAGGCCGTGGAATAGGCTGTTGAGCACCTGACCGGGGTTCGGCACAAATACTGCCGCGTCGGTTACGACGCCCGATTGATGGTGTTCAGGCCCGATGGCAGCATTGGAGAGGGGCGGAGAGTGGCGGGATCAGATGGAGCTGAGATGGGAACTTCATGAACCTGGTGGTAGACTGTTGCTCGACATTTGGTCATCGTCAGAAATTACTTGCCGTTTGGAACTCGCGAAGGATGGTGTCTGGCGTGGAAAATGGGAAAGCTTCGAGCAAATGCCCGTCGAAGTTTATCCTGAGCTTTCCGAAGGATAAGGACAGCATCTTAGGAACCGGGCTAAGCCGCCATTATTGCTTTACGCCGAACCCGTAAACGGTGGAATCGAAGGTAGTGACGTAAACCCGTCCACCCGAGATGGAGATGCCGCTGAAGTGAGTCCATGACAGCATCGTATCTCCACTCGAAAAAAGCTGCTTGCCCGTTCGAGCGTCGAATGCGTAAAGCACTGTGTTCCCGACATGCTTCGCAATACGCTCGGCCGAGCTGTACAGACCCCCGCTGTCTTTGGACTGCCGTGCGAACTCTCCGTTGGATATCGCAAGAACCAAATCTCCCGCAACAATCGGAGGCTCCGGAAGGTTCATATCCCGCGAGATCCACGCCGGAGCAACCGTAGGTTTACCGTCCTTCTCCTCGATGCGGAAAGCCATGATGCTTCCGTTGGGCGCATCTCCGTTGGTGAGCGGGAATTTCACGCCGCTCGCGGCGGGTCCCAAAGCAGGCGCAAACAGCCAGCGGGTCTGTTTGTCGTCCTCCATGGTGGCGAAAGCGCCCCAGAATCCACTGCCGGCGAAATCCGCTTGCTCGTTGACGAAAACCGGACTACGGTACAGCGGCGTTTTATGGTCCCCGCCGCCGATCCCCTTGGCGTTGAGCAGATATACCACGCCTTCCTTGCCTCCCGCGGCCACCACCTCGCGCCCGTTCAGCGGAAAGATGGTGGCGGACAGGCTGCCCATATCGAGATCTTTGCGAGTCAGATAATTGTGGTTGACCGGAGTGAAGTAGTCGACCAGCCTCAGGTCTTTTGCTGAAAGTTGCAGGATGGTATCCGGAAGCTCGCCTTTGTTCGGGTCATAGCTTCCGTCTCCCGTCCCCGCAAAAAGCATTCCCCCCTCGCTGATCGCCACACCGGCGCGTCCCCAAATGCCCGCCCCATCCCGGGCCGCCTGGAAGAACTTGGGTTTTGCGTCGGGTACGGTAAGGTCCAACGCGTAAACACCCGAGCGAGCATTGTTGCACCCCTGTGAGGTGGTCGTGTACAGAACGTCGTCGGCCAGATTCAAGCTCCAGTTCTTCGAAAACGGGGGCACGAATTGAAGCGGCGGCTTCATGTCCTCCCCATTCTTGATATTCAGGACGTGCAGTTTGCCATCGCTCGAAATAGCGTAGACACTGACGCCCAGATCGTCCTTCCGGATGAGAGGTGTCGCGTTCAGGGAGTTTGGGCAGAGCCAGTGCGGCTCTTGTCTGGGCTTTCCTTCAGCCGCGAAAGTTTTCTTCCAAAGAAGTTTGCCGGTGGACGCTTCGAGCGCGAACAGATTGTCGGCCGCACCGCCCACGACCGCGATTTCCTTCATGCCCTTGTCCGTAATCACCCATTCCGAGACTACCGCCTCGGTCAGGGAGTTTAGTTCTCGGGGCTGGTTGTCGAGATGTGTTTTCCAAAGCAGGCTCATGGAGCCGGCATTTTCCCGGTTGATGTCCGTTTCCCTGGGACTCCAGCCAGTCCGTTGAGGATCGTGGCCGTATGAGAGCCAATCGTCAGCACCCAGGGGGTACAGCAAAAGGAGCAACCCACACGCGGCCGGCAGAACTTTCTGATTCATAACACTTCGTAATTATCACGTAACGAACACACTTGGCAAGTTGGAGAGCATAAAAATCCGGGCGCTACCCCGCCGCGACCGCGGCTCGATCGCGGTGGCCGGGGAGACAATGAATTTCCGAGTAGCGGTTGGGAGACCAGTCACGTAGCCGATGATTGCTTCGCCTGGCGTCGCGGGCTTGTCCGCGCTCACCAGCCGAATAGTCGGGAGCATGCTGAAAGACACCGAACGATGTCCCGGCGATCCGGAAGAAGTCGCCGGCACGGAGGATCATCCCAGGGTGGCCGTCAGCGACCCTTCGCCGGCGAGGCTGGTCGGCAGCGAAACCCCGGGCGCGCTGGCTACCCCTCTCACAGTGATGAATGTTTGGGAGTCTACGGATCGAGGATACCGGCGCAATTTCTTGGCTCCGCGGGCGGTGGACGAGGGCGCGGAGGTAGGTTGGGCAAAACGGCGTGGAGTTGGCTGAGGCCGGTAACCGATTGCGCACTCGGCGCGGATAGACTATGGTAAGGGAAACACCCAAGGAGGATTCTATGAAATCACGCCGGGATTTTCTTATGGCGGGAGCCGTTGCGAGTGGGTTCTCTGTCGCCCGTGTATGGTCGGCAAAAACGTCCGACACGGCCTTTCCATATGACGAGTTCGAGGCCCGCATTGCGCGACGGGACTTCCGCGAGATGACCAAAGACGTTTTGCCCACGCCTTGCATGGTTGTCGATCTGGACCTATTCCAGCAGAACATTCAGAAAATGGCGGGGCAGGCCAAGTCCGCGGGCATCTATGTGAGGCCCCACGTGAAGGTCCACAAAAGCGTGGACGTCGCCCGATATCAAATTGGGCAGGGCGCCGTCGGGCTGACCTGTGCCACCATCGCGGAGGCGGAGCTGTTTTCTGGTGCGGGCATCAAGAACATTTTGTGGACGAAGCAGCCGGCCAGTGTCAACAACATCCAGAGAGCGGTGGCGCTGTCCAGGAAGGACCCCACATTCATGTTCGTGGCGGACGATCCGCAAGTAGTGGACTGGGTGGAGCAAGCCGCGAGTGCCAGCAACACGAAGCTGCGAATCGCCGTTTCCGTCTATGCCGGCATGGCTCGGCAGGGTATAGAGAACGGACAGCCGGCGGTCGAGTTGGCGCAGCGGCTTGCAGGATCGAAGCAAGCGCAATTCGAGGGCTTTATGGCCTATTCGGGTAATGCGTCGCACACCAAGACCTGGGAAGCGCGACGGAGGCGCTCCTCCGCCGATCTGGCTGGAGTGCGGGAGACCATATCACTGGCGCGCAAATCGGGCCTTCCGGTAAATATAGTCAGCGGCGGCTCGACGGGCACATACAATATGGATCACGATCACGGCCTGACTGAACTCGAAGCTGGTTCTTACGTTTTCATGGATACGGGATACTTCGCGATTGGTGGAAAGGACGACGAAACGTTCTATAGCGATTTCAAAGCCGCCCTCACGATACTGACTACCGTGGATAGCAAGCGCCATCCTAACATCGCGACCACGGATTACGGAAACAAGGCAATTACCCGTCCCACGGATCAGGTGAAGGGTAAGCCGTGGCTACAAGTAGGCACACAAGGCGCGGAATACGGATCTCTCCAGTGGACCGATGCGGACAAAGATGTTAAGCTCGGTGACCGAGTCGAAATCTACTGCACTAACCTGGACATGAGCACCAACGCTTTTGACCGCTATTACGTCGCTAAGGGAGAGCAGGTCGTGGACGTGTGGCCCATCATGGGGCGCAGCGGCTCAGCGCAACGGTAGCTTTAGACCCAGGCAGATGCGTTGGCAGAATGCTGATCACTCGCCATCTGTAGTCTTCCGAGAATCGAACTACTTTTCGTTGTTGGAAGAGTAGGCGCTGTGAGGATCTATCTGGATGGGCCACAAAGACTCGGCGTTAGGAGCCGTTATAACAGATCATGGCGAGCGTGCGTTCAGCGGCGCGGGCAAGAAACGCGCCAAAGATAGCCGCCGTGCCTGCCACGCCATGTCCATGGATTCGTAGCGCGTCACAGCTTCGCTCAGTAACTCGTGTGCCCGCTCGTTGTCGACGGCCATAGCGCGCGAAAGTAGCATGCCAGCGTACCAGGAGCGCGTAATCGGCTGCGCCAACCGCGAGAGTCTCCAGTAGCGGAGATGCTGTACAAAGAAACAGATCAGATCCTCCGCGGCATAACCTCGTGCCCGGACAGCTTCTACCCGGTTATTTGCGGCGCGGAAGACAATTATCCTAAGTCTTTCTTATCATGGTGCGGATGAAAGGACTTGAACCTTCACTCCCTTGCGGGAACTAGCACCTGACCAAGATACTGGAGTTCGGGCGTAGGTCGATCGAGACGCAGGACCTTGAAGCTCGTATGGCGGAAGTGGAGAACGAGCTAAAGGAGGTCAAGGAGTTGTATGAGCAACCCGCTGTCTAACGGTTGCGGAGAGCGGAGGACCGGCTCGTTCTCGTGAAAGCCTCGCTGTTACTCGCGCCGACGCAAGCCCCACCCGCTAATCTAACTAGCCAAGGCTCCGCCTTAATATCCTTCGCCGCGAAGATTTTGTGCGGTTCCCGTAGAAGCGTTCATGGCGTTATGCTCCTGGTATCTGATTACTCAGGAGTTCACCATGAACGCTTTCTATGAACATCACCAAGATAGCATCCGATTCGGCTACCGGTGCTTCGACCGTCTGCTGCTCAACGGGCTGATTCAGCCGTTTCAGCAACCGAGTGATCGGATTCTTCAACACTTATCGCCAGCAGTATCCGGTGAGCCGCGACGTTTTGCGCGAAACCGCCAGCCAATTCCAGAACTGGGCCCGCTCGCAAAACTGGGGCGCACCGATTCTCGAATCACCGGGAGACCGCCGCGACAAGTTTCTGGACGTGCAGTACAACTTCTACATCAACGACGAGCGTTGGGGACGCATGTTCGTCCGCATGTGCCCCTACCTGCCGTTCTCAGCCCGCGTCTGCCTCAATCAACATCATTGGCTGGCAGTGCGCATGCGCGAATAGCATCGATTTTCAGCAATGCACCAATGCGTTCCTGCGGTGCTCCCATCCGGCTCGCTTACAGGAACTGGCCGATTCGCTGACGGCGCGCGACTTATTGACCTGCGGTCAGAAGTGGCTGGCCACATTTACCCCATTTTTCACCGAAAGGGAACGCAGGGAAGCGGGTTGCCAGCATCGCTTGTTCTTCACCCAGGTCGAACTTTGCGACAACCTCATCTTCCGCCGCCGCGCCGCGCTGGATCGGATAGGAAAACACCTGTTGGACGCCAACCGGACCATTGGCCAGCCCGACAAGATCACCGTCATCTTCGGCTGGAAGATCACCAGACAATACGGGGGAGAGCTGCAGACCGTCATCGAGGACATGCATCTGCCCAACCCCGTGATCCGCAGTCATTACGGCAATGGCTTCGTCAAGCAGTATGTCCGCCGCAGATGGCATCATAGCGCAGGCCCTGCCGTCTCTGCGAGGAGAAAAACTATAGAAACTGACTGTAGAATTTTGAACCGCGTCCTCGCCCATGGCTTTCAACAGCGGCGGATTCGCCACCGTGGCGCCGCCTAATCCCGCCGAAAATGCCGCCGTTCTTCGCCGCCCCTAACACTACAGAATATAAGCGCCGCTGGTGGGACATCTAAGCCGGAGTCACGATACTGGTCCTCCAGGGAACCAACCAGGGCATTTGACACAACTCTAGAAGCACTGCAAGCTTCTGGAAGCACCGCGAAGGCGAGTTCGGCGGCAAGGTCCGGCCGTCCTGAGTCGTGTCAGCTGGCACTAAACGCCCGTCCGGGAAGCCACTGCGAGCCTTCCGTCCTCACAGAAGCCCGGACAAGCACAGCACCTGGAGCTGCCAGAGCTCGTTAGTGGCATGGGAAACGATCAGCCTATCAAATCAAAAAATCAAAGGGTCTCTGCCGTTGATCGCGCGAAGGTACTCGACCATCGCCCGATGGTCGACTTACACTCCTCGAATGGTCGCTTTGATCCCAAGTGGCGAAACTTCCGTAGAAAGCGAAGAACTGTACGGGAATCGATCGCACGATTGCGTTACTTCACTGTCACACGTTCCCGCGCACCGCGCGCCAAGGCCAGCACTTCCTCAGCCCCCACGCCTACCTTGGACGCGACTCTGCCGTCCTGGTCGAGGATCACCGCCGCGGGCGTGCCTTCTGCGCCGAATAGCTGGACGGCCTGGAGGTTTTCATCAAGCAGCACCGTCGCGCGAAATCCCTGTGCGCGATTGTCCTCCGGCAGGCCGGTGGAGACGATCAGCAATTGGGGCGCATCTCTAGGTGGATTACGCTCCCATGCCTTCAGATCGTCGAGCATCTCCTGGCAGAAGCCGCAGGACGGGTTCCAGAACAGCAATAATGTGCGGCGATCCCGCAGACTACCCAAGTTGACGGCGTGGCCGTTGAGATCCGGAAACTCCAGCGCCGGGGCAGGGTCTCCTTTGAGCAGCGGACGCGGCAACACGGCCTCCTCGAGCAAAGTGCGAATGGCATCCGCGCCCGCGGCAACCGTGGTGGCGATACGGCCACCTCTGACCAGCACGGCGCTGGGAGTTCCCGCGCCGTGATAAGCGTTATAGGTCTCGCGGTCGTCTTGCAGCAAGACGTTCCGCAGATTGTGTTGCGCCGCCTTGGCTCGATTCACCTCGAGGTCGCCCCGGCTGACGATCGCTATCGTCAAGCGACTCGCGTGCTCCCGCTGCCAGTGCGCCACTTCCGACAGGAGGCCTTCGCAGGAGCCACAACCGGGTTCGGTGAAGATGAGGACAATGTCATCGCTCACCTTGCGCAACATATCGAGAGTCACCGAGCGGCTGTCCAGCCCTCGCAGGCTGAAACGAGGCGCGGGACTGTTTACCGGCAACCCCACGGGAGGCGCCGCGGGCGTGGTGATGCCGAGCTTGGTTTCGACGGCTTCCAAACGCAACAACAGCCGTCCGTTCTGACTGAGCAGATGGAAAACAGACCAGAGACAGAATAACGCTACAGCGGCTAAGGCGACAGTGAACGCCAGCAGGGCGGCATCCAGGCGGGTCAAGCTCTCCAGCCAGCCGATGTAACTCACCGCGGGTTTCTCGCGGCCTTGGAACACTATCAGACCCGCCATCCCGCAGAAAACCGCATTGCGGACGAGCGTCTGCCAGCCGACGGGCGAAGAATGCAGTTGGCCGAAGCAGTGGCAATCAGGCCGCCGGCCACGCACCAGGCTGACGGTGATTCCGGCCATGAACAACAGCAGCAGCGCAAGCGTTCCGGCCGCGCCCCACCAGGCCGAAGCCGCAAAGATCAGCGCCGCCGCACATGCCAGTTCGGTGAGCGGCAGAAGCCAGCCCAGCGGCGCCAGCAGAAACCGGGGTACTCCGAAGTCGCGGATCGACTGCCGCGTGCCCGCGGGATCAGCCAGCTTGGTGACACCTGCGAGGCCAAGGACTACGGACAACAACAGGCGCACCAGAAGCAACATACCAGTCATAAGCAGACCATTCTAACAACCGGCGTTTGCGGAGACGGTCACCCGAGATGGGGTCGCGGCACGTGCCTCTTGATGATGCGGACACCCGAGTGATGGTTACCGTGCATGGCCGCGCAGATTTGTTCTTGTAACTGTATTACGCGATGCTCAATAGTCCATCAGGATCGCTGCCGATGAAGCAACCGGCGCCGGTGATGAGCGTTCGGGTTGCGGTTTTCATAGATTACTCGGCGTAAGTTGCACGGTGTCGATCCAGACGGTGCCGCTAATGTTATTGTCGAACTTCAACGATGGCTGGCGGACCACCTGAATCTGGATCAGCCTGGTTTGAGGACGGACCTCGAAGACCTGGTCGATTTTCCTCCAGTCGCTTGTTCCGGTCACGCGTTCCGTCTTGACGTCCAGGCGGGAGGCTGCCGTCGGATCGAGGATGCGGAAGCCAATGCCTTCATCGGTGGTCAGTCGCTCGGTCCGCACATAGGCCTCAAAGCGATATCTACCGGGTTTTACAAAGGCGGTCTGCGTAACGTGGCTGTAGTTCAGGTTCTCGTTGCCTTGAAATCTTATACGCAACGAACGACTGCCGGTGTGCGCCACGCCGGCATCCTCGGTGACTTCGACGTCATCCCGGTGGTCGATTCTCCAGTCGAAGACCGAGCCGGAAGGCTCGCATTCAAAATCGCCGTTGAAGACCCAGGTGGATTCCAAATAGCCCGCGCCGCGCTGGCCCACATAGCGCGCCCAGGACTGCGCGGCTGTTTTGTACTCCCGGTTGGCGAATAGATAGTCCAGGTATTCACGCGCCAGTTGGTCGTCCACGTAGCCGCGAGAGACGGTCCGGTTCCAGACCGCTTCGCTGTCCGGGATGCTGTCTCCGCCGATCGTGTAGCGGACATACGACTGAAAGGTGCGGCGGTCCTGGGGCAAGCCGCGCGCCAAGACCTCGGTCACCGGCAGCTTCCTGGAGAAATACCAGGAGAAGATGGTGCTGTCATAGGTCGACGTATCGCGCAGGACCCGGGTTGTCAGATCTAACGCCCTACCGGTCTGCCCAGTCCCGTAGTAGAAGTCGGCGGCGCGTTGCAGGATAGGGGGAACGTGCGGGCCTAAATCGAGAGCTTTCGAAAAGCAGAACTGTGCCGCCGCGGTGCGTCCCGATTTCAGCAGAGCTTCGCCGGCATCGCACCAGCGGCTCGGGGCGTTGGGATCCCTGCGGAGCGCTTCGAAAAGCGGAGCCGCGGGTACGGCGGCGATTTGGCCCCCGTGCGCCAGTATCTGGGCGGTTATCACCGCGTCGGTATCGCAGATGCCGAAGCGGCAGAAAAGACTCTCCGCGCGCAAGTCGCTTTGGAACAGGGACTCGAACAGTATCCAAGCCGGCGCGTAGACAATGAGCACGCAGCCGAGGGCCATCGCGAGCTTACGGATCGGTATGCGGCTGGACGCCTCCAGCCGAGCGTCCGCGCGCCCGGACCGTAGGGGCAGGCCGGCAGAGAGGCCGCAAATCCAAGCGAGCAGCAGAGCATTGGCCGGGATGTACAAATTGAAGTCGGCAAGACTGTGGAGAGCTATGGCGGTGATGGAACCGGCGCAGCCTAGTCCAAGACAGCGGGCATTCCAGTCGCGGCCGTGCCTCGCGGCACGGAATGCCCTGGCCGCCACGGGCACAATAATGGCTAGGAGGATCAGGAATCCTACTGTGCCTAACTCGGCGAATAGCTGGAGATAGTCGTTGTGAGCGAAGGAGAAAGTATGGTCGACGCCGCTGGTCTGGTATTTCAAGAAAGCTGTCTCGTAAGTTCCCAGGCCGGCGCCAAAGACCGGGTAGGCGGCGATCATCCGCAGTGTGTCAAGCCAGATAGGCCAGCGTCCTTCGCCGGGCGCCAGTTCCTTGGCGAAGAGGTTTCCGAACTTCGCGATCAGATCGTCGGAAGGCAAAAAGACAAAGACGAACAGCAGAACAGTGGCGAGCGCCGCAGCCACCAGCCAGCGTTTCCAGGTTTTGAGTCCGGCCGTGATCGCCGCCAGACCCATGACAAACAGCGCGCCCAGCGTGGCTACAAAGCCCATCTTCGACGCGGAATAGAGCACTCCGGTGAACATCAGCAAGGCTGCGATCAGGGCCGCGCACATCTTCACGTGGCGCCAGGCGGGACCGTGATTGTTCAGCAGCGCGATCCCATACACAATGGCAAAGGGCAGCACCATCTCGAGCAGACCGGCAAAGTGATTCTTGTTTACGTAGGTTCCCTGGACTTCGTCGCCGCGGGCATGCTGCCAGAGACCCAGCGCGGCCTCCCCGGCGGCGACAATGATCGGAGGGATGACCGCCAGCCAGCGCCGCCGCTCGGACAACCGCCGGGCGATAGAGCGTATCAGCAGGAAAATGAGGGTGTAGCCGATGATTCGGAAAAGCGCGGCGAAGGTGGCGGCCGGAACAACACTGAGTGAGGCAAAGCGCACCCGCGGCACGAGAGTCGCCAGGCTATCGAGAGCGCCCGCCCGCGAGGGCGAAAGGAGCCTTGTTAGAAACAAGGGCAATGGGAGCAACTGGAAGGCAACGTAAGCAGCGAGGAGCAAAGCCGCGGCGGGCAGAGATTCGGCGTGCGAGCGCCGCCAATAGACCACGGCCACCACTCCCACGATCAGCAGGCAGAGATTCCAATCGGTGAGGACCAGGCCGCCGTACTCGAGGACGCTATAGCCAAACGCAGCCGCCAGGACGAGCAGGCAGCAGCGCTCGAACAACGAACCGGTGCGGTACAACCTTGAAGCGATGGGTGCTGCCGCGTGCACTGCCGGACGCGGAGGACTGACACTGGCCATAGAGGGAGGACGCCGAGGTTGAGGACTGGGCCGGCGGTTCAGTCAGATGCGGCTACGTCGCGGCGCCGGCGCCTATCGAGCCGGCACGTTGGTGTTCGATGACGAGCAGCGCCCATTAACGCAAGTCTGACCGGGTGCGCAGCAGACGGTCTTGCAGCATACCTCGTGCGGTCCGCAGGCCGTGTTGCCGCAGCAAATCTGGGTATTCTTAATACAGTAGGGCTTCCGGGTAGCTGGTTTGCAGCAATGTTCCGTCACTAAGCAGCAGTTGGTTCCGCAGACGTGCGCCGGAGGGCAGATGGCGTCCTGCGCCGCGGCCCGTCTGACTCCAACTGCGCCGAGAACGCCCGCGGCCAGCGCTCCGCTGAAAAGCTTGAGCGCCTGCCGCCGTGGTAGCGGGCTCGCCAGGATGCGAGCTAAGTCGTCAAATAGAGGCACGTTCCTTTTCCTTTCCTTTATACAAAACTTCTCGGGCCAATCTGATGGTGGCGTCGGAGAAGGTTACTAGAGTGGCAAAAACTTCCAGTGTATGTAATAACTGTCGATGTTATCGTGCGGCGGGAGGGAAATCAATAAAAATCGGGCGCTAACATCGTCAGACAAATGTTATACGACAGTAACTCATTTTGCGGAGCCGCGTCAGTCATCAGACGGCGGGACTTCATCGGCCGAGTCCGTATTTCCCGGCGACGCGAACGGCGTGCAGCGGGTAGTAGAGCGGCGAAAGGAACACGGGCAGCGGCAGGAGCGAGTAGTCCTGTTCGTTGGGTGTCAGAGCCAGGCGGGCGCAACAGGCCAGCTTGTCGCGGAAACGCTCGCGAGTCTGCAGAAAAAAGCGATGGCTCTCCGGACCACCAGTGCGGATGCGGCCGGCGAGGCGCACGACGGATCGATCTTGTTGTGCCGCGCTCAGGATTTCCGCGGGCACCGGCGCATCCTCGCGCGCCGCGAGCAGCAAGCCAAGCAGCAGCATGCGCCGGGCGCCTATGGCCGCGGCGTCGCGCAGCAGATCAGGCCAGCCAAGCTCGCCCGCCGAGATTTCCAGGAGCCGGGCGACATCGCGGACGAGGCCCGGCTCCGACCAGGCGTGTTTTGCGCCATGCGCGCACAGCACCAGCAGCAGGTCCGCGGGGGCCAGGGCGGGGATCTCGCGGCCAAAGAAACTCCGGCGCTGCAACCGGGGAGCAAGTGAGAAGCCATATGCGGGCGGCAAGAACGCCTGGTGGAGCTCGATCGGAATGGCGCCGCCCGGCGATGTGAAATGAATCTCGTAGCGCGTGCGGAGATAGGCTTTCCGCTGTCCCGGGTCGGAAGGAAGATCGGTGGTATAGCCCGCGGCCAGCAGCGTGGCAACGGCTTTCCCGATATCCTGTTTGCGCAGCAGGATGTCGAGGTCGTAGTAATCTCGCGCGGTGATGTCGCCATACAGCATGTCGGCCAGAACCGGACCTTTGAAGGGCAGGGCGGCGATGAAGCAGCGGTCGAAGAGATCGAGCAGGCGCAGGAGTTCGCCGGTGAACAGCAGCGCGCTGCGAACCTGAGAACTGGCGCTTAGCATTGCTTTAAGATGGCTCTACCATGCTTGGGCTAGCTGGATCTGGACCAGATCGGCGAGGTGCGGGACCGCGGCTAATCTTAGCTTCATGTTGGCGGAGGGGATGCCGGTCCGCGCGTAGGATTTCTCGCAATCCTGCACCGAAGGGCCGCGCATGTCGCCCTGCATGTACGCCAGGCCGGGGCAGCGCGTACAGGTCCCGATATGCGAACAGGTGGAGCACACCGGCAGATCGCGCGGGCGAATGGAGCGCACGTCGTTCATCTGCGGCGAGTAACGCCAGATGTCCAGGAACTTCTGCTGGCGGACGTTGCCGGTGGGCAGCGGAAACTGCACGCAGGGGAAAACGTCGCCGTAGGGAGAGATGTAGCAGTAGGTATGGCTGGCACTGCAGGGCACCTGGTCCAGGTCCTCGTCTTCGACGGGCGGCGGACTGGCACAGAACTCGTCCACATTGCCGACCAGATCGGCGTTATGCATTACGCCGCGCAGTTCTTCACCGCCGATGCCGAGGCCCAGGATAGAGCGGTCGCCATCCATTTTGGGAGTGATGGTGGGGTCGATGGTGCTCTCGACGCCCAGCGACCTGGCCAGCGCCCGGACACCTTCATAGTCGGCCAGATTCTGGCGCATGAGCACGTTGGCGATGATGACTTTCACGCCGCGCTGCTGCAAGAGGCGGATACCTTTAATGGAGCGTTCCAGAGACCGCGGCAGCAAAGTGATGGCGTCGTGTACTTCGGGCCGGTGGGAATAGATGCTGACCTGCACAGAACTCACATCCATATCGCGGATGAGGTCGGCTTCCTTCTCGCGGACCATGAAGGCGTTGGTCTTGATCTTGATGCAGAACATCAGGGAGCGGGCGTATGCGAGGATCTCGAAGAAGTCCATGCGCATGAAGACTTCGCCGCCGCTCAAGGTGAGGAACAGCGTACCGGCATCGGCCAACTGGTCGAGCACGTCCCGCATCTCGGCGGTCGTCATCTCGCCGTGATCGTCGTGGTCGAGGTAGCAGTGCACGCAACGCTCGTTGCAGCGGTAGGTGACGTCCAACTGGGCGCCCAGCGGTACGCCCAGCGCGAGCGCCCGGCGATTCATCTCTTCCATTAAGACGTTCATGTGGCCTCTTGGCGGAGGGGCTCGGCGGTGATGGGCCGATCCGAGACGTGCATGATTCCGTGTTCAACCAGCTCCTGGACGAAGGTTTCGGCATCCTGCCGGGCGACCTCCGGCGCCACGTCGAATTCGGTGCAGAGGCGCTCGACGATGGCATGGAGCGGCGTCTGGCCGTCGGCGGATTGCCAGATGACCGAGCCCACGTCGTTGAGGTTGAACAAGGTCGTATCCCTGGGTGACATGATCATCATTTCGCCGCCTAACATGCGTGCGGCTACACTCTTGCTGCGGGCAATGTAAGTGGTCATAAGACAACTCCTCAGACGATCAACTCCCACACGCGAGCATCGGGCGTGAACACGAGCCTTTGGACCGGTACGCGTGCGACGAAATCGAAAACGGATTGGAACACCAGGCCGACCAGTTCTTCGTCGTGGGCGAAGAACAGGATATTGCGGAGCACGGCGCGCGCGGCGTCGGCCGGATCGACCGGTTCGATGCGGTTCTCGGGACCTTGTACGAGAAGGTAAAGCGCGGCCAGAGGTGCGCGCAGGTTGGCGCCAATGCGGGCAAGCTCGCCGGCGAACGGCGTGCCGAAGGCTTCGTAGCCGGTGTGGCACGGGCGCACATAGGAGATCTCATCGGTGAGGACCTCGGCATCCGGCGGCGCCAGGCGCGAAAGGGTAGTCTTGCCCGCCCCCGAGACACCCGCGAACAGGAACGCGCGGCCGTTGCGGACGGCGCTGGCGGCGTGTACCAGAAAGCCCCCCTCGCGCGCCAGAAACAAAGAATGCAGAATGCGCAGCACGCCGTCGATCGAATAAGGATTGGCGCTCTGGCGGACCCAGCCTTGGCCGCGCCGCGTATCCCACTCAGCGCGGAAGTCGCCGCGGGTGATGATCCAGCGGCCGGATTCCAGGCGCACCCTGACGTCTTCGTCTTCCTCAATAACGCGGTGCGGGATCAATTCAACATCCAGCGTGAAGATGCCATCGGAAGAGGGGGCGTGGATGAAGCTGCCGTAGCGGTCTTCGAGCAGGTCCGCGAATTCGGCGCTGTCCGTGCGCACGAGAATGGGCATGCCACCGATATCGATTGCCAGCTCGCGGGTCGCGGTGAGGATCAAGTTCGTACCATCCTAACAAAGTAGAGCGCGGCACGCGTGCCGAATTCGGTGTGGCGGAGCACGGATGAGACCACGCGCTCGAAAGGCGTCAGGCGCGGGGAGATGGGGCGGCCGCGGCGTTCGATGGCGGTGACGCAACCCAGGATCGCGGCGGCGGACACGGGCGCATCGGGATGGCGGAGACGGTCGCCGCGCGTGATGAGAAGATCGCCGGTCCGGTCCACAACCCGATGGACCACGAGCCGGCCATGGCGCTCGAACACCACCACGTCGCCCGTTTGTATGGCGGCGGAGGGGCGGCGGATTTCGAGCAGGTCGCCGGGCCGCATGCAGGGGAACATGCTGCTGCCTGTGACGGGCAGACGCGCTTGGCCGAACGAAGCCAGCACTTCGGCGGCCAGATCGAGTTTGACGGTTTCTACCACGCTGTATTCATTACCAAATTGTAGGCGTTGACGCTGCCGATGCCGGTGGCGAAGTCCCATCCGGGGGTGGTGCCGTAGGCGGGCTGATAGGCCGGCGCGAGGGTCGATGCGGAGATTATCGGGACGCAAGTGGCGCCTGAGCCGCCACCTCCCGACAGGGTGCAGCCGCCGCCGTCATTGTAGCCTTGGCTGGTGTTTGTCAGGGTGATGGAAGTGACGGCGCCGCCCGAAACCGTAGCCGTACACGTGGCTTGGGTGCCGCCGCCCCAGAGTGTTCCGCCGGAAGGATTCAAGTAGGTGTTCAAGTCGCTGGGCGCTCCGATGGTGCAAGTCGGCGCGCTGGTATAACCGGATCCGCCGGTAAGCACGGTCACGCCGGTGAGCGTCTGTGCGCTTAGCACTCCATCGGTCCCTGAGGGCTTATAGCTATTCACGTGTGTGCCGCTGGTGTTCACCACGATGTCGCCTTGGGTGATGTCGTAGAAGACACAGTCCGTGCCCAAGCCGCGGCGGGGGGGCTGGTTGATGGAGTAGCAGGAACTGTTGCCGCTGGCGCCGAATTCGGTCTTGGCAATCGAGTAGTAGGTGGGGTTGGGGTTGCCCGCCCGGATATTCCACTTCTGATTTACGAGCGCCTGGATACCAGCCATCATGGGCGAGGAAGCGGAGGTGCCGCCCAAGCCGGTCCACGTGCTGGGAGCGCCGGCACAGGAGGCTCCACCATTGCCGGTGTCGGAATCGCAAATGATGATGTAGTGGCCCCAGAGGCCGTTGGAGGCGAACAGCGAAACGTCCGGGATGTCGCGTACTCCGTCGGCGGGGTTACCTAGAATACCCGCCTGCCAGGAAGGCTTGGGCCATCCCTGACAGGTTCCGCTGACAATATTGGACGTAGATGGCGAGCCGGTGGCGCAGCCGCTGGGACCGCCGCTGCCTGAGCCTGTGGTGCGGAAGTTGGTGCCCCCGGAATTGCAGAAGCCGGTGGAGCCGTAGGCCGCGCTGGCGCCCTCGTAGTTATAAAGCAGGAAACCGGCGCAAGAGTCGTTCCAGGGGATCTCCGGAATATAGGACTTGGCGGAACCGTCAGTGGGCAGGTTGGTGGAGCTCCAGTAGGTGCTGACGGGAATGGCGGGCGAGCCTTTCGACGCGTTGTAGGTATCCTCGAAGTCCGTGCCGCCGACCGAGACATTATAGGGAGTGGAGGTCCAGCCGCTGACGCCAATGCCAGTGGTGGAGCTGCTGGCGTTGGCAGAGCAGCTTGTCGCGCTTTCGTCACCTGACGAGGCGAAAACGGAGACCCCCGCGGCGGCGGCGGACTGAAAGGCGTTGTAGAATGCCGCGTTCCCGGCCGAGCCGTTCTCGGCCTCGCATTGTCCGTAGCTCATGCTGACTATGGCGGGCGGGCTGCCAGCGCTGACCAAATTCTCGAGGGCGATCAAGCCGCCGAAGGTGGCCACTGTCGCGCCGTCCGTGCAGGAAGCCACGTTGACGGTAGCCATGGGCGCCATAGCCGACACAATTTCCGCGTCCAGATCCACTTCGACGTCGTCGCTGTTGACGCCTGGGTTGGTGCAGGTGCCGCCGGTGCCGGTGGGGTGAGACTGCACCAGAGCCGGCGTGGCCCATTTGCTCAGGAACGTGCTGCGGTATTTGTTGATGTCGGTGGTGGAGGAGATGTTCGAATCTTCGATCACGACGACCGTCTGGCCCGTGCCGTTAATGCCCTGGCGGAGGAGCGGATCGACGTTGTAAATCACCTCGAAATCGGCGGGGACGAGCAGGTAATCGGAGCCGGAGGTGTAGTTGGGGATGGCCCTCTTCACGTTGTGGTGCGGGCGGAAGTCATGCATCGAAACGACGCCCACTATAGCTGGCGCCAGCGCCTCGGGGATCTGCGGGTCGCGCACGTTGGCCCAGTGCGGCTTGCCATCGACCTCCAGGCTGTGGATCTCGGTGTGGAACGCCTCCCGGATTATGCCGGCCGTGCCCGAGAAATCTATCACCATGCGGGTGGGATAGAGGTAATGGACCATGAAGCCCTTCGACTGGAGCCAGCTCTTGATGGTGTCCAGATCCTGCTGCGCCAGGCCGAACCGGTCACCGATTTCCTGGGGCGTGAGCCAGTGCCGGAAATTGGGCGAGGTTTTATCGTGCATTTCATTGATGAGCTGGGTGAATTCTGCCTCCAGCGTGGGCGGGCGGCGCAACTGCAGGAACATGTGCTCGACCGGGGTGGAATCGGGGACGATGCCGCGATCGTTTTCACTTCTTCTGGCCTCCGGACGGGTATTACCGGAAAGCGTCACCAGCTTCGACTCATCGATGGCATCGGTGATCAGGACGCGCTGAAACTGGCCGAACACCGGGCCGATAAAAGCCACGCGCAGGACGGCCAGCGCGGCCAGGGCGAGTGCGGCGAAGAATAGCTTACGGGTAATGGGATTCTTCATGGGAGTTTGGGTTGTGCCGATTGGGCGGCTGCGAGGTTGGCGCGTGCCTGGGCGTAGTCGGGCTTGATTTGCAGGGCGGCCTGGTATTCGGCGACGGCATCCGCCAGGCGGCCGGGCATCTGGGAAAGCGCGCGCCCGAGATTGTTGTGGGCTTCCGCGAAATTCGGTTCGCTTCGTAATGCGGCTTGGAACTCGGCGACGGCGTCGGGCAGGCGGCCGGGCATCCGGGTCAGGATGATGGCCAGGCCGTTGTGCGCCTGGGGATTATTCGGTTCGCTTCGTAAAACAGCCTGGAATTGGGCGACAGCCTCGGGCTGGCGATCGGGGATCTGAGACAGAGCGTTGCCCAGGTTGGTCCGGATGTGCGTGTCGGCGGGGCTGATGCGGAGTGCAGCCTGGAATTGGGCAATGGCGTCGGAGAGGCGCCCGGGCACCTGTAGCAACGTAACACCGAAGTCATTACGAATTTCTGGATCGTCGGGCTTTAGTTGAAGCGCTATCTCAAATTGCACGAGGCTGTCCGGTAATCGCTTGGGATTGCGCGCCAGCGCGTTGCCAAGGTTCCGATGGGCACGTGCCAGACGGGGTTCGAGGCTGATGGCGACTTCAAATTCACGGATGGCCTCGGGGAGGCGGCCGGGTATGCGGGCCAGGACGTTGCCAAGGTTATTGTGGGCTTCGGCGTAATCCGGGTTCAGTTCCAGCACAGCCAGAAACTCAGTTTTGGCTTCCGCCAAATGGCCGGGCTTCTCAAAAAGGGCGACGCCCAGGTTATTGTGCGCCAGCCAACTCGCGGGATTGCCGATGAGGGTGGCGCGGTAAAGCGTCTCGGCATCCCGGTAGATGGCGCTCTGACGCCAAGTCAGCGTGCCGAGGATGACGAGGAGGACCACTGGCAGGACAACATCGGCGGGCTTGCCCAGTCGGGTGACGAACGGGGCGAAGACAGATGATAGCGGAACGATGATGGCCAGGCTGGCGAGGTACTGGAAATGATCGGCGACGTAAGAGAACAGGAACGGATAGACGTTGAGGAAGCCTAGCACCGGAAAGAGGGTTCCAACGAAGAGGAGCAAAGCAGCCAACGGGCCGCGGCGACGGCGGGCCAGCACGCTGAGGGCTATCAGCGCCACTATGACTCCGAGTGGATAAAGATATTGCCAGGGGGCGGTTGGGTCCAGCGTCCAGCGCGGGTAGACGAAGATCAGATTTGCAGGCCACAGCAGCTTGGCCGCGTAAAACCAGATCACACGGCCGGCCAGGAGGAAGCGCTGGGTGACGGTGAGGGCGTAAGCCGGCCCTTGGGCTCCGATCATGGTCCGCTCGACCCAGGCGGTGAACATCCCGGCGGCAGCGCCGAGTGCGATCCACGGGATCAATGGGCGGATGTCGCGCCGCCAGCCGAGGCGTCCGCGCTGCCACCAGAATATGACGAGCAAAGCCAATGGGAGGGTAGCGGTGACGGTTTTGCTGAGCAGGGCCAGAATGAACAGGCCGAGTGCCCACAGGTAAGACGAGCGGCGGCGGGTCTGATCGAAGTGCAGATAGACGAGCGCGGAGGCCAAGTAGAAGACCGCCGAAAGAGTGCTCTTTTGTTCGGAGATCCAGGCTACGGATTCGACCGACACCGGGTGGAGGGCGAAGATGAGGCCAGCGAGCCATGCGCCGGGAAGCGCGAGACGGCGTACGATGAGGACAACCAGAAATGCGGCGGTGACGTGTTCGGCGAGGTTGACGAGGTGGTAGCCCAGCACGGCGTCGCCCCAGAGACGATGCTCGATCCAGAAGGCGCTGTGCAGGAGCGGGTAATATTGCTGAGTTGCGCTTAGCGAAAACCAGATGCGCCAGAGACCGCGCAGGGACTGTAGAGCGGGGGCGGTGATGTGGGCGGGGTCGTCCCAGAGGAGTGTTCCGCGGAGGGCCGGCCAGTAGGCCAGGAGAGCGGCGCAGTAGATGAACGGGAAAAGCAGGAGAACCGAGGCTCGCCGCGGTCGCGCGTCGGGATTGGCCGGGAGGTTCATGGCTGAGTCATTGCCCGCTGGAGGTTGCTCTGGGCCCTGGGATCGTTGGGGTTGAGCGCCAGGGAGGCGCGAAACTCGGCGATGGCGTCGGCGCGGCGGCCGGGAACGTATAGCAGGACGACACCCAGGTCATTGTGGGCCTGCGCGTAGTCGGGCGTCAAGCGCAGTGCCGTTTCGAACTCGGCGATAGCATCGGGCAGGCGGCCCGGCATTTGGGACAGCGATCTTCCCAGGAAGTCGTGCGCTTGCGGGTCGTCCGGTGCTATTTCAAGGGCGGCCCGGACCTCGGCAATGGCGTCCGGGAGACGGCCGGGCGTGCGCGCCAGAGCGCTGGCGAGATTATCGTGCATTCGGGCATTGTCCGGTTCCAATTGCACGGCGGCTTCGAACTCGGCAGTGGCGTCGGGCAGGCGGCCGGGCATTTCCAGCAGAGCGAGGCCGAGGTCGTTGTGGGCCTCGGCGTGGCCGGGCTTGAGGCGCAGGGCGGCCTGGTAGTCGGCGATGGCGTCGGGCAAGCGGCCCGGAGTAGAGGCCAGGAAGCTGCCGAGGTTCACCAGTGCCTCGGGGTAGTCGGGCTTGAGGCGCAGGGCCTCCCGCGCTTCGGCAATGGCTTCCGGCATGCGTCCTGGCTGGCGCGAAAGGATGGTGGCCAAGTTGTTGTGCGGCTCGGCGTAATCCGGCTTGATACGGAGCGCGGCCTGGTATTCGGCGATGGCTTCCGGCAAACGGCCGTCCATCTTGGCGAGAGCCACGCCGAGGTTGTTGTGCGCCATCCAGCTTGCGGGGTTGCGGGCGATGGTTTGGCGGTAGAGGGTTTCAGCGTCGCCGTACATGCGGGCTTGGCGGAAGGTGAGAACAGCCAGGGTCAGGAGGAGAAGCGGGCTGAGCGTCCGCCGCATGCTCAGCGCCTGTCCCACAACACATAGGGGAATAATGATCCCCAGGCTGGCCAGGTACTCGAAGTGGTCGGCCACCCAGGAAAACCGGAAGGGATAGACGTTCACGAAGCCGAGCACTGGAAACAGAGTTCCAGCGAAGAACAGGAAAGCGGCCAGGGGACCGCGTGTCTTGCGCCGGGCGAGTTGCCAAAAGCATAAGGCGAGGGCCACAGTGCCCAACGGAAACAGCCATTGCCACCAGACCGCCGGATCGATGTTCCAGCGGGGATAGGTAAAGATCAGGTTGGCCGGCCAGAATAGCTTCGCGGCATAGAACCAGACGACGCGACCGGCGATCAGAACGCGTTGCACCGGCGTGATGGCGAAATCCGCGCCTTGGGCGCCGATGTAGGTCCACTCCACCCAGGCCGTGAACAGGCCCGCGGTAATACCCAATGCGAACCAAGGCAGCAGCGGGCGCACGTCGCGGCGGAGATCGAGGCGTCCGCGCTTCCACCAAAGGACCACCAACAGGGCGGCCGGGAGAGTGGCGGTCACCGTTTTGCTGAGGAGCGCGCAGATGAACAGCGCGACGGCCCAGAGGTAGTGCGATCGGCGGCGGGATTCGTCGAAGCGCAGATAGACGAGCGCGGAGGCCAGGTAGAAGACCCCCGAGAGGGTGCTCTTCTGTTCGGAGATCCAGGCCACGGATTCGACCAAGACCGGGTGCAGGGCGAAGATCAGGCCGGCCAGCCAGGCACCGGGTAGCGCCAGGCGGCGCACGATGGCGACGACCAGGATGGCGGCGGTGGCGTGTTGGGCGAGGTTGACGAGGTGGTAGCCGAGGACGGCGTCGCCCCACAGGCGGTGCTCGATCCAGAAGGCACTGTGCAGGAGCGGATAGTATTGTTGGGTCGCGCCGAGCGAGAACCAGATACGCCACAGGCCGCGGAGGGAGCGCATGGCTGCGGCGGTGACGTGAGCGTTATCGTCCCAGATGAAGCCGCCGCGGAGCGCAGGCCAGTAGGCGGCCAGGACGGCGGCGAAGATGGCAAGCCACTGAGACGCGGAGACACGGGGACGCGGAGACGCGGCGATCCGTACGCGGAAGGTTGGTGTTGGCTGCACCAGATTCTTGCTGAGCGAAGCCATTTACTTACGTTTTATTTATGAGCGCGCGCCCGTGGGATTAGGGCGCGGCTTGAATGACCTGAACGGCGCACCCGCCGGTGCCTGAGGTGGTGCAGGCCGCGTTCAGGGTTGTCGAGTAGTAGATGTTCTGGGCTGTGGCCAGGGAGTTATCGACCACAATTCCGCTGGGGCCACCCTGGGCTGCGATGCTGCCGGTGGGCGTGGTGCTGGGGCTAATGGTGCCGCTGGTGACGTTGAAGCCGGACACCAGACCGACGAGCGGGTTGGTGGTGGCCATCAGGGCACCGACGAAGACGTAGTCGTTGGTTCCGGTGTAGAACTCGGTGACCTGGAGGCCTCCGGCGTAATAGCCGTTGGTGTAGTTGGCGGCTACCGCGGGACCTGTGGTGATGGCGGAGCCGAAGGTGGACGGCGTGATGCCGACCCCGTACAGGGTGTTGTTCTGCGGTCCGGTTCCGCCCACGAGGTAGAGGTTGCCGGTGCCCGTGGTGAAGTAGTTATTGTCGAAGGCGCCGGAGAGCAGGAATTCATAGCCGGCTCCGACCTGGGCCTCCGTGCCGGAGGTCGCGGCCAGGAAAGCCTCGGCGAGATTGAAGACGCCGGCGCACGGGCCGCTCGAACAGGCAGTGGTATTATCCGCGCCGACGAAGGCGTAGACCTGTCCGGTGGTGGGGTCGACGATGGGGCTATCGACGATGCCGTATTGGTAATCGAGCTGGTGCGATTGGGTGACCGTGGGCGTGCCCGGGGAGGCGACCGAATAGAGGTATCCGCAAGAGCCGGCCGAGTTGGTGGCGGAAGGCTCGCAGGTGGAGGCATAGTTCAGCAGGTAGTCGCCTATGAAGACGAGGCTGGTATTGGAATCGTAAACGGGGCTGCCGAGAGCGCCGCCGAGGGTGGCTGAGCTGACCTGAACCGGCCATCCGCCGGTGGTGACTTCGGCGGGAGTTCCTAGGAAGACACCGATGAACTTGTGGAGCTTGCCGCCGTCATCGCCGACGTAAAGCGTGTCGGAGGAGTAATCGTAGAACGGCGAGGAGTAGGTGTCGCTGGGGGAGCCGGAGAGAGCCACGGTTGTCTGGCAGGGGGCCGTGCAGCCGAAATACGAGCCTGCGGCAAAGGCGGTCGGGCTGGTCGGGGTGGCGACCGTGCCAGCGGAGTTCGTCGTTCTGACAACGACCAGGCTGGCGGCCGATCCCGAGTTGCCTTGAATGAAGGCGATCTGCGAGCCATCGGCGGAAAGGTCGACCGAGGTGGCGATAATGGCGGTCCCAGTGTTGTAGGCGAAGTAGACCGTGGGCACGCCGCCGTTACAGGAGGCGTAGATGTTGTTGTACGCGACTACGGTCGCCTGCGCGCCGGAGCCGCCCAGGCCGGTATTGTATATGGCGATGTCGGTGGCACAGGGAGTGGCGGTTTGAGTGAAGGTGGCGGGGAACTGGCCCACGCCGGTGGTCCCGTTGGAGCCTATGCCGACGCTCCAATCCTTATGGATGCGTCTGTTCGCCGGGGTGATGGTGGGAACGGGTTCCTTGCCCGTTGGTGGAATGAGGGCCTTGGTCAGCCCACGTGGCAGCGGGCCGCCGGTCTGGGGAGGCGCAGTGTCCGGTTCCGCGCCGCCGTCGTCACTACCGATGGCGAAGGTCGGCGTGGGTAGTGACGGACCGGCGGCTGCGGCGGCGCGAAGCTGTTGCTGGAGGATGTAGCGGGGATCGTTGGTGACCTTCTGCCAGCGAGCGTAAGTGCCCTTCTGGATGGCCTGCGCGGCTGTGCCGGGATTGGAGAAGACCAGGTGATGCATGGACCAGTCCTTGGGAAGGCCGCGCTTGGTTGTGGCGTCCTGGCCTGACAGCAGCAGGGCGGAGGCGAGTACGAGGGCCACGGCGACCGCCATGGTCCACAGCCGGGAATGGGAAGAATGTTTTGTCATCGGATTGCTCCTCGTGGTTCGATTCATTGAGAAATGTTTCCTTTTCATGTGGCTTACCAAGCGGTGTTCATGACCAGGTTGTAGGCGTTGACGCTGCCTAAGCCGGTGGCGAAGTCCCAGCCGGGAGTGGCGCCCCAGGCTGGCGCGTAACCGGGCGCGGGAGTGAAGAAGGTCAGGTTTGGCTTGCAGGTGGCGGCGGTAGTGAAGCCGCCGCCCGACAGGGTGCAAGTGACCGGTTGCCCGGGTGTATAGCCTCCGAGGCCGCTGACGCTCACGTTGGCTACTCCAGTGGCAGTGGTGGTGGCGGCGGTGAGGCCCGTCACACCGCTGGTGACCGTGAAGGTGCCGCCGTTTGTGGTCGCACCCAGGGTCACCGCGGTCGTCGCCAGCCCGCTGCCAGTCGTGGAGACGATGTAGGCCGAAGCAGAGGGGTTGGCCGTCTGGCCGGTGAACACGCAACTGACGTCGGCGCATTGTTGCGGGTTGGCGTTTATGACAGCCATCAGATTTTGCACTGTGGCCGCTTCCTCTCCCGCCGTGCTGCCAACGGCGGTTGCGCAGTTGGTGCTTGCACATCCCTCGAATTGGTTGACGGCGGTGGGCGCGGCGTTGTAGACGCATGTATAGGTAACGGATCCTACGGTGACGGTTTTGCCCGTACACGTAGCGGAGGTCAGCTTGGTGCCGTTAGTCAGGGTGCTGACCTGGCCCCAGATGGTGGAACAGGTCGCGGCCGTTCCCGAGTAGATGGTTCCTCCGGTCGGGTTGAGATACGGCGTGGTGTAGGGCGAAACGCCGCCAATGGCGCACGTGGGCGCGCTGCTGTAGCCAGTGCCGGGCGCGCTAATGGTGAGCACCGGGGGTTGGCTGCTTTCTGCGCCATAGGTGCCCGAGGGCGCGTAGCAGCCGGCCTGCGCATTGCCGTTATACTTGCAAACCACGTCGATATCGCCCTGGGTGATATCGTTGAACACGCACGAGGATGCCAATCCTCGGCGCGACGGCTGGTTGATGGAGTAGCAGCTACTGGCTTCGGGCGAGGTGAACTCGGCGTTCGCGATGGAGTAGTAAGTCGGGTTGGGATTGCCGACCTTTGTGAGGCCCCATTTCTCGTTGACCAGCGCCTGGACGGAAGCCAGCATCGGCGCAGCGACGGAGGTGCCCCCAAAGCCGCTCCAAACGCTCGGGTTACCGGCGGTGCAGGCTGTCCCGCCGTTGGTGGTGTCAGAGTAGCATACGATCATGTAATGTCCCCAGATGCCGTTGCTAGCAAACATGGAAACGTCCGGAATATCGCGCACGCCGTCGGCAGGGTTACCGAAGACGCCGGACTGGAACGAGGGCTTGGCATACCCCGCGCACGTTCCGTCCACCTCGGCCTCGTCGGCCTGGTCGTTTCCTCCTCCCCCGGTGGCGCAGCCACTCGGGCCGCCAGAGCCGGCGGCGGCAGTGATGAAGGCGTTGTTGGTGGTGGCGGTGCTGCTGTTGCAGAAGCCGCCGCTGCCGTACGTCGTGGCGTAGCCCGCAAAGTTCGAGACCAGCCAACTGGCGCAGGAGTCGTTCCACGGAATCTCTGGAATGTACGATTTTGCCGAGCCGAATTTCGAGGTGTTGGTCGAACTCCAGTAAGTGCTTACGGGGAGTCCGCCGGTTCCTGCGTTGTAGGTGTCCTCAAAATCCGTGCCGCCGACCGCGACGTTGTAGATCGTTTCACCCCATCCGGTGACCCCCAGGCCCGGCAGTGCCACGTCGTCGGTGGGCGCGCCGAAGAGGTTCTCGCAGGTGGAGCTGCCCTCATCGCCGGTGGAGACGAAGATGGAGACGCCCGCCGTCGCGCCGGTGTGGAATGCCGTGTTATACGAGGCATTGGCGGTCGCGCCGTTGAAGGCCTCACACTCGCCATAGCTCATGCTGATGATGGACGGGGGGGTGGCGGAGTTGACCAGGTTCTGGACGGCATTCAGGGGGCCTTGCGTACACGCCGCTACCACGATGTGCGCGTTGGGCGCTATGGCGCTGGCAATCTCCGCATCCAGGTCCGCCTCACCGTCCGCCGAGTTGGTGCCACTGGTGCAAGCGGAGCTGCCGGTCGGACTCGATGCTGTTACGGTGCCCGACCACCCGCTGAGAAAAGTATTGCGGTAGGTGGTTACATCGGTGCTGTAGGTAGTGGAGGACTCCACCACGTAGATGGTCTGGCCGGTACCGTTGATTCCCTGCCGGTAAAGAGGATTCAGGTTGTAGATGGTCTGGAAGTCGGCGGGCACCAGCGCGTAAAATGTGCCGTTCGTATTGGTGAAAGTGTAGTTGCGACGGGGCAAGAGGTGAGGGTGTGGCGCGAAGTTGTGCATGGCCACCACGCCGACCACGGCGGGCGCCAGCGCGCCGGGAATTCGCGGATCGCTCATGTTGGCGAAGTGCTGCTCGCCGCGCACCTCGAGATTGTGGATCTCGGTGTGAAAGGCTTCGCGGATTTCGCCCGCCGTGCCGGAGAAGTCGATCACCATTTTGTTGGGTTGGACGCCATCGATGGTGAAGCCGTGCGACTCAAGCCATTTCGAGATGGTGTCGATGTCTTGCTGCGCCACGCCGAATTTCTCGCCCTGTTCCGCCGCCAACATCCAGTGGCGGAAGTTGGGAGAGTTTTTGTCGGTTAGGGATTCGGTGAACTGGGCGAACTCCCGCTCCAGTTCGGGCGACCGCTTCAACTGCAGCATCATGTGAGGCATGGGGAAGCTGTCATCCACGCGGCCGCGGTCGTTCTTGGCGTTGGCTTCCATGCGTGTATTGCCCCGGAGCCTGACAAGCTGGCTTTCGTCGATCTCCTTAGTGATGAGGATGCGCGCATCCTGGCCGGATAGCGGTCCATAGAGCAGCAGGCCCAGAGCTACAAGCGCCGTCGTGGTAACCACGATGGAGAGCCTGCGAATATTAGCTTGGCTGAGATTCATGTTCGCTTCTCCTCTTGGTGTTCCTTTCGTTCGCGGGCCGGCGAGGACCTACGAGGTTTTCCTGTTCTGGTGGCAGCCGGACTGGGTGGTCTGGACCTTGCCGCAGGTTAGCGCCGAGGTTTCAAAGACCCGCTCAAAGCGCACGGCGGGCTTGTTATATGGCTTCTTGGCGCGGCTGGCGCCGGGCCGCGTGACTCGAGTGTTGTTTTCTTCAGTTGGACTCATAAGTGACTCCTATTGCATGACCCCGGCTGAAAGCCGGTGAGACAGGCCGGAGGCCTGTCTTACTTGGTTTACCAGGCATTGTTCATGACCAGGTTATAGGCGTTGACTGTGCCAATGCCGGTGCTGAAATCCCAGCCGGGAGTTGTGCCGAACGCAGGCTGGTATGCGGTTCCCGCGGTGAGGGTGACCAACTGCGGTGAGCAGGTTGCGCCCGATCCTCCGCCGCCCGTAATGGTGCAGCCGCTGCCTCCGGAGTAGCCGGATCCACCATTGGTGACGGTAATCCCGTTCACGGCGCCGTTCGCGGCTTGAGTTGTGATGGCGGTGGCGAAAGTGGCGGAGCCGACGTTGACGTTTGAAAATGTATAGCTAACGCCGGGCGTGATACCGGTGACGGTAATCGGGCTGGTGGTTCCGCTGGCAGTGGCGCTGGCGTTCGCGACCGTGCCGGTTCCGTAACAAGGCGCGGCGGAACCGCACAGGGAGGAATTCGCGTTGATAGCCGCCGACAGGTTCTTAAGAGTGTTGTTGCGGCCAGTGCTGCCGTTGGAGGTGTTCAACAGGACCTGGTTGGCGGCGGTCAGCGAGGTTTCGAATGTGTAGACCGTGCTCCCTACGGTAACCGTGCTGCCCGCCCATGTGCTGGAAACGGTGCCCGATGAGAGGGTCACGGTGCCGACCTGGGCGACGGACCCGATGGTGGCTGTGCATGTGGCCTGTGTGCCGCCGGACCAGACCGGATTGCCGAAGGGATTGTACGGGGCAATGCCGGCCGGGGTGGCGAGCGTGCAGGTTGGCGCGCTGGTGTATCCCGAGCCGGCGTTGGTGACCGTAACGGTGCCTATCGGACCGAGGGTGGTAGATCCGTTGGTCTCGCCATCCAGGTAGCAGCCGGCGGGGTCGCTGCCGGCTATGCAGTTCACTTCGATATCGCCCTGAGTGATGTCGTAGAAGACGCAGTTGGTGCCGAGGCCGCGGCGGCCAGATGGCTGGTTGATGGAATAGCAATTGCTATTGCCGCTGGCGCCGAACTCCGCGTTGGCAATGGCGTAGTAGGTGGGGTTGGGGTTGCCGGTTTTGGTGTTCCACTTCTCGTTGACCAGGGCCTGAATAGCGGCCGACACGGGCGAGGAAATCGAGGTTCCGCCGAAACCGGCCCAGTCGACCAGGTTACCCGGGGTACAGGGCGATCCTTCGTCGGCGATGTGGCTGTAGCAGACCACGACATAGTGGCCCCACAGTCCGTTGGCCGCAAAATTGGAGATGTCCGGGATATCGCGGACGCCGTCAGCCGGGTTGCCGAAGATTCCCTGCTGCCAGGAAGGTTTGGGGTATCCGGCGCAGGTGCCGCTGACTACGTGGGAGGTGGCGACGGTTCCGGTGGCGCAGCCGCTAGGCCCTCCGCTGCCGGAGCCGGTATCGAGATAATCGTCGTTGGTGGTGGATACCGAGGTATTGCAGAAGCCGCTGGCGCCATAGCCGGTGGAGTAGCCCAGATAATTGTAGATCTCGAAATTGGCGCAGGAATCGTTCCACGGCATCTCCGGAATGTAGGACATGGCGGAGCCGCCTGTCGGGAGGTTGCCGGTCGCTATGGTTCCAACGGCGGGGTCTGTTTCGTTTGCTTGTGAGACCTCGGTAACTGTGATGGTTCCGGCTCCCACTGCTGTAATTCCGAAATACCCGTTATTGTCGGCTGTAACGAATCCAGTAGCCAGCATAACCTGTCCGACAGCCGGCGCCGATCCGGTGTATCCGGAATAGTTGTAGGTGGCGGTCGACCCGGAAACAGTGACTCCAGTTAAGGTTACAGAAGTGGACGCCTGGTTCCAATACTGGGCGCCGGTATTCAGGTAGCTGTCCTCGAAGTCGGTCCCTCCCACGGAGACGTTGTATGGCGTGGATGTATAACCGCTGACGCCGATGCCGTAACGGCTGTAGTCTTGGTCCGCGGAACAACTGGTGGCACTTTCGTCGCCGGAGGACACGAAGATGGACATGCCCGTGGCTACGCCCGTCTGGTACGCGGTGTAGTAGGCCAAGTTGTTAGCCGCGCCATTCTGGGTCTCGCATTCACCGTAGCTGATGCTCATGATGGACGGGATGGTGGTGCCGTTAGTGCCGTTTACCAGGTTCTGGATAGCGGTCAGCACGCTGGAGCAGGTGGCCAGGTCGATGGTGGCGTTGGGCGCGATGGCGCCCGCGATTTCAGCGTCGATGTTGGACTCGGCGTCGTCGGAGTTGTCACCCGGGTCGGAGCAGCCGCCGGGATGGGTGGTTTCAAAGGTACCGGAATACTGGCTGAGGAAGGTGCTGCGGTAGGTAGCTACGTCGTTGCTATAGCTGTCGGAATCGTCCACCACGACAATGGTCTGGCCTGCGCCCAGGATGCCTTGCCTATATAGCGGGTTCAGATTGTAGATGACCTGGTAGTCGGCCGGCACCAGAGCGTTGCAGTCTGCGGGAGACGTCGGAAATACGGGACCGGCACAGCCACCGAAAGTGTATCTGGGCTTCCTCTTGAACATGGCGTGCGGCTTGAAGTCGTGCAAGGCCGCGACACCGGCCATGGCGGGGGCCAGCGCCTGGGGGATGCGCGGCTCGCTCATGTTGGCGAAGTGTGTCTGGCCCTTTACTTCGAGGTAGTGAATCTCGGTGTGGAAGGCGTCGCGGATCTGGCCGGCGGTGCCCGAGAAGGCGATCACCATGCCGTTCTCATAGGTGTGGTCGACGCTGAAGCCGTGCGACTGCAGCCAGTTTTGGATGGCGGCCAGATCCTCGCGGGCTAAGCCATACCGATCGCCAATCTGCTGGGGAGTGAGCCATTTGCGGAAGTTAGGAGAAGACTTGTCGGTGAGCTGATCGATGTACTGCGCGAACTCCGACTCAAGCACAGGCGAGCGCTTGAGCTGCAGCAGCAGGTCCTTCATGGGGAAGCTGTCCGGCACCGCGCCGCGATCGTTTTCGGCGGTGGCCTCGGGGCGGGTGTTGCCCGCCAGGGTGACGAGCTTGGATTCGTCGATCGGCTGCATGATGAGCACGCGCGAGAACTCGCCGAAAACGGGCGAGTACAGGACCAACCCGAGAGTCAGGACAGCCGCGGCCGTGAGCGAGACCGACAGCCTGCGAGCGGCGCGTGAGCTGAGATGCATCCGATGGACTCCTCTCATTACGATGTCTTCCTGTTCTGGTGACAGCCCGACTGGGTGGTCTGTACTTTGCCGCAGGTAAGGGCCGAGGTCTCAAAGACCCTTTCGAAGCGGACGGCGGGCTTGTTATACGGCTTCTTGGCGGCGCGGCCGGCGCCAGTCCGGGTCAATCGACGATTGGTCTCTTCCGATAGGCTCATAAATGACTCATGGATTTGCATCGCCACAATTATAAAGCCGAAGTTAGATGAAAGCTACCCACTTATTAAGTCCTTTTGATAACAGGCTGTAATCTTGTGTCTACAACTGTATTACGTCACCTTGTCGAATCAATCTCCAAGGGCGTGGCTTCCGACCGCGGCCGCCGCGACCTGCTCGGGCAGCCCTTCGACCAGGTCCGCGAAGCGCGGTACGAGCTGGTCCTGATGAAAACCACGGCTGCGCTCCACCATGCGCCAGTCGGGCACGCTGAGTCCGGCGCTGGCCAGGATGCGGCGCACCACCAGATCCACGTCGCCATGGTTGGCGGAGGCCAGCGGGATCCCATTGCCGGCGGCGATATCCATCACATGGCTCTGGGAGGGTCCTATATACAGGACTGGCGCGCCGATACACATGATGTTATAGATCTTGCAGGTGTGCACGATGCCCACCAGCGGATCGCCCATGACGACCACGTGCAGGTCCGCCGAGGAGAGCGAGCCCGAAAGCTCCGCGAGCGGCTGGTAGGGCAGGCAACGGATGTTCCCCAGGTTGTGCGCCTCCGCAAAATTGGCGACGGTGGGCAATTCGCTGCCGCCGCCCACGAAGCAAAACACGATTTCCGGACGATCGGCCAGGCGCTGGGCAGCCTGGAGCACGGTGTTCAAAGGATGGCAGGGGCTGTGATTGCCGGAATACATCACGACGTATTTGCCGGCCAATCCGTGCCGCTCGCGGAAGGCCAGGCGGCCGTCCGGGTCGTAGCGCACGACATCGCTATGCGCCCACGGCGGGATCACGCTGATTTTCCCGGCGGGCACGCCTTTCTCCATTACGCGGGTGCGCATGAAGCGGTCCAGCACCACGACTTCGTCGGCGGTCGACAGGCTGAAGTTGAGCAGACTGCCGAGAATGCGCGCCGTGGCCGAGTCTTTGTCGAGCCAGCCGGCGGCCACCGCTTCGTCCGGATTCAGGTCCATCGCCCAGAAGATGAAACGCCCGCCTTTCAGCTTGACGTAGAGCGCGCCGAGCACCGAAATGAGCGGGGGGGAAGTGAGGGCCATGACGACATCAAATCGAGGGAGGAAGATGAGGCGGAAGATACAACTAAGGAAGAAGCTGGCGAAGTTTGCCACGCGCCGCCACTTCGTGCTTTTCCCCAGAGCCAGACACGGGACGCGCAGAATGCGGCTGCCGCGCCACCGTTCCTCTTTCGAAAACCTTGTGTCCGGGTTGTCATAGGCGCGCGTGCTGGCGACCACGGTTACCTCATGACCGCGTCGGGCGAGTGCTGAAACCAGATCGCTGGCATGCTGCGCGGTGGAGACCACGTCGGGATAGAAGCACTGATTCAGCAGCAGTATCTTCATGGTTGAACCTCTAATGGGCGATAGACTCGGGAGTTATGCCAAAGCGAGAGCGCCCGGTGTCTTCGCTCTCGCGCAGGTCCTCGGATTTCAGGAGCATGTAGGGACCCATGACCAGCACGTCCATGCGGGTTCGCAGGAAGCAATCGAGCGCTTGCGCGGGGGTCTGGACGATCGGTTCGTTCTCGTTGAATGATGTGTTCAGCAAAACGGGGACGCCGGTGATCTCGCCAAAGCGGCGGATGAGTTTCCAATAGAGCGGATTAGATTGCCGGTCGACAGTTTGGAGGCGGCCGGTGCCATCGGCGTGAGTGACGGCGAGAATTTCCGGCTGCCGTTCAGCTTTGATGCGATAGGCGGTGACCATGAAAGGCGACGGGTAATCGGTCTCGAAGAAATCCGAGACGGCCTCGGCGAGGATGGACGGGCAGAAGGGGCGAAAGTGCTCGCGATGTTTGACGCGGCTGTTGAGCAGGTCTTTCATGTCCTTGCGGCGCGGGTCGGCCAGGATGCTGCGGTTGCCGAGGGCGCGCGGCCCAAATTCCATGCGGCCCTGGAACCAGCCGACCACTTTGCCGGCGGCGATCGCCGAGGCGGTGGCATCCACCAGCTCCGCTTCGCTGAGGCGAAGATAGGCGACGCCGGCGGTTTCGAGTGCCGCGTGGATTTCCCGGTCACTGTATTCCGGGCCATAGTAGGCGTGCCGCATGACGAAGGAGCGCGGCTGATTCAGGCGCTCGTGCCAGACCGAGAGCGCGGCGCCGATGGAGGTGCCCGCGTCGCTGGCGGCCGGCTGAATATATAGGTCACGGAAGGGGGTTCGTTCGAAGATCTTGCCGTTGGCCGCGCAGTTCAGAGCTACACCGCCCGCCAGACACAGAGATTTTTGCCTGGTGCATTGAAAGACATGGTTCAGAAGAGCGAAGTAGTTTTCTTCGAGGACGGCCTGGACGGACGCCGCCAGGTCCGCATGGTGCGCGGCTATCTCGCTGCGGGGCTCACGCGACTTACCGAACACTTCGAGCATTTTTCGCGAGAACAAGTTACTGGAGACAGGCTCGCCGCCATCCCAAGTCATCTTGACGCCCTGGCTGTGGTGGGTAAAGTAATCGAGGTTCAGGCGACAGCGGCCGGAGTCAGTCTTGACGATCTGGCGGATTTGTGACGCGAAGCGGGGCTCTCCGTAAGCGGCCAGCCCCATCATCTTGTATTCGTCGCCGTACTTCGGGAAGCCCAGAAACTGCGTGAAGGCGGTATAGAGAATGCCGAGAGAATGCGGGAACAGCACGGAGCCGAGGACTTGAATCCGATTCCCGCATCCGACGCCCCATTGGACGCTGCTGTAATCGCCGAAACCATCCACGGAGACTACCGCGGCTTCTTCGAAGGGGGAGGCGAAGAAGGCGCTGGCGAGGTGGGCGCGATGGTGCTCGACCTTGTGGATGCGGGCGCGCTTCAACTCGGACAGAATCGTGCCGGGCCGCTCGGAACTCAGACGGGTCACCTGGACAATGTTGGCGACGCGCGACATGGACCGCTGCCAGGAGGCCGGCCGGGCGGCGGCGTACAGCACTTTTCGCGAGATGTGGGCGAAGGGATTGCGGGAGATGGCCACGTGGGCGACGTCGTTGCGATCCGATCCGTTGAGGCAGGCGGCCGCGGCGAGATTGGGGAAGCCGGCCCAATGCTTGATGCGGTTCAGCCGCTCCTCTTCGATGGCCGCTACGAGTTGGCCTTGGCAGAGAAGAGCCGCCGAAGCGTCGCCGTGGAAGGCGTTGAGTCCGAGAATGTTCACCCTAGTGCCCCTTGGTGTGGTAACTCGTCAAACTGATATCTAAGATGATCAAGCCTTGTGCTGCTCGTAGATCATCGCGTCTACTAAGAATCGAAACCAGAAACCTTGCAGGAAGTGAAAAATCAGTCCTTCTTTGCCGTCGAGGAAACCCAGACGCAACAGATAGCGATACGACCAATAGGCGAACGCCCGGGCAAAGAGCGGACCTCGGGAGTAGGCATTGCGGAACCAACGCCGCCTCTCTATCGGATTGCCGAGCAGATCGGGTCGAACTTGCCCGCGGCGGCCGTTGCGGGTCAGCATTTCATTGGCTTCCAGCTCCGCCCATCGCTTGTGGCGCAGAGTCCAGGTGCCGAGGTTGGCGGCTACGATGTCGAGATAGTCGTGGTCCAGAGGTGTGACCTTCCCCCCGACTACAAAGTGCTGGTCGTATAACCGGTCTTCGCAGCAGCCTTTGTGGCGCCGGAAGAGACGCAGGTGATAGGAAGGATAGTGTCCTCCGTGCCGAATCCAGCGCCCCATGAAGATAGTGCGCTTGCGCAGCAGGAAGCCATCGACGCTGTCATCCGCCGCGGCCAGTGTCGCATTGATCTCTCTCGAAAGCTCGGGAGTGAGGCGCTCGTCGGCGTCTAAGTGGAGTACCCAATCGGCCGCCACCGGGAGATGCTCCTGCGCCCAGTTACGCTGGACGGCATAGTTCTCGAATGGATGAGATAGCAATGTGACTTGGTGCCGTTCGGCGATCTGCAAAGTCCGATCGGCGCTTCCCGAATCGACGATGACCACCGAACAGCTCAACTCCTGCAGGCTAGCCAGACAAAGCGGCAGGTTGGCTTCCTCGTTGTAAGTCAGGACGACGACCGCGAGAGTAGGAGATGTCATGGGGTCACCGCCGCGCAGGCCGCCGTGTAGGCCGCCGCCAGTTGACGGCTGACGGCTTCAAGCGAGAACTGCTGCCGGGCCAGGCGCACGCCGTTCTCGCACATGCGCGACCGAAGACTTGCGTCGCCCAGGACTTCGAGCAGCGCGGTGGCCAGCTCGTCGACCCGGCACGGTGTGACGATGCCGGCGCCGGCGTGGGCGATCTCCCGGTGAATGCCGACCTGATCGGAAAGGACCACGGGGCATCCGCACGCCAGGGCTTCAACAAGCGCGACGCCGAAATTCTCCGAATAGGAAGGCAGCACGAAGACATCGGCATCGCGCAAGGCGGTCCATTTATCTTCACCGGTGAGGAAGCCGGCCCAAACCAAGTGTGAGGCGATGCCCAGACGTTGGGCGTCCTCGCGCAGATGCGCAACCCAGGCGGGATCGCCGGCGCCGGCCAGGACAAGCAGCGCCTCGGGGCAGCGGTTCCTGACCCGCGCGAAAGCTTCGAACAGAAGATCGAGACCTTTTTTCCGATCGAAGCGGGAGAGGAAGAGAATTACTTTGCGACCATTCGGAAGGGCACGAGGCGGGCGGGCCTGGCGCGCGGGAAGGTCCACGGCATTCGGAATGATGAGCGGGTTTGCGGATACGCCCAGGTCGCCGGCCTCGACGCGTTCCTGCTCGCAGGTATAGTGAACGGCAGCCGCGCCAGCCAGAATGCGGCTCTCCAGAATGCGGAAGGATAGCTTCTTCAGCCATGGGCGCCGATTCTCGATCCCCCAACGGTTGAGGGTGCCCAGAGGCCGGACAATATAGGGCACGCGGGCGCGGCGCGCGAGCAGCGCGGCAGGGAGAGCGGCGTAGGAGAACAGCGCGTGAATGTGCACCAGATCGAATTCGCGGACGTGTTGGGCGAGCCAGCGGGTCAGCGGCCAGGAGAAGCTGTAGAAGCGGGTCTGCCGAGCGAAGTACCAGAATGTAGCGCCGTCTTCGGGTTGGGGAGTGCCGAGCGGAACGTGCAGGCGGTCCGGGCCATTGTCGTCGGTAGTGACTACGTGGACTTCCAGGCCGGCTTGCGAGAGCGCGCGGGCCATGGTGCGCATCATCACGCTGGGTCCGCCGCGCTGCGGACCGACTGAAGGGATAACATGCAGGATTTTGTGGACGGGCACGAATTTCAGACGAACAATGCTCGATTCAGACGCTGCCGAAAGTGTTGCGCAGTGAAACCGCTCTCATAGCGGCGGCGCGCCTGTAGGGACCAGCGATTCCACTCGGGTCCGGCAGTGAGCAGGCGGGCAGTCGCCTGCGCTAATTGGTGTTGATCATCCGGGTCGACGGCCAACCCAGCTTCGGGCGGATTGATTACTTCGCGGCCACCGTCGCGATCGCCGACCAAGCAGGGCCGTCCCATGCGCATGGCTTCCAGGTAGACCAGGCCGAAGCCTTCGCCGCGGCTGGGCATGGCCAAGCAGCGGCACCGCGCGAGGAGATCCTGCTTTTGCTCTTCGGAGATTTGCCCGAAGAAGCGGACGCCGCTACGGCCACCAGCCAGTTGCTGCAAAGCGGGGCGCAAGTCGCCCTCGCCGGCGATCCACAACTCGGCGCCGGGCGCCTTTTCCAGAACGCGCGGCCAAGCCTCGATCATCTGGCGGTGCCCCTTGTAGTCTTCGCTGCGCAGCATGCGGCCGAGCATCAACGCGACGGGTCCGGCGTCCGGCGCGTGCGGCAGCGTTTCGAGACTTGCTCCGGCTCCCAGATGCACGGTTTCATGGGGTGTCGCGCGGAACGTAGGATTGAAAGCCGCGAAGCGCTCCCATGTATGGTCGCTATTCGAGAGGAACAGATTTACTTTGGCAAGCGCCCAACGCGTCAGCGAATCCTGCGGGCGCCAGGCCTCGATACCGTGCAGGAACACGACCACGCGTGCCGCGGTGCCAGCTACGAGCGGCGCCAGTTTGAGCATATGGAGGTGCCACACCAGCAAAATGCCGCCCTGCCGCCGCCTGGCGAGAGCCGAGAGCGCGGCCCGCGTTTTGCTCTGGCCCGCCCGATAGCCGAAGAAGCAAGCCCGGTTCTCGCCGATCCGGCTCACAATCCCTTGCCACGCCTCTCGGCCGCTGGCCTGTACGCCGCCAAGCGGCTCCAAGGAAGGGAACACGCCGAGCAATTCGGTCACAGGCATTTCATGCATTGTCAGTCGAGCTCCCAAGGCTTGGAAGAGGTGCGGCATAGGCAGCCGGATCCGCCGCGCGCCTGGCTTGCCAGCTTCCCACGCACCAGTTGACCAACAACGCCACTACCAGGCTGGCGCCGGCGCTGGCAGTCAGTTCGACAAGCTGGCCGTTAACCTGCAAAAGAGCGATGCCCGGCAGAAACCACAGCACGAACCCTCGTAAATCGGAGCGCGCCAGCCGCTCGGCCGCCTGCCAGTCCAGAGCGGTGATAATCACGCCCATGATGATGAAGCCGATTACCACGCCTGGTGTTCCGAAGTTAAGGTAAAACTCCATCACCTGTCCGACGCCCACGCTGGTGCCGGACGCAAAATCGATGCCGGTATAACGGCTCACCAGGTTGCCGCTGCCCGCGGTGATGGGCTTATCTGGCCATATCGCTCGTGGGATAAGAGCTAGAAGCGCATCCCAAAGCGTGTCGCCGCGGGCGTAGGCCTGCGTCTCAGACAAATGGAGCACCGCCGCGCCCACGAGGAAGTTCTGGTTCAACCGGCCGTCAATTCGCTGAAGGTGTTCCCAATCGGCGGGATCGAACCATTCAAAGGTCGCGACGGTCGCCGAAATGCGATCGATGCGATCGGAGAAAGACTGTTCGCCCCAGACGGTGGCCCGGATGGCGTCACGGTCGCGCATGTAGCTGACGAACACGGAGAGGCCCAGATAAACTACCAGCGTGCCAGCCAGGATCACTTTCACAGGAGACCGTAGAAAGCTCGCGACGAAGATCAAGATTATAAGGACCGCAACAGCCCCATAGCCGAGGAACCCCGCGGTGATGAGCGTGGCGAAGGGCAACAGCATGGATATCATGAGCCAGGCGATCAGCCCGCGGACGCTGTGCTCCCGCCAGGCTCGCCAGCAGCAGAGCGCCAAGCCCACGACTATAAGCTGCTGGCCCGTGGATACGATGGCCATGGCGGTCGGCAGGTGTCCGAGAAATGTAGCCGAGAGCAGATAGAAGAGCACGCCGCAGGCGATGTAAGCTATGGGCAGCCTGGGGTCCGGCTGCGCAGCTCCCCTGGCGCGCGGCAACAAGCCTTTGCGGATGAGAAGCGGGGTGATGATGAGACCGCCTGCCGCGAACGCCACGACGCCATAGAGACTTTGCTCGAAGCCCAGCTCGGTTAAGCGTGGGTCGTGATCCTGGTAAGCCGGGAGCAGGTAAATAGCGGCGCCCACCAAGTGGATGAGCGATAAGCTGAACAGGTAGGCGAGAGTCAAGCCCGCTCCCGGCATGTGCCAGCGGAGGCGTAGCAGGACCAGAAGGCCCATCACGCCCACCCAGATGAGCAGATATTCAGCTAACTTGCTGGTATCCATTTTCGGCGATACAGTCCGCGCAGATGGATTCGAAATCGGCGGCTACGTCCGCCCAGGTGCGCGGTTGAAACTGATGATAGATGCGGCGCACCATGCCGGCCAATTCTTCCCGATGCGAATGGCACCAGTCGAGGCGTTCGATGAATGCCTGCGGGCTGCGAATGGGGAGCACCCAGCCGGTCTGGCCTTCGCGGACCATGTCCGGACCGCAGCAGTTGGGGGTGGTCAGGATTGGGAGGCCTGCCGCGTTTGCCTGCGCGAGGACGACCGGAAATCCATCTTCGAGGGTCGGCAGGACGAACAGATCGCCCTCCGCATACCAGCGGGGTAGCTCGTGCTGCGGTTGCTTTGAGACAATCTCGGCAAGAGGATTCAGGCTCTTCACAAGCTTCTTGGTTTCCTTTGGAACAGGCCCCACAAATCGAAACTGGAAGCGCTCGTGGCCGGCGCTGCGAAGGACCGAAAGCATGTCCAGCATGCCCTTGCGAAAACACAGCGTGCCGACCCACAGGATACACAGCGGTTGCCCCGAGAGGATGCGTTTGCAGCGAGCCTCCACGATCTCGGGAACGGGCCGGAAGTGATCCGGCCGCGCTCCGAGCGGCAGCAGGCGAAGTTTACCGGCATCCACGCCCTCAGCCACCATGCTGTCCCTGGCGAAGGTCGAGAGCAACACAATCCGGTCCGCCAGAGGATATTCGCGCTCTTCGCGGGCAATGATCCAGCGGCTGGGGCGATCCAGTCTGGTCCCGGTTCGAAGCTCTTCGTCCTCTAGAATTCGCGCTTGAGTCCGGATATGCGCTGAGGCGCGCACGATCATTCGCAGCTTTGCATTACCTTTGGTGGCGTGCAAGATTTCTTCCGCAACACCGCTGAACGCATGCACCACATCCCATTGCTCTTTTTTGAGCTGAGCGGCGGCCCAACGGCCGAAGACGCGGTGTTCGGCAGCATCCGGATATGGAAGCGAAGTGTGGTTGTGAAGCCACCCGGCCGCCCGCGAGGCGACGCCGTGCGCCCAGAAACTCCGCACCTGGGCGGGCGCCAAGCCAAAACGCTTGGCGGCCCATTTTGGGTAGTTCGTGAAGACAGTCACGTCGTGCCGCTGCGACAGCTCGCGCGCTAAGTCAAACGCATGAAAGCGGCCGTGGACGGCGATAGCGATCTTCATAATGGTTAGTGTGTAGGCCGAGCATGGCGGCCAGCCGGTCCTGATAAGTGTGGCAGCCGGTGACGATGCGCGTGTGAGCTGCGGCAGCCAGCCTTTGGCGCTCGGCCGGGCGATCGAGCAGCCAGCGCGCCTTATCGATCATCTCCGGAATGGAGCGGAAGTAGGCCACCGCTTCCCCATCCGGCCCGAAGATCTCGCGGTGCTCTTCGGTATCTTCGACGAGCATACAGGCGCCTATGGCGGGAATTTCGAAGCTGCGCATGACGTGGCCATCACGGTTGGCGCGGCGCACGAGGCATAGGGCGATTCTGGCGGCGGCGGTGGCTTTGCGGAGGGTGGCGGGATCGGCGTGTCCACGGTAGTGTTTCCTGGTTTCCGGGTACCGGTTCCAATAGGCGCCGTAGAGCGCGACCCGCAGCCCGGCGGCGATCAGCGCTGCTGCCAGAGGTACGCGATCGCGGTCGGCGCCACCCACGAAGATCGCGTCCGAGGCGAGGTCGGTTTCCTCTTCCGGCTGCGCGCGCTCACCATAGTGCTGCGATGGGGAGTAAGCGAAAGGCAAATACGAAACCGCGCGGCATCCGTGGGCCCGCAGCGCGTCGAGGTTGGATTGGCGCGGCGAAAATACGCGGTCATAGTGCGGCAGCGCTCCCAGGAACCACGCGGCACGATGGACCGGATTCCATGGATCGTCGGTCAGATAGTTCAGGCGCATGACTCCCAGATCTCCGATCGCGGCAAGCGCTTGCTTGTCGATGGGCCCGATGCCGGTGGAAAGCAGGCGTGCCGGGCGGAACTCGCGGCAGGCGCGCACTAACATGTCGCTGAAATTGCGGAGGTGAACCGGCCTGTGTCCCCGCAGATGCCAGTTCAGACGGGCCAGCCAGCGGGGGGCCTGGAATGCCTGCCGCGCATCGCATAGGCGGGCTGGAACACCGAGTGCCTGCGCGCCTTCGTAAAGGTGCGCGCCTACCTGGATGGCCTCGGGGTTTCCGACCAGCAGCAAACGCTCGGAGTTCATCGCGGTTTCACCACTGACCAATAGGCTTGGGCGATGCCTTGGGCCGCCTTCTCCACGGTGTAGCCGGAGACCTTATCGCGGCACCGCTCCCGTATTTCGGGGCGCCCCACCAGGGCCAGCGCTCTTTCGATGGCCGCGGCCAGACTTTCGGTTGAGCCGGTGGCGGCGATTTCGCCAGTCACGCCCGGCTCGATCAGATCGGGCGCGCAGCCGACCGCTTCCGATACCACGCAGGGGACGCCGTGGTGCAAGGCCTCATTCACCACCAGACCCCAGGTCTCGGAGTGCCGGCTGGGTAACACGAGCAGGTCGGCGGCGTGGTAATAGGGGCTGAGCTGAGTCTGGTTTTGGAATCCGAGGAAGCGAGTGTCGACCTTGGGGGGAACGCCCGCCAGTTGTTGCAGCGCCGCTTCCAGCTCCCCACTGCCCAGGAACGCGACGGTAAGCCGGCTGCGGATCTCCGGCGGCAGCGACCGGACCGCGCGGAGCAACAGATCCGGCCCTTTCCGCTCGCTGAGCTTCCCTGAAAACAAAATGAGATAATCTGTGTCGCGGATTTCGAGGCGTTCCCGCGCGGCGGTGCGCAGCCGGGCACGCGCTTCCGCAGTGAGGTCAAAGGCCGCGGTGGCCACACAGCAGGGGGAAAAACCGAGCTTCTCTTCGGGGACTCCCAGGCGCCGGAAATGATCGTAAGCCAGGCGCCCGATGCACAGTAGCCGCGAGCAAGAGCGATACATGAATCGTAGGGATGTGTCCCTGATGAGCTTCAGAAATGTACCGCGCTCGCGTGCTTGATCTGTCGAATCGGCGCGCAGGATCAGGGGGCAGCGCAAACGCCGCGCCTCGAAAAACGCTCTGCGGTGGAAGGCCGGGTTGTGGCCGGTCAGCAAGACCGCCGAGGGCGCCGCCTCGCGAAGCGCGGTCCGAAGGCCACGCGCCGAGACTGCGTCGAGACCTTGGGCGCCGCCCTGGGCCGCCCTGGACAGAAAACACGACCCGTATCCCGATAGCAGATCCGTATCCCAGCGGAACGACGCTTCGAATTCCTCGTCGCGGTAACCGACCACGCTGAAGTCCGAACCGTAAATGGCCGTTACGGGTATGCCGAGCCTGGATTCCAATGCACGATAGACTGGCGCGTGGTATTGGATGGGGTGAGTTTCGATGACCACTAATCCGGACGGCATTTCGACTACCCGCACGATCCGCGCCCAGGCGCCTTCATTAACCTGTAACTCCGCGTTGTTCTTGCATTCAGTGTGTGACCTGCAACCAGATGGATGACGGGAAATGGCTGTTTGGGTCAGCGTTTCGGAGACGGAGACCGTTCCAACCCACTTGTGGCCGGTAGGAAGGGAACAGCGATTTGAGATCGTCGGGCCTCTCGTAATGCAAATGGCTCAAACAGAACAGGATTTGAAAACTCCCGTTTTGCGTCAACAAAGCCCTTAACAGAGAAGTCTCGTTGCTGTGCAAGAATGTCTCCAGCAAATCCCTCTGGTAGTTGTAAGGAAAATAGATGTCGTGAAAGTGTACCAAAACGCCGGCGCTGAGCCTTGGCAGAATCTCCAGTATGATGTGGTCAACGTCGCTGCCTGCCTTGGCGACGTGACTGGAGTCGATGAAAAGAATGTCGTTAGTTGAGAGATTCCCGAACAACTCGAAGGCGACCCGCTGTACAGGTTCTTTAATAAGTCTAATCGCCCCAGCTTCTGCGACGTGGCTCAGCGGCGCCGATGGGTGCGGCTCGACACACACGATGTCCGCGACTCTTCCTCCCGCGGCTCGGGTCGCGTTCACAGCTTGCTGGAAGCAATAAGTAGAAATGCCGGACCCAACCTCCAGAATCCGTATGGGCTGGTAGTACCGAACGACTGCATGTAAGAGCTGGGCTTCAATAAACCCAAAGCCAGGTCCATAGTGCTCCGCTGCTGCCTTGAGGTAATGCTCATTTTCCCCGTACTCCTCACGAAACGGTAGGCAGACTTTGCGGAGGCGGTCCAATTGAGCGTCAAGGTCGACTTCAATGCCGGGGAGCTGGGAGGGCTTAGCCCAGAGGTCGACATTGTGTTCGAGCTCGATGATGTCGGGCTCCGAACAATAATAGTGCGCGGGGAGAACGAGCACGCCCATTCTCGCGCCAGTCTTGTAAGCATGAAAATAGAGACGCTTCAATCTGTCCTTTGCCGCCCGGCGCAGATGTTGGTGGTTGAAGGACACGGCAGTCATTGGCCCAAGGCGTTGGAAGACCGACGATACGTCTCCAGCGGGTGCGTGGGCTGGGTCTCGATGGTCCGAAGGTCGTCGAATTCCTGTTCGCAACCGTCCGTTAATCGTTCTGAAATGCGAACCTCGAAGTATCGAAACTTCTCCGCGAGTGATCGGCACGCTTTCAAGAGAAAGGAAGTCCGGTTGTACTGCGGGATGCAGATGGAGAAGTAGGGTCGGGCGACAGTACCGCGTTTGTGGAACGTGGCGGATCGGATAAGCGTGGCGTTATTCACTGCTGCACCAAACATCGCATCACTTGGGAGAACTGTTTCTCGTAATTCCATTCCGCGGCGATGCGCCGGCGGCCCTTTTCTCCCATGGAGCGCGCCAGGTCCGGATCATCCAGGAAGCGGCCCACGACATACGCGATGCTTTCAGCGTCGTCCGGATCGCAGGCGAGGCCGTAGCCGGGCTCCACGTACGCCGCGCGCCAATCGGGAAGGTCGGAGACTACAAGCGGCAAGCCGGAGGCCAGATAATCGAACGCCTTATTGGAGGCGCCCGTCATAGTGTGCTGGTTGACATCGGTTGGGCGCAGGGGCATGAGAGCCAAACCGGCATCGCAGCGCCGGCACGACTCCATCAGCTCGAAGCGGTGCGGCAGAACGCCAACGATCTCCAGGCGGCGGTCGACGCCGAGCTGTTGTGCGCGCTCCTGGATTTGTCCGACATACCCAGGACTGCCAACTGTCTCATATCCAACGAGGCGAAGCTTCACGCGATCCGGCAACGCGGCTAGAGCGTTAACGACCGCGAGAGGCAATCTGTCAGGCACGATCGAGCCATGATAGAGAAGCCAGAAACTTCCGTTTGCGGGCGCACGTTGGGGAGCCACCTCCTGACTGGATGGGCAATTCCAAACGCAGAACGCTTCTTGGCGCGTTCCTGTCTCGGCCTTGAAGCGCTCCAGCCGTGTCTCATTTGGAAGAACGCAATACGCGGCATGCCGGGCGACCTGCTTACGTGTCCAGCGCACAAACCGTTGAAAGCCGCCAGCGGGAGGACCATCCGGCGAGTCGTGCTCGTGGTACAGCACGCGCAGCCAAGGCAGGCAGCGGAGTGCCAGGGCTGCCGGGCAGACCAGCGGGTCCGAAGCGTAAACCCAACTTGGACGCCAAAAGAGTGTCAGCCCAAGGACCCAGGCACAGAAGTAGAAATAGTGAAGTTTCTGCCGCCATCCGGGGCGACAGAAGTTGAGATAGCGCACGCGAACGTTCGCGTGTGGCTGAAAGCGCAACGCATCGGCGCCCAGCGCACGTGTGCCTAGGAATAATACCTGCCAACCGGCGTCGGCCAGGATGCGGGAGCTGTGCTCCAAAGGCGGGTAGCCGGCTGGGTTGGTGTACTGGATGTAGATGATGCGCTTCAATCGGCCCTCGCGCCGGTTTGACCGGCCGGCTTAGATAGCTTTTCTGCGACCAGCATCGCGCTACCAACCAGCAGCTCCCCTTCCAGCGGCCTTGAGTCACGACGGCCGAAGTCATGCAGGAGCCAAAGCGCGTAACCATACTCGCGAAGTATTCGTTGCGCGTCACCCACTTTCGTGTTGGGCACGCGTGCTTCGGCCCAATCGCAGAACTCGAAAATGATGATCGGCGGGTGGGGGGCGCCTAATAGACGGACCGCCCCTCGAAGGACGGCGCTCTCGAAGCCCTCCACGTCTATCTTAAGGATACTCACCTCAGTGATTTTCTCTTCGGCGAGGATGCGATCGAGCATTTCGCCCGGCACCACCGCAGGCTCGCCGTGAAATTGCGCCCCGAGAGAACCCATACCAAATTGATCAGCGGGGGCTTCGTAGAACGGTAATGCTGCTGATTCGGTGTCAGAGGCGGCGCAGAACCTGAGGCGAACGTTGCCGATTCCGTTGATCCTCACGTTGTGTGCCAAGTATGGGAAGACTCGTGGTGAAGGCTCGATGGCGATGACTCTTCCTGACGCGCCGATCCTCCGGGCCGCCGGTATGGTCAGGGCGCCGATGTTTGCACCAACGTCCACGAACGTCGATCCTTGGTCAAGCCTGCTCAGCAGGAGCCGAAGTGTTTCCGGTTCATAGGCCCCGTCAGCAAGAAGGTGAAATGCGACAGGTTCGCGGAGGCTGGGGACCAGGTATTTGCATCCGGCAGGATCATTGACCGTTACATCCTCTGCTTGCAGGAAAGGGCGCAACATGAATTTCGCGGCCCTCGTTTTCCCTGGGAGGCCCGGGCGGAGCAGACGCAAAGCGCTGGAGGCGAACCGAAGGGCTCCGGACCCTTGCTGCTCCGAGAGATTCAATCTTGGTTCAGGCACGTGGGATATCTCGGTCAAGAGGCTGTGTACAGGGCGCCCCGTACTCGTGTGTCATCCGGCGCATGGTCCGGTCTGTTTCATGCCATACCGCCGTGGTGCCAAGCATGCGCTTTCAACAAGATGCTCTTGCGGTAGCGTTGCTGTACGGCCGGTCTGGTACACTTTGGCTCGGAGGCTTCCACACTAGCGTGATACTTTCCGTCAAGAAAGTTTACAGAGCCACCAGAGCGGCGCTGGCACGCGTTATCGCCCGCGTGCTCCCCGCCAAACTCATGCGCGACAAGCGATACTTTGCTACCTGGGAACGCCGCGGGTACCATGTGACTCCGGTTCATTATTACTCCGCTGTCCCGAACACAGCCGATCTCGAAGAGACCCTGTGGAGCGATCCGCGGTCACCAATTGGGATCGACATGCGGGAAGGCGCGCAATTGGAGCTTCTTGAGTCCGTGTCCACGCGCTATCTGGGCGAGCTCAGCCAGTTCCCAAAGGAGGCTCCCTTGGCTGACTGTCCGTTCTTCCTCAACAATGGCAATTTCTTCGGCGTGGACGCCGAAATGCTTTATTGTATGGTGCGGAAGCATCGTCCTCAAAGCATTATCGAAATCGGGAGCGGCTTCTCCACGCTGATGAGTTCCCTGGCAATCGAGAAGAACAAGGAAGAAGATCCGCGTTACGAATGCAAATTAGTCGCAATCGAGCCATTTCCGAAAAGCCAATTACTTTCGCAATGTAAGAACCTGTCCGAGCTGATCGAATCGCCGGTACAGAAAGTTGTGCTCGGCAGATTCGGCGAATTGGGGGCGGGCGATATTCTGTTCATCGACTCCAGCCATGTGTCGAAGCTTGGAAGCGACGTAAACTTCGAGCTGCTCGAAATCGTGCCGCGGGTAAAAAGCGGCGTGCTGATACACGTTCATGACGTCTTCATCCCCTTCGAGTACCCGAGGAAATGGGCAATCGAAGAGGGGTGGTTCTGGAACGAGCAGTATCTGCTGCAGGCATTCCTGAGCTTTAATAGCTCCTTCGAGATCGTGTGGGCCGGCAGTTACATGCATTGGAAGTTCCCAGAGAGAGTTGCCGCGGCGTTCGGTCCGTATGATCTGACACCGGCGCCGCCCGCGAGCCTGTGGATGCGGCGGGTCGCCGGATAACTATGAGTGGCCAGCTTTCGCTCCCTGAGGGTTACGGCTCGGTAAGTGCTTGCAGTCAGCATCCTGCGGACACTACCTCAGTCTGGGTCACGACGGGTTCCCCAAGGAACCGGGTCGACCACTCGAGCAGCGGCCGCACTACACCCGGCATGTCGCCGTTGAAATCTCCGCGCGCGGAATCTCCCTGGCAGCCATCGACAACGTGGAAAGCCACCGCATCGGATTCGTAGAAATGGGTATACAGCGGCACCATCGTACTGATGCCGGCGCCCACAAAGTGGGTGCCCTCCGCCAGCAGGTCGCCGGGAACCCAGGCCGTGGTCGAATAAACTCCGGGCGCCTTGGGCTTGCGGCGCCAGGCCGGGTCCAGTTCGTGGACCGTAAACAGGCAAACGCCTTGGTCGTCGTGAAGGTTGAAATTGGGGACCAGGACATAACCCGGCTGCCGTACTTCATACTCCATTTCGATGCCCACGGGGTCCCGGACATCGACGGTTTCGCGGGTATCGCCGGCCACGTCGCGAACGCGCGCCGATCGTAACGTGACGATCTCGTTGCCCGGGCGCCTGGGCGCGTCTATCCACTGCCGCGCCGCGCAACTGCCCGTGTCGGAGCGCAGGTAGAAGCTTACGACGTCATGGGTCGCGCCGAAGCGAGCGACTCTGCCCGCGTCCAGCAGCACGGTTTTCGGACACAGACGCGCGATAGCCGGCATACTGTGAGACACAAAGATCACGGTGCGCCCGGCTTGCCCCACATCCTGCATTTTGTTGAGGCACTTCTTCTGAAACACGGCGTCGCCCACCGCCAGCACTTCATCCACAATCAGGATCTCCGGCTCCAGGTGGGCCGCCACGGCGAACGCCAGCCGCATATACATTCCGCTGGAGTAGTGCTTCACCGGGGTATCCAGGAACTTCTCGATCTCGGCGAACGCCACCATCTCGTCGAACTTCCGGGCGATCTCAGCCTTGCGCATCCCCAGAATCGCGCCGTTCAGGTAGATGTTTTCGCGGCCGGTCAGTTCGTTGTTGAAGCCGGTACCGACCTCCAGGAGCGAACCGACCCTGCCGCGTATTTCGGCAGAGCCTTCGGTGGGCTCCGTGATGCGGGAAAGCAGCTTCAGCAGTGTGGATTTACCCGCGCCGTTCCGGCCGATGACACCGACAACCTCACCGCGCGGGATTTCGAACGAGACGTCCTTGACCGCCCAGATATGTTCCTCCTCGCCGTTTCGGTCCTCTCGACTGCCGCGGCGCAGGCGACGGAACGGGGAAAGCAGCGTCCCGGTGATCGAGTCGCGCAAGGTCTGGTAGCGCACGCGCTTGCCGATGCAATAGCGCTTGCCCAGGTTCTCGGCGCGGATGGCGATGTCGCTCATGTGATCGGCAGAGTCAATACGCGCTCTTTATGAAGAAGATGGCAGGGCTAGGACAGATCCCCACATTCCACATGGGTCTGGCCAGCCGCTTTCCATGTCCTGGACGAAATCTCCGCTTTCCACTCGCGTCGCACGATATCCCAGGTTCTTGAGGATCCGGCCGACTGCGCGATCCTCCGCGGGGTTGTGCAGTTCGATCAAAAGGATGGGCCGATAGCGTGCAAGCACCTGGAGGCCTCCCCGCAAGGCAACGCTCTCTGCCCCCTCGATGTCGACCTTGATGAAATCCGGCGGTGCATTGCCGTCCGTAAACACAAACTGGTCCAAAGTTGTGGTTTCTACATCGAAGGTCAGTCCCGAGGGAACTGTCGCTGCCGTGACGAGATGTCCGGCGCCCCGGTGATCGGCCCGATCGAAGACCGCCTTGCCGACTTCGTCAGAAATGGCTCGCTGCACGGTTGTTGCCGTAGTAAAATGGTTCAACTCCAGGGCCTCATCAAGGGCAGAGAGGACCTCCGGATTGGGCTCGAAGGCATAGACACGTCCTGTTGGCCCCACGAGTTTTGCAAGAAGCAGTGTGTGCATACCGTAGTTGGCTCCCAGGTCATACGCGATACCTCCCGGTTTTACGTATTGCACCATTAGCTTCGTAGACTTGGGTTCCCATCCACCGTAAAGGTAAGCATGGCCAAAGCCTGGGAAAATGCGGTAGCGCACTCCACGGCAAGGGCCCAAGAACACGGTGCGGACGCTTCCCACCGGGAACAGAGTGGACGTGAGCAGTTTTCTAACTGCGCTGGAATGCGCGAGCTTCCGCATGCTTATCGCCTTGCGGCGCTCCACGGTAGCCTCACACGACATCTGCAAACGTGCTTTCCGTCTTTTTGAAATATCTCAGCCCGCCGATGAGCATCACCACCACCGCTGCAATGGACACCCACAGCAACGGACCCGGCGCGTGCTGCTTGCCGAGCAGCGCCCAGCGGAAGCCTTCGACTACGCCGGCCATGGGATTCAATCCGTAGAAAGCACGCCAGCGCTCCGGCACCAGGCTGCTGGGATAGGCCACCGGTGTGGCGAACATCCAGAACTGCGTCAGGAACGGGATGGTGTAGCGCACGTCGCGGTACTTCACGTTTAGCGCGGAAAGCCAAAGGCCTACCGACAGCGCGCTCACGACAGCCAGCAGCAGGAACAGCGGCAACAGCGCCATCGCGGCCGTGGGCACGATGCCGTAGTACAGCATCATCACCAGCAGGATGACGAATGCGACGACGAAATCCACCAGCCCGGCCAACACCGAGGAGATCGGAATCACCAGGCGCGGGAAATACACCTTGGTGATCAGGTTCTGGCTGGCCACCAGGCTGTTGCTCGATTCGCTCAGCGCGAAGGCGAAGAGCTGCCACGGCAGCAGCGCCACGTAAGCGAAGATGGGATACGGGACGCCGTCGGAGGGCACTTTCGCCAGGCGGCCGAAGAATACACTGAAGACCAGCATGGTCATGGTGGGCTGCAGAATCGCCCAGGCGGCGCCCAGCGCTGTTTGCTTGTAGCGCACTTTGATATCGCGCCAGACCAGGAAGTAGAGCAACTCGCGGTATTCCCAAAGGTCCCGCAGGTGCAAGCGGAGGAATCCGCTAGAGGGACGCAGAATCAGGACGGGTGTGGCTTCAGCGGCCATGGTCACTGCTCAGGCTCGCTTTTCCATGCCGCCAACCATCGGTTATGCGCGCCTGGACGCAGCTCGGGAATGAACACTCGCCACCAGGCGTTTGGGATTATTCTTGTTTGGAAACCCGCGGCTGTCAGAATCCCCTCGCAAGCGATCTCCAGTTCCTTGGAATGAGTCTCGATAAGCCAACGGACACCCGGAAGACTATTGAATGTCTTGGCTCCTCTGAGTATCCGTTCCTCTGCGCCATCGGTATCCATCTTCACGAAGCAAGGGGCGTGTACGGACTCTGCCAGCGAATCCAACCGGGTCTCGCGCTCAGTGTCAGAAGCGCCAACGAATCTGGTGGAGATCTCCAGGCGATCTGACCGGTCCACCCCGTTCAGCTCCAGATTCTCCCGTAGAAGTGGGATGCAACTCACATCCGGCTCGAATGCGAATACCTTCGTGGCCCTCGTCTTTGTAAGGAAATAGATCGTATGCTCTCCATGAGCCACGCCTATGTCGATAGCCGCCGAGATACCTTTGGACAAACGATTGAGCCAGGGGTGAGTCTCTCTTTCAAACAATCCAACATAAATCTGCGCCTGACTCTGCAAGGACAAGCCCATCACGATGCCCCTGAACGGGCCGGCTAGAATCCTGCGAGGTTTGCGTTCGGGCGACGTGATGAAGGTTTTCAGACCTGAGATTAATCTCATGCGCCCCTACTTTCCCGCCCCGAGCACCGCCAGCATCCAGGCGCGCGACCAATGCAGCCGCCCATTGTCGAACTCGTTCCACAAGCGGCCGATGGTGAGGCGGTTCAAGCAGCCTCCGGCCAGCGCCATTTCGCGCAGCTCGTGGCTATGCAGCTTCATCCATTTGGCGAAAGGAAAAACGAACCCGCGCTTGCTGCGACGGGCGGCTTCGAAGACGGCGGGTTCCCCCACGGCCCGGGTCAGCACCGGCTTGTTGCCATTCCCATTGCTCTTCGGAAGGGCCGGCAGGCTGGCCGCGCACTCGACCACGCGGTGGTCCAGATAGGGCACTCGCACTTCGATCGAGTGGGCCATGCTGAACACGTCGGTGTCCCGCAGAAGCTGATCGTGCAGGTAGCGCCGCATCTCCAAATGCCGGAAGGCGGCCGTGTTAGCTACGCCGTTGGCGGAGGGCGGCCGGAAGGCCCCCAGGTATTCCTCCGCGGCCAGGCGCACCTCGCGTTCGCCGATGTCGAGCAGAGCGCGGACCTGTCGGGGCGCGAAGAATCCGCGCAGCGCGAGATACAGCCCTTGGTCGCTGACTCTGTCTTCCAGGCTCGCCAGGCGCATCCAGTTTTCCCGGCCGCGCACGCGCCCGTATGCCGCCGCGGTTGCCAGCACGGTGTGGCGAACAACAGCCGGCAGCGCGGAGAAGCGCCGGATGGAGTTGCCATAGCGGGCCAGCCAGCGATGGTGCTTGTATCCGCCGAAGACTTCATCGCCGCCCAACCCCGATAGCACCACCTTCAGTCCGGCCTGGCGGGCGGCGCGCGACACAAAGTAAGTATTTACACCGTCGTTGGTGGGCTGGTCCATCACGCGCAGCACGTTGGGAATTGCATCCATGAAGTCCTGGCTGGTGACGCGTACCTCGCGGTGGTCCGTGTGGAAGCTCCGGGCGATTTGGCGCGCCTCGGCCCCTTCGCTGCAATCGCTCTCGTCGAAGACGACGGTCAGGGTGGCCAGTGAGGGCCGAGAACGGCTGGCAAAGGCTACCAGCGCCGCCGAATCCACCCCGCCGCTGAGAAACACGCCCACCGGGACATCGCCGACCAGGTGGCGCACCACCGAGTCTTCGAGAGCGCCGGCCAATGCGTCCGGCTCACCCTCCGCCACCGCATCCGCGTCCGCGGCCCAATATTTGTGAATCGCGATGCCGCCCCGGTCGGCCGCCAGGTAGTGACCCGGCAGCAGGCATTGCACGCCCCGGATGCCGGTAGCCGGAGCGGGTACCGAACCCAGCAACAGCAGTCCGGTGAGAGCTTCGGGATTCTTCTGATTGGGTATCAGGCCGGACCCGACCAGCGCCTTCACCTCCGAGGCAAACGCGAGTGCCCCGCGCCGCTCAGCATAATACAGCGGCTTGATCCCGAGCCGGTCCCTGGCCAGCAAACAGCGTGACTGCGCCGGGCGCCCATCGTAAATGGCGAAGGAAAACATGCCCCGCAGCCTGGCCAGCAGCCCTTCCATGCCCCACTCTTCATAACCGTGCAACAGCACTTCGGTATCCGAGCGCGAGCGGAAGCGGTGCCCGCCGAGCTGCGCGGCCAGCTCCGCATAGTTGTAGATCTCTCCGTTGTAGGTCACCCAAACCGTGCCGTCTTCATTCGACATGGGCTGATGCCCTGTCGGAGAGAGATCGATGATGGAAAGCCGCCGGTGGCCCAGCACCACGCGGGCATCCTGGAACAGGCCGGCGTCATCCGGCCCACGGTGAGTTTCAGCCGCGGCCATACGCTCGACGGCCACGCGATCCGCCGCCGTCGTGCCGCCGCTCGTTCGAAAGATTCCGGCTATGCCGCACATGGAATGTCAGTCGCCTGAACCGTGCGATCCGTTTCCGTTACCGTTCCCATTCCCGTTGCCGTAGTATTGATGGTAACCGGCGTAGTAGTTCTGGTAGTATCCGTAACCTGGTGTGCTGGGATTCCAGTTGTTCAGAATGGTGCCCATCAACGGAACGCCATCGTCCAGGAAGCGCTGCTTGGCAAGCAGGGCGGCATCCCGCGTAGTCAGCGCCGAGCGCAGGATCAAGATCACGCCGTCGGACAGCCTCGCCAGCACGCGCGCGTCGGGAATGTTCACCATGGGAGGCGTGTCGATCAGGATGGTATCGAACTGATCCCGCAAGTCGCGCAACAACTCCGGCAATCGCTCCGAGTGCAGCAGGCTGGACGCATTGTAGCGGGATCTGCCGCTCGGCATGACGTACAAGCTAGGGATATGCGTCGCCCGAACGGCCGCGCGCAACGACGCTTCATCCGCAGGCTCCTGTCTCAGAAGAAGCTCACTGAGGCCGTTGTCATCGTTCTTCAAGCCGAAGACCTGGTGCATGCGCGGCCGGCGAAGGTCGGCATCTATAATCAGCACCTTGTGATTGATCTCGGCCACCGCAATGCCCAGGTTGCACACCACCGTAGTCTTGCCCTCTTTGGGGCTGGCGCTGGTCAGCACGATCACGCGCGGCCGGTCTCCATTGTGGGCGGAGAACAGAATCGAAGTCAGGGTGGTGCGGAACGACTCCGATATCAGGGATTTCTTGCGCACCCAGGTGACCAGCTCCACGCGGTCGTCTACGAGGTCCACGCCGGTGTCGGGCTGGCCCTTCAAGTCGAGCGGCGAGCTATGGCGCCGCGGGGTGCCGGCTTTGCGCATGCCGCGCGCGGTTAGCTCCAGGTTGGCCGTGGGCACCACGCCCAATTCCGGCAGGTGCAGATAGTAGGCAATGTCGCCAGGGTCGTGCAGGGTGCGGTCCGCGCGCTCCTGGAACACCACCATGCTCACACCGCAGCAGATTCCGCACAGCAGGCCCAGAATAATGTATCGGACCACATCCGGCTTATAAGGGATGAGCGGAGGCTCGGCGGGATCCACCACGCGGATATTGCTGGCGCGCAGGGCCGACGCGACGCTGGCCTCTTTCATGCGCTGCAGCATGGTTTCGTACAGTGCGCGCGTGGAGTCCACTTCGCGTTTCAGGATGCCGTAGTGCATGGTCTTCTCGGATTGGTCGGCGACCAGCTTCACCTCCGCCAGGTAGGACGCCGTCATGAGTTTCTCGCGGTTTTGCGCGGCATCATAGTCGTTCTTAATACGGGTCAGGATATTGGCGCGCTCCTGCGCGACGGTGGCTTCCATCAAAGCGATTTGTGCCTGTACGCGCCGGACTTCGGGGTTCTGGGGAGTGAGGGCAATGCGCAGTTCGGCGAGTTTCCGGCGCAGTTCGGTAAGGTTGCTCTCGTCGTCGCGCAAGGCGGAATCGTCCAGCACATCCGGCAGCGCCTCGGGCGGGCTGCTGGCCGCCATTTCGTATTTGGATTCCTTGGCGATGCGGTCGGACTGGGCTTGCAGCAGGTCCTTTTGCAGCGCGCGCAGCTTATCCTCTTCCACGCTGGTTTTTTCGTCGGTGAAGGTCAGACCGGAAGACCGCGCGTAGGCGTTCAGTCCTTCGTCGGCCTTCTCAAGCTTGATCTTGATGTCCTGGAGCTGCCGGGTCAACCACTCGCCGGTGTATTCGCTGCTCTTCCAGCGGGCTTCCAGATTCTGCTCGATGAACTCGCGCGTCAGGGTGTTGGCAAAAGCCGCGGCCACCTGCGGCTGCGTCGAGTCGCAGGTGATGTCGACGATACGGTTGGTTCCGGAGGCGCGCACGCGCACGCTTGCCGCCGCGGTGTCGAGCGCGAGGCGCCAGAGCTCCTCCTCGGTGGGAGGGCTGACGCCCAGCGCCTTTTTCCAGGCCGTAAGACGATCGGCCGGGCGCATGTTTTCGGGTGGCTTGCCCTTCTCCAGATCTTGCACCACGCTTCGGCTGAGAGACTGGCTTTGCAGAATCTTGACCTGCGTCTGGATGTCGAAATCCGGATAGTAGTTGCTGGTCGGGCTGACCGTCGGACTGACGTTGTGCAAGCCCAGAAAGTCCTCATTCAGGCCCTGGACTTCGATGGTGGTGCGCGCCTGATAGATGCGCGATTGCGGAAGCGTGTAGAGAAAGCCCGCCAACGCGCCCAATAGTGAGATGACCAGAACGGCGACCTTATGACGCCGCACCATCTGCCAGTATTCCATGACGCCGGCGTACTCGCGCTTCACGCTGCCGTGAGTGGGGTCAGCGGCGAGGGATGCCGGCGCGGGCAGGTCGCCATGCGGATTGACGCGGGCAAGTGTGCGGCCATTGCCGTTGGAAAGGTGCTGAAGTTCTTCCATGAGGTGGCCTCTAGTGATAGACGCCGTAGCTGGCGATGAATGTGCCGGCCGTAACGGCCGCCTCGAGCGCGCGATATACCGCGTGTTTGCCGGTGCTCCCCGGAACGACCAGTACGTCGCCGGCCAGCAGGGGAATGTCCGCGGACTGCCCGGCCATAATCTTCTTAAAATCCACGACCACTTCGCTGCGCTTCTGCTGTCCGGGGACTGGCCGCAGAATGCGCGCGTGGCTGACGGCCGCCGTGCGCAACATGCCGCCGGACGATGAGACGGCCTCCAACACCGAAAGCGAGTCGCCCTCGCTCAACGGAAGGGCGCCGGCGTGGCCGACTTCTCCGATCACATAGACCATCTCCGCGCGCGGAACGGAGATCACATCGTGCGGGCGGATCAGGATGTTGTATTCCGGGTTCTTGGCTTCCAGGACGGATTTGAGCTGTACTTCGGCGATGCTGAACTGATGCGTGGGATCGTCCACGGCGCCGGGCAGAGGAATGCGTCCATATTCCAGGCGGCGTGTGATTTTCACGGCGGGGCCGGCATCGGGCCGCAGGCCGCCGGCAACGGCGAGAATCTCCACCAGAGTCTTGCGGCCTTCGAGCTGATGGACGCCCGGACTGCTAACGGCGCCCAGGATCGAGACCGGCTGGCTGCGGAATTCCGTAATACTGACGGTGACCTCGGGTTCCTCCAGGTATACCTTCAGCCGTTTCGAAATCTCGGCCTCCAGTTCCTCGGCCGTCAAACCTCCGGCATGAATCCGTCCCACCATGGGAAGCTTGAGTTCGCCGTCCGCATCCAGGCGGAACGGCTTGTCACTGAGATCGGGCGCGTTCGAAGCGTGAATGGTAACTACGTCCTGGGACCCGAGCAGGTAAGTCTCGCGACTTTGGTCCGGCGGCTGCTGGCCGGCCGCGGCCCAAGTCAGGATGAGTAGCCCCGCGGCAAGCTGTGACACAATTTGTTTCACTGGTTGTTCTCCTGGACACTGGCTACCTCCGCCGGCGCCACATCACGTCCCAATGTTGTCTCGACCATTTGACGGAGCTGGTTCATGTCGAGCCGCAGTTGCTTCACCGCTCCTTCCAGCTTGTCCACTCTGGGACCGGTCCCAGCGCTGCTCCCTTCCCCGGAAGGGCCTGACTCGGCAGGCTGCTTGCACAGGATGAAGCGAGCGAATTCCGAGACGCTACGCGCGCACTGCTGCAGTGACATATCCTTGAGGCGCTCGTATTCATCTTCCGAGACACGGAAGCTTACCATTCGCTTGCGGGCGTCGTACACGGGGACCTCCTTCCGGGCTGTATGACGGATTGCTGTATGACGGATTGGCGGACTCTAAGCCCGGCACACCTCGGGGCGCATATCCACCGGGCGAATCGATTCCCGCGCGATCGCCACCGCGACCGATCGCTGCAGCAGAGAGATGGATATGACTAACTGGTCGAAGCCTTCGATCTTAGTGAGGATTCCGGTGACGTTTCGCAGCGGTCCATCTTCAATCTTGACTGTCTGTCCGACCTTCAGAAAGGGCCAAGGTTGCAGTAGAAGTCCGGATTTGACTACCGCCTGTAACGCCTCTACTTGGGCTTCCTCCACGGGAATGGGCGTCTTACCCAGGCCCACGATACGCACGACGCCCGGTATAAGAAGCACCGGCAGACGATTGTGTATGTCCAACCTGCAAAATATATAGCCGGGGAACAGGGGCAGATGGACATCCTGAAAGCGATCCGACCAGCGGCGCCGGCTGCGAAACAAAGGCAGGAAGCCCGTTAAGCCTCGGGAGGTCAGTCCGTCCGAGACGGATTTTTCCCAACGTAAGGCGACCTGAAGCGCATACCAGGGATGCATGTCTGAGTCAGTTTTAGTGCTAACGGGCAAGCTACCGCCCATTTAGTCCCGCTGCTTAGAAAACCAGACTTAGTTGATGAAACTCTCGACTGTAAAGCGAGGCGACTACATTTGTCAACAAGAACTGCGATTATTTTTTTGAGCAATCCGAAAGCCGTGTCAGGCAGGCGCGAGCGAGCTAGTGATGCTGGGAACTATACTTACTATGTCCTGCTATTCAACGCAGCTGTGGAAGGAATTCCGCTCTGCACGCAGCCTTCCAGTTGCAATCCGATCCGAACAAAGGTGTCCGCTACCGGTCCACCAATGCCATCATGCGCTCGCTATAGCGCGGCCCGGAAACGGCTTCGGGCGACAATACCCGATCGAGATGGGCCACTTCGTCCGGCTCCAGCCGGAGCGACACGGCCGCGATGTTTTCTTCCAGATAGGTTCTGCGCTTCGTGCCCGGAATCGGCACAACGTCCTCGCCCTTCTGCAAGAGCCAGGCTAATGCTATCTGCCCGGGTTTCACGCTTTTTCGTTCAGCGATTTGCTGAACGAGCGACGCAGCGCGCGCATTCGCATCGTAATTTGAGCCCTGAAACCGGGGGTCGCCACGGCGATAATCGCCTTCGGGGTATTCTTCGGCGCGCTTGGCCGTCCCGGTCAGGAAGCCGCGGCCCAACGGACTGAAGGGCACCAAGCCGATGCCGAGTTCGCGCAGCACCGGGATGATGCGCGGCTCAAGATTGCGCTCCCACAGGGAGTACTCGCTTTGCAGGGCAGTCATCGGGTGGGTTGCATGGGCGCGCCGGATATTTCCTTCACCGGCCTCCGAAAGACCGAAATAGCGCACCTTACCGGCACGCACCAGGTCCGCTACAGCTCCCGCGACATCCTCAATGGGGACATTGGGATCGACCCGGTGCTGGTAGAGGAGGTCAATGTAATCCGTTTGCAGGCGCAGCAGAGAAGCCTCGGCTGCCTCGCGGATATGCTCGGGCCGGCTATCGGTGCCCGCAACCTTGCCGTTCTCGATGCGAAAGCCGAACTTCGTGGCAATCACGGCCTGCTCGCGGCGCCCTTTGATCGCTCGTCCGACGAGCTCCTCATTAGTGAACGGGCCGTAGACCTCGGCAGTGTCCAAAAAATCCAGCCCGAGTTCGAGTGCCCGGTGGATGGTGGCGATAGATTCGTTGTCGTCCGGTACGCCGTATGACTGGCTCATTCCCATGCATCCCAGTCCAACAGCAGACACTCGCAGGCCCTGGCTCCCCAGTTTTCGCTTCGGTAGCATATCAGTCGTTTCGATGCGCGGGTTGAGACTTCGGATGCGCCCTACCTGAAGGTGCGACAGGCCGGGAGGCCCTGTCTTGCGCAGGCGCGTTACTTGTGCGGAATGCGGAACTGGTAGCCCACGCATGGCTCGGTCAGGATGTAGCGCGGCTTGGCGGGGTCCGGCTCGATCTTCTTGCGAAGCTGATTGATGAACACGCGCAGATAGACGATCTCGTTGCCGTAGTCCGGTCCCCATACGGTTTGCAACAGCTTGCGATGTGGAATAGGAGTGTTGGAATTGCTGACCAGATACTGCAGCAGGTCGAATTCCTTGCGCGTCAACCGTATCGGATTGCCGCCGGCGATCACGCGGCGCGTCGCGAAGTTGACCTCCAGATTGTCCAGGTGCAGCGCCGGCTGGCTGGCTTCCGGCGCCAGCGGTGAGCGCCGCAGCCCGGCGCGGATGCGCGCCAGCAGCTCCTGCATGCTGAAAGGCTTGGTGATGTAATCGTCAGCGCCGGCGTCCAGAGCGGTGATCTTGTCCTTCTCCAGGTCGCGGACCGAGAGAATAATTATGGCCACGTCCCAACCGGAGCGAATGGCGCGGCAGGCTTCCAGGCCGCCTATTCCGGGCATGGCCAAATCCAGCAGGACCAGGTCGTGCCGGTCGTGGCGCAGCCGCTCCAGGGCCTCTTCGCCGCTGCGCACATCGTTGACCGCGTAACCTTGGGACGTCAGCATTTTACGCATGACCCTGCGAATCTGCAGATCGTCGTCGACCACCAGAATTCTAGCACCGCTCAAACGTTGACCTCCTCGTGCGCGAATGGAAGCGTAAAAGAAAACGTGGCGCCTTCGCCCGGCCGGCTCTCGACCCAGATACGGCCGTCGTGCGCCTCCACCACCTGGCGCGCGATGGGCAGCCCCAAACCCATTCCCGTCAGATGATCGCGCCCCTGTTGCCCCCGGTAATATTTATCGAAGATGCGCTGCTGCTCCTCCGCCGGTATGCCGGGCCCCCGATCCGCGACGCTGACGGCCACGCAGTCCTCTTCGGCGCGCGCCGTTAGGCGAACGGGCGCGTCCCCTTGCGAATACTTCAGGGCGTTGCCCACGATCTGGCGAATCACCAGCCGGATCAGCCCGGCATCCGCGGAAACCGGCGGCAGATCCTGCGGCAAGTCGATTTGTACCTGCGCGGGATCCGCCAGCTCTCTTTCGAGCGCCGAGTGCACCAGGTCGTCCACCGTATGCGTCTGCTTATCGAGGTCTACATGGCCGGCTTCGATGCGCGCCATCTGGATCGCTTCTACCATCATTGAGCTCAGCCGCGCGCTCTCTTCATCCATGATCTCCAGCCACTCCCGCTGCTCCCGTCCTGGAGATTCGGCCAGCATGGCGGCCACGCCTGTGCGGATAGAAGTGAGGGGCGTCTGAAATTCGTGCGCCAGGGCGTCCAGCAGCATGGACTTCAACTCCTGATGGCGCCGGGCGACCTCGGCCTGCGCGGCGACCTCCTGTTTGCGCGCGCGATCGAGCGACATCGC